>OOBP01000002.1_pt1 | contig 517047 bp, 450 predicted proteins | sample 1671681 | NCBI WGS metagenome assembly OOBP01 (sample SAMN06348181, study PRJEB24527) | human gut metagenome
ATTTAGAAAAATTTGAAAAAGACTTATATATGGCTCCAGTTTATGATCTTTATGTTGCAGCTAATAGAGATTGGAATGAATTAGTATCACAGAAAGCAACTGATGCATCAATTAATACAATAATTAATGAGTTTAAATCATTAGATGACTTAGGATTGATAATTGATAAGTTAGCCGATTCTGTACATAACTATAATGATTATGAAGTAATTGGAAAGTTTATTAGTGAAGCAGAGTCTAAAAAGGTAAAACTGATTAAAATAGCAGAAGATAATAAAATAATAAATGAAGCTTTTAATGAATTATCATCTGCAATTAATAATGATTTTTCTATATTAAACAGACCTGCATTTATTGAATTATTAAGTGAAAGACAATACCCTGAAAATATACAGAGATCAATAAGAAGACTTACAGATAACAAGTTTTATGATAATTTATTCTGTAAACTTGATAAGTATATGGCTAATGTGAAACTTAGTTGTAATGTTGAAAGTTGCTTTAAATATACTTCATATGTAAAGAATTATCGCTCATTAAATGAAACTAGACAAATCGTAAGGGGAAGATATGTGCCAGAATTAGAAGCAGCTCATAAGGTTTTTATGCCTAATGATAAAGATTCTGACACAGAGGTATTGTTCTTTACAATGAAAGATACTCTTTTAAGTAATGAACAAGGTTTTGCTTTAACTAATAAGGGAATATTATATACTGATGAACAAAATGAAATTAGTATGTTGGATTACAATTCAATTATATCATTTGAGGTTACAAGAAAATTCTTATCAACAAAGTTAATGGTTGTTACAAGTGAAGGAAAAATAATTGAATTAAAAAATGATTTTGCCAGTGATAAGATGGATGATGCCGTTATTTATATAAAAGCAATGATAAAAGAGATTATGGCTTCTGATATTTATATTGGTGAATCGCCTGTGATGGTAAGCAATGTAACTGCGCCAAATAATGACATGACGAAAGCAGATAATGTTACTGCTGAATCAACAGACAAAGTATCTGATTTAAGAGCAGGACTGAACAGTAATGAACTTCCGGCACTTTTAAAACAATATTTTTCTACACATGCAGAACCGGAAAAAGCGATGGCATCATCTAAATTAAAGGCGGGGCTTTCATTACCATCTGATTGTGAAGTATACTATGCTCAGGATGCAACATTATTAGGAAGCGGTAAAAATGGATTTGCTATAACAAGTAAGGGTGTTTATACAAGAAAAATGTTCGAAAAAAATGTGATAATAAAACCTCTTGATGTTTTTAAAACGGGCAAACAATTCTCAACAGATAAATCAACACCTGGATTATTGCTTGATGGACAATTCTTTGTAGAGTGCCTTTCGGGAGATAAGTTAGTTCCACTTTTCAATGGTCTTGTTGAATATCTTGATAAAGCTAAGGCAGAAAATAGTGCGGTTTCGGAATCTGATAATAGTGCAACTAAGTATTGTCCTAATTGTGGAACCGCCTTGAGAGGGCAGGCAAAGTTTTGTAGCAAATGTGGATATAAGCTCTAGGAGGTTTACATAATGAAATATTGTGAAAATTGTGGAGCAGAGCTTGAAGATAGTGCTGTGTTCTGTGATGAATGTGGTGCAAGAGTTGAGACTGTGCCACAAGAAAAAGCAGTAGATTCAGAGCAAAGCAAGGAAGCAGAAAAACAGGAAAATGCTGTAATTGATACATCAGATAAGCCAGTTGGAAAAAGAAAACGGATGATACCTATATTGTGTGGGGTTATTGGTGTACTTATTATTGTTATAATTATAGTGACAGTGACAAGCAGAAAATCAAATAATGATGATAATAATGCCAAGAATGACTTGGAAACAGTCGTAGCAACTGAGTCAGCAGACGAAACTGTAAAATCAACAGAGGCTACAACACAAGCTAATAACTGGAAAAAACAGTATATAGAATATTTAAAAAATGTTGATTCTAAAAATTATGGTGGGTGTGAATATATTTACATGAATAATGATGATATTCCAGAACTGATGATATTAGGAAGCAATACTGCCGCAGGAAATATTCTTGTTACATCTGATAATACGACAATTGATACAAAAATTATTGCTTCAGGGAAAATGTATTATGCAGAAAAGAGTAATGAACTTTACATTGAAAGTGGACGACAGGGTGTATATGCTTACACAATATATAAGATAAGTGATGGAAAGATTCAGGAAGAGGAAGTCAATTCCTATGATACTAGCGGAAAAACAGCATTTGTATATAACAGACCTAAGACAATACAGCAGATTATAGATGATTTGTCTGGTGAAATGGCAAAAACAAATACGGAAACTCTTTCAGCCGCTTCGACAACTAAAAAGGCTATAGAAGGTTCTTGGACAAGTTATACAGGAAATGACCCAAGTATGGAATATTCATCAAAATATACATTAGTATTTAACAGTGATGGCACAGTTTCTTGTAAAGGATATAAAAATAATCATAGTGGTAATTATGAAGTTGAGTCAGATGGAACTATTGTTTGTTCATTTACAAAATGTATTGATAGCTTTCCACCAAATGGACCAACTGAAATACAAGGTTATACAGCCAAATTTGTATTGAATTCAGATGGAACATTAACTAGTCCAACAGGAAGTAATGGAACAACTAACTGGGGGAAAAATACAACATGGACAAAAGTACAATAAATATTAGTGAAATTTCGGGCACTTTTCCGGCACTTATTTCTTAATTAATACTTACATAAAAATCATTACACAGGCTATCGGCTCCTACTGGACTAGTGCCATAAAGGAGTCCAAAGAAAACCAGTGTTTAAGCGGTCTCACGGCTTCGAACCCCGGTGGGCTCATTGCAAAGGGAATGGTTGAAAAACCATTCCCTTTTTTCTTTTCGTGCCTACTGACTAGGAGGGGAACGGTCGTCTTGTGAAGAAATTCATTCTTTATTATTTCCATGCATTAATTATTGTAATTTTGAAAACCCGTATAAACACTGGGAATGTTTGTAGGCAAGTTGGGCACTTTTGTGGCACTTGGTGTCTGGGGGAGTGGAATGATTGAGAATAGGAGATTTAACTTGGTTGAGTTTTATGTTAAAATGGGGAAAATGAATCGCAGTTTGTAAGGAACAGAAACTTTGGAGTTTACGGAGGAAAGAATAATATGATTTTTCATTATGCAGGCAAATATAATGGAGACGAAAATAGTCTTCCATACAAAGAGCATAATCCTAATGCAATTCCATTTAAAGAACCAAAGGATATGAAGAAATATTCGCTTATTGCAAATTTAGGATGCGTTTTGATAATGATTGTATTAGTAATTCCATTCTTGCTTATGGGCATAAAATATATTCCTAATAGCAAAATACAGATGGTGGCAGGAGGAATTTGTGGTGGATTGTCTATGTTTCCGCATGAATTATTGCATGCAGTATGCTTTAAAAAAGATGTATATATGTATAACGACCTAATACATGGTTTGATGTTTGTAGTAGGAACAGAAGATATGAGTAAGGCACGATTTATTTTCATGTGCTTGTGTCCAAATCTTATTCTAGGCATAATTCCCTATATTTTATTCTTGATATTTCCACAATTTGTTGGGGTAGGCTTATTTGGAATTATTTGCATTGGAACGGGGTTTGGAGATTACTTAAATATTTACAATTCAATAAGGCAGATGCCAAAAAATTCCAAAACATATTTATGTGGAATGCATTCTTATTGGTATATGTAGGAATATGGAGCTTCCAGCTTATAGAACATATTATACATAAATATAACATTTTAGAAAGTTAAATTAACAACAGATAAACATATTAGTATAAAAATATAATAAGGTTACAATGCGAGGTTTAGGTACTATTATCAATGTACTTTGGGCACTTTTCAGGCACTTATTTATAAACTAATAATTTGATAAAAACGATTAGAACAGGTAAAGTTTTTCCATTTTCATCTAGAAAGGTTTTTAGAGTTTATGATGCATCATATTCTGAAAAATTGGTTCATAAAGAATTAGCACAGTATCGAATAAGGAATGATAGAGAATTTTTTATATTATCATATTCAAAAGCCTGTGAAATGATAGAGAAAATTTTAATAGACAATAATATGATGTATTATAAGTATGACAATAAAGAGAAGTAGGAATTTGAGTATTAGTTTATACCATTATATTTACAGATACAAGTAATAAAGAGAAAATAGACTGCATGGTAATCAACATGTATCGGTATCTATCTTTTGAAGAATTGTATCAGCATCACAGTAAAGTATCCATTGGATATAACAAAGATGAGATTGCAAATCCGAAAGAAATGCTCATGTATTATTCTAAAGAAATGATAGAGAAATATGGTGTTGTTGCCATTGAAATAAAAGTTTTATAGCTTCCTGTTTATAGATTACATCTTACAGAATATCCGTAAATCCACCAACATACAACTATATATAATAATTTTGATACAAAGAAACATAGCAAGTACTCGAGTAATAAAACTTAAATACCTGCTCTTATTTTATTTATAGGAGGTTGTCAATGTTATTGGTAATGGATGAGGATTACTTTACCGGGGTTCGAACCCAGTGGGTTTATTTATTCTTTATTAATTTTTAAAATAGGTTTATGATAGAATCAATTTAAATACAGAGGTGATATGAATTGATTATAACAGTCATAGCGATATTGATAGCTGTACTTATTATTATCGTTGTAACTAATATTGGTAATAATAGTAGCGGTAATAATAAAAAGCCACATACTTATGAACCGTGGGTGATTGAAGCACCTGAAAAGCGGGCTGGTCGTCGGGGAGAACATATAGCGACAGAAATCATTAAGGGAGTACTTCGTGAAGGAGATTATTTATTCACCAATATTTCTGTATCATACGATGGAAAGCGCACAGAACTTGATAATGTTGTTGTAAATAAATATGGTGTGTTTATTTTTGAAGTTAAGAATTACAAGGGTCAACTTTATGGCAATGAGGATGATTATAATTGGGAAAAATATAAAGATGACGGATATGGAAATACATTTGTGAAAGAAGTCAAAAATCCTGTTAAGCAGGTAAAAAGGCAGATTTATATCCTTGCGAAATATCTGGAAGGCTATAATGTGTGGGTTGAAGGATATGTTATTTTAATCAGAAGTAACAGTCCAGTTCAAAGTACATATATTTTGCAGAGTGTCGAAGATATCGACAGGGCAATTCATACATTTAAACGAAATCATCTGAGTAGGGACACGGTTGAATCAATTAAGAAGATGCTTGTATAATCATTGATATTGATTTACGGATATTGTATCAAAGACAGATAATCAGTCTCAGGAAGATGTCAGCAACACTCCTGAGACTATTTTTGTACTGACTAATTTCAAAAAGTATTTTGGAAAATGATTAAAGAGACTAATAAAGAGAACTTGGAGAAGGCAGATGTAATCCCTGACAATCTGTATTACTATAACGCCGTAAATGACGCTGTAAGCATTGTGAAATAGGAGGCTGGCATGAAATATGCATTTAGGAGTGAAAAAGAACTTCAGGAGGTTATATTTTGGTCGCTTGTCAGATTAAAAAAACATCACTATTACCAACATCAATATTAACATTATTAATATCGGAGGTAACATGATGGATGTCCAAAAGAAAAGACCGCCGCCTTGTCTATGATATCTTGCTTCATTGTAAACAATATCTAGCACCATCCATACAATGTTGTACAATGAAAATCCTAATATAAAACTGCGTTCTACAATAAACTTACTTGTTAAAGCAAAATACACTGAAAAAACAGTATATGTAATGCATAAACCAAATGCACTATTGATTAATATTGCCACAAACTTTGAATACATTTTTTACTCCTTCCATTCTCTTTACACATATATCGTTGGAAATTATTATAGCATGGATTTGGACAAATATCATTCAACTGTTGTGATATTGCCTTAATAAACATTATTATGATTTTGGGCACTTTTATGTCACTTGGTATCAGTGGGAGTAGAATGATTGTAAATGGAAGTTCTAACTTGGTTGAGTTTTATGTTAAAATGGGTAAAATGAATTGTAATTTATAGAGAAAAGCACATGTCAAAGAATCTTTGCGTAACTATATATGCAATGCAATATGATGATTGCTTTATTTTGAACATTATTTTTCGGATAATATTATTGAAAGGAGGTCGTAATATTATGAATATAGGAAATCAAATATTGAACATTCGGAAAGAAAATCAATTAACACAAGAGGAGTTTGGCAATTTGCTATTTCTTTTGACACATTACTAAAGGAGGATTCGAAAATGGTACAATCTATGGATAAAGAAAGAGCAATGGGCATAATAAAACACGAAAAATCAAAGAGTGACAAAAAGGTAGTTCAATATATTAAAGAACATGATTAAATGAATTTGATAAAGGCGGTCCTATTGTGCAGCATGTGTGAGAATAAAAGGAGATGGCAGTATTATGAACAAGGCATATGAGCGAGAAACAGAAATGTGGAATCAGGTATTTAAGGAATGTACACCTGTGGATTTAAGAACTTTAGATTTACAAGTTGAAACAATGTTTGACGAAGCGTTAAAACTGTTTGCACAAAAAACAACAAATGTATTAGATTTTGGCTGTGGTACAGGAGATATTTCTTTTCAATATTTGCAGTATCAGCCTACACATAAAGTTTTAGGAATTGATGCTTCAAAAACGGGCATAGAATTTGCAACTGAAACAGCAAGATTAAGTGATTATAAAACGGCAACTTTTCTTGAAGGTACAGACCATACGGTAAAGCAATTAGAAGAAAATTCATTTGATGGAGTGATATTATCAAATGTGTTGGATGTAATGCCCAAAGATGTGTCAAAGGAGGTAGTTGAAGATTTAGAACGGGTATTGAAGCCTGGTGGATATTGGTTTATTAAAATGAATCCGTATTATTCAAAAGAAGAACTGGAAAGTTTCGGATATGAGAATATGGGAAATAACATTTATGAAGAGAATCATATTATGAGACTAAGACAGGCTACAACAAATTATTGGAAAGAAAGATTTGCACGTTTTGGAAAGGAAATTATTTATCTGGAATTTGAGTATCCGTGGCAGGAGGGAATGAATCGTCTGTTTGTTTACCAGAGTTAAAAGAATCTGACTGTGCCCCATTTGCAATAATAAGAAGTTTGCGTTATAATACTGTTTAAACAAGTCGTGAAATTTAGTATTGATTTAGGAGATATCGCTTATGAGAGTATTTTATAGGCTTATTATTACGGCGGTAATTTTAATGATTGGGGCGTGTGCTTTAAAGGCATATAAAAAAGAGGGTGCACTGGCAAGAGTTGTGTTTTTATATGAGCTTGGTGCATTTATGTGTGGGATAATATTTTTAGTGTATACATATGTTCCAGGGACTACCATTACAGTGTTGTGTAAGGGACTTATTATGGCGAGCTTTGACTGGCTGCTTGTACTTCTTATGTATTATACCCAGTATTATACAGGCATGTTTAAGGGCATTGTGGGTGTAAAAGTTTTTATGATTGCCTATTCGCTGTTTGAGACCGTTGCATTTTTGATTAATGCATGGACGAGATGGATATTTGATATAACAGATATATCGGGTGACCAGATAATTGTTCAGTTTGCAAAAGGTAATGTTCTGGGCAGGTTACATTATGTATTTGCTTATGGCATTATGTTGCTGCTTATTTTAAGTTATATAGTAATGGTTGAGAGAATGTCAAGATTCTACAGATTCAGGTATTTTGCTATTCTTATATTATTATTTGCAGCATTTTTACTTGATATAATGACTACATGGTCTGATTCAATATATGACATGTCAATGGTTGTATTTGGCATCATGTCTGTACTTATATATTATCTGACATACAGTTATGTTCCTAATGAGCTTATTGAGAATACATTTTCACTTATAATCAGGGATATGAATAGTGGAATTATATGCTTTGATAACGCTGGAAGATGTATATACTGTAATGGTATTGTTAAAGAAATGTATTCTATTACTGATAATATTAATGAAGTAGAGCATAATTATGCTAGCTGGCTTCAGACTCAGACAGAGTATGATAATAAGAAATTCAGGCAGACAATCAGCGAGGGGAAAGAGAGAAGAAGCTTTGATATTTCATATAATCGTGTATATGATGATAAGCATAATTTTATATGTGATTATTTCATATTTAATGATCGTACGGAAGCTGTTGCGCTTTTAGAATATGAAAAGTTCAGAGCTACACATGATAATCTCACGGGACTTCTTAATAAGGAGCAGTTCTATGAGGAAACTGCAAATGTAGTGCGAAACGACAGGAATCACAAATATTGCCTGGTGTGCAGTAATATTAAAGATTTTAAGCTTGTTAATGAGCTTTTTGGAATCGAAAAAGGTGATGAGATTATTAAAATGCAGGCGGGGCTTATTAAGGCTTCATCTGAAAGTGGCTATATATGTGGAAGAATCCAGAATGACAGATTTGCTGTGTGTATGCCTAAGGACAGTTTTAAGAATGAAATAATGCAGAATAGTATTGTAAGCATGCAGGACAGATTCAACAATGCATCATTTAAGATAAGGGTTGTAGTTGGTGTTTATGATATTGAAGATGTTGATGAGCCTGTAAGTAATATGTGTGATAAAGCATTTATTGCGAGCGAGACTATTAAGAATAATTATGAAGCTAATATTGCATACTATGATGATAAGCTGTTAAAGAGAACTCTTGAAGAAAGAAGAGTTATTGGAGAATTTGAGGGTGCACTTGAAAGAAAAGAATTTAAAATGTTTCTTCAGCCACAGGTTAATACTCATGGTAAGGTTTATGGAGCAGAGGCGCTTGTGCGCTGGCAGCATCCAGATAGAGGGTTACTGTCGCCATTCTTCTTCATTGATATTCTGGAGACTACAGGTCTTATATATAAGCTTGATATGTATATGTGGGAATGTGCAGCAGCTAAATTAAGTGAATGGAAGAAGAAGGGAGATACGGTTCATTATATTTCTGTAAATATATCTACTAAGGATTTTTATCTTATAGATGTATATGAGGTTATTACATCGATTGTTAAGAAATATGATATTGAACCTAAGATGTTAAAGTTAGAGATTACCGAGACAGCACTTATGTCTGATCTTAAGAAGAATATGGAGGTAATTAAGAACCTCAGGGATTATGGATTTAAGATAGAGATTGATGATTTTGGAAGTGGATATTCTTCGCTGAATATGTTAAAAGATATAAGTGCAGATGTTCTTAAGATTGATATGGCATTCCTTCGTGCTACAGAGAATGAGGTTAAGGGACAGGATATTCTGGAGACTATTATTTCTCTTGGTGGAAAGCTTGGAATGGAGGTAATTACTGAAGGAGTAGAGACAGACAAACAGCTTCTTATGCTGACAGAGATGGGGTGTCATATATTCCAGGGATATTATTTCTCAAAGCCTATACCAGTCGAAGAATTTGAACAAAAATATATGAATGAATAATGGGAGGAAGTTATGAGCGAGAATTGTTCAGGAAGCTGCTCAAGCTGCAGTTCAGACTGCGAATCAAGAAAAGGACCACAGATATTAAGAAATGCCAATAATGGCAAAGTTAAGAAGGTTATAGCTGTTGTCAGTGGCAAGGGAGGTGTTGGTAAATCACTTGTCACATCAATGCTGGCAGTCAAAGCCAATAAGGAAGGAAAGAAAGCGGCAATACTTGATGCAGATATTACAGGACCATCTATTCCTAAGTCTTTTGGACTTACTGAAAGGGTAACATGTAATGAAGATGGAACTGTAATGTATCCTGAGACTTCAAAGAATGGTATTAAGGTTATGTCACTTAATCTTCTTATGGAAAAGGAGACTGACCCGGTTATATGGAGAGGGCCTGTTATTGCGGGTGTTGTTAAGCAGTTCTGGGAAGATGTTGACTGGGATGAGACAGACTGTATGTTTGTTGACTGTCCTCCGGGAACAGGAGATGTACCTCTTACTGTTTTCCAGTCTATGCCGATAGACGGAATTATTATTGTAACTTCACCACAGGATCTTGTTTCAATGATTGTGGAGAAGGCAATTAATATGGCTAAGCTTATGAATATTCCGGTTCTTGGAATTGTTGAGAATATGTCTTATTTCAAATGTCCAGATTGCGGTAATATTCATTATATATACGGAAAGAGTAAGATTGATGAAGTGGCAGCAGCTAACGATATCAGGACTGTTGCAAAGCTTCCAATGGACGCAAAGGTAGCTGGACTTGTCGATTCAGGAAAGGCTGAGGAACTTGATGTGTCTGCATTAGATGGAATATTTGATGCAATTATGGCTTAACAGAGAAGAATAATGAAAAGATTGATTTTATTTAAAGGCGGAGTAGAAACATTAGAATTCTTTACAGAGCAGATGGCTGCTGTATGGGAGAAGATGGGCTGCTCCGTCTTCTGGTATAATTTAATGTTACAGCAGGCCAGTTCTTCTGCACTGGTGGAATTTTTCAAGGCTCACAGCTCAGACGAGTGGTATATGTTTACATTTAACTTTGAAGGAATAGCAGGAGAAGCCGGTCTGTATCGTGATGATGGCTGGAATTTCTGGGACTGGGCAGGTGTTAAGGTTGTAAATGTGGTTGTAGACCACCCGCTTTATTACAACAAATATATCCGAAAGCACCCTGAAAAGTATATTCAGCTTGATATTGATGAAATGCATGTTGCATACATGAACAGGTTTTTCCCGGAAGTACATACTGAATATATGCTTACAGCCGGAACAGAGCTTAATTATAACAGATGTATAATGCCTGATAAGAATTACCTGTCAATGAAGGAAAGACCGATAGATATTATATTTACAGGTAATTACACTCCGAAAAGAATACTAAGGAAACATCTGGATAACATGGATGATGAGTATATAGATTTCTATGAGGGTGTGCTGTCATATCTGATAGACAATCCGTCAGAGACGATTGATGCGGCGGCGGAAAATGCGTTACGCAGGGAATTCCCTGATATTACAGACGAACAGCTTGTCGACTGCATGCCTAATATGATGTATGCAGACCTTGCTGTAAGATTCCACTACAGGGAGCTTGCAATAAGGGCACTGGCTGATTTAGGACTTAAGATTCATACTTATGGCGAAGGTTATAATTATATCGAATGTAACCACCATGAGAATATAATTGAGCATGGAGGTGTTGATTCCAAGGTGTGTCTTGATATGATTAGTCAGGCAAAGATTTCTCTTAATGTAATGCCATGGTTTAAGATGGGCGCACACGACAGAGTGTTTAATACTATGCTTAATGGAGGTGTTGCACTTACTGATACTTCGCTGTTTTATGAGAACACATTTGCAGATGGTGAAAATGTGTTGTTCTATTCACTTGAGGATTTAAGAGACTATGAAAAGTCGGGATATGATGAGTGTATTGCGGCACGAATCACGGATAAGGTTAAATGTGCATTAGCTGATACGAAACATTTGCAGGAAATCGCTGACAGCGGGTATGAATGCTGTAAGGGCAGGCATAGCTGGATTGAGAGGGCTGTAGTGATTGGGAAGTATTTTTGTTAAATGGAATTGAATAATACAAATAAACAATATATGGACACTTTTTCTGTACTTCATGCCATAAATCACTAGAATATATGACTCAATTACAGTATTATTATAATTAACAGATACGGATAGGTTATTTAATGATAGGAGTATATTATGGCAAATTCACAAAAAGGCAAGATTGATATGACCACAGGTCATATCATGAGAAATATCATACTGTTTGCGATACCGATTATTATTGGAAATGTTTTGCAGCAGTTATATACTACGGTTGATGCACTTGTAATAGGTAAATACTGTGGTGATACATCTTTAGCTGCGGTAGGAACGAGTTCGCAGCCTGTTGAAGTATTATTATGTGTCTTTTTAGGAATAGGAACAGGTGTGTCTATTCTTATTTCACAATATATCGGAGCCAGGGAATCGGGAAAGGTTGTTTCAGTATGTGGAACTTCAATAACATTTATATATATTATAGGTATTCCGATTGGAATTCTTGGATGGTTTGCAGCACCGTATATTCTGGAATTCATGAAAGTGCCGCAGGATGTGTGGGGTGCCGCATTAATCTATACAAGGGTTGTATTCTTAGGTACACTTGGTAATCTGGGGTATAATATGAATGCCGGAATTTTAAGAGGACTTGGAGACAGCAAGGCTTCACTATGGTTTCTGGTTGTATCATGTGTTTCTAATATAGTATTTGATTTATTGTTTGTTGCAGGTTTTGGAATGGATGTAGCTGGGGCAGCACTTTCTACAAGTATTGCCATGTTTATTTCATGGATTGTAAGTATTGTTTATATAAGAAAGAAGTTTCCAGAGATACAGTTTACATTTTTGCCGAGAAGATTCTCTGGAACAATGATGAAAGACATTCTGGCTATTGGCTTACCTGTTGGTCTTAACAATTCACTATATTCATTAGGACATGTTGCATTACAGACCTTTAATAACTCACAGGGTGCTATATTTATGGCAGGAGGTGCAGTAGCAGGAAGAATTACAGGATGCTCTAACATAGCAATTACCGGATTATCTTCGGCGGCCACTACATTTTCAGGACAGAATTATGGTGCTAAGAAATACTCAAGAATTAAAGAGGGACACTGGAGAGTTCCATTGTGTTCAGGTCTTATTACATTAAGTTTTGGATTGTTCTTTATAATGATACATAAACCTATAATCCGTTTCTTTTCATCAGATGAAATGGTATTGATGTATGCGAGCAGGCATGTTATTGTCATGCTGCTTTCCCAGTGGTTTTATGCTATTTTTAACTGTATAATATCTATTGTAAACGGAACCGGAAAGGTGCGTTATACTACAATTGTCAACATTCTTATGCTTTGGGCAGTCAGAATTCCGAGTGCCTATATTATTAACAGATACTTTGATGGAACATGGGTAATGTTGTGCTTCCCAATTTCTTTCAGCTTTGGAATGTTTGCAATGATAGGTTATTATCTGTTCTCGCCTGCATGGAAGGAAGTTATGAGACTGGCGGAAAATAAACAAAATGAAGGTGAACAGAATCTGGCGTAAGGTTGACGACATCGTAAGAATATGGTAATATAGCACATGTTCGCGGATATGGCGGAATTGGCAGACGCGCTAGATTTAGGTTCTAGTGTCAACAGACGTGCAGGTTCAACTCCTGTTATCCGCATATTTTTTTAAGGCTGATGCACTTCTTTGTGCGTCAGCTTTTTTTGATTTGGAAAATATCAGATTGTGGTGTACAATAAAGAAAACATGTCTGGAAAGGAGGCCAATATGGCAGAGTATGTATTAGAAAACAACATTTTAAAAGTTACGGTGGATTCTAAGGGATGTGAAATAAGAGATGTATTGTGTAAAACTGACAATACACACAGAATGTGGAACGCCAATCCCGAAGGATGGAAAAGAGTTGCACCTGTTCTTTTCCCGCTTATTGGCAAATATAAGGATAACCAAAGCATTTATAATGGAAAAGTATATGAAATGGGTCAGCACGGATTTGCAAGAGATATGGAGTTCACACTTGTTAAGCATAATGACGATACGCTGGTTATGAGACTTGAATCCGATGAAAATACTAAAGAGAAATATCCTTTTGATTTTGCATTGGAGCTGGAGTATCATCTTATTGACAATGAAATTAAAGAAGTGTACAGAGTAATCAATAAAGATAATGTAATGATGCATTTCAGCATAGGTGGTCATCCGGCTTTTGTAACACCAGAGAATGATGCAAGCATGGCTGGCTGTAAGATAAGATTTGATGCAGACAGAATTACATATCATCTGATAGGAGATTATCAATTAATGGCGAGGGATGAGTATGAGCTGCCATTAATTAATCATGAATATACAATACAAGAGGACAGCTTTGAAAAAGATGCATTTATAATTGAGGGAAGTCAGGCAGGAACGGTAAGTCTTGTTAAAAATGAAAAGCCTTTTGTTACAGTTAAGTTTGATACGCCAGTATTTGGTCTGTGGTCATGCAAATCAAAAAATGTTCCATTTGTATGTATAGAGCCGTGGTATGGAAGAACAGATGCCATAGATTTTACAGGGGAGCTTAAGGACAGGGAATACAGTAATCATCTTGATGCCGGAGAAGTTTTCGAGAAGTCATTTTCAATCTTATTTTATTAATAACATTATTAACATAAAAACAGCGCCGTATGCCATTGTATGCAATATAGCGCTGTTTTTTATGCAAAGTGATTACTTTAAAAACATATGTATTAAACTGTTATTTGTTTTTGTGTATGGCTGGTAGCGCATAGGCAGGTCAAGCCAGCATTTTTTATCTACAATGCTCTTATAGTGTGAAAATGTATCAAATCCGGCTTTTCCGTGATATGAGCCCATGCCGCTTTCACCGAATCCGCCAAAGCCCATCTTGGAAGTTGCAAGGTGAATGATTGTATCATTGATACAGCCACCACCGTAATTGCATCTTGAGGTTACATAACGAGCTTCTTTCTTATTCTTAGTGAATATATACAGAGCAAGCGGGTGCATGTGTGCATTAACAGTGTTTACTGCCTCCTCGACAGAGTGAAAGGCAAGTATAGGCATAAGCGGACCAAAAATTTCTTCCTGCATCACAGCATCGTCAAATGTAACATTATCCATTATCGTAGGTTCAATACGCAGAGAATCTGCATCTGATGCACCACCAAGAACGACTTTGCTATTATCGATAAGACCTGATATTCTGTTAAAATGCTTTTCATTAACAATTTTGCCATAATCATTGTTGTTAAGTGGAGAATCTGTAAACTGGCGCTTTGTTTCGTGGATAAGTTCTTTCACAAGCTGGTCTTTGATACTGTCCTGAACATATATGTAATCAGGCGCAACACATGTCTGCCCGCAGTTTAAGAATTTGCCGAATACAATTCTTCTGGCAGCGAGCTTTAAGTCCGCAGATTCTGTTACTATACATGGGCTTTTTCCGCCAAGCTCAAGTGTTACCGGGGTTAAGTATTCAGCGGCTTTGCGCATAACTTCTTTGCCGACAGCCTGGCTTCCTGTAAAGAATATATAATCAAAATGTTCATTAAGCAGACAGTTATTTTCAGCTCTTCCGCCAGTTACAACAGATACATAAGCAGGGTCAAATACTTCTTTTATTATGAGGCACATAACATCGCTGACATAAGGTGAGTACGCACTTGGTTTAAGAATCACAGTGTTTCCTGCGGCAATTGCATCAACAAGGGGTTCCATTGTCAGAAGAAATGGATAATTCCAAGGACTCATAATAAGGACAACTCCGCGTGGTGACGGCTTCTTAAAGCTTCTGGAATGAAATTGCGCAAGGGGTGTTGGAACATTTTTCTCTCTGCTGAATTTCCTAATATGTTTTAGCATATAAGATATCTCGCTGAGAGTAAGCCCGACTTCACACATGTAACTTTCAAACTGGCTTTTGCCAAGGTCTTTATAGAGAGCATCAAATATTTCATTCTCATGTTTCTTAATTGCCGAATATAGTTTCTTTAAGGCATCAATTCTTACATTTACATCAAGTGTTGTACCTGTAAGAAAGAAATGTCTCTGTGATTGTACAAGTTTATTGATTTGTGTAGCTTCCATATCATACCTCATTTTCATGTGTATTATCGTTCATAAGTTTATAGTAGAACTGTTCGAGTGTCTTAGCATCCATAAGAACCGGAACAGGGTAGAGAGGATTAGCCTCTTTGTCGGCATACCCTGCAAGCTTAGGAATATCCTCCGCTTTAATCTCAGGAATTGTATCGCCAATGTTAAATCTTGCTTTCATATCTTTGACTGCCTGTATAAATGCTTTGGCAGCAGTCTCATCTGGCATATCCTTATCTGCAACACCGGCGGCAATTGCAAGGTCATGCAGCTTCGTATAGATGGATTCTCCATAGCTTTCAAGAACCATTGGGAGAATTACGGCATTTGCAAGTCCATGAGGAACATTATATTCGCCACCTAGAGAATGGGCAATTGCATGGATATATCCTACATATGATTTAGTGAATGCACATCCGGCATAATAAGCAGCTTTAAGCATATTCTTTCTTGCTGTTGTATCAGAACCGTTAGTGTATGCTCTGTCAAGATTGTTAAATATTAACTCAGTAGCCATAAGTGCATCTTTTCTTGTACCCGGAGTTGTTGAGTTTCCGATGTAGGCTTCAACGGCATGTGTAAGTGCATCCATTCCGGTAGTTGCGGTAATTGAAGCAGGAAGTGTAAGGGTTACTTTCGGGTCAAGGACTGCATATCTTGGAATAAGCGGAAAGTCGTTGATAGCATATTTGTGGCGGGTTGTGGCGTCTACAATTACGGCTGCAAGAGTAGTTTCACTTCCAGTTCCTGCTGTTGTAGGAATTGCAACCAGTAGAGGAAGCTTTGCATGGACCTTAAGGATTCCTCCAAGCTTAGACAGATGTGTCTTAGGTCTTGCAATTCTTACACCAACAGCTTTGGCACAGTCCATGCTTGAACCGCCGCCAAAGCCGATTATGCAGTCACATTTGTTATCTTTATATATGGCAAGTGCCTCTTCCACGGTATCAGTTGTAGGGTTAGCTACAGTTTTATCGTAAACGTGGTATTCAATGCCGGCATTGTCGAATACATCTGTAAGCATAGAAAGAATGCCAAGCTTTGCAATTCCGGGATCAGTAATAATTATAGGACATGATTTCTTCTTTTTGTTAAGTACAGATGGAATGTCAGATAATGCACTTACAATTTTAGGCTTCCTGTATGGAAGAAATGGCAGTGCAATCTTGAATACAGTCTGAAAACTTCTGCAGTATATTTTCTTGAAAATGTTCATTGTACACCTCTTTTGATTTTAAAATATTTTGACCACCAAATTATAATGCGATAGCGAGTTATTTACAAGTAAATATGTATAAATGATTTATATACAAAACTTAATAAATAATTAAAATAATTTACCACTTTACAATTCTTTTTATATTTGGTATATTATATTTAATATAAAAATAAAAAAGCAAGTTGTATAATTAAAATAAAACGATTATAATATGATAAAGAGAGGGTATATATGGATATAGAAAAAATAAGAGAAGTATGTACATTAAGGAAGATAAAGTGGTCAGTACATGTTGCAGCAAGAATGGCTGAGAGGGATATTAAGAGGAGTGATGTTATCAATTGTATAATGAATGGGGAGATTATTGAACATTATATTAATGATTATCCTTATCCTAGCTGTCTGATATTTGGGTATACATTAAGAAACAGAGTTATACATGTTGTATTAGGTTATGATGGAGAGAATGTGTATATAGTAACAGCATATTACCCTAATACGGATAAGTTTGAAGCAGATTTAAAGACAAGAAAGGAGCAATAGTATGTGTTTTTATTGTAAATGTAAAACAACAAAACCATCGGTTACAACACATGTTGTTACTTTTGATAATTGTGTAATTATAATTAAGAATGTTCCTTGTGAGGAATGTGAGGAATGTGGAGAAAAGTATTTTTCAGATGAAGTCATGTCCCGTTTGGAAAAGATTGTAGAAAAGGCAAGAGAGATTGCCAGTGAGGTATATGTCACTGATTATAATAATAAAGTTGCATAAGGTGCTAAGTTTTATATAAAGCACCTTATGCATAAGAATTAGTCAGGAATCTGCAGGCCGGTTCCATCCATATGAAAATTCTCAGTATTAATAAGCTGCGATACAGGCACAATTTCGTAGCCTTGGGACTGCAGCCCGGTTATTACAGATTCGAGAGCTTCGGCTGTATATTTAGCACCGTTATGCATAAGAATTATGGAACCGTTCTTAAGAGCTTTATGTGTTGTTACGGTCTTAATTATGTTGTCTGTTCCATAGTCCTTCCAGTCAAGGGAATCTACATCCCATTCTATAGGATAGAAGTTACAACCATAGACTGTATCAATAAGCGTTGAATTATAATCACCGTATGGCGGGCGGAACAGGAAGCTCGTATATCCGGTGATTTCTTTTATTTTATTGGCAACAGACATGATTTCATCTTTCTGCTCACCTACAGAAAGTTTACTCATTTCTTTATGGTTCTGGCTGTGATTGCCGAGGTCGTGTCCACGGTTATAGATTTCAAGAACCTTATCAGGGTAGCTGTCCACCCAGCCTCCGGTCATGAAAAATGTGGTTTTGATATTATATTTATCAAGAATGTCAAGAATCTTTATAGTATCTTCATCGCCCCATGCGGCGTCAAATGATATGGAAACATATTTTTTGGAGGTATCAAGATTAGTCTTTTTACTAAGGTCAACACAGTATATAGGAAGTTTACGGCTGCCTATGCTGCAATTGCCCATGATTGCGCCGCCGCCAATTCCATTTCCCTGATTGGATGAGTTGTATGGCGGTAATCTGTCGGTATTGGGAGTGTTGTCAGAAGTATGTTGGGTGTCTGATGATTCCGATGTTTCGTTATTGGTTTTAGTTGTTTTTACAATTGAATCTGATGATGTTTTTTTATGTCTTGCGGTTATTATGCCACAGATTACTAAAATGATTATAACGCAGTATATGAATATAATGCGCATTTGTTTATTAGAAAAAAGAGACATACTGATACCTCGGATAATGCTTAGTATCAATATATCTCTTTACATTTTAAAAAATTACTGCTTTTTTCATTACTTAGCAGAAGAACTGCTTTCTGTTGCAGATGTATCTTTAACAAGACCATCAGGATGGAGTGAAACATTTAATTCACTTGTGCTTTCATCGTAATCATCGCCAAGAATCTGCTTAACGAGAGTCTGGCAGTATGAAAGGCTGAAATCAGAGCAGCCGGAATCGTTGCGGATTGCGTTGCCTGATGCCAGTGATTCTGTGTAATCACTTAATTTATATGTAGTGATTGCTTTCTTGCCGAAAAGCTTCTGTGTTATGACAGGTGTAAGATTATAATTCTTAACATAACAGCCTGTTTCATCTTTAACAAGTGTCATCTTAGCCATACCGCCTATCATACGAGGCTTCTGATCCTGATTAGAAACGAAGTTACCAAGTGAATAGTATACAAGCATTTCATGCCCCTTAGTATCAGATACAACCTCGACAGGCTCAAGGACATGAGGATGTGTACCGATAACAACATCAACACCAAGGCTTAAGAAAAGCTGTGTCCAGTAATTCTGGTTAGAATCTGGTGTGTAGACATATTCAGTACCCCAGTGTGGAAGTACAATAACCATATCAGCAAGCTGTTTAGCCTTAGTTACATCTGCTGTAATCTTATCTTTATCAAGCATGTTTACAATATAAGGCTTGGAATCAGGAATAGGAATTCCATTAGTTCCGTATGTGTAGTTAAGAAATGCTATCTTGAAGCCTTCTTTTTCATAAACATATATATTCTCATAGTCTTCCTCTGTTTCGTTGATACCAAGAACAGTAGTATCAGGATGATAAGTCTTCCAGAATGAAAGGCAGTTCTCAACACCCTTAAGCCCCTTGTCTAATGTGTGGTTGGTAGCATGAAGGATAATATTGAATCCTGCTTTAACTTCTGCATCACCAAGTGCCCATGGTGAGTTAAATGTTGGATATCCTGTGTAAGCAAAATCAGAACCGCCGAGGATTGTTTCCTGATTGACGATTTTTATGTCTGCAGAGCTTATATCCTTAGCTATGCTAGTGTAGAGGTGGTCGAAGTTGTAAGTTCCATCATCCATAAGACCACTTTTTACAACACCTTCATGCATAAGCATATCACCAATCATCATAAGGTCGACTTCGACAGTCGGAACCTTCGTTGTAGTTTCTTCCTCTGTTGTGGGTTCAGCAGTAGTCTTATTATTCTGGTTATCGGCAACAGAAGGATTATTTTCTTTTTTGTGGCTGCCAATAACAGCAAATACGATACCTATAGTTACAACAAAGAGTACAGCAGCAATGATAGCAATGAGTTTTACATTAAGCTCAGAGCGTCTGCGTCTCTTAAGAGGTACATTTGTTTTCTTAGCCATAATTTATCTCCCTTAAAATTATTAATATATGTCTTAAAAAGACGAAATATGCATAACTATGGTACATTAAGAAACAAAATTATTCAAGAAAAATATTTGTATTATACACAAAGAGATTAAAATGTAGTATATTTATAAAAGTTGGCAATAAGCCACAATAAGAAATATATAATTATAACGGAGGTTTCTTATGAGCAGATACACTAAGGACGATATATTCAGAATGGTTGAAGAAGAGGATGTAGAGTTTATACGTCTTCAGTTTACAGATATTTTTGGAACACTTAAGAATATTGCAATTACTTCAAGCCAGCTTGAGAAGGCACTTGATAACAAATGCATGTTTGACGGTTCTTCTGTTGAAGGCTTTGTAAGAATTGAAGAGTCAGATATGTATCTGTATCCTGACTATGATACATTTGAAATATTTCCATGGAGACCACAGCAGGGAAAGGTTGCAAGACTTATCTGTGATGTGTATACACCAGATGGCAAGCCTTTTGAGGGCGACCCAAGATGGATACTTAAGAAAACTATTAAAGAAGCGAATGAAATGGGATACCGTTTTGATGTCGGTCCTGAATGTGAATTCTTCTTATTCCATACAGATGACAACGGACTTCCTACAACTTTAAGCCATGAAAAAGCTGGATATTTTGATCTTGGACCTAATGACCTGGGCGAGAATATAAGAAGAGACATGGTTCTTACTCTTGAGGACATGGGATTTGAGATTGAGGCTTCACATCATGAGGTTGCTCCTGCACAGCATGAGATTGATTTTAAATATGATGAGGTTTTAAAGACAGCAGATAATATACAGACATTTAAGATGACAGTTAAGACAATTGCCAAGAGACATGGACTTTATGCAACATTTATGCCAAAGCCAAAGTTTGGTATCAGCGGTTCTGGAATGCATATTAATATGTCACTTGCAACTAAAGAGGGTAAGAATATATTTGCAGATGAGAAGGGAAAGATTGGTTTATCAGATGATGCATATCATTTTATTGCTGGTATTATGAAGCACGCAAGAGGTATGTCAGCAATAACTAATCCGCTTGTTAATTCATATAAAAGACTTGTTCCGGGCTATGAAGCACCTGTATATATAGCATGGTCAGCAAAGAACAGAAGTCCGCTTATAAGAATACCTGCATCAAGAGGAAATGGAACAAGAGTTGAGTTAAGAAATCCGGATCCTACAGCTAATCCATATCTCGTGCTGGCACTCTGCCTTGCAGCAGGACTTGATGGTATTAAGAACAAGATAGAAGTACCTGAGAGTGTTGACTGCAATATATATGAGATGACACCTGGCGAGAGAAGGGCAGCAGGAATAGAGAATATGCCGGCAGACCTTAAGGAAGCTGTTGACTGTCTTGTGGCAGATGAGTTTTTATGCAGCGTACTTGGAGAACATATTACAACCAAATATGTTGAAGCTAAGATGAAAGAATGGGAAAACTACACAACAAGAGTCTCACAGTGGGAAATTGATGAATATCTCTACAAGTATTGATTAAACATGGTAAAGCGTATGCTAAGTAGAAAAGGAGTTAATTGATGTCCACATTGATTGTAGCATTTCCTAAGTTAGAGGAGGCTAAAGCAGTAAGGAGTCTTTTGATTCACAGAGGCTTCGATGTCGCTGTACCATGTACAAGTGGGGCACAGGCAATCAATCAGGCTGATACTTTGTCTGATGGAATCATAATATGCGGATATAAGCTGTCAGATAATATGGTTTATACTGAATTATATGAATATAAGCCAAAGAGCTTTGAGATGTTGTTAGTTGCGTCCCAGAACAGATGGGAAGATTGTCAGGACAATGGAATTGTATGTGCGGCAATGCCAATAAAGGTTAATGACCTTGTGTCAACTATAGAGATGATGCTTCAGGCACAGATAAGGCGTAGAAGGAAATTAAGGTCACAGCCAAGAAAGAGAAGTCCGGAAGAACAGAAGATAATTGATGATGCAAAGCATCTGCTTATGGAAAGAAATAATATGTCAGAGCAGGAGGCATTCAGATATATCCAGAAATGCAGCATGGACAGTGGCAATACAATGGTAGAGTCAGCAACTATGGTGATGGGAATATATCAGGATGTATAACAAATGTGTTTCATTACTACATTTATAATATGAAAAGGAGACCAGGTATGAAGTTTACTAAAATGCATGGAGCAGGCAACGACTACATATACGTAGACTGCACACAGTCGGTAATTGATAATCCGTCACAGGTCGCAATTGATTTAAGTGACAGACATTTTGGAATAGGTTCGGATGGACTTATTCTTATTAAGAAGTCAGATAAAGCAGATTTCTTTATGGAGATGTACAACGCAGATGGTTCGCAGGGACAGATGTGTGGCAATGGAATAAGATGTGTTGGAAAGTTCGTGTATGACAATGGACTTACAGATAAGACAACAGTTACTATTGATACACTTGCAGGTGTGAAGATACTTGAACTTAAAACCGGTGCAGATGGCAAGGTTGAGACGGCAAGGGTTAACATGGGCGCACCAATTCTTGAGGCAGCACAGATTCCTGTTGATACGAAGGAACTTAAAGAATATAAAGGCTGTGAGATAGAGACAATTGCCGGACAGGTTGTTAAGACACCTGTTGTGGATGAGACTATTGTTGTAGAAGGTAAGGAGTACAAGGTAACAGCAGCTTCAATGGGTAATCCTCATGCTATTGTTTATCTTGATAAAGATATTGATATTAAGAAATTTGAGATTGAAAAAATCGGACCTTTCTTTGAAAATCACAAAGCATTTCCAGAGAGAATTAATACTGAATTCATTCAGGTTGTAGATAAGAATAATCTTAATATGCGTGTGTGGGAGAGAGGTTCCGGGGAGACACTTGCCTGTGGTACAGGTGCATGTGCGAGCCTTGTTGCAACTGTTCTTAACGGAATGTGCGACACAACAGCAACACTTCATCTTCTTGGTGGTGACTTAAAGATTACATGGGATAAAGATGAGAATACCGTATATCTTGAAGGCCCGGCGAAAACAGTATTTACAGGGGAGGTAGATATTTAATATGATGACAGATATGACAATGGATAATTTTCTTGCGGTTTTATCTTCAAGTGAACCGGTGCCGGGAGGCGGCGGAGCGTGCGGATATGTGGCAGCAGTAGGCATGAGCCTTGGTAATATGGTGCTTGCACTTACTACAGGAAAGAAGAAATATGCAGAGTATCAGGAAGAGATTGAAGAACTTATTGTTAAAGCGACAGACCTTACAAAGAAACTTGCAGAGTGCATGGATAAGGATGCTGAAAGCTTTAAGCCTCTTGCAGCAGCTTATGGTCTTCCTAAGCATACAGAAGAACAGATTAAGGAAAGAGAAGCAATTATGGCAAAGGCACTTGTTACAGCCTCAGAAGCCCCTCTGTCAATGATGGAGCTTATACTTGAAGCCATGAAGCTTATCGACCGTATATCTGTAATTGGAAGCAGAATTGCAATCAGTGATGCAGGTGTCGGCATAACAATGTGTGAGGCTGCAATGAAGGGTGCTTCGCTTAATGTATTTATCAATACAAAGCTTATGAAGGACAGAGAACTTGCTGAAGATATGAACTTTAAGGCAGATAAGATGCTTGCTGAAGCAGCACAGATTGAAGAAGAAACATTTGGAAGAGTTATGGATGCTGTAAGACCATAGAACAAGATTGCAAAACAAGGAGGAAAATTCCTCTCCTCGCTGGAGAGGCTCGGATTTTGCTTCGCAAAACAAGGAGGAATATATGGAGACACTTAAGGGATTACCGGTTGCTAATGCTATTAATGAGAAGATTATTGAAGAGATGAAGGACTGGAATGGCGCAATTCCACATCTTGCAATTGTGCGTGTTGGTGAAAGACCAGATGATATGTCATATGAGCGTGGCGCTACCAAGAAGATGGAAAAAGTAGGATTCAGATGTACTTCATATACATTTCCTGCTGATATTGATAATGATACTTTCCAGAAAGAATTTGACAAGATTAATGAAGATGAGGATATTGACGGAATTCTTCTTTTAAGACCTTTGCCAAAGCATCTTGATGAGAAGGCAATTGAGAACAGAATTGCCAGTGTGAAGGATCTGGATGGAATATCACCTATGAATCTTGCAAAGGTATATGCAGGGGATCCGACAGGATATGGTCCATGTACAGCAGAAGCTGTAATTGAGATGTTAGATTATGCAGGAGTTGACTTAAAGGGTAAGAGAGCAGTAGTTATCGGAAGAAGTCTTGTTATCGGTAAGCCGGTTGCGATGATGCTTATGAAGAAGAATGCAACAGTAACAGTGTGTCATACTAAGACAGTTGATATGCCGGGAGTATGTAAGGGCGCTGAGGTGCTTGTTGCGGCAGCAGGCGTTGCAAAGATGGTTGACAAATCATTTGTTGCAGATGGTGCAGTTGTAATTGACGTTGGAATAAATGTTGATGAAGACGGCAATCTGTGTGGTGATGTTGATTTTGAAGATGTTGCAGAGAATGCTTCTGTATGTACACCGGTTCCTGGAGGAGTAGGTTCGGTAACAACATCAGTTCTTGCAAAACATCTGCTTAAGGCAGCTAAGGCAAGAAGAGCATAAAAAAGTCCTTGCTTTATTGTACATAAGAATGTATTATAATTTGCGGTATGAATTGGTAGCACCAATTTGCACCGCAATTTTTTATTTATGGAGAAATGTTATGAAATTATTGAGACAGTTTCTTATAATACTGGCTATTTCATTTGTCGGAGAAGCACTTAAATATCTGCTTCCGCTGCCGGTTCCAGCCAGTATATATGGAATGGTGATACTTTTTGTTGGACTTCTTACCGGACTTATAAAGCTTAGCTGGGTAAAAGACGCAGGAAAATTTCTTATAGCTGTAATGCCTGTTATGTTCATTCCGGCAGGAGTAGGACTGATGTCTTCATGGGGGGTATTAAAACCTATGCTCGTGCCGGTGCTTGTTGTTACGGTTGTTGCTATAATTACGGTTATGGCGGTTACAGGTCAGGCTTCACAGATAATCATACGTGCTGACAGGAAGAGAGAATTACGCAAAGCACAAAGAAATGAGGTTAATACTAATGAATGATTTTTTCAGAGAATCACTTTTTGCCGGAGTCACATTAAGTCTTTTATCATACTTTATTGGTTCTGTGCTTAAGAAAAAATTCAAGCTTGGAATATTCAATCCACTGCTTATATCAATAATAATAACAATAATAGTACTTGCAGTATCAGGTGTTGATTATAATGTATATAATCAGGGTGCCAGGTATCTTAGCTGGTTTCTTACACCGGCAACTGTATGTCTTGCAATTCCGCTGTATGAGCAGTGGAGTCTTCTTAAGAAGAATTACAAGGCAGTTGTTGTAGGAATAGCATCAGGTGTGCTTACAAGTTTAACAACGGTACTTGTGTTATCTAAAATTATGAATCTGAGTCATGCAGAATATGTTACTCTTCTTCCGAAGTCAATAACTACTGCTATTGGTATGGGAGTTTCTGAGGAACTTGGAGGTTATGTAACAATCACAGTTGCAGTTATTGTTGTAACAGGAGTTCTTGGAAATATATTTGGTGAGCTTATATGTAAAATATTCAGAATAAAAGAACCGATTGCCAAAGGACTTGCGTTAGGATCTGCTGCTCATGCGATAGGAACAGCCAAGGCTATGGAAATGGGCGAAATTGAAGGTGCAATGAGCAGTCTTTCGATAGCAGTTGCAGGTATACTTACAGTTGCACTTTCATCAGTATTTGCTGGATTTATGTAAAATTAGGAGGCGTTAAACATGATAATCACGATTGCAAGACAATGTGGATGTATGGGTGACCAGATAGGAAAAGCACTGGCAGAGAAATATTTTATACCATTTTATGATAAGGATGCTGTGTGCAGACTTGCGAAAGAAAAAGGCTTGTATGAGAAGTATCCATATTTTTATGGAGAAATGCCTCTTGATATGATGCTGTATGCTGATACAATGGCAGGTGATGATACAACAGATAATGGAAAAACTCCACGCAAGGCTATGGCTGACATAATCGGTAATGAAAATTGCGTAGTTGTCGGCAGATGCGGAAATAATGCATTCAGACACAGAGAAGATGTTATATCAGTATTTCTCACAGGAAACAAAGAAAAAAGAGTAGAACTTATAGAAAAGAAGCACAATGTCAGCCCTAAGAAAGCAGCTAAGATAGTTGAAGATACAGACCTTAGAAGACGCTCATATCACAATTATTATACAGGTGAAGAATGGGGAAATGCAGAATATTACGATATATGCATAGATGTTTCAAAGGTTGGGGAAGATGGTGCACTAAGACTTATAGAAGCCTATATTAATGAGACAGGGGTGTTATAAGCTGAAACAGGATAATATGAATCAGAAGAAAATATCGCAGGAATACGAAAAGGCAATTCAATATATTTATGAGCTTATGAAAAGCGGGGAGCTTACAATAGGAAGCAGGCTGCCTACTGAACGTGCACTTGCGGAAACGCTTGGCATAGGACGCAATTCAACAAGAGAAGCATTAAGTATTATGCATGGAATGGGACTTATAGAACGCCGTCAGGGTTCTGGTAATTATATATCAGAGAATGTCGGTCAGTCTATAAAGCAGACTATATTAATGATGATTGCATTAAAGACTATTACTAAGCGTGAAGTATGCGAATTCCGCCGCATGATGGAAAAGTCAGTGTGTAATGCAGTAATACATACAGGTCTTACGAAAGAACAACGGGAGCGGTTGGAAAGCATGGTTAATCAGATGAGCATGGTAACAGGTGAAAACCTTGTTGATACTGATAAAGCATTTCACGAGGAACTGATTGCAGATACCGGAAACAACCTGTGGATTACACTGATGGAAGCTGTTGTTGAAGTCTACCGCGAATGGATAGATTATGTCATAAAGCATGCAGATGGAATTAAGAAAAAGAAACTTTTAAAGACACATGAAATGATATATGATAGCCTTATAAAGAAGGATATTGAGACACTTAATGCAGCGATTGATGAGCATTACGATATAATTGAGGAGCTGCTGGGATAAAGAAGCCATAACAAGGAGGATATATGAAATACAAAATCGTTGTATTTGATCTGGACGGAACGATACTTAATACATTGGAAGACCTTGCAGATAGTACTAATTATGCACTTTCAGTATTTGATATGCCTGAGAGGACGATTGAAGAAATCAGACATTTTGTTGGCAATGGGATAAGAAAGCTGATGGAAAGAGCTGTACCACAGGGAACACCAGAAAGCATGATAGTTAAGGTGCATGAAACATTTACAGAGCATTACAAGAAGCACTGTGCCGATAAGACAAGACCTTATGATGGAATAAAAGAACTTATTGAGAATATAAGAAGTTCCGGTGTGTACACTGCGGTTGTATCTAACAAGGCTGATTATGGAGTGCAGATTTTATGCAAAGATTATTTTCCGGGACTATTTGATTATGCGGTTGGAGAGAGAGAAGGCATAAGAAGAAAACCATATCCAGACAGCGTTAATGAAGTATTAAGACAGTTTGATGTTGACAGAACACAGGCTGTATATGTCGGGGATTCAGAAGTAGATGTCCAGACAGCGGCTAATGCAGGAATGGATGTATGTATGGTTGGCTGGGGATTCAGAGATGAAGAGTTCTTAAAGGATAATGGGGCTGAGTTTGTTGTACACAGCCCCGAAGAAGCATGGGAATTCATTAATAAGTAATATACTTATAACACGTTATGAAGCAAGGCGGACTGCAATTCACAAAGCTGGGGGTTCTTGGATTTAAGAATCAGTTCTACCAGACCTTCGGTGATAAGCATTGCACCGTCCTTGTTAAAATGTGTATTCTCAGAAACAGTATCTGGCTTGGCGAGTTCTTTTAAGAAATCGTCAGGCCATTTTCCTTTATTGATACCTTTCTTGATAGAGGTATATCTATGTATATTATCATGTCCGATTTTTTCAAAAAGTTCAACTGAATAAGAAAACAGATCAAGTACAGGAGTGCCGGTTTCTTCGCCAATCTGGCGCATAGCTCTTATATAGCTGAAATTATTACCGCCGTGGCAGCCGGGAGCGTCCATGATTGTTCCGTCATCATTAAAAAATGTTCTTGCAGGCGCAGTAACTAATACAGGAGATGCATCATGCTTTCTTGCCATATCAATAAACTGTTTGATGAACCATTTGTAACTGCCCATAGAAGCGTCTTTTGAGTATGGATAGTAAGTGTCATATGGATAAGACTGGTTTATGGCAAGAACACTGTTAAGAACAGCCTGTTTATCAGTTATTGAATCATCATTATTAAGTGCCTCAATATATTCAGGTGGTATATAATTCTTAGGCATCTTAACTCCTGCTATAACAGGAAATCGACCTGATTCATTTGGTACGCCAAGCGGAGTCTGACGGTTAAACATAGATTTGTAATCCTTTGAATCGTCATCATTATGACAGAACTCTATAAAAAGATAGTCTCCGGACTGAATATGTCTGTCAATCTCTTCAAATCTTCCTTCATTAATAAAAAGTCTTGAACTTCTGCCACCCTTGGCATAGTTAAATACATTTACATCAGACTTAAAGAAGCGTGGCAGAAACTGTCCCCAGCCTGCAATAAATTCTTCCTCAGTATAATTCTGTACAATAGAGTCTCCAGCAAGATAAATTTTCATACATACCTCCTTGTTTTGCGAAGCAAAATGCGACTGTCCATGCAGGAGCAGAGATATTGCCTCCTTGTTTTGCAAAGCAAAATGCTTTCAATAAGTTAATTATAGCCTTAAATGTTTTGACAAACTACATTTGTTTTGTGAATATACTCATTAAAAACAGATATTTAATGTTTCAGGTGGACAGCATTGCACAGCTTAAAGAAAAGGTGTTATAATACAAGGCAAATATAAGCACGAGGAGATTGATATATATGTACGAATTTACAGAAGACTGTATGATACACATTGATAATATTGATGAAGAACATAGAAAACTGTTCCAGATGCTTAATGAAGCATTTGCACTGGTAAAAGAAACAGATAATGCTGCGTCAATTGCGAAGAATCTTATAGATAATCTTAAGGATTATGCTATTACACATTTTGCTCATGAAGAAGAATACATGAAGAGTATTCATGACCCGGAGCTGCCAATACAGCAGAGAGAACACAAAGCATTTGCAGAAAAGATTAATACATTTAAGTTAGATGAATCTTCACCGGAGGCAGCAACAAATTCTCTTAATGAGCTGTTGCTTTATCTTACCAGATGGCTTTACAGCCACATCTTGAGCAGCGACATGATGATTGGAAAGATGGCACCAGAAACTAATGTTGATGACGCATTTGCATTTACAGACAAATATATAACAGGAATTGAGCTTGTTGATGAGGAGCATAAGCATCTTTTTGATATTATCAGGGACACTAATGATGTTATACATGCAGAACTTCTTCATGATAAATATGATGAAATCATAAGACTTCTCTCAGAACTGAGGGAATACACGGAGACGCATTTCAGTGATGAGGAAGAACTGATGAAGAAAATCGGATATCCTGAAATCGAAGCACAGAAAAGGGCACATTCAGCATTTGTAGAAAAGCTTGTAAATATTGATTTCAGGGAGCTTGAGGCAATGGATGATAATCAGGAGGAATATCTTATGGATCTTATAGGATTCCTGCTTGGCTGGCTGTCTAACCATATTCTTGCTTCTGATAAAAAGATTGGTAAATATATAAAAGAACACAATATTGTACTTGAAAAGTAATATTCTTTATGATATCATTCATGTGTATGAATATCTTAAAGACTATGAAAGAGACTTCTTTTCATGGAACCTGACAGGAAAGCGATGCCACCGACTGAAAGCATACGCAGGGAATTGATAAGAGGAACGCTCTGGAGTTGGATGGTTGAGCAGCCACGGCTGGGTAGGTCATTCCGTTACACGCGTTAAGTGCAATGAGATGAGAAGCTTAGAACTTTTCAATGCGGGTGGTACCGCGGATAACACAGTTTATTCGCCCCGGGATGTATATTACATCCTGGGGCTTTTTTGCGCGAAAAAGCATAGCAGGATGTTAGGTATTATTATTTTATTTGACAGGACATAACATTTTGCCTGTCCAGAAAAGAAAGGAGATTGCAATGGCAAACATGTACAGAGATGTTAACTTAAGTGAAGTTAATGAAAGTTACATCGGCAAGGAGTTAAAGGTTGCAGGATGGGTTGAGAACATCCGTGACCACGGAGGAGTTTCATTTATCGATTTAAGAGATATGTATGGAGTACTTCAGGTAGTACTTCGTGATACAACATTACTTGATGGTATTCATAAGGAAGAGTGTATCGCTATCGAGGGTATTATGGAGCAGAGAGATGAGGAAACTTATAATCCTAAGATTCCTTCAGGAACAATCGAACTTGAAGCTAAGAAGATTACAATACTTGGACAGGTATACCAGCAGCTTCCATTTGAAGTACAGACTTCTAAGGAAGTAAGAGAGGATGTACGTCTTAAGTACAGATATCTTGATTTAAGAAACCAGAAGGTTAAGGATAACATGATATTCAGATCAAAGGTTATCGCATTCCTTCGTCAGAAGATGACAGACATGGGATTCCTTGAAATCCAGACACCTATCCTTTGTGCTTCATCACCAGAAGGCGCAAGAGATTATATCGTACCTTCAAGAAAATATAAGGGCAAATTCTATGCTCTTCCACAGGCACCACAGCAGTATAAGCAGTTACTTATGGTATCTGGTTTTGATAAATATTTCCAGATCGCACCTTGCTTCAGAGATGAGGATGCAAGAGCTGACCGTTCACCAGGAGAATTCTACCAGTTAGATTTCGAGATGAGCTTCGCTACACAGGAAGATGTATTCAGAATCGGTGAAGAGGTTCTCACAGAAACATTTGCAAAATTCGCACCAGAAGGATACGAAGTTACACAGGCACCTTATCCAATCATCAGCTATAAGCAGGCAATGCTTGAGTTTGGTTCAGATAAGCCGGATCTTCGTAATCCACTTAGAATTATCGACCTTTCAGAATTCTTTAACAAATGTACATTCAAGCCTTTCCAGAACAAGACTGTAAGAGCAATCAATGTACATGCAAAGCTTTCAAAGGGACAGCATGAGAAGTTGCTTAAGTTCGCTACAGGAATCGGAATGGGTGGGCTTGGATACCTTGAGGTTCTTGAAGACGGAAGCTACAAGGGACCAATCGATAAGTTTATACCAGAAGAACTCAAGGGAGAAATCAAAGACCTTGCAGGACTTCAGCCAGGAGATACGATCTTCTTCATCGCTGATAAGGAAGACAGAGCTGCGTACTTCGCAGGACAGATTAGAAACGAACTTGGTGAGAGACTTGATCTCATTGAGAAAAATGCATACAGATTCTGTTATGTTAATGACTTCCCAATGTTTGAAAAAGATCCAGAAACTAAGAAGATTGGATTTACACATAATCCATTCTCAATGCCACAGGGCGGACTTGAGGCGCTTAATACAAAAGATCCTCTTGATATCCTTGCATACCAGTATGATATCGTATGCAACGGTGTAGAGTTATCATCAGGAGCAGTCCGTAACCATGACATGCAGATAATGGTTAAGGCATTTGAGATTGCCGGATATGATGAAGAAGTATTAAAGGCAAAATTTGGAGCATTATACAATGCATTCCAGTTTGGTGCACCACCACACGCAGGTATGGCACCAGGTGTTGACCGTATGATTATGCTCCTTAGAAATGAAGAGAATATCCGTGAGATAATTCCATTCCCAATGAGCGGAACAGCACAGGATTTAATGTGCGGAGCACCAAATGAGGTAACAGAGCAGCAGCTTAGGGAAGTTCATATTAAGGTTAGGGATTAGTGGATATACGGACGGCTGTGAGGTTTATAAGTTCACCGCAAGGCACGCTCTCGCTGCTTGTCGCTCGCAGCGGACACTAGGTTCGCTGGGATTTGTTGGCACTTTGTGCCAACTGTCCCAGCTTACCAAGTGCCGGCGGCTCCAAAGCACCTTGCTTGCGAACTTATAAAACCTCGCTGCCTGTTCGTTGCCAACAACCGCTAATTTAATATGACCTCCTCTGATGCAAAGAGGTAGAGACTTCCACTACATCTCGCCCAACGGCGACGAGCGCAGCGATGTCGCGTCTCGTTCCGGGGTAGATGTGTGAGCCTGGAGAAATTGGATAAAGCGTTAACAAGACACTTTGGAGCCGCCGGCACTTAGCAAAATCGGCTGGCGGAGTCTGAAAAGCTAGCTTTTCAGAAGGAGGTGGCCGATTTCGCTTAGTACCGCTGCGAGCGACAAGTAGCGAAAGCGTGTCTTGTGATGGTTTATCCAATTTCTCCAGGCGTATATAACGACAACGAAAGGAGACGCACACATGGCTAATGTAATTAGTGATGAGACAATTGAGTATGTTGGTATCCTTGCCAAGCTTGAACTCTCTGATGAAGAGAAGGAAGCTGCCAAGAAGGATATGGCGAGCATGCTTGATTATATTGACAAGCTCGGAGAGCTTGATACTACAGGGGTAGAACCTATGTCACATGTGTTCCCTGTTAATAATGTAATGAGAGAAGACGTTGTTACTAATGGTGACGGAAGTGAGGCAACTCTTGCTAATGCACCTGAATGTAATGAATCAGGATTTATTGTACCTAAAACTGTTGAATCATAGAAAGGACGCATATGAGTTTATTAGATTATACAGCTGTTGAACTGGCTGCTAAGATTAAAGCGGGTGAGACAACAGCAACAGAGGCTATGGAAGCTGTTATTGCACAGATTGAAAAATCTGAAGATGAGCTTAACTGTTATGTCACATTTGACAAGGAAAAAGCTCTTGCAGCAGCTAAGAAAGCAGATGAGGATATCAAGGCAGGTAAGCTTACAGGACCTTTGGCCGGAGTACCATTTGCAATCAAAGATAATATGTGTACAGAGGGCATGCTTACTACATGCTCATCTAAGATACTTGGTAATTTCGTTCCAACTTACACAGCAGACGCTGTAGAAAGACTTCAGAATGCAGGAGCTGTAATTATCGGAAAGACTAACATGGATGAATTCGCGATGGGTTCTACAACTGAGACAAGTGCATTTGGTGCAACTAAGAATCCACGCAATCCTGAGCATGTACCTGGTGGTTCATCAGGTGGTTCAGCAGCAGCTGTAGCAGCTAATGAGTGCTTTGCAGCACTTGGTTCTGATACAGGTGGATCAATAAGACAGCCAGCTTCTTACTGTGGTGTTGTAGGCTTAAAGCCAACTTATGGAACAGTTTCACGTTACGGACTTATCGCTTATGGTTCATCATTAGACCAGATTGGACCTTTATGTAAGGATGTAACTGACTGTGCAACTATCATGGAATCTATCGCAGGCAAGGACGATAAGGATTCAACATCTATTGGTAGGGATGATTATTCATTTACAAAGGCATTAGTTGATGATGTTAAGGGAATGAGAATTGGTATTCCAAGAGATTATTTTGGAGAAGGTCTTGACCCTGAGGTTAAGGAAGCTGTTCTTAACGCTGCCAAAGTTCTTGAGAGCAAGGGTGCAATCGTCGAAGAGTTTGATTTAAGCCTTGTTGAGTACGCAATTCCTACTTACTATACAATCGCAGCAGCAGAAGCAAGCTCTAACCTTGAAAGATTCGATGGTGTTAAATACGGATACAGAACTAAAGAATACGAAGGACTCCACAACATGTACAAGAAGACACGTTCAGAGGGCTTTGGACCAGAGGTTAAGAGAAGAATTATGCTCGGTTCTTTCGTATTAAGTTCAGGATATTATGACGCTTATTATCTTAAGGCATTAAGAGTTAAGGCTCTTATTAAGAAAGCATTTGATGAAGCATTTGCAAAATACGATGTAATTCTTGGACCTGTTGCACCTACAACAGCACCAAAGCTTGGTTCATCACTTTCTGATCCTATTAAGATGTATCTTGGAGATATCTATACTATCTCTGTAAATCTTGCCGGACTTCCGGGACTTTCTGTTCCATGCGGTAAGGACAAGAATGGTCTTCCAATCGGCTTACAGCTTATTGGCGACTGCTTTAAAGAAAATAACCTTATCCGTGCGGGCTACGTTTATGAGCAGGCACGAGGAAGATTTGAATAGGAGGGAGGCATAAGTATGAAAGATTATGAAGTTGTAATCGGACTTGAAGTCCATGTTGAATTAGCTACTAAGACAAAGATTTTCTGTGGATGCTCAACTGAGTTCGGCGGAGCGCCTAACTCACATACTTGCCCTGTGTGTACAGGTATGCCGGGTTCTCTTCCTGTTCTTAATAAGAAGGTTGTAGAATATGCAGCAGCAGTAGGACTTGCAACTAACTGTACAATTACACAGGACTGCAAGTTTGACAGAAAGAATTATTTCTACCCTGATAACCCACAGAATTATCAGATTTCACAGCTTTATCTTCCAATCTGCCGTAACGGTCATGTTGATGTTACATTATCAGATGGAACAGAAAAGACAATAAGAATCCACGAGATTCATATGGAAGAGGATGCAGGAAAGCTTGTTCATGATGAGTGGGAAGGCGTGTCATATGTAGATTATAACCGTTCAGGTGTGCCTCTTATCGAAATCGTTTCTGAACCAGACATGCGTTCAGCAGAAGAAGTTATTGCTTATCTTACTAAGTTAAGAACAACAATCCAGTATCTTGGTGCTTCTGACTGCAAGCTTCAGGAAGGTTCTATGAGAGCAGATGTCAACCTCTCTGTAAGAGAGCGTGGTTCAAGCGAGTTCGGAACAAGAACAGAAACAAAGAACCTCAATTCATTTGCAGCTATTGAAAGAGCAATCAAGGCCGAGACAGCTAGACAGATTGACTTAATCGAAGCAGGCGAGAAGGTTGTACAGGAAACAAGAAGATGGAATGATGACAAGGAATATTCATATGCTATGCGTTCAAAAGAAGATGCGCAGGATTACAGATATTTCCCAGATCCAGACCTTGTTCCAATTCACATCAGTGATGAGTATTTAGCAGAGCTTAAGGCAAAACAGCCAGAGTTCAAGGACGAGAAGAAGGCACGTTATATTGAAGAATTCGGACTTCCTGAATACGATGCAGAGATTCTTACAGATTCTAAGAAGTTCACAGAAATCTTTGAGGAAGCTACAGCAATCTGCAACCAGCCAAAGAAGGTTTCTAACTGGATTATGGGTGAGACAATGCGACTCATGAAGGAAGAATCAGCTAAGACTGGAAGAGAATTCAGAGCCGAGGAATTAACATTTTCACCTGAAAGCCTTGCCAAGATTATTACTCTTGTTGAGAAAAAGGAAATCAACAATGCAGCAGCTAAGGAGATATTTGAGCATGTATTTGCTGAAAATGTTGATGTTGACGCATATGTTGAGGAGCACGGTTTAAAGCAGGTTAATGATGAAGGCGCACTCAGAGCAACAGTTGAGAAGGTTATTGCTGATAACCCACAGTCAGTTGCTGATTATAAAGGCGGCAAAAAGCAGGCAATCGGCTATCTTGTCGGACAGACAATGAAGGCAATGCAGGGCAAGGCTAATCCGGGAATGGTAAATGCTTTGTTACAGGAGCTTTTAAAGTAACACATGAACTTAAAACCAAAAGGAGATGTGGAATGAAAAAAGTTAATTTTGATGTAAAACTCCCAGCATTTGTTGACAGAATAGTATATGTTGACAACTATGGTGCAAGACCATACTGCTATACTATTGAAGATGCATCAAGAAATGCTGATGCTATAAACAGGGCTATTAACTATATCTCAGAAAAGGGCGGCGGAACTGTTGTGATTCCTGAGGGAATCTGGTTTACAGCGCCAATCGAGATTAAGAGCGATGTTGAGTTAAGAATTGAGAAGAATGCAATACTTAAATTTTCTAAAGATATTGACCAGTATCCACTTATTATCACTAACTATGAAGGTCAGGAGTGTATAAGAGCCAAGTCTCCTATCACAGCTGAAAATGCTATTAACATCGGTATAACCGGTGGCGGTGTTATTGATGGAAGCGGTGATCTGTGGCGCCCTGTAAAACAGTTTAAGTTGACTGACAGACAGTGGGAAGCTCTTATGAAAAAGAGCCAGTATACAATTGATACTAAAGAGGGCGGCATATGGATGCCGACAGAAAGCTCATTTAAAGGTAATGAGCATAATATCCAGCTTGACGCTGAGAATGCACTTGAGAAAGCAAGCGAATATTATGATTTCTACAGACCTGTAATGGTAAGTCTTCGTCACTGTAAAAGAATTCTTCTTGATGGTGTAACATTTATGAATTCACCGGCATGGAATATACACCCATTTTTCTGTAAGAATCTTACAGTAAGAAATGTTACGGTGAGCAATCCATATTATGCGCAGAACGGTGATGGAATTGATGTTGAATCATGCAAGAAGGTTCATATACATAACTGTACATTTGAAACAGGTGATGATGCAATCTGTTTAAAGTCAGGCAAGAATGCCGTAGCAAGACAGATTGAAGGACCTTGTGAGGATGTATATATCCATGACTGCCTTGTTAATAAGGGACATGGCGGCTTCGTTATCGGAAGTGAGATGAGTCGTGGTATTAAAAATGTACTGGTAGAGAATTGTACTTTTCTTGGAACTGATGTCGGAGTCCGCATGAAGAGCGCGCTTGGACGAGGCGGAGTTATCGAAAATATTAATATAAAGAATATTAATATGGTTGATATCAAGGAACAGGCAATAATTCTTACAATGTCATATGTGCTTAATTCTCTTAACAGAAATGAAGAGATTAACGGAATTGACAAGGACGATATTCCTTATATTAAGAATATTAATTTTGAAGGAATTAACTGCCTCGGAGCAAAGGAAGCGGTTGTTATAGAGCCGTTAAAGGATATGCCTGAGACAATCACTGATATACACATTAAGGCTTCATCATTTGTTACAAGTGGTGAGAATCGTGTTGAATGTGATTGTCTTACAAGTGAACAGACAACTTATGAGATATTATAAAGAAATCCCGGCAGCACTGATATATGTGCTGCTGGGATTTATGTGTTGTATCTTAATTTTTCTTTTCTGCTTGGGCTGCTAATAATTGCTCGTATTTAGCCAATGGCTCTTATGCAGGGCATTTTACAATAGACAGTTCTTAAGAAGAACCATCTTTATATTGTATGTTGAGTACATACTGGACAGATGAATCGTTATCGTCATAGAAAGTAACCGGGTGCGATGGCGTGAAAGCTAAAGCGTCTGTTAAATCTTTAAGTTTATTTCCCAGCTTCAATCTTAGCCTCATATTCATCAAAGATATAACCAAGAATCGGTGCCATACCGACAAATTCGCAGCCATAAAGATAATTGTCAGTGCCCTCAATCGGCTGGCTTCTTATAATCTTGACAACACTGTAAAGAGTGTCTGTTTCAGAACCAAGATTAAGTGCAGCGTTAAAATAGAAGTTGATAGGTAACATGCTCTTTGATTCAAATGCAATTCCACCTTCAGATATATTGATAACTTTAATAGGAGAATCAAGATTTTTAATCTCCATGTTATCCTGCTTAAATAAAGATGAAACGTTGAGCGACAGGTCTGCTTTCATTCTTTTAAAACGTCTTTTTTCAATTCCATTAGCCATAATAAAATCTCCCATCTTAATATTATTATCCAAGTGAATAGTACACTTCTAAAAACTGACTATATTTATATTTTTAATAATACACTTTAATGAGGTAATGCGCAATGTATTATTGCAAAAGATAAAGTCTATTGATTTTGAATGGACGCTGGTATATAATATTTTTGTTTGTTTTTAAACCGCATAAACACTACGGTTTGATAACTTTTTAACTAATAATTATATTAAGAAGAAAAGGATGGATGAACTCATGGGAAAATGTGAATTACTCTATGAAGGAAAAGTAAGAGAAGTATATGATTGCGATGACAAGCTTGTTATGGTCGCTACAGACCGTATCTCAGCATTTGATCACATTTTAAAGAATAAGGTTACAGAAAAGGGAGCAATTCTTACACAGATGTCAAAGTTCTGGTTTGATTATACTAAGGACGTTGTTGCTAATCATATGGTTTCAGTTGATGTTAATGACATGCCAGAGTTCTTCCACAAGGATGAATATATTGGAAGAAGCATGCTTTGCAAGAAGCTTACAATGCTTCCTGTTGAGTGTATCGTAAGAGGATATATAACAGGTAGTGGCTGGGCAAGCTACAAGGAAAACGGAACAGTCTGTGGAATTAAGCTTCCAGAGGGACTTAAGGAATCAGAGAAGCTTCCTGAACCAATCTACACACCAAGTACTAAGGCTGAGATTGGCGACCATGATGAGAATATTTCATTTGAGAAGAGTATTGAGGTTCTTGAAAAGAAGTTTCCAGGTAAAGGTCTTGAGTATGCTACTAAGATTAAGGATGCAACTATAACTCTTTACAAGAAGTGTGCAGAGTACGCTTTAAGCAAGGGTATTATTATTGCAGATACTAAGTTTGAATTTGGTCTTGATGAGAATGGAGAGGTAGTTATCGGTGATGAGATGCTTACACCAGACAGCTCAAGATTCTGGCCATTAGAAGGATACGAGGCAGGAAAGAGCCAGCCATCATATGACAAGCAGTTTGTAAGAGACTGGTTAAAGGCTAATCCAGACAGTGATTATTTACTTCCAGATGATGTAATCGAGAAGACTGTTGAGAAGTACAAGGAAGCATATAAGCTTCTTACTGGTAAGGATTTTTCCCGCAAATAATCACAGTCGATAAGGAATGGAGAATTATGAATCAGATTGATATTAATGACAGCCACTATGCTGAAGATGAACTTCATGAGGAATGCGGAGTCTTTGGTGTATATGATTTCGATGGCAATGATGTTTCATCTACAATATATTATGGCCTTTTTGCCCTTCAGCACAGAGGACAGGAAAGCTGCGGTATAGCAGTCAGTGATACAGAAGGACCTAAGGGAAAGGTTCTTTCATATAAGGATATGGGACTTGTTAATGAAGTCTTTAATCCTGAAAAGCTTGAAAAGCTTAATGGTAATATAGGTGTCGGACATGTAAGATATTCAACAGCCGGAAGCAGCAGCCGTGAGAATGCACAGCCACTTGTTCTTAACTATGTTAAGGGAACTCTTGGTATGGCACATAACGGTAATCTTCTTAATGCGGTTGAACTGCGTGAAGAGCTTTCTTATACAGGAGCTATCTTCCAGACAACTATTGATTCAGAGGTTATTGCTTACTTAATCGCAAGAGAAAGACTTAATGTTCCTACTGTTGAGGGAGCTGTGTTAAATGCGATGAAGAAGATTAAGGGTGCTTATTCACTTATCGTAATGAGTCCTAGAAAGCTTATCGGAGCAAGAGACCCATTTGGTTTCAAGCCATTATGTATCGGTAAGAGAGATAATGCATATTTCTTATCATCAGAGACATGTGCACTCGATACTGTAGGTGCAGAGTTTGTAAGAGATGTTGAGCCTGGTGAAGTTGTTACTATTACTAAAGACGGAATCAAGTCTGATAAGTCACTCTGCCAGAAAAATACAGCAAGATGTATATTTGAATACATATATTTTGCAAGACCAGACAGCAAGATTGACGGAATGGGCGTATATGAGTCAAGAATTAATGCAGGTAGAATCTTAGCAAAGACTCATCCTGTAGAAGCTGATATTGTTGTAGGTGTTCCAGAATCTGGTAATCCGGCAGCACTTGGTTTCTCAATGGAATCAGGAATTCCTTATGGTAATGCATTTATCAAGAATAACTATGTTGGACGAACATTCATCAAGCCTAAGCAGGAACAGAGAGAGTCAAGCGTTAAGGTTAAGCTGAATGTACTTAAGGAAGCAGTTGCAGGCAAGAGAGTTGTCATGATTGATGACTCGATTGTACGAGGAACAACAAGTGCAAGAATTGTTAATCTTCTTAAGGCAGCAGGTGCTAAGGAAGTTCATGTAAGAATAAGTTCGCCGGCGTTCCTTCACCCATGTTATTTTGGAACAGATATTCCTTCAGAAGACCAGCTTATCGCATCAGGCCATTCTGTAGATGAAATCTGTGAAATTATCGGAGCAGATTCATTAGGCTATCTTGAGGTTGACAAGTTAAGCGAGATGATATGTGGACAGACAGGTTACTGTGACGCATGTTTTACAGGCAATTATCCAATTGAACCGCCTAAGATTGATATCCGCGGTGAGATGGGCTGATAAAGCGATTGCAGCATGCTGCCTGGAGGACATCTCTGATGTGGCGGTTGGTTGAGGCTTGCTATAGCCGTGTCGCGGACAGTGGATGTGCCTTGAAAGCATAATATTGCTGAATATGAAGGCAATTTCTGGCTGAATACCTATAAGATTAACATATGTGCTGATTTGGTAGGTGTTTTTTAGCAGAATAATAGAATATATGACACAAGATGCCTACTAAAAGCATGGAATATGTTATTTAGTAGGCATTTTTAGTAAAAATGTAGTACTATTATAATAGTCACAAACGAAATTTACCTACTAAAATACTGAATATGCGACTATTTATAGGTACCATGACAACAAGCAAAGAAAATCAGGCTAAAGCAAACAGAAATTAACAGTTTCAAAGTGTATCATGACAATAATTACAAGAAAAGGGGAACAGGATGAGTTATTTTCCGTTTTTTAGAGAAATAGAAGGGGAGAAATGCCTTGTTATCGGTGGCGGTAAGGTGGCAGCAAGAAAGATAAGCAGGCTGAAGGGCTTTGGCGTGAAGATTAAAGTTGTTGCACCGTCTATAGTTTCTGACATAGAGGCAGTGGTGCAGGCTTGCGATAATATAAGTGTTGAAAGAAGAATATTCACACCACAAGATATTGAAAATGTGGACTTTGTTATCGCGGCGGCTGGGGAAGAAGTGGATAAAGAAGCTGCAAGATTGTGCAAAGAAAAGGGTATTCCTGTAAATGTTGTGGATAACCAGGAACTGTGCGACTTTATATTCCCTTCAATTGTGCAGAAGGGTGATATGGTTGCAGGCTTTGTTACAGGTGGGAAGAGTCCGCATGTTGCAGCTAAGTTAAGAAGAGATTTTGAAGCAAATGTATCTGATAATATAGAGAGCATATTAGATTATCTTTCAGAGGTCAGGACACTTGCCAAAGAAAAGATAGATGATGACAGAAAAAGAGCAGCATTTATAAGAGAAGTTTCTGAATTCTGCATGAAAGCAGACAGAGTGTGCAGCAGCAAGGAAGAAAATGCATTTTTACAGAAATATCTTGATAATGGAAGCGGGAAGATACTGCCGGGAGCGGCACTTGTTGGTGCAGGCTGCGGTTCATATGAATTAATTACACTCAAAGGTCTGTCAGAGATAAGACGGGCAGAGGTTATAGTGTATGATGACCTGATAGATGAGCATCTGCTGGAGTTCGCACCGGAGAGCTGTGAGCTTATATATGCAGGAAAGAGGAGTGGCAGACATTCCAAGGCACAGGAGGAGATTAATGAGCTTCTTGTAGAAAAAGCCCTTGAAGGCAGATATATTGTGAGACTGAAAGGCGGAGACCCGTATGTGTTTGGCAGGGGCGGCGAGGAAGCACTTGCGCTCAAAGTACATGGCATATCTGTGCATGAAGTTCCGGGGGTTACATCAGGTATTGGTCTGTGTGGAATGGCAGGAATTCCGGTGACACACAGGGGTGCAAGCCGTGGATTTCATGTGATTACCGGACATACGGCAGATAATCTGTCACCGGAGGTTGAGGAAATCAGGTGGAAATCATATGCAAAGCTTGATGAAACATTTGTATTCCTTATGGGATTAAAGAGTATAGACATGATTACGGAAAAGCTGATGAGATATGGAAAGTTGTCAGATACTCCGGTTGCGGTAATTCACGGTGAGAATACAGATGGTACATATGTAAAGCTTGTCGGAACACTTTCGGATATTGCAGCAAAGGTGAAAGAAGTAGACTTCCCATCACCAGCTATTATAGTTGTTGGCGAGGTTGCGTCACTGGAATTGACGGATTAGCAGAAACTTAAGATGCGCTGAAAAGCAGCGCAGGAATAGAGGTTAACATGGATAAAGACAGACTTGACAGACAGATAGAGTTTATAAGAGAGATTGATAAGGAAAAGAGCATTGGCAGACAGACGTATCTGGCGGATGCGTCAAGAAAGGAAGATGACGCTGAGCATGCATGGCATATGGCAATTATGACTGTGCTGTTGTCTGAATATGCCAACGAAAAGATTGATGTGCTCCGCACAATGACAATGCTTCTTATACATGACCTTGTAGAGATAGATGCAGGCGATACATATGCTTACGATGAGAATGCTAAGAAGACACAGCGTGAAAGAGAGTTAAAATGTGCTGACAGAATATTCAGTATTCTTCCAGAAGACCAGGGGAAATATATGCGTGAATTGTGGGAGGAATTCGAGGCACAGGAAACACCAGAAGCAAAGTTTGCAAGAACTATGGATAACTTCCAGCCTGTAATTTTAAATGATGCTTCAAAAGGAAAAAGCTGGGCAGAAAAGGGTGTGCATCTTAGCCAGATATTAAAAAGAAATGCACGAACAGGAGAAGGCTCAGAAGAACTCTGGAAATATTCGTATGAAAAATTTATAATGCCTAATGTGAAAAAAGGGAATATTAAAGAGGATTAAAATAGTAGAAATTCGAGTTAAGGGGGTAAAATTTACAAAAAAGTAAAAAAATACCCCCTTAACTTAAAAAAACATTTCTTTTGCTATAATAAAAATATAAAACGGAAATTTTCCGAAAACAATATTTTATGATAATCCAGACGATAAGAGAACATATATTAAGAGTGTTATAGGAGAAATATTAGAAAAGGATATTAAGCACAGGGTAAAGATACGTAATGTTTCAGTTTTTGAAAAAGTGCAGACATATCTTATTAACAACTTTGGCTCAACAACTAGTTTGAAGAGTATCTTGAAAGAACTTCATAAATCTGGAATGGACATAAAGAGAGAAACTTTGAACCGTTATATTAATATATTAATGGATGCAAAAATAATATACGAATGTAAGAGGTTTGATTTAAAATCCATAAATGGTGAGCAGAAGTATTATTTATCAGATATGGGTTTCTATTTTGCAACAAATACTGATAACAGAATTAATTATGGACCAGCCCTTGAAAATGTTGTTTTTAACTATGCAAAATCAAAGGGGTATGATATCAGTATTGGAAGAATAGGAAAGTTAGAATGTGATTTTATTATGAGAGATAATATGAACAACTATGGTTATGTTCAGGTGACGATGACAACAATGTTAAACAGAGAAACAGAGGATCGAGAGTATGCTCCATTAGAGATGATTAAAGATAACTATCCTAAATATGTGCTTACAAGAAATGATATGATACAAAAAAGAAATGGAATCATTCATGAAAATATACCGCAGTTTATGGCATCTGGAAAGCTTTTCTAAGGATGCTCCAGCATAACCACAACGCGGAATTCCTGCTTTTCCTCCGAGTAAACATAATTGAGCAGACCATTATATTTATCTGCAATGCGCTTTACACTTTTAAGACCATAACCGTGAAAACCAGTGTCCTGTTTTCTGGAATGAAGTTTTCCGTCATGGCCTAAAGGAGATGATTTGCATGAGTTAGCAATGCTTATAAGGTCAGCGTTGCCGCCTCTGATAAGAGAAACATTACAATCTATATATGGTTCATCACATGATAGGGATGCATCAATGGCGTTATCAAGAAGATTGCAGAATATGGAAGTGAAATCCTGTGCGGGAAGATATTCAAGGGTGTTGGCGCGTATGTCTGCCTCAAAGCTTATACCTGAATTACTACATTGTTCGGCATATCTTGAGATAATTACATTCAGTATATCAATTTTGCAATATCTTTTGGATTTTCTTAGTGCATCACTTCCCAGAATGTTATTGATATATCCGGTTATTTCGTCAATATGTTTTCCATCATTCAGCTGGCTGATAGTATTAAGGTGGTTCTTAATATCGTGAATAAGAATGTGCTGTTTCTCATTAACTTCCTGAACATAATTATAATAATGTTCAGTGTCAGTCTCTTTCTGTAATTCAATCTGCAATCTGGCATATTCAACATTTTTCTGGCTGATATCCTGCTGCAGATAGAAAGTCAGGATATTGATTGAGAGCAGCAGAACCAGACATATGAATACAATAACAGAGTCAGAGCCAGACAGTTTACCGTTGAGACATATATAGCCAAGAGAAACGGTAATGATAGAGGACATAACAGGTATCAGATACAGCATAAGGGTGCTTTTGCGTATAGAAGCATTATTGACTGTATCTTTAGAGAAAATTCTGGTTACTAACTGTGAAATACATAAATAGACAGATTTGCTTAATATAACAAATGTAAATGCCGAACTATGTATGTTTCCATCACGGAATGCATATATCGTTATGTCAGGAATAGCTGCGGCAATAAGTCCTTCTGATAATGCCATAAGAATTGTCAGGGCAAGGGCATGAAACAGTGCCCAAACCGGTTTTGAATCATAATTAAGCACGATGCAGCACAGATAGACAATGAATGAGCAAAATGCATTGAGTGCCGCATTAGTGAGAATTGCTACAGGTATAAGCAGACTGAACATGCCAATAGTGATTAAAAGAGATAAAAATGTGTTCTTTCGTGAAGTAAATATCCGGTTGCAGTATAGCCATAGAATAATGGCTTCTATAAGATATACAAATAAATAGTACAATATTAAATTCATAAATCCCCCTCTGATTAATAAACTAGCGCAATGTTGTAAGAAATGCTGAATAGGTATTAAAAAAATCATTATACTTGCGCAAGGCAATATCAGCGTAAAGATGATTTTCCATATATATTCTGCTGTTATTATAAGACATAATATAATTCATATTCACTATATAACATCGATGGCTCTGATAAAAGCTCCCAGACGGAAGCATTGATTTAATGCTGGCGAGAGTCTGGGTGGTTGTATATGTATCTGAAACCGTGTGGATAGTAAGATTGCGGCAGTGAGGATTAACCTCCACCATAATGATATCCTTTGCTGATAATACATATGTTTTGCCTTTACATTTTACAATAATCCTGCCGCCAATAGAATTGAATTCAGATATGGCGTCTTCAAGGTTACGCATAAAACGTTTACTTTCAACAGGCTTTGAAATATAACGGAATACATGAAAGCGCATGGCTTCGTCAAGATATTCCGGAAAGGAAGTTATAATAATTATTATTGCTGCCGGATAAGATTTAACAAGCGAATTACCAACGGCAATGCCATCTATGCCAGACATCTGGATATCTAAATATACAATATCGGGTTTGATATCTGAAGCCAGAATGTCTTCACCAGAGTGAAATATGTAAATATCAGGTCTTTTCAGTTTATGTTCAATATAATAACTTTCGCACAGAGTTTTAATCTGCTCGCATATCAAATTGTCATCATCACATATAAATATATTCATTATCCAATCTCCATAAAATAAAACTATTGTTATTATAACCGATGAGAATATTAAAATAAATGTTATTTTAAACACGAAAAGTGTCATTTCACGCAATTGGTATTGAATTAATAAAATAGATGTGGTATTAAAGGCTTATATAAAGCGTTGTACACATATGCGCATGGGTATGGGAGAAGACCAGCTCATGTATATGGATAAGAGAGAAATTGAAAAAGCCGAAGAATGGAAAAATATTTTTAGTGAGCCAGTTCATTTACTAGGGAGATGATATTAAATGAAGAGAAGAGGCATTAGGTATGTGATTCCAATTATATTTATTGCAGTATTGGTGGGAGCGATGGTGACATATGTTCTACTCCACAAGAATACAGAAGCAGAGAAGGGCTTAGATTATGCAAGTCTTATCGGGGTAACAGGAGACAGTGATTTTCAGAATTACTGGGATACAGATGGATGGTATGATCTGGCTGCAGTTGAAGATGGATATTATTATATGAATTTTGAACAGAAGTTGTTGTTTTTGAATCTGGAGACAAATGATGTTATACCTGTGTGTGCAAAACCTGAGTGTGATCATAAATCTTCAAGTTGTAATGCTTTTTTTGGAAATGGAGCGGCATTGAGGAGTATATATTATTATAGAGGATATATATATTATTTTGGACTTTCTAATGGCATGGCACAGTTATGCCGCATGGATAAGAGTGGCACAACAAGAGAAGTTATAGGTGAACTTATACCTAATGATGGGGTTGACTCGATTCGAGCTGTTTTTCAGGGGGAATACGCTTTTATATATGATGGGAGTGGCCTTGCTGATGAGCAAGAGACTACAAAGAGCATAATAGAAGTATCTCTGACATCAGGAGACAAGAAAATTGTATATGAAGTTACTGGAAAAGGGATATCAATAACTAATGTTAAATGTTTTGGTGATAAAATATTTTTTACTGTGAGGGAAGCCGATTCCATATCAGATAAAGCCATAAGTGTGCATAGCAGAGGTTTGTTTAGCTATTCGTGCAGCAATGATGAGATAGAAGAAGTGAGTGGACAGAATATTAATGATTATTATGTTGTGGATGGAACAATGTATTACTTTGTTACGGGAGAGGGGCTTTACAAGATAGATATTGGAAGTGATATATCACAAAAAATATGGGAGTCAACAGAACAATGTGATATGTGTAGTGTATCTTCAGATGGAGAATACATTTATCTTAATAATCATAAGTACTGTTATTATATGTGGGAATTATATGGCTTTTCAGAAAACAGATATATAGTTATTGATAAAGGTGGAAATGTTATTAATGAGATATTGTGTCCTGATGCATTGGCGTTATATTTTGGGGATGACAGGTATTTATTTTATAAAAGTATGAACGATGCAGAAGGTCTTATGTATATGAAAAAAGATGATATAGAGACTGGTGGAGATTGGAAGCAGGTGTTTGAATGACAAAGTATATAAGGCTGTTTAAGAAAGGAATGTATAGATTTTGTATGATGTTTCTTCTTATATTGATATCATCAGGATGCAATGTAAAGGAAATAGAAACACAGACACAAACAGAGACTAATAACCAATATGCAGTACAGGAACCAGAAATGACAGTTATAGATGGAATAAATTATATAACGGAGCAAGGCATTAAGTTAAAGGTGACATACCCAATAATATCTAAAGATATCGCCGATGGTAATTTGGTTGGAACATATATGGTAAATCCAGTAAAATTAGGCAATGGATTGGGAGAAAAGGATGAAATGGCGTATATTGTTGCCGGTATTATAGAGTGGCCATCATTATATAATGATGAAAATATAGAGAAATTAGAGTATACGGCATATAATGCATCCTGCATATTTGATTACAGTGATATGAGTGAGAATAAATATACAAAAAAACAGATGGATATAAAAGGCGAAACAAAAACAATATATGGAAATGATGAAAATAAGTTAAAGTTAATAATTATAAATGAACTCCCAACATCTGATAAAGCAGCTTATAGTTATATGCAGCCTGAGTATGTTGAGATAAAGAGTGTTATTGACGATATCAATAAAATGATTGTAGGAGTCCATGTTTATTATATGGATGGGAGCGAAGATTCTGATTATTATAGAGTAGAAAGTATATCTAAGAGTGATATAAGCAGGATACAAATATACAGGTTATGATTGGCATATAGGGGGAAATATGCAGGAATTAAAACGTATCATCAATTATAAACGGATTATATTGTTGTTAATTGCTGCAACAGTTAATGTTGTATTCTTTTTGTATGACAATAAGCCGGTAATGGATGAAGATATAATCAACAAAGAAAATGTTGCTCATGAGACATATATTAAGAATTATCACGAAGAAGTGAATGCAATAATTGATAATGCTGATAAACTTAAGAAATATAGTATTTTTAATAAAGCTGGAAGTTTTTCGTATGCGAATATATTGCAGACGGCAAGGGATTTTGAACGAGTAAAGAACGTTATTTTACCAGAGGATGAGTATAAAGGGGTGCAGGCATATACAACTTATTATTATCAATATTTCTTTACTATGCTTGTAATGATGTTTGTTATATACGATATGTTTGCACAGCGGGATAATGGCATGTGGAGCATAACATATAGCTGCGCTAATGGAAGAATCATGTATGCGATAAAGCAGACGGGAGTTATTGTTGTTACAGGAGCTTTTACACATACTCTGATATACTGGTCTACGTTTATTGCGGCAATGCTGCAAAGAGGAGGCGTCAGGGACTTAGTAAATCCAGTGCAGACAATTGAGACATTTGATAAATTTACATATCCGTGGAGCAAAATAAAGTATGTGACGGTGCTATATATGATATCAATGGTGTGTATAGTTGCCCTATGCATTACTATATGGGGTGTTTTTGTTATATTCCGTAATCGTGTCTATGCACTGGTTACAATGCTTATATTTGCGGCTGTGGAGCAGTTTATATATTCTCATATAGACATACATAGCGTGTGGAATGGTCTGCATTATATTAATATTATTAATATAATTAATATAAATGCTACATTTTCATCATATAGAAACTGGGGTGTGGGAACTTATGTATTTCCTGTATTTTCAGTGGTACTGTTCGTGCATATTATATGTGCAGGTGTAATAGGTTATATTGCTATAAATGTGTCTGCTTCAATGAAACCATACAAAAATACAACATTTATAAAACGGTTTACAGATTGTGTATCAGCTGGCTGTCAGAAAATTCTTGCAAGGATTCCGTTTCTATTTAAGGAAATACATAAATTTATATTTACTTCTCATTGTGGCTGGGTTGTTGTGGTAATGCTGACAGTTACAGCGTATGTATGCCAGACAGGCCAGTATCACTATACAGATGACAATAAGTATATGGATAGTGAATACATGTTACATGGAGGGAAAGATTATACATATTTTCAGGATTATCTTGATAATCTATACCAGCAGAGAGATGAGCTGCAAGCTGACATAGATGATTATGGAGATATATTGACAAGAGATGAAAGCGTTGATATTGGTAGTTATGTTAATCTGAAAACAAAACAACAGCAGATACTAAAGCTGATAGAAAGTCGTAGGGAATACGCGGACAAGATTGAATATATCGGACATATGGATGAAACATTTAATATAAGAGCATGGATGATATCGGACAGAGGATATGAAGTGATATTGGGCAAGAAAGGACTGTATCGCAGAATAATGGTAAATCTTGCACTGATATGCGGTTTTATACTTATGTCAGCAGATGCAGGAAGACTTGAAAGAGTCAGCGGCATGATACTTTTTGAACATAGTACAGCATTGGGACGTAATAAGATGAGATGCAATAAATATTTGTCGTGCATAACAATTACAATAATAATGACTGTTATTATATGTGGAATGGAATTCTTATGGATGAGACATATATATGGGATACCTTACATGAATGCGCCGGTCGTGAGTCTTACATTTATGGGGAATAAACTTGGAATGGGACTATATGCATCTGGAATTCTTAAGTGGATGCTGTTACATATGACAATATGGCAGTATATGCTTATGCAATTTATCATGAGGCTTGTAATATGTCTTATATTAAGCGTTGGCATAATGAAAATAACAAGAAGCATTAAGAATATAAAATAAAGGCATAAATTGCAAACGCAGTTCTGCTATGATATACTTAATCTGTATATAGCCCTGCGATGGCTGAATAATGAATTTTTGATATATGAAAGGCGGATATGAGATGAACGACAGATATCAGACACCACTTGCAGAAAGATATGCAAGTAAGGAAATGCAGTACATTTTCTCTCCAGACATGAAGTTTAAGACATGGAGAAGACTCTGGATTGCATTAGCAGAGACAGAGCATGAACTTGGACTTCCTATCACACAGGAGCAGATTGATGAGTTAAAGGCTCACAAGGATGATATTAACTATGAAGATGCCAAGAGAAGAGAGAAGGAAGTAAGACATGATGTTATGTCACATGTATATGCTTACGGACTTCAGTGCCCTAAGGCTAAAGGTATCATACATCTTGGAGCAACTTCATGCTATGTTGGTGATAATACTGATATCATCATTATGACAGAAGGCTTAAAGCTTGTTCGTAAGAAACTTGTTAATGTTATTGATGAGCTTTCTAAGTTCGCAGATAAATATAAGGCACAGCCTACACTGGCTTTCACACATTTTCAGCCAGCACAGCCAACTACAGTTGGTAAGAGAGCTACATTATGGCTCAATGAATTAGTTATGGACCTTGAAGACCTTGATTATGTACTCTCTACAATGAAGCTTTTAGGCTGTAAGGGTACAACAGGTACACAGGCATCTTTCCTTGAACTTTTCAACGGAGATCAGGATAAGATCCGCCAGATTGACGGAAAGATTGCAGAAAAGATGGGATTTGACGCATGTGTTCCAGTTTCAGGCCAGACATATTCAAGAAAGGTTGATACAAGAGTACTTAATGTACTTGCAGGAATTGCTGCGAGCGCACACAAGTTCTCTAATGATATCAGATTATTACAGCACCTCAAGGAAGTTGAAGAACCATTTGAAAAATCACAGATTGGTTCATCAGCTATGGCTTACAAGCGTAATCCTATGAGAAGTGAGCGTATGGCTTCACTTGCTGATTTCGTTATCAGTGACGCACTTAACCCTGCTATTGTTTCATCTACACAGTGGTTTGAGAGAACACTTGATGATTCAGCTAACAAGAGAATGTCAGTTCCAGAAGGCTTCCTCGCTGTTGACGGAATCCTTGACCTCTACTTAAATGTTGTTGACGGACTTGTTGTATATGATAAGGTTATTATCAAGCACATGATGGCAGAGCTTCCATTCATGGCAACAGAGAATATTATGATGGATGCTGTTAAGGCTGGCGGAGACAGACAGGAGCTTCATGAGAAGATCAGAGAGCTTTCTATGATAGCAGGAAAGAGAGTTAAGCAGGAAGGTCTTGATAATAACCTTCTTGAACTTATTGCAGCAGAGCCAATGTTCGGTGTTACTCTTGAAGAGTTACAGTCAAAGCTTGATCCTATGAAGTATGTTGGCCGTTCTAAGGAACAGGTTGACGAGTATCTTGCTAATGTTATCAAGCCTATTCTTGATTCTAATAAGGAAGAGCTTGGTATGAAGGCAGAGATTAATGTTTAATTAATAATTTGGAGGTGTTATAACATGAAGGTTGTATTAGTTAATGGCAGCAGAAGAGATGCAGGCTGTACATATACAGCACTTTCTGTCGTTGCTAAGGAATTAGAGGCACAGGGAATTGATACTGAGATAGTTGCAGTTGGCAGCAGAGTTGTTAAGGGCGAGCTTGACGCAGTTGTCAAGGAAGTTGGCGCTAAGATAACTGATGCAGACGGACTTATTGTTGGTTCACCTGTTTATTATGCTTCTCCTACAGGAGAGATATTAATGTTTCTCGACAGATTATTTGGTACATATGGCAATGAGCTTCGTTACAAATGTGGTTCTTCAATCGCATCTGCCCGCCGTGGTGGAACAACATCAACTGTTGATGTGTTGAATAAGTATTTCCAGATTAACCAGATGCCGGTTGTGTCATCCAACTACTGGAATATAGTACATGGCAATACACCAGACGAAGTTGTTAAGGACGAGGAGGGCATGCAGACAATGAGACTTTTAGGTCAGAATTTTGCATGGCTTGTTAAGTCAGTAGATGCAGCAAAGAAGGCTGGAATTGAGCTTCCACAGGGTGAGAATAAGATAAAGACTAACTATATAAGATAATTTAAGAATAATTCATAAATATTTAATGTGATATCGAAAAGGTGTGTTGTATATATAATATATGACACATCTTTTTTGTTTACGGGAGAGCCGGGGTAATAAAAGGATAGAGATAATATTTAAGGAGAATAATCTTGAAATCTTACAACAGGAGAAAGCTTATGAAAAGAATAATTCTTGGAGCAGTGATACTGCTTGTTGCGCTAGTTGCAGCAATTGTATCATGTGCTTTAATAACTTACCACAGACAGCCAGAACTTACTGCTGACGAGATGAAGCAGCTTGATGAACAGGGCATATGGAAAGAGAGAACAAGTGCCGAGCGTGCACGCATTATCGAGGATAATGATGAGGCACTTAAGGAGAGAATAAGAATGATAAGCAACGCGAAGGAAGAAGTTATTCTCTCTACATTTGACTTCAGGTCTGATGACAGCGGAAAACTTATGCTTGGCGCACTTATAGACGCTGCAGACAGGGGAGTATCGGTTAATGTAATAGTTGATGGTGTATCTGGGTTTACTAAGATGAAAGGCAATCCTGATTTTAAGGCACTTGCGTCATCTGACAATGTCAATGTGAAGATATATAACAAAGTTAATCCATTCAAGCCATGGCAGTCAATGGGAAGGCTTCATGACAAATATGTCATAGCAGACAGGACTAATTATATACTTGGAGGAAGGAATACTTTTAATTATTTCCTGGGAGCATATCCGGGACATAAGAATTACGACAGGGATGTGCTTGTGTACTGCGAAAGCCCTGATGAAACCAGCTCTGTGAATGATGTGTTTGCTTATTATGAGAGCGTCTGGAACTATAAGGAGAGCAAAGCATTTTTAAAGAATAACAGATGCGCAGGCAATAAGAAGGTCAGGGCGGCAAGAAAAGAACTGCTTGATAATTACAGCATATATTATGCGGATAACAAAGATTATCTGACCGACACTGATTACACAGATGAAACAGTTGAAGTTAGCAATATAGCACTTCTTAGTAATCCGATAGAATGTGGCGCGAAAAAGCCGGTAGTGTGGTATCAGCTTACTAAGCTCATGGAGCAGGCGGATTCGCAGGTTAAGATACATACGCCTTATATTATCTGCAATGAGTATATGTATGACGGATTAAAGAAGGTATGCGATTCTGTTGAAAATGTGTCACTGATGACTAATTCGGTAGGCAATAATGGCAATCCATTTGGATCAGCAGATTATTATGCGCATAAGGATAAGGTGCTTGGCACAGGGCTTGAAGTGTGGGAATATGAAGGCGGATATTCATACCACGGAAAGTCGGTTCTTATAGATGATGATATATCGGTGGTTGGTTCATTTAATATTGATATGAGAAGTGTGTATCTTGATACAGAGCTTATGCTTGTTATTGACAGCAAGGAGATTAATGAACAGCTTGGCGGTGCCATGCAGACGTATGAGCATAGTGCAAGAAAGGCTAATGCTGATGGCACATACGATAATCCATATAATGTGCAGCCTGTGGAGCTTACTCCTAAGAGAGAACGCAGAATGAAGCTGATTAAGAATTTCCTGTTGTGGACGAGGTATTTGTTCTAGATATCTGTTCTGGACCGGATATATTCTGGATTTGTAAATTACATGGCATGAGCAGGGCGTCAGGTTGGCGAAGGCAGCAGGCTGATGCGGCTGGCAGGCTGATGAGGCTGTTGGGTTGATGTGATCGGCAGGCCGATGTGGCTGTCAATCTGATGTGATTGTCAGTCTCTGTGGGGAAGACCTACGAAAGTGGTATTAATTGTAACTTGAGTAGGTTTTTATAATGAAGTTTTTGATTGCAAGCAGATGAAAAGCCCACTAATTAATAAAAAAGAGTGATTTTAGTAGGTCTTTTTACTGCAAATGATGCGGTATTATAAAATAAAGGTGGGCAAAAAACCTACTCAAAAGAGCTATATTAGCGATTGAGTAGGTCATCGGGCTGGAATAACAGTGCTCATGCAGGTTAAATGACCTACGAAATCATACATTTGATAGGTTTGAGTAGGTTTTTCTTGTAGTGAATGCCTGTAGCAGCTCGGTAAGCTCATCTCAGATTTAATGGCTGAGAAAAAGTTTGAAAAAAGTTTTGAAAAAAGTCAAAAAAGTGCTTGACATATATCAAGTTTTAATATTATAATAGCAGAGCAGTTTGCGAGAGAAATCAAGCGAATTGTTCTGAATGTGGGGTCTTAGCTCAGCTGGGAGAGCATCTGCCTTACAAGCAGAGGGTCACAGGTTCGAGCCCTGTAGGCCCCATTTCTTTTTAAGACATTCAGTAAATATTATGGCGAGATAGCTCAGTTGGCTAGAGCACACGGTTCATACCCGTGGTGTCGTGGGTTCAAATCCCTCTCTCGCTACTATCTAAGAAGTGGAAGCAGGCGATGCTTCCACTTTTTTTGCGCGAGTAGCGATGAGAGAAGCCATGGAAAGTTTACAGCCGTGCTTGCACGGACTTGGAACTTTGTATGGTTTTACGAGGAGCACCGCGACAACGACAGAACGAAGTTCTGGAGTATGAGCTGCTCGCGCAACCCGCGGCGATGAGCCAGCTCACACAGGAGGGGAATAATGACACATTTACAGGAAGAATTGTTTAAGCTGCAGGACACAGAGTACAGGGATTTTAACAGCAGTCTGATTCCGGGAATTGAGAAAGAGACAGTTATAGGAGTAAGGACTCCGGTTTTAAGAAAATTTGCAAAGGAATATGCAAAGAGCGGAGAAACTGAGCAGTTTATGCGTGAGCTGCCACATAAGTATTATGAGGAGAATAATCTTCACATGATGTTAATTGGGCAGATTAAGGATTATGCTGAGTGCATAAGTGAGCTTGAAAAGTTCCTTCCATATATTGATAACTGGGCAACCTGTGATTCACCGCTTCCAAAATGTTTTGATAAGAATAAAGAAGATATTCTTGAAAGGGCGAAGAAGTGGATTGCAGCAGATACCACATATGTTAAAAGATACGGAATGGGCGTTATGATGCGCCTGTTCCTTGACGAGGATTTTAAGGAAGAATATATACAGCTTGTTGCAGGTGTTAAGTCAGAGGAGTACTATGTAAATATGATGATTGCATGGTATATGGCTACAGCACTTGCTAAACAGTGGGATGCGGCGATTCCTTATATACAGGAACACAGGCTTTCTGAATGGGTACACAGAAAGTCAATACAGAAGGCTGTAGAGAGTTACCGCATTACACCAGAGCAGAAGGAATATTTAAAGGGTTTAAGATAAGGTTATGAAATCAAATGAAATAGATATGACGACAGGTTCCCTGCCAAAGAAAATATTAATGTATTCAGTGCCGCTTATGTTGTCAAATGTACTGCAGGTTATGTTCAACCTGTGTGATGTGGCGGTAGTTGGTAAATTTGTAGGACCACTGGCACTTGGTGCGGTAGGTTCAACGAGTATAATTATTACATTGACAACCGGAATCCTGCTAGGACTAGCAGGTGGTGTCAATGCTGTAGTTGCGCTGTTTGTGGGGGCTAAGAATAGTGCAAATGTAAAGAAAGCAGTCCACACTTCAATTGTAATATGTATGATTGCGGGACTGCTGTTGCTTTTGTCTGGGCTGTTCCTTTCAAGACCGGTGCTGAATCTTATAGGAACTAAGAAAGAACTGATAGATGGTGCAGTTATATATCTTACAATATATCTTCTTGGTTCACCGGCACTTGCAATGTATAACTATGGTAACGCCGTGTTAAGTGCAGTTGGAGATACTAAAAGGCCACTTATGTATCTTATTACAGCAGGTATAATTAATGTGGTACTTAATCTGTTCTTTGTAATAGTATGCAGGCTTGGGGTTGTCGGTGTTGCACTGGCAAGTATAATATCACAGTATATATCAGCATTTCTGATACTTAAATTCCTGTTTGGCTGTGGCAAGGATTACGGGCTTTATATAAGAAATATAGGAATGGATTCGCATATAGCAGCGAGAGTGTTAAAGATTGGATTGCCTGCAGCAGTACAGTATTCACTTTTTGCAGTTGCCAATCTGTACATACAGACGGCAGTTAATTCATTTGACCATGTAGTTGTTGAGGGCAATTCGGCTGCGGCTAATGCTGATAACATTGTGTATGATATGATGGCGGCATTCTATACTGCATGTACAAGCTTTATAGCGCAGAATCTAGGAGCAAGAAAGCGTGACAGGATTAGGAAAGCATATCTTGTTACACAGATGTATTCATTTATTATAGGAGCAGTGCTTGGTGCATTGCTTGTAGTTTTCAGGACACAGTTTCTTAGTCTGTTTACAAGTGATCCGGATGTGCTGCATTACGGCTCAATAAGACTGGGAATAATGGGATGCTCTTATTTTGTATCCGCATTTATGGATAATGCGGCAGCGGGAGCAAGAGGACTTGGCAGAAGCGTTATACCTACAATAATAGTTATAATGGGTTCTGTTGTATTTAGAATCATATGGGTGTGTACAATATTTGCAAGTATACATACACTGATGTCACTCTATCTTGTGTATGCGAGTGCGTGGGCATTTACATCTATTATAGGAACGGTGTATTTTATAATAATATTCAGAAAGACTTTGAGATAAAAGGGCTGTGTCTTAACACATATAATCGTTAAGGCACAGCCTGTTTAATATTAGTTATTATTAGCGATAGCAGCTTCTGCTCTTTCTAAATCTTCTTTGGTATATTTAGTTAATATCTGTTCTTTAGTTATTCCGAATTCTAGCATGGAAATTATTGAATTGACTTTTTCAGTGTCTATGCCAAGTTCAATACCCCCATTTCTGCCTTTGCTTTCACATTCAGCCTGAAATCGTTTCATTGCTTCACACATATTAACAGTCCCTCCTTGTTCATTATCTATACATAAGTCCATAAGCTTTGGAACTGAGGTTATGCTACATATCAGTTCCATTACATCAATATCTACATTGCGGGATTCATATTCACGATATATTGAATCGAAATCATCGTTATATATGTTCCTTATAATATTAAACACATTTCTTACATCTTCATTATAAAATGTATACTTATCAGAATCAAGTATCTGAACCAGATTTAACTTATAGTCGGAGAAGTAAGTTTTGATATTATCAGGCATGGAAACCATCATGTCAGAGAGGCATGATGGGCCGTCCCATAATGAATCACCATAGTATAAAACGAGCGTGATGATAGGGTGGAAGCGGTCAGATTTGTCAATTCCAGACAGAAACTCTTCAGGAGAGCTGAAAGAATCCTTATTTAGCTTATGCTGTTTCTTGATATCGTTGTATTCCTTTATGTAGCCGAGTGCGTCATAGGTCATGGTTTGCAAAGGCATGGCATAATGTGTCTTGTCCTGAATTTCAAGACCGAGAATATTAAACTCTACGCCGTCTGACATCTTCTTTACAACATCTCTGTTTCTGGTAATAGATTCATTGTAATTCTTAGACTGGATAGTAGCAGAAACATCAGTGTCCATCTCAGTAAGCTTATCAGGCTTAAGCACCTGCCTGCCATTAAAGACAGTAGCATTGAAAAGGTCTGCAAAATGTTCATTATCGCGCCAGAAAGTCTTAAGAGAGACATCTTTCTGGTGAGTAGTACGGTTGTTATTATTCATATGTCGCCTTTCTTAAATGTTTCATATGTGAGATATAGTTAAAATATAAAATGATGCATCAATGTGTAATATATAATAACAATACGAAAAGAATATGTCAATATAATTTATAAAATATATTATATATCAATATTTTCAATAGTAATCATGAAGAAATTATGAAAAAACGGCATGATTTTAAGGGTGATACAGATATTGCTGTATGTCTAAATAAAATAATCAATCACATACATTTTACAAAAACTTTACGAACACGAGATTATGCATTTTACATAACATTGATAACATACCCTCTGCAAGCAGATGCAGAGGGTTTTCTTTTTTGAGACGACTCACATATCATTCGGTCAGGAAACTGATTCAAGCCCCTACGAAAATCTTCTGTTAATGCTTGCAAATAAAAAAAGAGGAAGGTAACGAAAGTTATGAGAAAAGGAATTAAAAAGTTACTTACAGTTGCATTAACAGCAACATTAGGCCTTGCAGTATTAGCAGGCTGTGGAACAGGTACATCATCAAATGGAGATGGATCAGCAAACGGAGGCACAACTAAGGAGCTTTCAGGCAAGATTCAGTTAGCAGGAAGTACATCAATGGAAAAGATGTGTGGCGCTCTCATGGAAGCATTTATGGAAGAATATCCTAATGTAACAGTAACAACAGAATATACAGGTTCAGGTGCAGGTATTGAGTCAGTAACATCCGGAGCTGTTGATATTGGTAACGCTTCAAGAGCTTTATCAGATAAGGAAAAGTCAGCAGGTATTGAGGAGAACATCGTAGCAATTGATGGTATCGCAATGATTACTGATAAGAACAACAAGGTTACTAATGTAACAAAGCAGCAGCTTACAGATATCTACACAGGAAAGATTACTAACTGGAAGGACCTTGGCGGTTCAGACGAAGCTATCGTAGTAATCGGCAGAGAGGCAGCTTCTGGTACAAGAGGAGCATTTGAGGAACTTCTTGAAGTTAAGAATAAATGTGCATATGCACAGGAACTTGACAGTACAGGTGCTGTACTTGCCAAGGTTGCAGCAACTCCAGGTGCAATCGGATATGTTTCATTAGATGTAGTTGATAAGACAGTTGCAGCTTTAAAGCTTGATGGTGTAGATGCAACAGAGGATAACATTAAGGCTGGTAAGTATACACTTTCAAGACCATTTGTAATGGCTACTAAGGGTTCTGTTTCATCACAGAGTGAGCTTGTTCAGACATGGTTCAACTTCGTAAAGTCTGACGCAGGCAAGAAGGTTATCAAGGGTGTAGGCTTAATCCTCCCAGAGTAAGCCGGAAAATATAGATTCTGAATGGAGAGATTGACATGGATGAGGTTATAAATGTTGGTATGAACAGAATAAATAAAACACCAGAAGCTGTTAAGGCAACGGCAAATGGTTCGTTAAAAGGTAATAAAAAGTCAAAGCATGCAAGTGAAAGTGTAGCACGGTTTATATTCCTTATATGTGCGGTAGTAGCTATCCTGGCAGTCTGCTCCATTACCATCTATATGTTTATAAAAGGAACAGAGAGTCTTAAAAGCGTCGGAATAGCAGACTTGCTCTTTAAAACAGTATGGGCGCCAACTGCTACACCGCCTGCATATGGAATTGTATACATAATTCTTTCATCAATTGCAGGAACAACACTTGCGATTCTTCTCGGTGTTCCAATTGGATTATTAACAGCAGTTTTTTTGACAGAGATAGCAGGAAAAAAACTTGCAGCAGTAGTTCAGCCGGCAGTTGAACTGTTAGCAGCAATTCCTTCTGTTATATACGGACTTCTCGGATTAATGCTATTAAACCCCCTCCTTTATAAATTAGAAAAGCATGTATTCGCGAATTCCACAACACATCAGTACACAGGAGGAGCCAACCTCCTGGCTGCAGTGCTGGTGCTTGCAATTATGATACTTCCAACAGTTATCAATATGAGCGCGTCAGCAATCAGGGCAGTTCCAATGAATTTAAGAGCAACATCACTTGCTCTTGGAGCAACTAAGATACAGACAATATTCAAGGTTGTAGTTCCAGCAGCCAAGTCAGGGATTATAACAGGCATCGTATTAGGTATAGGAAGAGCCTTAGGTGAGGCAATGGCTATTAATCTGGTAGCCGGTGGTTCAGTAAATCTTCCGCTTCCGTTTAACTCAGTCAGATTTCTTACAACACAGATTGTAAGTGAGATGAGTTACGCAGATGGAGTACACAGACAGGTTCTTTTCACAGTAGGACTTGTTCTTTACATTTTTATAATGATTATTAACCTGATAATTACATTTATGCAGAAGAAAGGGGAGAAAGCAAATGGATAATCTTAAAGCCAAGAAAAGACATCCGGAAGAAATAGCAGTTTATACAGCGATATATGTATGTGCAGCATTTTCAGTTCTCCTGCTTTTAGGAATTATTATATATGTGTTCGCAAAAGGCGCAAGACGCGTAAACTGGGCATTTCTTACAGGTGTTACATCAATTCTTCACGGAACTGTGGGAATTGCCGGTAATATTCTGAACACATTGATAATAATATTACTTACTATGATAATTACAACGCCAATCGGTGTAGGTGCTGCGATTTATTTAAATGAGTACGCCAAGCCGGGAAAGCTTGTTACAGTTATAATATTTGCAACAGAGACACTTGCAGGAATTCCATCAATTATATTTGGTCTGTTTGGTATGCTTTTCTTCGGACAGTTATGTCACATGGGATATTCGCTTTTGACAGGTTCTCTTACACTTACATTAATGGTGCTTCCGCTTGTTACAAGAAATACACAGGAAGCGTTAAAGACTGTACCTGACAGCTTCAGAACAGGAGCGGTAGGTTTAGGTGCAGGTAAATGGTACACAATCAGAACAATTCTTCTTCCGTCAGCAATGCCTGGAATAGTAACCGGAGTAATCCTTGCGATAGGAAGAATTATTGGTGAATCAGCAGCATTGCTTTTTACAGCGGGAAGTGCACATCTTCTTCCAAAGACCTTCAATGCATTTCTTGAGAAAATATTTCACTCGGGCGGAACACTTACAATTCAGCTTTATTTAAGCGCAAGCAAGGGTGAATTTGAGGTGGCATTCGGTATAGCGGTTGTACTTCTTGTAATTGTACTTCTTATTAATTTTGGTACAAAGAGGCTCGCTAAGAAGCTTGAAAAGCACTAATTTGGGAGGAATATATGAGCAATAAGATTAAAGTTAAAGTTGAAAATCTGAACCTGTATTATGGTGAGAATCACGCCCTTAAGGATGTGAACATGGATATACAGGAAAATGCGGTAACAGCATTTATCGGACCATCTGGCTGTGGTAAATCAACATTTTTAAAGACACTAAACCGTATGAACGACTTGGTTGACGGTGTAAGAATAGATGGCAAGGTGCTTCTTGATGGAGAGGATATATATGATCCGTCAGTTGATACTACAATCCTTCGAAAGAAGGTTGGAATGGTATTCCAGCAGCCTAATCCTTTTCCTATGAGCATATATGACAATATTGCTTATGGTCCAAGAGTTCATGGAATAAGAGATAAGAAAAGACTTGACCAGATAGTTGAGGAGAGCCTTCGTGGTGCAGCTATATTTGATGAGGTTAAGGACAGATTGAAAAAATCGGCCATGGGACTTTCAGGTGGACAGCAGCAAAGAATCTGTATAGCAAGAGCTCTTGCAGTACAGCCTGAAGTTCTTCTTATGGATGAGCCGACATCAGCTCTTGACCCTATATCAACATCAAAGATAGAGGACCTTATGGAAGACTTAAAGAAGAAATATACAGTTATTGTGGTAACACATAATATGCAGCAGGCAACAAGAGTTTCGGATCAGACAGCATTTTTCCTTGTAGGAGAGATGGTAGAGTTTGGAGATACTAAACAGATATTCTCTTATCCTCAGGATAAGAGAACAGAAGATTATATCACAGGAAGGTTTGGATGATGAGAAGTAAATTTGACGAACAGCTTGACAGACTTAATAAAGAAATGATGAAGATGGGCTCTGCAATTGAAGATTCTATACGAAAGGCAGTTGATGCCCTTGTAAAACAGGACGCAGAGCTTGCTAAAAAGGTTATGCTTCAGGACGAGGAGATTGACAGGGAGCAGAAGACTATTGAGAGCATCTGCTTTAATCTTCTTATCCAGCAGCAGCCGGTTGCTAAGGATTTAAGAACAATTACAGCAGCTTTAAAGATGGTTACTGATATGGAAAGAATTGGTGACCAGGCAGCAGATATCGGCGAGATAACTATTAAACTTGCCAGCCAGTCATACATAAAGAAGTTGGAGCATATCAATCAGATGGCTTCTGAGACAATGCTTATGTTAATCAGAAGTATTGAAGCCTATGTTGAGAAGGACATGGATAAAGCGAGAAAAGTTATCGCGTATGATGATGTAGTAGATGACCTTTTTGAAAAGGTAAGAGATGACCTTATTGCAATGATACAGGCAGATTCAGCCAATGGTGAGCAGGCTGCAGATCTTCTTATGGTTGCCAAGTATTTTGAGAGAATAGGAGACCATGCAACTAACATTGCAGAATGGGTAATATTTGCTCTTGATACGAAGGGAGGTTTTGATGAAAATGCTTCTGAACATTTGTAAAAATACTAATTTAACTGAAAAGAAATATGAATATCTGTTTCTTCTTCTTAACACCCTTGCATGGTGTGCAATCGGCTTTGTTGTATGGGCAGTTGTAAGCATATTTGCATTCAGGGGAATGGAATGGATGTTTACATTCGTTGGATATTTTGGACTTATTCCCGGCTTTATCGGAGGGGTTGTTGAGGCCTGGAGGAATGAGCGGTAACGGGACTTTTATTTATATTAAAAAAGGCATAGAATATAGGCAGAGGTGATTGTTATGAAATTTGCTATGAAACACGGAGGCTTATGTTCTATGTCTTTTGTTTTGCGTATATGTTCATGTGTTGTATTCTTGTGTACATGGGTGGCGTTTCTTTGCGCGTGTGAGGGTAATGCAAGCAAAATCAGTAACACAGGTGTTGAGGAAAGCACTTACGTTTTACAGTCTGGTATTGGAACAGATGCAGCCACTTCTTTAGAGGGACAGCCAGTGATGAGAAAAGGTTATAATCCACAGATGGATTTTGCTTATGATGAGCATGATGATGTAGATATTGACGAGAATTATGTTGGCAGCTTATGCGGTGAAGCCACAAAAGAACTTGAAACAATGTTCGGACCAGCAGAATTCTATGTGACAGCAGAAAGTAACGAAGATGACAGTTACACAATCGATGTGTATTATAATGAAAAAGCTGCGTCATTTTCAGATGATGAGGTGGAACAGATAAGAATGTATATTAATCAGGAATACAAAGAAGTGAGACTGTCAGAGATTAATATACAGGGCTGGTAGTTGTAAATTAAGCCAGCTTATGTTATATTAATTGAGGCGTTGAATTGGGGACACCACTTTTCAAGACCAGCAGACAGGATTATATGAATGAATCATGTCAGCGAACATACAACAGGCGTCGGTAATAAAAGATTTCCGGCGTGTTTATATTATGATTTTAAAGGCAGAATCAGCTGGAAAGCGGTTCTGCCTTTTTTGCGCGAGCAGCGATGAGAGAAGGCATGGAAAGTTCACAGTCGTGCTTGCACGAGCTGTGAACTTTATATGGGTTCTCGAGGAGCGCCGCGACAATGCCAGAATGAAATTCTGGCATATGAGCTGCTCGCGAAGCAATGAGCCGTGCAAGCTGGAATGTGCTTGCACAAATTCCAGCTTATACGGCGAATGCCCATAATGAACAACGAAGGGAAAGGAGAGTCTATGGTACAGATTAACGGAGAGCAGGTTGAAGCTTCAAAGGTTGTGGGGAAAACACTTCTTGCTTATGTAACAGAGGCAGGGTATGACCCTGTAGGCATTGTGATTGAGAAGAATATGGAAATAATTCACAGGGAAGACTTTGACAAGGTTAATATTGCTGATGAAGATGTGATTGAGATATTGCATTTTGTTGGCGGCGGACAGTTTTAATATGAGTTTAGTTTGAGAGCAGGGAGTCTGGCTGCTTATAAGCAATGTCAGAGCGGTTAATAATAGGCAAAGACCTACTCAATTACAGAATTTGAAATTGAGTAGGTTAATATTTGGCAGGGAAATATTAAGAAACCTACAAGGCGTGAGAAAATCAAGATTTAGTAGGCTTTTGTGATAGCTGACAGCCTATAAAAGCGAGATAAACAAGGTATTTATAGGTCGTATTAAAACATGAGAGTAAAGAAAGACCTATAAGAAGCTTTATAAGAGTTTGATTAGTAGGTTTTCTGAAAATAAGAGAGCTGACGCGAACCTACTAAAAGACAGAAAAATACATTTTTTATAGGTTTTCTAGCGGTAAGAGGACAAATTCAATCAGCAATTACAAGATTGAGAACATAAAAGAGAGGCAGGACAGACTATAGGTGCAGGAAGTATTGCCAGAAAAAGAACAGTCATCAGAAACATAATAAAAAAGATAACAGGAGGAAGCAAAGATGGAAAATAAGGCACAGGACAAGAAAGAAGATAAGTTAATATTAGGAGGACATGAGTTCAACAGCAGATTCATATTAGGTTCAGGAAAGTACAATGTGAATCTTATTAAGGCGGCAGTTGAGCAGGGCGGTGCTGAAATTATCACACTTGCTCTTAGACGTGCCAATACAGAGAATAAAGAGAATATTCTTGATTTCATACCGAAGGGAGTAACTCTTCTTCCTAATACTTCAGGAGCAAGAAATGCAGAGGAAGCGGTAAGAATTGCGAGACTCAGCCGTGAGATGGGATGTGGAGATTTTGTAAAGATTGAGATTATGCATGATGCAAAGTATCTTCTCCCAGATAACTATGAGACAGTGAAAGCAACAGAAATACTTGCTAAGGAAGGATTTGTTGTAATGCCATACATGTATCCTGATCTGAATGTGGCAAGAGATTTACAGAATGCCGGAGCTGCCTGCGTTATGCCGCTTGCCTCACCGATTGGAAGCAATAACGGACTTTCAACCAAAGCATTTATACAGATACTTATTGATGAGATTGATCTGCCAATTATCGTGGATGCAGGAATTGGCAAGCCTTCGCAGGCATGTGAGGCAATGGAGATGGGAGCTGCTGCGGTTATGGCTAATACAGCGATTGCGACCGCAGGAAATGTTCCGGCAATGGCAGAGGCGTTTAAGAAGGCTATAGAGGCAGGAAGAAGCGCATATCTTACAGGAATGGGAAGAGTTCTTGCAAGAGGTGGAAGTGCATCTGACCCATTGACAGGATTCTTACGTTAAATGTGGAGAGCAATCCCAAAGGTGAATTGCAAGAGATACTGGCGGGATAATTTCAGTGGAAGCATAACTTCGGGGAAGTATTGCTTGACGAAATATGAGAATATAATAGAAAAGAAGGCAGAATAATGAACGAAGAAAATCAGGTATATTTTATAGATAGTGACCAGCTTCCACCGGCTGCGTTAGAGAGAAAACATAAGTTAGAGCAGGACCCGTCATTCAGGACAGATTACATGAAGTATCTTGATGACATGGAAATAATTGATTCAGATATTAAGGATAAAGTCTTAAAGGCAATGGATGAGTATGATTATGATTCATACACAGCTGCAGATGTTGAGAGGGCATTAAGCAAAGATACCTGCAATATTGAGGATTTTAAGGCATTGCTTTCGCCAGCTGCAGCACTATACTTAGAGCAGATGGCAAGAAAAGCAGAGAATGAAACTAAGAAACATTTTGGCAATACAGTGTACATATTCACACCAATATATATAGCCAATTATTGCCAGAATTACTGCATATACTGTGGCTTCAACTGCTACAATAACATTCACAGAAAGAAACTTTCATTTGAGGAAATTGAGCATGAGATGAAAGTTATTGCAGATACAGGAATGGAAGAAATACTGATACTGACAGGAGAGAGCAGAAAATATTCAGACGTTGAATACATTGGCGAATCAGTTAAGATTGCAAGAAAATATTTCAAGAATATCGGAATTGAGATATATCCTGTAAATGTGGATGAATACCGCTATCTTCATGAGTGTGGTGTTGATTATGTGACAGTATTCCAGGAGACATACAATCCTGTCAAATATGAGACATTACATTTGTTAGGACATAAGAGAGTATGGCCATACAGATTCGATGCACAGGAAAGAGCGCTTATGGCAGGTATGAGAGGTGCAGGCTTTTCAGCATTGTTAGGACTTGATGATTTCAGAAAAGACGCACTGGCAACGGCACTGCATGTATATTATCTTAACAGAAAATACCCTCATGCTGAGCTGAGCCTTAGCTGTCCGAGACTCCGTCCGATAATCAACAATGATAAGATTAATCCAAGAGATGTTGGTGAAAAGCAGCTATGTCAGGTACTTTGTGCGTACAGATTATTCCTGCCATTTGTTGGTATAACAGTTTCAAGCCGTGAGAGCGCAAGTTTTAGAAATGGTATAACCAAGATATGTGCCACTAAAGTTTCAGCGGGTGTTTCAACAGGAATCGGCGACCATGAATCTAAATATACAGGAAAAGAAGATGGTGATGCCGGAGATGAACAGTTTGAAATTAATGATAACCGTTCATTTGACAGAATGTATAAGGATATGGAGGATGGCGGGCTTCAGCCAGTCGTGAATGAATACATTTATGTATAGAAAATATATATGTATAACGAACAGACATCTGGTGAGCGGCAGCGGGGGCGCAGAGTGTACCATGGAGGAGTACATTACGCAGCTAGAAAAATGTGTGGCATTGCACCCATATGCCATGATACTTCGTGAAAAGGACATGGACAGGAAGGACTACAGAGAACTTGCCAGACGCATACAGGTAATGTGCAAGGAAGCTTCTGTTAAAATGTTTGTTCATAGTGATATCAGTGCGGCAGAATATGCAGGCTGTGGAAATGTACATTTTTCAATGGAACATTTTAAACAAATGTGTGATGAACAGGCAGATGTGATAAAGAGGCTTGATTGTGTGAGTGTATCGTGCCACAGTATGGAAGAGGCAGTGAATGCTGTTCGTGCAGGAGCAGACCAGGTTGTGCTTGGAACAATATTTGAGACACAGTGTAAACCGGGGAAGATTGGGGCAGGACTTAGTTTTCTTAAAGAAGTGTGTAGAGCGGCTCATACTGTTAACACGACAGTGAAAGTGTTTGCGATTGGAGGAATTAAGCCTGATAATATCGATAAAGTGCTTGAAGCCGGCGCAGATGGCGGATGTATGATGTCATGGTTTATGCAACATAATTAATATAATAGACAAAGAAAAACTTCTGTGATATAATTTCGCGGAAGTTTTTCTTTTTTTAAACTTATTTAAACTTCATTTCGTATAATAATATATAGAACTAAAGAAAGGGCAGAAAATTATATGAAAGACATGTTAAGACTAGGTAATAATGATAGAAAAAAATATATAATTATAAGCGCGACTGCAGTCTTAGTTATAGCGTTAATAACTGTTTCGATAATAGCTGTGCAATTAAAGCATAGTAAGAATAAAAAGAAAAATGTGGAAGAAACAACTGTGCATACAATGATGGTGCAGGAAACTACAGTGCAAGAGACTACAGAAGAGGATACAACGCAGGAAGAGAGTGCAGAAGTAGTAGACAGGGAAGTGGTTGAAGAATTTTTTGAAAATGAGATATCAACAGAAAATGAGGAGGCATTTGAACTTCCGCCAAGGCAGCTTACGGACGAGTTTATCCCATATGATGGACAGAAGAGAGAAATAACATGCTATGGGGATAGTATGATGGCTGGAGCAGGAAGTACAACTGAAGGAAAAGTAAATGGCATTGATATATATGGGTGGACTACACCTGTTACAATAGAAAATATGACTAACATACCAACACATAATCTTGGAGGGTCAGGAGAAGATTCCAGTTATATTACTTTCCGTGCTGGCGGAACTAAAGTGTATATAGACAGGGATATTACAATAAGTGAGACTGACTCAGCAATAGCACGTATTATAGATGAAGATGGAAATGTGTTTAAAGCGGATGATTATAGTGGATACGGATTTGATTATGATCCTTATCCAGGAGATATGTATATAAATGGTTATTTATGTGATGTTGATAATGCAGAAGATGGATATGTAAGTATAAAGCTTACAAAGGGATATGCGGCATATGATAATAGGGCAGATTATAGCGTTGTTATATATGAAAGTGACACTGCTACATATTCAAGACAGGGAGCAGATATAAAAGCAGAGAGTGATATAGTAACAGAATATGACACAGTGATAAAAGAAACAGAGTCACAAACATCTGGTGAAAAACCAATGGAGAAACCAACAGAAAATGTGACCGAAAAACCAACGGAGAAACCAACAGATACTTCTGGTATGGAAAAAGTTACAATTTCTGGCGGAACACAGGCAATGACAAGGGCATCACAGGAAAGAAGTGCCAAAGATATATTGATACTCGAAATGGGAAGTAATGGCGGCTGGGAAAATGATTATCAGCAGCTTATTCTTCAATATGATGATATAATACTTAATTCCGGATGCAAATATTATATAGTACTCGGCGATACGGACGATCCGGCTGATTCTGCAGATGTTAATCAGGGAGAGTATGGAGAAGATGGTAATTATGTGGGAATCGGTGATACATCATGGGAAGCAGCGTTAAGACTTGCATATGGAGACCATTTTTTTAATACAAGAACATATATGATACAGAATGGATTAAGTGACTGCGGACTTGATACAACAACAGATGACCTTGAGAATTTCAAGAAAGGTAATATATCTGAACAATTAAGATATGACTGGACACATTTTAACTGTTATGGATATTATTCAAAGGGAATTGGTGTATACAAGAAAGGCGTAGAACTAGGATACTGGAGTTAGAATTTTACAAGAACTATACATGAATATGATTACACCTTTTACATGAAATGGTTATTATAAATGTGCATTGAAGGGGTGGACAGCCAAAAGACGGGGATGGCTGTGATTCCCTGACATGTAAGCCTATTAACCATGAATGAAGAAAGGTGGTAATCATATGGAAGTAGCTATAAACAACATAGACAAGGTGAGAAAGTTTGTAGATATTGTATCAAGATTTGACTGCGACATTGATTTAGTGAGCGGACATACAATGGTAGATGCGAAGTCGATACTTGGAATATTTAGTCTTAACATTATGAAGCCAATGACGATGATTATTCATGATGATGAGGATAAGGCGCAGATAATAAGAAACAGCCTTAAAGCATTCGCAGCGTAAGCTGCTTTTTTTATGCCTTGAGTTTTTATTACAATTACTTTACATATGTTTTACATAACCCCGATAGTGGATTTTACATACCAGTGTGACAATAAAATTATTGCCGAAGAAAAGATGTGGTTAAAAGAAAAAATGAGGAATGATATGAAATTCACAGAAATTAAGAAAAAGTTTTTGGACTATTTTCGGGAAAAGGAGAACGGGGCAATGAGCATAAACACTAAAGAAACAACACAGAGAGGATGTTACACAAACAGGGAGTTATCATGGCTTGCATTTAATGAGAGAGTATTAAATGAAGCAGCTAATCCTAAAGTTCCACTTGCGGAAAGACTTACATTTGCATCGATATACCAGACTAATCTGGATGAATTCTTTATGGTGCGCGTGGGAACGCTTATGATGCAGATGCAGCTTCAGGAAAAGGAAAGAGACAATAAAACAGGAATGACAAGTGAAGAGCAGGTAAAAGCTATTCTTGATAAGGTGAGTGAGCTTGAGAAGAAAAAGGGCAGAGTGTATGAACAGCTTATGGGAGAACTTGAGACAGCCGGGATAAGAATAATTAATTTTAATAAGCTGTCTAATGATGAAGGTGCAATGCTGGAGGAATATTTTGATATGCATATAGCACCATTTCTCTCGCCTATGATAATAGGGCAGCAGCAGCCATTTCCATTTCTTGCAAATAAGCAGTTATATGCAATTGTGCTTATGAAGACTAAGAAGGGTAAGAATAAAATAGGAATAGTACCTTGTTCAAACAGTGTATTTAAGAGACTTATAGAAATTCCTACAAGACCAGGAACATTTATGCTTTCTGAAGAATTGATTCTGCATTTTGTATCAAAGCTGTATGAGAAGTATGAAATACAGGAAAAATCAGTTATGAGAGTTATCAGAAATGCAGATATAGATGCTGGTTCATTTGATGACGAGGACCTTGATTACAGAAATATGATGGAACATATGGTTAAGCAGAGAAACAGGCTTAATCCGGTATGTGTACAGTTAAATAGAGAAATAAACGACAAAGCAAAGAAAAAGCTTACAGATTATCTTGAAATAGGTGCAAAACACCTGATTGAAGAGAGAACTCCACTGGATATGTCATTTGTATTCCAGCTGCAGAACGTGTTAAAGAATAAGCCTGAGCTCTTTTATAAAAAAAGAGTTCCACAGCCAAGTAAAGAAATCAGTATGAATGAAAAGATAATTCCACAGATTGAGAAGAAGGATGTTGTTCTTTCATACCCATTTGAGAGTATGAGGCCATTCATATCTATGTTAGAGGAAGCAGCCAGTGACCCGACTGTTGTATCAATTAAGATGACTCTTTACAGAGTTGCTGACAGAAGTAAGATAGTTGAAACTCTTATTGAAGCGGCTGAAAATGGAAAAGAGGTTATTGTTCTTGTGGAGCTGAGAGCCAGATTTGATGAGGCTAATAATATTGAGATGTCTAAGAGACTTGAGGAGGCTGGATGCCAGCTTTTATATGGTCTGGGTGATTATAAGGTACATTCAAAGTTATGCCTTATAACACGTTCGGTTAATAATACATTTTCATATATAACACAGATAGGAACAGGCAATTATAATGAAAAGACCTCAAGATTATATACAGATCTGTCACTTATTACAGCTAATCAGGAGATAGGTGCGGATGCGGCTGCGGTATTTGCAGCCTTGCAGAAGGGTGAGACAGTAGATGATTCTAACCAGCTTCTTGTTGCACCAAATTGCCTGCAGAACAGAATTCTTTCAATGATAGATGAGCAGATTGATAAGGTAAAGAACGGTGAAGAGGGATATGTTGGAGTTAAGATTAATTCCCTTACAGACAAGCTTATTATTGAGAAGTTAATTGAAGCTTCACAGGCAGGTGTTAAAATAGATCTTGAAGTAAGAGGAATATGCTGTATAAAGCCGGGGGTTAAAGGATATACAGATAATATCCGCGTGGTAAGTGTTGTTGGACGTTTCCTTGAACATTCAAGAATATATCGTTTTGGAAGAGGAGATGACCAGAAGATATATATTGCATCGGCAGATTTTATGACAAGAAATACGACAAGACGTGTTGAGGTTGCTGCACCTGTGCTTGATAAGCATTGTCAGGAACGCATAATTCATATATTTGATCTTATTATGCAGGATGACGAGAAAGGCAAAGAGCAGAATAGTGATGGGGTATACTGTGACAGACATATCAACAATCCTAAGATTGATTCACAGGAAGCTTTATACGAAGAAAGCTATGAAGCGGCAGCCAGTGCAGATTAATTAAGAAAATGGAGGCTAACAGGTATGAAGATAGGTATGCTTACAAGTGGTGGAGACTGCCAGTCTCTTAATGCGGCAATGAGAGGTGTTGCCAAAACTTTGTATAATAATACAAAGGATGTTGAAATATACGGATTTCTTGATGGTTACAAAGGAATGATTACTAAGAATTACAAACTGATGAAAGAAGAGGATTTCAGTGGGATTCTAACAGAGGGAGGAACAATTCTTGGAACTTCCAGAACACCTTTCAAATATATCAATGAGCCTGATGAGGAAGGGCGCGATAAGGTTGCAGGCATGATTAAGACTTATAAGGATTTAAAACTCGACTGCCTGGTAATGCTTGGCGGAAACGGTTCACATAAGACTGCGGCTCTTTTATCGCAGAAGGGTTTAAATGTCGTTACTCTTCCTAAGACTATTGATAATGATATAGAAGGAACTGAGATGAGCTTTGGATTTCAGTCAGCTATAGATGTTGCGACAAGAACTATAGATGAGATTCATACAACGGCAGCCTCGCATAGCAGAGTGTTTATTGTTGAGATTATGGGACATAAAACAGGCTGGCTTACACTTCATTCAGGAATTGCGGGAGGGGCAGATATCATACTTATACCTGAAATTCCATATAATGTTGATGAGGTGTTGGATACAATCAGAAAGCGTGAAAAGCAGGGTAAGAAATTTACTATAATCGCAATGGCTGAAGGTGCAATATCAGATGAGGATGCAAAGCTGTCAAAGAAAGAGCTGAAAGAAAAGAGAAAGACATATACATTTCCATCAGTAGCATATCAGTTGAGTGACGAGCTACAGAAAAAAGCCGGACAGGAAGTAAGAGTTACAATTCCCGGACATGTACAGCGTGGAGGAATTCCAAGTGCATCAGACAGAATACTTGCAACAAGAATCGGAGTTGAGGCTGCAGGACTTATATTAAGAAAAGATTATGGCAATATGGTATGCATCAAAGATGGAAAATTCTCTAAGATACCACTTGAAGAGGTTGCAGGTAAAACAAAGATGGTTAACGTAGATAATGAACTTATAAGACAGGCTGAAAGCTTAGGCATTAGTCTTGGCAGAAAGGCATAAGTGGTATATAATACAAAGCAAATGCTTCAGGAAAGAAGGGAAATGCTTTGAAGAAATCAGACAGACTAAAGATAGTTATTCTTGGAATAACTGGATTACTTATTCTTATTGGAACCGGAATATTTATATTTATAGGACAGAGTATATGTACCATGGCTGGTGTAGGGCTTTTTGTTATTGTGTGTCTTGGAATGGTTGTTGTTGCAGGAAAGAAAGATGACCAGACAGAAACAATAGAACAGCTTAACCAGACAATATCTGAACAGAGCAGAAGGATAATGAATACTGAGGGGCAGCTTGCAAGATATAAGAGAGAACTTGCAGAGGCGACTGGTAAGAATGAAGCATAATAATTAAATATTAAGGAGATAGTCATGTTACTAGAGATTTTAAAGGCAATTCTTTTCGGTATAGTCGAAGGAATTACAGAATGGCTGCCTATAAGCAGCACAGGGCATATGATTCTGCTTGACCAGGTAGTCAAACTTAATGTATCCGCAGATTTTTATAAGATGTTTCAGGTAGTTATCCAGCTTGGAGCAATAATGGCCGTAGTTATATTATTCTGGAATAAATTGTGGCCTTTTTATATGAAGAAGACTAAGAGTGGTAAGAAAGCAGCTTGGAAAGATGGCGCACTTGCAATGTGGATTAAGATTATTATTGCATGTATTCCGGCAGCGATTGTCGGATTGATTTTCGATGATAAGATAGATGAATTATTCTATCATCCAATCCCTGTTGCTATTGCACTTATCGTTGTAGGTATAGTTTTTATAGTTGTGGAGAATGCAAAGAAAGGCAGCAGGCCAGCAATCAGAAGTATAGGTGAGATAACTTATAAGGCAGCAATAATAATAGGTCTGTTCCAGCTTATAGCAGCAGTATTTCCAGGTACATCAAGATCAGGTGCAACAATTATCGGAGCACTCATAATCGGAGTATCAAGAAGCGTTGCGGCTGAATTTACATTTTTCCTTGCAGTACCTGTAATGTTCGGAGCAAGTCTTTTAAAGATTGCTAAATATGCTGCTGTGGGAATGGCTATGACAGGAACAGAGTGGGTTGTCCTCATTGTAGGCTGCCTTGTTGCGTTCTTTGTATCAGTATTCGTAATCAAGTTCCTTATGGGATACATCAAGAAGCATGATTTCAAGGTGTTCGGTGTGTACAGAATAATTCTTGGTATAGCAGTTATTGCACTCAGCTTTGTATTGTTTTAATTCTAATACACTTCAAGGTATGAATTGTATACATAACCGCTTGTACCATTATAATCAATAAGGGTGTAATAAGCACCAACAGATGATATAGAACCGGTAGTCCCTCCTGGCACAACTGCAAAGGAGTGGCTGCCGTTTTTGTCTTTATGCATATTGACATAGGAAGCACCTGTCACACGGTAACTTTTAAGAGCAGATGTATTGGTTATGCGTCCATTTGCAAATGTATACGATGGTTGGGCGACTGTTTCAGGCCGTGTGCTTTGGACTTCAGTCTGAACGGTTTCCGGCTCGGAGGATTCACAGGATGTTTCAGATGCTACAGTTGTTGTCTGAGTTTCAGTCACGACGGTGGATTCCTGTTTTGTTACATCCTGAGAAGAAGCAGTTTCTTTAACTGTTACAGCAGGCGTTGTTTTAGACACAGTTTCTAAACTTACATCTTTAACAGTAACTGGCTGGGTTTCAGAATTGCTGGAAGTGTGAATGTTTTTTTCAAGACCGCCACCGCCAAAACCGATGTTTTCAAAGATGACAACTCCGGTTATAATTATTACAAGATATATACATAAAAATATTTTAACAATAAGATTATTGATTTTCATTGTGACTAAAGACCTCATATTTTCTATAATAAATTAATATTAGTTCTTTTTATGGGGCAGGTCAATAAAAAAAGTGATAATCCAGAGGTGTAAAATGAACATAATAGGTCACATTTCAACAGATTTTCCAACAAAATTTGGGATTCCAAGACAGAGTGGATTGATAGAGGAATTAAAAGGTGTCATAACATTTGAACCAGAATACAGACAACCAGAGGCTTTCAGGGGATTGGAGGATTTTTCACATATATGGGTTTTATGGCAGTTTTCCAAGTCGCAGAAGAAAACTATAGCGTCAACGGTAACTCCTCCAAGACTTGGAGGGAAAGTACGAATGGGAGTGTTTGCAACAAGGTCACCGTTCAGACCGAATGATATTGGGATGTCATGTGTGAAATTAGAGCACATAGAATATACGGCAGATAAAGGACCGGTACTATTAGTTTCAGGGGTGGATATGGTTGATGGCACGCCGATATACGATATCAAGCCGTATGTAAAATTCACAGACTCACACCCAGAGGCAAAAGAAGGATTTACGGCAGCCACTTATAACAGAAATCTTAAAGTGATATTTCCATCAGACCTGCTTGCAATAATGCCGGAAAACAAACAGACAGCAGCGGTTAAAATATTAGAGCAGGACCCAAGACCGGCTTATGATACAGACGAGTCAAGGGCTTATGGGGTAACATTTTCAGGCTTTGATATCAGATTCAAGGTGCATGGGGATGTGCTGACTGTGTTTGAAGTGGTGGATATTGAGGCGGCTGGTGGATATAAGAAGGTAAAGTGAGCTGGTGTCAATTTCACTTGATAATCCAGCTAAAATGTGCTTTACTTATATGGACTAGGTAAACAATTAATGTTGCAATCAAGATTAAGGAGGAGCTATATGAGAGTTGGAATGGGATATGATGTTCATAAACTGGTTAAAGACCGTAAGCTTATCATGGGCGGAGTTGAGATTCCATATGAATTAGGTCTGCTTGGACACTCTGATGCAGATGTGCTTCTTCATGCCATTATGGATGCATTACTGGGTGCAGCTGCACTTGGAGATATAGGAAAGCATTTCCCGGATACAGATGACAGATATAAGGGAATATCAAGTATCAAGCTTCTGGAAGAGGTTGGAAAGAAGATAGATGAGGCTAATTATATTATAGAAAATATTGATGCTACTATTATTGCACAAAAGCCTAAGATGCGCCCATATATTGATGATATGAGAAAGAATATCGCAGATGCTTTAAAGATTGATGTTGACAGAGTCAATGTTAAGGCTACTACAGAAGAAGGACTTGGATTTACCGGAAGTGGAGAGGGTATTTCTTCACAGGCAATATGCTCACTTAATTCTGTTTCTAATTATATATACGGTGCGGCTGATATGACAAACTGTAGATCTGACTGTGGTGGCTGCATGGGCTGTCAGAACAAATAGAACTGACAATACATTCGCAGCTTTAATTCATATAATATAATTAAGAATAGAAAAGTCAGGATTAACAGATTATGAAATATAGAGATTATGTAAAGCAGGAAATAGCGGTAATAAAGGACAGAGACCCTGCTATTAAGTCGGATAAAGAGGTATATCTTTATCCTAGTTTTAAGGCAATACTTAAATATAGAAAAGCCCATAAGTTATATCTTAAGGGCGAATATTACAAGGCGAGAAAGATTTCACAGAAAACTGCAAGACAGACTGGAATTGAGATACATCCGGGAGCGCAGATTGGCGAAGGACTTTTTATTGACCATGGACATGGAGTTGTTATCGGAGAGACAGCTATTATCGGTAACAATGTAACACTTTATCAGGGCGTTACACTTGGAGGAACAGGCAAGGAACAGGGGAAGAGACATCCTACTCTGGGAAATAATATTATGGTAGGAGCAGGAGCAAAGATTCTTGGCTCAGTTACCATAGGTGATAACTGCAAGATTGGTGCGGGTTCTGTTGTATTAAAGGATGTGCCAGCGAATTCTACAGTGGTTGGTGTTCCAGGAAGAGTTGTTATTCAGGACAGCGTAAGACTGTTTGATGATTTAGACCAGATACATCTTCCAGATCCTGTTATGCAGGATATCGAGAACTTAAAGCAGGAGAACGCAAGACTTAAGAAGAGACTTGCACACCTTGAGAACAGCGTCAATGAAAGCCGCAGCTCGTATGATGATAACTAAAGTGTGATTATGAAAGGAAATCTGACATGAGGATTTATAATACTTTATCCAGAAGAAAAGAAGAGTTTAAGCCATTAGAAGAAGGTAAGGTTAAAATGTATGTCTGCGGACCTACAGTATATAACCTTATCCATATTGGTAACGCAAGACCTATGATTGTATTTGATACAGTAAGAAGATATCTTGAGTATAAGGGATATGATGTTAATTATGTATCTAACTTTACAGATGTAGATGACAAGATTATTAAGAAAGCTAATGAAGAAGGTGTATCTGCTGAGGAGATTTCAACAAGATACATTGCTGAATGTAAGAAGGATATGGAGGGCATGAATATTAAGCCTGCAACAACACATCCTCTTGCAACTCAGGAAATCGGCGGAATGATTGATATGATACAGACTCTTATTGACAAGGGTTATGCTTATGAAGTCAATGGAACTGTATACTACAGAACAAGAAAGTTCGCAGAATACGGAAAGTTATCTAAGAAGAATATTGACGACTTGGAGGCAGGACACAGAGATGAGGCACACAGCCTTAAGGTTACAGGTGAGGATGAGAAGGAAGACCCACTTGATTTCGTTCTCTGGAAGCCTAAGAAAGAAGGAGAGCCATCTTGGCCATCACCTTGGAGCGATGGAAGACCGGGTTGGCATATTGAATGCTCTGTTATGTCTAAGAAGTACCTTGCTGACGAAATCGATATCCATGCAGGTGGAGAGGATTTAATATTCCCTCACCATGAGAATGAGATTGCACAGTCAGAGGCAGCTAATGGAGTACCATTCTCTAAGTACTGGATGCACAATGCATTTCTTAATATTGATAACAAGAAGATGTCTAAGTCTTTAGGCAATTTCTTTACAGTAAGAGATATAAGCAGGGAATATGACCTTGAAGTGTTAAGATTCTTCATGTTAAGCGCACATTACCGCAATCCTGTTAATTTCAGCCATGACCTTATGGAATCAGCAAAGAACGGATTAGACAGAATCTTAACTGCAGTTGATAATTTAAGACATCTGTCAGAGAATGCCAAAGATGTTCCAATGACAGAGGATGAGAAGAAGATAATAGCTTCTATAGATGACATTTATAAGAAATTCGAAGATTCAATGGATGATGATTTCAATACAGCAGACGCAATATCAGCTATATTTGAACTTGTAAAGCTTGCTAACTCTAATTCAAGCTCAGACAATTCCAAGGAATACATCGATACTCTTATGAAGAAGATTACAACTCTCACAGATATTCTTGGACTTAAGACAGACAAGAAGGAAGAAATGCTTGATGAGGATATAGAGGCACTTATTGCCGAGAGACAGCAGGCAAGAAAAGATAAGAATTTTGCAAGAGCTGATGAAATTCGAGATGAGTTATTAGCAAAGGGAATTGTTCTTAAGGATACAAGAGAGGGCGTAAGATGGAGCAGAGCCTAGATAACGACCTTGTAAAATGCATATATGAAGGTCTGGATATGAAGCATACAGAGCCTTCGCAGTTATCACCTCTTGTTCTTGCATATATCGGGGACAGCATATATGACCTTGTCATTAAGACATGGGTTATAGAACAGGGAAATATGCAGGTTAATAAGCTTAACAAGAAAACGAGCAGTATTGTTAAGGCTGAATCCCAATCTGCCATGATAGGTGTAATAGAGCCAATGCTCAGTGAACATGAGGAAGCTGTGTATAAGAGAGGACGTAATGCAAAGTCATACACATCTGCCAAGAATGCAAGCATTGGAGATTACAGAAGAGCAACGGGTTTTGAGGCTCTTATGGGATATCTGTATCTTAGCGGGCAGTATGAGCGGATGATGGAACTGGTTAAAGCAGGACTGGAAAGCCTTGAGTTAAAGTAGAGCCGGCAAAGCAGAATCCATATCTGTAATGGATAACTGGATTCTGCTTTGTTAATATTAAGGAGAAATATATGAGATACAATGAATTAACATTTCAGGGAAGAAATGCTGTATTAGAGGCATTCCGCTCTGGTAAAACTATTGATAAGCTTTTTATTCTTGACGGCTGTCAGGATGGACCAATAAAGAGCATTGTCAGGGAAGCAAAGAAAACAGATGCAATTATCAATTATGTTGATAAGGAAAGACTCGACAGACTTGCAGGAACAGGACATCATCAGGGAGTTGTTGCCATTGGCGCAGCTTATGAATATGCAGAGGTTGAGGATATACTTGCAGCAGCTAAGGAAAAGGGAGAAGATCCATTTATATTCATTCTTGATGAGATAGAGGATCCTCACAATCTTGGTGCTATTATAAGAACTGCCAACCTTGCAGGTGCACATGGAGTTATTATTCCTAAGAGAAGAGCTGTCGGACTTACAGCAACTGTAGCCAAGACATCAGCAGGCGCGATTAATTACACACCTGTAGCTAAGGTTACTAATATTTCACAGACAATCGAGGAACTTAAGAAGCAGGGACTCTGGTTTGTATGTGCTGATATGGGTGGGGAGACAATGTATAATCTTAATCTCAAAGGTCCTATCGGCCTTGTTATAGGTAATGAGGGCAATGGGGTAAGCCGTCTTGTTAAGGATAAATGTGATTTCATCGCATCAATTCCTATGAAGGGTGACATTGATTCCTTAAATGCCTCAGTTGCAGCAGGTGTTCTTGCATACGAAATAGTCCGTCAGAGACTTAATTAGGGAGTTTTTTATGAAACATTTGGAAGAGTATCCTGATGAAGAGCTTATTGATATGTACAGGGCAGGTGATGAGCAGGCAATTGAGTACATATTTGAAAGATATAAGTATATAGTGCGAAAGAAAGCAAAGGCTATGTTTCTTGCCGGAGGAGACAGTGATGATTTAATTCAGGAGGGAATGATAGGCCTTTATAAGGCTGTCCGTGACTATGATAAGCAAAAGGATGCTTCTTTCATGACATTTGCAGGAATGTGCATAAACAGGCAGATTCTTAATGCGGTTACAGCTTCTAACAGAAAGAAGAATACACCACTTAATACATATGTTTCTTTTGATGAGCCGGTCAATCCAGAAGATGATTCTCAGGTAAAGCTGGTGGATGTACTAAAGTCTGATAAGGAACAGAATCCGGAAAGACTTTTTATTGATCAGGAAAATGCTGAAAGTTTAGAAGATAAATTATACAGTGTGTTAAGTGATTTTGAAAAAAATGTGCTGGAATTATATATGTCTGGCAAAGATTATATAGCTATTGCGCAGATGCTCGATAAGCCGCCAAAATCTATAGATAATGCTATACAAAGGATAAGGAATAAAGTTGACAAAATAACCAACCTATAATATTATGAATAGGTGTGTTAAGACACATGCTATTGTAGCTCAGGGGTAGAGCACTTCATTGGTAATGAAGAGGTCACGGGTTCAATTCCCGTCAATAGCTTAATTTAATGTTTGTGTTTTTTAAAACAGATTGGAGGACGCTATGGTAAAAGCTATTGTAGGTGCTAACTGGGGTGATGAAGGAAAGGGTAAGATTACTGATATGCTTGCCGAAGAATCAGACATCATCGTAAGATTCCAGGGAGGAGCTAATGCGGGACATACTATTATTAATGATTATGGAAAGTTCGCGCTTCATCTTTTACCTTCGGGAGTTTTCTATAACCATACAACAAGTGTCATTGGCAACGGCGTAGCTCTTAATATTCCATATCTTGTTAAGGAATTAAAGAGCCTTACAGACCGTAATGTACCAATGCCTAAGATTCTTGTATCAGACAGGGCACAGATTCTTATGCCATATCATGTTGCATTTGATACATATGAAGAAGCAAGACTTGCTGGTAAATCATTTGGTTCTACCAAGTCAGGTATTGCTCCATTCTATTCAGATAAGTATGCTAAGATTGGTTTCCAGGTTAATGAATTATTTGGAGACGAGCAGGAACTTAAGGAAAAGATTGCCAATGTATGCACATTAAAGAATGTTATGCTTGAGCATCTCTATCATCAGCCACTTCTTAACGAAGAAGAGATATTTAATACTCTTATGGAATATAAAGAGATGGTTGAACCATATGTATGTGATACATCAGCATTTTTACATCAGGCACTTAAAGACGGAAAGAAGATTTTACTTGAAGGCCAGTTAGGTTCTCTTAAGGATACAGATCATGGTATATATCCAATGGTTACTTCATCATCAACATTAGCTCCTTATGGTGCTATTGGCGCTGGTATTCCGGCTGCATCAATTACTGATGTTGTTACAGTTGTTAAGGCGTATTCTTCAGCAGTTGGTGCCGGAGCATTTGTAAGCGAAATCTTTGGAGATGAGGCAGATGAACTCAGACGCAGAGGTGGAGACGGTGGAGAATTCGGAGCTACTACAGGACGTCCTAGAAGAATGGGATGGTTCGATGCAGTTGCTACACGTTATGGTGTAAGAATGCAGGGAACAACAGAGGTTGCTCTTACAGTTCTTGATGTACTTGGATATCTTGATGAGATTCCAATGTGCGTTGGATATGAGATAGATGGAAAGATTACTAAGGATTTCCCAACTACTCCACAGCTTGAGAAGGCTAAGCCGGTATTAAAGACTATGCCAGGCTGGAAGTCAGATATCAGAGGAATTACTAACTATGAAGAGCTTCCTGTCGAGTGCCGTAACTATATTGAGGCTATTGAGCAGGAAATTGAAGCCCCTATCACAATGGTATCTAATGGTCCTGGAAGACATGAGATTATCCACAGAAAGAGTAAATTTTCTAAATAATAACATTTAACATTACCGTATCTGCAGTACAACAGTTTTGCAGATACGGTCTTTTTATAGGTAATTGGAGGTAAATCCCTCTCCTCACCTGAGGGGAATGTGCTTACAATAAGCACATGGATTTTGCTTCGCAAAACAAGGAGGGATATATGAAGTTTAATAAATATTTTGACCACACTAACTTAAAGCCGGAAGCGACTAAGGATGATATCCGTACATTATGTGAAGAAGCAAAAAAGTATGATTTTGCATCAGTATGTGTTAATGGAATGTATACAGCATTTGCAAAGGAATGTCTTTCTGGAAGTAATGTTAAGACATGTGTTGTTGTTGGATTTCCGCTGGGAGCTATGAATACAGACGTTAAGGCTTATGAGACTAAGAAAGCAGTAAAAGATGGTGCGGATGAGATTGACATGGTTATTCCTGTAGGACTTCTTAAAGCAGGTGAATATGATGCTGCGTATGAGGATATTAAGGCAGTAAGGGATGCATGTGAAGGAAAAGTTTTAAAGGTTATATTCGAGAACTGTCTTCTGACTGATGAGGAGAAGATTAAGGCGTGCGAACTGTCTGTTAAGGCAGGAGCTGATTACGTCAAGACTTCAACAGGATTCTCTACAGGTGGTGCAACAATAAGTGATGTTGCACTTATGAAAGCCCATGTGGAAGGAAAGTGTAAGGTTAAAGCGGCAGGCGGAATAAGAGATTACAACACAGCAGCTGCCATGATAGATGCCGGAGCTGACAGGCTTGGAACAAGCGCTACAATTAAGATCATGGAAGGAAGGCAGTAAAATTACTGCTTATTCCTTCCTGAAAGAATCTTGTATACAAGTGTCATTGCATATATTACAACAGGAAATACAATGTCTGTGAAGAGCAGACCTGTAAATACTTTATGACATGCCTCATTGTCTATGAATGCAAGTATTAAAGTGGCGATTATCATTATGCCCCAGAGTATGACTGCAGTTAATGCAGCAAATCGTTTTAATCGTTTCATGAATAAGACCTCCAATGTCAGATACTTAATAATATACATTACATTGGCATGCCGCTCAAGTTATTTATAAAAATGTTGCGTAACAGATAAAAAATGTTATAATTAAATGAGGCATGGAGGCCGATGTAACTATTAGAAAACAGAATCAATAGACAAGGAGGTATGCATATGTCAATTAATGCTTATAATGCCAGTACAATATCAGCATTGTTCGCAGGACTTAATAATTCGTCTAGTGGAACATCATTGTCATATGGCATTGATTTTACAACTTATAATTCAATAAAGAATGGCTCTTATAGCAAACTGATGAGGAAGTATTACAGCAATCAGGCTTCTGAATCAACGAATGGTGCGACTGCCAATAAGAATACCGGTAAGGTACACAGTATTGATATACAGAAGAATAATGCGACGGTAAATAGAGACAACGCAGCATCACTTGTGGATTCAGCATCAGAACTTAAGAAGTATTCTCTGTGGTCTAAAGTTGATAAGACAGATAAAGATGGCAATACAGCTAAAGAATATGATACTGATAAGATTGCAAAGGCAGTATCTTCATTTGTTAAGGATTATAATTCTTTAGTATCATCTACAGCAGATTCTTCTAGCAGGTATGTGCTTAACAGTGCATCTAATATGGTGAACTATACAAGGGCTAATGCTGATCTTCTTAAGAAGATTGGTATATCTGTCGGCTCAGATAATAAGCTGACGGTAGACGAGGATAAGTTAAAGGCTTCAGATATGGCTGTGGTTAAGTCGGTATTCAAGGATTCCGGCTCATTTGGACAGACAATATCTGCCAAGGCTTCAACTATATATGGTAATGCAGTATCACAGTTATCAGAATTATCTACTAAGAATTCTTATACATCTAATGGACTGTATTCATACTCATCTGGTTATACATATAACCAGTACACATAATTAATAAATATTTTGAAAGGTAACAATCAGACATGGCATTATTAGAAACATGGAGAAAACTCGCATACGAGACAGAGATGGATCAGAAGAACGCTTCAGAATTCTGGGGTTCATATTTTAATCAGGAGAAGGCAATTTATGAACAGATTCTTGCCAATCCCGATACAGTAGTTAAAGGAACTGTTAAGGAATTAGCAGAGAAGTTTGGCGTTGAGGTGCTTCTTATGACAGGATTCCTCGATGGTATCAATGACAGCTTAAAGACTCCTAATCCAATTGAAACTATGGATGAGAATACAGAAGTTAGTCTCGATTATGACAAGGAAAAACTTTATTACAACATGGTAGGCTGCAAGGCTGACTGGCTTTATGAATTGCCACAGTGGGATAACCTTCTTGATGAGCAGACAAGAAAAGACCTTTACAAGAAGCAGAAGCTTTCTGGAACTGTTGTTAAGGGCAAGAAAATCGGAAGAAATGATCCATGTCCATGCGGAAGCGGAAAGAAATATAAGCAGTGCTGTGGAAAGAATGCATAGCTTTTAAACACTAAGACCTGCCAGATAATGGCAGGTCATTTTAATGTTAAGTACAGGAATGATAAGAGGTAATTATAATGGATGCATATACAGGCTTTGCATATGTTTATGATGAGTATATGGATAATATTCCATATGAGGAATGGGGACAGTACATGATTGCTCTCCTTAAGGAAAATGGTGTGTCAGGTGATTCATCAGTGCTTGAATTGGGCTGTGGAACAGGAACTGTTACAAGAATGCTTGCTAAGGAAGGCTATGACTGTGTTGGACTTGATATGTCTGAGGATATGCTGTCTATAGCTTCTGAGAAAACATTTGAAGAGGGTTCGCAGGTTATATATACATGTCAGGATATGAGGGATTTTGAAGTGCCTTATGAAGTAGACGGTATGATAAGTATAGGGGATTCCATGAATTATATTACATCTGTTCCTGACCTTGAAAGTGTATTTGCATGTGTTAGTGAGAACCTTAAAAAAGGCGGTGTATTTATATTTGATTTAAAGACAATACATTTCTTCAGGGATATACTTGCTGAGAATACATATGCTGAGAACAGGGAAGATTCTGCATTTATATGGGACAACTATTATGATGAGAAAGAACGCAATAATGAATATGAGCTTGCTGTGTTTGTTAAGAATGAGGATGGTACATTTGACAGATTTGAAGAACAGCACTATCAGCATGGCTTTACTATAGATGAGGTTACAGGTGCAGTTAATAAGGCTGGACTTACCGTGAAAAATGTGTATAATGCATTTACTAAGGATATGCCTGACGATAAGTCGGAAAGATTATATTTTGTGATTGAGAAATAATAAGGAGATAATTATGGGTGATTATATTGTTAGAGCCACAGCAGCAGGTGGCCAGGTAAGAGCATTTGCCACTACAACGAAAGGGCTTGTTGAAGAAGCAAAAGAAAGACATAACATGAGTCCTATCGCAACTGTTGCACTTGGAAGACTTCTTACAGGTGGTGCGATGATGGGCGCAATGATGAAGAATGATGCGGATATTCTTACTGTACAGATTAAGGGCAATGGTCCAATCGGAAGTATGACAGTTACAGCTAATCCTAAGGGGGAGGTTAAGGGATTTGTTGGCAATCCACAGGTTATGCTTCCACTTAAGGATGGAAAGCTTGATATTGCGGATGCGGTAGGAATTGGTGTATTAAGTGTAATTAAGGATATTGGACTTAAAGAGCCATATGTTGGTGATACTATTCTTATCACAAGTGAGATTGCAGATGACCTTACTTATTATTTTGCTAACAGTGAGCAGGTTCCATCTTCTGTAGGACTTGGCGTTCTTATGAATAAGGATAATACTGTTGAGCAGGCTGGAGGATTTATTATCCAGCTTATGCCGGGAGCAACGGATGAATTTATAGATAAGCTTGAGGCTAGAATTAAGGAGATTAAGTCTGTTACAGCCATGCTGGAGGAAGGAATGACTCCTGAACAGATTCTGGAACATATTCTTGGGGATATGGAGCTTGAGGTTCTTGACACTATTCCAACAAAGTTTTACTGTAACTGTTCTAAGGACAGAGTGAGCAAAGCTGTTATCAGTGTAGGAAAAGAAGAAATACAGAAGATGATTGATGATGGAGAGCCAATTGAGGTTAATTGTCACTTCTGTAATTCACATTATACATTTACAGTTGATGAGCTTAAGGAAATGTATGACTGCTGTACAAGATAAATCTCAGGCGTATGGAGGTACACATGAATAATATTATACTTATAGGCATGCCGGGAAGCGGAAAAAGTTCACTTGGAGTAGTGCTTGCCAAGAAGATAGGATTTGGATTCATTGATTCAGATCTTGTTATTCAGCAAAGAGAGGGAATGACTCTTGAAAGGATAATTGAAAAGCACGGAGATGCAGGATTCATACAGATTGAAAATGAAGTGAATTGTTCCATCAGTCCACACCACACGGTTATTGCAACAGGTGGGAGTGCTGTATATGGAAAAGAGGCAATGGAACATTTTAAGGATATTGGTACTGTGGTTTATCTTGAACTTCCACCAGAATCACTTGAGGAGAGACTTGGAAGTCTTAAAGAACGTGGGGTTGTGTCTAATGGAAAGACAACTGTGGAAGAGATATATGCTGACAGGGCCGCACTTTATAAGAAATATGCAGACATTACGCTTAATGAGCAGGGAAAGCAGATAAGAGAAACTGTGGAGATGCTGTATGATATTATAATGAATAAAGACCAGTATAATTAAACAACTGGTTGAACTATGTAAGAATTTAGGGTACAATAATCTTTACCTTTTAAATACGAAAACAAGGAGGAATACCATGGAAAACGAAGCTCTTTCTAAGAACTTTATTGAGCAGATTATAGATAAGGATATTGAGAGTGGCCATTGCAAGAAGGTCATTACAAGATTTCCACCAGAACCTAATGGATATCTTCATATTGGACATGCCAAGTCTATATTATTAAATTATGGACTTGCAAAGGAATATGGCGGACAGTTTAATATGAGATTTGATGATACTAATCCTACTAAGGAAAAGGTTGAATTCGTAGACTCTATTAAGGCAGATGTTGAATGGCTTGGAGCAGAGTGGAACGGAGATGTTCTGTTTGCATCAGATTATTTTCCACAGATGTATGAAGCAGCTGTAAAGCTTATCAAGAAGGGAAAAGCTTATGTAGATGATTTATCTGCTGAGGAGATTAGACAGTACAGAGGAACTCTTACTGAACCAGGTAAGGAAAGTCCTTACAGAAACCGTTCTGTAGAAGAGAATCTTCAGCTTTTTGAGGAGATGAAGGAAGGAAAATATGCAGACGGAACTAAGGTTTTACGAGCTAAGATAGATATGGCATCTCCTAATATTAATATGAGAGATCCTGTTATTTACAGAGTTGCACATATGACACACCACAGAACAGGAGATCAGTGGTGCATATATCCGATGTATGATTTTGCACATCCTATTGAGGATGCAGTAGAGGGAATTACACATTCTATATGTACACTTGAATTTGAGGATCACAGACCTCTTTATGACTGGGTTGTAATTGAGACCGGTTATAAGACATCTCCAGAGGAGAATCCTAAGCAGATTGAATTTGCAAAGTTATATCTTACTAATGTTGTAACAGGTAAGAGATATATTAAGAAGCTTGTAGAAGATGGAATTGTTGACGGATGGGATGATCCAAGACTTGTATCTATTGCAGCTTTAAGAAGAAGAGGATTTACTCCTGAAGCTATTAAGATGTTCGTTGAGCTTGTTGGTGTTACTAAGGCACAGGGTTCAGTTGAATATCCAATGCTTGAATATTGTATAAGAGAAGATTTAAAGCTTAAGGTTAAGAGAATGATGGCTGTTCTTGATCCTGTTAAGCTTGTCATTGATAATTATCCTGAAGGCCAGGTTGAATATATGGAAGTGGCTAATAATCAGGAAAATCCAGAGATGGGAACAAGAAAAGTTCCATTTACAAAGGAACTTTATATTGAGAGAGAGGATTTCATGGAAGAGCCTCCTAAGAAATATTTCAGACTTTTCCCTGGTAATGAAGTGCGTCTTATGAATGCATATTTTGTTACATGTACTGACTATGTCAAGGATGAGAATGGAAAGGTTATAGAAGTACATTGTACTTATGATCCTGAGACTAGGGGTGGAAATTTCACAGGCCGTAAGGTTAAGGGAACAATACACTGGGTTTCTGCTACAGAAGGCTGTAAAGCTGAAGTCAGATTATACGAGAATATCGTAGATGAAGAAAAGGGCGTTTATAACGAAGAAGATGGTTCTATGAATATCAATCCGAACTCTAAGATTGTTCTTACAGAGTGTTATCTTGAACCAGAGCTTATGAAAGCTGTAAGTGAAGATAAGTTCCAGTTTGTAAGAAATGGCTATTTCTGCGTTGATAATAAAGATTCAGAACAGGGTAAGCCTATATTTAACAGGATAGTTTCACTTAAGAGTTCATTCAAATTACAGAAATAGTGAGGTTATCCTGATGGAAGGTATTGGACAAAAGAAGGAAACAGATTATATTTTTGATAAGACAATCAAATGTGATGTATGTGGGAAGGAATTTAAAACAAAGCAGGTAAGAACCGGAAAAGCAAGATTTATTGGGACAGATGATATATTAAAGCCTCTATATGAAGGAATTGATACATGTAAATATGATATAATAATGTGCCCACATTGTGGCTATGCAGCCAGTTTACGTTTGTTTGGACATCATACTGAAAAACAGAGGCAGGCTGTAAGGGACAATGTGTCTTCAAGATTTACTGCAAAGGAGCCGGAAACAGAAACTTACAGCTATGAGAGAGCTGTGAAACGATGCAAGATGGCGATGCTTACAGAGATGGTGACAGGTGGCAAGATAAGTGAGAGTGCATATCTTTGCTTAAAGCTGGCGTGGATATATCGTGGGGAGATACAAGAGGCAAAGGCTAATGGAGCAGCACAAGAACGTATAAGTATGTATGAGAAATATGAAAAAGAGTATCTGGAAGATGCATACAGAGGTTTTAAACAGGCAAGAGAGACTGAATATCCTCCAATAGCGGGAATGGACGAGAATACGATAACATATCTGCTCACAAGCATTGGAATCCATTGTGGAAAGATAGATGAGGCAAGAAGATATGGTTCTGCTTTGCTTATATCCAGAACAGCCAGCATGAAATTAAAAAATAAAACAAGAGATGTATTGGAGACTATTAAAAAGAATTAGCACTAAAGGGGCGTATAATCATTATGAACAGGGTTAAAGCTTTTGTACAGAAGATATGGACCTATGATCTGGTTCACACAGCAGTTTATTCTATTGTTCTTGAACTAATAGTTGAATGTTTTAACAGAAGAGGAATAATGGGACTTGCATTTCCATTTATGCATCCAATTATTTTTATATACAATACACTTATAATAATGACAAGCATGGCACTTGCATTATTTTTTAGGAGAAGAATGTTTGTGTATAGTGTGGTTTCTGTTTTTTGGATTGGATTGGCACTTACTAATTTTATAATACTTTCTTCAAGAAAAACGCCATTTACGGCGATGGATTTTTATCTTATAAAAGATGCTATAAAGGTTGCGGGATTATATGTGAGTGTTATACAGATTATTCTTATTGCATTGCTGGTTATAGCGGTTATTGCAGGACTTGTTTTTCTGTGGCGGAAAGCCCCAAAACTTGAAGTGACAATTAAGAAAACAAAGTTTGTTGCATATGCAGCAGTACAGATGATACTTGTATTTCTTGCAGCATACGGAATGGGAATTACTCTTCTGTTTACAGGAGCTGTTGAAGGTCACTTTGGTAATCTTGCCCAGGCATATAAGAAATATGGATTCAGTCACTGCTTTGTGAGCAGTGTGCTTGACCGGGGAATTAAGAAATCAGGAGATTATTCTGAAGAATATATGGATTCACTTAAGAATGATCTTGATAATGTTGATGTTGAAGCGAGTGAAAAGACTCCTAATATTATATTTGTCCAACTGGAGTCTTTTTTTGATCCTACACATGTAAAAGGAATAACTTTATCAGAGAATCCGCTGCCTAATTATCAAAAACTTATATCTCAATGTTCTTCAGGATATCTCTCAGTTCCATGCTTTGGAGCAGGAACATGTAATACAGAGTTTGAAGTACAGACAGGAATTAATATTGATGATTTTGGACCAGGTGAATATCCATATAGAACAATTATGAAATCCAAGGTATGTGAGTCTATGGCCTATGACCTTAAGAAACTTGGTTATTCAACTCATGCAATACACAATAATGATGGAACATTCTATGATAGAAATCTGGTGTTTTCACATCTGGGATATGAAACATTTACTTCAATTGAATATATGGATGGGTTTGAAGAAACGCCTATGGGATGGGCTAAGGATTATATTCTTACAGGAGAGATTACTAAGGCACTTGATTCAACAGCTGGAACTGACTATGTGTTTACAATATCTGTACAGGGACATGGTGATTATCCATCTACACCAATGGAAGGATACACACCAGAGATTAAAGTGACTAACTTTCCAGTTGCAGAACAGCAGACATCATTTGAATATTATGTAAACCAGATTCATGAGATGGATAAGTTCATAGGTGAGCTTATACAGTCTTTATCAGAGAGAGATGAAGAAACTGTACTTGTGCTTTATGGAGATCATTTACCTACATTTGATTTTACAGATGAAATGCTTACTAACGGAGATAAATTCCAGACACAGTATGTAATCTGGAGTAACTTTGATATGGACAGACAGGAAAAGAATATTCAGGCATATCAGTTGTCTGCGTATGTAATGCAAAGACTTGGTATATCTGAGGGATATATCATGAAATATCATCAGTCAAAGCAGAAACTTCCAGAAGATGAGTATTTGAAGAATCTCAAAATTCTGGAATATGACATTCTGTATGGTAAAAAGGAAATTTATGGTGGAGAAACACCATATGAGGCTACAAATCTTAAGATGGGTATTGATGATATTGAGATAACAGATGTCTATAATTATAATGATACGGTGTTTATTGAGGGCAGCAGTTTTAACGATTACAGTTGTGTTCTGATTAACGGGAAAGAATATACCACGGAAAAGGTGAGTGACCGTCTTTTAAGAGTTAATGGTATTAATGTAAAGAAGGATGATGTAGTTGTTGTTGCACAGAAGGGCGATGATAAAGTTGAACTCAGCCGTACAACTTTTACAGTAAAGCAACAGAGTAAGAAAAACGCACAACAACAGTAAATGTGCTATCTTTAATTGACAGCGGGTACCTGAAATGGTAATATTAGTAAGGTGTTTCAAACATCAAGATTTTTTTTGGAGGTACTTGAAATGAAGGGTACAGTTAAATGGTTCAACAACCAGAAGGGTTACGGCTTTATCAGTGATGAGTCAGGAAAGGATGTATTTGTACATTACTCTGGACTTAACATGGAAGGCTTCAAGTCTTTAGAGGAAGGCGCTCAGGTTGAGTTTGATGTAACAGATGGCGCAAAGGGTCCTCAGGCTACTAACGTAACAAAATTATAATCGGTTGTTTTTCAGTGTGCCTTTTTTATATTATATATAGAAAGATATATTGTAACACAATAGGATTATGGGGGCGGTCACAATTAATATTGGACCGCCTTTTTTTGATAATATAATCTGGAGGTTTTATGGAGAATTTAAATATTAATTATGACAAGACAGTGAGTAATGCAACTGTCAGTATGATATCAGCAGGCGCAATACTTGTTATATCTGTTCTGATAGTTCTTCTTGTGTTGGTAATTAAGAGATGGAAGGGAAGATTTATACCTTTGGCATTAGGTGTTCTTTCGTATGTTGTATTTGGGTTTATGTTTTCACAGCTTTTGATGAGTGTTCTTTCGCTTATACCTAATGTTGATCAGTCATTTACGTATAATACCAATGCATATGTGGTTATATATAATATTCTGCTTGCAGCAGGGTTTGGTATTGCAAGATGGTTTACGGCAAAGATGATGACTGACAGATATAACAGAACAGGGGACGTGCTTATGGCAGGAACGGGTCTTGCAATTGGAGATACCGTTATTACTTATGCATTGTCAATGTTTACATTTTTTGTATATGCACAGGCAATATCAGCTAATGGATTAGAAAAATTCATCTCGGATATGTTTAACAGCGGAATGGCTGAGAGTGATGTAATTACATTATATACTTCAAATGTATCACAGCTGATTGATTCGCCTGCGATTTTGTGGTTTTTAATGGCTGTATCTGCGGTTCTTGATATTGCACTTAATATAATGCTGTTTATGGTTGTATATGGCGTAGTAAAGAAACAGGTTAATTATATGTATGCATATTATGCGATAATTGCACAGTTTGTTTCTAATATAATGTTCCAGTTATATAATGCATTTTCACTTACTAATATTATTGTTTTGTTTATTGTTAAGCTTGTGATTGTGGGAGGAATAGCTTTATTTATCAAGCAATTCATTATGAAGGAGATAAAATACTCAAATGACTGATGTGAAAAAAGGACTAACAGCAGATGAAGTAGAGCAGTTAACAAATGATGGCATGGTCAATGTGTCAGTTGGAAAACAATCCAAGACCATTGGCCAGATTGTTGCGGGCAATGTATTTACATATTTCAACCTGATATTTGCTGTATTTGCTGTTCTTCTGGCTTTTGTGAGGTCATATAATAATATGACATTTCTTCCAGTAATTATTTCTAATATGTTTATTGGAATAATTCAGGAGATAAGAGCTAAGAAGGTTCTTGATAAACTTACGGTGGTTAATGCACCTAAGACATCGGTTATAAGAGATGGACAATTACATACTGTAGCTTCGGAGACTCTGGTTAAGGGAGATTTGTGCGTATTTTCAGCTGGAAACCAGCTGAGTGCAGATGCAATTCTTGTTGATGGGTTTGTTCGTGTCAATGAATCATTAGTTACTGGTGAGTCTGACGAGGTTGTCAAGAATGCCGGGGATATATTACTCTCCGGCAGTTTTATTGTGTCAGGAGAATGTAAGGCTGTGCTTACAAATGTCGGTCTTGACGCATATGCAGCAAAGCTTGCAATAGAAGCAAAGGCAGGACGAAAGAAACACAAAACAGATATGATGCAATCTCTTGATAAGCTTGTTAAGACAATCGGTGTCCTTATAATACCTATAGGAGCAGGACTGTTTTTACAGAGCAGATTTGCAGTCGGGGGCTCAATAAAGAGCAGTATAGATTCAATGGTAGCCTCACTTGTCGGAATGATTCCAGAAGGGCTGTATCTGCTTGCAAGTGTTGCACTGGTTGTCAGTGTTATGAGACTTGGAAAGAAGAATGTTATTGTACATGAGATGAACTGTGTAGAAACACTGGCGAGAGTTAATGTATTGTGTGTTGATAAAACCGGAACAATAACCAGACCAGATATGTCAGTTACCCATGTTGAAATATTGGATTACACAGATGGTTACGGAAAGCATACTGATTACCATGAAACAGAGAGAATTATAAAAAATGTAGTGGCAGCAATCAGTTCTGACAATGCAACAATGGAAGCAATACATTCGTATTATGGAATTGAAGAAGAATGTGAATGTGACCAGGTATTTCCATTTTCTTCTCAGAATAAATACAGTGGTGCAAGATATGGAAAAGATGTATATCTGTTAGGCGCACCTGAATATCTGCTTCTTGATTCATATCCTGATTATAGGAATATTATTGATAAGTATTCATGCAATGGAGAGAGAATTGTCGTGTTTGGGCTGGCAAATGAGCAGATAACAGGAGAGGCTGTCACAAAGGCGATAACTCCTATGGCTTTTATAATACTTGAGAATGAGATAAGAGAAACGGCAAAAGAAACATTTGAATATTTTAAAAAGCAGGGGGTCGCAATTAAAGTTATATCTGGAGATAATCCGCTGACTGCATCAAAGGTTGCAATACGGGCAGGGATAGATGATGCCACATATTACATAGATGCGACGACGCTTAAGACAGATAAGGATATAGCAGATGCGGTTCAGAAATATACTGTTTTTGGAAGAGTTATTCCGGAGCAGAAGAAAAAGATTATAGAAGCATTTAAGATGGCAGGCAATGTTGTCGCAATGACAGGTGACGGGGTCAATGATGTACTTGCATTAAAATGTGCTGACTGTAGTGTTGCAATGGCATCAGGAAGTGAGGCTGCCAGCAATGCAGCACAGATAGTTCTTCTGGACTCTGATTTTTCAAAGATGCCGGATGTTGTTGGAGAAGGAAGAAGGGTTGTCAATAATATTAAGCGTTCAGCATCGCTGTTTCTTGCAAAGAATATATTCTCAATGCTGCTTACGATATTTACACTTATATCAGTTAATCTGTATCCTTTATATCCGACCCAGTTATCATTCTTAGGAATATTTACAATAGGTGTACCGGCTTTCTTTCTGGCATTACAGCCTAATAAGAGTCTTATAAAGGGTGATTTCCTGCTAAATGTAGTACTAAAGGCGTTGCCTACAGGTCTGACGGATTTTATTGTAGTTACGATTATAACAATATATGGCAATTGCACAGGTGCACCACATGAGCAGACAGCGACTGCAGCAACACTTGTGCTTCTTACCGTGGGCATGGCAGCACTGGTAAGAGTATGTAAGCCATTCGATATAATAAGAGTATGTGTATGCGTTGCAATGGCATGCGGAATTGTATTTTCAATGATATTTTTACGCTCATTATTTGCAATGGTTGTATTAAAGGGGCTGGCACTTAATCTTACTGTTATGATGATGGTTCTGTCGCTGCCTCTGTACAGATATGTATGCAGGATGACGGCATGGCTGATAGATTTCTTTGAGAACCATAACCGTCATTTCAGACACCTGCTTAAAGGCTGATATATTAAAAATGTATTACTGCTTATTTAGAGCTTTTTCAGAGAATTCAGTTGTTACAAGGCTGCTGTAAGGAACTGGAGATTTAAGCTCACCAGCCTGCGTAAGAATGTCCTGTAAAAGATTAAAACTGTCTTCGGTGAATACAGTAGAGGTTTTCCATGTATCCTGTGATTTATATCTTTCAACAATTGCGGTTATTGTTGCAATATCGGTTTCTTTAAACTGAGGTGCAATGATGGCCGCAATTTCTGCTGATGAATGTGTATTGACATAATCAAGCCCCTTCTGTGTAGCGTTAGTGAATTTCTGGATTACATCAGGATTTTTCTTGATATAGCTTTTCTTTGCACAATATGCTGTGTAAGGAACATAGCCGCTTTCTACACCGAGCGAGGCGATAACGTGGCCTTCACCCTGCTGTTCAAGTAAAGTTGCAGAAGGCTCAAATTCAACTGTGTAATCACCTATTCCAGATGTGAATGCGGCAGAAGTTGAACCAAAATCAACATTCTGAAGGATTTCAAGGTCTGTTTCAGGGTTAATATTATTCTTTTTCAGAATATATTCAAATAACATCTGGGGCATACCGCCGGCTCTGCCGCCGATAACAGTTTTTCCTTTAAGTTCAGACCATTCAAAATTATCATTGGCTTCCCTTCCGACAAGGAAATTGCCGGCACGCTGTGTAAGTCCGGCAAAGTTGACAGCATAGTCATCAGAGCCTTCGGCATATACATAGATTGATGATTCAGAACCCATGAATCCAATATCTGCATCACCGGATATTAAGGCTGTCATTACTTTGTCAGCACCAAAACCATTAGTTACGGTAAGCTCAAGCCCTTCGTCGGCAAAATATCCATTCTCAATGGCGACATATTGTGGTGCATAGAATATAGAGTGTGTAACTTCGCAGAGAGTGATTTTTTTAACAGAATTGTCTGTTTTTTCTTTGTTGCAGGCTGTCATTGGAAATGTTGTGACCAGTATGATGGTCATAATAATAAATAATGATATATATTTGCTGAAATTCTTCAATGAAATTCTCCGTTGTAGCTGCTTTTATTGTTATAGTATTATTTTTCTGTAATTTTGTTCCACAAAAGTAATAAAAAGATTGTCATTTAATGAGAAATTATGGTATCATAATAGAAAATTACAGTGTAGATAATTTAATATCTGTATATGGAGGCGCGTTATGTTTAGAAAGAATAAAACAACAGCTAAAGCAGCGTCAGGTAATGATTTGAATACATTGCTTGATGTATTTGATAAGATAATATCTGGTGAGATATCGCATACAGGTGAATCACCGGCTGATATAACACTTTTTGAAAATCCTGAGGTTGCCAATAAGTTTAATGAAGTTGTTGAGACTTATAAGAGATTCAATAATAATTTCGTAATGAGACTTAATGAGGCTATGGAGTCAATTGGCGATAATTCATATGTAAAGAATATGATGGATGAGGTGCAGTCACAGGCTCAGGCTATTGGTGCTATGGGAGAGTCAGGACATAATCTTGAAGAATCTATCAACCATATTAATGTTGCCATGGCTGATATTAAGGACAATACTCATGAGATGCTTGCTGCTACACAGAACAGTACAGCTAATATGAATGAGAGCATTAAGGTTGTTAATGAGTCATCAGAAAAGATTTCGGATATTAACAGACAGGTACAGGAATTTCAGGACAAGATTCATAAGATTGGAGAGATTGTTGATATTGTGAAGAAGGTTGCAAGCCAGAGTAATCTGTTAGCTCTCAATGCTTCTATTGAGGCTGCAAGAGCAGGAGAGGCAGGAAAAGGTTTTGCAGTTGTTGCTGATCAGGTAAGACAGTTATCAAGCAGTACATCAGAATCTGCTGATGATATTGTTAATTATGTAAGGGAACTCAATGATGATATTGGAAGATTGGCAGTATCCATGGATGATACAACTGTTAAGCTTTCAGAAGGTAATTCAAAGGTTGAAGAATCACTTTCAGATATTGAAAGAATGAATAACCAGATGGTTGCAATTAATGATGCTGTTAACGGAATATTCGCAGATATTGATACACAGTCATCTATTACGACAGAATTTGCCAAGCAGGTAGACAGTATTGCGGCAAGCTATGATAAGTTATCTGATAACTGTATGGCTACAGGTACTCATATCTATAAGATTGGCAGATATATTGATACTGCAAGAAGTGATATGTTCAGGTCATTCTCTAATGTTACAACACAGGATATGATAAGAATATTCCAGATTGACCACTTTATCCTTATGTGGAGAGTATATAATAATGCTGTTGGATTTGAAACTCTTAAGGTTACACAGCTTAATAATCCAGATAGCTGCAAGCTGGGTAAGTGGATGAAAGCACAGACAGATACGCGTATTACAGGAAGCAGACAGTTTAAGGATCTTGATGCGGCACACAGACAGATTCATAAATATGCTGTTGATTCTTGGAACGCCAAGGAGTCTGGTAATGTAGAACTTGCACTTGAATACTTCCAGAAGTGCTATGATGCATTTGGTGTATATAGTAATAAGATAGAAGAGTTCAAGAGCTATATGAGAACAATTGGTTATACTGATGAAACTGAAAAAGTGACTTTCAGAAAGTAATTAAAGTGAATGGTCTCCTATGGTGAAGCATAGGAGACTTATTTTAATGTAAGAAGGAATAGAGTGGTTTAGATAATTATAAGGAGATAGCAAACAGAGTATGGAAGAATATAAAGAAAAAGCAAAGGAAATTATGGTTATAGGCCATAAAAATCCTGACACAGATTCAATATGTTCGGCAATATGTTATGCTGATTTAAAGAATAAGATAACCGGAACAGATAATTATGTGCCTAAGCGGGCGGGACATCTTAATGAGGAAACTCATTTTGTACTGAACAGATTCGGTGTAGAGGCTCCGGAATATATTAAAGATGTACGTCCACAGGTAATGAATATAGAGATAAGGCATACAGAGGGAATAGACAGAGAGATTTCGGTGCGCAATGCATGGAAATTGATGGATTCGCTTAATGTTGTAACACTTCCTATTACAGAAGGCAGAAAACTTACAGGTCTTGTTTCAATTGATGACATTGCCAAATCGTATTTTGAAACATTTGATAACAGAGTATTGTCAAATGCTAAGACAAGTTTTGCTAATATTGTTGAAACACTTGGGGGAAGAGTAATTACAGGTGATGAAAGCGAGATATTTGACAAAGGAAAGATGCTTATTGCAGCGGCTAACCCTGATATGATGGAGAGCATGATTGATGAGGGAGATATTGTAATTCTTGGTAACAGATACGAATCACAGCTCTGTGCAATAGAGATGGAGGCAAAATGTCTTATAATATGTGAGGGGGCAAAGGTATCCAATACAATTGCCAAGGTTGCAAAGAGCCATAACTGTATTATTATTGAAACTGATTATGATACATATACTGTTGCAAGGCTTATGAATCAGGCAATTCCGGTTGGATTCTTTATGACACCAAGAGACAGAATTGTATGTTTCAAGACAACAGATTATGTTGAAGATATTCAGGAGATTATGACTAAGAAAAGGTTCAGGGATTTCCCTATAGAGGATGAAAACGGTAATTATGTAGGAACTATTTCAAGAAGAAATCTCCTTCGTTCAGGCAGGAAGAAGGTTATTCTTGTTGATCACAATGAGAAGAATCAGGCAGTCAATGGAATTGAAGATACAGAGATTCTTGAGATAATTGACCATCACAGATTAGGACCTATACAGACAATCACCCCTGTATTTTTCAGAAACCAGCCTCTTGGCTGTACGGGAACAATTATTTATAAGATGTATCAGGAGGCAGGAATTAATATAGAACCTGTTATAGCCGGGCTGATGTGTTCGGCAATTATATCGGATACATTAATATTCAAATCTCCAACATGCACACCTGATGATATAGAAGCGGCAATGGAGCTTGCTGATATTGCAGGAATTGACCCTGAAGTGTACGGAAGACAAATGTTTGGAGCTGGAAGTAATCTTGATGAAAAGACAGACAGAGAAATATTCTATCAGGATTTTAAGAAGTTCGCAATTAATGATGTTACCGTAGGTGTGGGGCAGGTTAATGCAATGGGACCTGAGGATATAGAGAAGATAAAAGCAAAGGAAGTGCCGTTTATAGATACAGTAACAGGTGATGGTGGGCTTGATGTAGTATATTTTCTTATGACAGACATATCAACGGAATGCTCCTATGTACTGTGTTCAGGTAAAAATGCGGATACAATAATGTCACAGGCATTTGGAGTTGACAAACAGCAGGATACATATATACTAAAGAATGTTGTTTCAAGAAAGAAACAGTTCCTCCCGGCCATTATGGAAGCTATGGAGCAGTAGAGAAAATGGAGAATAGTGATGAAGGCATTACGAAAAGATGATCCCTGCTGGTGTAACAGTGGGAAAAAATATTGTGACTGTCACATGGAATTTGATAGAAAATTAGATAATTTCAAGAGAAAGTTTCATAAGGTACCACCAAGAAATATTATTAAGAATGAAGAACAGCTTGCAGGAATGAGAGAAAGCAGCAAGATTAATATTGCTGTGCTAGATTATGTTGCAGAGAATATTCATGCAGGAATGACAACTCAGGATATAGATGATTTGGTATACCAGAAAACAACCGAGATGGGTGGAATACCTGCACCACTTAATTACGAAGGATTTCCAAAGAGTGTGTGTACTTCAATTAATGAGCAGGTATGTCATGGAATACCATCTAAGAATATCCAGCTTCTTGATGGTGATATAATTAATGTTGACTGTTCAACGATATTAAACGGATATTTTTCGGATTCATCAAGAATGTTCTGTATAGGTAATGTTGCACCAGAACATAAGAAGCTGGTGGATGTTGCAAAAGAATGTGTTGAGTTAGGTCTTGCACAGGTTAAGCCATGGGGACATCTTGGAGATGTTGCGGCGGCAATAAATGAACATGCAAAGGCTAATGGATATTCAGTAGTAAGAGAAGTTGGTGGACATGGAATAGGTCTTGAATTTCACGAAACCCCATTTGTAAGTTATGTAATTAAGAAGGGAACAGGAATGGTCATGGCACCAGGCATGGTATTCACAATTGAGCCAATGATAAATGCGGGACTTCCAGACATATATATAGACGAGGGCAACAACTGGACAATATATACGGATGATGATTCGTACTCAGCACAGTGGGAAATAATGGTGCATGTGACTGAGGACGGATATGAGGTTATGTCCTATTAAGATAGATGTAGCCACGATTATGTAGTATAGGTGACTCCGGCATTGGTGTATAGTCAGAACAATCCGTTGGAATTGTGTTAATTTATCAGGTAGGGATTTCGGCTTAAAGTTTGTGTACATTCGCAGATGAACACTTTCAGCCCAATGTCCGTCTACGGCATACGCTCTCATGAGTACTGCGCTTAGCGGGAGTAAATGCCGCTATCTACAAAGTTTATTACGGTGCTGGGAAACAAACGCGCTGCGCTTGAACGAGTTGCCCAGCACCGCTCTTATGTATATAGCGGCATTAACTCCCGCACAGCTCGTAATAAATCGAGCGTATGCCGTAGGCGAACCTTGGGTTGCAAGTGTACAGCTGTCGAATGAACACAGACAATAAAAGAAGCCGAAATCCCTACCTGCTAAATTAGCAATTTCTAACGGGTTCTGACTATACACCAATGCCGGAGTCACCGGATATATAAAAACATGGCTACATATATCCTGACAGGACATACAACAATAAGTGAAAAGCTCCATATACTGTAGTGATACATGTATATGGAGCTTATTTTATGATGATGACACAACAGGTTCCGGCGATGTGCTATGTACCGTGGCAGCGTTGGGATGAATTATATGAGCCTTCGCGGGCAATTATGCGGGGAACTATGTTTCCTGTACTTGATAAACCATTTACAGGAGGCAGGTCATGAATTGTTGTAATAATATTAGAAATGAAAAAGCTATGATTATGAAGAATATTTATGAGCTTGGCTTTGCACTTGTTGAAACTATGCTTTATCTTGATACCCATCCGGATGATGCAGCAGCTATTGAATATTATGCAGAGATTAAGGATAAATATGTACAGTTTATGAAAAAATATTCAGATTATTATGGACCTCTCAGCATGGAATATATGGTAAATGACAACTACTGGATGTGGGTGGCAACACCTATGCCATGGGAATATAAGGGAGGTATGTAATATGTGGAATTATGAAAAGAGACTTCAGTATCCGATTAATATAAAGAATTGTAATCCAACACTGGCGGCAATGATTATTTCGCAGTATGGTGGACCAGATGGTGAGCTTGGAGCATCAATGAGATATCTGTCACAGAGATATTCCATGCCATACAGGGAGGTTGCCGGGCTGTTGACTGATATAGGCACGGAAGAGCTTGGTCATCTTGAAATGGTCAGTACAATGGTTCATCAGCTTACAAGAAATCTTACAATGGAACAGATAAAAGGAACTCCGTTTGAGGCATATTATGTTGATCATACAGTTGGAGTATGGCCGCAGGCTGCAGGAGGTGTACCTTTCTGCGCAATTGAATTCCAGTCAAAGGGGGATGCAATAACTGATATTGCAGAGGATATGGCAGCCGAGCAGAAAGCAAGGAGTACTTATGATAATCTGTTAAGACTCTGCCGTGATGATCCGGATGTGTATGAACCGCTGAAGTTCCTAAGAGAAAGAGAGGTTGTGCATTTCCAGAGATTCGGAGAAGCTATGTCGATTATACAGAGCAAGCTGGATTCTAAGAATTTCTATGCATATAACCCGGAATTTAAAAAATAATAAATAGAATGATATTAATAAAATATTATGATAGAATACATTTATAAAAGACTGATTAAAGGAGTACTTATGAAAGAGAAGATATATACTATACCTGTTAATGATGCATTTTCATCAGACTGTGAATGTCCGATTTGTTCAATGTATAAGGCACTGGAGGATGATGCAGTAAGCTATACAATGGGACCTAGTTATATGGAAGATGATATAAGGGCTGTGACTGATAAAAAGGGTTTCTGTCAGAAACATTTAAAGAAAGTGTATGACTGTGAGAACAGACTTGGCTTTGCACTTGTCATGAAGACACATCTTGACAGGGTGATTAATGATATTGAAAGTCTGCAAGATGGAAAAGTGGCAGGAAAGTCTATGTTTAAGAAAGCAGATAAACCGGCTGTGACAACGTATACTGAACAGCTTGAAGGCACATGCTTTGTATGTGAAAGGATTGATAACACATTTCAGAGATATCTGGACACTATATTTCATATGTATAAGCATGATAGTGATTTCAGGGGAAAGTATAAAGCATGTAAGGGATTCTGTACGAAGCATTATGGCATATTGCTTGAGCAGGCAGCTAATTCTTTAAAGGGGGATATGTTAGATGAATTTATTAAGACAACTAACAGTCTCTATATTGAGAATATGAAGCGAGTAAGAGATGATGTTGAATGGTTTATTAATAAGTTTGACCATAAATATATTGATGAGCCATGGAAGAATGCGAAAGATTCACTGGTAAGAGCTATGATAAAGGATGGTTCTTATATAGCAGATGAACCAGGAAAAAGGAATAATACAAGATGATAAATAACAGCCCTGTGGTGTGAGATACCGCAGGGCTGTTTGCACATGTAATAATATCTGTTAATACGAAAATGTAACAGAATACATTGTATAATTGTTTCGTATGGTTGTTTTATATGAGTACGAAAGCTGTACACCGGCATTGGAAACAGCGGATTTAATATCAAGTTCGTTAGTTGTTGTGAATTCTATATGCTGGGAACGGCTTTTAATACACCTTAATATATAACGGTCAAGTTCATATTGTGTTCCAGCTGAATGAAGCTTAGCCTGAACAGGATATGTATATATATATCCATTAGCTGGATTAGTTTCGTTGAAATCAGATGTCCATGTATGATCAATTGCCATATCTGAATCAGATATATTGAAGTAACTGTGGTCAATATATTCCTGTGAGCTGCCTACCGGGTCATCCCATGTGACATCTACCTGATACCAGTCATCATCAAGCTTAACAACATTCCATATATGTTGTTCGTTACCAGCCTTTCCGGATATTGTATAATTCTCGATTCCCAACATATCCATAAATGTTTTGAAACTTTCTGTATAACCGCTGCATACAGCCTCACCATTAATCATAGCGTCATAGGCATTAAAAGTTGAACCACCATTATCAATGTACGTTATATGTGATACAAGATAATCGTGGATTGCCAGTTCATTTTCATAATCGCTTCTTGCAGGTGAGGTTACTTCGGCAAGAACTTCTATGTATTTGTTATAGAGTTCAACCTGACGGCTGTTTAACTGGGAAGTGTTTCCTGAATTAAAAGCTTTTATAATTGCATAATTATCCCAGCATTCAAATGTTACAACAAGGTTATAACCATCTTTAATTCTACGGTATTCACATTTTATCTGCTCAATTCCGCTTATTCTTGTCAGCCATTCATTGGCATCTATAAGGTCAGGGTCGGGAACAAATATGTTACATGAAGTCTGGTTATCCGACATTGCTTCTATGATGAAATTAATTATATCTTCTGTGTCAGTTGCTTTATTGTCAAATGCTGTATATGAAATCTCTGTAGAACTGTCAGAGCTGTTATCATTCGTAAACGGTAATGTGCATCCGCATAGGGATGCAAGAATTACGGCTCCGGTTAAAAGAGACGCCCAATATTTTATATGTTTCATGTGTGGTCTCCTGAAAATTCTGTTATAATCATATACGATTGTATAACGAGATAATTGCAAATGTAAAGCATATTTATGGAGGAATTTTATGTCAGATTATAAATTAAAAAATGTATGTGATTTCGACCTGGCACAGACATTGGAATGTGGTCAGTGTTTTCATTTTGTAAAGCTTGATGAAGAGGATTATGTATTGGCTGCAAAGGGGCATGTACTGCATGTGTCACAGGAGGACGATACCGTTACATTCTATGATACGGAAGAAGATGAATATGTAAATGTATGGAAAGATTATTTTGATATGGACAGGGATTATTCGGCAATTAAGAAAAAGCTGCTGGAAAAAGATGATAAGTTAAAAGATGCAATTGAAAGCATGTGGGGAGTGAGGATTCTTAATCAGGATTTTTTTGAAACTCTTATATCATTCATTATATCGCAGAATAAGCAGATACCCCATATTAAGAAGATAGTATCTGATATATCTGCAAAGTTTGGTACATATAAGGGAACATATGGCGGAGTAGATATGTATACATTTCCATCACTTGATCAGCTTGCCAATGCAAGTGAAGAGGACTTTAAAGAGTTAAAGACAGGATTCCGTGCACCTTATATTATGGATGCAATAAGAAGGAATAGGGAAGGTCAGTTTGATAAAAATGAACTTAAGAGCATGGATTATGAATCGTGCATTAAAGAACTTATGACAATAAAAGGTGTTGGAGAGAAGGTTGCCAACTGCGTAAGCCTTTTCGGACTTGGAAAGAAAGAAGCATTTCCTGTTGATGTGTGGATTAAAAGAATTATGGAGACAATGTATTTTGGCGGTGTGGACACTCCAAAGGATAAGATTGCTGCTTTTGCAAAGGAACAGTTTGGGGAACTGGGGGGATTTGCACAGCAGTATCTGTTTTATTATGGAAAATCAATAAAAATGGGTGTTAAATAATAATTATTAATAAAATCTAAAAAATATAATATATTTGAATTAGCTGTTGACAAATAAAAGCGTGAAGTGTTACATTATGTGCAGTGGTTAGCACTCGAAAAGAATGAGTGCTAACAGGAAAATGAATGCTGCCATGAAGGGTTCACTCTCATGTGAAGACAGCGGAATGGAGGAATATATAATGAAATTAGTACCATTAGGAGACAGAGTTGTTATTAAAGCATTAGTTGCAGAGGAGACTACTAAATCAGGAATCGTCCTTCCTGGACAGGCTAAGGAGAAGCCACAGCAGGCAGAGGTTATTGCTGTAGGACCTGGCGGAGTTGTTGATGGTAAGGAAGTTGTTATGCAGGTTAAGCCTGGTGATAAGGTTATTTATTCTAAGTATTCTGGAACAGAGGTTAAACTTGATGAAGATGAGAATCTCATCATTGTAAAGCAGTCTGATATTCTTGCTATCATTGAATAATTGACAATGTCAGTTGCAGATGAGGGCGGTTTGAACATATAAGAAGTATATTTATTTAGGAGGCTATTATTATGGCAAAGGAAATCAAGTACGGAATTGAAGCTAGAAAGGCTTTAGAGGAAGGTGTTAATAAGTTAGCTAATACAGTAAGAGTAACAATCGGACCTAAGGGACGTAACGTTGTTCTTGATAAGTCATATGGTGCACCACTTATCACTAACGATGGTGTTACTATTGCTAAGGATATTGAACTTGAAGATGCATTCGAGAATATGGGTGCACAGCTTGTTAAGGAAGTAGCAGCTAAGACTAATGATGTTGCAGGTGATGGTACAACAACAGCTACTGTTCTTGCACAGGCTATGATTAATGAAGGCATGAAGAACCTTGCAGCAGGCGCTAACCCAATCGTATTAAGAAAGGGAATGAAGAAGGCTACTGATTGTGCTGTTGATGCTATCGCACATATGAGCGAAAAGGTAACAGGCAAGGATCAGATTGCTAAGGTTGCGGCTATTTCAGCAGGAGATGAAGAAGTTGGACAGATGGTAGCTGATGCTATGGAGAAGGTTTCTAACGATGGTGTTATCACAATCGAGGAATCTAAGACAATGAAGACAGAGCTTGATCTTGTAGAAGGTATGCAGTTCGACAGAGGATACATTTCAGCATATATGGCTACAGATATGGATAAGATGGAAGCAGTTCTTGATAATCCATATATCCTTATTACAGATAAGAAGATTTCTAATATTCAGGAAATTTTACCAGTTCTTGAGCAGATTGTTCAGAGTGGTTCTAAACTTCTTATTATAGCAGAGGATGTTGAGGGTGAGGCTCTTACAACACTTATTGTTAATAAGTTAAGAGGAACATTCAATGTTGTTGCTGTTAAAGCTCCTGGATATGGTGACAGAAGAAAAGAGATGCTTAAGGATATCGCAATTCTTACAGGTGGTCAGGTTATTTCTGAGGAACTTGGACTTGAACTTAAGGATACAACAATGGATATGCTTGGTAGAGCTAAGTCTGTTAAGGTTCAGAAAGAAAATACAGTTATCGTTGATGGCGAAGGTGCTAAGGAAGATATTGATGCAAGAGTTGCACAGATTAAGGCACAGCTTGAGGAGACAACTTCTGAATTTGATAAAGAGAAGTTACAGGAAAGACTTGCTAAGCTTGCAGGTGGTGTAGCTGTTATCAGAGTTGGTGCTGCAACAGAGACAGAGATGAAGGAAGCTAAGCTTCGTATGGAAGATGCTCTTAATGCAACAAGAGCTGCTGTTGAAGAAGGTGTAGTATCAGGTGGTGGTTCTGCTTACATCCATGCTTCTAAGAAGGTTGCAGAGCTTGTTAAGACACTCAGTGGAGATGAGAAGATTGGTGCCCAGATTATATTAAAGGCCCTTGAAGCTCCATTATTCCACATTGCATACAATGCAGGTCTTGAAGGCGCTGTTATCATCAATAAGGTAAGAGAGTCTGAAGTTGGTACAGGATTTGATGCATACAAGGAAGAGTATGTCAACATGATAGATGCTGGTATCCTTGATCCGGCTAAGGTTACAAGAAGTGCATTACAGAATGCTACAAGCGTTGCTTCAACACTTCTTACAACAGAATCAGTTGTTGCTAATATTAAGGAAGATGCTCCAGCTATGCCAGCAGGTGGTGCAGGCATGGGCGGAATGATGTAATTCCACAATATAATTAAAACTTACAGCCCGGTGGGTAATTTCCCGCCGGGCATATTGCTTTAAAGAAAGGTTATTGAATTATGATAGAAGGAACAGTAGAGCAGATTGTTAAAGTTACCGCTCCTAAGATTTCAATTTTTTACAGAATAATACTTGTGATTGCATGTCTGCTCGCAGCGACAACAATTGTGCAGACAGGATGGCTGGGTGTAATAGTTCTTGTTATATTTATATTTTTTACGGTATTCGTATTTGAATATTATAACGCTGAATATGAATATTCATATGTTAACGGAAGCCTCACTATAGATAAGATTATGGCTAAGTCTGTGAGAAAGAATGTGGGAAGCTTTGACCTTACAAGAGCAACTTTGGTTGCCAAAGTAAACAGTCAGGAAGCTTTGGGCAAGGCAAGGCAGCAGTTAAGGACATATAATTGTTCATCAGGAGTTGATGACCCCGGAGATATTGTAATATACACATATGACAATGACAGCAATGAGATGATAAGACTGTTTATGCTTCCGGATGATTCAATGAAAGAAGCAATTGTAAGTGCTGTTGGCAACGGAGTTGCACATTTATAAAAAATATTTGACTTTTAGCGGCAGTTTTGTTATATTCTCTTGTAATATATTTATAAACTGACTAAGCTGTCAGATACTCGTAGAAACATCCGGATTAATTTATTTATTCGGATTTTTTCTATATATTAAAACACAACAGAAAGCGAGGATTTTAGCAAAATGGGTAAAATTATTGGTGAAGGCATTACATTTGACGACGTACTTTTAGTTCCACAGTATTCAGAAGTAACACCTAATATGATTGACCTCTCAACACAGCTCACTAAGAATATTAAACTTAACATTCCTTTAATGAGTGCAGGTATGGACACAGTTACAGAACACAGAATGGCAATCGCAATGGCTAGACAGGGCGGTATTGGTATTATTCATAAGAATATGTCAGTAGAAGCTCAGGCAGAAGAAGTAGACAAGGTTAAGCGTTCAGAGAATGGTGTTATCACAGACCCATTTTTCTTACATCCAGATAATACATTACAGGAAGCTAATGACCTTATGGGCAAGTTCAGAATCTCCGGAGTACCTATCACAGATGATAATGGCAAGCTTGTTGGTATCATTACTAACAGAGACCTTAAGTTTGAGGAGCATTTTGAAAGACCAATCAAGGAGTGCATGACAAGCGAGAATCTTATCACTGCTCCAGTTGGAACTACTCTTGAAGAGGCTAAGAAGATATTAGGCAAGGCAAGAAAAGAGAAGCTTCCTATCGTTGATGATGATTATAAATTAAGAGGACTTATTACAATTAAGGATATCGAGAAGAGCGTTAAGTATCCATCTTCAGCACATGATTCACAGGGCAGACTTTTAGCAGGTGCTGCTGTTGGTATCACAGCTAATGTTATGGACAGAGTTCAGGCACTTGTTAATTCAAGTGTTGACTGTATTGTAATTGATTCAGCTCATGGTCATTCTAAGAATATTATTACAACTCTTAAAAATATTAAATCAGCATTCCCTGATCTTCAGGTTATTGCCGGTAATATTGCAACAGGTGCAGCTGCAAAGGCTCTCTGCGAGGCTGGTGTAGATGCTGTTAAGGTTGGTATCGGACCTGGTTCTATCTGTACAACAAGAGTTGTTGCAGGTATTGGTGTACCACAGGTTACAGCCGTTATGGATGCTTATGCAGAGGCTAAGAAGTATGGTGTTCCTGTAATTGCTGATGGTGGTATCAAGTATTCAGGAGATATCGTTAAGGCTATCGCAGCAGGTGGTAATGTCTGCATGTTAGGAAGTCTTCTTGCAGGCTGTGATGAAGCTCCTGGTACATTTGAGTTATTCCAGGGAAGAAAGTATAAGGTATACAGAGGAATGGGTTCTATCGCTGCAATGGAGAATGGAAGCAAGGACAGATATTTCCAGACTGGTGCCAAGAAGCTTGTTCCTGAGGGTGTTGAAGGACGAGTTGCTTATAAGGGACTTGTTGAAGATACTATATTCCAGCTTATGGGTGGTTTACGTTCAGGTATGGGATATTGTGGAGCACCTACAATCCCGGTACTTCAGGAAACAGCTCAGTTTATTAAGATGTCTTCAGCAGCTTTAAGAGAGAGTCATCCACATGATATTCATATCACAAAGGAAGCTCCTAACTATTCAGTGGAAGATAAGTAATTGATAATAGTATTTAACCCGGACAGATTGTTTTGTCCGGGTGTTTTTTTCATGATAAAATGTAATTTCTTCTGAAATTATTGCTATTGAACAATGGTATGATGTATAATAGACTAAGTATTTATATATTAATGTGAATGAACAGGGTATATTTTGGGGCGCTAAATCAACGAGAAGGAGAAAAACTATGAAGGACAGAATACTCGGCAGATATATTGCAAAGAATCACTCAGATAACGTGTTCACTGACAGAGAGTTACAAGTCATAAAGCAGGGAGATACGGATACGCTTGTTGAAACATTTCTGCATATGGACAATGATTATTACAAGACGCAGATGCAGTGTACATTGAAAAGTCTTGGAATGTTCATGGATGGTAATATCGAACTGAACCAGATAGATTACGAAAGAGAATATAAGGGTCAGTTTATTGGCTGTCAGGTTATGGATGGGGATATTGATGTGTTTCTTGGCGTAGCTGGTGATAACAGGGAACTTTTGAAAGTGGCATCGACATTTGCACAGGAAGATATTGAAGAATTCGATGAAGATGCTTATGATGCATTATGTGAACTTATTAATGTGATGAATGGGGCATATGCAACTAAACTTGGGGAAGCAGATATTGAAGTAACACTTCACCCGCCAGTTTTTTATAAAGATACAGAAGTTACGGCAGATACCGGTTTTTATGTTGTGACTTTCAATATTGAAGATAATGTATTTAAGATTTTAATGGCTGCTGATAATAAAATCCAGCTTTCAGCTTAATAAGGAGAATAGTTATGGCAAAAGTTTTGATAGTAGATGATTCTAAGACATCAAGAAAATTTTTAAGAAATATGCTTGAAGATGCAGGTCATGAGGTTGTATCAGAGGCAGTTAATGGGGTAGAAGGCGTAGAAAAATTCAGGTTGTATAAGCCTGATGTTGTTACAATGGATATTACAATGCCTGTTATGGATGGTATAGAAGCAGTAAGAGAGATTATTGAGATTGATCCAGGGGCAAAGGTTATTATGGTAACTGCCGCTGGTCAGAAGACTAATATGGTTGAGGCATTAAAGAGAGGTGCTGCTGATTTTATTCAGAAGCCATTTGATAGTGCTGTAATTATTAATACAATAGAAAAGGTTTTGGAAGACGAATAATGTATAATTACCGTATAGAGATAGAGTACGATGGTGGAAGATATGATGGTTGGCAAAGACTTGGTAAGGATGCCAGCACGAATACTATAGAGAGCAGACTGTGTGAGATAATGGCAAGAATGACTGGTGAGACAGTTGACATGTATGTTGGATCAAGAACAGAAAAGGGCGTGCATGCACTTTGCCAGACAGCGAATTTCAAGCTTGAGAAGGAAGTTAAGGCACTTGATATTAAGAATTATCTCAACAGATATCTGCCGAGAGATATTGCGGTTATGTCTGTTTCACAGGTTGATGAAAGATTTCACAGCCAGCTTAATGCAAAGTCCAAGATATATGAGTACAGACTGGATATAGGTAATGTAGCTAATGTGTTCAGAAGAAAATATGCGTATCATACATTCAGTATGCCGGATTTTGATGCCATGAGAAAGGCTGCCGGATATTTTGAAGGAAAACATGATTTTAAGGCATTTACAACAGCAAAGAAGAACAAAAGCACAGAGAGGACTATTAAGAGGATAAACATTCAGTATGAAGGAACAAGAGCTTACATAAGGATTGAAGCTGATGATTTCCTTCATAATATGGCAAGATTTATGATTGGGATGCTGCTTGATGTAGGCAATGGTATTAAGAAGCCGGAAGATGTGAAGAGATGTCTTGATGGGGAAAACGTACAGATGTCATTACCGGCAGAGAGTTATGGACTGTTTCTTGTAAAGGTGGTTTATTAGATATTGTAAAAGGTGGAGAATATGAAGACGATTATTGAACTTATTACTGATGAGATTAAAAATGTATTCACTGAATGTGGATATGATGAGGCATATGCGAAAGTTACAGTTTCTAACAGACCTGACTTGTGCGAGTTTCAGTGTAATGGTGCTATGGCAGCAGCCAAAGCATATAAGAAAGCACCATTTATGATCGCTGATGAGGTCGTTGCAAAGTTAACGGATAACAAGATGTTTTCTAAGATTGAGAGTGTTAAGCCTGGATTTATCAATATTAATATATGTGAGGATTATCTGGCTGGATATCTTAATGAGATGTCTGAAACAGAGAAGTTTGGATATTTTAATGCTGATAAGGAAAAGACTGTTATTGTAGATTATGGCGGAGCTAATGCTGCAAAGCCTCTTCATGTCGGACATTTACGTTCTGCAGTTATAGGAGAAAGTGTTAAGAGAATCAATACATTTGCTGGAAATAAAACTATAGGTGATGTCCATCTTGGAGACTGGGGTCTGCAGATGGGACTTATCATTGAAGAATTAAGAGATAGAAAACCAGAACTTCCGTATTTTGATGACAGTTTTACCGGAGAGTATCCAGAGGAAGCACCATTTACTATCTCAGAGCTTGAGGAGATTTATCCGGCAGCTTCTGCAAAGTCTAAGGAAGATGCTGCATTTGCAGAAAGAGCTCATGAAGCTACACTTAAGTTACAGAGCGGTGACAAGGCATGCCGTGCAATATGGCATCATATTATGAATGTTTCTAAGGCTGATCTTAAGAAGAATTATGATAATCTTAATGTACATTTTGATTTATGGAAAGGTGAATCAGATGCACAGCCATATATTGACGATATGGTTAATAAGATGATTGCAGACGGAATTGCTTATGAAAGCCAGGGCGCAACTGTTGTAGATATCCAGCAGGATGGTGATACTAAGGAGCTTCCACCATGCATCGTAAGAAAATCTGATGGTGCGGCACTTTATGCAACATCTGACCTTGCAACTATTGTTGAAAGAGAAAAGTTATATCATCCTGATACATATATTTATCTTGCTGATAAGAGGCAGGAACTTCATTTTACACAGGTATTCAGAACGGCTAAGAAGGCTGGGATTGTAGCGCCTGATGCAGATATGAGATTTGTGGGCTTTGGTACTATGAACGGTAAAGATGGTAAGCCATTCAAGACGCGTTCAGGTGGTGTTATGAGACTTGAGCATCTTATAGCTGATATTGATGAAGCTGTATATGAGAAAATTATGTCTAACAGAACTGTTGAAGAGACAGAAGCAAGAGATACAGCTAAGATAGTAGGACTTGCTGCATTAAAGTATGGAGATCTTTCTAATCAGGCATCAAAGGATTATGTATTTGATATTGAGAGATTTTCATCATTTGAGGGTAATACAGGACCATATATTCTTTACACAATTGTAAGAATTAAGTCTATCCTTAACAAATATACAGAAAATGGTGGAAGCACAGATAACCTTAAGATTATGGCTGCTACAGAAGAAAGTGAGAAGAATCTTTCTTTATCACTTATTAAGTTTGCAGATATAATTGATGGGGCATATAAGGATAATGCACCACATAAGATATGTCAGTTTATATATGAGGTATCTAACGCATTTAACGGCTTTTATCATAACAATAAGATACTTTCAGAACCTGACGAGGTTAAGAAAGCAAGCTATATTGCACTTATAAGCCTTACGAAGAGCATTCTCGAGCAGTGTATTGATTTACTTGCGATTGAATGCCCTGACAGAATGTAAAGGAGAAATTTGATGGGTAAATTATTATCATTTGCAATACCATGTTACAACTCCGCAGAGTATATGGAACATTGTATTAATACAGTGCTTGCCGGTGGGGATGAAGTTGAGGTTATTATAGTTGATGATGGTTCAACAAAGGATAATACATATGAAATAGCCAAAAGATATGAGAAGGAATATCCGGATATTGTCAAAGCTGTACATCAGGAGAATGGTGGACATGGCGAGGCTGTAAATACAGGTCTTAAGCATGCAACAGGAAGGTTCTTTAAGGTTGTTGACAGTGATGACTGGGTAGATGGCAAAAGTTATAAAAGAATGCTTGCTACATTAAGAAGCTTTGAAGAGGGTAGTGAGCCGGATATGGTTATTGCAAACTATGTATATGAAAAGGTCGGAGCCAAGAGAAAGAAAGTTATCCACTACGAGAATGTATTTCCTGTAGAGCAGATGTTTACATGGGATGATATTAATATAGGCGATTTTAAGGTTGACCAGTATATTCTTATGCATACTGTTGTATATAGAACACAGCTTTTAAAGGATTGTGGATTAGAGCTTCCTAAGCATACATTTTATGTTGATAACATATTTGTGTTCGAGCCACTTCCGTATGTTAAGAACATGTATTACATAAATACTAATTTCTACAGATACTTTATTGGACGAGAAGATCAGTCTGTTAATGAGAGTGTTATGATTTCAAGAATTGACCAGCAGCTTTCTGTTAATAAGAGAATGATTGATTCGTTTCTTTCAGAAAATCCTCAGAATATTAACTGTAGAAAATATATGATTAACTATTTAAGAATTATGATGGAAGTATCGTCTATATTCTTAATTGTATCTGGAACAAAGGAACATCTTGCGAAGAAGAAGGCACTCTGGCAGTATGCTAAGGATAAGGATGAAGTGCTTTACAAGAAGTTACGACACAGTCTTTTGGGCTGGTCTGTTAATATCCCTACATCTGCAGGAAGATGGATATCTAAGCAGGGATACAAGATAGCTAATAATATAATAGGTTTTAATTAAAGAGATTTAGAAGGAGAAGAATATATGTCTATAATTGATGCATTCAGACTTGATGGAAAGGTTGCAGTAGTTACAGGTGCCAATACAGGTCTTGGACAGGGAATGTCCGTTGCACTTGCGCAGGCAGGTGCTAAGGTTGTAGGTGTTGCAAGAAGATCCTGCGAGGATACTAAGAAGCTTATTGAAGGTGATGGAGGAGAATTTGCTGAGGTTATAGCAGACCTTTCAGACATGTCAGCTATAGATGTTATTGTGAATGGTGCACTTGCAGCTTTTGGAAAGGTTGACATTCTTGTTAATAATGCAGGACTTATTAAGAGAAATGATGCTATTGATTTCACAGAAGATGAATGGGATAGTGTTATTCAGGTTAATCAGAAGATGGTATTCTTCTTAAGCCAGGCATTTGCAAAGCAGTATATTAAGCAGGGACATGGTGGTAAGATTATTAATATCAATTCCATGCTTTCATATCAGGGCGGCATAAGAGTTCCTTCTTATACAGCAAGTAAGAGTGCTGGTATGGGACTTACAAAAGCTATGTGTAATGAGTGGGCATGCCATAACATTAATGTTAATGCTATTGCACCAGGATATATGGCTACTAATAATACGGCACAGTTAAGGAGCGATTCTGACAGAAGTGAAGCTATTATAGATAGAATTCCGGCAGGACGCTGGGGAACTCCTGATGATATGAAAGGAGCGGTTGTGTTCCTTGCATCAGCTGCATCGGATTATGTTAATGGATTTACACTGGCTGTTGATGGCGGATGGCTTGCAAGATAACTTAAAAGAGTATGATAAAAGGCGTTTCAACTTTAACTGTTTGAAACGCCTTTTGTGTATTGTTTTTAGAAGTTGATTTTGCAAATGTTTCTGTCAACATGTGACTTGATATACGCAGGAACAGCAGCTTTAATATCATCGGGCATGTCCTTCTGACTTAACATGACAATCATGCGTCCTTTGTTAAATAACATGTAATAGCCGAATTTGTTGTAAACATTAGTGAACTGATTCCACTCATATGTGTATACAAGATTATGCTCTGGAATATCTGCCATAATAGCATTATTCATAAGAGTAATTGTACATGGGGCTTCTTCTGATGGATCTCTGTGCTTTAAATGATAGTTAACACTTGATCTGAACTGGTATCCAAAAATATATATTGGGTAAAACCAGCATACAGCATAAAGAATCAGTAAAAAGCTGGAATAATAATGAAGGCATAGAAGCACAAGCGAAATTACGGCAGGAAGCCATGACAGAATAAGCTCAATGGGATTTCTTATAAATCTGTTCCAAAATACAATCTTGAAATAATCCTTTCCAGAAGCTTTTAATGTTGTGTTAAATTTAATAATATCCATAATAATCCTCATAAATAAATTGATATAGAGATATAATAACACCCTTAAATAGATAAAACAATTAATTATCTGTGAAATTAAAAATGTATATTGAAATGATTGTAAAATCATGCAAAAATCAGTTTCCAAAAAGATTGTAATAGGCTATAATATTATTAGATTTGTGTATTGCTGGAGGAATATTTTGAGTAGTGATAATAACAGAAATATAGGGCTTTCAGATATTATACGTATGCTTGAAAATAATGTTACATTTACTCAGGCAGCAGATAGTGTTCTTGAATGCATAACTGACAGCATGGATATATGTGATGCTGTTGTAATGCAGATAGACAGGGAAAGTGACACTATGCATGTGATATCTGAAACCGGAAATTGTTTTAAAGATGAATCAGGCACGGTTAAACGGTCAGAGTTTGTATTATGTTCAGATGCAATTAAGATTACATACGAAGGAAATGCGGATACAGCACAGAAAGGGCTTCTGGACAGACTTGGAGTAAAGCTGAGCATAACAGTACCGATTTTAATTAATAATGTAAAAGCAATGTATCTTATAGTTCTTAGTAATGATGTACAGGCAGTATCAGATAATAAGATTAAGGAATACATAAGCGACATGGCACTGGTACTTCATGGTATAGCACAGAGCAAGGTGATTAATAATTCACTTATATCATCTTATGATGTTTTACAGAAGATTCTTGATAATATAGGCTCTGGAATTATTGTGTGCAGCAGGTATTCTGGCAATATATTGTTTGAGAATGAGATGGCAGCTAATGTACAGGAGGTTCGGGATACAATAAGGGAATGTCTGGAGGATGTGTTTACATGCGAAGATGTACACAGAAATATCGGAGCATCCATGGAACGCTACAATACAGAGTCAGGATTGTGGTTTGAGGTGAGGTTTTCTGAATTGGAGTGGATTGACGGAAGTGAGGTTATTGTTGTGACCGCCGTAGATATTACCCAGAAGAAAAAGAATCAGCAGAAGATTGAATATCAGGCACATAATGATTTTCTTACAGGTCTGTATAACCGTATGAAATGTGAAGTCGATTTAAGAAAAGTTATAAGAAGAACGGAAAAGGCAGGACTTAAAGGAGCGGTACTGTTTATTGATCTTGATGATTTCAAGCATATTAATGACGGACTTGGCCATCAGTATGGGGATATACTTCTTCAGCAGATTGCGGCAGGACTTACGGGAATTCCAGGTTTGCGTGGACATTGTTACAGAATGGGTGGAGATGAATTTGTAATAATAGTTGAACCTGAAATATTTGGAGACTTAAATAATATTATTGGAAATATAACTGCTTTATTTAATAAGCCGTGGTATCTTATGGAAACTGAATATTTCTGTACAATGAGTATGGGAGTTGCTGTGTTCCCGGATAACAGTGTTGATGTTCATGAAATAACAAGAATGGCAGATGTTGCGATGTATGAGGCAAAGAGGTCAGGAAAGAACGGCTATACTTATTACAGCAGTAAGGTTGAGAATTCGACAGCCAAGAGGCTAGATATAGAGAATAATATGAGACAGGCAGTTTCTACAGGAATTGACGAATTCGTAGTATTCTATCAGCCCGTTGTTGATGTCAACACACAGATGTGTACTTCCTGTGAGGCACTTGTAAGATGGGACAGCAAAGCACTGGGATTTATGGGACCGGGTGAGTTCATACCGCTGGCAGAATATCTTGGACTTATTACTTCAATTGGTGACTATGTTCTTGAGGAGGCATGCAGAAGATGTAAGCTATGGAATGATAATGGATATCCGGATTTCTATATTAATGTGAATCTGTCGGTAGTGCAGCTTTTACAGAAGAATGTGGTTGAGAATATTAAAAGAATTCTTGATAAGACAGGTGTTAATCCTAAGAATATAGTACTTGAGATTACAGAATCATTTGCAATTAATGATATGCAGAGGGTTATGGATATTATTACAGGTCTTAAGAAGTTAGGACCTAGGATTGCACTTGATGATTTTGGTACAGGTTATTCTTCACTTAACTATATAAAGCAACTTCCTCTTGATATCATTAAGGTTGATAAGACATTTATTGATGATATTGTTGAAGATGATTATGCACAGGCATTTATTAAGCTTATAGTTGACCTTTCCAAGACTATCGGTACTAAGATTGTTGTTGAAGGTGTTGAACATAAGGAGCAGTTTGAACTGCTTAAAAGTCTTGGCGTGGATTATATACAGGGATATTATTTTGGAAAGCCTGTACCAGCCAATATTTTTGAAGAGAAAAACTTAGAGGGGAGATTGGGCGAATGAACATACTGATTAAAGAAGGCAGAGTACTTGACCCTGCAAGTAAAACAGACAAAGTTATGGATGTGCTTATTAAGGACGGATTTATTGCAGCAATGGAAGAGAATATTGATGAGTCACAGGCTGATGAAGTGATTGATGCATCAGGATGCATGGTTATGCCAGGACTGGTTGATCTTAATGCACATTTCAGGGAACCAGGACTTGAGCATAAGGAAACAATCAGAACAGGTTCAAGAGCAGCAGCAAGAGGCGGATATACAACAGTCTGCATGATGCCTAATACGAAACCTGTAATTGATAATGTTGATATGCTGCAATATGTAACAGATAAGGCAGAAGAGGTTACTGACATTAATCTGTATACAATAGCTGCCATGACGGCAGGTCAGGAGGGTGAATATCTTACTGATTTTGAGGCTCTTAAGGATGCAGGTGCTGTTGCAGTCAGTGACAATGGCGGAACTATTATGAATGCAAGAACTGCAAGGCAGGCTATGAGGCAGGCAGCAGAGGTTGACATTCCGGTATTTGCACATTGTGAAGATACTAACTTGGCTGCAAGAGGTGTTATGAATGCCGGAGAGAGAGCCAAGGAACTTGGTCTTTTCGGAATAATGGATGCCGTTGAGGATGTTATTGTTGCAAGAGATATTCTTCTTGCAAAGAATACAGGTGCAAAGCTGCATATAAGTCATGTGTCTAATAAGGAATCAGCATTTATTATAAAGATTGCCAAGGAACAGGGGATTCCAGTGACAGCAGAGGTTGCCCCACATCATTTCACACTGACAGAGGATGCGGTGAACGGGGATGATGCAAACTTTAAGATTAACCCTCCTTTAAGAAAGGCAGATGATGTAAAGGCTCTTAAAGAAGCGCTTGCATCAGGGGTTATTGATGTTATTGCAACAGACCATGCTCCACATCATCCTACTGAGAAGGAAAGACCTTTTGACGAAGCACCGTTTGGTGTAGTAGGTCTTGAAACAGCAGTTCCGGTTACTATTACTGAGCTTGTAAGAACAGGAGTGCTTACTCCGTTACAGATGGTTGAGAAAATGAGTTATAATCCGGCTAAGATACTTGGAATTGACAGAGGAGTTCTTGCACCGGGAAAAGTTGCTGATATAACAGTTGTTAATCCTACAGAAGAGTATGATATTGACAGCAACAGATTTGCTTCAAAGGGAAAGAATACTCCATTTGAAGGAAAGCATGTGTATGGAAAGGTTTTATATACGCTTGTTAATGGAAGAGTTGTGTATTCAGACCATAATGGAACAGAAATTCTTATTGAAAGAGAAGTTCCAAAGTTGTAGAATAAAGTGATTTTGCGTATGAATTAAGGAGGCTAAAGTAGATTAATGATTAAGAAGCTTGTTGATAAGATTGTAGAGACTAATGCACCAATAGTTGTAGGACTTGATCCGATGATGAAGTATCTTCCAAAGCATCTTGCAGATGTTGCATTTGAGCAGTATGGTGAGACACTTGAGGGAGCAGCAGAGGCTATATGGCAGTATAACAAAGGCATTATAGATAATATATATGACATTGTTCCAGCTGTTAAACCGCAGATTGCAATGTATGAGCAGTTTGGAATTGAGGGACTTAAGGCATTCAAGAAAACTGTTGATTATTGCCACGAAAAAGGCATGATTGTTATCGGTGATGTTAAGAGAGGCGATATTGGTTCAACTTCTGAGGCTTATGCGGTAGCACATCTTGGAAAGGTAAATGTTGGCTCTAAGGCAATTACTCCTTTTGACGAAGATTTTGCAACTGTTAATCCATATCTTGGCTCTGATGGTATCAATCCATTTATTAAGGTTTGTAATGAGCAGGACAGAGGTATATTTATACTTGTTAAGACATCTAATCCTTCAAGTGGAGAATTCCAGGATCAGCTTATTAACGGAAGACCATTATACGAGTTAGTTGGTGAGAAGGTTAATGAGTGGGGAGCTTCAAGCATGGACGGAGATTACAGTAATGTCGGTGCGGTTGTTGGAGCTACTTACCCAGAGATGGGAAGAGTATTAAGAAAGGTTATGCCTAAGGCATATATTCTTGTGCCGGGATATGGCGCACAGGGCGGACAGGGAAAGGACCTTGTTGATTTCTTTAATCCTGACGGACTTGGAGCAATCGTAAACAGCTCAAGAGGAATTATTGCAGCATATACTAAGGAGCAGTATGCGAAGTTTGGTGAGAAGAATTTCGGAGAAGCTTCAAGACAGGCTGCTCTTGATATGATTGCTGATATCAACGGAGCACTTGGCAAGTAATTATACATATTTATACACAGTTTAATAATGGAGATTATTATGGCGTACAGAGAAAATGCAAAGATTCTTAAGGCGGATTGTCTTGCTGACGGAGTCTATGAAATATGGTTTGAAACAAAGGATATTGCTAAGGCTGCTAAGGCAGGACAGTTTATATCAGTATATTCTAATGATGGTTCAAGAATGTTACCAAGACCTATCAGTATATGTAAGGTTGAGAATAATAATTTAAGAATTGTATTCAGAGTTGCCGGCAAGGGAACAGAAGAGTTTTCTAAGATGAAGGCAGGAGAATATCTTGATATTCAGGGACCTCTTGGCAATGGATATGATCTGGGAAAAATTGCTGCAGAGATTAAGGCAGAAGGCAGAAGTTTTGATAAGGCTATTCTTTTCGGTGGCGGAATAGGTGTTCCTCCTATGCTTGAGCTTGCAAGAAGATTAGACTGCCACAAGAATGTTGTAGTCGGTTACAGAAACAGCCAGACTTTCCTTAAGGAAGATTTTGAAGCAGTTGCTGATACAGATGTGTATATTGCAACTGAAGATGGAAGCGTTGGAGCAAAGGGTAATGTATTAGATGCTGTAAAACAGGAAAAGGTTGAGGCAGATGTTATATTTGCATGTGGACCAACTCCTATGCTTCGTGCAATTAAGGCATATGCACTTGAGAATGATATTCCGTGTTATGTTTCATTAGAAGAGAAGATGGCATGCGGAATTGGTGCATGTCTTGCATGTGTATGTAAATCAACTGAGATTGACGACCATTCTCAGGTTAAGAATAAGAGAGTGTGCAAGGAAGGTCCGGTATTTAATGTTAAGGAGGTAGAACTGTAATGAGCGATATTAATATGTCAGTCAATATTGCAGGAGTTGAATTAAAGAATCCTGTGACAGTTGCTTCCGGAACATTCGGTTCAGGCATGGAGTACGGAGAATATGTTGATCTTAACAGACTCGGTGCAGTGACAACCAAGGGTGTTGCCAATATTCCGTGGCCGGGCAATCCTACACCAAGAATTGCTGAGACTTATGGTGGGATGATGAATGCTATCGGATTACAGAATCCGGGACTTGATACATTTGTAAAAAGAGATATTCCATTTCTTAAGCAGTATGATACTAAGATTATTGTTAATGTATGTGGAAAATCTGAAGCAGATTATGTGGATGCTGTTGAAAAGCTTGGTGAACAGCCAGTTGACCTTCTTGAAATCAATATCTCATGCCCTAATGTCAAAGAGGGTGGAATTGCTTTCGGACAGGTTCCATCTTCTGCAGAGGCTATTACTAAGGCGGTTAAGAAGGTTGCAAAGCAGCCGGTTATTATGAAGTTAAGTCCTAATGTTACTGATATTACAGAGATGGCAAAGGCTGTAGAGGCAGGTGGTGCTGATGCGGTTTCACTTATCAATACTCTTACAGGTATGAAGATTGATGTGAACAGAAGAACATTTGCAGTAGCTAACAAGACTGCGGGTGTATCAGGACCTGCTATTCATCCAATCGCAGTAAGAATGGTTTATCAGGTTGCCAATGCAATTAACCTTCCTATAATTGGAATGGGTGGAATCAGAACAGCAGAGGATGCACTTGAGATGATTATGGTTGGTGCAAGTGCAGTTGCTGTCGGAACAGCGAATTTTAATGATCCATATACGACTATTAAGGTTATTGATGGAATCAGGGAATATATGGAAAAGAATAATGTAGCAGATATTAAGGAGCTGATTGGTTGTGTCAGATAGAATACTTTTCTTAAGTAATGGTTCTATATGCTATGACTCAACAACTTACTTTATTGACTATATAAGTGAAGAATTAAAAGCTATGGGCTGGGAAGTCATGCATATCAGATTAGATAAAGCCACACAGAAGGATAAGCTGCGTGTGCTGGCTGATGAGTATGACTCCCAGCCTTTTGATTATGTGTTTGATATTAATACAAAGCTGGACGCAGTATGTGATGATTCAGGAAGATACTGCTTTGACAGACTTGGAAAAGCGGTATGGCATTATATTCTTGACCATCCGTTCTATCATCATGACAGTCTCAAAGTGCCTTTAAAGAACATGAATGTAATATGTCTTGATGAGATGCATAAAAAGTTTATTGATGAAACTTATCCTCATATTAACAGCTGTATTGTTCTTCCGCTTGCTGCAAAGCAGGCAGAGAGTGGTCTGAAGCCATATGATATGCGTGATAATGACCTGATATTCACAGCGTCCTACACTGACCCTGATATGGTGTATTTTAAGGCAAAGAAGCAGGATAGTGAAAATGTTGATTTTTTTAATACATTTACACAAATACTGTTTGATAATCCGGAGCTTACGCAGGAGGAAGCCATAAGGCAGATGTATCCGGGTATTAGTGGAGTTCAGACAGCGGAGAAGCTGCAGGAGAATTTCATGGCGGATGTTTATATTCAGGCGGCCATAAGACAGGAGATTGTGGTTCAACTTATAAGAAATCATGTGCCTGTGAAGCTGTATGGACATAACTGGGATACTTTTCTTACGAAGGCAGAGGTTCTTATGAAGGATAATCTGACATTTATTAAAGAGTTTGTTAAGGTCTGCGGAGAGGTAACATATGGGGAACTTCCGGCAATATACAATAATGCAAGGCTTTCAATTAACCAGCTTCCGTGGTTTAAGGCAGGAATACATGACAGGACGCCGCTTGCACTTATGAATGGCTGTGTGAGTATTACAGATGGAAGTACTTATATGCGCCGGGAGATTCCTATGGATTCAGGAGTTGAATATTATTCTCTTGATGAACTGGAAAATGTTGGAGAGAAGATTAAAAGCCTTGTGGCTGATGTGGGTTCTATGAAGGAGAAAGTGGCAAGAGGCGTTCAGTATGCAGAAGATATGTGGTCGTGGAAGCACTGGGCTGTGGAGTTTGTGGAGGCTGCCAAGGAATGTTGAGGCGTGCTGAGGCGTGGCGATTGAGTCCACTGGTGAGATAGATATAGTGTGGCGTGGCGTTCAGGCAGGTGCGTCTTATAAGATTGTTTTTTATAGAGGTTTTATAGGCTGTTTTCAGACAGAAAAAGTGTTTTCGGTGCGGAATTACCTATAAGGCTGGCACGAGGAAGCTTTTGATAGGTGGATTGAGAGATAAAATGGCTGGTTTAGCAGGCAATTTGCTGAAATTGTCCTATAAGAACTTGACTAATGCGACTATCTATAGGTATCATGTCAAATATGCATGTATTTAATCATGCCACAGCCATTATGGAAACTAAAGACAGGGATAAATTCTAAAAAGACATGGCAGTCATTGATAAAAATGATTGCCATGTCTTTTCGATTATAATGAAACAATATAGTTATAATGTTGCTGCGATATCTTCTGCAATCTGTTCAGGAGTAAGGTGGTTATCCTTTAATACTTCTGAGACATCGTATCTGTCGATAAATTCTTTCTTAATACCGAAGTTTAATACCTTCATGTCAGAAGAACCATAGAATGCTGCAATCTTAGCTCCGAAGCCGCCTTCAAGATAGCCGTCCTCAAGAGTTGCAACTACAGCGTGGTCTTTCTTTAATTCATTAAGAGTGTCTGCGTCAATACCTGAGATATAGTAAGGATTGATAACAGTTGCGTCAATTCCGTGTGAAGACTTAAGAATATCAGCAGCTTTAACGGCATTTTCATAGAAAGTTCCAAGCCCGAGGATAGCAACTCTGCTTCCTTTCTTAGTAATCTCGTAAGTGTCAAGCTTGCTGAAATCTTTAGTTACAGGTACACCTGTTGAAATCATGCTGCCGCCCGGAACTTTAATAGCAACAGGATACTCATTCTGTGTTAAAGACCAGTCAAGCATTGCAATATAATCTTCCTTGGTAACAGGTGCAAGATATATAAGTCCCGGAATGCTGTTGAGCATAGGGATATCCTGAAGTCCGAGATGTGTAACATCATTCATCCCGTACACAGAGCCTGCAAATACTGTAAATGTTACAGGACTGCCATTGATACATACATCCTGAGTAATCTGGTCATAGGCTCTCTGTATAAATGAGCTGTAAACACCAAATACAGGCTTTCCGCCGTTAGCAGCGATACCGGAAGCCAACGCAACAGCAGTTTCCTCTGCGATACCAACATCAACAAACTGTTTTCCTGCTTTAGCTCTCATGTCAGCAGTAAATCCCATAACAGTAGGAGTTCCGGCTGTGATTGCAACAACACTCTTATCATCGTCCATCTTCTTTAACAGATATTCTAAAGAAGCGTCAGAGAAATCAGGCTCTCCGCCCTTGGAAAGAGATTCGCCGGTTGCTATATCAAAAGGTGCATGCCAGTGCCATTTTTCTTTATTCTGCTCGGCAGGTGCATAACCTTTGCCTTTAAGAGTATTAATGTGGACAACAACAGCTTTTGTAGTGTCTTTAACCTTTTCAAATGCTTCAATTAAAGAAGCAATATCATTACCCTTGTCAACATAGATATAATCAAGGTTCATTGCCTTAAAAAGATTACATTCAGCCTGTCCATTTGTTTCACGAAGAAGCTTTAAATTAGCATAAAGACCACCGTGATTTTCAGCGATGGACATATCGTTATCATTAGCAACAATAATCATGTTGCTATTTAATTCAGAAGCAAAATCAAGACCCTCCAGAGCCTCACCGCCGCTTAAGGAACCATCACCTATAACAGCGATTATATTACCATCTTCACCGTTTAAATCTCTTGCTTTGGCAAGACCGCAGGCAAGACTTATAGAAGTTGAAGTATGACCTACAGTAAAGAAATCATGTTCGCTTTCGTCCGGATTAGTGTATCCTGACACATCATCATAATGTTCCTCATAAAGATATGCATCTTTTCTTCCGGTAAGCATTTTGTGAGGATAGCACTGGTGTGATACATCAAATACGATTTTATCTTTAGGCGAATCAAATACATAATGCATGGCGATGATTGCTTCTACCATACCGAAGTTAGGACCAAAATGTCCGCCGTGTTTGCTGGCTCTTGTAAGAAGGGCGTGACGCATTTCTTCTGCAAGGACATTAAGCTGCATAATGTTTAATTTCTTCACATCAGCAGGACTGTTAATATTCTCAATATACATGTTTTCTGATACTCCTTATCTTATATTTTAATACATTTTATATCATAGCACCTAAAGTTAGGTTTAGGTCAAGAGGAATGTGTTGGGAGTTTTATACTATTTGCTATAAGGAAATGATGATGCAAAAACAATCGGGTTGAAATTTAAAAATCTATCGGATTGAAAATGCAAAAACAATCGGATTGGAAATCAAAAATATGTCGGATTGAAATTGAAAAATTAATCGTATTGAATTATAATGATGAATATAAATATGTATATAGGTTAAGCTTAAATCAATAATATTAATGATATATAAGAATAGAATGGAGAGAATATGGAAAGAGAGGATTACAGACCAAGACTGATTGACAATATAATTGATAGTTATTTAGAGGCATTTGGTGCAGTATGTGTGGAGGGACCGAAGTGGTGTGGAAAAACCTGGACATCATCATATCATTGTAAAAGTGAAATTATGCTTGGCAATCCAGATGGTAATTTCCAGAATAGACAATTGGCGCAGATGAGTCCATCGCTGGTTTTGGAGGGAGAGACTCCAAGATTAATTGATGAATGGCAGGAAGTTCCTCAGTTATGGGATGCTGTCAGGTATAAGGTTGACCAAAGCGGTAATAAAGGGCAGTTTATATTGACAGGCTCTGCGACACCAAATCATAAAGGAATATTGCATAGCGGAGCTGGAAGAATTGCAAAATTGAGAATGAGACCAATGTCATTATTTGAAAGTGGAAATTCCAGTGGAGATATTTCTTTAAAAGATATATGTGAGGGTAGAATAGAACCTAAAATATCAGGTGAGGTTGACTTGAGAAAACTTATTGATTTCATTATAAGAGGAGGCTGGCCTGCTAATCAGGAGACAACATTAAAACAGGCGGCATATCTTCCTATACAGTACATCAGGGCTGTATTAGACGATGATGTTTATAGAATTGATAATGTAAAAAGAGATAAGCATAAAATGGAGCTGCTTCTTCGTTCACTTGCAAGAAATGAGGCAACAACTGTAACAAATAAGAAATTAAAAAATGACATTAAGGAAATAGATGATGAAGATATTGATGTGGAAACAGTTTCTGCTTATCTAGATGTTTTCCAAAGACTTTTCCTCACAGACAATCAGAAACCTTTTGAGGCTAAGCTTAGATCATCAATCCGTATTAAGCAGGCAGAAAAGAGACATTTGTCAGACCCATCATTAGCAGCCGCATTGTTAAATGCGACACCTGAAATGTTACTGAATGATTTAAATACATTGGGATTCTTATTCGAAGCATTGTGTGAAAGAGATTTGAAAATATATGCTGAGTCATTTGATGCAGAATTGTATCATTATCAGGATTATAATAACAATGAAATGGATGCAGTTATAGCAATGCCTGATGGAAAATGGTGTGGATTCGAAATCAAATTGGGTGCAAACCAAATAGATATGGCGGCAGAGAATCTTATAAAAATAAAAAATGAAATTAAAGCAAGTGGAGGAATTGCGCCAGATTCGTTATGTGTTATATGTGGATTATCTAATGCTGCATATCAAAGACCTGATGGAGTATTTGTTGTGCCGATTACAGCGTTAAGAAATTGATACTTGTACGATTGAAATTCCCTGATATCCATGATAAAATAACAAATGAGTAGATTTCAAAACAAAAGAGGGGTAAACCTGCAGAAATGCAGGGACACAAAGCTACAAGTCTAAGTTGATTCAGTGGTCTGGGGAGTATTGGATATATTGAAGATATAAGATGGTTGAGTTGCAGATGATGTCACGGAATGTGATGTTGTCTGCTTTTTTGTTTTTGGAGGAAAGAGATGATAATAAATATGTATACAAAGATAGAGATACCAGAAAATAACAGTTTAAAGAGCAAGATTGAAGAATTATATGAGTGGTGTGACAAGCGGGACAATGATGATGAGCTTGGAAAAACATATTTTAATGAACCAATAGATGAAGATAAATTAAATAAATGGGAGGAGGCAAATGGCGTAAAGATTCCAGAGACATATAAGGAATGGCTCAGATTTACAGAAAAATGTCTGATTGATGGAACGAGTGCAATGTTTTGGGGAACAGATGATTTCCATCATAATTTTATGCCAGATAATCTGACTGTTATAGGAGCAATGTCAGGAGACGGAGAAGTAGTATGCTTCTCCAATGATAATGGGGAATTCATGGGATATTATGAAGGTGATATTACATATAGAACAAATGATTTTTCTCAGGTTATTGACCAGATATTTGAGAGAAACAGCGCATGGGGTGGATTATCTAAGGAAGATATAGAATTGTTTATGGAATTTTGTGAAAGAAATAATAACAGAAATGAAACACGATGATTAATATATCATGGGTTCGGTATAAAGAGAAAAAATGTATGACAGCAATAATAGCTGCTTCATTAGCTGTAGCGTTGATATGGCATTAATTATTAATGTGCTTTAATAAAGAGATGCGGGGTAAAATTATGAATTATATATATGACTATATTTCAGAAGAAAGAAAAAAAGAAATAGCATATATGAATATTGTTGATACATATAATCGTACGGGATATTTAGACATTCCAGGGGATAAGGTTGTCAAAAGCAAAGATGAATATTTTTTATTTTGGTATAATTCACCGGATACACTTTGTCTCAGGCAGCAGATAGAAGAAACAGGCTCGTCTAGTATTGGGAAAAAAAGATATATGCTCATATATGGTGATAAATATATGGATATCGAGATACCTAATGAGAATTTTGGAACAGAATATGAATATCCTGATAATAATTCGGGATTTGACAAAAATACGGAAAAAATGAAACAATACAATACTATAGACTTAAGCTTTTTAAGAGATTGTGAATATAAAAATGATATATGTAATATGCTTTCGGAATACATACATGGTTCTGCTGTGTGGTTTAAAATTATGAAAAATAAAATTTTTATAGATGATGAAATTATAGTGGAAGAATTTTGAACTTTGTTAATTGAGAATTAAAAGAAAATGAAATAAGAGAATATAGGCTGGAATATCCCAGATGTGATTGGAAATATAAAAAATCGTGTTTTTAGGTTTGAAGATGGAACTTTTACTTTCCAAACTATCGGGGAGAGATATACATAAAGTTTTGATAAAAAGAGAGAAAACCTACTAGTTCGTTGATTATTATAAATATAGTAGGTCGCATTAACACATATTCAAGATAATTGACAGTAACAAAACCTACTAATCAGGCAGAAGATGTCTTTTTAGTAGGTTTTATAAGTATAAAATGAATGTTCATTCCTCTGGAAAGCAGGAAAAAGACCTACTAAGGAGAAACATTTTAACAGATTGGTAGGTGAACTGGCGGGAGAATGAAAAGAGGCTGCCTGAAATAACCTACTAAATTATGAACTTGACAATGGTTAGTGGGGTTTAGGGATTTCCGGCTGCCAGATAATCAGGAAAAGCATACATAGGATTTAGATGAGCAGATTTTAATATGCAGATTTAATGTTCCAAAGACGCATTGAAACGAGAAAACATTTATGATAAAATAAAATCAATATTGAATATGAAGCAGCACCGCCGGACAGCGGGGCTGAATAAGGAGGATATAATGGAGCAGTATAAGCAGGAATTTATAGATTTCATGGTAGAGAGTGATGTGTTAAAGTTTGGAGATTTTACTTTAAAGAGTGGAAGAAAGTCACCTTTCTTCATGAACGCAGGTGCGTATGTTACAGGAACACAGCTTGCAAGACTTGGAGAGTATTATGCAAAGGCTATTCATGAAACATATGGTGATGATTTTGATGTACTGTTCGGACCAGCATATAAGGGAATTCCAATCAGCGTAGTTACAGCAGTTGCATATGCAAAGCTTTACGGCAAGGAAGTAAGATACTGCTCAGACCGTAAGGAAGAGAAGGACCATGGTGCTGATAAGGGCGGATTTCTCGGAAGCAAGTTAAAGGATGGCGACAGAGTCATTATGATAGAAGATGTAACAACATCCGGTAAGTCGATGGAAGAGACAGTTCCTAAGGTAAGAGGGGCAGCAGATGTTACTATTGTAGGACTTATGGTTTCACTTAACCGTATGGAAGTAGGCCTTGGCGGAAAGGTGAGTGCGCTTGAGGAGATTAAGGAAAGATACGGTTTCCCAACAAGCGCAATTGTATCTATGGCAGATGTTGTAGAACACCTTTACAATAAAGAGTGTGAGGGTAAGGTAGTTATTGATGATGCACTAAAAGCAGCAATTGACAAGTATTACGCAGAATATGGTGTTAAGAACGCATAAAACTGATGTTAATGGAGGGTTAACTATGGAAGAGAATCTTTATAAGAAATTAAAGTCAGTAGGAGCTTCTAATCTTGTATTTGGTATCCTGATAATACTCTTTGGTATCGGTGCAGGTGTAATGATGATTATTAATGGTGCAAGACTTCTTGCACACAGATCAGATAGCTTATTCTAGTGAAGGGGAACTGCCTGGTGGGTTAATTATGCCTGCCGGGCAGATTTGTTATGAAAAAGAAACATTATGTAACGCTTATAAAATGGGCGCTTTTTGTTATATATATGATTCTGCTCTTTTATGTAGTCTTTTTCGCAGAAGGAATGGGAAGGGCAGAGATAGCCAGCGGTTACAAATACAATCTTACACTGTTCAGGGAAATCAGGCGCTATTGGCGTTATCTTGGACATTTTGACTCGCTTGGCTGGATAGCATTTCTTAATATCATTGGAAATGTGCTGGCATTCATACCATTTGGCATATTCGTGCCGTGGCTTTCCAATGGCAGAATTAATGCTTTTGCTACATTTGCATATGGATTCGCACTGTCGCTTACAATAGAAACAGTACAGCTTATATGTAAGGTCGGCTGCTTTGATGTTGATGACCTTGTGCTTAATGTAATGGGAGCATTGTGTGGTTATGCGGTATATGCGATAGCATACAGAATAGTTAAAATGTTTAGTAAAAAGGACAGGTGAAAGAATGAAACTTTTTAATAAATACAAGTTCTCTGATAAAAGTCAGGCACTTGGTGGTTTGATATCGACTGCAATGGGAATACTGTCATTGCTTTCTTTCGGTTACGGAGTGTATCTGTCTTTTAAAGCAGCAGGAGAAGGCGGCTTAAGAGTAGGAAGTCTTGGAATATTAAGCCTTATCCTTGCGGTAATCGGAACAGTAATCGGACTAATCAGCTTCAAGGAGGATAACAAATTTTATGGCTTATCAAGACTTGGCTCGATGATGTGCGGAATAATAGCAGTATTTATGATAGCAGTATTCTTAATGGGAATATAATCCTTATCAGGGCAGAAGGAGAAAGAAATTGTTTAATGATAATGTAGAAGAGCGTTACGGGCTTGCGATAGAAAGAATTAAAGAGATAGCAGCGGAACCGGGGCTTAAGACGGATGGGTTTGCAGATTATTTCAAATGTATTGCCACATTTATTCTTAAGATGGATAAGCTTGCGGCTGACTTAAAAGCTGATGTTTTCAGAGATTATTCACTTGAAGAATATAAGAATCTGAATACAGGTCTGTATGAAGATGTAATTGGAAAGGCTTACGAGACAAGCTACGCTAATCCGTCATATGCAGCTTCAAAGTTAGGGCTTTCAGAGGGAAGGCTTTTGTCATTCCTTTATGTTGAGATAAGGGGAATGATTGTGTATGCATATGAAGGCAGAATGGCAGAGATGACAGCACTTATGGAGCTTTTTGTTGAAGTGTACTGCATGTGCGTATCGACTGAGGCAGACTGCGGAAAGCCAGATTATAAGCAGATGAAAGAGTCTGTATACTGGTATGTTAGTGATTACAGTGATGACCTTATGGAGTACAGGGTAAGAGAGCTGTTAGACCCTGAACTTGATTTTGCAACTAAGATTATTATGGAGTCTGACCTTACAGATGTAAGATATCTGTACAGATTCGGTGAGTATGTCACAGACAATGAGATTAAGACAGCAGAGTATCTTAATTCGCTCAGTGAAGAAGAAATCCAGAAGATGGCGGACACATTTACGGAAGGATACAGAATCGGATTTGAGCTTACAGGCAAGGATTTATCAAAGAAGAAAACAGTTAATATAAGATATTGTCTGGGATTTGAAAGACTTGTGAGGGCTGAGATTAACAACTTCACAAAGCTTGGACTTAAGCCTACGATATACAGGGCAGCGGTCAACACGATTAATAAAAGACTTAACATTAAGGTTGGCTATTACGGAGCTAATCCTAACAAGCAGATGGATTTCGACCATCGTTTTGACAATGCACTTTATATGGATGGCGAATTTGTTGAGAGAAAGACAGGCGCATTAAAGCTTGCATATGAGAAGAACAAAGAACTTGCAGCGGTGCATGGTGGGCCTGCTGTTATGGAAGTGTTTGGTGAAGTGCCATTTGAGCCTCAGATTAAGAGCGAGGCATTAACGCTTGATACTAAGCAGCAGAAGCTTTCTGTGAAATACAGCAATGATGCGGGAAGCATTGTTAATGAGTATATCAAAGGCGAGGAGAGAAGCTTTACAATAATTGCTTATCCGATACCGGAGATTGGCGAGAATTTCGAGGAAATATTCAAGGGTACTGTTAAGATTAATACCCTTGATTATAACAAATATAAAGCTATCCAGCAGGCACTTATTGATGTACTTGATACAGCACAGTATGTTGAGGTTAAAGGAACTAACGGAAACTGCACAGACATGAAGGTTTCTATTATGAAGATAACCGACCATAAGACGCAGACTGTATTTGAGAACTGTCTTGCGGACGTTAATATTCCGCTTGGAGAAGTATTTACATCGCCTGTGCTTAAGAAAACAACAGGTGTGCTTAATGTGAGCAGTGTATATCTTAATGATATTAAGTTCAATAATCTTACGGTATGGTTTGAGGACGGATTTGTTAAGGACTACACATGCACTAACTTTGATGATGAAGCTAAGAATAGAGAGCTTTTCAAGGCAAATGTGTTATATGACCATGAAACTTTACCGCTCGGAGAGTTTGCTATAGGAACTAACACTACAGCATATGTGTTTGCCAATAAGCATGATATTGTGTATAAGCTTCCGATTCTTATTGTTGAAAAGATGGGACCACATTTTGCAGTCGGTGACACATGCTATTCAAGGGCAGAAGATGTGTATGTAACTAATCCGGACGGCAAGGAGATTATCTCAAGGGATAATGAGGTTTCACTTCTTCGTAAAACTGAGCCGGACAAGGCTTATTATAACTGTCACACCGATATTACCATTCCGTATGATGAGATTGGTAATATTACTGTTGTGGCAGAGGATGGAACAAGAACAGACTTGATTAAGAACGGCAGATTCGTGCTTGATGGCACGCTTGCACTTAATGATGCATTTTTAACAGAATCATAAATATATAATTGTAAGCTGTAAACAGGCTTTATCTTGACGCAAAGTTTAAAACAAAGTACAATGATAATTAGTGTTTTCACTAATTTTAATATTATATCTATCGGACATAGGAGGTTAATATGGCTTTAGTAGGAATTGTTATGGGAAGTGACTCTGATATGCCTGTTATGGCAAAGGCAGCAGACATTCTTGAACAGTTAGGAATTTCGTATGAGATGACAATTATCTCAGCACACAGAGAGCCTGATGTATTCTTTGAATACGCTAAGAGTGCAGAGGAGAAGGGATTTAAGGTTATTATTGCAGGTGCAGGTATGGCAGCACATCTTCCGGGTATGTGCGCAGCTATTTTCCCAATGCCTGTTATTGGTATTCCAATGCACACAACATCACTAGGCGGTAGAGATTCATTATATTCAATAGTACAGATGCCTACAGGTATTCCGGTTGCAACTGTTGCTATTAACGGCGGTGCCAATGCAGGTATTCTTGCAGCCAAGATTCTTGCAACATCTGATGCAGCACTTCTTGAAAGACTTAAGGATTATACTAAGAATCTTAAGGAAAGTGTTCAGAAGAAGGATGCCAGACTTCAGGAAGTCGGCTATAAGAATTATTAATTAGTAACTGAATAGTTACATTAACTTACATTTATTATAATATTGAAGGAGAAAGAATCATGGATTACAAGAAATCTGGAGTTGATATTGAAGCAGGTTATAAGTCAGTTGAGTTAATGAAAGAGGCTGTTAAGTCTACTATGAGAGAAGAAGTGTTAGGCGGAATCGGCGGATTCTCAGGAGCATTTTCACTCGCTAAGATTAAGGAGATGGAAGAGCCTGTATTACTTTCAGGAACTGACGGATGTGGAACTAAGGTTAAGTTAGCATTCATTATGGACAAGCATGATACTATCGGTATTGATGCAGTTGCTATGTGTGTTAACGATGTTGTATGTGCTGGTGGAGAGCCACTCTTCTTCCTTGATTACATCGCATGCGGCAAGAATTATCCAGAAAAGATTGCTACTATCGTTGGTGGTGTTGCAGAGGGCTGCAGACAGTCTGAATGTGCACTTATCGGTGGTGAGACAGCAGAGCATCCGGGACTTATGCCACAGGATGAATATGATCTTGCAGGATTTGCTGTAGGTGTTGTTGATAAGAAGGATCTTATTACAGGCGAGAACATCAAGCCGGGTGATACTCTTATCGGTATCGCTTCAAGTGGTGTACACAGCAATGGATTCTCACTTGTAAGAAGCGTATTTACAATGACAGAGGAATCTCTTAATACATATTACGATTCACTTGGAAAGACATTAGGAGAGGCATTACTTGCTCCAACTAAGATATATGTTAAGACAATGAAGGAAATCAAGAAGGCAGGCGTTAAGGTTAAGGGCTGCAGCCATATCACAGGTGGTGGTTTCTATGAAAATGTACCTAGAATGCTTCCAGACGGTGTTAAGGCAGTAATTAAGAAGGACAGCTACGAAGTACCACCAATCTTTAAGATGCTTGCAGAAGATGGCAATATCGAAGAGCATATGATGTATAATACATTTAACATGGGTATCGGTCTTGTACTTGCCGTTGATCCTGCTGATGTTGATACAGTTATGGCAGCAGTTAAGGCTGCAGGTGAGACTCCATATGTTATCGGAAGCATTGAAGCTGGCGAGAAGGGAGTTACTTTATGCTAAGAGTTGCAGTTATGGTTTCCGGAGGCGGAACTAATCTTCAGGCTATTATCGATGCTGTTAAGGATGGAACAATCACTAACACAGAGCTTGTAGCAGTTATAAGCAATAATGCCGGAGCATATGCACTCACAAGAGCTAAGGATAACAATATTCCAGCATATTGCATATCACCTAAGGATTATGAAAGCAGAGATGCATTTAACGATGCGCTGCTTGATAAAGTGAATGAGCTTAATGTTGACCTTATAGTACTCGCAGGATTCCTTGTAAGAATCCCAGAGAAAATGGTTCATCAGTACAGCCACAGAATTATTAATATTCATCCATCACTTATACCTTCATTCTGCGGAGTTGGTTTCTATGGACTCAAGGTTCATGAAGCAGCTCTGGCAAAGGGTGTTAAGGTATCAGGTGCAACTGTGCATTATGTAGATGAAGGAATGGATACAGGAGAGATTATTTTCCAGAAGGCAGTTGATGTACTTGATGGTGATACTCCTGAAACTCTTCAGAGAAGAATTATGGAGCAGGCTGAATGGAAGCTTCTTCCTAAGGCAATTAACAAGATTGCCAATGAACATGTTAATTAATGATTACTGACTAAGTATATAGATAACAATATGCGGAGGAATTAAGATGAAAGTATTAGTTGTAGGCAGCGGCGGAAGAGAGCATGCAATATGCTGGAAGTTAAGCAAGAGTCCTAAGGTTGACAAGATATACTGTGCACCGGGTAATGCGGGAATTGCAGAGCTTGCAGAGTGTGTTGATATTAAGGCAATGGAGTTTGAGAAGCTTGTAGCATTTGCTAAGGAAAACAGTATTGACCTTACTGTTATCGGTATGGACGACCCACTTGTCGGCGGTGTCGTTGATGTATTCGAGGCAGAGGGCTTAAGAGTATTCGGACCAAGAAAGAATGCAGCTATTCTTGAAGGATCTAAGGCATTTTCTAAGGACCTTATGAAGAAATACAATATTCCAACAGCAGCTTATGAAACATTTACATCAGCCAAAGAGGCCAAGAAGTACCTTGAGACTGCTGAGTATCCTATCGTTCTTAAGGCTGACGGACTTGCACTTGGCAAGGGTGTTCTCATCTGTGAGAACAAAGAGGATGCACTTGCAGGTGTTGATGAGCTTATGCTTGACAAGAAATTCGGAACAGCAGGTGATACAATTGTCATTGAGGAATTCATGACAGGCCGTGAGGTTTCAGTACTTTCATTTGTTGATGGTAATACAATTAAGATTATGTCATCAGCTCAGGATCATAAGAGAGCTAAGGATGGTGACCAGGGTCTTAACACAGGCGGAATGGGTAACTTCTCACCATCACCTTTCTACACTAAGGAAGTTGATGAGTTCTGTAAGAAATACATTTATCAGGCAACTGTTGATGCAATGAAGAGTGAGGGCAGACCATTTAAGGGAGTTATCTTCTTTGGACTTATGCTTACTCCAAAGGGACCAAAGGTTCTTGAGTACAATGCAAGATTTGGTGATCCTGAGGCACAGGTTGTTCTTCCTAGAATGAAGAATGATATTGTTGATGTATTTGAGGCTTGTATTGATGGAACTCTTGATAAGGTTGACCTTCAGTTTGAAGATAACGCATGTGTATGTGTAATTCTCGCATCTGACGGATATCCACTCGCATATGAGAAGGGCTTCGAGATTAAGGGAATGGAAAACTTCAAGGGTAAGGATGATTATTTCTTATTCCATGCAGGTTCTAAATTCAACGAAGAAGGCAAGGTTGTAACTAACGGAGGACGAGTTCTCGGTGTTACAGCACTTGGCAAGGACCTTAAGGAAGCAAGAGCCAAGGCCTATGAAGCTACTGAATGGGTGGATTTCGATAACAAATATATGAGACATGATATTGGTAAGGCAATTGATGAAGCTTAATTAGTAACTGTTAAGAGTCAGGCAAAATGCGAAGCATTTTCGATACTGGCGGAAAATAGTTAGTATTAAAGAAAATGGGGGCAGATGGCTGGAGAATACCAGTTATCTGCCTTAGTGTGTAAATGAGGAGACAATTATGAAAATAACACCAGTTAAGGGTACTAATGATTATCTTCCTAATGAGGTTGAAATCAGGGATTACCTTCAGAATGAGATATTAAAGGTATATGTTGCTAATGGATTTGAACACATTACAACACCTATTATTGAGGATATTGAGAACCTTGATAAGAGTGATGGTGGTGAGAACTTAAATCTTATATTCAAGATTATGAAGAGAGGCGATAAGCTTGAGAAGGCTGTAAGTTCACTTCAGGAAAATCCTAAGACAGGAACAGCCTGTGAGAATGAAATTGCTGATATGGGATTAAGATATGACCTTACACTTCCGCTCAGCCGTTACTTTGCTAACAACAAGGACAAGCTCACTCTTCCTATGAAATGTATTCAGATGGACAGAGTGTACAGAGCTGAAAGACCACAGAAGGGCAGACTTCGTGAGTTTGTTCAGTGTGATATTGATATTATTGGTTCTGATTCTACAGATTCAGAGGTTGAACTTATTCTTACAACAACCAAGGCTCTTAAGGCTATTGGCATGAAGAATTTCAAGGTTAAGATTAACGACAGAAGACTTCTCCGTTCATTCCTTCAGAATTGTGGATTTACCGAGGATCAGCTTGATAGTGTGTGTATTACATTTGACAAGATGGATAAGGTCGGACTTGACGGTGTTAAGGCTGAGCTTACAGACAAGGGATTTGATGCTGCTGCAATTGAGAAGTTTATCGGATTCTTTGGAAGTGTTTCAAGTGCACAGGAGATAAGCCTTGAAAGTGTTGAGGCTATACTGGATGATAAAGCTCCAGCAGAAAGCGTAAGAGGAATTATTAACACTGTAAATGAGCTTTCAGACGGTCAGTTTGATGTTGTATTTGACCTTTCTTTAGTAAGAGGTCAGGGCTACTATACAGGAACTGTATTTGAAGTTGAAAGTATTGATTTCAAGGGTGCTATCGCAGGTGGTGGAAGATATGACAACCTTATTGGCAAGTTCTTAGGACAGCAGGTAAGTGCTGTTGGATTCTCAATCGGATTCGAGAGAATCTTCTCAATCCTTATGCAGAATGGTGTTGAGACTAAGGCATCAGCAGACAAGATTGCTGTTATGTACGATGAGGGACAGGTTAAGGAAGCCTATGCAATAGCAGAAAAATACAGAGCAGAAGGTAAAGTATGCTCATTATATGTAAAGCCTAAGAAGATGGGAAAGTTCCTCGGAAAGCTTGAGGAACGTGGATATAAAGGATTTGTTAATGTCAGCAATGGGGACGAGATAAGCTTGTTCTAGTGTTGATGTGTAAGCCCCGGGCAGGTTAGAACTATTTCACCGGGATAGTTTGCATAAACCTACTAAACTTAGAAAATATATATTAATAGTAGGCTGATTAATGCTGAAATTTACATAACAAATAATGCAACAACCTACCAAACTGCAGTTAATGTGGAGTTTAGTAGGTTGTTTTCTTGTATATTGAAGTCGTGATAACAGAGTTAGTGAAAAATACAACTCAATTTACCTACTAAAGAAGCGAGATGTAATGAATTAGTGGGTTTCTGACAATATTTTTATAAAAAATTTTCTTAAAAAACATACTAACGAAGTATATATCATGAGTTAGTATGTTTATCTTAAAATTTTCAGGTTAAATAAAAATTTTTCGATAAATAATCTCAATAATTATAGTTGACATATACCCATATGGGGTATATTATACATCTTGTGAATAGAACATACCCCACTAGGGTATGTTGCAATCACAACAGATAAATATAATAAAGCGTTTATCAGACACAGAATATAACAACCAGACTAAGGAGGAATAATGGAAAAAGAATGTTGCTGTCATAAGACAAAAGAACGCGATGCCAAGGAATATAAAGACCTCTGTAACAGGCTTAGCAGAATTGAAGGTCAGATAAGAGGGATTAAGGGAATGGTCGAGAAGGACGCATACTGTATTGACATTCTTAATCAGGTATCGGCAGCCCAGTCAGCACTTAACAGTTTTACGAAGGTGCTCTTAGATAACCATATCAAGAGCTGTGTAGTCCAAGATATTAAAGAAGGCAAGGAAGATACGGTAGAAGAGCTTGTTAAGACAATCGGCAAATTCATACGCTAGAATTTGCACAAGGTAATGAAGTATAAAAGGAGATGCATAATATGGGAACAGCTATAATAATCGGCATATTAGCAATAATAGTAGTAATTGCAGTTATAAGCAGTGTTAAGCATATGAAAGGTGAAGGCGGCTGCTGTGGCGGTGGTGGAGATACTGTTGCGGAAGAGAAGAAGACACTTGATAATCCTGTAATTGCTGTTAAGACTGTAGATATTGAAGGCATGCATTGTGAGAACTGCAAGAACAGTATTGAGAGATCTGTTAACAAAATTGATGGTGCTTCATGCCAGGTTAATCTTAAGAAGAAGCAGGCAACAATTGAAGTTGACAGAGAAATCGATGACGCTGATATAAGAATTGCAATTGAGAGACTTGATTTTAAAGTGACAGGAATAACAACTAACCGCAAGGAGGAGTAGTGCGATATGGAACAGTACAATGTTACAGGAATGAGCTGTGCGGCTTGTCAGGCAAGAGTTGAGAAAGCTGTCAGCAATGTGCCTGGAGTGGAAAGCTGTTCGGTAAGTCTTCTTACTAATTCAATGGGTGTTGAGGGAACTGCAACCCCAGATGTAATCATTAAAGCTGTGGAAGCTGCGGGATATGGTGCATCAGTTAAGGGGGCAAAGAGCAGCAGTCCTTCAATGCAGGAGCAGGAAGATGCGCTGGCAGATAAGACAACCCCTGTTTTAAAGAAGAGATTAGCAGCTTCAGTTATATTTCTTGTTGTGCTTATGTATTTCAGCATGGGACATATGATGTGGGGCTGGCCGCTTCCGTCAGTACTTGAAGGAAATCATGTGGCTATGGGTCTTATACAAATGCTGCTTACAATAATAATAATGGTTATTAATCAGCATTTCTTCATAAGTGGTTTTAAGGGATTGTTACATCGTTCACCTAATATGGACACACTTGTTGCGCTTGGTTCAGGAGCAGCATTTGTGTGGAGTACATATGCACTTTTTGCCATGACAGACTGTCAGGTGAGAGGTGATATGGCCGGTGTAATGCACTATATGGATGAATTCTATTTTGAGTCAGCGGCTATGATTCTTACACTTATAACTGTAGGAAAAATGCTTGAAGCCCGCTCTAAGGGAAAGACAACAGATGCATTAAAGAGCCTTATGAAGCTTGCTGCCAAGACAGCAGTACTTTATGTTGATGGACAGGAAAAGTGCGTCCCTGTTGAACAGGTTATGACAGGAGATGTATTTGTTGTAAGACCAGGTGAGAATATACCTGTAGATGGTGTCGTCATTGAAGGAAACACCGCAGTTAATGAATCAGCACTTACAGGAGAGAGCATTCCTGTTGATAAACAGGAGGGAGATCAGGTAAGTGCAGCAACACTTAATACGTCGGGATATATAAAGTGCAGGGCGACAAGAGTCGGGGAAGATACAACACTTTCCAAGATAATACAGATGGTAAGTGATGCGGCTGCAACAAAAGCACCTATTGCAAAGATTGCTGATAAAGTTTCGGGAGTATTTGTGCCTGCGGTAATAATAATAGCAGTTATAACAATAGTAGTATGGCTGTTATGTGGCAAGGACTTAGGATTTGCACTTGCGAGAGGAATCTCAGTGCTTGTAATAAGCTGTCCTTGTGCGTTAGGGCTTGCAACTCCGGTTGCAATTATGGTTGGTAACGGAGTCGGAGCAAAGAACGGAATTATGTTCAAGACTGCTGTTTCTCTGGAACAGACAGGCAAGATGCAGACAGTTGCACTTGATAAGACTGGTACTATTACAGAGGGTGAGCCAAAGGTTACAGATATTATAACAGGTGATAGAATCCCACAAAATGAACTTATTGCTATAGCATATGGTCTTGAAAGAAAAAGTGAACATCCACTTGCAAAGGCAGTTGTTAATTATGTTGAAGAGAGTGGCGATAAGAATTCATTTGCAGAAGAAGTGACTGACTTTAAGGCAGTTGCTGGTAACGGGCTTAAGGGAATGCTTGATACAAATGTAGTGGCAGGTGGTAATCTTAAGTTCATTTCAGAATATTGTAATATCTCTGATGATTTAAGGAACAAGGCTGATGACTTATCATCAGAAGGGAAAACACCACTTTTCTTTGCAAGAAATAACAAGCTTCTTGGAATAATAGCTGTTGCGGATACTATCAAGAAAGACAGCCCAAAGGCTATCAGGGAACTTCAGAATATGGGAATCAGGGTTGTGATGATTACCGGAGATAATGAAAGAAGCGCGAAAGCAATAGGAAAGCTTGCCGGAGTTGATGAGGTTATTGCAGGTGTTCTTCCTGAAGGAAAAGAAAAAGAAATAGCAAGACTTAAGGAGCAGGGAAGTGTTATAATGGTAGGTGATGGCATTAATGATGCACCTGCACTTACAAGAGCTGATATAGGTATTGCAATTGGAGCCGGTACAGATGTTGCAATAGATGCGGCAGATATAGTTCTTATGAAGAACAGGTTATCAGATGTTCCTGCTGCTATAAGACTTTCAAAGAGAACACTTACCAACATACACGAGAATTTGTTCTGGGCATTCTTCTATAATTGTATAGGAATCCCACTTGCAGCAGGTGCGTGGATACCAGTATTTGGATGGACACTTAATCCAATGTTTGGTGCAGCAGCTATGAGCTTATCAAGCTTCTGTGTAGTAACTAATGCATTAAGACTTAATCTTATAAAGATATATGATACAGGAAAAGACCACATTTATAAGAAAAAGTCTAGCAAAAATAAAAATAGAACGACAAAAGGAGACAAAGCTATGACAAAGACTATGAATATTGAGGGTATGATGTGTGGACACTGTGAAGCTGCAGTTAAGAAGGCACTTGAGGCTGTTGATGGTGTAACAGAGGCAGTTGTAAGCCATGAGAACGGAACAGCAGTTGTTACACTTTCTAAGGAAGTTGATAACGATGTATTAAAAAAAGCTGTAGAGGATAAAGATTACAAAGTAACAGCAGTCAAGTAAGAAATATAATGAATAAGAATAAAGCTATAAGCTGCAAATGTATGTGATACATTTTAAGGTATGGAAAGCCCTACGTGATACAAAAGTGTCGTGCGGGGCTTTTTCAATGCATGGTATTTTTTATAACTGATAGTTGAGTAAGCTGTTTAATAATGTTAATATTATGTATACAGATTATGGGTATGGGAGATATGGGAATATGAATATTATGTATCTGTCTCTTTATGGAGTTGCGGCTGTGGTACTTGTCGTGGTGTTTATAAGAACATGTCTTGAGCGGGATAAGATGACACGGATAGTGTGTCTTACAGAGATGCTTGCTCTCATATGCGTTGTGGCATATTCGGTCAATTTTATCACAGATAATTACAGGGCAATGTCGGTGGCAACAAGCATAATGATGGTAGCACAGGATTTTGCACTCGTTGCGCTTTTAACGTATACAGGCATATTTACAAGGCTTGCAAACAGGATAACCAGAACTGCAGTTGTTTTGTGCATATTTGCGGCAATGGTTGATTCAGTTGTATTTATAATTAATATATTTAATGAAACGGCATTGAAATATAGTCTTAACAAATGTGGAGGAGTCTATGTTCTTGGCTATGAAGGCGAGATGTGGTTTGGTATTCATGCGATTATGAATATGGTTATTGTAGCATTTATAATTGCACTGCTTGTTATCAAATGCATACGTATTCCATCAGCGTATTGGGGAAGATATATATTTACGGCTGCCGGGCTTATTGTTATAATTGCTTTTAAATATATATTCATCATGAAAGCTGTTGACTTAAGGTTTGACATATCAATTTTTCTATATGCACTTATGGGAACAATGGTGTACTGGAATACTTTCTGGTATTCTAAGAAAAATATGCTTACAGTTACACATGAAATGATAATTGAACATATGCAGATTCCTGTAGTACTGTTTGATTATGAGGGAATTCTTGCAGATTTTAATTCTTCAATGAAGGATGTTGCAGGTAATCTTGAATACGATAACAGGGAACAGAATATTGAGTGGTTTGTCAGGGAGAATGACCTGCCTGTTAAACCTGGAGAGGATACATTTGAATGGAAGCATAATGACAGAATATATGACTGCAGGATTGAGAGACTTTCAGATGAAAAAAACCGACTGCTGGGTACTATTATTGTTATGCAGGATGTGTCGGAGTTAAAGAAGGCTTATGCTGAACTTGAAAATATGGTTATTTATGACCAGCTTACAGGAGTTTACAGCATGTACAGCTTTATGGAGCATTGTAAACAGTATGATGAATATAATGGCAGTGTTGCTGTAGTTGTCTGCGATATTAATCATTTGTCAGATATTAATATACAGTATGGACAGAAAGCAGGTAATCAGGCACTTATAAATGTGGCTGGTGTGCTTAAGAAGATACTTATGGACAGAGCATATATTGCAAGAATTAATGAAGGTGATTTTGTTGCAGTAATGAAGAATGTCACGGATGCAGAGACTGGTAAAACATTTGAACAGATAAAGAGAACAGTAGAAAAAGAGTGCAATAATGGAAAGTTTGGTGTTACTATAGAATATGGTATTGCTATGAGAAAAGCTTCTAACAGATGGATAATGGATATTGTTCATGAAGCGGTTAATGATATGAGAGACAGGAAAGGCAGATAATACACATGAAGTTTGATGGTGTTAAAAAAGTTGATGAAGGAAGGTTTATCAGCAGATACGATCTCTATTATACAACTGAGGATGACAAGAAAAAGGTCTACGAGATTATCAGCAGAAACAAGGATATAAAGACGCTAGAAGATATAAGAAATGAAAAGACTGACGGAGTTGTTATTGTTGTGACTGATGAAGCGGATGAACATATTCTGATTAATAAAGAATATAGAATGTCAGTAGGAGATTATGTGTATAATTTTCCAGCAGGGCTTATTGATGAAGGGGAAACTCCCGAAGTGGCGGCGAAGCGTGAGCTTAAGGAAGAGACAGGGCTTGACCTTATTGTAATTGAAGACAAGCTTTATGACAGCTACAGTGCAATAGGATTTTCTAATGAGACAAATGCTGTGGTTATCGGAAAAGCATGTGGAAAATTTGCGCCAAGCACTTCAACGTTTGAGGAGATTTCGGCGGCATGGTATTCAAAACAGGAAGTAAAAGAGCTTCTTAAGGATAAGCATTTTGCAGCGAGAACACAGGCATTTTGCTATATGTGGGCGAGAAATAAATAATAAAGAGGCAGGATATGTTTAGAGGAAAAAGAATTATTTCAGGAATTATGTTGGTGCTTATGCTGGTTAGTCTTATTGGATGTAAAAAGACTTCCAAAGCGGCAACATTTACATATGAGGAGAATGCTGCCGGGAATATAGTTATAACTGGACTTACTGATAAGGGAAGAGCGGATGCAAAGGTTATTGTGCCGGCTAAGATTGATGGAAAGAAGGTTGATGGAATAGGCAGTGGTGTATTCCGCGATGATACAACAGTTACTGATGTTGTTATATCAGATGGAATAAGCTATATAGCTGAAAATGTATTCTTAAGCTGCTATAATCTTAAAACAATTGAGATTCCGGAATCGGTTAATTCTATTGGAACTAATGCATTTACAGATACACAGTGGGAGTATGACCAGCTTGCAGATAAGGATGAGATTATTGTTAATGATGTGTTATGCAAGATAAGCATAGATAGTGGGACGTATAATATTCCGGATGGTGTAAGGACAATTGCTTCGGGAGTGTTTTATAATAAAGATGGTCTTACACAAATAAATATTCCTGACAGTGTGGAAGTAATTGGAGCATATGCATTTGCTGGCTGCAAGGGACTTAAGGAAGTTAAACTGCCTTCAGGCGTTAAAAGAATTGAGTATGGTGCATTTTCTGATATGAATATCAGTGAGATTGTTGTGCCAAAGTCGGTTGATTATATAGGAAATGAAGCATTTGAAGGAATTGAGAATGTCGTAAAACGATAAGGAGGATGGCTTATGATAAAGAAGAAAAGCAATTCTTTTCTATCATGTGATAGAAAGACGTCTGTTAATGTTGTTATGTGGTGTCCCGATGAGACAGAATATGACAAGCCTGTTGCGGTATTACAGATATGTCATGGGATGATTGAGTATATTGACAGATACGACGGATTTGCAAGATATATGGCAGAGAGAGGCTTTGTTGTTGTTGGTAATGATCATCTTGGACACGGAAAGTCAGTATGCACGGATGATGATCTGGGATTTTTTAAAGATAAGAATCCAGGAGAGGCACTTGCAAAGGATGCACATCATCTTACAGTTCTTATCAAGAAAATGTATCCTGGTATTCCGTATTATCTTGCAGGACACAGCATGGGGTCGTTTGTTACAAGAAGATATATATGTGATTACGGATATGAACTTGATGGAGTTATTGTAATGGGAACAGGACACCAGCCGGCACCAATGGTTTTTGCCGGAAAGGTGCTTGCTGATGTAGTAAGACTTATAAAGGGGGACCGTTACAGAAGCAGACTGATATCTAAGATTATGTTTGGTGCTTATAACAAGCACATAAAGAATGTAAGAACAGTCAATGACTGGCTGACAAGAGATGAAGCGGTTGTTGATGAATACAATGCCGGAAAACTGACAACATTTCTGTTTACGGTTAATGGTTACAGAGGGCTTATGAATATGATTCTGTATGTAAGAAAGCCGCGCAACATAGAAAGAATTCCTAAGAATCTGCCGATGCTCATGATATCAGGACTTGATGATCCGGTGGGAGAATACGGCAAGGGCGTTTACAGGGCATATAATTCGTATCATGGTCACATTGATGATATTGATTTAAGACTTTACGAGGATTGCAGGCATGAGCTGTGCAATGAACTTAATAAAGAAGAAATATATGAAGAAATATATGGCTGGATTATGAACCATATGAGTAAGTAGGTTAATAAAAGCGGAATGGAAGTTTCAAACCATTCCGCTTATTTCTTTATTGATTATAATCTGATAGTGGTGTACTTAGGAATGCATGCAATTCCTAATGCGTAAGGGCCTGTATGGCAGCCAGAGATAATACTGATTCTTGTCTTGAAATCTTCGCGTCTTTCGAGAAGTTTTACACCAAGCTGTGCTTCAACATCATCTCTGTACTTTTCAGCTTCTTCCAGATTAGTGCAGTAGCCAACAGTGATATCCCAGTTCTCAATCGGCATTCCCTTTGATTCAATGTATTTCTGAATCATGTCAATAACATTAGATTTACCCTTGTTTCTTGTTCGTGTAAATCCACCAAGTCCGATTTCTCCTTCTTTCATAACGATGATAGGACGGAGACTTAATTTGCTTGTGATTGTAATTGCAGTCTTGGCAAGACGTCCGCCTTTACTTAAGTATTCAAGTGATTCTGTTGTAAACATTATTCGGCCATCGTTTCTTAAAGCTTCAAGAACTTTGATTGTATCCTCATATGAATACCCTGCTTTTCTCATCTGGAGAGCCTGATATATGAAGAGTGAAAATGATGCTGAATTAAGCAGAGAATTAATAACTGTAACCTTAGCATCAGGATGATCTTCTAATATAATATCCTTAGCTGTGCAGGCTGAGTTATAAGATCCTGAAAAGTATGATGTAATTGTACATACAATAGCAGGTCTGCCAGCTTCCACACTTGGCATAATAGCATCAACAAAATCCTGTACACTTGGAAGAGATGACTTAGGAAATGCACCTTCGTCTGTCATTCTTCTATAGAATTCATCATGAGTAATGTCATATTGTTCTTTAAGATAATTAACACCATCAAAAGTTGTGTAGAGCGGTACAAGCTTAAGATTGTGTGTCTCTGCATATTCTCTAACAATATCGCAGGCTGAATCAGTGATTATATCAAACATAATATATATTATCCTCCGCGTTGTAAAAACGATTTGTTTTGTTAATTGAGATGATAACACATAGTTTTCAAAACCACAATACATTAATATTAATATTTTATAAAATATAAGTTTGTAAAATTAAAAAATTGTTGTATAATCAATTTGTATGTATATTTTTTCGAGCGGAGGAAATAATTAATGAAGGTATGTGCATTTCTTACAGATGGTTTTGAAACGGTAGAAGCACTTGCAGTTGTAGATATATTAAGAAGAGCGGATATTAAGATTGATATGATATCAATAACAGGTGACATTAATGTTAAAAGTGCTCAGGGGGTAATTGTTCAGGCTGATGAGCTTTTAGATGAATATGTATTTGAAGGAGATGAGCTGTTATTCCTTCCGGGTGGTCCGGGTCATAAGTCATATTATGATTGCAAGGATTTACTGGAACTTCTTAAAGAATACAATAAGAAGAATAACAGAATAGCAGCCATATGTGCAGCACCTTCAATTCTTGGAAATCTTGGATTACTTGAAGGGAAGAAGGCAATGGCTTTCCCAGGCTTTGAAATGCAGTTAACGGGGGCAGTTATAATAACAGCACCGGAGAGGGTAGTTACAGATGGTAACATTACAACATCGAGAGGAATGGGTACATCACTAGATTTAGGACTCGAGCTTGTAAGACTTATTAAGGGAGAAGAACTTGCAGAGCAATTAAGGACTTCAACACAATATATATAATAAGTTTATTTTATGCGAGAGGAACTTTTAAAGATGAAATATGATAATTATGATGAGGATGCAATACGTCGCAGCAGAAAAAGAAAATCACAGTTGATGAAGAAGAAAAGACAGAAGATTTTAAGAAGAAGACTTATTATGATGGCAGCTGTGACATTTTTAATAGTGCTTGCAGTAGTTATTGTGAATGTAACATTGGGGCTGAAAAAAACATTAGGTCAAAAAGCAGCATTTGCTTCTGATATAACAGATGAGACACAATCAGAGATACTGATGCCAACAGAAGCACCAACAGAACCGCCTCTTATATATGCACAGATGGCAGAAGATTATCAGGATTTGTCAGCTGATGCACAGATAGCGTCGCCTTATGCAGCATTACTCGATGTCAATAATCATAGAATAATAGCAGGTAAGCTTGCTGATACTAAGATATATCCAGCTTCAATGACTAAGGTAATGACACTTATTGTTGTATCAGAGAATATAGATAAGATGCCAAAGACTTATACATTTGGATTTGAGATGCTTAACAGACTTTATAGGGAAGAAGCGTCTGTTGCAGGATTCCTTGAAGGTGAGACAGTAGATGTTGAAGATCTTATGTATGGACTTGTGCTTCCATCAGGAGCTGATGCAGCCGAGGCACTTGCCATAATGGTTGCAGGTTCTAATGAAGAATTTGCAAAGCTTATGAATGAAAAATGTAAAGAACTTGGACTTAAGTATACACATTTTACTAATCCGACAGGATTATATGATGAGGAACAGTATACAACTCCATCAGAGATGGCAATGATTATGGAATATGCCATGAAAGATGAGACCAGAGCCAAAGTACTTGGAACATATCAGTATAAGACTAAAGCAACAGAACAGCATCCGGAAGGAATACCGCTTACAAGTACAATGTATTCAAGAATATATGGTAATGAAGCACCTGGAGTACTCGTAAAAGGTGGTAAGACAGGATTTACCAATGAAGCAGGAAGCTGCCTTGTAAGTTATGCTGTAACTAATAAAGGTAATGCGTATGTTTTCTGCACTGGAGGAGCAACATACAGATGGGCACCTGTATATGATGAGATATATGTATATAAGAATATAATTCCGGCGTCAGCCAAAGATTTAGAAACAGAAACAACGAAAATGTCTCCTAATAATTAGCAACCAGAATATGTCATAATAATTAGTATTAACGGACACATAATAACATCAAGACGTTAAGTTATGGCGCCATAACTTTTCGGCTTAAACCTAAAAATGTGTTTAATAAGGAGGCTTATTATGGCTAAATCAACAAGTTCTAATTATAAGACTAAGAAGGAAGCACAGAATGCACTTGACAGATTCAAGATGGAGGTTGCTTCAGAAATTGGTGTTAACTTAAAGGATGGTTACAATGGAGACCTCACATCAGCAGAAGCTGGTTCAGTTGGTGGTAACATGGTAAAAGAGATGATCAGAAGACAGGAAGAGCAGATGAGCGGTAAGTAATTGCGGGATGCTCACAACTGAATACGAATTATCTTAAGTGATAAATGGGCTGTAATCCGAATGTTTATTAGTAAATATAAGGTTTGCAGCCCTATCTTTTATTTTTTTAAAATAGTACTGGTAATCTAAAAACAGTTGTGTTATAATTCGTGGGTATGTTGTACGATAGTAACAATACATAGTTCATAGGAGGATTAATTTATAATGAGTTTCACAGTTGAGAATTTAGAAGAGAAGAATATGGTTAAACTTGTTATTGAGTCTACTGCTGAGGAATTTGAGGCAGGTCTTAATACTGCATATAATAAGAATAAGAGCAAGATCAGCCTTCCTGGTTTCAGAAAAGGTAAAGCACCTAGAAAGATGATTGAGAAGATGTACGGTGCAGAAGTGTTCTACGAAGATGCTGCTAATTCAATTATTCCAGATGCTTATGCTAAGGCTGCTGATGAGTGTGGTCTTGAGCTTGTTTCTCAGCCAAAGATTAATGTAACACAGTTAGAGGCTGGAAAGCCATTCATTTTTGAAGCTGTTGTAGCTACTAAGCCAGAAGTTGAACTTGGACAGTACAAGGGCGTTGAAGTAACTAAGGCTGATACAGAAGCAACAGATGCTGATGTAGAAGAAGAATTAAAGAGAGTTCAGGAGCAGAATTCAAGAACAGTAGCTGTAACAGACAGAGCAGTTAAGGATGGCGATAATACAGTTATTGATTTCGAAGGATTTGTTGATGGTGTTGCATTCGAAGGTGGAAAGGGAACAGATTACCCACTTACAATCGGATCTCATTCTTTCATTGACACATTTGAAGATCAGATTATCGGTATGAATATCGGTGATGAGAAGGAAATCAATGTTACATTCCCAGAAGAGTATCATGTAGATGATCTTAAGGGTAAGCCAGCTATGTTTAAGGTTTCTGTTAAGGAAATTAAGGAGAAGCAGCTTCCAGAGCTTAATGATGAATTCGCTCAGGACGTATCTGATTTTGATACAATTGCTGAATATAAGGATGATTTAAAGAACAAGATTGCTGACAGAAAGTCAAGAGAAGCTAAGGCTAAGCAGGAAGACGAAGCAATCGCTAAGATTATCGAAGACTCTAAGATGGATATTCCAGATGCTATGGTTGACACACAGGTTAACAGAATGGTAGAGGATTTTGCTCAGAGATTACAGCAGCAGGGCTTATCAGTTGAGCAGTACTTCCAGTATACAGGAATGACTGCAGATAAGATTATGGAAGAGATGAAGCCAGAAGCTGTTAAGAGAATTCAGTCAAGACTTGTTCTTGAAGCAGTTGTTAAGGCTGAAAATATTGAGACTTCAGAAGAAGATTTTGAAGCAGAGTTAAAGAAGATGGCTGAGACTTACAAGATGGAACTTGATCAGATTAAGGAATTCATGGGCGACTATGAGAAGAAGCAGATTAAGGAAGATCTTGCAATCCAGAAGGCTATAGAAGTTATTACAGGATCAGTTGTTGAAAAATAATTGAGGTTGTAAGAAACATTTTAGTATATTGGAGGTTGTGTAATGAGTTTTGTACCTTATGTCATTGAACAGAACAGCAGAGGCGAAAGATCGTATGATATATATTCACGTCTGCTTAAAGACAGAATTATATTCTTAGGAGAAGAGGTAACAGATGTTTCTGCTAATCTTGTAGTAGCACAGATGTTATTCCTTGAGGCAGAAGATCCAGGCAAGGATATACATTTCTACATTAACAGCCCAGGAGGATCAGTATCAGCAGGTTTTGCTATATATGATACAATGCAGTACATCAAGTGTGATGTTTCTACAATCTGTATTGGTATGGCTGCAAGTATGGGTGCATTCCTTCTTTCAGGCGGTGCCAAGGGAAAGAGACTTGCTCTTCCTAATGCAGAGATTATGATTCACCAGCCATCAGGCGGTGCAAGAGGTCAGGAAACTGAAATCAGAATCGTTGCTGAGAATATACTTAAGACAAGAAATAAGTTAAATGAAATACTGGCAGCTAATACTGGTAAGTCAGTTGAAGAAATTTCACGCGACACAGAGAGAGATAACTATATGACAGCACAGGAAGCTGTTGCATATGGACTTATCGACAGTGTTGTAGAGAAGAGATAATAATTGCTTATGATAAGGAAGATGCCTGCAGATAATACATTTGCAGGTGTCTCCCTTGTTTTTGTGTGATAAGCGAACCTTTATTTAAAGGATTTATAGTGATTTGGAGGATAGTATGGCAGGCAGAAATATTGGCGAGAAGCTTAGATGCTCATTCTGTAATAAGACACAGGATCAGGTTAAAAAGCTGATTGCAGGACATAATGGCGTTTACATTTGTGATGAATGTGTAGAAATATGCAGCGATATCCTTGATGAAGAGTTTGAAACCGAGGCAGATGAAAAAGAAGTGGTTGATGGAATGAATATCAACCTGCTTAAGCCGAAGCAGATAAAAGAATTCCTAGATGATTATGTTATAGGACAGGATGATGCAAAGAAGGTACTTGCTGTTGCTGTATATAATCATTATAAGAGAATAATGTCACAGGCTGATTTGGATGTAGAGTTACAGAAGAGTAATATTCTTATGCTTGGACCAACAGGTTCAGGAAAGACATTCCTTGCACAGAATCTTGCAAGACTTCTTAATGTACCTTTTGCAATTGCTGATGCGACAACTCTTACAGAAGCCGGATATGTAGGCGAGGATGTTGAGAATATCCTATTAAAGCTTATTCAGGCTGCAGATTATGATGTAGAAAAAGCTCAATATGGTATTATATATATTGATGAAATAGATAAGATTACTAAGAAGTCAGAAAATGTTTCTATAACAAGAGATGTATCTGGAGAGGGTGTACAGCAGGCTCTTCTTAAGATATTAGAGGGAACAATAGCATCAGTTCCACCACAGGGAGGAAGAAAGCATCCACAGCAGGAGCTTATTCCAATTGATACAACTAATATTCTTTTTATATGTGGTGGTGCATTTGACGGACTCGAGAAGATTATTGAATCAAGAATGGATAAGAGTTCAATTGGTTTCAACTCTGAACTTAAGGAAAAGAGCAACGACGATGTTGGAGAGATGTTCCATAAGGCGCTTCCACAGGATCTTATCAAATTCGGTCTTATTCCTGAGTTTGTAGGCCGAGTTCCGGTTGTTGTTTCGTTAGATTCGCTTGATGAGGAAGCACTTGTGAGAATTCTAAAAGAGCCTAAGAATGCTATTATAAAGCAGTATCAGGCACTTTTTGGACTTGATGAGGTAGCACTTGAGTTTACTGATGAAGCTGTTGAGGCAGTAGCCCACAAGAGCTTTGAGAGAAAGACAGGAGCAAGAGGTTTACGTTCAATCTTAGAATCAGTCATGAATGAAGTAATGTATGAGATTCCGTCAGATGAAACAATATCAAAATGTATAATAACTAAGGAAGCTGTAGAAGGAAACGCAAAGCCTCTGTTAGAATACAGAACAGATGCTGTTAAAAAAGCACAGTAATGAAATTAATTCAGGCGGGCTGTTCATGATGGACGGTCCGTTTTTTTAGATAGAGAGGAATATATGAGTAACAAATATGATAGACATTATCCAGCTATTCCATTAAGAAATGTCACTGTTTTTCCTGGGATGGTAATGCACTTTGACGTGAGCAGAAAGAAGTCTGTAAAAGCTGTAGAAGCAAGTATGGCAGCTGATGAACTTATATATCTTGTAACACAGAGAGATTCGCAGGTAAGCGAACCAGGGATAGCAGATTTATATACAGTAGGAACAATTGCTAAGATAAAACAGATAATAAAGATGCCAGGCAAAATTTTAAGGGTTCAGGTAGAGGGGCTTGAAAAGGCACTTGTAAATAGATTTGAAGAAGCGTCGGGAATGATGCTTGCTGATGTAAGTGTTATGCAAGGATTTGATAAGCCTGATAAAATGGTGTCGAGAGCTATAATTGTAGGTATGAGAGAACTATTGACACAGTATGCACATGTTAATCCGAAGTTTGCAAAGGATACAGTCAAGAGATGGCTTTCTTATAGTGATGCAGAAAAGCTGATGATGGAATTTGCTCAGGAATTTATGATGGATTTTGATAAAAGACAGCAGTTTCTTGAGGCAGAAGACTATGAGCAGATGTATACATTTGCTGCAACATTACTTGTAAATGAGATAAATGCTTATACTATTAAAGAAGAACTTGGCAATATTGTAAGAGAAAGAGTAGATAAGAACCAGAAGGATTACATATTAAGAGAAGAACTTGCAGCAATTAATGAAGAACTTGATGGAGGAACCATAACAGAGGCGGAAGAATATGAGGCGGACGTTGAAAAGCTTGATTCACCACAGTATGTAAAGGATAAGCTAAAAAGGGAGATTAAGAGACTGAAATCACTTGCTGGTAATAATGCTGAGGCCAATGTTGAGAGAACATATATAGAGACATGTCTTGAACTACCATGGAATGTGTCGACTGAAGATAACAAAGATATAGATAATGCTGCAAAAGTGCTTGATTCGGACCACTATGGAATGAAAGATATTAAGGAAAGAATTCTGGAATCACTTGCGGTAAGAAACATAACAGGAAGTGGAAAAGCACCTGTCATATGTCTTGCAGGACCTCCGGGAACAGGTAAGACATCTATAGCAAGATCAGTTGCAAAGGCACTTGGCAAGGAGTATGTCAGAATCTGTCTGGGTGGTGTAAGAGATGAGGCTGAGATAAGAGGACATAGAAAAACATATATTGGAGCTATGCCTGGAAGAATTATTGAGGGACTTAAGAATGCCGGAGTTAATAATCCTCTCATGCTTCTTGATGAGATAGATAAGATAAGCAGTGATTATAAGGGCGATACATCAGCAGCACTTCTTGAAGTGTTAGACAGCGAACAGAATGTTAATTTTGTCGACCACTATATAGAGATGCCGGTTGATTTGTCAAATGTGCTTTTTATTGCAACAGCTAATGATCTGTCTAATATAAGCCGTCCATTGCTTGACAGAATGGAAATTATTGAAGTTGGTTCATACACAGCTAATGAAAAGTTTCATATTGCTAAGGAACACCTTATTAAGAAACAGATTAAAGAGAATGGTCTGCTTGTATCTGATGTAAAGTTCACTGATAAAGTTATAAGAACAGTTATTAATTCGTATACAAGAGAAGCTGGTGTGAGAGGTCTTGAAAGGCAGATTGCAAAGATTGTAAGAAAAGCGGTTAGAGAATTATACAAAGCCGGAGTGTTCACATCTGATGGAACAAGAGATAAGACTGTAAAGAAAACAGTTAATATATCTGATAAGAATATTACAGATTATCTTGGAAAAGTTAAATACAGACCAGACAAAAAGAATGCAAAGGGTGAAGTTGGTATAGTAAGAGGGCTTGCATGGACACAGGCAGGTGGAGATACTCTTGAGATAGAGGTTATAACAATGCCGGGCAAAGGCGAGTTCAAGCTTACAGGTAACATGGGTGATGTAATGAAAGAATCAGCAAGCATAGCTGTTTCTTATATCAGATCAGTAACAGAAAAAGGCAGATATAAAGTGGATGCTGAATATTTCCAGAATCATGCATTCCATCTTCATATACCAGAGGGTGCAACTCCGAAAGACGGACCTTCTGCTGGCATTACAATGGCAACGGCAGTATTGTCTGCGGTTACTGGAATTCCTGTAAGAGCAGATGTTGCAATGACTGGAGAGCTTACATTAAGAGGTAAAGTACTTCCAATAGGAGGTCTTAAAGAAAAGCTTCTTGCAAGTAAGACAGCGGGCATAACAAATGTTTTTGTACCCCGGGATAACAGGTCTGATGTAGAGGAACTTGACACAGAGATAACTGAAGGGATGAATATAATATATGTTAATAATGCTATAGAAGTATTTGCACAGGCATTAATGCGTTAAATGAAAGGAGCAGCGGATTATGGTTATAAAAAAAGTTAATCTGGATATAGTAGTCGGAGTTACAAGTACACTTCCTGAGACTTCATTCCCTGAGGTTGCATTTGCAGGTAAGTCAAATGTTGGTAAATCATCGCTTATTAATGCATTAATGAACAGAAAATCATATGCAAGAACGTCATCACAGCCAGGTAAGACACAGACTATTAATTTCTACAATATTAATGACAGTATGTATCTTGTTGACCTTCCGGGTTATGGATATGCTAATGTAAGCCCTGCTGTTAAGGCAAAATGGGGTAAGATGATTGAGAAATATTTAAGAAAGAGCAGCCAGTTAAAGCAAGTGTTCTTGTTGATAGATATCCGTCATGACCCATCTGATAATGACAGAATGATGTATGACTGGATTGTAAATAACGGTTACAGACCTGTAATTGTTGCAACAAAGCTGGATAAGATTAAGAGAAGCCAGATAAGCAAACAGGTGAAAGCTGTAAGAACAGGACTTGGATTAAGGCAGGAAGATATTCTTATTCCTTTTTCATCACAGACTAAGCAGGGACTTAAAGAATTATGGCAGCTTATAGATTCATATGTACTGCCACAGGAAGAAGCGGCAGATAATGAGTAAATAAAAAGCTTTCTGACAGGCATATACACCTGTCGGAAAGCTTTTTTACATAAGTTTACGAACGATATAATCATATACTTCCTGACTGTTTTCACGCCATCTTGCACATATTATCTCTGCCTGTTCTTCAACTGGAACATTAAGGTTAAGTTCAATAAGAGTTGTGTCGCCTTCTTTTAGCTGACAATGTGCAATATAATTACCATTAGACAGCTTGTAGCAGTCAGTTACAGTTCCGGCTTCATTCTTTAATTCGTATTTGTTATCAAACAGATAGGTCTCTATATCATCACGTATGGCAGTTGATATCTTGGTGTAGAAAAATGCAATGGTTTCTTCACCTTCTTTAGTGAGAGTATAATGTGTGCTGCTCTGATGCGAGTAGCCTCTAATAAAGCCGTCCTCAACCAGAGAGTTGATGGTTTCCTGGAAAGTGAAATAATCCGTGTACTGCTTATCTAACATGAAAGATGAAAGCTGTGTGTTTGATAATGGAAAATTCACTTTGCTCAGCATATATAAAATCATTAATTTGTACAATGTGGTTGAGTCAGTGTTCATAAATCGTTTCCTTGATAAATCATATTTTCTTTGAGGTAATGAGAGAGTGTGTTGAGAACTCTCTTTTTGTCAGCTGTCCATAAAGGTGCAGCAAGAATATTCTTAGGTCCGTCACCGGTAAGTCTGTGTATTACCATGCTTTTTGGCAATACAGGAAGTATAGCTCCTATTGCGGCAAGGTATTCATCCATGGTAAGAGCTTTGAATAATCCTTTACAATAATCATTGTAAAGGTCAGTATCTTTTAAAATGTGCAATAAAGAAATCTTGATTCCCGATGCACCACTGTCTGATATATAGCGGGCAGTAGCAATATAATCGCTTATTGTCTCATGTGGAAGACCGATTATCATATGAACAACCGGTGCAATTCCTATGGAAAGAAGATTGCTTACGGCTTCATCATATACGGATAAAGGATATCCTCTGCGTATATAGTCGGCAGTTGAATTATTAATTGTCTGTAATCCTAATTCAATCCATACAGGCTTGATGCGATTGAGTTCATCAAGAAGCTTTAGGACGTCATCACCGAGACAATCCGGTCTTGTTGCGATAGACAAGATACGGATATCGTCTCTTAGTATTACAGGCATAAAAAGTTCACGCAGATATCCGGCATCAGCATATGTGTTAGTAAATGATTGAAAATATGCAATATATTCACTGCCGGAATATTTATTAGATATCAAAGTCTTAGCTTTGTCAATATCTTTAACGGCAAAATCACCGGAACCATGACCACTGCAGAATATACAGCCTGTTGTACCTAACTTTCCGTCTCTGTTAGGACAGGTCATGTTTCCGGAAAGACTTAATTTATATAGTTTCTTACCATAAGTGTCTTTAAGATATTCGCTTACAGAATAATAATATGGAAGCATAATTACTTCTCAATATGGTCAATTACGGCTTTGCTTACAACATCAGCAACTCTTGGGTCAAATGCTTCAGGAAGGATATTAACATCACTTACTTCATCGTCTGGAACAAGGTTTGCAATAGCAAGTGCAGCAGCAAGCTTCATATCTTCAGTTATCTGTCTTGCACGGCCTTCAAGAGCACCCTTGAAGATACCAGGGAATGCAATAACATTATTAACCTGGTTAGGGAAATCAGAACGTCCTGTACCAACAACTTTTGCACCAGCTGCCTTGGCAACATCAGGCATAATCTCTGGAACAGGGTTAGCCATTGCAAATATAATTGCATCTTTATTCATAGTCTTGACCATATCGGCTGTAACGATGTTAGGAGCAGAAACTCCGACAAATATATCTGCACCACGGAGTGCATCAGCTAAAGAACCAGTCTTGTTCTCAAGGTTAGTTACTTCCATCATTGACTGCTGCATCCAGTTAAGACCTTCTGAAGCCTTAGAAAGGATACCAGACTTATCACACATTGTTACATGCTTGAAACCATATGTAAGAAGAAGCTTTGTGATAGCAATTCCGGCAGAACCGGCACCGTTGACTACTACCTGGCAATCTTCTTTAGTCTTGCCTGTAACTTTAAGTCCATTAATAATACCTGCTAATACAACGATAGCTGTACCATGCTGGTCATCATGGAATACAGGTATGTCCAGAAGCTCTTTAAGTCTTGTCTCGATTTCAAAACATCTTGGAGCTGATATATCTTCAAGATTGATACCGCCAAATGCAGGTGCAATATTAACTACAGTTTTGATGATTTCTTCTGTGTCCTGTGTATCAAGGCAGACAGGCACAGCATTAACGTTACCAAATTCTTTGAAAAGAACAGCTTTTCCTTCCATAACAGGCATAGCGGCATGAGCACCGATATTACCGAGTCCAAGTACAGCACTTCCGTCAGATACAACAGCGATAGTGTTAGACTTGATAGTGTACTTATAAGCTGCTTCTTTGTCCTTGGCAATAACCTTGCAAGGTTCTGCTACACCAGGAGTATAAGCAAGAGCAAGATCTTCTCTTGTCTGAATCTTCATTTTAGGAGTTGTTTCAAATTTACCATTCCACTCTTCATGGAGCTGTAAGGCTTTCTCTGCATTAGTCATGATATCTAATCTTCCTTTCAATAATTAGTGCTTTTAACAGTATTATATATAATAACATATTGCTCTGACTAAAAAAAGCATTTTTAGTCTTTTCTTTTAGAATAATACGTTGTATAATCAGTTTATCTTTGATGCGATTTCTGCATCATTTCCCATTAAACTATGATTAATAACAGAGGTGGATTATATGAAGGCAAAGTTAGAAACATTGTCAGTCAGTGTATTACGCGAATTTGCGAAAGACAAGAATATAAAAAATATATCAACAATGAGAAAGAGTGAACTTATTGATGCAATTATTGCTGCAGCAGAAAGAGAAGAAAAGAAAGAGCCGGCAGAAGTTGAAGATGTTGTTTTTGAAGATGCCGGAGCAGAACATGATGTAGCAGGAATATCGGATGAGTCACACCATAAGAGTGAGCAGTATGTTAAAGAAGATAAGAAAGATAATTATCATGCACAGCCAAGACAAGAGCATGATGCTCCATTGGCAGATGGAATACTTGAGGTTTTATCGGACGGTTATGGATTTATAAGATGTGAGAACTTTCTTCCGGGAGAGAACGATGTATATGTTTCTCCATCACAGATAAGAAAGTTTAATCTAAAGACAGGTGATATTATTCATGGACCAAAGAGAATGAAAACATCTGGTGAAAAATTTTCGGCTCTTATGTATCTTGAGACGGTCAATGGAAAAGATCCGTCAGTTGCACAGAGAAGACCTGCATTTGAAAGTCTTACACCAATTTTTCCTAATGAAAGAATTCATCTTGAAAAGAATTCAAGTACAGTGGCAATGAGAATGGTTGATCTTATATCACCAATAGGTAAAGGTCAGCGAGGAATGATTGTTTCACAGCCAAAGTCTGGTAAGACAACACTTCTTAAGCAGATTGCCAATGCTGTAACTAAGAATAACCCTGAGATGCATATTATAATTCTTCTTATTGATGAAAGACCTGAGGAAGTAACTGATATCAAGGAATCAATCGTGGGTGATAATGTTGAGGTTATATATTCAACATTTGATGAACTTCCAGAGAGACATAAGAGAGTGTCAGAGATGGTTATTGAAAGAGCCAAGAGACTTGTTGAACAGAAGACAGATGTAATAATTCTTCTTGACAGTATAACAAGACTTGCAAGAGCATATAATCTTACGGTTCAGGCAAGTGGACGTACACTTTCAGGTGGTCTTGACCCTGCAGCACTTCATATGCCTAAGAGATTCTTTGGTGCAGCAAGAAATATGCGCGAGGGTGGAAGTCTTACGATTCTTGCAACTGCTCTTGTTGAGACAGGAAGCAAGATGGATGACGTTGTATTCGAGGAATTTAAGGGAACAGGTAACATGGAACTTGTTCTTGACAGAAAGCTATCAGAAAAGAGAGTGTTCCCTGCAATTGATATAGCAAAATCAAGTACAAGAAGAGAAGATCTTCTTCTTAATAGTGAAGAGCAGGAAGCTGTTGATATAATGAGAAAAGCTCTTAATGGATTAAAAACAGATGAGGCGGCAGAGAGAATACTGGATCTTTTTGTTAAGACTAAGAATAATCAGGAACTTGTAAGAACAGTAGTTAAGAACCATTATATTTAAAATATATTTTCTTTTTATAACTCTTTTGAAAAAATGCTTGCATAACATGTCGTATCGTGATACAATATGAAAGCTGTTTATGACAGATAAAGAGGTCATTGTGTCTAATGCGCATAGATCCCATCGGGACAGAAAGGGAATCTAAGGCGGAATTCACAATTGTAATACTTAATAATTTGTAAAGAGGTGAAATCATGAGAGAAGGAATCCATCCAGATTACTATCAGGCAAAGGTTGTTTGCAACTGCGGTAACGAGTTCGTAACAGGTTCAACTAAGGAAGAAATCCACGTAGAAATCTGTTCAAAGTGCCATCCATTCTACACAGGACAGCAGAAGGCATCATCTACTCGCGGACGTATTGATAAGTTCAACAAGAAGTACGGAGTATCAAACAATTAATTTTGAAATTAAGGTTGAGGTTTTTCGGGACCTCAACTTTTTTTGAATGTATACAAAACATTTAAGAAAGGTATGGTGTAATATGAAGCCATCAGGAATTGGGGGACAGGCTGTAATTGAGGGTATTATGATGCGTAATAAGAATAAATATTCTATTGCAGTCAGAAAACCTGATAATGAAATTGAAGTTGTTGTCAAAGAAAGCAGAGATTTAACAGAAAAGCATCAGTGGCTCAATTTCCCTATAATAAGAGGAATTGTCAGTTTTGTTGATTCACTTGTTACAGGTATATCAACAATTAATTATTCAGCATCTTTTTATGATGATCCGGCAGAACAGGAGAAGACTAAGATTGATGAGGTTGGCAAGAATATTCTTAAGGATAAATTTGAATCGGTTTTAATGGCAGTAACGGTTATTTTGTCAATATTCTTTGCAATTGGATTGTTTATGGTTCTTCCATATCTTGCAGCCAGACTGGTATCAAAATACATAATTTCCAAGACACTTCTTAATTTCATAGAAGGCGTTGTGAGATTATTAATATTTGTTATATACATTTTACTTATATCCATGATGAAAGATATTAAAAGGACTTTCATGTATCATGGTGCTGAACACAAATGTATCAACTGCATTGAGAATGGTGCAAGACTTACACCAGAGAATGTAAAGAACAGTTCAAGATATCATAAGAGATGTGGAACAAGCTTCTTATTCTTTGTAATGTTTATAAGTATTGTGTTTTTTATATTTATAAGAGTTGATAATACGGCACTGCAGATACTTATAAGAATTCTGCTTATTCCTGTAATTGCAGGAGTTTCTTATGAGGTAATAAGATGGGCAGGAAAGAATGATAATGCATTTGTAAGAGTTTTGAGTAAACCGGGAATGTGGTTTCAGAAGCTTACTACAAGAGAGCCGGATATGGATATGATTGAAGTTGCCATAAGGGCAGTTGAGGAAGTATTTGACTGGAGACAGTTTATTGCTGAATATTATTCAGAAGCCGATAATCCGGTTGAAGCACTTGTGGCATCTGAGGCAGAACTTGCAATATCAGGAAGTCTTATTCATGGGAATGAAGAGACAAGAACTATTGATATAGAGGAACAGAAGTCAGAAGATAATCAGGAAACAGAACTTACCCCTGAACAAAAGTATTTACAGATGGGCAGGGAGATGGAATTTGGTATGGACGATACAGACAGGGAGTCATTTGCTTTTGTATATGAAGCAAGTGATGAATCAGAAAGTACTGTATATGATAATTCAAATGATTATAATGCTGATGATAAAGCAGAGGAACTTACAGAGGAAGAGGTAGTTGCGGGCTTTGAGTTTGAAACTGGAAAAGAGCCGGAAGAAGAGCAGTATCCTGAGGATGTTCCTATGTTTAAACAGAAAAGGCTGGAAGACAGATAATTATGATGACAATTCGAGAAGCAGTAAAATGGGGGGCAAAGCGACTTAGAGATAATAACGTCGATAATGCAGACCATGATAGTTTTGAATTATTATCTGCCATTAATGGTATGACAAGAACTTTTTATCTTGTGAATGGTGACAGCATGTTGTCAGAAGAGAATTTTCTGCTGTATGAAGAATATATTGATAAAAGGGCTGCGCATGTTCCACTACAGCATATTCTGGGAAAAGCATATTTCTATGGATATGAATTCGAAGTGAATGAAGATGTGCTTATACCAAGACCTGATACAGAAGTGCTTGTTGGTGAGGTAATCAAGGTTACAAGAAATGGTGATAATATTCTTGATATGTGTACAGGCTCAGGCTGCATTGGGATTACTCTTGCTAAGAAGTTTCCAGAAAGCAGGGTGCTTGGAGTAGATGTTTCTGAAAAGGCACTTAAAGTTGCACAGAAGAATAAGCATAATCTCGAGGCTGATAATATTGATTTTATGCTTAGTGATTTATTTGGCGAATTGGGTAATGATATTACATTTAATACAATAGTATCCAATCCACCATATATACCAACTAAGGTTATAGAAACTCTGCAGGATGAAGTCCGTTTACATGATCCTCTGCTTGCACTTGACGGAACAGAGGACGGACTTATGTTTTATAGGAAAATCACTGAGAAAGCACGAGAATATCTTAAGACAGACGGATACCTGTGTTATGAGATAGGAGCCGAACAGGCAGCAGATGTTTCTGAAATAATGAAGCAGGCTGGTTTAAGAGATATAACGGTTGTAAAAGACCTTGCTGGCCTTGACCGTGTTGTTATGGGCAGAAAGTAATTATATAGTTAGAGAGAGAAAGGAAAAGTGACACGTATGTTTGACAGACTTGAAGATACAGTCAACAGATATGAAGATATAACGGCTGAACTTGGTAATCCTGATGTGGTTAATGATCAGGAAAAGTTCAGAAAGCTTATGAAAGAACAGAGCAGTCTTGCACCACTTATAGAAACTTATACTGAGTATAAGAACTGTAAGAAGAATATTGAGGACAGTCTTGCTATTCTTGATGAAGAGACAGATGAAGAACTTAAAGAGATGGCGAAGGAAGAACTTAATGAATCTAAGGCAAGAGTAGAAGAATTAGAGCATGAATTAAAGATTCTTCTTTTACCTAAAGACCCTAATGATGATAAGGATATTGTTGTTGAAATCAGAGCGGGTGCAGGTGGAGAAGAGGCGGCACTTTTTGCAGCAGAGCTTTTCAGAATGTATGTACACTATGCACAGGCAAGAGGCTGGAAGGTTGAAGTATTAAGTGGCGATGAAACCGGTATTGGTGGAATGAAGGAAGTAGAATTCATGGTTAAGGGACAGGGAGCTTACTCTATTATGAAGTATGAATCTGGTGTACACAGAGTACAGAGAATCCCGGTAACTGAATCTAACGGACGAATACAGACTTCTACTGCTTCTGTAGCTGTTATGCCAGAGGCAGAAGAGGTTGATATCCACATTGATGAGAAGGACATCCGTATTGATGTTATGCGAGCGTCAGGTAATGGTGGACAGTGTGTCAATACAACTGATTCTGCTGTACGACTTACTCATTATCCAACAGGAATAGTTATTTATTCACAGACAGAGAAGTCACAGATACAGAATAAGGAGAAAGCATTTGCGCTTTTAAGAGCCAAGTTATATGACATTGAGACTCAGAAAGCACATGACGCAGAGGCAGATGCAAGAAGAAGCCAGATTGGTACAGGTGACAGAGCTGAGAAGATAAGAACTTATAATTTCCCACAGGGAAGAGTAACAGACCACAGAATTGGTCTTACATTATATAAGCTTGACAAGATTATGGATGGAGACATCCAGGATATTATTGATGCATGTATCGCTGCCGACCAGGCTGCCAAGCTTGCTAAGATGGGCGAGGATTAATTGGTATTATGAAAAAGGATAGGAATTCTAATCCGGTTGCGCTGGTACCTATACTTGTTTTTCTTGTGTTGTATCTTGGAACCGGAATTATATTTGAATATGTCATGAAGATTCCAATGGGATTTTATAATGTACCAATTATTGTTGCATTTATGGCTGCAATATTAGTAGCGTGCATGCAGAATTCACAGCTTAAGTTTGATGAAAAGCTTGATGTAATGGCAAAAGGGTTGGCTGACAGGAACATTGTTACAATGCTTCTGATATTCATTACAGCCGGAATATTTGTCGGAGTTGTAGGAAGAAGCAGTGCAGAGAGTGTAGCTTATTTTATGTTAAGCATTATTCCTGCAAAGTTTGCAGTAGCGGTACTTTTTATTGTTGCCTGCTTTGTATCTACTGCAATGGGTACATCTGTTGGAACAATAACACTTATTACACCAATAGCGGTTGCGGTATCAGAAGCATCAGGATTTAGTATGGCATTATGTGTTGCATCTGTCATGGGTGGTGCAATGTTTGGAGACAATCTTTCTTTTATATCAGATACTACTATTGCAGCTTGTAATGGTCAGGGCTGTGCCATGAAAGACAAGTTCAGGGAGAATTTCTGGATAGCACTTCCGGCAGCAATTGTGACCCTTGTTATAATTCTTGTGCTTTCTTTTAGTACAGATATTCATGGTGAGATTGCACATTCATATAATCTTTTTCAGATTATTCCATATGTGCTTGTACTTGCGGGTGGAATTATTGGTGTAAATGTTTTTGTTGTACTTATAACAGGTATTATTTCGGGAATAGTTATTATGCTTGTTATGGGAGAGGTTACATTGGAGACTCTGCTTCTTAATATGGGAAGTGGTGCGTCAGGAATGTTTGAGACATGTATGGTTGCAGTTCTTGTATCTGTAATGTGTTCACTTATTAAAGAATATGGTGGATTTGATGCTTTACTTAATGGAATAAGAAGATTATTTAAAGGGAAAAAAGGCGGACAGCTTGGAATGGGACTTTTAGTTGGAACAATGGATATTGCTACAGCTAATAATACAGTTGCTATTGTAATGGCTAACCCTATTGCAAAAGAGATGGCTGATGATTATGATATTACTCCAAGAAAAGCGGCTTCGCTTCTTGATACATTTTCATGTATATTTCAAGGAATAATACCATATGGTGCTCAGATGCTGGTTGCCATATCAGCGGTTTCAGAGCTTGGATATAGCATTACAGCATTTCAGATTCTACCAAAGCTGTTTTATCCAATGTTTTTGTTTGTAAGTTCACTTATATGGATATATGTTATTCCTGAAGGAAAAAGTAAAACTAAAGCATAATAATGTACTGCCAAGAATATATAAGAAAGCTGAGTGTGAGGGGAAGTGTTAGTATGTCAGTCCGCGAACAGGTATTGATGAAAATAATCGCGAATCTTAGAAGACTCGGAATAGATATTTCTAATTCAAAATTCAAGGATAAAGATATAGAGAATGAAGTTGTTATGACCGTATATATAAAGGATGTAAGGGAATATATGGCGTGTTATGACTTCATAAGACTAGAACAGACACTTAATAATACACAGTGGTCTGCAGCGTTTACTTCAATTACAAGACTGGAACAGAATGCTAAAGAACTTGGAATTAACAGCTTTCTTAAACCATTCGAAGGAATAAGGGCGGCAGTGATTCAGAAAAATATTCGTTCGGCCTTGCAAAACCTTGCAGTTGTCAACAACAAGAAATCGCAGATATTAAAATGTTTAGGATAGCCCATATAGACTATCATTTTTACTTGAAATATTTATTAAAAAAGTGTAAAATACTTATAAAATCAATCAAGCGATTGGAGGCGTGAACAATGTTATTTCAACTTTATGGCAGCACAGCCATGACTCAGTTACTGGGTTGGGTGCTTGTGTTTGCAGGATTAGTAATTCTTAATGAGATAGGTCGTCGTACTAAGATTGGTGGTATCGTGTTATTCGTTATCATTCCGGCTGTACTCACAATCTATTTCATAACAATTCAGGCAGGTCTGTTTGGCGGTCACAGCAATCAGACATATGAGTATATGAACGGATGGTTCCATTATGCTAAGCTTTATGCAGCAGATATCGGAGTTGTCGGTTTCCTCATGATTAAGTATAAGTGGGGAATTGGAAAGAAAGAATGGTTTAAACCTTGGCCATTCGTAATTGTTGCTATTAATATTCTTATTGCGGTAGTATCTGATTTTGAATCAGCCATAAGAGCTTACCAGATTACTGGAGATTTTTCTGGTGCATGGTGGGCATCTAATGAAGGTGTATTCCTTTATGGTGGCTGGTGGAATATTGTTAATGGAATTGCAGGACTTATTAATATCTTCTGTATGACAGGCTGGTGGGGAATTTACTCATCTAAGAAAAAGGATGATATGCTCTGGCCGGATATGACAATATGGTTTATCGTTGCTTATGACATCTGGAATTTTGAGTATACATATTGTAATCTTCCAACACATACATGGTACTGTGGTGTAGCTCTTCTTCTTGCTCCTACATTTGCTAATGCATTATGGAATAAGGGTGGATGGATTCAGAACAGAGCCATGACACTTGCGACATGGTGCATGTTTGCACAGGTATTACCATTATTCCAGTTAAGCAATACATTCAGTGTATTGCCATCATTATATGGTGGAGCAACTAAGGCTGGTGTTAAGGCACTTGATCTTTATAACGCAGCAATTACATGTCACACTACAGGTGCAAGTGCAGGAGATGCAATTGCCAACTTTGGTATAACAGCTAACCCGACAGCACAGGGAGTTGTTGCAATGCTTGCAATAATAGCGAATGTGGTATGTATTTCGGTTATTATCAAGCGCTCTATTGAACAGAAGAAGTGTCCATATACTAAGGAAATCTGGGTTGGAACAAGAGACTACGAGCAGGCTATGTCAAGAGCAGAGTAATCTGTATATGTTAACTTAATATTAAATAATAATAAAGAACATCACAGACAGATTAAAGTGCAGAAAAATGCATGTCTTGAAGTGATGTTCTTTTTTGTGTATAATCAAAAGACAAAAGAACTACGGAACTTTGAAATGAGTGAAAAGGAGATGGAGCATATGAACAGTATTTATAAGAAGTTAAAGACAATTAAGTTTGAGATTATTATTGTTTCAATTGCATTGTTTGTTCTTGGCTTACTGCTGGTAATATTTCCAACAGCATCCCAGGAAATCATATGTAAAGGAATTGGAGTTGCCTTATGTGTCTGGGGAGTATTAAGACTTATCAATTATTTCAGGATTGCGGGAAGTGAGATTCTTGGATCATATGGTCTTGTACAGGGAGTTACGCTTCTTGCATTTGGTATGTTTTTCGTGATTAAACCAGGTTTTATTGCGGTTTTTTTAGGAACAGCACTTGCAATTATTATTATTGTTGATGGAATCCTTAAACTTCAGTATGCTGTGGATTTCTACCATCTTGAGTCAGACAAATGGTGGATTGAGCTTATAGGTGCAGTTGTAATGGTTGTTATTGGCATCATTGCATTATTGAATCCATTTTCAACATCATCAGCACTTATAGTATTTATTGGAATTGCTCTGATGATAGAGGGGTTATGGGATTTTATATCTCTTATGAGAATTGTATCTGTAACAAAGAAGGCTGGGAAGGCTATAAAGAACTTTAAGGATCAGGTTGATGCTGTAGATATGAAATAAATGTATCACAGATTAATATAATAAACTTAACATAATAAACAGGAATGAGGGCGTACAAAGTAATGAGCAGAAAGATTTATGCGGCTATATTAGGAGCAGGAACAGTTGGAACAGGTGTATACAAGTTATGTCAGAGTATGAAAGATGATGTGATTAGTAAGACGGGTGCAGAACTTGTAGTTAAGAAGGTTCTTGTAAGAAATCTTGATAAAGACCGTGATCCAATTGACAGAGAATTACTGACTGACAACTGGAAGGATATTATTGAAGATAAGGATATTGAGATTGTAATAGAGCTTATGGGTGGAACTACTCCTGCAAAGCAGTATATTCTTGAGGCACTTGAGGCTGGAAAGCAGGTTGTTACTGCCAATAAGGATCTTCTTGCTGAGCATGGTGAAGAGGTTATGGGAATGGCAGACAAAATGCATGCTGACCTTCAGTTTGAGGCGGCTGTTGCGGGAGCAATTCCAATAATCAGACCATTAAAGCAGAGCATGGCTGGCAACAATATCACAGAGATTATTGGTATTGTTAACGGAACAACTAATTATATCCTTACAAAGATGACTGAATCAGGAATGAATTACAAGGACGCTCTTGCAAAGGCTACAGAATTAGGATATGCAGAGGCAGACCCTACAGCAGATGTTGAAGGATATGATGCAGGAAGAAAGATGGCTATTATGTCATCAATCGCATTTAATTCAAGGGTAACATTTAATCAGGTATATACAGAGGGTATTACTAAGATTACAGCAGAAGATATTAAGTATGCTAAGGAATTCGGATATGTTATCAAGCTTCTTGGACTTGCCAGAAATACACCGGATGGAATAGAAGTTAAGGTTCATCCTATGCTTATTGACGAGAATCACCCTCTGGCTACAGTAAGAGATTCATTTAATGCAGTATTTGTTCATGGTGAGGCAAGTGATGATACTATGTTTATGGGCAGGGGCGCAGGTCAGATGCCAACAGCTTCTGCTGTTATGGGGGACATTATAGATGTATGCCGTAACATAGTTCATGGCTCATGTGGCAAGATTGGCTGCTCATGCTACAAAGAGCTTCCTGTTAAGGATATATCTGAAACTAAGAGCAAATTCTTCTTAAGAATAGAAGCATTAGACAAGCAGGGGGTTCTTGCTAACATTGCAAGTGTTCTTGGAAACAATGATGTAAGTATTGCGCAGGTGGTCCAGAAGAGCCGTAAGGACGGTGTTGCTGAACTGGTTATTATTACAGATGTTGTTGCAGAGAAGAATTTTAATGATGCAATGACAGTATTTAATGGACTTTCAGTGGTAAAAGAGATTGCCGGAGTAATCCGAGTTTATTAATCAGAATAGGGAAATATATATGGCTAAGAAATATTATGCTGTGCGTGTAGGTAAAGTTCCCGGAATATATCAGACATGGGACGAATGTAAGAAGAATGTACATGGTTTTCCAGCTGCCGAATATAAGAGCTTCATGTCTATGGAAGAGGCGAAGGCTTATATGGGAAGGGAAGCTGTACAGGAGATTAATGGAAAGACCGGAAGTGGCAATATGGAAGATGTAATGCCTGACAATGATTATGCATTTGTTGATGGTTCTTTTAATATTGCAACCGGAGTGTATGGATATGGCGGTTTTCTTATGCATGATGGCGTAAGATATGAATTGTCAGGCAATGGCAGTGATAAAGAGATGGCTTCAATGCGTAATGTTGCAGGAGAGATTCTTGGAAGCATGGCCGCTGTAAAAAAAGCAATAGAGCTTGGACTTAAAGATATTTCTATATTCTATGATTATGCAGGTATCAAGGCATGGGCTGTGGGAGAATGGAAACGAAACAAAAAAGGAACAATAGAATATTATAATTATATTACATCTGTCAGGGATTCAATTAATATCAGATTCGTGAAGGTCAGGGGACATTCAGGGGTGGAAGGAAATGAAGAGGCTGACAGGCTTGCAAAGAGAGCAGTAGGGTTGTGTTAGGTTCGGACATTTCCAAGTGGTGGTCTGTCAGAACACAAGCTTTCATGATTTATTCGCTTAGTGGGAGTAAGAGCTGCTATATACAGAATCTATTACAGTGCTAAAAAACAACGCGCTACGCTTGAACGTGTTTTTTGGCACTGATTTTTTGTATATAGCAGCCCTAACTCCCACACAGCTCATAAAAAATCAAGCTTATATTCTGACAGACCGCCACTTGGAAATATAGACTGACACAACCTACTGGCGGGGTGAGTAATTATATTTTTTTATAATAATTTTTTGTTGACAAATCACTATGCAGGTAATAACATATAAACATACTAAACAAGTATGGAATGAACAATGATAGATATTACATGGGAGGATGTGGCAATGAAAAATATTTTGTTTTTTGGGGATTCTAATACTTATGGATATAAGCCTGATAAATCAGGAAGATATGATTATGATGTAAGATGGACAGGCAGAATAGCTAATCTTCTTGGAAATGAATATAATATTATTGAAGAGGGACTGTGCGGAAGAACAACTATATTTCCAGATGCTGTAAGAGATGCAAGAAAGGGCATTGATCTTATTGGAGTAGTTGTTGAATCACATAAGCCGGTAGATGTTATAGCTATAATGCTTGGTACGAATGACTGCAAGACTGAATTTCATGCTGATGCAAAGACAATTGCAAAAGGAATGGAGGCAGTTGCAAGAAAGGCTAACAAGACAGCAGGAGAACATGCAAAGATAGTTATAATTTCTCCGATTCATCTTGGAAAAGGTGTAGGTGAAGAAGGCTTTGATCCTGAATTTAATGAAAGTTCTGAAAATGTTTCAAGGCAGCTTGCATGGGAATATGAAAAAATAGCAAATGAAAATGGATTTTATTATTTTGATGCCGCTGGTGCTGCTGAACCAAGAGAAGTTGACAGACAGCATTTAGATGAGAAAGGACATAAAATGTTTGCGGAAAAATATAGTGAATTCTTGTTGACAGAAGTTTTATAGGTGTTATAATGAAAATGAACATATGAATGAATGTTCATATGAAAGAATTTTGATTATTTAATGTTTTTAAGGAGAGAATATTATGAAGAAGACTTATAAGATTGATGTTGATTGTGCAAACTGTGCTAATAAGATGGAAGATGCAGCTAAGAATACAGCAGGTGTTAAGGATGCTACAGTTAATTTTATGGCACTTAAGATGATTGTTGAATTTGAAGAAGGACAGGATCCTAAGGCTGTTATGCAGGATGTTCTTAAGAACTGCAAGAAAGTAGAAGATGATTGTGAGATATATCTGTAATAGAAAGCCGTGAGAGTTGTTCTGGCAGATTGGAGTAGAATATGAATAAAAAGCAGAAAAAGATGCTTACAAGAATCATTATCGCAGCAGTCCTTATGATTGCTTTTAAGGTGATAAGCACATTTGTTGATATTCCTACGGTTGTTCTTTTTATAATGTACATGGTTCCTTATCTTGTTATTGGATATGATATTTTAAGGAAAGCAATTAAGGGAATTCTTAACAGACAGGTATTTGATGAGAATTTCCTTATGGCAGTTGCAACTGTAGGTGCAATTATAATTGCACTTGTAGATGATGGTGATTTTACAGAAGCAATTGCGGTTATGCTCTTTTATCAGATTGGTGAGCTGTTTCAGAATATTGCAGTTGGAAAGAGCCGTAAGAACATAAGTGAGCTTATGGACATCAGACCTGATTATGCCAATATTGAAGTTGATGGAAAGCTTGAGCAGGTAGATCCTGATGAAGTAGAGGTTGGTACAGTTATTGTTGTCCAGCCGGGAGAGAAAGTTCCTATTGATGGTATTATTGAAGAAGGTAATACAACTCTTAATACAAGTGCACTTACAGGTGAAAGCCTTCCAAGACAAGCAAAGGCTGGTGATGAAGTAATAAGCGGCTGCATTAATATGTCAGGTGTGCTTAAGATCCGCACAACTAAGGAATTTGGTGAATCCACAGTATCTAAGATACTTGATCTTGTAGAGAATGCAAGTTCCAAGAAATCGCGTTCAGAGAACTTTATCAGTAAATTTGCAAAGATATATACACCTGCAGTCTGTTACGGTGCGCTGGCACTTGCTATAATTCCACCACTTGTAAGCATGATATTCTTAGGAGTATCTCCTCAGTGGGGAATGTGGATATACAGAGCGCTTACATTTTTAGTAATAAGCTGTCCTTGTGCACTTGTCATAAGTATTCCGCTCAGCTTCTTTGCAGGAATCGGTGGAGCAAGTAATCAGGGTGTTCTTGTAAAAGGTTCAAGTTATCTTGAAGCACTTGCAGAGACAGACATTGTTGTCTTTGATAAGACAGGAACTATGACACAGGGAGTATTTGAGGTCAGTGGTGTATATAATAACACTATTGACAAAGATGAACTTATAAAATATGCTGCATTTGCAGAAAGCTATTCAACACACCCTATAAGCAAGAGTTTACAGAAAGCTTATGGAAAAGAGATTGACAAGACATTAGTTACAGATGTTGAGGAAATCAGTGGTGAAGGTGTTAAGGCTAATGTATCAGGAAGAGAAGTGGCTGCAGGTAACAGAAAGCTTATGAGAAGACTCGGTCTTGAATATGCAGAGTGCAACGAGGCCGGAACTCAGGTTCATGTGGCAGTTGACGGGGCATATGCAGGACTTATACTAATATCAGATTTGTTAAAGCCTCATGCAAAGCAGGCTATAGAAGAACTTAAGAAAGCTGGAGTACGTAAGACAGTAATGCTTACCGGTGATGCAAAGAATGTAGCAGATGCTGTAGCTAAAGAATTAAATATAGATGCTGTGTACAGTGAATTGCTTCCGGCAGATAAGGTTTCTAAGGTTGAGGAGCTGTTAGAACATAAGAAATCAAAGAAAAAGCTTGCATTTGTAGGTGATGGTATCAATGATGCACCGGTACTTTCAAGAGCAGATATCGGAATAGCAATGGGCGCATTAGGAAGTGACGCCGCTATAGAAGCAGCTGACATAGTATTGATGGACGATGACCCGTTAAAGATATCCAAGGCAATTAAGATATCAAGAAAATGCTTACGTATTGTTTATGAAAATATTTATTTTGCAATAGGCATAAAGCTTATATGTCTGGTGCTTGGTGCAATAGGTATAGCAAACATGTGGGTAGCAATATTTGCAGATGTAGGTGTAATGGTTATTGCTGTAATCAATGCAATAAGAGCATTATTCGTAAAGAACTTATAAAGAAAGAGGTAATATAATGGCAGATTGTGAATGCTGTGAGTCAATAGAAATACATGAGGACTTATTAAAGATAGTTAATGAAACAATGCCAGATGAGAATGAATTATACGACCTTGCAGAATTGTTCAAGGTATTCGGTGATTCAACGAGAATTAGAATACTGTATGTATTATTTGAGGCAGAAGTGTGCGTATGTGATTTAGCACAGGCTCTCAATATGACACAGTCTGCAATATCTCATCAGCTAAGAATATTGAAACAGAACAAGTTGGTTAAGAACAGAAGAGAAGGTAAATCAATATTCTATTCACTGGCAGACGATCATGTAAGAAGCATAATCGCACAGGGAAGAGAACATATTGAGGAAGATATGTAATTATGATAGGGCTGTTCAGGACTGGAATGGCTGGAAAAACCTACTATTTAATATCAAAATGTAGATTGTGTAGGTGTTATTTTACAAAAAAGGAGTTTCATCAATGATGAAGCTCCTTTTTTTAGTGAGAAAAAACCTACGCAATTGCGTGATTAACAAGTATGCGTAGGCAAAATAACAGCTTAATAGAAAAATATACCAGAGAAATCGGCAGAGCAACCCAACACCCCAACTGTACAGAAAATTTTACAACTGTCTTGTCACATGTAAACATTCGTGGTATACTCTAGCACAATGTATGTAAAACGCAAGTCAAGCATATGTAAACCTTAACGATTGGAGAAGCAATATGTCAGTTACAAGTGATATTTTAAAGTTGAAAAAAGAGAAGAATGCAGTTATTCTTGCACATTATTATGTAGATGAAGATGTTCAGGAAGTTGCTGATTATGTTGGGGATTCATTCTATCTTAGCAAGATAGCTACTAAGGTAGATCAGGATATTATAGTATTTGCGGGTGTTGAGTTCATGGGTGAGAGTGCTAAGATTCTTAATCCGGAAAAGAAGGTGCTTATGCCAGAGCCGGGGGCTGATTGTCCAATGGCACATATGGCAACTAAGGAAGAAATTCTTAAGATGCGTGAACAGTATGATGACCTTGCAGTTGTCTGTTACATCAATTCAACAGCAGAGCTAAAGACTTATTCAGACGTCTGTGTGACATCATCAAATGCAGTAAAGATAGTAAAGAACCTTCCTAATAAAAACATCTTCTTTATTCCTGATCAGAATCTTGGAAGATTCGTTGCAAAGCAGGTGCCAGAGAAAAATGTGATTCTTAATAAAGGCTTCTGTCCAAGACATGTCGCGATAACAGAGGATATGGTCGTTGAAACTAAGAAGAAATATCCACAGGCAAAGCTTGCAGCACACCCTGAATGTACAGAGGAAGTATTAAAATATGCTGATTACATAGGCAGTACATCAGGAATTATTGATTATGTTGTAGATACAGATTGTGAGGAATTCATAATTGCAACAGTTGATGGTGTATTTGGTGAGATAAGAAAAAAGGCACCTGGCAAGAAACTGTATACATTAAAGCCTGACCAGGTATGTGTCAACATGAAGATGGTAACCTTAGATAAGGTGCTTGATGTTCTTGAACAGGAAAATAATGAAGTGTTTGTAGACGAAGAAGTTGCAAAGAAAGCAATGAAGCCACTTACAAGAATGCTTGAGCTTGCAAAGTAAGATTGTAGTATGCGCAGAAAGAATGGAGGTATCCTATGAATAATACAATTAAAACAGATGTGCTGATAGCCGGATGTGGCTGTTCTGGTCTGTATATGGCAATGAATCTGCCTGCTGATAAGAAGATTCTTATGATAACAAAGTCTGATTGTGAGAGCAGTGATTCATTTCTGGCACAGGGCGGTATGTGTATGCTAAAATGTGAAGAAGATTACGACAGTTATTTTGAAGATACAATGAAAGCCGGCCATTATGAAAATGATAAGAAATCTGTTGAAATAATGATCCGTTCATCAGCAGATGTAGTAAAAGATCTTGTCGATTGTGGAGCAAGATTTGCAAGAGAGGCTGACGGAAGTCTTGCATACACAAGAGAAGGAGCTCATTCATCTAACAGGATAATATTCCATGAAGATATTACAGGTAAAGAGATAACAAGCCATCTGTTAGAGAAGGTGAGAACTCTTCCAAATGTGACAATTATGGAATACACAAGACTGCTTGATATAATAAGCAGAGATAACAGATGCCTTGGTGCGGTTATAAGGACAGAAAATGGAGAGCTTATTAAGGTAGAAGCTTCAGATGTTGTACTTGCTACAGGTGGAATTGGTGGTTTATACAGACATTCAACGAATTTCAGACATCTTACAGGAGATGCAATTGCAATTGCTATAAAGCATGGAGTAGAATTAAAGGATATTAATTATGTCCAGATTCATCCGACAACATTTTATTCTGACAAAGAGGAAGACAGGAGCTTTCTTATATCTGAATCAGTAAGAGGCGAAGGCGCAAAGCTTTATGATAAGAATGGAAAAAGATTTGTTAATGAGCTGCTACCAAGAGACCTGCTTACAGAAGAGATTAGAAAACAGATGGCAAAGGACAATACAGACTTTGTATGGGAAGATTTAAGGACAATACCTGAAGAAGAATTAAAAACGCATTTTCCTAATATAGTGCAGTATTGTATTGATAAGGGATATGACCCGTCAAAAGAGTGTATTCCGGTTGTTCCTGCACAGCACTATTTCATGGGAGGAATTAAGGTAGACCATGAGAGCAGAACAACAATGGATAACCTGTATGCAATAGGCGAGACAGCCTGCAACGGAGTTCATGGAAGAAACAGGCTTGCAAGCAATTCACTTCTTGAAAGTCTTGTGTTTGCAAAGAGGGCAGCGCTTGATATTACTGAAAATGCAGTTGTAAAACCGACACAGGATGAGATTACATATTTTGATACATTTGATGCAGAAAAATATGCAGATGAGTCGAAAATTGACGGAGAATATGCAGAATTAGTCAATAAAAAGATTGAAGAGGCAGATAAAGCCTATGAAGAAAGCCAGAAGAAGAATTACGCATAATATATAGAAATGGAGAAATGATATGTTTGATAAAGTTACTTTAAAGTTAAATGTGGATCCGCTCATTCTTGGAGCACTTAAAGAAGATATTACAAGTGAGGATGTGTCAACTAACAGTGTTATGCCAGAACCAAAACTTGGAGAAGTCGAGCTTATATGCAAGCAGGACGGAATAATATGTGGTCTGCAGGTATTTGCAAGAACATTTGAACTGCTTGATGAAGATGTAGAGATTACATTTTTTGCAAAAGACGGGGATGAGGTTAAGAAAGGTCAGAAGATGGCAGTTGTAAGAGGAGATATAAGAGTTCTTCTGTGTGGAGAAAGAACAGCACTTAATTATCTCCAGAGAATGAGTGGAATTGCGACATATACTAATGGTGTTGCGAAGCTGCTTGCAGGAACTAAGACAAAGCTTCTTGATACAAGAAAGACATCACCTAATAACCGTATATTTGAGAAGTATGCTGTCAGAATCGGAGGTGGTAATAACCACAGATATAATCTTACAGACGGAGTACTCCTTAAGGATAACCATATAGGTGCTGCAGGCGGAGTTAAGCAGGCAGTTACAATGGCTAAGGAATATGCACCATTTGTAAGAAAGATAGAAGTTGAAGTTGAGAACCTTTCAATGGTGCGTGAAGCTGTTGAGGCAGGTGCAGATATTATTATGCTTGATAATATGAGTCATGAGGATATGCGAGAGGCTATGAATATAATTGGTGGAAAAGCTTTAGTTGAAGTTTCGGGAAATGTAACTAAAGAAAACATTGCAAAAATTACTGACCTTGGTGTAGACTTTGTATCAAGTGGTGCACTTACACATTCTGCACCAATTATGGACATTTCATTAAAAAATCTTCATCCTGTACAGGAGTAATTATTGTCGGGGTGAACTGGGGAGTTGTAGCAATGAATGGAGAAGAGAGAAGAAATCAGATAGTAGATATATTAAAACATTCGTCAAGTCCTGTGCCGGGTACACAGCTTGCACAGATATTAGATGTAAGCAGGCAGGTTATAGTGCAGGATATAGCGCTTATCCGCGCGAAGAATATAGATGTTTTCTCAACTAACAGAGGCTATGTGCTTAATGATAAGCAGGAGTACAGCCGCATACTTAAGGTTAAACATGAAGATGATGAGGTGGAAGCAGAGCTTGGAGCAATAGTTGACATGGGTGGATGGATAAGAGACGTTTTTGTATATCACAAGGTATATGGTGTTATAAGAGCGGAGATGAATATACATTCAAGGCGTGATATCAGGAAATATCTTGAGGAAATTGCAAATGGAAAGAGCAGCCTATTGATGAATGTGACATCAGGATATCATTATCATACAATTGTTGCGGATGACGAACAGACACTGGATTTAATTCAGGAGGAGCTTGGAAAACTTGGATTTCTTGCAAAATTGCAGGAGTATGAGCCAGTGGATTTCTGGCATAAAGGGTGAATATGGACTTAACAATTTACACACTTACACATAAACATTTTACAAAGCCTGATGATAATATGTATGTGCCACTTCAGGTAGGTACAGCCATTAATTCACCACTGGGGTATCTCAGGGACGATACAGGAGATAATATATCGGCTCTTAACGGTTATTATAGTGAACTTACAGGATTATACTGGATATGGAAAAATGTGCATGATATTAATTATGTTGGAACATGCCATTACAGAAGATATCTTATTGACGAGAACGAGCATATTATGAATGAAAAGCAGTATGAGCAGATTTTTAAGGAGTACGAACTTGTTACAACCAAGAGAGTCGTTCTTAATAATTCATATCATTACGGATTTTCTGCTAATCATAATGTAACTGCGCTTGACATGACAGGTGAAGTTATTAAGGAATTATATCCCGAGTATTATGATACATTTATACAGCTTGTTAATGGCAATGAGACATATTTTGGAAATATGATAGTCACTTCTAAAGAGCTTTTTGATAAATATGCTGAGTGGCTGTTTACGATATTCTTTGAGGTTCAGAAACGCATTGATATGGAGACTGATAAGGATTCATACCACAGGCGTGTGTTTGGCTTTATATCTGAATTCTTATTGCTTGTGTGGGTGAGAGTAAACAATATCAATGTAAAGGAATGCAAGGTTGGAATGGTTGGCGAAAAAGCCGAAACAAGGGAGCTGAAAGCAGTTTTGTCGTCTTTTCTTGCAAAAGAGGATACAAAGGGTGCTATGCAGTACTTTATGGACTTTTACAACAAAAGACCTGATGTTCTCATGGAGGCATCTGATGTAACCGGTGAATTGCATCTTATGTTACAGATAACAGCAGTTATGGACATGCAGATAAAGCGTGAGGGTGGCAGCTTTTACAAAAGCAATCCGGATGTCCGTAAATGGTTTGGGGTATTTTCGGGTATAAACAGGAAAACACAGCTTGAATTAAAAGGACAACTTACAGAAGACTGGAAGGAAATGTATAGAGAAATGGGGATTCCTGAGGAAGCATTTGCGGTGGCACGGAAGTTGTATGGTAACAAATAAAAAGGAAATAATGTCTTTAGGTTTCAGGGTTAATAATGTAATATATCCGAAAAGTTCAGGTAAAATATGGGGTAAATATAAAAAATGTTATTGACACCAGCAGACAGTTATATTATATTTTAAAGGTATTTTGGATATAAAAAGATATCGTAAATACAGACCACATGTTTACATGTTAAGCCTTGCGGACGGGCGGGTCGGTTGCCGAGTGTGACGAGGGCACACATTATTGATTGAGTTAGAAGCTCAAATTTTATAAGTTGATTTTAAAATTATCATGCGAGAGAGCATATCATCTTGTGAAACGGTCAATAAGAGCGGTAACAGTGACTTACTTGGATAAACTCTGAAAGGTCAGATTTTCTGTATTTGGCAATACAGTAATCAAAAAGAAGATAGAATATGATTATACAGGCGTGATTGATTTTAAATCAATCACGCCTTTTTGCGCGAGCAGCGATGAGAATAGAAGTGAAAAATCACAATCATGCTTGCATGAATTGGGATTTCTTCACGGATATTCGAGGAGCGCCGCGACAATGACAGAGCGCAGCTCTGGAATAAAGCTGCGAGCGCGAGCAGCGATGAGAATAGAAGCATAGGCAGCAATGAGAACAGGGGGATATTATGGACTTAAAAAGACAGGCGAGTGCGCCGCTTTACGAAGCAATTGAGAAATTCAGAAAGAAAAGAATTGTTCCGTTTGATGTTCCGGGACATAAGAGAGGAAGAGGCAACCCAGAACTGGTAGATTTACTTGGAGAAAGATGTGTTGGAATAGATGTTAATTCAATGAAGCCACTTGATAACCTGTGCCACCCTGTTTCTGTTATTAAGGAGGCAGAGGAGCTCACAGCAGAGGCATTTGGGGCAGAACACGCATTTTTCATGGTAGGAGGAACTACGCAGGCAGTACAGAACATGGTGTTATCTGTATGTAAGGCTGGAGATGAGATTATCGTTCCAAGAAATGTGCATAAAAGCGTAATTAATGCATTGATTCTGTGTGGTGCGATTCCTGTTTATCTTAATACAGAAATTAATGCAAAGCTTGGAATAGTGCTTGGAGTAACTGTGCAGCAGGTTGAAAAGACAATACAGGAGCATCCGAATGCGGTGGCGGTTTTGGTGAACAATCCTACATATTATGGAATCTGTTCAGACATTAAAGGAATATGTGATATAGCACATTCATATGGACTTAAGGTGCTTGCCGATGAGGCACATGGAACGCATCTGTATTTTGGTGACAACCTTCCTATGAATTCAATGAAAGCAGGAGCAGACCTTGCAGCAATATCAATGCATAAGTCAGGCGGTTCGCTTACGCAGAGTTCAATCCTTCTTACCAATAATGGTATGAATGCTGATTATGTACAGACAATTATTAATATTACGCAGACAACGAGCGCGTCATATCTTCTTATGACAAGCCTTGATATATCAAGAAGAAATCTTGCCCTGCGCGGCAGACAGTCATTTGCAAAGGTGAGCGAGTGGGCACAGTATGCAAGAGATGAGATTAATATGGTAGGCGGTTATTATGCATACGGAAAAGAACTGATTAATGGTGGAACAGTCTATGATTATGATGTTACCAAGCTTTGTGTTTATACAAGGGATATCGGACTTGATGGAATTGAGGTGTATGATATCTTAAGAGATGAGTATGATATCCAGATAGAATTCGGCGACATTGGAAATATAATGGCGTACATATCAATTGGTGACAGAATACAGGATATAGAAAGACTTGTCGGAGCATTGGCTGAAATCAGCCGTCTGTATTCAAAAGAAGAAAAACGCTTTGAAGTAGACAGACAAATGCTGCTTCCAAGGGTACTTGCTTCACCACAGGAAGCCTTCTATGCCGATAAGATTAAAGTTCCAATCCGTGAGGCAGCAGGACATATATCAGGGGAGTTCGTAATGGCATATCCGCCAGGAATTCCTATACTTGCGCCGGGTGAAGAAATCACAGACGAGATAATAGACTATATTCAGTATTCAGTAGAGAAGGGCTGTTCAATGCAGGGAATGGAAGATTCAACATTGCAGACACTGAATGTATTAAGAATGTAAATGTCCGATTTGTTCAATCGGTCAAATATAGAAGGGAGAAAGTTTCTATGGAATTTTGGTTTTCAGAACTTCATTCACCACATGTGAAGTTTGATATCAGGGTTGAAAAACAACTGTTTTCTGGCGAGAGCGACTATCAGAGAATAGATGTATTTCAGTCGCCAGAGTTCGGAAAATTCCTGACACTTAATGGAAGTGTTATATTTTCAGAACAGGATTGTTTCATCTATAACGAGATGGTGGTGCATGTGCCAATGTCAGTCCATCCAGATGTTAAAAATGTATTGATAATCGGTGGCGGTGACGGAGGTGTATCAAAGGAACTGTTGCAGTATGACAATATCGAAAATATTGACATAGTTGAACAGGACAACATGTTTGTTGATGTGTGCAGGGAGTATTTTCCAGAGACGGCAGTAGGATTAGAAGATGAGAGAGTACACATTTATAATTCAGATGCATTAAGGTTCTTACGCTCCAAGCAGGATATGTATGACCTTATAATTAATGACGCAACAGACCCGTTTGGTGCGAGTGAGGGACTGTTTACAAGGGAATTTTATGGAAACTGTTATAAGGCACTTAAGGAGGACGGAATACTTGTGTACCAGCATGGAAGTCCTTTCTATGATGAGGATGAGGATGCATGCAGAAGCATGCACAGGAAGGTGTTCCACACATTTCCAATAAGCCGCGTGTATCAGGCACATATACCAACAAGTCCGTCAGGATACTGGCTGTTTGGATTTGCGTCAAAGAAATATCATCCGCTTAAGGATTTCAAGCCGGCAGAGTGGAAGAGAAGAAATATACATACAGAATATTACACAACTAATCTTCATACAGGTGCATTCATGCTGCCAAAGTATGTTGAAGAATTATTAGAACAGGAGGAAGAAAGATGAGCAGAGTATTAGTAATTGGTTGCGGAGGAGTTGCTTCAGTAGCAATCCACAAGATATGTCAGGTGAGCGAGGTGTTTTCAGACCTGTGCATAGCGAGCAGAACAGTGAGCAAATGTGACAAATTAGCAGACGAATTGAAGGACAAGACAAGCACTAACATCACAACAGCAAAGGTTGATGCTGACAACACAGATGAGGTTATTGCGCTTATCAATGAATTCAAGCCAGATGTAGTTCTTAATGTGGCACTTCCATATCAGGACCTTACGATTATGGATGCCTGCCTTGCATGTAAAGTTCCTTATGTTGATACTGCTAATTACGAGTGTGAGGATACAGACAATCCTGAGTGGAGAAAGGTATATGAGGAGAGATGCAAGCGTCTTGGATTTACAGCATATTTTGACTACTCATGGCAGTGGGCTTACAGAGAAAAATATAAAGAAGCCGGAATTACAGCACTTTTAGGAACTGGTTTTGATCCGGGTGTAACAAGCGTATTCACAGCTTATGCACAGAAACACTATTTTGATGAGATACATACAATTGATATATTAGACTGCAACGGCGGAGACCATGGATATCCGTTTGCAACTAACTTTAACCCGGAGATTAATCTTCGTGAGGTATCAGCACCCGGCTCATATTGGGAGGATGGTCACTGGGTTGAGATTCCTGCTATGTCAATAAAGAGAGAGTACAATTTTGAGGGAGTAGGAATGAAGGATATGTACCTGCTTCATCATGAGGAAATAGAGGCACTTGCTGCTAATATTCCGCATGTTAAGAGAATACGTTTCTTCATGACATTTGGACAGAGCTATCTTACACATATGAAATGCCTTGAGAATGTCGGAATGTTAAGAACTGACCCGGTTGAATTCAACGGACAGGAGATTGTTCCAATCCAGTTCTTAAAGGCACTTCTTCCAGACCCTGCTTCACTTGGACCAAGAACAGTAGGTAAGACTAATATTGGCTGTATCTTCACAGGTATCAAAGACGGCAAGGAGAAGAAGGTATATATTTACAATGTGTGCGACCATCAGGAATGTTACCGTGAGGTAGGTTCGCAGGCTATTTCATATACAACAGGCGTACCTGCTATGATTGGTACAATGCTTGTTGCAAAGGGACTCTGGAATAAGCCGGGAGTATTCACAACAGATGAATTTGATCCGGATCCATACATGGATGCGCTTAATAAGTATGGTCTTCCATGGGTTGTCGATGAAAATCCTGTTTTAGTAGACTAAAAAGAGAGGTTAATTATGAGATTTGATGAGTTAAAGACACCGGCATATGTAATAGATGAAAAAATGCTTATTCATAATCTTGAGATACTTCATAAAGTAGAAGAAGATACCAGTTGCCACATACTGCTGGCGCAGAAAGCATTTTCAGCATATGCAGAATATCCGCTGATTGGAAAATATATAAGCGGAACTACGGCAAGTGGAATATATGAAGCCAGACTTGGTGCTGAGTGTATGGGAAAAGAAAATCATGTATTTGCACCGGCATTTACTGATGAGGATATGGATGAGCTTGTAAATATATGTGACCATGTTGTCTTTAACTCAGTTTCACAGTTAAAGAAGCATAAAGCCAGATGTATTGAGGCTGGAGTAAGCTTTGGACTTCGAGTTAATCCAGAGTTTTCTACACAGGGTGACCATGCAATATATGACCCATGTGCGCCAGGCAGCAGACTTGGAGTTACTCTTAAGAACCTGAAAGCCGCTCTTAAGGAAGAACCGGATGTGTTATCTGGCATGGAAGGAATACATTTTCATACATTATGTGAGCAGAATTCAGATGACTTAGAGGCAACATTAAAGGCTGTTGAAGAGAAATTCGGATTTCTCATGAAAGATATGAAGTGGGTTAATTTTGGCGGCGGACATCATATAACCCGTGAAGATTACGACATTGAAACTCTTGAAAAATGTATCAGTCATGTAAGAAGGAAATATGACGTACAGGTGTATGTTGAACCGGGGGAAGCTGTTGCACTTAATGCAGGATATCTTGTGACTACAGTGCTTGATAAGGTTGAAAATGGAATAACAACTCTTATACTTGATGCATCTGCAGCGTGTCATATGCCAGATGTACTGGAAATGCCATACACACCACCTCTTCGTGGTGGATTGAAAATATCGGACATGGAAGATGAGTATGGAATTGATAAGGACATAGAGATTGATTTTGATATGGACGTAAAAGAAGGTATATGGAAACCGGCGAAGAATGGAAGATACAGATACAGACTGTCATCTTATACATGTCTTGCAGGAGATATCATAGGTGATTATCAATTCGGCAGGGAAATCAATGTCGGGGACAGACTCGTATTTGAAGATATGGCTATATATTCAATGGTTAAGAACAATACATTTAACGGAATCCCGCTGCCGGATATTGTAATTATGGATAGTGATGGGGAATGTAAGGTATGGAAGCATTTTGGCTATGAAGATTTCAAAGGGAGATTATAGATATGGATTATATTAACAGTACTCCGGCAGCAGATGGTTTTCGCATGCCTGCTGAATTTGAAAGACATCAGGGCTGCATTATGATATGGCCAGAAAGACCGGGTTCCTGGGCTTATGGAGCAAAGGCGGCTAAGAAAGCATTTGCACAGATAGCGTCTGTAATCAGTGAAAGCGAGCAGGTATACATGATTGTATCAGAAGGTAGAAAAGAGGAAGCAGCAAAGATGCTCCCGGAAACGGTCAGGCTTGTAGTCATGGATACAGACGATGCATGGGCAAGAGATACAGGTCCTACATTCGTTGTGAGTGGAAATGTGGATACACCATATGAAGCGCGTGATTTGCGTGGAATTAACTGGGAATTTAATGCGTGGGGCGGAACATATGACGGACTGTATGCGTACTGGGACAATGACAACCTTGTAGCCGGACAGTTTATGTCTTATCTTGGCTGTCAGGGATATAATGCAGCACCATTTGTTCTTGAAGGTGGTTCAATACATACAGATGGCGAAGGAACAATGCTTGTTACTGAAAGCTGTCTGTTGAGTAAGGGAAGAAATCCTGAACTTACTAAGGCACAGATTGAGGATAAATTAAAGCAGTACTGCAATGTAAGCAGGATAATCTGGCTTCCATGTGGAATATATAATGATGAGACTAACGAACATGTGGATAATGTATGCGCATTTACAGCACCCGCAGAGGTCGTGCTTGCATGGACAGATGATGAGAATGACCCGCAGTATGAGATGAGCAAGGCTTGTCTTTCTGTTCTAGAGAATGTAACTGACGCCAAAGGAAGACACATTAAAGTAAGAAAAATGCTTATTCCTAAGAAACCTGTGTGCATAACTGAGGAAGAACTTAATGGCTTTGAATTTGAGGAAGGCGAGGACATGAGAGAAGCAGGCGAGCGTCTTGCTGCGTCTTATGTTAATTTCTATATTGCCAATGACTCAGTCATAGTGCCGCAATTTGATGACGAGGCGGACAGACTTGCGGTAAATGTGCTTAAAGAAGCATTTCCTGACAGAAAGATAGTCGGGATATATGCAAGAGATATAATAGTCGGTGGAGGCAATATCCACTGTATTACACAACAGATTCCGGAGGTAAAATAGTGTGAGAAATGTAAAGTATGCAGGCATACAGATGCAGTGTTCACGGTCGGTAGAAGAGAACATTGCAAAGGCTGATAAGATGGTTCGTGAAGCGGCAGCTAACGGTGCACAGATAATACTGCTTCCTGAGCTTTTTGAAAGACAGTATTTCTGTCAGGAGAGAAATTATGATTATTACGCATTTGCAACACCTGTTGATGAGAATCCGGCTGTGAAGCATTTTCAGAAGGTGGCAGCCGAGCTGCACGTTGTGCTTCCAATAAGCTTTTATGAAAGAGATATAAATGTGTTCTATAACACTGTTGCAGTTATTGACGCAGATGGAAGTGTTCTTGGAATATACAGAAAAACACATATTCCTGATGACCATTATTATCAGGAAAAGTTCTATTTCACACCGGGAGATACAGGCTTTAAGGTGTGGGATACAAAATATGCGAGAATTGGAGTAGGAATATGCTGGGATCAGTGGTTTCCAGAGACAGCCAGAGGAATGGCGGTACAGGGAGCAGAAATCCTTTTCTATCCGACAGCGATTGGCTCAGAGCCGATTCTTGAGGTTGACAGCATGCCGCACTGGAGAAGATGTATGCAGGGACATTCAGCGTGCAATATAGTTCCTGTTGTAGCTGCCAACCGTATTGGTGAGGAGAAGGTTACACCATCTGAAGCTAATGGTTATCAGGAATCATCACTTTTATTCTATGGTTCTTCATTTGTAACAGATGCAACAGGCGAGATAGTGACACAGGCATCAAGAGACAAGGAAGAAATTGTCTATGGGGAATCCGACCTTGACGCAGATGCCGACCTTCGCGTGAGCTGGGGCCTGTTCAGGGACAGAAGACCAGAAATCTATAAAGGTATCAGATAAAATAAGCCAGTTAATCTTAATTGCTAGATTAACTGGCTTTAATATTATTAGTATGGTGTTAGTTCTCATTAGCGATAGCAGCTTCTGCTCTTTCTAAATCCTCTTTAGTGTACCTGGTTAATATCTGTTCTTTGGTTATGCCGAATTCTAGCATGGAGATGATAGAGTTGACTTTTTCGGAATCGATACCTTCTTTCATACCTTTGCTTTCACATTCAGCCTGAAATCGTTTCATTGCTTCACACATATTGACAGTCCCTCCTTGTTCAGTATCTGTACATAAGTCCATAAGCTTTGGAACTGAGGTTATGTTACATATCAGTTCCATTACATCAATATCTACATTGCGGGATTCATATTCACGATATATTGAATCGAAATCATCATTATATATGTTCCTTATAATATTAAACACATCTCTTACATCTTCATTATAAAATGTATATTTATCAGAATCAAGTATCTGAACCAGATTTAACTTATAGTCGGAGAAGTAAGCCTTGATATTATCAGGCATGGAAATCATCATGTCAGACAGGCAGGTAGGACCATCCCATAACGACTCACCATAGTAAAGAACGAGCGTTATTATAGGGTGGAAACGGTCAGACTTGTTAATTCCAGAAAGAAATTCTTCATGAGAACTGAAAGAATCTTTATTCAGCTTATGATGTTTTTTGATATCATTATATTCTTTTATGTAGCCGAGTGCATCATAAGTCATAGTTCTTAGAGGCATGGCATAATGGGTCTTGTCTTGAATCTCAAGACCAAGAATATTGAACTCAACGCCATCAGACATCTTCTTTACTACATCTCTGTTTCTGGTAATAGATTCATTGTAACTTTTGGAATGAATTGTAGCAGAGACATCAGTGTCCATTTCTGTAAGTTTGTCAGGTTTAAGCACCTGTTTACCATTAAAGACAGTAGCATTGAAAAGATCTGCAAAATGTTCATTATCACGCCAGAAAGTCTTAAGGGAGACATCTTTCTGGTGAGTAGTGCGGTTGCTATTATTCATATGTCGCCTTTCTTAAATGTTTCATATGTGAGATATAGTTAAAATATAAAATGATGCACCAATGTGTAATATATAATAACAATACAGAGAGAATATGTCAATATAATCTATAAAATATATTTAAAGAATAATATTGACGGATATATAAGAAGTTAATATAATAAAATTAATTTCTACTTTTAGGTAGATTAAAGTGATTTGTTAAAAGGTAACGCATAGGAAGCGTTATTTTTTTAAATATAATCGAGTATATATTACATCACTTTATAAAAATTGAACATAGTAAAGGAGGATATTTATATGAATGGAAATCGTAGCATAGTTTACAGAGAGTTTGTGGGGGTTATACCAGTAGCAAAGACACTAAGGAATGAATTAAGACCTGTTGGGCATACACAGGAGCATATAATACAGAATGGACTTATCCAGGAAGATGAGTTAAGACAAGAGAAAAGCACAGAGTTAAAAAATATAATGGATGATTATTATAGAGAATATATAGATAAATCATTATCAGGTGTAACTGATCTAGATTTTACTCTGCTTTTTGAATTAATGAATTTGGTTCAGTCAAGTCCATCAAAAGATAATAAGAAAGCATTAGAAAAAGAGCAGAGCAAAATGAGAGAACAGATATGCACACATCTGCAATCAGATTCTAATTACAAAAATATATTTAACGCAAAGCTTTTGAAAGAGATACTGCCAAATTTTATTAAAAATTATAATCAATATGATGTTAAAGACAAAGCTTGCAAACTGGAAACATTAGCATTGTTTAATGGTTTTAGCACATATTTTACGGATTTTTTTGAAAAGAGAAAAAATGTATTTACCAAAGAGGCTGTTTCTACATCTATAGCTTATAGAATTGTGCATGAAAATTCTTTGATTTTTCTTGCTAATATGACATCATATAAGAAAATCTCAGAAAAGGCATTGGATGAAATAGAAGTAATTGAAAAAAATAATCAGGATAAAATGGGTGATTGGGAATTGAATCAGATATTTAATCCGGATTTTTATAACATGGTATTAATTCAGTCAGGAATAGACTTTTACAATGAAATATGTGGTGTGGTTAATGCACATATGAATCTTTATTGCCAGCAGACAAAGAATAATTATAATTTATTCAAAATGCGTAAGCTGCATAAGCAAATCCTTGCGTATACATCAACTTCATTTGAAGTACCTAAAATGTTTGAAGATGATATGAGCGTATATAATGCTGTTAATGCGTTTATTGATGAAACAGAAAAAGGCAATATAATTGGAAAACTGAAAGATATCGTTAATAAATATGATGAATTAGATGAGAAAAGAATATATATATCAAAAGATTTTTATGAGACATTATCATGTTTTATAAGTGGTAACTGGAATTTAATTACAGGCTGCGTTGAAAATTTTTATAATGAAAATATACATGCAAAAGGTAAGTCTAAAGAAGGAAAAGTTAAAAAAGCTGTAAAAGAAGATAAATATAAGAGTATTAATGATGTTAATGATTTAGTTGAGAAATATATAGATGAAAAAGAACGAAATGAATTTAAAAATTCTAATGCTAAGCAATATATAAGGGAAATTAGTAATATAATAACTGATACAGAAACAGCACATTTGGAATACGATGAGCATATAAGTCTGATTGAGAGCGAAGAAAAAGCTGATGAAATGAAGAAAAGGCTTGATATGTATATGAACATGTATCATTGGGCAAAGGCATTTATTGTTGATGAAGTACTGGATAGAGATGAAATGTTTTATTCAGATATAGACGATATCTATAATATATTAGAAAATATAGTGCCATTATATAACAGGGTGAGAAATTACGTTACACAGAAACCATACAATTCTAAGAAAATAAAACTTAATTTTCAAAGTCCTACACTTGCTAATGGTTGGTCGCAGAGTAAAGAGTTTGATAATAATGCAATAATTTTAATAAGAGATAATAAGTATTATCTGGCAATTTTTAATGCTAAAAATAAACCCGATAAAAAGATTATACAGGGAAATTCTGATAAAAAGAACGATAATGATTATAAGAAGATGGTATATAATCTGTTGCCGGGGGCGAATAAAATGCTTCCTAAAGTGTTCTTATCAAAGAAAGGAATAGAAACATTTAAGCCATCTGATTATATAATTTCCGGTTATAATGCACACAAACATATTAAGACAGGTGAGAATTTTGATATCAGTTTTTGTAGGGATTTAATTGATTATTTTAAGAACAGCATAGAGAAACATGCGGAATGGAGAAAATATGAATTTAAATTCTCTGCAACTGATAGTTATAACGATATAAGTGAATTCTACCGTGAAGTTGAAATGCAGGGGTATAGAATTGACTGGACTTATATAAGTGAAGCTGATATTAATAAGCTTGATGAGGAAGGCAAGATATATTTATTTCAGATTTATAATAAGGACTTCGCAGAGAACAGTACAGGAAAAGAAAATCTTCACACTATGTATTTCAAGAACATTTTTAGTGAAGAAAATCTTAAGGATATCATTATTAAATTAAATGGACAGGCTGAATTGTTTTATAGAAGGGCAAGCGTAAAAAATCCAGTTAAGCATAAAAAAGATTCTGTATTAGTTAATAAGACATATAAAAATCAGCTTGATAATGGTGATGTTGTAAGAATACCGATTCCAGATGATATATATAATGAAATTTATAAAATGTATAATGGATATATTAAAGAAAATGATTTGTCAGAAGATGCAAAGGAATATCTTGATAAAGTAGAGGTCAGGACTGCCCAAAAGGATATTGTTAAAGATTACAGATATACAGTTGACAAATATTTTATACATACGCCAATTACTATTAACTATAAAGTGACAGCACGAAATAATGTAAATGATATGGCTGTAAAATATATAGCACAAAATGATGATATGCATGTTATTGGAATTGACAGGGGTGAGCGTAATCTTATATATATTTCTGTTATAGATTCTCATGGAAATATCGTTAAACAGAAAAGTTATAATATATTGAATAATTATGATTATAAGAAGAAGCTGGTTGAGAAGGAAAAGACCAGAGAATATGCGAGAAAGAACTGGAAATCTATAGGAAATATTAAAGAGTTGAAAGAAGGATATATTTCAGGGGTAGTTCATGAGATAGCAATGCTTATGGTTGAGTATAATGCAATAATTGCTATGGAAGATTTGAATTATGGATTTAAGCGAGGTCGTTTTAAAGTTGAACGACAGGTATACCAGAAGTTCGAGAGTATGCTTATTAATAAGCTGAATTATTTTGCTTCTAAAGGAAAAGCTGTAGATGAACCAGGGGGACTGTTAAAAGGATATCAATTGACATATGTACCAGATAATATAAAAAATCTTGGGAAACAATGTGGTGTAATATTTTATGTACCTGCTGCATTTACATCAAAAATAGATCCGTCAACCGGATTTATCAGTGCATTTAATTTTAAGAGCATTTCAACAAATGCTTCGAGAAAACAGTTCTTTATGCAATTTGATGAAATAAGATATTGTGCCGAAAAAGACATGTTCAGTTTTGGATTTGATTATAATAATTTTGATACCTACAACATTACCATGAGTAAGACACAATGGACAGTATATACCAATGGTGAGAGACTGCAGAGTGAATTCAATAATGCAAGGAGAACAGGCAAAACAAAATCAATAAATCTTACAGAAACAATAAAATTATTATTAGAAGATAATGAAATTAATTATGCTGATGGACATGATGTAAGGATAGATATGGAGAAGATGGATGAAGATAAAAATTCTGAATTCTTTGCACAACTGTTATCTTTATATAAACTTACAGTTCAGATGAGAAATAGTTATACTGAAGCTGAGGAACAGGAGAAGGGAATAAGTTACGATAAAATAATATCACCTGTAATCAATGATGAAGGAGAATTTTTTGACTCAGATAATTATAAAGAATCAGATGATAAAGAATGCAAGATGCCAAAAGATGCAGATGCAAATGGTGCATATTGTATAGCGCTTAAGGGATTATATGAGGTGTTAAAGATAAAGTCTGAGTGGACAGAAGATGGTTTTGACAGGAACTGCCTGAAATTACCTCATGCTGAATGGTTGGATTTTATACAGAATAAAAGGTATGAATAAAGGATGATATCATAATTATTTCTAACTTAAATGATTTTATATTTTGTCCGGCTTCTATATATTTTCATAAGTTATATGGAAGTCAGGACAATCTTACATACCATGCTGCTTAATATTGTGGATGCCATATTGCAGGTTTATGGATTTGACACATATTACGGGGTATTTCATAAATGCTTTTACATGAGAAAATCAATAAATCTTGGACAATGTAAAGAAAATGATTTCGAAGTTATTAATAATAGATGGTGCTTAAAATTTAAGAACAATTTTTGCAAAATATTTGTCTAAATTCGGTCACAGGATACAGTATTCGGTTTTTGAAATTGACAATAGCACTAGAATATTAGATAATATAATCAGTGATTTGAAGAATAAGTATGAGAAGAGATTTAGTCAGGAAGACAGTGTTATGATCTTTAAATTATCTTCAAGTTGTGAAGTACTAAGGTTTGGATATGCAAAAAATGATGAAAAAGATTTTATTATTATTACATAATGCAAACATGGGCTTTGATAAAGTATTATTTAAAGGTTATTCAATAAAATATGAAAAAATACACAAATAAATTGTTTTTTATAAGGTTATATGATTAATAATTTGTTTAATTTGACGAATTAAGAGTTTGAATAACCTTAAATAATTTCTACTTTGTAGATTCTAACTTCATCAGAAAACATTTACATGTGTTTGAATAACTTTAAATAATTTCTACTTTGTAGATAGATCCGCTACATTCGTCACTGTGTGTTTGAATAACCTTAAATAATTTCTACTTTGTAGATATTCGCACGCTTAACAACCGTTTCATAGTTTGAATAACCTTAAATAATTTCTACTTTGTAGATCCCCTTGTATATAGCTGTGTTAAGAAGTTTGAATAACCTTAAATAATTTCTGCTTTGTAGATGACAAGTATTTTCTTGCAGTTTTTAACGCAAAAAGTAAGCCTGATAAAAAGATAATTTAGGGCAGTGGGGATAGAAAGAGTGATGCTGATTATAAGAAAATGGTATACAATCTGCTTCCTGGACCTAATAAAATGCTGCCTAAGGTATTCTTTTCAAAAAAAGGCATAAAAACATTTAAACCATCAGAGTATATAATTTCAGGTTACTATTGTAGATGTTAATCTTGCAAGCCTTATGGGCGTGTTGAATAATCCTTAATAATTTCTATACCAACACCTACTATAACTGCATTTTACGCATGATTAGTAGGTGTTTTTTCTGCTTTTCAAGCAATTCGCAACGAAAAATCCAAGAAATAACCTACTATTTAATGAAACCTGAGTCATTTAGTATGTTTTTTAGAATATAAAACTCTTTTTTAGTGCATAAATGACCTACGAAATTATGATGATAAGGCAATCTAGTAGGTTATTGAATAATCATGTGGTGAGTGAGCTAAGCTCAAGTGCGATATTTAAAATCATTTAAGTTTCAACCAGTAAGTATGGAAACAAAACGGTTATAAAACGGATATTTATTTACTATATTTTGGTTGACTAATGGATATACAACTCTTATAATGAGTATAGAAATTATATTTAATCATGTACGGATACTCATGTTTTGATTGGAGAGGGTTATATGACAATTAATGAGATGAAAGAGAAGAAGAAGGAAAAAGGATATTCATATGCCAAGATAGCTGAATTGTCTGGGGTGCCTCTGGGAACAGTGCAGAAGATTTTTTCTGGGGAAACAGAGAGTCCGCGATATGATACTCTTACAGCACTGGAACAGGTTTTTAATAAACAGTTAGAAGTAAGGGAGCCAGGTGGATTATATAAGGCAAGAAAGAATGGTGAATACACTATTGATGATTACAGGGCACTGCCTGATGAACAGAGAGTGGAGCTGATTGACGGATACTTTTATGATATGGCTTCGCCGACTTTCGGACATCAGTCAATTGGTGGGGAGATTCACAGGCAGATTGCTAATTATATTATGGAATATGGTGGAAACTGTCGTCCATTTATAGCACCTGTAGATGTACAGCTTGATTGTGATGAAAGGACTATGGTTCAGCCGGACGTAGGAATAGTATGCGATACATCTAAGATTAAGAGATTTGGTATATATGGTGCACCGGATTTTGTTGTGGAGGTCGTTTCTTCGTCTACCAAGAAGAAGGATTATGCATTGAAGCTTTCCAAGTATATGGAGGCCGGAGTGCGTGAATACTGGATACTGGACTTTGCGCAGGAGAAGGTCCTTGTGTATTTCTTTGAGAGTGATGTATATCCGGTGATATATGGATTTGATAAGCCTGTTCCGGTGAATATATATAATGGAGAACTTAAGATTGATTTTACCAATATTGCGAGATGGCTTAAAGAAGGCATGGAATAAAACTTGGAGAAAGGAAATGATATGGCACATAGTAATCCGATAACAATCGGCATGCTGGCACATGTTGATGCAGGAAAGACGACGCTGTCAGAGGCGATACTATATAGTGCGGGAAGCATAAGAAAATTAGGACGAGTTGATAATCAGGATACATTTCTTGATACAGGGGATATGGAGAGAGCAAGAGGAATCACCATATTCTCAAAGCAGGCGGCTTATAATTATAACGGAAGTTCATACACGCTGCTTGATACACCAGGGCATGTTGATTTCTCGGCTGAGACAGAGAGAACGTTGTGGGTGCTTGACGCAGCGGTTCTTGTAATAAGCGGAATGGACGGAGTACAGGGACATACCGAGACGCTGTGGAGTCTGCTTAAAAGACTTGGAATTCCGGTATTTATATTTGTCAATAAGATGGACCAGCAGGGAACGAACAGGGCAAGAATTATGGAGCAGCTAAAGAACAGGCTGTCAGAGTCATGTGTGGATTTTAATAATATAGATTACGAAGAAGTTGCAATGTGCCATGAAGAGGCACTTGAGCAGTTTCTTGAATCTGCACATGTTGATGATGCCCTTATGAGCCGCATGATTATGGAAAGAAAAATGTTTCCTGTATATTTTGGTTCGGCACTCAGAATGAACGGAGTAGAGGAACTTATAAATGGAATTGATACATATGTAAGCTGTCCTGATTACGGCGAAGAATTCTCGGCAAAGGTGTATAAGATTACAAGAGATGAAAGAGGAGAAAGACTTACACATCTTAAAGTATGCGGTGGTTCTTTAAAATCAAAAATGCTTATTGGCAATGAGAAGGTCAACCAGATAAGAGTCTATGCAGGAGATAAATTTACAAGCATTAATGAAGCAGTTGCCGGAACTGTCTGTGCTGTGACAGGACTTTCAGAGACTAAGGCAGGTCAGTTTATTGGAGCAGGCGGAGAGGATAATATACCTGTGCTTGAGCCGGTACTTAATTACAAGCTTAATCTTCCGGCAGGGACAGATCCGGTGGCACTTCTTTCAAAGCTTCGTACACTCGAGGAGGAAGAACCTGAGCTTCATGTTGAATGGGATGAGAATTTTAAAGAGATACATGTAAGCGTAATGGGTCCGGTGCTTATCGAGGTGCTGACCAATATTATCAGGACAAGATTTGGTGTAGATGTAACATTTGGTGAAGGAAGCATTGTATATAAAGAGACAATTAAGAATAAGGCGTATGGTATCGGACATTTCGAGCCTTTAAGACATTATGCGGAGGTTCATCTGCTGCTTGAACCGGGTGAGCCGGGAAGCGGCATGAGATACGAATGTCATTGCAGTGAGGATATACTTGATAAGAACTGGCAGAGGCTTGTGTATACACATTTGTGTGAAAAAATGCATAGAGGAGTGCTTACAGGTTCTGAACTCACGGACATGAAGATTACGCTGGTTGCAGGAAGGGCGCATCCAAAGCATACGGAAGGCGGAGATTTCAGGCAGGCAACCTACAGAGCTGTAAGGCAGGGGCTTATGCAGGCAGAATCAGTATTGTTAGAGCCGTTCTACGCATTTTCACTTGAGGTAAAGAGAGATTATGTCGGCAGGGCAATGACCGACTTCGAGAGAATGGGTGCAGCATTTAACATGCAGGAGGCTGATGGTGATAATGTTGTTATCACAGGTGAAGGTCCGGTTTCAGTGATTGGCAACTATCAGGCAGAGGTCAATGCCTATACAAAAGGAACAGGCAGGCTTGCACTTAAGATGGCAGGTTACAGACCATGCCATAATACAGAAGAGGTTATTGGAAAATTCGGCTATGAGCCTGAGCGTGATACAAGAAACCCGGTAGATTCAGTATTCTGTGCAGGCGGTTCGGGATATGTTGTGCCGTGGAATGAAGTAAGAGAGCATGCACATGTCGAGATAGCCGTGACGGATTCCGGGGTTGCCGGTGGACAGTCTGACAGGGAGGTTAAGCTGACTGCAAAGCAGGCTTCAAGAACAGTGTCTGACGAGTGGATTGGAACAGACGAGGTAGACAGAATCTTGAATGAAACATATTTTTCTAACAGCAGAGGAGATAACGAGAGAAGAAAGTTATCGAAAAGAAAAGCTGACACTGCAGTTGGAAGATATATTGCAGGCGGTAATGCCAATGTTAAAAACCCTCCTAAAGCACCTGAATATAATCCGGCTAAGAAAAGCTTCCTTCTTGTTGATGGATATAATATAATACATGCATTTAAAGAACTTTCAGAGCTTGCACAGGTCAATCTTGACAGTGCAAGAGGCAGGCTGCTTGATATATTGTGTAATTATCAGGCAATGAAGGGTTGTGAACTGATTGCGGTATTTGACGCATACAGAGTTCCGGGACATGATGAGGAGTTTATAGATTTTCATAATATTCATGTTGTATTTACGAAGACAGCGGAAACTGCTGACCATTATATAGAAAAATTTGCACATGAGAATGGAAAGAAATATAATGTAACGGTGGCAACATCAGATGGCGTAGAACAGGTAATTATAAGAGGACAGGGATGCCTGCTTATATCTGCAAGAGAGTTCGAGAAAGAGATAGCTGCGATGGAGGAACACCTCCGCGAAAACTACCTTAATAAGACATATTGATGATAACACATATATTTAAAACGAGGTGACATACGATGAGTACATTATGGGTTGTTGGTGATTCAACATTAAGCTCTTTTGATGACAAATACTATTATCCAAGATATGGATACGGAACCAAGCTTGGCTGTTATCTTAACAGCAAGGTGCAGGTTAATAATCTTGCACTTTCAGGAAGAAGCAGCTTAAGCTTTACTAAGGAAGAGAATTATAAGGAACTTCTTGCAGGCATGAAAGCAGGAGATTTTCTTATAATCGGATTTGGACATAATGATGAGAAAACAGAGGCAGGAAGATATACAAGCCCGATAGGCGGCAGGGATAAGAAAGGCACATTTGCAGCATCATTATATGACAATTATATTAAGCCGGCACTTGATGTTTCATGTACACCAATACTGTGTACACCTATTGTAAGAAGAACTGCAACAGGAGAGTGGACAAAGCAGGAGCTTCACATAACTGATGACGCTGCACAGTTTGAGGGAGGGGATTATTCACAGGCAGTCCGTGACCTTGCAAGAGACCTTGGAATCGTCTGCGTTGATATGACTGAAAAGACAAAGGCTTTATATGAAGAGTTAGGACCAGAAGAGACAATTTATCTTCACGCATGGCCATCTAATAAAGAAGTAAGTGTTGACAATACACACACTAATATATGGGGCGGCAGGGTTAATGCTTTCCTTGTTATGCAGGAGCTTGAAAAGGCTGGAATATCAGGACTTTCAGAGAATATAGTTAATATAAGGGCAGATGAACCGCTTCCAGACAAGAACAGATATCTTGAAAAAAATGCTTCATACAAGCCGGTAGTGTTCAGCGATGAGCTTGCTGACAGCAAGAACTTTAAAGATGCATATGGATTCAAAGGCACAGTATTCGGTGATGTTACAACTCTGCCAACGGAATCTGATAATTATATACTTGAAGAAGTTCCAGGGGGAATACACATCGCGGTTAAGAATAATGATGGCAAGATATCTACTGTTACAGACGGAATTGCAATGTACTATAAGAAGATTCCTGTAAATGTGAACTTTACCCTTAAGGCTAAGATGACAATTAATGATTATTTCTATAACAATCAGGTGTCATTTGGGCTTATGGTAAGAGATGACATGTATATTGATAAGAAAATGCCTGATGTACTTGGCGATTATATAGCGGCAGCACCACTTAACCTTACTTATAAAGACCAGGCATGGAGCTGTTTTGCAAGAAAGAACAGCGAACTTATGCAGGGAAGCGTGACAGGAAGAGAACTTAAGCCGGGTGATACAGTAGAAGCATGTATAAAGTCTAATCCGGACGGATATGCAGTAAAATTAGGCGATGGAGAGTTCTTAACAGGCGGATTTGATTTTAAGCTGACAGCCGTAGACCCTAAGCATGTATACGCAGGATTCTTCGTTTCGAGAAATGCGGATGTTACATTTACGGATATAGAATATACAGAGAATTAATACAATTTTTATATATGATTGTATTTAATTTTACATAGGAAAATGTTACAATTACATCAGAAATATCGTGAAAAAATAGCGTTGACGCGGAAATGAGGCATATTATGAAACTAACATTTTTAGGCGCGGATCATGAGGTAACAGGAAGCTGTCATTTCTTACAGGCGGCAGGTCTTAATATTCTTGTAGACTGCGGTATGGAACAGGGCAATGATGTATATGAAAACCAGGAACTTCCTATTGCAGCATCTGATGTGGATTGCATATTGCTGACGCATGCACACATTGACCATTCAGGTCTGATTCCTCTTATGTATGTGAATGGATTCAGGGGACAGGTGTATTCAACATCAGCTACGGCACAGCTGTGTGAGATAATGTTAAGAGACAGCGCACATATTCAGATGTTTGAAGCTGAATGGAGAAACCGGAAGGCTGCCAGATCAGGAGGAAAACTCAAGGAATTTGTTCCACTGTATGATATGGATGCAGCAGTTAATGTCTGCAAGCAGTTCGTAGGCTGTGAGTATGACAGGGTATATGATATTGCAGAAGGAATTAAGATTAGATTCACAGATGTTGGACATCTTCTTGGTTCAGCGAGTATCGAGGTATGGGCAACAGAGAAGACAGAGAATGGTGATGTAACAGAGAAGATTGTGTTTTCGGGTGATATAGGTAATATTAACAAGCCGATAATTAAAGACCCGAAGCATGTCAGGGATGCCGACTATGTAGTTATGGAGTCAACTTATGGTAACAGAAGCCACGGAGGAACTCCTAATTATGTGGAAGATTTAACTGATATATTTAAGAGAACATTTGAAAGAGGCGGTAATGTTGTTATTCCGTCCTTTGCAGTAGGAAGAACTCAGGAACTGCTTTATATCATAAGAAAGATTAAAGAAGATAATCTCGTTGGCAGAGATTTTGATGTATATATGGATAGTCCACTTGCTATTGAAGCGACGAACATATTTATTAAGAATGTGGAGAGCTGCTTTGATGATGAGGCAGTAGAACTTGTAAGAAAGGGGATTAATCCGCTTTCATTTCCAGGGCTTAAGTATGCAACTACGGGAGATGAATCAAAGCAGATTAACTTTGATCCTAATCCTAAGGTTATTATTTCTTCATCAGGTATGTGTGAAGCAGGAAGAATAAGACATCATTTGAAGCATAATTTGTGGAGACCAGAGTGTACAATTGTATTTGTTGGTTATCAGGCTGTTGGAACAACAGGCCGTATAATAGTTGATGGTGCAGAGGAGATTAAACTTTTTGGCGAACCGATACAGATAAAGGCAGAGATTGTACAGCTTAAGGGTTCAAGTGGTCATGCTGATAAAGATGGGCTTCTTTGTTGGATTAATGCATTTGACACAAAGCCTAAAAAGGTGTTTGTTGTGCATGGCGAAGACAGTGTGTGTGACGAGTTTACGGAGTGTCTTAAAGAAGAATATGGTTATGATGCCATGGCACCATATACAGGTGGAAGTTATGATCTTATTGCAGACAGAGTTATCTCTGAAGGAGTTAAGGAAAGAAAGACTAGAAGAACGACGAGTACACAGCGTGGTAAAACTGTATTTGACAGACTTGTTGCTGCTGGAAAGCGTCTCATGACAGTTATTACACACAATGAGGGTGGTACGAATAAAGATCTGGCTAAGTTTACAGATCAGATTAATGCATTATGTGATAAATGGGACAGGTGATTATGATGAAGATGCTGTTTGTTTTTAATCCAAACTCAGGAAAAGCTCAGATTAAGAATCAGCTGATGAAGATAATACAGGTGTTTTCTAAGGCTGGATATGAGATTACTGTATATCCGACTAAGGCACCGCTTGATGGCTATCAGCACATTTTAGATAATGAAGGCAGGTATGATGTCATAACATGTAGTGGTGGAGATGGTACTCTTAATGAAACGGTTGCGGCTGTTCTTAAGTATAAAGGAGAGAAGCCGCCGATAGGGTATATTCCTAGTGGAACAACGAATGATTTTGCTGCGAGTCTGGGAATTCCAAGAAATATGGTGAAGGCCGCTGTTAATATAGCAAAGGGTAAACATTTTCCTTGTGATGTAGGAATTGTAAATGGAGAACGCTCATTTAATTATGTTGCTGCATTTGGGGCGTTTACAAGGGTTTCTTATGGAACTCCACAGAATCTTAAGAATATACTTGGACATCAGGCTTATGTAATTGAAGCAGTCAGAAGCTTATCAACTATTAAACCACAGTATATGCGTGTATATTCTGAGGAGATGAATGTTGAGGGCAATTTTGTATATGGAATGATAAGCAATACAGATTCAGTTGGTGGAATAAAGAATCTTACCGGCAATGATGTTAATCTGCAGGATGGATTATTTGAAGTTACCCTGATAAGAGAGCTTAACAATCCTATAGCAGTCCAATCGCTTATTAATGCTTTTATAACTAAAGACCTTAGTAAATGTGACTGGGTATGCACATGGAAGACCAGCTCTGTAAGGTTCGAATCACCACAGCCTGTATCATGGACACTTGATGGTGAATATGGTGGAGAACATACAGAAATAAAGTTTTCTGTTAAGGAGAAAGCGGTTGATTTCCTGATAGGAGGAGTACCTGCTAATAACTAATAGATAATCATTAATAATATAAAGTGATAAAACCTTGTAAATTAGTACGTTGGGTTTTGTCACTTTATTTTTTTACTAATTTTACGCCGACAGGTAAAAATCATACACAATTTAGAAACAATTCAATTTCTATGCTTAAAAACAGGCAGGGATTAAGTGTGAAACATATAATGATAAATAAAGATAATATTACATTTTAAGAGATAATATTGTGACAAATTGTGTAATTGTCTGATAATTATAATAAACAATAGTAATAGTTAAATTATCAGACAATTGCGGCAAAAAAATATTTACAAAATCCATAAAACAGGAGTATATTATGTGCAAGCAAAGCTTTAGAATATACGAAAGGATGATTAGACTTATGGAAAATGAAATCAAACAGCCTGGTCTTTACAGATCTGAACTTGAGCATGATGCCTGTGGTATCGGAGCTATTGTAAGTATTAATGGAATTAAGACACATCAGACAGTATCTGATGCTTTAAGCATTGTAGAAAATCTTGAGCATAGAGCTGGTAAAGATGCAGAAGGAAAGACTGGTGATGGTGTTGGTATCCTTCTTCAGATATCACACAAATTCTTTAAGAAAGCCGTAAAGCCATTAGGAATTGAGCTTGGGGATGAGCGCGATTATGGCGTTGGAATGTTTTTCTTCCCACAAGATGAACTGGCAAGAAACAGAGCCAAGAAGATGTTCGAAATCATTGTTGAGAAGGAAGGACTTGAATTCTTAGGTTGGAGAGATGTTCCAACATTTCCTAATGTCCTTGGTAAAAAGGCAGTTGACTGTATGCCATATATCATGCAGGGATTTGTAAAAAGACCTGCCAATGCAGCTAAAGGAATTGAGTTCGACAGAAGACTTTATGTTGCAAGACGAGTATTTGAGCAGACAGCAGAAGATACAACTTACGTATGTTCATTATCAAGCAGAACGATTGTATACAAAGGTATGTTCCTTGTAGGACAGCTTCGTCAGTTCTTTGGTGACCTTGAAAATCCTGATTATGAGTCAGCTATTGCACTTGTTCATTCAAGATTCTCAACTAACACTAACCCAAGCTGGGAGAGAGCTCATCCTAACAGATTCATGGTACATAATGGTGAGATTAATACTATCAAGGGTAATGCCGACAGAATGTTAGCAAGAGAAGAGACAATGACATCTCCATATCTTGAAGATGAGATGTCAAAGATTACTCCGGTTGTTAATACTAATGGTTCAGATTCAGCAATGTTAGATAACACACTTGAGTTCTTTGTTATGAACGGCATGCCGCTTCCACTTGCTGTTATGATTACAATTCCTGAGCCTTGGATTAACAATGGTGCAATGGCACAGGAGAAGAAGGACTTCTACCAGTATTATGCAACAATGATGGAGCCTTGGGATGGTCCGGCTTCTATCGCATTTACAGATGGAGACTACTTTGGAGCAGTGCTTGACCGTAATGGTCTTCGTCCTTCAAGATATTATATCACTAACGATGGTTATCTTATTCTTTCTTCAGAGGTTGGTGCACTTCCAATCCCAGAGAGCAGAATTAAGTTAAAGGACAGATTAAGACCTGGAAAAATGCTTCTTATAGATACAGTTAAGGGCGAACTTATAGAGGATGATAAGCTTAAGGAAGAATATGCAACTAAGAACCCTTATGGTGAGTGGCTTGACAGCAATCTTATACAGCTTAAGGATTTAAAGATTCCTAACAAGAAGGTTCCTGTTCATACTAAGGAAGAAAGAGCAAGACTCCAGAAAGCATTTGGCTATACATACGAGGATTTCAAGACATCAATACTTCCTATGGCTCTTAACGGAACAGAGCAGACAGGTGCTATGGGTATTGATACTCCACTTGCAGTACTTTCTAATAAGCATCAGCCACTGTTTAATTATTTCAAACAGTTATTTGCACAGGTTACTAACCCACCAATTGATTCAATAAGAGAGAAGGTTGTTACATCAACAACTGTTTATCTTGGAACAGAGGGTAATATTCTTGAGGAAAAGGCTGAGAATTGCAAACAGTTAAGAATTAATGATCCAATCCTTACTAACACAGACCTTCTTAAAATTAAGAATATGAATGTTGAAGGATTTAAGGTAGAGACTATTCCTATTATATATTACAAGAATACTTCACTTGAAAGAGCTATCGACCACTTATTTGTTGAGGTTGACAGAGCACACAGAGAAGGTGCTAATATCATTATTCTTTCAGACAGAGGTGTTGATGAGAACCATGTTGCTATTCCTTCATTACTTGCGGTTGCTGCATTACAGCAGTATCTTGTACAGACTAAGAAGAGAACAAGCATGGCTGTAATCTTAGAGAGTGGTGAGCCAAGAGATGTCCATCATTTTGCGACTCTTCTTGGATATGGTGCTTCTGCAATTAACCCATATCTTGCACAGGAGAGTATTCAGGAGCTTATCGACCTTAATATGCTTGACAAGGATTATTATGCAGCAGTTGATGATTACAATAAGGCAATTATCACAGGTATTGTTAAGATTGCTGCCAAGATGGGTATTTCAACAATCCAGTCATATCAGGGTGCTAAGATATTTGAGGCAATTGGAATTAATTCAGATGTTATAGATAAATACTTTAAGGGTACAGTTTCAAGAATTGAAGGCGTGTCACTAAAGGATATTCAGGAAGATGTTGAGACACTTCACTCTAAGGCATTTGATCCACTTGGACTTTCTACAGATACTACTCTTGACAGCTCAGGCGCTCATAAGATGAGAAGCGGCAAGGAAGAACATCTGTATAACCCACAGACAATACATTTGTTACAGCTTGCTACAAGAACAGGAGATTACAAGACATTTAAGGAATATACAGCTCTTGTTAATAAGGAAGAGGGCGTTAAGAACTTAAGAGGTCTTATGAACATTAAGTTCCCTAAGAAGGGAATCAGCATTGATGAGGTTGAAAGTGTTGATTCTATCGTAAGAAGATTCAAGACTGGTGCTATGTCATATGGTTCAATATCAAGAGAGGCACATGAAACTATGGCTATTGCCATGAACATGCTTCATGGTAAGTCTAACTCAGGTGAAGGTGGAGAGGACATTGACAGATTAAAGGTTGGTCCGGATGGTCTTAACAGATGCTCTGCAATCAAGCAGGTTGCATCAGGAAGATTCGGCGTTACTTCTAGATACCTTGTAAGCGCACAGGAGATTCAGATTAAGATGGCACAGGGCGCTAAGCCGGGTGAAGGTGGACATCTTCCAGGAAAGAAGGTGTATCCTTGGATTGCAAAGACTCGTCTTTCAACTCCGGGTGTTGCGCTTATTTCACCACCACCACATCATGATATATATTCAATCGAGGATCTGGCACAGCTTATATACGACCTTAAGAATGCTAACAAGAATGCAAGAATATCAGTCAAGCTTGTTTCAGAAGCTGGTGTTGGTACAGTTGCATCAGGTGTTGCCAAGGCGGGCGCACAGGTAATTCTTATTTCTGGTTATGATGGAGGTACTGGTGCAGCTCCAAGAAGCTCTATACATAATGCCGGACTTCCATGGGAATTAGGTCTTGCAGAGGCACATCAGACTCTTACAATGAACGGACTGCGTAATAAGGTTATTATTGAGACAGATGGTAAGCTGATGAGCGGCAGGGATGTTGCTATTGCAGCAATGCTTGGTGCAGAGGAATTCGGATTTGCAACAGCTCCACTTGTAACTATGGGCTGCGTAATGATGAGAGTATGTAACCTTGATACATGCCCTGTTGGTGTTGCAACACAGAATCCTGAGCTTCGTAAGAGATTTACAGGTAAGCCTGAATATGTTGTTAATTTCATGAGATTCATTGCACAGGAACTCCGTGAGATAATGGCTGACTTAGGAATTAAGACACTTGATGAGCTGGTAGGAAGAACAGATTTGCTTGAGCAGAAGAATGTTGCCAAGAGCGGACGTTCAGCAGAGATTGATTTATCACAGATTCTTGATAATCCATATGTTAAGCAGACAAAGATACATTATGATGATAAGAAAAATGTATTTGATTTCGAACTTGAGAAGACAGTTGATGAAAAGATTTTACTTAAGAAGTTCGAATCTGCCATGGAGACAGGAAGCAAGAGAAGTCTTGAAATCGATGTTGCCAATACAGACCGTACATTAGGAACACTTCTTGGCGCTGAGATTACAAGAAGATTTGATGATAAGCTTGATGATGATACATATACAGTAAAATGTAATGGCGCAGGCGGACAGAGCTTTGGTGCATTTATTCCTAAGGGACTTACACTTGAGCTTGTCGGTGATAGTAACGATTACTTTGGTAAGGGACTTTCAGGTGGAAAGCTTATTGTATATCCACCAACAGGAAGTACTTATAAGGAAGACGAGAATATCATCATCGGTAATGTTGCATTATATGGTGCTACAAGTGGTAAGGCGTTCATCAATGGTGTTGCCGGAGAAAGATTCTGTGTAAGAAATTCAGGTGCAACAGCAGTTGTTGAGGGAACTGGTGACCACGGCTGTGAATATATGACAGGTGGTACAGTAGTAGTATTAGGCAAGACTGGCAAGAACTTTGCTGCTGGTATGAGCGGTGGAATTGCTTATGTTCTTGATGAAGACACAAGTCTTTACAAGAGAGTTAATAAGCAGCTCGTTTCAATGGAAGCAGTTTCTAACAAATATGATGTCCTTGAGTTAAAGCAGCTTATAACAGAACATGTTGCTTATACTAATTCTAAGAAGGGCAAGGAAATACTTGATAACTTCGGAGAATATCTTCCAAAGTTCAAGAAAATCATGCCACATGATTATAAGAAGATGCTTAACATGATAGTACAGATGGAAGAAAAAGGACTTAGCAGCGAACAGGCTCAGATAGAAGCATTCTATGCGGCTACCAAGTAGGGTGCGCAAGATGTAGAAAAAGGACAGTGCAGGTTTACCTGCAGCTGTACTTGTTCTGTATCTTGCATAGGCGACGCAGTCGCGACTGACAAAAGCAAAGCTTTTGGAAGTGCACCCATAGGGACAGTGCGAGTTTATAACATACATGAAAGGAGCTAACCATGGGAAAGCCAACAGGATTTTTAGACTATGAAAGAGTTGAAGCTACAGCGGTTTCACCTAAGGAAAGAATAAAGAATTTTAATGAATTTCATACACCTCTGTCAGAAGATGAGCAGAGAAAGCAGAGTTCACGCTGCATGGACTGTGGCGTGCCATTCTGCCAGTCTGGTATGACAATAAAGGGAATGACTAGCGGATGTCCGCTTAATAATCTTATTCCGGAATGGAATGATCTTCTTTATACAGGAAACTGGGAACAGGCATATCACAGGTTACATAAGACAAGTAACTTCCCTGAATTTACAAGCCGTGTGTGTCCTGCACTCTGTGAGAAAGCATGTACATGCGGACTTAATGGCAAGGCAGTATGTACCAAAGAGAATGAAATGGCAATCATTGAACATGCATATGCCAAAGGTTATGCGAAAGCAAATCCTCCTAAGGTAAGAACTAAGAAGAGAATTGCTGTAGTAGGTTCAGGCCCTGCCGGACTTGCTGTAGCAGACCAGTTAAATCAGAGAGGACACAGTGTTACTGTATATGAAAGAGCTGACCGTATCGGTGGACTTTTAAGATATGGCATTCCTAATATGAAGCTTGAAAAGCATATAATTGACAGAAAGCTTGATATTATGAAGGAAGAAGGCATTGAGTTCGTAACTAATGCAAATGTTGGTGAGAACATTAAGGCTAAGAAGCTTATGGCAGATTATGATGCTGTAGTACTTGCGTGTGGTGCTGCTAATCCAAGAGATATCAATGCTCCTGGAAGAGATGCCAATGGAATATACTTTGCAGTAGATTTCCTTACAGCAACTACAAAGAGTCTTCTTGATTCAGGACTTAAGGATGGCAGATACATTTCTGCAAAGGATAAAAATGTTATCGTTATCGGTGGTGGTGATACAGGTAATGACTGTGTCGGAACATGTATAAGACACGGCTGTAAGTCGGTAACACAGCTTGAGATGATGCCAAAAGCACCAGATGAGCGTGCGGAGAACAATCCTTGGCCACAGTGGCCTTTAGTCTGCAAGACAGATTACGGTCAGGAAGAAGCAATTGCAGTATTCGGACATGATCCAAGAATATATACAACTACAGTTAAGGAATTCAAGAAGGATAAGAAGGGTAATCTTACAAGTGTTGTTACAGTAAAGCTTGAGTCTAAGACTGATGAAAAGACAGGAAGAAGAATGATGGTCCCTGTGGAGGGAACAGAAGCAGAGCTTCCATGTGAGCTTGTACTGATAGCAGCAGGTTTCCTGGGTTCACAGAAATATGTCACAGACGCATTTGGAGTTGAACTTACAGAGAGAACTAATGTAAAGACAGCAGCAGACGGATTTGAAACAAGTGTACCGGGTGTATTTACAGCAGGAGATATGCATACAGGACAGTCACTCGTTGTGAAAGCTATAAGACAGGGAAGAGACTGTGCAAGAGCAGTTGATTACTACCTTATGGGATATACTAATCTCTAATTTATGATTATCAGAATATGGCATGGATGATATGAAAACGGCTTAGATAAGCGTTTTCTGTGGCATCCGTGCCATATTTTAGTCTTAGTTAATGGTTGTTTTTATAAGTTTTATGGTGTATATTAGTCTCTGATATGGGAATTACAATATGAGGAAGCGGAGGAGATAATATGCTGACAGTGATGATTCTTTTGGATTCTGTGGAGAAGGTTCAAAGGTTTGTAAGTACAATTAGTAAGTACTCATGTGGGTTTGATGTTGAATCAGGATATAGCTGTGTTGATGGCAAATCATTAGTTGGTTTGTTCAGTCTGGATATCAGTAAACCATTACAGCTTACAATTAATGACGGAGAAGGCGAGATTGAGGATGTATTAAGGGATATACAGGAGTTCATGGAATACTAATTAAATATATCAGGAGAATAATAAGTTGAAGAAATTACTAGCAGTTATACTTTCGGTTATTATGGTATTTTCATTTGCGGCATGTGCAGGAAAATCAGCTAATAACGAAGGTGAGAGTCAGACAGAAGAGACAACAACAATAAGAATCGGAGCTATGGCAGGGCCTACAGCAATGGGAATGGTTAAGCTGCGTAAAGATTCAGAGAATGGCAATACTAAGAACACATATGCATTTGAAGATTTTGCTACAGATGCATCTGCATTTGTAACACCACTTGCAACCGGAGAGATTGATATAGCAGCTGTTCCATCTAATCTTGCAGCTAATATATATAATAAGACGGAAGGCAAGGTCCAGGTTGTTGCTGTTAATACACTGGGTGTTCTTAATCTTGTAGAAAGAGGCAACACTGTTAACAGTATCAGCGACCTTAAGGGTAAGACTATATATGCTACAGGAATGGGTGCAGTGCCGGAATATACCATAAGATATATTCTTTCAGGTAACGGACTTGATGCCGACAAAGATGTTGATATTGTGTGGTGTTCAGATACAACAGAAGCACTTTCTAAGTTAAAGTCAGAAGATGGTGCAATTGCTGTTCTTCCACAGCCTTTTGTTACAGCAGCAAGTGCCCAGATTAGTGGTTTAAGAGTTGTTATGGATCTTAATGAAGCATGGGAGAAGATTAATAATAATTCTAAGATTGTTACAGGTGTAATTGTTGTAAGAAAAGAATTTGCTGAAAAATATCCAGAACAGCTTAAGAAGTTCATTGATGAATATAACGAAAGTGTTGCATATACTTCAAGCAATATTGATGAGACAGCACAGCTTATTGCTGAGTATGGAATTGTTGCATCAGAAGCAATAGCTAAGAAGGCTCTTCCTAAGTGCCATATTGTATGCTATATTAATAATAACATGAGAAGTGCACTTGAAGGGTTCTTACAGGTGTTATATGACCAGAATCCTAAGTCGGTAGGTGGCAGTATGCCGAAAGATGATTTCTATTATGAATATTAATAAGAAGATATTGAATGTAATATATAAAGTGCTGGCAGTTATGCTGGCACTTATTTTATGGGAAATAGCTGCGCTAAAGATTGATTCACCGATATTATTAGTGACACCGGTACAGGTGCTTGGCAGATTATTTACTATATGGCATGAACCGGATTTTGCAGGAACTGTATGGTTTACAATGTATCATATTGTCGTTGGATTTCTTGCAGGATTACTGTGCGGAATAGTATGTGCAGTGCTTGCATATATATGTAAGCCTGTTGAATATATTTTGTGGCCGTGGATGGTTACAATCAAGGCAGTGCCGGTTGCGTCTTTTGTGGTTATATGTCTTATATGGTTTACGGCAAAGAATCTGTCGGTGTTCATTGCATTTTTAATAGTTGTACCTGTTATATATCAGAATACGCTTACCGGACTTAGAAGTACTGATAAAGGCATCAGGGAAATGGCAGATGTATTTCATATTCCTTGGATTCGCAGGATACGTTTTATTATCTTGCCACAGCTTTCACCATATCTTATATCAGCAGGAAGAGTTACTGCTGGTATGGCTTGGAAAGCAGGAGTGGCAGCAGAGATTATCGGAATGCCGAGAGGCTCTGTAGGACAGATGCTTTATATGTCTAAAATATATCTTGATACGGATGATTTGCTGGCATGGACGGTTATAATTGTTGTATTGAGTGTGATATTTGAAAAACTTGTTGTGCTTGCTTTAAAAGCAGTACTAAAAAAATAGCGTTGACAATGTGAATATTGTCAGCGCTATTTTTATGTTAATTTTATTTGTGCATTGAAAATGCTGTTAAGTCATATTTGCTTAAGTTGTCTGAAACATTACGGTCATCAGCTTCTGAGAGCAGTTTGTCACGGTCTTTAGCAGCAAGAACAGCATTCTTACCGCTTCTGTGACGGCTTGGTCCTCCTACACAACCGCCTTCACATATCATTCCTTCGATGAAATCTGCTGGAAGTTTGCCAACTTTAAGAAGTGTAAGGGCTTTCTTACATTCAACAGCTCCTGAACATTTTTCAACATTGAATTTATCAGGGTCAGCGCCAGCTTCACGCATGCACTGTGCAACAGCAGCAGTAACGCCGCCTCCGTTACCGAATCTCTTACCGAATATACTTGCCTGCTGGTCACTGTTTTCTTCAGGCTCAAGAATTACTTCCTTGGCTCTCATCATTGCCCTGAACTCGCCGATTGTAAGTACAAAATCAGCGTTGCCTTGTCCCTTGTATTCCTGCTTTTCATTCTTCTTGGCAATACATGGTCCGATAAATACTGTTATTGTATCAGGATCTTCTGATTTAAGAAGTCTTGAAAGTGCAAACATAGGTGATATTGTTGTTGATATATGTTCTGCAAGTTCAGGATACTGCTTCTTGATAAGGTTTACAAATGCAGGACAGCATGAGGTTGTAAGTTTCTTTCCTTCTTTAGCAGCTTCAAGCCATTCTTCGGCTTCTGCCTGTGCTGTTAAATCTCCACCAAGACCTACCTCATACATATCATTAAAGCCTAACTTCTTGCAGGCTGTACGGATACTGCTCATTGTTATTGTATCTCCAAACTGTCCTTCAACAGCAGGTGCTACCATGGCAACGACTTTCTTTCCGTCTACGATTGCCTTTATTACATCAACTATATCAGTTTTAGAACCGATAGCACCGAATGGACAGGCGTGGATACACTGTCCGCACTGGATACATTTGTTTTCATCTATTTCGCAGATACCATTCTCATCCATTGTAATAGCATTGGCTGGACAGATTTTCTTACATGGTCTTATAAGGTCGGCGATTGCATTGTATGGGCAGGCTTTGGCACACATGCCACATTCTTTACATTTGTCAGGGTCTATGTAGGCTCTGTCTCTTGTCATGCTGACGGCACCGAATTTACATGCTTGCTGACAGGCTTTCATCATACATTTTCTACAGTTGTCAGTTACAATGTAGTGAGAAAGTGGACAGTCGGCACAGGCAGCCTCAATTACCTGAATTATATTGTTAGCACCTGAACGGTCACTTTCTGTTGGACATTTGCCTTCTGCAAGTCGGATTCGTTGTCTTGCGATTTCTCTTTCTTTATATACACAGCAGCGGAATCTTGCTTTAGGACCCGGAAACATTTTGTATGCCAGTTCGTCTTTTTCTTCTTCAAACTTTCCTGCATAGGCGAGCTTGGCAACTTCGTACAGGATTTCGTGCTTGATGTTCTGAATAGTAGCATCATTAGATAACATAATGACTCCTCCTTCGTTATGATTGATAAAAATTTATCGATTTCTACATACTATAGCAGATTTTTTGAAATGATTCTATATAAATGTGGTATTTTTTCTCATTATATGCAATAATATTTTTGAAAATCAAAATATATAAAGGGGGATTAATTATGCCTTACATTCCAATTATTCCAATCATCATTGTGGTACTGCTTATATTGTTATTCGCATTTGTACCAATGAGATTATGGATTACAGCATTAGCGTCAGGAAGCCATGTCGGTATAGGAACTCTTATCGGTATGAGACTGAGAAAGGTTCCGCCAGCAAGAATTGTGCTTCCACTTATTCAGGCAAGAAAAGCCGGATTACAGCTTAATACTAATCAGCTTGAGTCACATTATATGGCAGGTGGTCATGTAGACGCTGTTGTTAATGCACTTATTGCATCAAGCAGAGCCGGTATGAACATACCATTTGAGATGGCTGCAGCTATTGATCTTGCAGGCCGTGATGTTTTAGAGGCTGTCAGAATGAGTGTTAACCCTAAGGTTATTGAGACGCCTAATATTTCAGCAGTTGCCAAAGATGGTATTGAACTGTTGGTTAAGGCAAGAGTTACTGTTAGAACTAATATTAACCAGTTGGTTGGTGGTGCAGGCGAGGCTACTGTAATTGCCAGAGTTGGTGAGGGTATTGTAACAACAGTTGGTTCAGCAGATTCGCACAAGAGTGTGCTTGAGAATCCTGATTCTATCTCTAAGGCTATATTACAGAAGGGCCTTGATATTGGAACAGCTTTCCAGATTCTTTCTATTGATATTGCGGATGTTGATATCGGAAGAAATATAGGTGCTCATCTTCAGAGTCTTCAGGCTGAGGCTGATAAGAATATTGCACAGGCTAAGGCAGAGGAAAGAAGAGCAGCCGCTGTTGCTCTTGAACAGGAGATGAAAGCAAGCGTTGTAGCTGCTGAGGCAGAAGTACCTAAGGCTTTGGCTGAAGCTTTAAGAACAGGCAGAATGGGCTTTAAGGATTATTATGACCTTCAGAATTTAAAGGCTGATACCAAAATGAGACAGTCGATAGCAGGAGAAACAGAGAAGCCGGCAACTATTTAATGAACTTGTGAATTAAAAGGAAAGCGGATTTGTATGGAAATAATAATTATATGGGCAATATTCATTATTATAGTTATAATGAATATGAATAAAGCCAAGAAGATGCAGCAGGAGCGCATGCAGGAACACCAGCGTAATATGCAGGAACATAACCAGAATGTGCAACAGACACAGAATGCTTATCCTGTTAATGGTCCGTTAAAGCAGGGAACATTAAGCCATGGAGCGAATCTTAACAGGGAACAACAGACATATTCAGGTAGTCAGAAGATGACAAGCGCAGAAGCTGAAAGACTCAAGCAGCAGATTCGTGAGAGAAATAATTTTCAGGGAAAAACTGCCGGCTCTGACGCAGTGAGTTCACACAGGGCAGAGGCACCTGTGCCACAGTATACTGCACCGCCACCAGCGGCAGATAATGCAGCACCTGTGATGAAGACTTTTGATAAAGCAGAATTTCATTCACCGGTTATGCAGGCAGGAAGCACAGGAACTTATTCTGATATGACAGGCGGACACACATTTACACAGTATGACTGCGGACATGAATATAATGATGAGATTGTTCCACAGAGTCAGATGGGAGATAAAGTTATTCTTGATGACCTTAAGTTCGATAAGAATGAGATGCGCAAGGCTTTTGTTATGCAGGAGATATTGAAAAGGAAAGTTATATAATTGATATGAAAAAAGAACCGTGTGACACAAAATCACACGGTTCTTTTAATGAGTGCAGAAGATGGGACTTGAACCCACACGCGGTAACCCGCACAAGAATCTGAATCTTGCTCGTCTGCCATTCCGACACTTCTGCATATATGATGTATAACAAACTTAATAAGTTACACAACATTGATATTTTATAGGAGATTTGAAAATGTGTCAATATGAATAGCTGTCATTTTTAAAATTTCTTATCTGAAAGGGAATCGAGGCTGGTTGGATTGGACGTTGAAGTGGAGGGAAGGCACGATGAAGTCCAAAAAAGAAGTCAAAGCTGTTCGGATTGGACGTTGAAGCAGAGGGAAGGCACGATGAAGTCCAAAAAAGAAGTCAAAGCTGGTTGGATTGGACGTTTATGCAGAGGAAAGGCACGAAAAAGTCCAAAAAGGAAGTCGAAGCATGAAAAAACAGAAAATTCAAAAAATTTCAAAAAAGTTTAAAAAAGCTGTTGACATTATATTGATGTGGTGATATTATAATCAAGTCGTCAGCGAGCAGCGAGCGACACGAAAACAAAACAAGCAGTCGTGGCGGAATTGGCATACGCGCTAGACTAAGGATCTAGTCCATATTGCTTGGGTGCGGGTTCAAGTCCCGCCGACTGCACTAAAAGCACCGAGGTAACCTCGGTGCTTTTTTTGTGCGGGCAGCGATGAGAGAAAACATGGAAAGTTCACAGTCGTGCGGGAAGCGATGAGAATAGATGTAGAAAGGAAATTATATGAATACAGCATTAACAATTGCAGGAAGTGATTGCAGTGGTGGAGCAGGAATACAGGCAGACTTAAAAACATTTGCAGCACATAAGGTATATGGAATGTCAGCAATTACTGCCCTTACAGCACAGAATACTTTAGGAGTTACAGGAATATCGGAATCTTCACCTGAATTTCTTAAGGCACAGCTTGATGCAATATTTACAGATATATATCCTGATGCAGTTAAGATAGGAATGGTTGCGTCAAAGGAACTTATAGAAACAATAGCAGATGCGTTAATTACATATAAGGCAAGAAATATTGTTCTTGACCCGGTTATGGTATCAACAAGTGGAAGCAGACTTATTAAGGAAGATGCAGCAGAGGTTCTTAAAGAACGCCTGATGGTGCTTGCAGATGTTATTACACCTAATATTCCGGAGACAGAAGTGCTTACAGGAATGACTGTTGACAGTGCAGATTCAATGGAGAAAGCAGCAATAAAGATATATGAGAATCTTAAATCAAAAGGAGGACATGCGGCTGTCTTAGTAAAAGGAGGACATGCTGTTCATACGGCTAACGACTGTCTGTGTGTAGATGGCAGAATAGTGTGGCTTAATGGGGAGAGAGTTGATAATCCTAACACACATGGAACTGGCTGTACATTGTCATCAGCCATTGCAGCTAATCTTGCACAGGGATTATCAATAGAAGAAAGTGTGAAGGCAGCTAAAGAGTACCTGACAGGTGCGTTGAAAGCAGGGCTTAATCTTGGAAGCGGCAGTGGCCCGCTTGACCATACATACTGGCTTGATATTAATAAGTAGTAGAAGGAGAGACAGATGGACAGCTTCTTATATAGTATAAATGCAACGGTACCAATATTTTTAGTTATGATAGTTGGCTGGGTAATAAAGCAGATTGGCGTTATAGATGACCATTTTGCAAATGTGGCTAATAAATATGTATTTAAGGTGGCACTTCCAGTACTGTTATTCAGGGATTTAGCAGCAGCAGATTTTAAATCGCAGTTTGATGTTAAGTTTGTACTGTACTGCATGATTGTTACTACTATAATGTTTAGCGGAATATGGATATGCACAGAGATATTCATGAAGGATGATACACAGAAGGGTGCATTTGTGCAGGCATCATTCAGAAGCAGTGCGGCGATACTGGGAATGGCATTCATACAGAATATGTACCAGAGCACTGGAATGGCACCACTTATGATAGTTGCTGCAGTTCCGTTGTTTAATATATTTTCGGTAATAGTGCTTACCTTTAAGGCACATCCTGAGTGTCATGGCAGCACAGAAGAACAATCTATGGATAAGAAAGAAAACATTAAAAAAGCGTGCTTTAATATTGTAACTAATCCGATAATTATAGGAATTGTGCTGGGGTTGTTATCTTCTCTTGCAGGATTAAGATATCCTGTAATTATCAATAAGACAATTAATAATATTGCGCAGACAGCTACACCTGTTGCACTTATATGTATTGGTGCGTCATTTGAAGGGAAAAAGGCAATTAAGAAGATTAAACCTACGGTTATTGCTACATTTTTAAAACTCGTGGGTCTAGCAGCAATATTTCTTCCTATAGCAGTAAAAATGGAATTTCGTAATCAGGAACTTATGGCAATTCTTATTATGCTTGCTTCACCATCTACAGTTACATGCTTTGTTATGGCTAAAGGTATGGATAATGACGAGGTGCTGTCATCAAGCATAGTTGTGCTTACAACATTACTTTCAAGTGTGACTCTTACAGCGTGGATATTTATATTGAGAAATTTTGGACTTATTTAGAATATTTATAGTGTTTTTATCAGGTAATTCATGTTATAATAGACAAGCTTGATTTACTGTGGTAAAGTGAAAGCATATTAAAGCGAGAAAGGCATGGATTTTTATATGGCTAAGAATATCAGAAAAGCCGTCCTGTTACTGGCAATGTTGTCTGTGATTGTGGGAATGTTCACAGCATGCAGTAATAAAAAGAGCGATGATGGACGAACTACATTTACAGTAGGATTTGATGCGGAATTCCCACCTTATGGTTACAAGGATGATAGTGGAGAGTATGTAGGTTTTGACCTTGATCTTGCACAGGAAGTATGTGAAAGAAATGGCTGGAATCTGGTTAAGCAGCCTATTGACTGGGATTCTAAAGATATGGAGCTTAGTTCAGGCTCTATTGACTGTATATGGAACGGTTTCACGCTTAATGGAAGAGAGCGTGAGTATACATGGTCTAAGGCATATATTGATAATTCACAGGTTGTTATAGTTAAATCTGGTTCAGGAATAAAGAAGTTAGAAGACCTTAAGGGTAAGGTTGTTATTGTACAGGCTGATTCATCAGCTCTTGCAGCATTTACAGGAGAGGATGCAACAGAAGAAAATCTTGCACTTGCGGCACAGTTTAAGACACTTCAGCAGGTATCTGATTATAACTCAGCATTTATGAACCTTGAATCAGGTTCGGCAGATGCTGTATGTATGGATATGGGTGTTGCAAAGTACCAGCTTGAGCAGAGAGGTAACAAGTTCACAATGCTTGAGGAGACTGTTTCATCGGAACAGTATGGTATTGGTTTTAAGTTAGGTAATACAGCATTAAGAGATGAAGTTCAGACAAGCCTTAATGATATGCTTGCTGATGGCACATTTGACAAGATTGCTGAAAAATGGGGACTTACAGACAGCGTATGTCTTGGAGAAGAAGGAACAGACAGTGCCTATCTCCTTGACAGTACCAGTACTACTAAGGCTTCTTTTGGTGAAAGGCTTGTGGATATAGTTAAGCAGCTTTCATCAGGAATGTTAGCAACTCTTGCAATATTCTTCTTAACACTTATATTCTCAATGCCGCTAGGACTTCTTGTATGTGAAATAAGAAAGTCAAGAATAGGCATTGTAAGATGGATTGCGAGAATATACATATCTATAATGAGAGGAACTCCTCTTATGTTACAGCTTCTTGTTGTGTTCTTCGGACCATATTATCTGTTTGGAATGAAGGTTACGGCAACATACAGATTCTATGCTGTAATTATTGGATTTGCACTTAATTATGCAGCATATTTTGCGGAAATATACAGAGGTGGAATTGAGAGCATACCTAAGGGACAGTACGAGGCAGCAGAGGTACTCGGATATTCCAAGGTACAGACATTCTGGAAGATTATATTCCCTCAGATGGTTAAGAGAGTACTTCCTCCGGTTACTAACGAGGTTATAACACTTGTTAAGGATACATCACTTGCATTTGCACTTGCTTACACAGAAATGTTTACACTTGCCAAGCAGGTAGCGGCTTCAACAGCAAGTATCATGCCATTATTCATAGCAGGATTGTTCTATTACATTTTCAATTTCCTTGTTGCTATGGTTATGGAAAAGTTAGAAAAGCGTATGCAGTATTTTGATTAAGGAGGATTTTAATATGAAGAAATTATTAGAAATATCACATTTAAAGAAATCCTTCGGCGATACTGAGGTGCTTAAGGATATATCAATGGAAGTTAACGAGGGTGAGGTTGTTGCAATTCTTGGACCTTCCGGCTCTGGTAAATCAACACTGCTTCGTTGTGCAACACTTCTTGAGACAATGGATGCAGGAACTCTTAAGTTAGGTGGTGAAACTGCATGTGAGGACAAGGACGGAGTTTCAGTGTATGTTGGAAAGAAAGAATTAAGAGAAATCAAGAATACATATGGACTTGTGTTCCAGAACTTTAATCTTTTTCCGCATTATACAGTTATGAAAAATGTTACTGATGCACCTGTTTGTGTCCAGAAAAGGGACAAGAATGAAGTAGAGAAAGAAGCCAAAGAGCTTTTAAAGAAAGTTGGACTTGATGGCAAGGAGAACAGTTATCCATGCCAGTTGTCAGGAGGACAGCAGCAGCGAGTTGCGATAGCAAGAGCACTTGCAATGAATCCTGAAATGCTTTTCTTTGATGAGCCTACATCAGCACTTGACCCTGAGATTACTGCAGGAATTCTTAAGGTTTTAAGACAGCTTGCTGATGAAAAGATGACAATGATTATAGTTACACATGAGATTGAGTTTGCAAGAAAAGTTGCAGACAGGGTAATATTCATGGATGGCGGAGTTATTGTTGAGCAGGGAAAGCCGGAGGATGTTATTGACAATCCAAGTAATGAAAGAACCAAAGCATTTTTACAGAAGATGGAAAAATAATTATTTATGTGTATACAAACTAAATAGCTGGATATAATTATGAATGGGAAGTTTTTTAATGAGAAAACTTCCCATTTTCTTGCATTGTGGATTTGGTTGTATAATGCTAGAATTGTATTGTTAAAGTTAGAAGAAACTAACCTGAAAGATTACAAAGCATTTGTTTAGGAGGATTATATGGCAGCATATTTAGAGATTGAAAAGGTTATAGGCAGAGAAATTCTTGATTCAAGAGGCAATCCTACAGTTGAGGCAGAGGTTTATCTTGCGGATGGAACTGTTGGAAGAGGCGCAGCACCTTCAGGAGCATCTACAGGTGAATTTGAAGCGCTTGAGTTAAGGGATAAGGATAAGTCAAGATATTTGGGAAAGGGTGTTACTAAGGCAGTAGAGAACATAAACACTGTTATTAATGACTGCCTCTTTGGAATAGATGCATCTGATATATATGCAGTTGATGCAGCGATGATTAAAGCCGATGGAACTAAGGATAAGTCTAATCTTGGTGCAAATGCTATTCTTGCGGTATCTATTGCAGCAGCAAGAGCAGCTACTGTCTCTCTTGATATTCCTCTTTACAGATTCCTAGGCGGAGTATCAGGAAACAGGCTTCCTGTTCCAATGATGAATATTATTAATGGAGGCTGCCATGCATTATCAAGTGGGCTTGATGTTCAGGAATTCATGATTATGCCTGTTGGGGCACCAAGCTTTAAGGAATGCTTAAGATGGTGTGCAGAGGTATTTCATGCACTTGCAGCTATACTTAAAGAAAGAGGACTTGCAACCTCTGTAGGCGATGAGGGTGGCTTTGCTCCGGCACTTAAGTCAGATGAGGAAGCAATTGAGACAATATTACAGGCAGTAGAAAAGGCTGGATATAAGCCGGGCAGGGATTTTAGGATTGCAATGGATGCAGCTTCTTCAGAGTGGAAGAGTGAGAAAGGAAAGGGTTATTACAAGCTTCCTAAGGCTGGAACAGAGTATACAGCAGAGGAGCTTATTGAGCACTGGGCTAAATTATGTGAGAAGTATCCTATTATATCTATTGAAGATGGTCTTGATGAAGAGGACTGGGAAGGCTGGAAGAAGCTTACAGACAGACTTGGAGATAAGGTTCAGCTTGTAGGTGATGATCTTTTTGTTACTAATACAGAGAGACTCTCTAAGGGAATTGAACTTGGAGCAGGTAATGCAATTCTTATCAAGCTTAATCAGATTGGTTCAGTTTCAGAGACACTTGAAGCTATCAAGATGGCTCATAAAGCAGGATATACAGCAATCAGCTCACACAGATCAGGTGAGACAGCAGATACAACAATAGCAGACCTCGCTGTTGCTCTTAACACTTGCCAGATTAAGACAGGTGCTCCTTCAAGATCAGAAAGAGTTGCTAAGTATAACCAGCTTTTAAGAATTGAGGAACAGCTTGGCACTAGTGCAGTATATCCGGGAATCAGGGCTTTTAATGTTAATAATGATTAATCATTTGAAACAGATATTGAAAAAATATTAAGAAAGCCTTATAGTTGTGTATGATTATAATATATGTAACAGGAAGGCAGAACAATGATTAAGAAATTAGGAAGAAACGACCATTGCTGGTGTGGCAGTGGTAAGAAATACAAAGCGTGTCATGAAGCATTTGACGATAAGTTAAGATATCTTGAGGATATTGGACATATTGTTCCATCACACAAGTTAATCAAGACACCTGAACAGATTGAGAAGATTAAAGAGAGTGCTAAGATAAATGTAGCATGCCTTGATGCGGTTGCAGCAGCAATACATGAAGGCATGAACACTGCTGAGATTGATAAGATTGTATATGATGTAACTACTGATATGGGGGGGATTCCAGCACCACTTAATTATGAAGGATATCCTTACAGTGTGTGTACATCTGTTAATGAGCAGGTATGCCACGGATTTCCATCTAAGGATGTTATCCTTAAGTCAGGTGATATTGTAAATGTTGACTGTTCTACAATTCTTCATGGATATTTTTCGGATTCATCAAGAATGTTCTGTATAGGTGATGTTAAGCCTGAGGTAAAGAAGCTTGTTGATGTTACTAAGGAATGTGTTGAATTAGGACTTGAGCAGGTTAAACCTTGGGGCTTCTTAGGTGATATGGGACAGGCAGTACATGACCATGCATATGCTAATGGATATACTGTTGTAAGAGAAATCGGCGGTCATGGAGTCGGACTTGAATTCCATGAAGATCCTTGGGTTGGGTACAACACTAGAAAAGGAACAGACATGGTTATGGCTCCGGGAATGATGTTTACAATAGAGCCTATGGTTAATATGGGTAAGGTAAATGTCGTTACAGATGAAAAGAACGGCTGGGAAGTATCTACAGCTGATGGACTTCCTTCAGCACAGTGGGAAATTCAGGTTCTTGTAACAGAGGACGGACATGAAGTAATAAGTTGGTAAGAAATAAAATAAGTTCCTGCCAATCAGGCACGCTTTCGCTGCTCTCGCCTCGCAGCGGTACTAAATTCGCGTTACACGCTCATTAAGTACCGGCGGGCTCAAAGCGCCTGATTGGCAGGAACTTTTTTATTGATGTGATACCTATAGGTAGTCGCATTATGGGGTGCTTGATAGGTAATTTTGATAAATAACTACTAAGATAAACGTTAAAAAAGCCTATAAGATGTAAAAGATGCATACATCTTATAGGCTTTTTCGTTATTCAAGCTGGATTAAAAAGAAATTAAGTAGAAATATTACCTATTAATCATACATTTTAATTGTTATTATAGGTAGGGCATAATAATATATGTAAAATAACCTGGTTAACACAGTTTATAAGTATATTCAGCACACAAATGACATTGTATATCCAGAATTAGACGACTTGTCGTCTATCTGACAGTAGATATCCGGTGTTAAGAGGCAGTTCACAGACATCAGACTGTCATATAATTATCATCATATAACCGCCTTCTGTGTCCATTTTCCACGGATGAATCTTATAAGGAATGCAAGTGAACGGAATCCCCAGTCGATGAACATACCAAACCATACGCCTAGTACCCCAAGTCCTAATGTACCACCAAGAAGGTAACTGCTTCCCACACGGAATGCCCACATAGAGAAGATGCTTACCATCATTGTGTATTTGGCATCACCGGCAGCACGGAGAGCATTAGGCATAGTAAAGCTAAGTGGCCATATGAATATTGCTACAATTGAGAAGCAATGGATAAGGCTTAAACCGGTTTTTGTTGCTTCCGGTGACAGATGGAAAAGTCCTACCACAGGAACGGCAACTATTGTCATTACAATGTTGGTTGCAAGAATACCTGCATATGCAATAAACATAAGTTTTTTTCCATATCTTTTGGCTTCATCAGGCTTCTTTGCACCTATACACTGGCCAATAACAGTAATCATTGCCATGCCAATTGCGTTACCCGGAATATTGGCAAACATTGTAACAGAATTGGCAACAGAGTTGGCAGCGATGGCAGCAGTACCAAATGTTGAAACAAGGCTTGAAACAGAAAGCTTACCTATCTGGAACATGCCGTTTTCCAATCCGCTCGGAAGACCAATAGACAGAATCTTCTTAATGATAGAAGGTGATGGAAGAAAATCTTTGCAGGTCTTTATTCTTATTGCTGATTCTGTTCTGAACATAAGTCCAATAATAATTATGGCTGATATGATTCGCGAAATAAGAGTGGCTAAAGCTACACCGGCAACCCCCATATCAAATACAAATATAAATAAAGCATTCCCACAAATGTTGATTATGTTCATGATAAGGCTTGTGTTCATGCTTATCTTACTGTTTCCAATACTTCTGAAAAGTGCAGCACCTGCATTATAAACACCAAGGAACGGGTATGAGATTGCTGTTATATAGAAATATATACTTGCACTTTCAAATACATCTTTTTCAATCTTGCCAAATATGAAATTGATGATACCGTGATTGCCTATGAGAGAGATAACCATCAGTAATGATGATAGTGTACTCATAATAAATATAAGCTGTCCGGCAGATTTCTTGGACATATTAATATTCCTGCTGCCAAGATACTGGCTGCATACAACAGCACCTCCGGTTGCGAGAGCTGATAATATCTGAATAAGCAGGTTACTTATATTATCAACAAGTGCGACACCTGAAACTGCCGCCTCTCCTGCTATTGATACCATGAATGTATCAACAAAGCCTACGCTGACAGCCAGCAGCTGTTCAAATATCAGAGGAATAATAAGCTTCTTTAAATCTTTAGATGTAAACATAATAATCTCCTATATTAATACATAGCATATCTTAATAATATAAAACAATAATTTATGTAAAAACATAAGAAAAGTAGCTGTATTTAATGCAAAATACATAAAAATTGCGAAAAGACTTTTGAAAGAAGAATAATTATCTGAACAAATCTTTAGAATAAATGATTGAAAATAACACTTGTACATGATATAATACGATATAATTTGAATATATGAAGGAGGTATTGTCGTGAAACATATTAAGACAATCAGCAACCGCGTATTAAAGGATACAATGAAGCACGGCGGATGTGGCGAGTGCCAGACATCATGCCAGTCAGCATGTAAGACATCTTGCACAGTTGGTAACCAGAGCTGTGAGAATAAGAATAACTAGTATTTTTAGTAAGAGAGTGTCGAACTATTCTGCACTCTCTTATTTTTCGTAAATGCATTGAGAACATTTACGGTTTGGAGGCTATTTTTAAATGATACATCAGTATAAGAATAACGGCTATAACATTGTATTGGATGTCAACAGCGGCTCAGTACATGTTGTTGATGACATGGTATACGATATTATAGGACTTTACGAGAATAATACGCTTGAGCAGATTACAGAAGAACTTAAAGACAAGTATTCTGTTCAGGATATTAGAGAAGCATATGAAGAGATTGGCGAGCTTAAGGAAGCAGGCCAGCTCTTTACAGAAGATATATATGAACCATATATAGACAATTTTAAAGACAGACCTACAGTTGTTAAGGCTTTATGTCTTCATATAGCACATGACTGTAATCTTGCATGTAAATATTGCTTTGCAGAAGAAGGCGAATATCATGGAAGAAGAGCTCTTATGAGCTATGAGGTAGGAAAGAAGGCACTTGATTTCCTTGTTGCCAATTCAGGTTCAAAAAAGAATCTTGAGGTTGATTTCTTTGGCGGAGAGCCAACTATGAATTTTGAAGTTGTTAAACAGCTTGTTGAATACGGAAGAAGCATAGAAGAGGCTAATAATAAGAAGTTCAGATTCACACTTACGACTAATGGTATTCTTCTTAATGACGAGATTCTTGATTTCGCCAATAAGGAAATGAGCAATATTGTTCTTAGTATTGATGGACGTAAGGAGATTAACGACCTTATGCGTCCTACAAGAAACAATCATGGAAGTTCATATGACATTATAATGCCTAAGTTCAAGAAAGTGGCAGAGAGCAGAAATCAGATGAATTATTATGTAAGAGGTACATTTACACATAATAATCTGGATTTTTCAGAAGATGTTCTTCATCTTGCTGATGAAGGATTTGAGCAGATTTCTGTTGAACCTGTTGTTGCGCAGCCAACAGATTCCTATGCCATAAGAGAAGAGGATATTCCGTTCCTTTGTGAACAGTATGATATCCTTGCGAAAGAAATCATTAAGCGAAAGAAAGCTGGTAAAGGCTTTAATTTCTTCCACTTTATGATAGATATTAATGGTGGTCCATGTGTTGCCAAGAGATTGTCAGGATGTGGTTCAGGCTGTGAGTATCTTGCAGTTACACCTTGGGGAGATTTCTACCCATGTCATCAGTTTGTTGGTAATGAAGATTTCCTTATGGGTAATGTTGATGATGGAATAGTAAGACCGGACATCAGAGACATGTTTAAGAATAGTAACGTCTATTCAAAGGAAAAATGTAAGAATTGTTTTGCAAAATTCTATTGCAGTGGTGGTTGTGCAGCTAACTCATATAACTTCCATGGTAATATCAATGATGCGTATGATGTTGGATGTGAACTTCAGAAAAAGCGTATAGAATGTGCAATAATGATTCGTGCAGCTATGGCTGAGGAAGAATAAGTAAAAGGGAGAGTTTTTAACATGAAGTACAGTTTACCTAAGAAGATTATTTATTCAATAATCGTTGCTGTTTTACTGGTTGGACTTGTATTAACAGCATTTTTCGGACTAAATGGAAAGGGATACGGAAGCACTTATGATATAGATCTTGGTCTTGATCTTGCCGGTGGTGTAAGTATCACATACCAGATTAAGGAAGATAACTTTACATCACAGGATGTAGAGGATACTATCTATAAGCTTCAGAAGCGAGTAGAAGGAAAGAGTACAGAGTCACAGGTTTATAAGGAAGGTGACAACAGAATCACAGTTGAGATTCCTGGAGTAACAGATGCTAATGAGATTCTTAAGGAACTTGGTACACCAGGTTCATTGGAATTCCTTGATTCCACAGGATATACAGCATTTTCACAGGGAAATGACTACACACCATTACTTACAGGTTCTGATGTAAAAGCTGCACAGGCTTACACAGATACTAATAGTCAGGAAGATACTCCTTATGGAGTGCAGCTTACATTTACAGATGAGGGATCAACTAAGTTCTATGATGCAACATCAGCTAATATCGGTAAAAGAATATATATTGTATATGATGGAGAAGTTGTAAGTGCACCTAACGTTAAGACAGCTATATCAGGTGGTACAGCAACTATCACAGGTATGGAATCATTCGATGAGGCAGATAACCTTGCAACATATATAAGAGTTGGTTCTATTCCTCTTACACTTGAGGAAGTAAGCTCTAACATTGTTGGTGCACAGCTTGGACATGCAGCAATCAAGACAAGTTTAATTGCAGCTGCTATAGGTCTTGCATTACTTTGCTTATTCATGATTGTTATGTTCAGAATTCCTGGACTTGTTGCAACATTATCACTGATTATCTATACAGCACTTGTTTTATTCCTTGTAAGTGTATATGATCTTACTCTTACACTTCCAGGTATTGCAGGTATTATTCTTGGTATTGGTATGGCGGTAGATGGTAATGTTATTATCTATACAAGAATAAGAGAAGAGATTGGTGCCGGAAAGTCTGTAGAAAGTGCTATTCTTTCAGGTTATAACAAGGCAACATCATCTATAGTAGATGGTAACGTAACAACACTTATCGCTGCTTTAGTATTGTACATATTCGGTACAGGTCCAGTTAAGGGCTTTGCTACAACTCTTGCAGTTGGTAATATCGTATCAATTTTTACTTCACTTGTTATTACTAAGGTTATTATGAAGCTCTTATATAACTTTGGTATAAGGGACGCTAAGTGGTATGGTAAGAATGTATACAGAAAGACGCTTGATGTTCTTAGCATTAAGAAATGGGCTGCGATTGGCTCAGCAGTAGTTATTGCTGCAGGAATCATAACTATGGCAGTTCAGGCTGGTCTTGGAAACAGAGCATTGAATTTCAGTCTTGAGTTTGTTGGTGGTTCAACAACAATATTTACATTTGATAAAGAGTATACAGCAGAAGAGATTGAGGATAACATCATTCCTGTAATCAGAGATGCTGCAGGTATTACAGAGGTTCAGCAGCAGAAGGTTGCAGATTCAACACAGGTTTCTTTCAAGACATCTGATCTTTCACTTGACCAGAGAGAAGCTATTGAAAATGCGGTTACTGCTAAGTACCCAATCAAGGATGGAACAATTGTTGAGACAGATACAATCAGTTCATCAGTTTCTGCAACAGTTAAGAGAGATGCTATTCTTTCGGTTATACTTGCTACAATCTGTATGCTTATATACATCTTTGTAAGATTCCGTGATATCAGATTCGCATTAGCTGCTGTATTAGCACTTCTTCATGATGTACTTGTTGTTCTTGCATTCTATGCATTTGCAAGAATTCCGGTTGGAACAACATTTATTGCATGTATGCTTACAATAGTAGGTTACTCTATTAACGGTACAATTATTATCTTTGACAGAATAAGAGAGCAGTTAAAGACAGCTAATTCAAAGACTAACATTACAGAACTTGTTAACTCATCAATTACAAGTACAATGTCAAGAACAGTATATACATCTATAACAACACTTATAATGCTTATTGTTCTTTTCATTATGGGCGTAACTTCTGTTAAGGAGTTCACACTTCCACTTATCGTAGGTATTGTTGTTGGTGCTTACTCATCAGTATGCTTAACAAGTGCTATGTGGTATGTAATGGGCGGTAAGAAGAGAGGCGTTGTAGAAGAGAATAATAAAAAAGCAGCTTCTAAGAAAGAGGTTTTTGAAGACGGTTCTCAGGTTTAATTAACAGATACAATAAGTTTATGACATGGCGGGGATTGTATATCAGTTCCCGCCATAATTGGTTTAATAGTGAAACAGGGAGAAAAGAGTGAAAAGCAACTGGAGAGTATACACTAAGAAAGCTGATTTCAAAGCAATTGGGGAAAGATTTGGCATTGACCAGGTTATGGCAAGAATTATCCGTAACAGAGGGTTAGAAACGTATGAGCAGATAAATATGTATCTTAATGGAACGGTGGATGACATGCATTCACCACATTTATTAAAGGATGCAGACAAATGTGTTGATATCCTCACAGACAAGATACAAGCAGGAAAGAAAATACATATTATCGGTGATTATGATATAGATGGAATATGTTCAACAACAATTCTCTACAAAGGGCTAAAGGCTGCAGGAGCAGATGTAACATTTGCAGTACCAGACAGAATTATTGACGGATACGGTATTAATGAGCACTTAATAGATGAAGCATATAATAATGGCACAGATACAATCATTACATGCGATAATGGAATTGCTGCGATTGAGCAGATTAAATATGCTAAAGAAAAGGGAATGACAGTGATTGTAACTGACCATCATGATATTCCGTTTGATTTCGTTGATGGAGAAAAGATACATAAAGTACCACAGGCAGATGCAATTGTTAATCCTAAGCAGGAAGACTGTCCGTATCCATTTGATAAGCTGTGTGGAGCGGGAGTAGCCTTCAAGGTTATTAAGATTATATATGAGAGACTTGGACTTAATCCAATCGAACTTGAAGAATATGCAGAGCTTATGGCAATTGCAACAATAGGGGATGTAGTTGATTTATCAGATGAGAACAGGGTAATTGTTAAATATGGTTTAAAGCATCTGGCAGTAACTACTAATATTGGTATAAGAGCACTTGTAGAGGCGTGTGAGCTTGAGATAGACAAGATAAGCTCATATCACATAGGATTTGTTATAGGTCCCTGTCTTAATGCGACAGGAAGACTTGATTCAGCAAGAAGAGCCATTGAACTGCTTCTTACTACAGATATGGAAGATGCGAGAAATAAGGCTTTAGAGCTTCGCACACTTAATGTTGAAAGAAAAGATATAACAGAAGAATATGCCGCTATTGCAATTGAACAGGTTGAGAACACTGAACTAAAAGACGACAAGGTGTTAGTTGTGTATCTTCCTGACTGCCATGAAAGTGTTGCGGGAATAATTGCCGGAAGAGTAAGAGAAAAATTCTACAGGCCTTCAATAGTAATCACTAAAGCAGAAGATGGTGCAAAGGGTTCAGGGCGTTCAATAGAAGGCTATAACATGTTTGAGGAGATAAGCAAATGTGGTAAGCTCCTTAACAAATATGGTGGACATCCAATGGCTGCCGGAATATCACTTGATATTGATAAAATTGATGAATTCAGGAAAGCACTGAATGAGAACCAGACAATGACAGAAAATGTACTAACGCCGACAGTGTGGATTGATGTGCCTATGCCGGTTGATTATGTTGATATAAAGCTGATAAAGCAGTTTGAGAAGTTGCAGCCTTTCGGAAAAGGTAATGAAAAACCAGTGTTTGCAGACAGAAATCTTACTGTAAGACAGTCAGCTGTGATTGGAAAAAATAAAAATGTATTAAGATGTCAGTTAGAAAGTGAGCATGGCAAGCTGGTGACAGCAATCAGGTTCAAATTAGACGGTCAGGAGATACCAGAGATAGGAAGGAAGATATCTATGGTGTATTACCCTGATATTAATGAATATAATGGGATTGTTTCAATACAGTTTCGAATAGAAGACTGGAGATATGTGTAAGTAGCAGCCCTCCAATAAAAGAACCGTCGGTTCTTTGACCTGTACAGGTCAATGGGATCGGCGGTTTATATATTCTGTCTTATACTTAGAATAGATGATTTTCTGGCTGTTATACAGGCTGTAATATCCGGATAACAGATAACTTAATGCAATACACAGAATCGTGAATTTCATAGTTGATGCACCAAACATTTCGATAGATAGAATAAATGATGTGAGGGGGCAGTTAGTTACTCCGCAGAACACACTTACCATACCACATGCTGCACATAATCCGACAGGGAGTCCGAATATAGGTGCTAAGAAGCTTCCAAGCGTTGCACCCACGAAAAGAGTAGGAACAATTTCGCCACCTTTGAATCCACCGCCCAAAGTTACGGCTGTAAACAGCATTTTTAAAATGAATACATACCATGCACAACTTGTTACAAAGCTTCTTGCAATAATATCTGAGCCTGCACCGAGATAATCAGTTGTGCCAAATATGTAACGCATGGCAATAACAAGAGCACCGGCAATAATTATTTTTATGTATGGGTTGTTTATGTAATCAGTGTAGAGCTTTGAAGTACCGTGTAAAACAACACACAGCAAAATGCTTGCAAGAGCAAAAAGTACGGACATGATGATGAATTTACTGCCATTAATAAAAGAAAAAGAAGCGATTTCATCAACTACAAAATGTGTAGATTCAAGTCCCAGTGCAGAGGCTATGCCCTGTGCTATAAATGCAGCGAGTACGCATGGCACTAAAGCAGCATAATACATAACACCGACGCTGATTACTTCCATGGAGAAAACAGCTGACGCAATAGGTGTTCCGAAAAGTGCCGAGAAACAGGCACTCATGCCGCACATAATCATAATTCGTGTATCTTTCTCATCGAATTTAAACAGCTTTGCAAATGTATTGCCTAATGCACCTCCTACCTGAAGTGCAGCACCTTCTCGTCCGGCAGAACCACCACACAGATGGGTAAGCAGTGTTGATACAATTATAAGGGGAGCAACTCTTCCCGGGACTTCATCATTCGACTGTATTGCGGTTATGACAAGGTTAGTTCCACGGTTTCCAGCTTCATGGACTATATTGTACATGAATACAATGATGATACCGGCAACAGGCAGTCCGAATAGTAAAAATGGGTATTCAACGCGCAGGCTGCCTACATAACCAAGCATCAGGTGAAATACAGCACCGACAGAACCAATAAAACAGCCACATACAACCGAGCAGAATAACCATTTGAAAAGAGTTATTACTGCAAGCTTAAGCCGTTGAATATATTCAAACATAGTTTCTTTATCCATATTCCAGACCTCTATATTATTAGAAAACTTTTCTGCTCATATTACTGTTATGATAAGCAGGATCATTAGTAACATCATCAATAAACCATGAAGGGGCAGTATATGAATTAGCAGCTTCGATAGTTGGAAATTCAACTTCTGCAAGGATAGTGCCAGTAAAGAGCCCCTCAAATATGTCAAGTTCAATAGTATATCCATTGCCATCAGGGATTTCATAACGCTTCTTGGTGATGATATTGCCATCAGCTTTCTTAATCAGATGTTCATAGGCTTCTTTGTTAAGTGGAAGATTATATTCTTCCCTGGCCATCATTCCGCCACCCTTATAAGTGAGATAGTAATTATCATTGTCGCGTCTTACACGGACAACAGGAGCAGTGTTAAGATAGCCCTGTTCAATAAAGCGGCAGGGATAAGAATCTATATTGTCAGGGATGCCTGACACAAGATACTTGCGTTCGATTTCCATAATTAATAAACCTCAATTTCATGAACTTAATTAAATAAAGAGAAAAAAGGCTGCCACATAAGTGACAGCCTTTAAAAGTCATAATTAATTACTTCTTCTTAGACTTCTTAGCTGGAGCTGCAGGTGTGTTAACAACATCCTTTAAAGCCTTACCAGCCTTGAACTTTGGAGCCTTAGAAGCAGGAATCTTAATAGCTTCGCCTGTCTGAGGATTCTTTCCTGTTCTAGCAGCTCTTTCAGCAACTTCAAATGTACCGAAACCTACTAACTGAATCTTCTCGCCAGCCTTTAACTGCTCTGCAACAGTATCTGTGAAAGCCTTAACAGCACCTTCAGCGTCCTTCTTAGAAAGTCCAGCCTTTTCTGCGATAGCAGCAACTAATTCTGTCTTATTCATGATTTAATTGTCCTCCTTAAAAAATTAAGTAATAATAAGTATAGATTATTTATACTCCTAGATTCATGATTTGTCAATAAAAAGTGGCTCAAAATGGGGATTTTTGGCACTTTTTGCTGAATGTAAATACTTATATTTCATCCATTAATTCTTCCCAGTGTTCATACAGTTCGTCTAATTCTTTCTTTAGTTGAGTGGATTCATTATGAAGTTCCATTAAACGGGCTGTATTACTGCCTATTGAAGGATCTGAATATTCTGTATCAATAGCGGATAATCTGTCTTCAATTTCAGCAATTCTTATTTCGGTTTTCTTAATTTCATTCTGCTTTTTCTTAAGCTTATTTTGTTCTTCACGCGACTGCTGCCATGAGAGTTTTGAATCTTTTTTAGTAGTGTTATCAGAAGAACTCAATTGTGCATCAGGGGAAGCCTTTGCTGTAAGTATATCCCTTTTTTCCAGATAATAATCATAATTACCAATATAATTAACAATATTCTGGTTAGTGAGTTCAATTATTCTTGTTGCTGTTGCATTAATAAAGTATCTGTCGTGTGAGACATAAAGAATTGTGCCAGTGTAGCTGTTAAGGGCATTCTCAAGAATTTCCTTGGATACAATATCAAGGTGGTTAGTAGGCTCATCGAGAATAAGCAGGTTGGCATTGGAAAGCATAAGCTTTGCCAGTGAAACACGTCCGCGTTCACCACCACTTAAATCGCGGATATATTTGAATACATCATCATCAGTAAAAAGAAATGCTGCAAGAGTATTTCTTATCTGTGTATTGTTGAGGTCAGGATATGCGTCCTGAATCTCCTGAAAAAGAGTCTTGTCAGGGTCAAGAACATGGTGTTCCTGATCATAATAACCGATGGAAACTTTAGCACCAAGATAAATGCTTCCGCTGTCTGGCGGGATAATGCCGTTAATAAGCTTTAATATAGTAGTCTTACCAGTTCCGTTATTACCTATTAAAGCAACACGTTCACCACGCTTAATCTCAAAATTAATATTATTAAAAAGAGTATTGCCGTCAAACGATTTGGTAAGGTCAGTAACAGTAAGGACATCATTACCACTTATAACAGATGGCTCAAGTTTAATGTTCATCCTGGCATTAAGCTCAACTGGTTTGTCAACAACCTCAATCTTATCAAGCATTTTTTCACGGCTCTCCGCACGTTTGATGGATTTCTCACGGTTAAACTGCTTTAACTTGGCAATAACCTCTTCCTGATGTTTAATATCACGCTGCTGATTTAAGTATTCCTTTAACTTCATATTACGAAGAATTGCCTTCTTTGAGGCATAATCTGTGTAATTACCAGAAAATACAGTACAGTCACCGTTATCAATCTCGATAATTTTGCTTACAATCTTATCAAGGAAATATCTGTCGTGTGCAACGATAAGAACCGCACCATTGTAATTAAGAAGGTAATTCTCTAACCAGCTTATAGATTCCATATCAAGGTGGTTGGTAGGCTCATCAAGCATAATAATATCAGGCTTGGAAAGTAATAGCTTACCTAGAGATACACGGGTTTTCTGGCCACCGGATAAGGTATTTACATGTAAAGAGAAATCCTCTTCAGCAAAACCAAGACCTTTAAGTACGCCTGTAATCTCGCTTTTATATGCGTAACCGTTATTCATCTCAAATTCATGATTAAGATTGGTGTATCTGTTCATAAGAGCCTCAAGCTCATCACCTGAAGCACTGTTCATGGCAGCCTCAATTCTTCTTAATTCACTCTCCATATCAAGGATATACTGCTTTACAGAAAGAAGCTCATCATAAATGCTTCTGTCAGACTGAAGGTCCTGCTGCTGAGCAAGATAACCAAGAGTCTTATCCTTAGCAAGAGTGACAATGCCTGTATCAGCAGGTTCTTCACCGGTGATAATCTTTAACAGAGTAGATTTACCGGCACCATTGATTCCAACAATGGCAGCCTTCTCATGGTCTTCTATATTAAAAGAACAAGACTTAATAATAATGTCCGTTCCGAAAGATTTACTAATGTTATTGCAAGATAAAATCATAAAAACTCCTTTTGAAATTCAGACTTTGCCAATTTTGCCATATCATATATTCAGCCGCTTATGAGGCTGTGTGCATTCACTTCTGTGTCTGTGTATACCATATGCCCTCAAGGATTGCTACACTTAGTGGGAGTAAATGCCGCTATCTACAAAGCTTATTACGGTGTGCGAAAGCAAACGCGCTTCGCTTGAACGAGCTTTAGCACACCGCCCTTATGTATATAGCGGCATTAACTCCCACACAGTTCGCAATATATCGGTCATATGGCACACACAGACACAGCAGCAAACGCACACCGCCACATGAGCAGATATATAAGTATATAGCAAAATTGGCAAAGCCTGAATTAATATTCACAATCGATTATATATGTACAAGAAATAAAATGCAATTATTACTTTGACTTATGGCTTTCTGTAATGTAAAATTAACAAGTTATAGAAATGGAGATTAAAGAATGAAATTTGATGAATTAAATATTGATGAAAGAATTTTAAGAGCGGTAGAGGATATGGGCTTTGAGGAGACATCTCCTATACAGACACAGGCCATTCCTGCAGTATTGGAAGGAATTGACGTTATCGGACAGGCACAGACCGGAACAGGTAAGACTGCTGCGTACTCTATCCCTATGTTACAGAAGATTAATCCAGATGTTAAGAAACCACAGGCAATTGTACTCTGCCCTACAAGAGAGCTTGCAGTACAGGTTGCAGAAGAGATAAGAAAGCTTGCCAAGTACATGAGTGACATTAAGGTGTTACCGGTGTATGGAGGACAGGAGATTGTAAGACAGATTAAGTCGTTAAAAGCCGGTGTACAGATTATTGTTGGAACTCCGGGACGAGTTATGGATCATATGAGAAGAAAGACTGTTAAGTTTGATTCGGTATCTATGGTTATATTAGATGAAGCTGATGAGATGCTTGATATGGGATTCCGTGAGGATATGGAAACAATTCTTACAGAGACACCAGAGGAAAGACAGACAGTTCTTTTCTCAGCTACAATGCCTAAGCCTATAATGGAGATTGCAAGAAAATTCCAGAAAGACGCTAAGATTATCAAGGTTGTAAGAAAAGAACTTACAGTTTCTAATATTGATCAGTTTTATTATGAAGTAAGACCTAAGAATAAAACAGAAATCTTAAGCCGTCTTATTGATATATACAATCCTAAGCTGTCAGTTGTGTTCTGTAACACTAAGAGACAGGTAGACGAGCTTATATCAGAGCTTAAGGGCAGAGGATATTTTGCTGACGGTATACACGGAGATATGAAACAGCAACAGAGAGACCGTGTAATGGACGATTTCAGAAGTGGAAAGACAGAAATTCTTATTGCAACTGATGTTGCGGCAAGAGGAATTGATGTTGACGGAGTTGATATAGTATTTAACTATGACCTTCCACAGGACGAAGAATATTATGTACACAGAATAGGAAGAACAGGAAGGGCTGGAAAATCAGGACTTGCACTTTCATTCATATCTGGAAGAGAAGTATATAAGTTAAAGGATATCGAGAGATATTGCAAGACCAAGATTCTTGCAAAGCCAATCCCATCACTTGATGATGTCAAGAACACCAAGATGGATGGTATATTTGACAAGATTAAAGAGATGATTGAAGCTGATGAGCACAGAGCCATGCTTGATATGGTTGAGGAGCATGTTAATCAGGAAGATTATACATCAATGGATATGGCAGCAGCTCTTCTTAAGATGATAGTTGGAGATACATTGGACAGAATCGATGAGGTAGAGAATTTTCATTTTGATGAAAATGCAGATACATCAAGAATGGTAAGACTCTTTATTAATGTTGGTAAGAAGGACAAGATTACACCAGCCAATATTCTTGGAGCGATTGCAGGAGAATCCGGAATGCCGGGAAGACTTGTCGGTGCAATTGATATGATGGATAATTATACATTTGTTGATGTTCCTGCAAAGCATGCGGAAGCAGTACTTGCAGCAATGAATGACAATGTACTTATCAAGGGCAGAAAGGTTAATGTAGAGAAAGCAAATGTATCTGCCAAGCCGGCAAGAAAATCCAAGTCAAAGCCAGATACAAGAAGAAGAAAAGACGAGTCCCGTGGAAAACATGACAAACTTAAAGAACGCAGAAGTAAAAGCGGCAAGGTAAGAAGAAATGGAGAAAAGTATTAAGCTTACCAGTCTTAACAGAAAAGAAGCGTTAAGATATCTGGGTTATAAGAAAAATGCACCTGATGAACGGGTGGAAGAGCTTATGGATGAATGTGAGGAGCTTGTATTAAAGACCGCAGTTCCAAGATTTATTTATAAGAAGCTTGATTTTACAGTTAATGAAGACGGTGTGGCATTTAAGAATACAAGCATGGTGCTTCCGGGCGAGTCCATTAAGAAACATCTGTATAAATGTGACAGTGCAATATGCATGGCTGTAACGATATCGGAAGGTATTGACAGACAGCTAAGAGTGTTGCAGCTTACGGATATGGCTAAGGCACTGGTGTTTGACAGCCTGGCAAGTGTAGCTGTTGAACAGGCATGCGATAAGGTTGAAGAACTTTTAAGAGAGGAATATCCTGATTATTATCAGACATTCAGGTTCGGGATTGGCTACGGTGATTTGCCGATAAGTATGCAGGAGCCTTTCCTGAAGGTATTAGATGCCGGTAAAAAGATAGGACTTAATCTTAACAAATCATATATGCTGGCTCCGGTAAAGTCGGTAACAGCGGTTATCGGACTTACTAAGGAGCCTGTAAGTACTAAGAACAGAGGTTGTGCAACATGCAATCTTAATAAAACCTGTGCATACAGAGGAATGGGAGGACATTGTAGTGGCTGACAGATTCAGAGAGCTCTTAAAAACTAGGGATTATATAATATTTGATGGTGCTATGGGTACAATGCTTCAGGCAGCGGGTATGAAGATGGGAGAGACACCGGAAGTGCTTAATATAACAAGACCGGAGCTTCTTGTTTCAATTGCAGAGCAGTATTACAATGCAGGATCAGATGTGGTATATGCCAATACATTTGGTGCAAACAGATATAAGCTTGAAGAATGCGGAAAAAGTGTTGAGGAGCTTGTAACTGCCGGGATTGTCAATGCAAAGAAGGCAAGAGATACAGTAAAGCCGGACGGCCTTGTTGCACTCGATGTAGGACCAATCGGACAGCTTCTTGAGCCAACAGGTGTATTAAGCTTTGAAGAAGCATATGATATGTATGCCGAGATAGTAAAGGCAGGAGCAGCTGCGGGAGCAGACCTTGTTGTATTTGAGACAATGACTGACCTTTTAGATGTCAAGGCTGCTGTACTTGCAGCTAAGGAAAACAGCGACCTTCCTATTGTTGCCACGATGACATTTGAACAGAATATGAGAACATTTACAGGCTGCTCTATATCGGCAATGGCTCTTACACTTACAGGACTTGGTGTTGATGCACTTGGCGTTAACTGCTCATTAGGACCTAAAGAATTAGAGCCGGTTATTGAAGAACTTGTAAAATGGACTAATCTTCCGATAGTAGTAAAGCCTAATGCAGGACTTCCTGACCCTGAAACTAACCTTTACAATGTTACTGCAGCCCAGTTTGCAGATTTCATGAAGGATTTAAGAAAATATGGCATTAAGATATTCGGCGGCTGCTGTGGAACTAATCCTGAGTTCATTAAAGAATTATCAGAGATGTTAAAAAGAGAAGGCAATCCGGCAGCACCACACAAATATATTCCAGGTGCAGTGTGTTCAGCTACAAGCACTGTTGTTGTTGATGAACCAAGAATTATCGGTGAAAGAATCAATCCTACAGGTAAGAAGCTTTTTAAGGAAGCTTTGTTAAGACACGATATGGATTATATTCTTGGACAGGCTTTAGAGCAGATATCAGGTGGCGCAGATATTCTTGATGTCAATGTAGGCCTTCCGGGAATTGATGAACGTGAAATGATGATTGATACAATAAAGTCATTACAGGCAGTTGTGGATGTTCCGCTGCAGATTGATTCTACAATACCAGAAGTACTTGAGGCAGCACTCCGTGTATACAATGGTAAGCCGCTTGTCAATTCAGTTAATGGTGAGGAGGAGTCTCTTAACAATGTTCTTCCTCTTGTTAAGAAATATGGTGCAGGAGTTATAGGACTCGCACTTGATAAAGATGGTATTCCTAAGAAGGCAGAGGACAGAGTTGCGATAGCAAAGAAGATTATGGACAGGGCTGTTGCAATGGGAATCCCTAAAGAAGATATTTATATTGACTGCCTTACACTCACAGCTTCTGCTGAGCAGGAGGGCGTAATGGAAACTCTTAATGCACTTCATACAGTTAAGAATGAGCTTGGCTTAAAGACAGTGCTTGGTGTTTCTAACATTTCATTCGGACTTCCAAACAGAGTGCTTGTAAACCACATTTTCCTTACAATGGCACTTACTAACGGACTTGACCTTGCAATTATCAATCCTAACATCCCAGAGATGACAGGCGCGGTAAGGGCGTATAAGCTTCTTGCTAATATTGATAAGAATTCAGTTGATTACATAAAAAACTATGGCGCTATGCCAAATGTTTCTAAGATTGATCCTGTCAAGAAGGAAAAGAAAGATGGAAACTATACAGGAGATGATCTTTTTTATGCTGTTGAAAAAGGACTTAAGAATGAAGGTGCTGAGATAACAGAGGCTCTTCTTAAGATTATGGATTCAATGGAGATTGTTAATCAGGTGCTTATTCCTGCACTTGATAAGATAGGTGCTGAATTCGAGAAGGGTACATTGTTCCTTCCACAGCTTATTATGTCAGCAGGTGTTGCGCAGGCAGCATTTGAAGTTATAAGAAAGCATATGGTTATGTCTGATAATGCCCCTGTAAGCAAAGGAAAGATAGTTATAGCTACAGTCAAGGGTGATGTTCATGATATAGGAAAGAATATTGTTAAGGTTCTCCTAGAGAATTATGGGTATGATGTTATTGACCTTGGAAAGGATGTTGAGTACCAGGCAGTTGTTGATGCAATAAGAGATAATGATGTTAAACTGTGCGGATTATCAGCTCTTATGACAACAACACTTGTATCTATGAAGGAAACAATTGCACTTATAAGAGAAAATAATCTTGACTGCAAGGTCATGGTTGGAGGTGCGGTACTTACACCGGAATATGCTAAAGAGATAGATGCAGATTTCTATGCAAAGGATGCAAAAGAATCTGTTGATATTGCTAAAAGAGTTCTTGGTTAAAATTTTGACATATGAGAAAAAAATGGTTATACTATGTATAGCTTATTATAGTATATTTATATACTCGTTTATATCTTGGTAAAATGAGCAATCGTGGTCTGGAGGTTTGGTTTAATGGAAGAGAAAAAGATTTCGTCGGCGGTAATAAGAAGACTGCCAAGATATTACAGATATCTGGGAGAACTTATAGAGTCTGGTGTGCAGAGAATATCGTCTAAAGAACTGAGCACCAGAATGAAAGTAACTGCTTCACAGATAAGGCAGGATCTTAATAATTTTGGTGGCTTTGGTCAGCAGGGATATGGATATAATGTGCAGTATCTCTATGAAGAGATTGGTAAGATTCTTGGTATAGACCGTAATCACAATATGGTTATAATCGGAGCCGGTAATTTAGGAAAGGCTATTGTTAACTATAGTGATTTCGAGAAGAGAGGTTTTGTTATTAAGGGAATATTTGATAATAATCCTAAGATTAAAGGAACTAAGATTCGTGGAATAGAAGTAAGAATGATGAATGAGCTTACTGATTTTATTAAAGATAATGAAATTGAGATTGTTGCACTCACTATTCCGAAGGAAGCTGCCAGACAGATAGCGAAGGTTGTTGCTGATGCAGGAGTTAAGGCTATATGGAACTTTGCACATACAGATCTTAATCTTCCGGATGATGTTATTGTTGAAAATGTACATTTGTCAGAAAGTCTTATGAGACTTTCATACACTATTGCTAACAGGAAGTAACTGTTTGGGAGGATAATATGGCAGAACTTGATATTGAAAAGCTGAAAAGTTGTACAGCCATAAAACAGATACCGATACTTACTCTTGATGAGAGATGGTATCATCTTATAACGGATAAATTAAAGACTGATGAAATCTGTTATTGGGAAAAACAGGTTAATGAGCTTCTTAAGAAGCAGGGACAGGTTAATAATGATATTAAGGAAGTAAAAAAAATAAAGAATCAGCTTATTCAGGATGTTGTTGATAATATGCAGGATGATGATAATGATCCTAAGAGAGCAAAAGTGATGGAGAAGAATCAGAGACTTATTCAGGAAGCTAAGGATAAGATTAATTCTCTTGAAGATGAAGCACTCGATATTCCAAGAGATCTTGTTAATGCCAATGAGCGTCTTATGATTGAAACAGTAAAGGTGTGTTATAACAAGATTAACAGTAATAAGGAAGACCTTGAGGTTTTGGATAAGTGGATTAATGCAACAAGAGTAAAGTTAAAGAAGAATATACTTATCAAGCAAGATAAGGAAGAGGTGAATAACCGCATGTATTCTGCAATGCATGACATATTAGGACCTGACGTTATGAAGGAACTTGATAAGGTAAATGAGGAAGAGGTATGAGATATTTAACTGATTCACATACAATGAAAGCAGTTGATAACTGCTCAATACATGAATTTGGGATTCCCTCAGTGGTGCTTATGGAAAGAGCAGCACTGGGGGTTTCAGCTTTTTTAAGAAAGCATGCAGAGCACAACAATAAGAAAACAGGAATAAAAGTTGTGTGTGTATGCGGAAGCGGGAATAATGGTGCAGATGGTCTTGCAGCAGCAAGACAGCTTAATGAAGATGGAATTGATGTACATGTTGTGTTTGCTGGTACATCGGAGGGAACTGATGAATACAGGCTTCAGAAATCAATTGTCGGTAATCTTGGAATTGACTGTGTTGAATATGATGGCAATATTGATTTTTCTGAATATGATTATATTATAGATGCAATATTTGGCATTGGCTTATCAAGAGCAGTTGAGGGAAGATATGCGCAGGTTATAGAAGCAATTAATAAAGCCCGGGAGAATCCTGATACGAAGATAATTGCCGTTGATATTGCGTCAGGCATAAGTGCAGATAATGGACAGATTATGGGAATTGCTGTCAAAGCAGATTACACAATCACATTTGGATATAATAAGACAGGTATCATGTTTTACCCGGGAGCTTCATACAGTGGTAGTGTAAAAGTCATTAATGCAGGATTTGTAACAGAGGATATATTACATAAAAAAGTCAAATGTTTCGGCAGTATTTTTACATATGACGATGAAGATGTGGGCAGACTTCTTGTAAGAAAACCTGATTCTAATAAAGGAACATATGGCAGAACACTTATTATAGCAGGCTCTAAGAATATGGGAGGAGCCGCAATTCTTAGTGCATCAGCCGCATACAGAAGTGGAACAGGGCTTGTAAAGGTACTTACACATGAGATTAATAAGACAGCACTGTTATGCAGAATGCCAGAATGTCTGATATCAACATATCAGGATAATATGCCGCTGGCAGCAGAACTTAAAGCAGATTTTGAATGGGCAAAAAGTATAGCTGTGGGACCGGGATTATCTATGAACGTGGCAGCAGCAGAGATTACCAGATGTGTTCTTGAAAGAGATGATAAAGTAAGAATACTTGATGCAGATGCACTTAACATTATTGCTGGCGAACATATTGATTATAAAGGAAGCAGAGAAGGGCAGATTATAATCACACCTCATATTATGGAAATGTCAAGGCTTACAGGAAAGACAGTTGCTGATATTAAAGAGCATATGATTGAGTCTGCTAAGGAATATGCAATACAACATTCATGTATATGCATATTAAAGGATGCAAGAACAGTAGTTACTGACGGACAGAAAGTATATATTAACTGTACTGGAAATGACGGAATGTCCACAGGAGGCTGCGGTGATGTGCTTACTGGACTTATTGCAGGAATGACAGCCATGGGGTTAGATGCATTTGAAGCAGCATGTCTTTCTGTATATGTTCATGGCAAAGCAGGGGATTATGCGGCATCAGGCAAAGGCAGAGCCGGAATGACGGCAGCAGATATATCAGAAGCAATTGCATATGTCCTGAAAAGATAAATGATAACTGAATACACACTTAAAATCAGGCAATACTAAAGCCAAGGTAAGAAATATAGCTTTAGGAGTGTGACAGTTGTGGTAATAAAAAGAGGAGATATTTTTTATGCAGATTTAAGACCGGTGGTTGGTTCAGAACAGGGGGGAATAAGACCGGTACTTATAATTCAGAATGATACGGGGAATAAACATAGTCCGACAGTTATCTGTGCAGCAATAACAAGCCAGATGCATAAAAGCAAACTGCCGACTCATGTTGAACTCGATTCTGCCAGATACGATATGGTAAAGGATTCGGTTATTCTGTTAGAACAGTTGAGAACAATAGATAAAAGAAGACTTAAAGATAAGGTATGTCACCTTGATAATGATATAATAGGACAGGTGAATAAAGCATTGTCTGTAAGCCTTGAGATGAATTGACTATCAGCATAATAATGTGTTATTATTGAAATGATAATTATTTATTAAAGAACAACTTATAAATATGGAGGAAAGCTATGAATGACGGCCATCCCGCGGATGGGAAAGAAAAGAGGTTTTCATCTCTGCTTAAGTTATTTGGCAGGGGAAAACGAGATGAAGATGTAACAGAAGAGATAATGGATATGGTTAATGAGAGCCATGAACAGGGTGTTCTTGAAGAAAATGAAGCTGAGATGATAGGTAATATCTTTGAATTCGGCGAGAAACAGGCGTCTGATGTAATGACGCACAGAAACAATATCGTGGCACTTGATGATGATATTACTGTCAGAGAAGCATTTGACAGGATAATGAAAGAGAATTATTCAAGATATCCTGTGTATGATGGAGACATTGATAATATTACAGGTATTTTACATATCCGGGATCTTCTTAAAATATATGTTGATAAGGATAATCAGGATAGGAAGCTTAGAGATGTAGAAGATACAGTACTTTTTAAGCCATATTGTATACCTGAAACAAGAAATATAAGTCCGTTATTCAGACAGATGCAATCAGAAAAGATTCATATGGCTATTGTTGTTGATGAATATGGACAGACAGCAGGAATTGTCACGATGGAAGATATACTTGAAGAAATCGTTGGTAATATTCTTGATGAATATGATGAAGAAGAAGAACAGATTGTAACCGACGCAGACGGTTCATATATAATAGAAGGTCAGGCGGATCTTGAGGATGTAGAAGCTAAGTTAGGAATAGAGTTTGAATGCGAAGATATTGATACTTTGAGCGGCTTTATGATTTATAAGCTTGGGAAGATACCTGATGACGGGGAGAACTTTGAGGTAGAATACAAAGGATATATATTCAGAACTCTTGATGTACGAGGAAGAATGATACTTAAAGTTAAGGTTGAGAAAACCAGTCAGGGACAGCATGCTTAGAGAATAATTGTCCTGTTCCTTAGAATGGGGGACTTTTTATGCGAAGATACGAATTGGATACTTCATATCAAGGCAACATGCCTAATGAAGTAGAATTTACACTTGATAACAGATATGTAGTTAAAATAGGTGATGAAAGATTTTACAATCTCATGGGCGAGACCATGCTTTCTGCATTTAACGGACTGGTGCATCCGGATGATGTCATGGGTTTTGAGCAGTTTATTAATTCAGATATGTCTGTGAGATATTATATAGTCAGATGTCTTATAAAGAATGGTTCATACAGATGGATGCTTCTGGTAAAGAAGCGTATATATGAAGTTGGTACAGACCGTATGGTTGAGCTTGTGGCACAGGATATAATTGTTATTTCGAATGATTTTGACATGTATTATCACCGTGTAAGAAAATACAGGGCAATAATTAATGTTATTGATGAGAAGATATTTGAATATGATCCTGTTTCTGGAATGATTACAATATATTGTTATCGTAATAATAAATCTGAGATATTTGAGAGAACCAGTCTTAAGGAATGGAAAGAAGCGTGTATCACTAAGGGCTTTGTAACAGGTGATGATGCTGTTCAGTTTGAAGCATTATGTACAGCAATTGCAAGTGGAATGAATAACTTTATTGTTAAGCTGTCGTCATCTGTTATGTCTAAAGGAGAAAGAGTTGACAATCTTATCTTCAGAGGACAGTCACTTCTGGCTGATGGAGAAAACAGAATTACAGTAGGCGTAATATCTGAACCAGATAGAAGAACCAGAACTGTTCAGGAGTATGTCGGAGTAGATGAGGCAAAACTTGATTTAGCGACAGGCATATATAACAAGAAGACTGTAACAGATATGATAACCGATGATATCAATAAAACAGCGGTTTCAGACAGAAACCGCCAGATGTTCCTGATGATTCTTGATATTGATAACTTCAAGAGTGTTAATGACAGTTATGGACATTATTTTGGTGATGAGGTTATTAAAGCATTTGCAGATTCATTAAAATTATCAGTTGGCGGACGTGGAATTGTTGGACGCATAGGCGGAGATGAATTTATAGTACTTATAAAAGATGTTACGATTGAAGAACTTCGCATTATGCTTAAGGCAATGAGAAAGGGACTTAAGGTATCGCTTGCACAGAAGCAGCCAGAGTATATGTTTTCAACATCAATTGGTATCGCACAGTTTGGCAAGGATGGCAGTGATTTTGAGACATTGTTTAAGATAGCTGATGCAGCACTTTATATAGCCAAGGAAAAAGGCAAGGACAGATATATTATATATGATTATAATAAGCATGGAGATATTCTGGCTGACATGAAGCATGACATTGCATTTGGAAGTGGCTTTATGAAGCCTATGGCTAAATATGAGCTTGCAACCAATATTGTAATGAAAGTATCGCTTGGAATGATGACAGTAAAAGAAGTGCTTTCAGAGCTTACCGATAAGCTTAATATTCATGGAATAAGTATTTACAGTGGTAATGATATGGAATGCATATACAGTACAGGTCACTATAAGAATAATGTAATTGAGGCAGCATATGTTAATGATGATAAATTTGTGAATCATTTTGATGAATATGGCGTTAACATGGTGAATAATATAGCGTCACTTACTATAGAATTCCCGGAAGTTTTTAGAAAACTCAGAGACAACAATATATGCTCGTTTCTTCAGATGAAGGCTGATGGTGCTGATGGTAAAGAATATATGGTAGAATTTGATATATTTGGCACTAACAGAAGAAAGTGGAGTGATACAGATGTTATCATGCTCAGAATGGTAGTTCTTGGAGTAGTAAATGCTATAAGTGGGCAATTGACAGATTGATGTTCTGTGTTATAATAATTGACAATAAATGCATTTTTATGCATTTTAATATCAGAATTTAGGAGATTAGGTTATGAGACGAGCAGTTTTTTCTATTCTCGTGGGTAATTCATCTGGTGTACTTAGCCGTGTCGCTGGAATGTTCAGCCGTAGAGGATATAATATAGACAGCCTTACGGTTGGTGAAACTCTCAATCCTGAATTGTCACGTATGACAATAGCTGTAACAGGTGAAGATGATGTACTTGAACAGATTGAGAAACAGCTTAATAAGCTTATAGATGTTAAGGAAATTGTGGAGCTTCCTGCACATGAATCAGTATGCAGAGAACTTGTTATGATTAAAGTTGAATGTGGACCAGAGAAGAGACAGCAGGTATCTTATATTGCAGATATATTCAGAGCCAATATTGTAGATGTATCTAAGGAGTCCATGATAATTGCACTTACAGGAAGTTTAAGCAAGATGAATGCGTTTGTGGAACTTCTTGAAGATTTCAACATTACAGAGATTGCAAGAACAGGAATTACAGGACTTGCAAGAGGAAGCGCAGATATGAATAAGATGTAATAATTCTTTGGTGTATCCGGAGAACTTTTACAATATAAAACACATTTATATGGAGGTAGTTTAAAATGGCAGAAGCTAAGATCTATTATCAGTCAGATTGTAATTTATCATTACTTGACGGTAAGACAATCGCTATTATCGGTTATGGTAGCCAGGGACATGCACACGCATTAAATCTTAAGGATTCAGGTTGTCATGTTATTATCGGACTTTATGAGGGTTCTAAGTCATGGAAGAGAGCTGAGGAGCAGGGATTTGAAGTATTTACTGCAGCAGAGGCTGCTAAGAGAGCTGACATCATCATGATTCTTATCAATGATGAGAAGCAGGCTAAGCTTTATAAGGATGATATCGAGCCAAATCTTGAGCCAGGTAACATGCTTATGTTCGCTCATGGTTTCAACATTCATTTTGGTTTAATTAAGGCACCTAAGGGCGTTGATGTAACAATGATTGCGCCTAAGGCACCTGGACATACAGTACGTTCAGAATATCAGGCTGGAAAGGGAACTCCTTGTCTTGTAGCTGTAGAGCAGGATGAGACAGGAAAGGCTCTTGACATGGCACTTGCTTATGGTCTTGGTATCGGTGGAGCAAGAGCTGGTCTTCTTGAGACAACATTCAGAACAGAGACAGAGACAGACCTCTTTGGTGAGCAGGCAGTTCTTTGTGGTGGTGTTTGTGCACTTATGCAGGCTGGCTTCGAAACTCTTTGCGAAGCTGGATATGATCCACGTAACGCTTACTTCGAGTGTATTCATGAGATGAAGCTTATAGTTGACCTTATTTACCAGTCAGGATTCGCTGGAATGAGATACTCAATCTCTAATACAGCTGAGTATGGTGATTACATAACAGGTCCTAAGATTATCACAGAGGATACTAAGAAGGCTATGAAGAAGATCCTTTCTGATATTCAGGATGGTTCATTTGCTAAGGAATTCTTACTTGACATGAGCGATGCTGGTGGACAGGTTCACTTCAAGGCTATGAGAAAGCTTGCTTCTGAGCATCCATCAGAGAAGGTTGGAGCAGAAATCAGAAAGCTTTACAGTTGGAACAATGAAAGCGATATGCTTATCAATAACTAATAATCAGTAATTGATAATATTTAAGGGCTGCCATTATGGCAGCCCTTTTTGATAAGATTGATTTTGTTTTATTGTTCCTGATCTTTTTTGAATTCGTCTTTGTTCTCATCGTATTTTTTATTATAAAGATTCTTTGTTCTGTTGAACTGAAATCCAATTACAACAGCAACTACAATAATTGCTATTATGTTAATAAGCAGTTTCATGGCAAAACCTCCTTATTTATCTTCTCCTGCGGGAATGCTTTCTTCTTGACTGCTGTAATCTGACATATCCGAATGCGGCAGCACCAATAATAATTACAACAATTATAACAATCACTGCCACTGATACTTTTCTTTTAGAAGTTTCTTTGTGTGCTGCTTTTATTTCCTGCTGTTCTTTAGCAATGCTTGCTTCTTCAGCAGCTTTGGAACTTTCTATGGATTCCTTTTCGGCAGCTTCTTTAGCGAGTCTTTCCTGCTCTTCATATGTAGTAATATTTTCTAACATATCATTTCCGGTATCATTACCAACGGTAGTCCTGTATAATCCAAAATCAGCACAGCTGTATTCATAATCATCTGATACATAGAACCAGCACCACTGCTGCGATACATGCTTTTTATAAGCTGCTGTCTGTACTTCAATTGAAGTGCGGTTTCCCATACGAGAAAGAGGAAGCCTTAAGTTCATGGTAATTTTATTCTCTGTGTACAGATGAAGATAAGTTTTAGGAACATCCCATGTACCATAATTGGATGCTGACTCTGGAAATACAGAGGAATCATTGCTTGTCTCTACTGATTCTGCAACAGCATGAGAGAATAGCATATGACCGCCGTGACCATATTCTCCATTAAGATCCTGTGTTACTACAACAAGAGGTTTAAATCGTCTTATACATGATGTAGTATAGGCTTTGACATCATCATATACATACTGCTTCTTTGCAGCTTCTAATGTCTGACTGTAAAGATCGGGAAAATCTCCACATACTGGGTAATGCTTTATGCCTGATTCCCACAATCCGTCAAGCTTTTCGTGTTCTCTAATCTTGGCTGATGTAGTGAATTCGCACATATAGGCAACCTGAACGGAAAGATTTTGTTCGCCACCGTAAGTGGCAAGTACTCCTCCAAGGAAAAGTATCTCGTCATCTGCATGTGTTGCGAAAACAAGAATGTCAGCATTATCGCATGGAGTCTTCCATGTCTGAACATCTTCAGGCACAGAACCCTTGGAATATACATGCATATCACAGATTGATTCTTTAGATGCAAATGTAATTGTCATCTCAGTTGTACCATCGGGAATCTGGACATATTCGTGAAGAAAACCATTAGTTCCGTTAGTTTCAGTCTTTCCATTATAAGAAAGAGTCCATTCTGAAGGAATTAAATCCCATTTGATATAAAGTGAGTACATTTTTTCAGAGGAAGTTATTGTGATTGTGTCTCCTGATGAAAATGTGGTTTTTGTGTTGTAAGAACCATCGGTCATCCTGCTGATGCTTCCCTGGTTAGAAAGTGTTATATCAGCATTTACTTCTGCAGCCTGATTGTCTTCTGCTTTAACGGCGGAAGGGAAAAGAACTATGCAGAATAGTGTAATAGTAATTGAAGCAAGCAATTTTAAAATACTGCTTTTTGATTTGATATAAGTCATTAATCTGTACCATTCCTTTTTAAAATTTATTCTTATTATTATAAACATAATATGCAGGTACTTTCAACAACCTAAAATGATATGTTATAATAAAAAATAAATAAAGCTGTTAAAAGGTTACAGATATAGATGAGAAAAGATTTTGATGAAATGTACAGACTGGGTTTGTACGGCAATGGAATAGAGAGAATTAAATTGAAAAAAGCAGTTCAGATAATTCAGAAAGCTTCAGCTTCACAAGTTAAGATTGTAGATATCGGACATGATAATTTTGATTCAGCATGTGAGGCACTTGAGCTTGGTTCGGTTGATATGGCAGTTGTTGACATGGCACAGCTTATCAGGATGGAAAAGAATGATGAGAATCTTCCTTATGGGGTTGTTATTTCGGGTGTTTTAAAACGCGGCGATTCAAGATATGTAATGATAAGAAAGAGACATGCAAAAGACCTTATTGAAAATGCTGTTGTTGCAACTGACTCATACAGCAAGACGGAGCGTATTAAACATATGTATGATGGAATAAGCTGTGTAGTAGAGACGGATATAAGAAAATGTATTGAAAAGCTGGATGCGTCAGAATGTGATGCTGTATTTGTACTTTTAGAAGATATTAAGGCAGCAAGGCTACATAATAGTTTTCTGTATAGATATACAATCATGGATTATGGAGAATGTGTTCCTGTGCATGGTGAGGGTGTGTATGCAATGCTTACTAAAGGGAAAAAAGAGGCTGTCCGCACGGCAAGAGAATTGTCACATAAGAGTACAGCAGAATGTTTTGAGATAGAAGATGATATAATTAGCAGGGTTATGCAGAATGTATATGTTAAGACATGTGATGTGTATGCAAGAATCAGTTCTGACAGACTGGAGATATATGCAGATGTTACCGGTAACAGGGGACGCATAAGAGTTAATGAAAGGGGTACATTTGTTAATAAGAACCTTATTATCACAAAAATAGTAGACAGAATTAGTAAAAGTATGTAATAATAATATATTGATATATATTATTAAAGTTTGGAAAGAGGATATATGGAATTTAAGAAAATCAATGATAGAAGATTCCAGTGCAGACTCGATGAGGAAGACCTGGAAGATAATAATATTTCCTTAGATGATTTCTTTAAGAATGATACAGACAAGATACACAGCCTTCTTGAAGTTATTATGGAGGAGGCTGAAAAAAATATAGGTGTTACTTTAAGTGGGGAGGTTATGTCACTACAGCTTGCACCACAGCCAGACCATTCAATACTTCTTACAGTTTCATCTGGTAAAGAAGATCTGGGTAATATGTTAAGAAAAGCAGGGGAAAGTATATCTAAGGCATTTTCAAAACCAGAGAAGAGTAATGTGATTAAGAATGGTGAAGGTACATTTAAAGATGCACCTTTTGAAACATTTGGAGACAGTCTAGATAAGTTCGAATTACCAGATGCACAGACAGATGAACTTAAGAAGACAGGACAGAAGAAGAAAGCAAGTAATGTTATTAAAGCCGGATGCGGCGTATTCAGGTTGGAAAGTCTTAATGATTTTGAGGAAATGTGTACTGTAAGTTCAAGAACATGGGGAATAACTAATGCACTGTATAAGAATAAAGAAGATGATACATATTATCTTGTACTTGAGAAAGGAAGATGTTCAGAGGAAAAATACAGAAGTCTTCTGAATCTTTTGATGGAGTACAGTGTGTTTGATTCTTCAAAAGAAGAACGTGTTGCGTTTATAAGGGAGCATTATAGTGTAGTAATAGGCAACAATGCTATTAATGTAGTAAAGAAATATATGTAGATTAATTATTCAGGCAGAATCTGAATGATGAGGTAAGGAGGCAGTATATGAGATATCCTGAATTCTTATCCGAAGGCGGAACTATAGGCTTCGTTGCACCATCTTTTGGTTGTGCGACGGAGCCTTATAAAACAGCATTCGGAATGACAATTAAAAGATTTGAAAAAGAAGGTTATACAGTAGAGCTTGGTCCTAATTGTTATGAGGACAATGGAATTGGGATAAGCAACACACCGCAGGAATGCGGTAAGGAGCTTACACAGATGTATGAGAGTAATGTCAATGATGTGCTTATATCATGTGGCGGTGGTGAACTGATGTGTGAGATTCTGCCATATGTTGATTTTGACAGGATTAAGGCGGCAAAGCCTAAGTGGTATCTTGGATATTCTGATAATACCAACTTCACATTTTTACAGAACACGATTGCCGATACGGCAAGTGTATACGGACCGTGTGCAGGCGCATTTGCAATGAAGGACTGGCATCAGGCGCTTGTGGATACTTTTGATGTGCTTCGTGGAAAAGGCTGCAAGAACAATAACGGAGTTGTGGAAAAACAAGTCCATGGATATGACACATGGGAGAGAGAGTCTCTAAAGAATGAGGAGAACCCTGCACCACAATACAATCTTACTGAGAAGAAGATTTTAAGAAAATATGTTGGTGGGGACGAATGTGATACGGAGATTGCATTTGAAGGAAGGCTTGTCGGCGGCTGCATGGACTGTCTTGTTAATCTTACAGGTACAAGTTTTGACAAGGTTAAAGAGTTTAACGAAAGATACGCAGCTGACGGAATTATATGGTTCTTAGAGAGCTGTGATCTGAATGTATTTGCAATCAGAAGGGCTATGTGGCAGATGGATAATGCCGGATGGTTTAAGAATGTGAAGGGATTTCTCATAGGAAGACCGCTGTGCTACGGACAGGAAATGATGGGGCTTGACCAGTACAGAGCAGTTACAGGTATTGCGGCAAAGTATAATGTGCCGGTTATAATGGACTGTGATTTCGGGCATCTTTCACCTTCAATGCCGATAGTAAGTGGGGCATATACACAGGTTAAGGTTAAGGATAACGACCTTTCACTTAATTACCGTTTCTGTTAATATTAACGATTGAAAAACACACTTTAATAGGGTAAAATGTTAAAATGACTATTAATAATACCTGTTATATCAGGGATAAGATAAGGAGAAAACAATGGGTAGGATATTTAAGTTTGATAAAGATGTTGATACAGATCAGATTATTGCATCGCAGTATCTTTTGTTTCCGACAATTGATGAGATGAAGAGTCATACATTTGAATCATTAGACTCTGATTTTGCTTCTGCTGTAAAGCCGGGAGATTTCGTTGTTGCAGATGACAACTTTGGATGTGGTTCATCAAGAGAGCAGGCACCAAGCGTACTTAAGGCGTTAGGTGTCAAGGCAGTGATTGCCAAATCATTTGCAAGAATATTCTATCGTAATGCTATTAATATAGGACTTCCTGTTATTGTATGTAAAGAACTCCATGACGAAGTTAATGCGGGGGATGAATGTGAGCTTTCATTAGAAGATGGAATTATAACTGTTAATGGAAAGACTTATACATGTACAAAGCTTCCAGCCAAGATGCAGGCTATTCTTAATCAGGGCGGACTTATTGCATCACTTAATGATGAGGCAGAAGAGTCTGAGAGTGCAGCTGTAACAGCGGGCGAGGCAAAGCATGGCATGACTATTGCAGAGAAGATTATTGCAAGGGCAGCAGGTCTTTCACAGGTTAAGGCTGGTGATATTGCAACTGTTACTCTTGACAGACTTATGAGTAATGATGGAACAACACATCTTACTATTGGTATGTATGAGAAGTTAAAGAATCCTCATATTGCTGACAAGGATAAGCTTGTATGGATTGTAGACCACAATATTCCATCAGACAGTCCTAAGACAGCAGCCTCACAGAAGAAGATGAGAGACTTTGCTAAGGCTAATGATATTAAGTTCTACGAGGGCGAGGGTGTGTGTCATCAGGTTATGATGGAAAATCATGTGGTGCCTGGTGAGCTTATATTTGGAGCAGACAGCCATACTTGTGCATATGGTGCGTTAGGTGCATTTGGTACTGGTGTTGGTTGTACAGATTATTTGTATGCAATGGTTACAGGAACATCATGGGTAATGGTTCCGGGAACATTAAGATTCAACCTTAAGGGAAAGCTTAACGATGGAGTATATGCAAGAGATTTAATACTCTCTATTATTGGAAAGATTGGCGCTAACGGTGCTAACTATAAAGCAATGGAATTTGCAGGAGAAGGTTTACACAGCCTTTCAATGGCAGACAGAATATCAATATGTAACCTCTGCGTAGAGGCAGGTGCTAAGACTGCACTCATGGAAGTTGATGATGTTGCAATGGATTATCTTAAGGAGCATGGCAGAGAGCCAAAGGCATGCTTTACATCAGATGATGATGCAGTATTTGAGCAGGTTTATGATATTGACCTTTCAACAATACAGCCAATCGTTGCAAAGCCACATTTTGTTGACAATGTAGTTCCGGCTAAGGAATCACTTGGTGTAAAGATTGATGAAGCATTTCTTGGTTCATGTAACAATGGACGAATCGAGGATTTAAGAGTTGGCGCAGCGATCATCAAAGGGAAAAAGGTTGCTCCTAAGGTAAGATTCCTTGTAGTTCCTGCAAGCCGTTCGGTATATCTTCAGGCTATGAAAGAGGGACTCCTTGATATATTCATGGACGCAGGTGCAATTGTTATGAATCCTAACTGCTCTGTATGCTGGGGCAGCTGTCAGGGTGTTATCGGTGAGGGCGAGACTCTTATCAGCACAGGTACACGAAACTTCAAGGGTCGTGCAGGACATAAAGATTCTTTCGTATATCTTGCTTCAGCGGCAACTGTTACAGCATCAGCAATCAAGGGCGAGATAGCAACAGCAGACATGGTATAAGATAAGGATTTAACTTCAAAGGAGTAATTATGAACGAGAAATTTAGCGGTAAAGTATGGGTGCTTGGTGATGACATTGATACAGATATCATTATTCCTACAGAGTACCTCGCATTAAAGACAGTAGAAGATATGAAGCCATATGCATTTTCGCCATTAAGACCAGAACTTGCAGGTCAGATTAAGCCAGGCGACATCATTGTTGCAGGAAAGAACTTTGGTTGTGGTTCATCAAGAGAGCAGGCACCTGAGGTTATTAAGGCATTAGGTATTAAATGTGTTATTGCCAAATCATATGCAAGAATATTCTTTAGAAATTCTATTAATAACGGACTTCTCCTTATAGAGAATGCAGACCTTCACGACGAAGTTACGGAAGGCGATACTATTGATGTTGAAGTAAATGCACAGATTACACACAATGGAAAAGCATATCCTATTGCTTCACTTCCTGATAATCTTGTGGATATACTTAATGCAGGCGGACTTGTTAAGGCAATGAGAAAGCTTAACGGTCTTGACTAAGACAGGGAGAGGTAAGAATAATGGGACATACAATTATTGAAAAGATTATTGGAAAGAATATTGGCAGGGAAGTAAAGCCGGGAGATATCGTAACTGTTAATGTTGACAGAGTAATGATTCACGACATTTTTATTCCATTTGTTAAAGAGAAGTTCGAAGAGATGGGATTTACTAAGATATGGGACCCTGACAAAGCAGTTCTTATATATGACCACCTTGTTCCAGCAAGTCAGGTTGATGATACAAGACATTTCCGTATTGGTAATGAATTCGTTGAAAAGTACGGAATGAAGAATATCCACCGTTCAGACGGAATCTGCCATCAGTTAATGACAGAGGCAGGTTATGTAAAGCCGGGAGATATCGCATTTGGTACAGACAGCCACACAACAACATATGGCTGTGTTGGTGCATTTTCATCGGGTATCGGATATACAGAGATGGCAAGTGTATTAGGAACAGGCAAAATGTGGGTTAAAGTTCCACAGACTATCAAGGTAACAGTTAATGGAAAGCTTCCAGCGAATGTCCGTTCTAAGGATATCATACTAAGACTTATCGGTGACCTTGGAGCAGATGGCGCAACTTATCAGGCACTTGAGTTCACAGGTTCAACAATCGATGAGATGAGCGTTGCAAGCCGTATGACTATGTCTAACATGGCTATTGAAGCCGGTGCCAAATGTGCTCTTTTTACACCAGATGAAAAGACAGCAGAGTACTGTAATGTAGAACTTACAGATGAATTAAAGGATTTAAAGGGAGATGCGGATGCAGTATATGCAAGAGAGATTACATATAATGCAGAGGATTTAGTTCCAGTTCTTGCATGTCCTTCACAGGTAGATAACATCAAGCCTGTTACAGAGCTTGCCGGAACAGCAGTAGATCAGGTATTCATCGGTTCATGTACTAATGGAAGATTAGAGGATCTTCAGTGTGCAGCAGCTATTCTTAAAGGTAAGAAGGTTGCACCATTTGTCAAGTTAATAGTTACTCCTGCAAGCCGCAAGATATATAAAGAAGCTCTTGCAGACGGAACACTTGAGACACTTGTTGAAGCTGGAGCAATTGTTACACATCCAGGATGCGGATTATGCTGTGGACGAACAGGCGGAATTCTTACTGACGGAGAGGTAGTTGTTGCAACTAACAACAGAAACTTCCTTGGAAGAATGGGAACAAGCAAGGTTAAGATATTCCTTGCATCTCCAGCTACAGCAGCAGCAAGTGCTATTGCTGGAAAGATTGTGGAGGCTTAAAAACAGACAGACTTTACATAATTTCTGAAATTCTTAGACAATATAATATTGTGATAAAGGGAGGCATATTCTACGGAGGATATGCCTTCTATGTAATTAGGGGTATAAGTTATATTTACAAGGCCTGAAAGCATGTCAACGGCCTTGTTATACGCAATTGCAGCTTCTGCTTCGGATGAGAATTCACCGAGTATATAGTCGCCGTTAATATGAATCCTGGTTCTGTACATAATTCGTCCATTCTTAGTAAACTGGGAAACACCATTGTATTTATTGACAACAAGAATGTTTTCGTATCTGTAATCATGCGTATCCCCATTTTTAAATACATAATCCCTGCCTTTTACAGAGTGGCTTCTTACTCCGAATCTTGAGAGAATGCTTGTCTGCATTCCATAATCATTTACAAAATAATATCCTCCGCGGCTCATAATTGTGTGGTTGGAATAGTAAAAAAGGTCATCAGTAGAAAACTGTAAAACCTCATGTTCTTTGAGAAAATACAGGAAATATTTATGGCACATATATATAGGTGTCTTTATATAAATGTTGTTATCCCTGAAATTGATAAGTGAGATGTATTTACCAAGAGAAAGTGTCATTGCTTCATTATATGAAGTTGTTCTGTGGTCAGTATCAATCCAGTGGTCAGAAGAATTGTTTATTATCTCACAGGCTTCGTTGTACATGGCATGACAGGAAGCCTCGTCAGAGGAACTTCCGAGGCTGATGTGTTTATTCTTATATGTAAATGACGCACGATAATATATTTCACCACTTTTCTTTCTTGCCTCGTAAACTCCTGTCATGAGAATCCCCCAATCGTTTTATAAATTTGTCCTTTAAACCCACTATTTCATTATATTTTGCAATATTAGTAGGCTTCCCCAAACTTATACTCTGATTTAATGTGTCATTTGACACTACCATTGATATAAAGATTATAACATATATTAATTGTGTATACAGATATAATTATATATAATAAATGATAACACATTGGCAGAACATATTGAAAGGTAAAAGAATGAGTAAAAGAAATATAACATTTATAATTATGATAATTACACTTTTGACATTGCCGTTATCAGCATGTGGAAAGAATAAGAATAACATTTCAACTGATAACAGCCAGAAGCTGCAAAGTGAAAGCGGTCAGGAATATGATGATGGCAGAGATGCACATATGATTCCGGCTGGTGAATCACAGACAAATGGTGAATCACAGAAGACCGGCGAAAAGAAGAATGTACAGGAAAATGCTTCTGATGCGCAGTATAATAACATTAATTCTGAGCTGCCGCCAGTAAGTATCGTACCCGAAAGTACTGCTGCCGCCAGTAGCGATGCGGCTGATAAGGATACTTCAGGAACTGACAATACTTCAGGAACAGACAGTACCAGTTCAGAAAACGATAAAACGGAAAACACAAAGACAGATCCGATAGAGCTGCCATTTGTTCCGGCTTACTAAATATTATATTAAGAGGCAGAAGGCATGAGATATAAAATTAGTGATCTGGCAAAATTATTAGATGTGTCTACTAATACTGTCAGACGATATGAGGATATGGGTTATATATCGGCTGTTCGCGATGAAAACAGTGGATACAGGTATTATGATGATGATGGGATATTCGGTGTACTTAATGCTAAAATGCATGTCAAGTATGGCTTTTCACATGAACAGATAGCAAAGATGCAGCATTTTTCATTAGAACAGTCTATTGAGGCATACAAGGAACGCATGGATGAGATGGACAGGCAGATTGCGTATATGACATATCTAAGACACAGGCTGAAAGATGATTATGTGCTGATGAATAAGGCTGCAGTCAATTCGGACATATATGAAAAGAACAGCCTTGACTTAAGATATGTTCTGTACAAATATGGAGAAAAACTGCTTCAGGAGCCGGAACGGTTATTGCAGGTGAAAGAATTTCTGTATAATTCTCCTGAATTACAACACATATATATGATTCCAAAGGAAGAGATTGAAGAGGGCAGATTTACTATATGCTGTGGAATTGCTGTAAAAGAGGGGCATGTTGAGAAATACAGTCTCAAGACCAATGACTATGCCAGGCATTATACAGCCAAGCCATCTGTTATGGGAATCTCAAGAATTCCGGCAAAATTAAGCATAATGAGTGAGAAGTCTGATGATGAAGTTCGTCAGATTATGATTGGAAAGCATATTACATATATGAAAGAACATAATCTTAAAGTGGCAGGAGACGTGACAGGAATTGTTATAAGCAAGGCGTATGAAGATGAAGAAGAGGTGTTATATGTGCTGATGTGTGTACCTGTAACTGGAAAGTAATATTATTTTAAAATGTATTTCGTACATAAGGGTATTGTTTTTGTACAGAAGTCTGTTGTATAATATCAAAAGCCTGCGATGTTAACGCAGGCACACTATATTAATTATGAGGTGTATTAAAGATGAGCATGTTCTACAGAAGTACTAGAGACGACAATGTTAAGGTTACTGCATCGCAGGCTATATTAAAGGGGCTGGCAGCAGACGGAGGACTTTTTGTACCAGAGAGTATTCCATCATTAGATAAAAGCTTAGAAGAGTTGTCTAAGATGAATTATAAGGAAGTTGCTTATGAAGTTATGAAGCTTATGCTTGATGATTTTACAGAGGAAGAACTTAAGAGCTGTATAGACAGAGCTTATGATTCTAAGTTCGATACAGAGGAGATGACTCCACTTGTTAAAGTTGAGAATGAATATTTCCTTGAACTTTTCCATGGAGCTACAATAGCTTTCAAGGATATGGCACTTTCTATACTTCCACATCTTCTTACAACTTCTGCAAAGAAGAACAATGTTAAGAATGAAATTGTCATTCTTACAGCTACATCAGGAGATACAGGAAAGGCAGCTTTAGCTGGATTTGCTAATGTTCCTGGGACTAAGATTATCGTCTTTTATCCTAAGAATGGTGTAAGCCCAATTCAGGAGAAGCAGATGGTTACCCAGAAGGGTGATAATACATATGTTATTGGTATAAAGGGTAACTTTGATGATGCACAGACAGGTGTTAAGAACATTTTCTCTGATAAGGAATTAGAGAAGGTTATGAATGGTGCCGGATTCCAGTTCTCATCAGCTAATTCAATCAATATCGGAAGACTTGTTCCACAGATTGTTTATTATGTATATGCGTATGCCAAGTTATTAGCTAATGGAGAGATTAAGGATGGCGAGAAGATAAATGTAGTTGTTCCTACAGGTAACTTTGGTAATATTTTAGCTGCATTTTACGCTAAGAATATGGGACTTCCTATTAATAAGTTTATATGTGCATCTAATGAGAATAAGGTATTATATGATTTCTTCACAACAGGTGAGTATGACAGAAACAGAGAATTCGTTCTTACAACTTCACCATCTATGGATATCCTTATCTCTAGTAATCTTGAGAGACTTATATACAGGATTGCCGGTAATAATGCAGCTAAGAATGCAGAACTTATGGCATCATTAAAGTCAGAAGGAAAGTACAAGATTACAGATGATATGAAAGCACAGTTAACTGACTTCTATGGCAATTATGCTACAGAGGCAGAGGACGCATCTACAATCAAGAAGATATATGAAGATTGCGGATATGTAATTGATACACATACATCAGTTGCTGCAACTGTATATGATAAGTACAGAAAAGAAACTGGCGATACAACTAAGACAGTTATTGCTTCAACAGCAAGCCCATATAAGTTTACAAGAAGCGTTATGAATGCTATTGATTCCAAATATGATTCAATGGGAGACTTCGAACTTGTAGATGAGCTTAGCAAGATAAGCAATGTCAAAGTTCCTAACGCAATTGAAGAAATCAGAACAGCACCAGTTCTTCATGATACTGTATGCGATTCTGATAAGATGTGTGATGAAGTTAAGAAGATTCTTGGAATCTAATATTATAAGAAAATAAAAATCTCCGGACCGTGTGTAATAAAGGTCCGGAGATTTTTTATTTATCTGTCAACAATTACTCCCTGACAGCCAAGTTCAAGCCATCTTTGATAAAATACAGAAAAATTATAGGTTGTTACATTTTCGTTAAGGGGATCCGCCATATATACTTCATTTTTGGCAGAATCAAATCCAATCATAACAAGGCAGTGTTCCATACCGGGCCAGATAACAAGCTGACCATCCTTAGCAATCCATACAGAAGAACCATAATCAGTGGATTCCATATTCATAGTTGCCCAGACAATAACAGGCTGCCCGTTCTCAACATACTGGCAGAACTGATCAATTGAGGCACCTGATATATTAACGGCATGGGCGCCATACAGATTGGCACAATCAGTGATTACAGGAGCAAAACATCCATAAGAAGCTTTATCAAAAGGTGTTCCTACAAATGTGGTGTTGGGATTAGCATCAGGATAGTCTCCTTTTTCTAGATAATTAGCTGCAATATCAGTCTTATCAGCATCATATCCAAGATAGTTAAGAACCATAGTAAGTGAAGTGACTTCACAGCCGGTAGGAAGCTCCGGTAACTGATTCAGACACGGGAAATTATCTATATACGCTTTCCTTCCAGATGCCAGTAGTTCTTTCAGTTCATTTTCAGAGTGAATTGTATTGTGAAAATCTTTATAAGAATCCTCTGAATTATTATTTTTATTATCTTCCTGTGAATTGTCAGAATTATTAACTTCCCCACGCGATAAATCATCCGATGAAATAGTCCCAACTTGTGTTATGTTAATACTTACATTATCAGGAGAAGAATTTTTCATATCAATAAGGAATGATAATATTGTAACAGATGCAGCGATAAGAGAAAGTATAAGCAGAATCTTTAAAAAAGTTTTTTTTGAACTGTGCTTTTTCATTGTAACTCCTTGGTAAATATCTCTATATATAATAATGATATTTATAGCTGAATTATATAGTATGTTAAGATTCTGTTCAATAAATTTATAAATTATTTATAGAAAAAAGAAATATTGTTGTTGACATCATGTTAGGGTAGTGATATCTTAAATGTATCGATATTAGCACTCCAACTTAATGAGTGCTAACAAGATGAAAGGAGAGGATGCCATGGAGACGGATGGACGACTGGATGACCGTAAGGTTAAGATACTTAAAGCTGTTATTCAGAATTATCTTGATACCGGAGAACCGGTTGGCTCAAGAACGATTTCCAAGCTGACTGACTTACAGCTAAGTTCAGCAACTATAAGGAATGAGATGGCAGACTTAGAAGAGCTTGGCTACATTGTACAGCCACATACCTCTGCTGGAAGAATTCCAACTGATAAGGGTTACAGATTATATGTTGACGATTTAATGGCCCAGAAAGAGGAAGAGATATCCTTAAGAGAACAGCAGGTTGGTGATAAAGAGAAAGAACTTGATTCTATGAAGGATGCCTTATCAGAGAAGGTAGACAGAGTAGAGGAGCTTCTTCAGAATGTAGCAAAGGTTCTGGCGAATAATACTAATTATGCCACGATGATAACAACTCCTAAGGTAACTGGTAATAAGTTAAGATTTGTTCAGCTTTCACAGCTTGAACCGAATAAGCTTCTTGCTGTTATTGTTATGGAAGGCAATCTTATAAGGAACAAGGTTATAACTATCAGCGAGGATATTTCACCAGAGAATCTTCTGAAGCTTAATCTTCTTCTTAATACAACACTCACAGGTCTTACATTGCAGGAAATGCATCTGGGACTTATATCCAAGATGGAGAGCCAGGCAGGTGAGCATATGGGTATTGTTAAAGAAGTGTTAGACGCGATTGTTGAGACTATAAGTAAGGCTGACGACCTGAAGATATACACAAGCGGCGCAACTAACATATTCAAGTATCCGGAGCTTAGTGATTCCGGGAAAGCAAGTGAGCTTATATATGCCTTGGAGGAAAAACAGGGCTTGTCTGGACTTGTTAATGACAAGGATGATTCAGATAAGACTGAAGATGATAACCACGGCATTCAGGTATATATAGGAAATGAAACACCGGTTGAGTCCATGAAGGACTGTAGTGTGGTAACAGCCACATATGAATTGCAGGATGGAATGAAGGGAACAATTGGTATTATTGGACCGAAGCGTATGGATTATGAAAAGGTTGTTGATACCTTAAAAGAGATGCAGACGCATTTGGATGATGTATTTAAGAAAACTTAGGAAAGGTTGGTATTGAAGTGTCAAAGGATGTAAAGAAAAAGAAATCAGAAGAGACAGTTCAGGATGAAGTAAAGAATCAGGAGACTGATGCTAAGAAAGAAGAAGCCTGCAACTGCGAATCAGAATGTAAGGCTGATGAAAGTCAGAATACATGTGAAGCTGATGAATCAGACAAGGCCGAGGCACAGGATGAGAGCACTGAGAGCTCTAAGAAGAAAGATCCTAAGGATGCAGTTATAGAAGAACTTCAGGACAGAGTAAAGAGGCAGATGGCTGAGTTTGATAATTTCAGAAAGAGAACAGAGAAAGAGAAATCTACTATGTTCGAGATGGGAGCCTCAGATATCATTAAGAAGCTTTTACCTATTGTTGATAACTTCGACAGAGGATTTAAGAGTGTGACAGATGAGGAACTTGAAACTCCATTCGCTAAGGGAATGGATATGGTTCACAAGCAGCTTTTAAAGATGCTTGAGGATGCAGATGTTAAGCCTATTGAAGCTTTAGGCGGTGAGTTCAATCCGGATTTTCACAATGCAGTAATGCATGTTGAGGATGATTCAGTTGGAGAGAACATCGTAGTTGAAGAGTTTGAGAAGGGCTACACATACAGAGATCAGGTTATAAGACACAGCATGGTCAAGGTTGCTAACTAGCGATAAGCCAGAAAGCATATGTAACACAAGGTATTAATCAATTTAATTATAGAAAGGACATTTTATCATGGGAAAGATTATTGGTATTGATTTAGGTACAACTAATTCTTGCGTAGCTGTAATGGAAGGTGGTAAGCCAGTTGTTATCGCTAACGCAGAAGGTTTAAGAACTACTCCTTCAGTAGTTGCATTTTCAAAGACAGGAGAGAGACTTGTAGGTGATCCTGCAAAGCGTCAGGCAGTTACTAATGCTGATAAGACAATCTCTTCTATCAAGAGACATATGGGTACAGATTACAAGGTTGAGATTGATGGAAAGAAATATACTCCACAGGAAATCTCAGCTATGATTTTACAGAAGTTAAAGTCAGATGCAGAGAATTATCTTGGTGAGAAGGTTACAGAGGCAGTTATAACAGTTCCTGCTTACTTCAACGATGCACAGCGTCAGGCTACTAAGGATGCTGGTAAGATTGCAGGTCTTGATGTAAAGCGTATTATCAACGAGCCTACAGCAGCAGCTTTAGCTTATGGTCTTGATAATGAGCATGAGCAGAAGATTATGGTTTACGATTTAGGTGGTGGTACATTCGATGTGTCTATTATCGAAATCGGTGATGGTGTAATTGAAGTTCTTGCTACAGCTGGTAATAACAAGCTTGGTGGTGATGATTTCGATAATGCTGTTACACAGTATATGTTAAATGATTTTAAGGCTAAGGAAGGCGTTGACCTTTCTAAGGATACAATGGCTCTTCAGAGACTTAAGGAAGCAGCTGAGAAGGCTAAGAAGGAACTTTCAAGCACAACTCAGACAGAAATCAATCTTCCTTACATCACAGCTACAGCTGAAGGACCAAAGCACTTTGAGATGACTCTTACAAGAGCTAAATTCGATGAATTAACACATGACCTTGTAGAAAAGACTGCAGAGCCAGTTAAGAATGCACTTTCAGATGCAGGTCTTACAGCTTCAGAGCTTTCAAAGGTATTATTAGTTGGTGGTTCTACAAGAATCCCTGCTGTGCAGGATAAGGTTAAGTCATTAACAGGACATGAGCCAAGCAAGACTCTTAACCCAGATGAGTGCGTAGCTATCGGTGCTTCTATCCAGGGTGGTAAGTTAGCTGGTGATGCAGGTGCTGGTGATATCCTTCTTCTTGATGTAACACCACTTTCACTTTCAATCGAGACAATGGGTGGTATTGCTACAAGACTTATTGAGAGAAATACAACTATTCCTACAAAGAAGAGCCAGATTTTCTCTACAGCTGCTGATAACCAGACAGCCGTTGATATCAACGTTGTACAGGGTGAAAGACAGTTTGCCAGAGATAACAAGTCACTTGGACAGTTCAGACTTGATGGTATCCCTCCAGCAAGAAGAGGTGTTCCACAGATTGAAGTTACATTTGATATCGATGCCAATGGTATTGTAAATGTATCTGCTAAGGACCTTGGAACAGGTAAGGAACAGCACATCACAATTACTGCTGGTTCTAACATGTCTGATGAAGATATCGATAAGGCAGTTAAGGAAGCTGCTGAGTTCGAGGCTCAGGATAAGAAGCGTAAGGATGCTATTGATGCACGTAACGAAGCTGATTCAATGGTATTCCAGACACAGAAGGCTATGGATGAGGCAGGCGACAAGCTTGATGCTTCTGACAAGGCTGCAGTTGAGACTGACCTTAACGCATTAAAGGCACTTGTTGATGGTTCTGACCCAGAAAACATGACAGATGCACAGGTTGATGAAATCAAGGCTGCCAAGGAAAAACTTATGGAAAGTGCTCAGAAGCTTTTCGCTAAGTTATATGAGTCACAGCAGGCTGCTGGTGGTGCAGGCCCAGACATGGGAGCAGGTGCAGGTCCTGATATGGGTGCTGGTGCTTCTAATGGTTCAGCTCCATACGGTGATGATGTAGTTGACGGAGATTACAAAGAGGTTTAATTGTCAGCAATAACTGACTGGAATAAGGACTGCATGGGGTGTAAACTCCGTGCAGTTTCTGTTGATTAAATAAGAAAGAGGAAGCAATCATGGCAGATAAGAGAGATTATTATGAAGTCCTTGGCGTGCCTAAGGATGCCGATGACGCTGCTATTAAGAAAGCATACAGACAACTTGCAAAGAAATATCATCCTGATATGAATCCAGGGGATAAAGAAGCTGAAATAAAATTCAAAGAGGCTTCTGAAGCTTATGCGGTGTTAAGCGATGCTGAAAAGAGAAGACAGTATGACCAGTTTGGCCATGCCGCATTTGAAGGCGGAGCAGGTGGAGCTGGAGCAGGTGGCTTCGATTTCGATTTTGGTGACATGGGAGATATTTTCGGAGATCTCTTTGGCGGTATGTTCGGAGGCGGCGGAAGCAGACGAAACAGCAATGGACCAAGAAGAGGTGCTGATGTAAGAGTTAATGTAAGAATTACATTTGACGAGTCAGTAAGGGGAACAACCAAGAAGATAGATGTTACATTAAAGGATGAGTGCTCAAGCTGTCACGGTACAGGAGCTAAGCCTGGTACATCACCAGAGAACTGTAGCAAATGTGGTGGTCGTGGACAGGTAACTTTCACACAGCAGTCATTCCTTGGAATGGTAAGAAGTCAGCAGCCATGTCCTGACTGTCATGGAACTGGTAAGATAATTAAGGAGAAGTGTCCGGATTGTTACGGAACAGGCTATATAAGCAGCAAGAAGACTATTGAAGTCAATATCCCGGCTGGTATCGATAATGGCCAGTGCGTACGTATACAGGGCAAAGGTGAGCCGGGAGTTAATGGCGGACCAAGAGGTGACCTCTTAGTTGCTGTTATTATCTCAGCAAGCACAGAATTTGAAAGAGACGGATACAATATATTCTCTAATGTTGTAATAAGCTATCCAACAGCGGTACTTGGCGGTGAAATCAAGGTTAAGACTGTTGATGGAGAAGTATTGTACGAAGTTAAGCCGGGAACAGCATCAGGTACAAGAGTAAGACTTAAAGGCAAAGGTATGCCAAGTGTAAGAAATGCAGCACAGAGAGGCGATCATTATATCACTTTAATAGTTGATATTCCTACAAAGCTTAATCAGGAGCAGAAGGACGCACTTATGGCATATGAAAAGGCGCTTACAGGCAATGAAAGACACGGTAAGAAGAAAGGTCTTTTCGGCAAATAAATACTATAGCTTACATATGTAATGTAAGTTTACACTCACCCCACAATGTGGTAAAATCCTACATTGTGGGGTATTATATTTATATGTATAATTCCTTATTGTAAAGATTGGAGATTAAAGCAGTAATATGAATTTAGAGACAAGATATAACGAACTTAATAAAGATTACGGTGCATATGAGCTTGTGAACATTGAAAAGCTTAATGATCTTAATTCTGTAGGACTTTTATTAAAGCATAAGAAATCAGGTGCGAGAGTTGCAATTATTTCTAATGATGATGATAACAAGGTATTTTCTATAGGTTTTAAGACACCACCGGATAATGACACGGGAATGCAGCATATAATTGAACATTCTACCTTGTGTGGTTCAAGAAAATATCCGGTTAAAGACCCATTTGTAGAACTATGCAAGGGTTCTCTTAACACATTTCTTAATGCAATGACTTATCCGGATAAGACAGTATATCCTGTTGCAAGCTGCAATATGGCAGATTTTAAGAATATTATGGATGTCTATATGGATGCGGTATTCTATCCTGCAATGTATGAGCATGAGGAGATATTCAAGCAGGAAGGCTGGCATTATGAGCTTGAAGATGTAGATGGAGAGCTTGCTTATAATGGAGTTGTATTTAATGAGATGAAGGGTGTGTATTCATCAGCAGATGATGTGCTTTCAAGATATACATTTGTATCACTCTTCCCTGATTCTGAATACAAGAATGAATCTGGTGGTGACCCTGAGGCTATACCACAGCTTAAGTATGAAGATTTCATTAAGTATCACAAGGAATATTATCATCCTGTGAACAGTTATATCTATCTGTACGGAGATATTGATGTTGATGAGAGGCTTGAATATCTTAATAACGAATACCTCTCAGCTTTTGATAAGAATGATGTCAATATAGATGCCGAGGTAACTTTCCAGAAAGCATTTGACGCACCTAAGTATGAGACAAGAGAGTATGCAATTACTGATGATGAGCCAGAGGAGGATAACACTTATCTTTCTTACAATGTTGTTATCGGAACATCAACAGACCCAGTAAGCTATCTTGCATTACAGATTCTTGATTATGCACTTATCATGGCACCGGGTGCTCCGCTTAAGCAGGCACTTATTGACGCCGGAATTGGAACAGATGTGTACAGTGTGTTAGAGACTTCTGTGTACCAGCCGGTGTATTCAATTATTACTAAGAATGCGAATGAGAGTGACAGAGACAGATTTGTGAGTGTTGTTGAAGACACGCTTTCTGATATTGTTAAGAACGGTCTTAGCAAGAGAATGGTTAAGGCAGGAATCAACTATTACGAATTCAAATACAGAGAAGCTGATTTTGGACCATATCCAAAGGGACTTATGTATTATCTCACAATGATGGACAGCTGGCTTTATGATGAGAACAAGCCATTCATTCATGTTGAGGCAGGTGAGACATTTGAAATAATCAAGAAGGATTCAGAGAATGGCTTCTTTGAGAAATTCATTGAAGACAATATTATAGGTAATAACCATGAGGTAGTGTTAAGCCTTGTTCCAAAGCATGGACTTGCAGAGGAGAAGGAAGCAAAGGAAGCAGAGCAGCTTGCAAAGTATAAGGCAACACTTTCCAAGGAAGAACTGGAAGAGCTTGTTAAGCAGACAAAGGCATTAAAGGAATATCAGGATACACCTTCAAGCCAGAAGGATCTTGAGAAGATTCCACAGCTTGAGTTAAAGGATATCACAAGAGAGCCGGCTAAGTTATATATTGACCCTAAGAAGACTGGTGGTGTTGATGTAATCCACCACAATATGTTCACTAATGGAATTGCATATATAATGATGTGCTACAACTGTAAGAATGTGCCTGATGAACTGCTTCCATATATCGGACTTTTAAGCTCGGTTCTTGGACTTATGGATACTGAAAAGTACACATATACAGAGCTGACTAATGAAATCAATATTAACTGTGGTGGAATCTCAACTGATGCTGCCATATACACAGATAATAAGGATTTTGACAAATGTACTATCATGTATGAGGTTAAGGGTAAGGTTCTCTATGACAATATCCAGTTCGTCCTTGATATGATGAATGAAATTATATATAAGACAAAGTTCTCAGATTATAAGAGACTTAAAGAGATAATTGCGAAGCTTAAGTCAAGAATGGAAAGCACAATGACAAGTGCAGGACATTCAACAGCAATGCTTGCAGGTATGGCACAGTTCTCAAGAAATGCATATTATTCTAACGAGATGAGAGGATATGGGTTCTATGAGCTTATACAGAAGCTTGACTCACAGTTTGATGAGCTTAAGGAAGATATCGCAGATAAGTTAAGCAAACTTGTCGATTATATATTCCACAAAGAGAATATTATTGTCAGCTTTACTGCTGATGATAAGGGATATGATGCATTTGCACCTGCTTTCGGAAAGTATGCGGAAGAATTGAAAAAATCGGACATGCCAGCATGCGAAAGAAAGTACACACCTGCAAATGTCAAGACAGGATATACTTCAGCTTCACAGGTCCAGTATGTTGCAAGATGTGGTAACTTCAGAGATGGAGGATATGAATACACAGGAGCATTAAGAGTGCTTAAGGTTATATTCTCGTATGATTATCTCTGGATTAATGTTAGAGTAAAAGGCGGCGCATACGGCTGCATGAGCGGTTCTTACAGAAACGGTGACATGTATATGGTTTCTTACAGAGACCCTAACTTAAGAAAGACTAACGATATATATGAAAATGCAGCAGACTATCTTGAACATTTTGATGTAAGCGACAGGGACATGGTCAAGTTCATAATCGGAACAATAGGTGATATGGATACACCTATGAATCCGGCAGCAAAGGGAACAAGATCATTTGGTGCATACATCTGTAACACAGATTATGAATCACTCAAGAAAGAAAGAGGTCAGGTTCTTGACTGTAATGTAGAAAGAATAAGAGAGCTTGCTCCACTTGTAAGATGTGCAATGGATGAGAATTATTTCTGCGTTGTGGGAAGCAGCAAGGAAATCAATAAAGAGAGTGAGCTTTTTGATAAGATACAGCCACTTATCAAGGTACAGGGATAACAGAAAGGAAGAATGTATGAATTTAGATGAGATGCTTGCAGCCAGCGGAATTACCGGGGGCGCTAAGGCAGAGAACACAAGAACTAAGACAGGCTTTGTAACATTTATAGGAAGACCTAATGTTGGTAAGTCAACACTTATGAATCAGATAATCGGACAGAAGATTGCGATTACTTCTAACAAGCCTCAGACTACAAGAAACAGAATACAGACTGTATACACTGATGAGCGTGGACAGATTGTTTTCGTTGATACTCCGGGTATCCACAAGGCTAAGAACAAGCTTGGTGAATACATGGTTGGTGCGGCAGAGAAGACAATCAGTGAGGTTGACCTTATATGCTGGCTTGTTGAGCCTACAACACATCTTGGAGCTGCCGAGGAGCATATCGTTGAGAAGCTTAAAGAATGTAAAACTCCTATAGTTCTTGTTATCAATAAGATTGACACAATTAAGAAAGAGGAGATTCTACCGGTTATTGACTGCTACAGAAAGGAACTTGATTTCGTTGATATTGTTCCTGTATGCGCAAGAAACGGCAATAATGTTGACGACCTGCTTGATGTTATATTCTCACATCTTGATTATGGTCCGATGTACTATGATGAAGATACAGTAACAGACCAGCCAATGAAGCAGATTGTTGCAGAGCTTATAAGAGAGAAGGCACTTCATGCATTAAATGATGAGATTCCACACGGAATTGCGGTTGTTATTGACAGCTTTAAGGAAAGAAGAAATGCAAGAGGTCCTATTACAGATATCGACGCTACTATCATATGCGAAAGAGATTCCCATAAAGGAATTATTATCGGCAAGGGTGGTGAAATGCTTAAGAAAATCGGAACTAATGCAAGATACGAGATTGAGAAGCAGCTTGACATGAAGGTTAATCTTAAGCTCTGGGTAAAAGTTAAGAAAGAATGGCGTGACAGTGATATTCTTCTTAAGAACTTCGGATATGACAAAAAGAAGGACAAATAATATACATGACAGGAGGGTGCGATGGCGGAGGTTACTACTGTTACAGGCATGATACTTTCCGCCATGCCTGTCGGGGAATATGACAGAAGACTTGTTATACTGACTAAGGAGTATGGCAAGATAACTGTATTTGCGAAAGGTGCGAGAAAACCTAACAGCGCGCTGATTGGTGTTACGAGAAGCTTTATATTTGGAACGTATGAGGTGTACCGTGGACGCGATTCATATACGATGTATAAGGCATCAGCTAAGGAGTATTTTGAAAATGTGGTAAATGACCTTAATGCCGTGTGCTACGCCTGCTATTTTGCTGAGATTGCAGATTATTATGGCAGGGAGAATCTTGATGCATCAGAAATGATTAATCTGCTTTATATTACTCTTAAGGCATTGGGCAGAGGTGCTGTCAGCCATGAGCTTATAAGATTCATATACGAGATAAGAATGATTGCAGTTAACGGTGAGTGTCCGGATTTCTTCGCATGTCACGAATGCGGCAGAGAAGATAATCTGTATGTATATTCGTATTCAAGAAACGGACTATGTTGTAAGAATTGTGCCACAAATGTATATGATGGAATTACACTTTCAGGCTCGACAGTATATACACTCCAGTATATTGTCACAGCACAGCTTAACAGGCTGTATTCATTTACAGTTACAAAGGAAGTTCAGGAAGAATTAAGGCTTGTAGTGAACCGGCTGGAAAGCACTGTATTTGATAAAGAATTTAAGTCAAAGGAAATGCTTAATCTTACGATTTAAGAACTGACCATATAAATATTGCACAAACTGGCTATGTTATCATATGCCAGTTTTTTGTATATTAATGGGTAAAGATTTTATGCCGCATTCAGACGAAAGGAGAGCCAATATGACAGATAATAATGTGTCTCATAACAACCAGAAGAAAATAGCAGCGATTAATGATTATTCTGGGTTTGGACGCTGCTCGATAGCAGTTGAGCTGCCTGTTATATCAGCAATGAAGATTCAGTGCTGTCCGATGCCTACGTCGATATTTTCTAATCATACAGGTTTTGACAGTTTTTATTTTAAAGATTTCACAGAGAATATGCCGCCTTATATGGCAGAGTGGAAGAAGTTAAACCTTAAATTCGATGGAATTGTAACAGGGTTCTTAGGTTCACATAATCAGATTGCAATTGTTGAAGAATTTTTCAAGAATTTCAAGACCGAAGATAATATTGTTGTTATCGACCCGGTTATGGGTGATTACGGAAATCTGTATCCGACATATACTGATGAGACATGCCAGGAGATGAAGAAGCTTGTAAAATATGCAGATATTCTTACTCCAAACCTCACAGAAGCATGTATTATAACTGACGAGCCATACAGACCGGATTATTCCAATGATGAGCTTAAAAAAATTGCGATGAAGCTTGTTGCAATGGGACCATCTAAGATTGTTATTACAGGAATCCAGCGGGGCCATTATATTGGTAATTACTGTTACGAAAAGAACAGGGAAGACTATCTTATTAAGACTATGAAGGTTGGAACACAGCGTTCCGGAACAGGAGATATATTCGCATCAATAATAGCGGCAGACGCTGTCAATGGTGTGAATTTCCACGAGTCAGTAAGAAAGGCATCTACATTCATAAAGAAATGCATACTCAAGGCTATAGAGATGGATATTCCTCTGACAGACGGTGTGCCGTTTGAGGAACTGCTGACTACGTTGAAGTAAAAAGGAGAAGAATTACAATGGAGATATTATATAAGGTTCATAATAATTTATATGTTAATTTAACTAACAAATGTCCATATTCATGTACTTTCTGTTTAAGACAGACAATGGACAGAATCGGAGAGTCAGGCAGACTCTGGCTTGAGAGAGAACCATCATATGATGAGGTTATTGCTGAATTTGAAAAGTTCAATATGGATGAGTATGAAGAAGTCGTATTCTGCGGATTCGGAGAACCGACAGAAAGATTCGATGTTCTTATCAAGGTTGCTGAGTATGTCAAGAAAACATATGGCAAAAAGACAAGAATCAATACTAACGGAGTTGGAAATCTTGTTAATGGCAGAGACATTGTGCCAGAGATGGAAGGCTTGATTGACACAATATCAATCAGTCTTAACAATCCACACAAAGATGAATACAATGCACTTGTAAGAAGTAAGTTCGGCGAAAAATCATTTGATGAAATGATAAGCTTCGCAAAGGAATGTACCAGGTATATCCCTAATGTTGTTCTTACAACAGTTGACACAACCATATCTCACGAGGAAGAGGCAGAGTGTCAGAAGCTATGTGATGAGATAGGGGCTGCTTACAGGATTCGTCCCTGGGAGGATTAATGGCAGCAGTTTTATAATGTGACGTGTACGTATATAAAAACAATTCTTTGTTAAATACATTAAAAATATTGACCTTGACATTGGTTCATACTATACAATTGCATTATGAATATTAAATAGTTTTTGAAACAAAAATTATTGATATTCATGCAAATATATAATATAGTGATGCCTTTTAATGGCAGAAAGGGAGGTCAATATGCGCAGAATAACTAAAAGACGTCTTAGCAGTCTTTTATGTGCAGTTCTTATGCTTATTACAAGCATAGATGTGGCTGCATTTGCAGCAGGATCAGATGCGTCAAAAAGAAAGATTGACGTATGGGATATGGGTGCAGTACAGGAAGCAGATACTAGTAAATATAATAATAATATCACTGCTTCTGACTGGGATAGTTGTGCCAATGTATCCCAGGCTGGAAAATTTGTTGCTGGAGAGACAACATTTGGTGATCTTACTATCAATCATATAGCTAATGACAGATTGTTCTCAACATCAAGCAAAAACTATGGAACCAATGCTTTAGCAACAACAGCATATGATGATGGATATACAGCGGGTGGTATGTATTACTGTAATGGTACAGGAGGAGAGACAAGAAGAAATGTCACCATTAACAATGTAATAGCAGGAGATAAGATAGTTGTATACATGGCATCAAGCAATGCTGCTACAGGAACACTTGTTTTTAAATATCTTGGTGAAGATAATGAACAGGTAGAAAAAGCCAGCTTTACTAACAAGGGTACTAAATATGAATTTGTGGCTAAGTATAGTGGATCATATAAGGTATATACAGATGCAGCAGCAGGAAAACCTATATATAACAGAATTGTCAGGATACCTGGAGTTGCAGTAAGTGGAACAATAGATGGCGCACAGCTAAGCGGCTATAAGGTTATGTTTAAGGATGAGGCTAATGGTATTACATATGATGCAGATATAAAGGGGAATACATTTACAGCTACACTTGCAGCAGGCTGTAATTATACTGCAGTATTATCAGGAGTAGCAGGATATGGATTTTCGAATGCTACAAAGAATATTTCGACAACAGTAGATGAAGCTCTTACAGGAAAGTCTGGAGTTACATTAAGCATAGAAGAGAAGAAAGTGTATACATACACAGGAAAGGTTACAGGCTTTGCTGCTGACTATGATACATCTAATTTATCAGTCAAACTTGTGGCTGATTCATCTTCATTAGCAGATGATGTGATTCTTAAGCTTGATTCTGAAAAGGCATTTACAGCTACACTTGAACCTGATGTCAAGTATACAGTTGAACTTATCGGAGTTAATGATTATGAAGTTTTAAGCGGAGGCGAGATAATAAGTCAGGTAAGCTATTCCAGAGATATTGAAGTTTCTGCCAGAAGGTTATATAAGGCAGCAGGAAAGTTTGCAGGACTTGATGGTAATACAGCTGTTACAGATGTTAAGTTTACGAATGTAGATGATAAGTATATATATACAGGAAAAGTAACGACAGATGGATATGAAGTTATGTTAAGAAATGGTTCATATTCAATCGAAGCTGTTGCTGATGGATATAGAACAACAACACATATAGTAGTAAGCGATGCTGATGTGACTAAAGATATTTTAATGGTATCTACCAAGGATAAAGAGCAGGTTGAAAGAGTATCTGATATATATGTTGGATATGAAGAAAAAGGAAATATTAATTTTAATACAGTAAAAGAGGCGATATCAGCAATATCGGCAATGACACCAGCTCCGGATGAAAAGAACGGAGTTACTGTACATATTGCTCCTGGTACATACAGAGAACAGGTTGTTATATCAACTCCTTATGTAAGACTTGTTAATGATGAAAAGTCATCAGGTAAAGAGGTACTTCTTACATGGTATTATGGAATTGGATATGAGTATTACAGCATAGATTCAACCGGTTATTATAATGCTGAAAATGCATATGATAAGTATGATAAAGCTGCTGCTTCAAAGTGGGGTTGTTCAGTATTGCTTAAAAATACAGCAACTGGTTTTAGTGCTGATGGAATTACATTTGAAGCTTCTTTTAACCGATATATAACAGATGAAGAAATAGAAGATGGCGTAAGTCCAACTGATACGAAGCTTCCAGAAAGAAATTACTCAACAGATGTTACATCAAAAGCAGCAACTGAAAGAGCAACAGCCATGGCTATAGAAGCTGATAAGGTAGAATTTACAGATTGTGCATTCCTTGGAAGCCAGGATACATTATATACAGGTAATTCTGCAACTAATATGTATTTTAAGAACTGTCGCATAGAAGGTAATACAGATTACATATTTGGTGATGGCAATGCAGTATTTGACGGATGTGAGCTTAGATTCTTTGGTTATAGTACAGGCTCTGTTGGCGGTTATATTACAGCACACAAGCCAACAGCAGCAACTAAGGCAGGGTATGTGTTTAGAAACTGTACAATAACAGGAAACGATGAACTTGAGGTAAATGCGGGATATCTTGGAAGACCTTGGGGACAGGATGCGAGAGTAACATTCCTTAATACTAAGATAAATGGCAGTTACATAAAAGATGAAGGATGGTTTGATATGTCTGGTAACAAACCAGAAAAAGCAAACTATAAAGAATATAATTCTGTTTACACAGATGGAACAGCAGTTGATATGTCTAAGAGAGTTACAGGAGTTGTGACAGATGACAGCGTTGCAAAGAAAGATGTTGTGAATGATTATCTTTCTGGCTGGACACCTTCGGATTATGTTGCTGATGAGAGTACAGTGATATTTGAAAAAACACCATATCTTGTTGATAATGGAGATATCAATGCACCATATCCAGGACATACTCTTACTGTAGTATACTCACTTGGCAATGCAAATGATGCATCTGATGCATCAGTAATCCGTTGGTATATTGTTGATAATGATGGAAACAGGACTCTTGTAAAAGCAACAAGCGCCAATGTAGACAATACATATAAAATCACAAAAGATGCAATTGGAAAGTATATTGAAGTTGAAGTTGTACCTGAAAACATAAGCGGAATAAAGTCTGAAGCGGTAAGTTATAAGGCAGATGCATATGTAAGGGAAGGATATGAAGATCCAACGGGTTCAACAGATATAGAACTTGGAGATGGAGTAAATGTATTTTTAGCAGGTGATTCAACAGTTAAGGATTATTCAGCATCAGGTATGTATATGAGTGGCAAGGCTCAGGCAGAAGGTTCATGGGGTGAATATTTACAGACATTCTTTGACTCTTCAAAGGTTAAGGTACAGAACTATGCTAATGGAGGAAGAAGCAGCCGTAACTTTATTAATGAAGGATCATTAGATAAGATAAAAGCCAATATTAAAGAAGGCGATTATCTGTTTATACAGTTTGGTCACAATGATTGCGCTAATGGAAAAGGATATCTTGAAGATAGATATGTACCACTTGGAGAACCAGATGCTAACGGAATATATCCGGTAACAGCAGGAACTAAAGTGGCAACACCATCATCGCTTGCTTCAAAGTATGGTGACAGCTTTTATTCGTATGATTGTGGTGGTACTTATAAGTGGTATCTTACACAGTATATCGAGACAGCGAGAGAAGTAGGAGCTATACCGGTTCTTGTAACACCAGTATCAAGACTTTATTATACAAATGATGGAACTATCAAACCACATCATGATTCAACAGATACAACAACAGGAACACTGGTAACAGAAAATAACGCCTATGTTGAGGCAGTTAAACAGCTTGCAAAGGAACAGAATGTGTTGCTTATTGATGGATTTGAGATAACAAAAAATATGTATGAGGAAGCATACAAAGCAGATGAAAAGGCAGCTAATGGCAAATCTGTTAATGGTATGCAGGTTATGTCAGCAGGAGATAGCACACATAGCAATAAGCTTGGCGGTTTTATAACAGCAGAACTTTTTGCACAACAGATTCAGAATATGAATATATCACTCTCAAAGGCTGTCAAAGCACCATCAAGGGTAGCGGGCGTTAATCCAGATGGACAGCAGGTATTTGTTGTTGATAAAAATGGAACACTTACAGCAAAAGCAGCAGATTCAGATGGCAGTTTTACAGTTGATGCAGTTTACTGGACAACAAAAGGTCAGAGTCTTTTAAGTGCTATTAGTGCAAAAAATGAAGAGCTTAATAAGAGTGATAATCCGGCGCCAGGACCAACACCAACGCCAGGACCAACACCAACGCCAGGACCAACACCAACGCCGGATCCGACACCAACGCCAGATCCAACGCCAGCACCGGATACGGGTGATGATAATAAGAAAAGCGATGAAACCATTTCAGGTGATAAGGAACAGGCAGAAGATAGTGTAAAGACAGCTGATGTGTATAATGTAGCAGGTTATAGTATAATGTTGTTTATGGCATTAGCAGGAATTGTATTTGTTATACATGAAGATAAGAAGAAAAAGAACACTATTGATTAATGCATAATATAAGCCGGATGTATAATAACAGAAGTTGTTATATATCTGGCTTTTCTGATATTTTTTGAATTACATATATGTTGGCAGTGCATTAAAAATTATACAATGTGCTATTTAAGTGTGAAAGTATATTGAGCTTGGGAGGATTAAGACATCATTCCTCTTGCTAATCAGCACTAAATGTTATAAAATGATTAAGATTATGTAGCAGCCGATGCAGTTCGATGTAGTCAGGCTGTTGCCTTTAGGAGGATTATATTATTATGGAAAAGACAATGGAGAAAATTGTTTCTTTAGCTAAGGCAAGAGGATTTGTTTACCCAGGTTCTGAAATCTATGGCGGATTAGCTAATACCTGGGATTATGGTAACCTTGGTGTTGAGTTAAAGAACAATGTTAAGAAGGCATGGTGGCAGAAGTTCGTACAGGAAAGCCCATACAATGTAGGAGTTGACTGTGCAATTCTTATGAACCCTCAGACTTGGGTAGCATCAGGTCATCTTGGTGGGTTTTCTGATCCATTAATGGACTGCAAGGAATGTCACGAGAGATTCAGAGCAGATAAACTTATAGAAGACTGGGCAGATGAGAATTCATATGATCTCGGCGGTTCAGTTGATGGATGGACACAGGAACAGATGAAGAATTTCATCGATGAGAAGAATATCTGCTGTCCTTCATGTGGAAAGCATAACTTCACAGATATAAGACAGTTTAATCTTATGTTCAAGACATTCCAGGGTGTAACTGAGGATGCCAAGAACACAGTATATTTAAGACCAGAGACAGCTCAGGGTATCTTCGTTAACTTCAAGAATGTCCAAAGAACATCAAGAAAGAAAGTACCTTTTGGTATTGGACAGATTGGTAAGTCATTCCGTAACGAGATTACACCAGGTAACTTCACATTCAGAACAAGAGAGTTCGAGCAGATGGAATTAGAGTTCTTCTGCAAGCCTGGAACAGATCTTGAGTGGTTCACATACTGGAGACAGTACTGCATCGACTGGCTTAAGGCATTAGGAATGAAGGAAGATGAGATGAGAGCAAGAGATCATTCACCAGAAGAACTCTGTTTCTACTCTAAGGGAACAACAGATATCGAATTCCTCTTCCCATTCGGATGGGGCGAGCTCTGGGGTATTGCAGACAGAACAGATTATGACCTTACTCAGCATCAGACAGTATCTGGTGAAGATATGTCATACTTTGATGATGAAGCTAAGGAGAAGTATATACCATATGTTATTGAGCCTTCACTTGGTGCGGATCGTGTAACATTAGCATTCCTTTGCTCAGCTTATGATGAGGAAGAGCTTGAAGGCGGAGATGTAAGAACGGTTCTTCATTTCCATCCTGCATTAGCACCAGTTAAGATAGGTATTCTTCCACTTTCTAAGAAGTTAAATGAAGGCGCAGAAAAGGTGTATGCAGAACTTTCTAAGTATTACAATTGTGAGTTTGATGACAGAGGTAATATTGGAAAGAGATACAGAAGACAGGATGAGATTGGTACTCCATTCTGTATCACATATGATTTCGATTCAGAAGAAGATGGTGCTGTAACTGTAAGAGACAGAGATACAATGCAGCAGGAAAGAATAAAGATAGCAGATCTTAAGGCGTATTTTGAAGATAAGTTCAGATTTTAATTAATAAAAGAACAGAATTTAAATCGATAATTAAAAGGAAAGAATTATGCTGTGTACTAAATGTGGTCAGGAATATGAGGGTAGTCAGTGCCCAAGATGTGATGGACCTGTTATATTAGTTAACAACAGTGATTATCTTGCCAGAAGAAAAGCATATGAGGAGAAGCAGGCTTTGAAAGAGAGGTCTGCTTCTTCTGATAAAAAAGAGGAATCACAGAGTGACTATGGACAGGCATTAGCAAAACGCGTGCAGGCGATAAAGAATCAGAGCAGAAACAAGACAGAAAGTAAGAAGCAGAGTCAGAACAGAAGCAAAGCGGACAGCAGAAAGCAGGGACAAAGTAGCGGAAAAACAGGTGGCAACAGGAATGGTAATCAGGAAAAGCCACAGATAAGAATTGCACGACATAAAGTAAACAAAAGAATGAAAATGATAGCGGCAGCGCTGATAGCAGTAGTGCTTATTGGTGTCGCAGCATTTGGAATATACAAGCTTGCAACTAAGAAGAATTATGCTCTTTATGTAAGCTACAACGGAAAGATATATGATATAGCAGGGCTGGACAGCAATTATGTGTGTGATGAAAGTGATGCAATATTTGCGGCAGACAGTAAGACCTTCTATACAGCACAGTGGCCGGAACAGATAGATTCAGGTAAGAATATCTTAAGCGTTGCGAGTGACAATGGAAAGTATTTCGTTACGGTAACATATGATGAGTCCAACTCGTCTGGCAGATATTCAATGTACATATGGAGTAAGGACGAATGTGTTCTTGTGTCAGAAGATAATCTGCAGAAAGAGATTATGTATATCTCTGATGACGGTCTTGTTATATACACGAATATTAATATTATTAATGACGAGGGTTCTACTAATGGTACAAGCCTTGCCATGAGCAGAGTCAAAGAAGTTAAGAAGCAGCCTGAGGCACAGACAACTCTTATAGAGGGTAATCTTAATAAGGCATATGTGTATGAGTCAAAGCACCTGATAGTATGTCTTACTAATGCAGGCTCATTGTATACATATGATTATGAGAAAAAAGAAAAGCCGGTTTCAGTTGCAGATGCAGTTATGCAGTTATGGCCTGTGTCAGAGAACATGACAGGTGTGTATACAGCGAATGCAGACAGTCTTAACACAAGAAAAGATGTGGATACATTGCTGTATTCTAAGAGTGATGGAGTATATTATTACTCATGTAAAGATGCATCTGCGTATAAGATAGACAAGAAGACAGACAATGATGCAGATTATGTATTTGATAGAGACAATTCGCTTATATACAGAATTTCAGGTACATCAATGACATCAGCACTTATCAGAGAAACTAAAGTGAGTGAGTATGTGGATGTTGATTCTATGACTAAGGAAAAGAATTACATATATAATTCATCAGATAGTCAGATAGTGTATGTTAATGTGAAAGGACAGCTTCGAGTAGTTGATAACAACAAGATTACAGACATTGCGTCAGATGTTAATGCAGGTTCATTATCTAAAGTGTATAATAAAGGCAAGGCTTTAACATATGTTTCAGGCGGCAGGCAGTACTATATGGATAACATTAAGAGCAAAGCTGTTGCAATTCTGGAATCAGATGCAGTTACAGATACAGAGGGAACATATTTTTACAAGAACCGAATCTATGCGTATGATGCTGATAATATTCTTTATTCTAATACACTGAAGGGAAATGATATCAGCAATATAGGCTACGTTGAAAGATTGTGGCTTGGAACAGAACTAAGATAATTGCAAATGTATTAAAACAGGTATAAGTTATGGATTTATTTGAATATATGCGTGAAAACAATAAGAATACAGAATCTCCATTGGCTATGAGATTAAGACCGGAAACACTCGATGAAATGGTAGGACAGTCTCATATAATCGGAAAGGACAAACTGCTTTACAGGGCAATTAAGGCAGATAAGCTTAGCTCAGTAATATTTTATGGTCCACCTGGAACAGGAAAGACAACTTTAGCTAGAATAATTGCTAATTCAACAAGTGCAGAGTTTAATCAGGTTAATGCCACAGTTGCCGGAAAGAAGGATATGGAAGAGGTTGTTGCCAAGGCGAAAGACAATCTTGGAATGTATGGAAGAAAGACCATTCTTTTCGTAGACGAGATTCACCGCTTTAATAAGGGACAGCAGGATTATCTGCTTCCATTTGTTGAGGATGGAACAATAATTCTTATTGGTGCAACGACAGAGAATCCGTACTTTGAAGTAAATGGAGCTTTAATATCAAGGTCAATAATATTTGAATTAAAACCACTAGAGAAAGAAGATATCAAGACAATAATAAAGCGTGCTGTGTATGATGAGAAGAAGGGCATGGGAAGTTACAATGCAGCAATAGACGATGATGCACTGGAATTCCTTGCAGATATATCCAACGGAGATGCGAGAAATGCACTTAATGCCATTGAACTTGGAATACTCACAACAGACAGATCAGATGATGGAGTTATACATATAGATCTTGCAACAGCACAGGAATGTATCCAGAAGCGCTCAGTAAGATATGATAAAGAGGGCGACAACCACTACGATACAATATCAGCATTTATTAAGAGCATGAGAGGGTCTGATCCTGATGCAGTAAGCTATTATCTTGCCAAGATGCTGTATGCAGGTGAAGATATCAAATTCATTGCAAGACGAATAATGATATGTGCCAGTGAGGATGTCGGCAATGCTGATCCTAATGCACTGCAGGTTGCAGTGGCTGCGGCACAGGCTGTTGAGCGCATCGGAATGCCGGAAGCACGTATTATATTAAGTCAGGCGGCACTCTATGTTGCGACAGCACCTAAGAGTAATGCATGTTACATGGCAATTGATAAGGCACTTGATGTAGTTAAGAATTCAAAGACTGCACCGGTTCCTGTACATTTGCAGGATGCCCATTATAAGGGTAGTGCCAAGTTAGGACACGGTGTAGGATACTTATATGCACATGATTATCCTAATCATTACGTCAGACAGCAGTATCTTCCTGATGCTTATGTGAATGAGAAATTCTATGAGCCGGGAGATATGGGATATGAGAGGGATATTAAGAAACATTTGGATAAGATTAAGTCGGAGGCATAGTTTCCAATGAGGGATTACATAAACAGACTTTCAAGAGGCAGTTCAATTATCAAAGTACCAAAGCTGTCATGCAGTGAGGAACAGATTACCATGGATATTATGTGTAATACAGTTGCTACAGGCAGCTTCATATGTGATGCCACCGATAAGGTTTATGGAATGGTCTATGCTGACAATGAGAGGGTAAAGATTCTTTCAGAACAATTTGGTGGTACGCATATTATAACTGAATATCAGGTGGACGCTTCCGGACTTGAAGAAAATGATGAGATAGAGGGAACATTTACAGTAGTATGTAATGCCGGCGAGAAAAAGATACCATTTGTATTCAGATGTATGAAAGAGAATCAGGATGATATAAGAAATCATGTTAAGACTGAAGCAGTTGTTCTACACATTGATAACGAAGAGAATACAATTATACACAAAGATGAAGCAGAGCAGTTTGAATGTGTGCTTATAAAGAGTGGCACAGAAGAAACAGAGATTGATATATATGCAGATGCAGATTTTATTGAATTAGAGAAAGACAGCTTATCAACTGATGATTTTGCAGGTGACAGGGCTGTAATTAAATATATAGTTAATCCACAGAAAATGCATGCAGGCAACAACTATGGATATATACATATAGTAAGTTATACGCAGCATTTAAAGATAAATGTGAGTGTTATATGTAAGAAAGCTGACGAATCGGAAGATTTTGAAGTCAGAAGAGAAGAAAAACTGGCACAATATAAGCTTACGAAGCTTTATCTTGATTTCAGAATGAAGAAAATCAAGAAAGAAAAATGGATTGCTGAATCTATGCAGACAGTTGACAGAATAAGGGGAATTAAGGGCATAGATGTATTTTATGATATTGTGCAGATACAACTGCTTATGGCGTCTGGAAGAGAGGAAACAGCAACACAGATATATAATAATATCAAGAAAGATATAGTCGGAAGAATTGGTGAAAATGTAGAACTTTACTGCTATTTTCTGTATGTTTCGACAATTATTGTGCGTGAAGAGGAGTATACGGCTCAGGTTTTATCACAGGTTAAGAAATTCTTTGAGAATGGCTATGATACATATAGAATATTATGGATACTTTTTTACCTGAGTACAGATTCAGATAATAAGAGTATAAGACTTGTAAGAATAAAGGATGTAATTAATTCAGGATGCATAAGCCCTGTTATGTATATTGAGGCTATGAACATTATTAATGCACAGCCTGTTTTACTACGGGTGCTTAATCAGTTTGAAATGCAGGTTATTAATTATGGATGCAGGAACGACATTATTAGCGAGAAGCTTGCGATGCAGATTGCAGATGTTGTGGCTAATGAGAAGAATATTAATATTAATACTCTTATTATACTAAAAAAGATATATGATAAATATGAGAAAGACGAGATACTGACAGTTCTTGTAACCCAGATGGTAAGAATGGGCATGACAGGAGAAAACTGCTTTGAGATATATGAAAAAGGAGTATTAAGAGGCCTGAAAATAACAAGGTTATATGAGTTTTATATTGCCAGTATGCCTAAAAAGACAGACAGGCAGCTGCCAAAGATAGTGTTGATGTATTTTGCATATGACAATACTCTTACAGATGCAGATAAAGCATTTTTATATGCAAATGTGGTGACGGGCAGAGATTCGTACTATAAGAATATCTATGAAGGTTATGAAAGAAATATAGAGATATATGTGTATGAACAGCTTAAAGCTGGCAATATCAGTGACAATCTTGTTGTATTATACAAGGCACTTCTTAAGACACAGCTTGTGTGTGATGACACAGGCACATTTGTAAGTAAAATGCCATATATGTACAGAATGCAGTGCTTTAGTGATGTGGTAAGATATGTACATGTCAGATATCCGCAGTTTACAGAAGAAACAGTATATGAGCTTTCAGGGGAAACAGCATATATATGTATGTATGGAAGTGACTGCGAGATTACATTTGAATGTATTGACGGACAGATTAGAAAAGATACAATTGATTATGATATAGAAAAAGTGTTTGATATACAGCAGTATGCAGAGGTGTTTGAGGCTGCAGGTGATTATGGAAAGAACAATTCCAGAATAATTATGAGCAGAATCTGTGAAATGAGAAAGAATTCACAGTATACACAAGAAACACTTAAGCTGTACAAAACAATAAAAAAGGAACAGGGTATCAGTGAACAGTATAAACAGCAGATTAATGCCTGGATGATTGATTATTACTATCATTATTATGAAGAAGATGATTTCTGGCATGAATACAATTATGTTGATACAGATAATCTGACGAAGAAGGATGCGGGAAAGCTGATAGAGATACTTATAGATTCATCAATGTATTCACAGGCATATGAGATAGCCGGTATATACGGTTGCTGTATGGCAAAAGCGGCAAAACTTCTTAAAATGACTGACTATATTCTTACAAATGTATCAGACGGACATAGTCAGATTATTGATGAGATTACTCAATATATATTCAGACACAACATTTATAATGAACCTGTTCTTTCTTATATGTGCGAATACTATAATGGGACTAATGATGAAATGTATGCTGTGTGGAAGTCAGCAGTTAATTATAATGTAAATGTATTGCATATGTCAGAAAGGATTCTTGCCCAGATGATGTATACAGGTGTGCATACTGGAAGATTTACAGAGGTGTTTGCTGATTATTATAGTAAGATTCCTGATATGCTTATAGTAAAGGCATATTTATCTTATAATTCACAATTCTATCTTCTCAGGCAGAAGAAGGCTAATGATATAGTATTCAGAGTTATAGAGGAGTGTATGGGGGATGGATATGGATTGCCAGAGTGTTGTTATGTAGCATGGCTTAAGAATCTGTCAAGAAACCCTGTTGCGTTAAGAGAAGATACATCTGAAAAAGAACTTGCACAATCAGTTCTTAATGAATTATGTGAACATGACAGAATATATGGATTTTTCAAAAAATTCAAAGGAATACTGGATTTACCATACAATATGCAGGGACTTACTATTGTTGAATACATAGCAGATCCAGATGATAAAGTATCTTTGACATATAGTATTAATGGGGCTGACAGGCTGGTGCAGGTTATGAAGTCTAACGAATGGGGAATATTTACATGCAGGTTTAATCTGTTTTATGGGGATTCATTAGAATATACATTTATAGTTAATGACAGCAATGAACAGGCATCTACAGAGCCGGTAGTCTGCGAATATAAGGATATTCCATCAGAGAACACAGATGGAAGGATTGACATGCTTAATGATTGTCTTGCAAGCAGACAGCAGCATGACCTTACAACATTAAGAAAGCTCATGTATAGTTACTGTGTTGAGGAATACGTTACAAGAGAAATGTTTACAATTGTCAAATGAGGATAGCAGATATGGAGCAGTGTAAAGGACTTATAGCAGGAATAGATATAGGATATAGTAAAATTCAGGCAAGTGTATATTCATATAATTCACGGAATGTGCAGACGGTAAAACTGACAGAGGATTCAAAGGAAAAGACCAGTCTTGCAAATGTTGTCGCTGAATGTATGCGAGCAACAGGTACATCACAGATTCAAAGCATATGTGTAACCATTCCCGATTATCATTCTGATGAAATATCTGCTGTCAGGGATACTCTTAAAAAATGTGGTGTATCAGATGGCAGAGGGCAGGTATTAAGCAGAGTTGAAAGCTTTGCATATTATGCGTACAGACAGAAAAGTGAACTTCATGCTGCTGGTGTGGCACTGTTTGACTACACAAGTGAAGGAATAAGGTGTGATTATCTTGCAGTCAGGAAGAATGACAATAGTAACTATCTGCTTCAGGAACATACAGGATACACATCTGATATATTAAAAAAAGCTGTGATAAGCAAAGAACTTGGACTGGCTGAGAATGAGTTGTGTACATTTGCAGAAGAGTATTTTTCTAAAAGACATGTTTCGGCGGCATATCTTACAGGTGAAGGTTTTGATGTTGAAAAGCTTCCTGAAAGATTTGCAAAGCTTATGGTTACGAGAAGAAAAGCATTTGTCGGACAGAATCTTTTTGCAAAGGGTGCATGCTTTGCAGCAATGGAGATATTGAAGCCGGAAGTGTTTAAGAATGTCATAATGCTTCTTGATAATCATGTGAAATGTGGTATAGAAATAGATATTTCGTCATATGAAAAGCCAATGAGATTCAGGCTGGTAAGACCGGGAAGTAACTGGTATACTGCCGGACGGACTGTGGAATGTATACTTGAGGATATGAGAAGCATTACATTTAAAATAATAACACCTGAGAATAAATATTATGATGAAGTTGTTGATATAAGTGAAATTCCATTCAGGGAAGGGAAAACAACAAGAGTATCTGTGAGCGTAAGCTTTGCAGATTCTGACAGGTGTAATATTACAATAAAAGATCTTGGATTTGGCGAGTTTGTCAAAAGTTCAGGAAAAGTTATAAGCAAAGAACTTGTATTAAGAAGCTGAGAATGTGGAAAACATCAGGAAACGGAGAAATACAATGGGGAAAATAATACTGTGCAGAGGAAAGAAGGCAGATACGCCACTGACTGTTTTACAGACAGGTGTGAAGTTATATACAGCAGAAGAACTCTGTTATTATATTTATAATAATATATATCTGATTGGACAGGATTTTATAGATGATAATCTTATCAGTTTTCTTGATGAAACCGGAGAAAAAGAGCTGGCAGAAAGAGTAAGGAAGCTGAAAGAAACAGGAGGTTCATTAGCACAGATATTTGTAATAATACTCAAGACAATAGATTATTATTCTGTTGCAGAGATTGAGCAGTTAAAAGAGATTCTTAATACTCTTGGAAAGCAGAGCGTATGCGAAAGGCTTAAAGCAAGAGGAGATGGATATCTCAATGCTGGATATTATTTTGCTGCGGTCAGATGTTACGAGTCAATTATAAAAGATTACAAGGGAAAAGATTTGTTGGCAGCTGATTATGCAAAAGTTTATCATAACCTGGGAACTGCCTATGCAAGAATGTTTATGTATGATAAAGCAGTGATATATTATGATGAGGCATATAGGACGGGTCAGCATGAGGAATCAAAAAAATGCAGTATAGCAGCTTTAATTATGGCAAAGAAGGATAAAGAACCTGTTAATGTTGATGTGGATGAAGATGAATATGTTGTCCAGAAGGAATTGGAAACTTTAATGGATAATGCCAGATATAGTGATGAATATAGGGAACTTGAAGATATTGCCAGATTAAAAGCAGATGGCAATCTGGCACAGTACAACAGGGCGGTAGATGAAAGACTTGACAGGTGGAGAACGGCATACATTAAATATAGCAAAACATTTTAAAGAATTGTGGTGGATATATGGGAATATTTAAAAAAGCTGAAAAAGAAACGATATATGATGATTATGATGATGAATCGTACAGAGATGAGGAACTGCTAGAAGAGGCAGAGAAGGAAAAAACTGCCAATAAAATGTTTAATATATTGAATATATATGAAACGTTTGATAAGAAGAATAAGAAAAAACATGAAGACCGCAAGAGCGGAGAACTTGATGAGAAAACAAAGGAAAAACAGCAGCAGGCCAAGATAGAAGAAGAAAAATATGATCATCTGTTAAACAGTATGCAGGCACAGACGCTTATCAAGGCAGTTGAGAAATATGGAAAGGATGAGGAAGACCGCAAAGAGATTGATGCTATACCTATTGAGCTTCCAAAGGAAAAATCCGAACTTGATAAAATTGCAGAATATGCGATGAGCAGGAATATAGACAGTGTCAATATAAAGGATTTCAGTACACATGATATTGAGGTTTATGTAAGAGAACAGTGTGATATCATGGAAGAAGCAGCGACACATGTAGAAAATGCTAAAGCTGAGTATGAGGCTGTTACTGAAGAATATAATGATATACAGATTATGGAAGAAGCTCCCACACAGATACGTGATAAAATATTGAGCTGTGCAGAGACCATAGACAACATGATGGTTGACAGGCGTATTCTTAAAAGTACAGAACATAAGCTGTCAAATGCGGCATACAGGCGCATGGAAGCTGTGGAAAATGAAATGCCAGGTGGAATAAAGCTTTTGAAAGCATCCGAAGATTATTATGATACTGTTAAGAGAGATTTAAGGATACTTGAGGCAGAACAGCTTAATCTTAGAACAGATGCGGACGTTCTTGTTACAAGACAGATTAAGATAAGAAGGCTTGCGAAAACAGCAATCTTTGCGCTTGCGGCAGTGTTTGCAGTATTTCTTATATCGATGACACTTGTTCAAAATGACAGTGATACGGCACTTTTTATAGGAATATCTTTATTTGCAGCAATTCTTGCAGTTGGAATGTTTGCTTTATTAAAGGTTACTGAAAGAAATGTGATTATAACCGAAATAAAACTTAATAAAGCTACAGCACTGCTTAACAAAGTAAAGATTAAGTTCATTAATGCAGCAAATACGCTGGATTATGAATATACAAAGTTCGGAGTTAAAAGTTCATATGAACTTGATAAGAAATACAGACTGTACGAGGAGATGAAAAAAGAGCAGATTAGAATGCTTGATATGACATCATCACTTAATTCTGCTGAAAATGAGCTTGAGAACATGCTTAAGAATTTAGGACTTTACAGTCCACATATATGGCTTGGAAGAGTGAGGGCAATCATTAATCCTAAGGAAATGGTTGAAGTGCGGCATGAAATAAATACTCGCCGTTATAAATTAAGGCAGCAGATAGAGTACAATGAAAAACGTATTGATGAAGCAAAGGAAAATATTAAAAAGATAACGCTTTCAAATCCGGCACACAGCGATGGTGCAATGCGCGTAATTGAAATGTATGAGAAGCGACATTCACGGGTTGCAAAATAAAATTGATATGTTACAATAAACAGTGGCTTTTTACGCATATGAATGATAAAAAGCGAAAGAAGTATGGAGGCTATAAGGATGAAAGAAAGACTTGAAGCAATTAGAGAAAGAGCTTTAGCACAGATTAATGAAACTGATTCGCTTGATAAACTGAATGATATCAGAGTCGCTTTCCTTGGAAAGAAGGGTGAACTTACAGAAGTACTTAAAGGTATGAAGGAAGTTGCACCAGAAGACAGACCTAAGGTTGGTCAGATTGTTAATGAGACAAGACAGGCAATTGAAGAAGTATTAGATAAGGCTAAGACAGAATTAGCTGCCAAGAAGAGAGAACTTCAGTTAAAGAGTGAAGTAATAGATGTTACTCTTCCATCTAAGAGGGATGAGTTAGGACATAAGCATCCTAATACACTTGCATTAGAAGAAATCCAAAAGATATTCATCGGAATGGGTTATGAAGTAGTTGATGGACCAGAAGTTGAGTATGATTACTACAACTTTGAGGCACTTAACATACCAGCTAACCACCCGGCTAAGGATGAACAGGATACATTCTACATTAATGATAAGATAGTACTCCGTACACAGACTTCCCCTGTTCAGGCAAGAGTTATGGAGAAGGGCAAGCTCCCTATCAGAATGATTTCTCCAGGACGTGTATACAGAGCAGATGAAGTTGATGCTACACATTCACCATGCTTCCATCAGGTAGAAGGTCTTGTAATTGATAAGGGAATCACATTTGCAGACCTTAAGGGAACTTTAGCAGAATTCGCTAAGGAGCTTTTCGGACCTGATACTAAAGTTAAATTCAGACCACATCATTTCCCATTCACTGAGCCTAGTGCCGAGATGGATGTAAGCTGTTTCAAATGTGGTGGTAAAGGATGCCGTTTCTGTAAGGGCGAGGGATGGATTGAAATCCTCGGCTGTGGAATGGTTCACCCACATGTATTCGAGCTTTGTGGAATTGATAAGGAAGAATATACAGGATTTGCCTTTGGTGTAGGACTTGAGAGAGTTGCTCTTCTTAAGTACGAAATCGATGACATGAGACTTCTTTATGAGAACGATATCAGATTTATAAAGCAGTTCTAAATCGATTCATATAGTGGTCTAACGACTGGAATAAGATAAAGTATATTTAAGGAGAATGACGATATGAATACATCATTAAATTGGATAAAAGCAATGGTTCCAGGTCTTGAGTGTACAGATCAGGAATTCAGAGATGCTATGACACTTTCAGGAACTAAGGTGGAGTGTTTTAATGCATTTGACAAGAACCTTGATAAAATCGTAGTTGGACAGATTCTCTCAGTTGAGAGACATCCTGATGCAGACAAGCTTGTAATATGTCAGGTTAATGTTGGCAGCGAGAATGTCCAGATTGTAACAGGTGCACCTAATATTGAAGTTGGTTCAAGTGGACAGAAGGTTCCTGTAGTATTAGACGGAGGTAAAGTTGCCGGAGGACATGACGGCGGCGCACTTCCAGAAGACGGAATTAAGATTAAGAAGGGCAAGTTAAGAGGCGTGGAGTCATGCGGTATGATGTGCTCTATCGAGGAACTTGGTTCTTCAAGAGAATTCTTCCCGGATGCACCAGAGGAAGGAATATATATATTTGGAGATGATGCTGTTGTTGGTTCAAGTGCGGTAGAGTACTTAGGACTTAATGATACAGTATTTGAATATGAGATAACTAATAACCGTGTAGACTGCTACAGCGTTATCGGTATCGCAAGAGAGGCTGCTGCTACATTCAGAAAGCCTTTCAATCCACCGGTTGTTACTAAGACAGGTAACGATGAGGATGTTAATACAATGGTTTCAGTTGATATTGAAGCTAAAGAACTTTGCTCAAGATATGTTGCAAGAGTTGTTAAGAATATCAGACTTGCTCCATCTCCAAAGTGGATGCAGCAAAGACTTATGACAGCAGGTATCAGACCAATCAACAACATTGTTGATATCACTAACTATGTTATGGAAGAATATGGTCAGCCAATGCATGCATATGACTATGATACTATTGCAGGTCACAAGATTGTTGTAAGAACAGCAACTGATGGCGAAAAGTTCGTAACACTTGACGGACAGGAGAGAACTCTTGACGCACAGACACTTCTTATCTGTGATGGTGAGAAGCCAGTTGGTATCGCAGGTATCATGGGTGGCGAGAATTCAATGATTACTGATGATGTCCAGACAATGCTTTTTGAAGCAGCTACATTTGACGGAACTAACATCAGAAAGACAACTAAGAAGATTGGTTTAAGAACAGACGCTTCTGGTAAATTTGAGAAGGGACTTGATCCAGAGAACGCAATGGAGGCTATCAACAGAGCATGCCAGCTTATTGAAGAGCTTGATGCAGGTGATGTTGTAGGAGGCGTGGTTGATGTATATCCTGACCCTGTAACTAAGAAGAGACTTCCATTTGAGCCGGCTAAATACAATGCTTTACTTGGTACTAATGTATCAGATGAAGATATGCTTTCTTACTTTGAAAGACTTGAAGTTGAATATGATAAAGATGCTAATGAGCTTATTATCCCAACATTTAGACAGGATCTTAACAGAGACGCGGATATGGCAGAGGAAGTTGCAAGATTCTTCGGATATGACAACATTCCTACAACTCTTCCTAAGGGAGAGACAACAATGGGGAAGATTTCATTTGAGCAGAGTATTGAAGATGCAGCTTCTGAGGTTGCCCAGTTTACAGGATTCTCACAGGCTATGACATACTCATTCGAGAGCCCTAAGGTATTCGATAAGTTAAAGCTTCCTGCTGATTCTGTATACAGAAAGACAGTTGTAATCTCTAATCCATTAGGAGAGGATTTCTCGGTTATGAGAACACTTCCAATTCACGGAATGCTTACATCTTTATCTACTAACTATAACAGAAGAAACAAGAATGTTAAGTTATATGAATTGGCTAAGATTTACCTTGCAGCAGATGATGTTAACGAGCTTCCGGACGAAAGAGTTGAATTCACACTAGGAGCTTTCGGCAGCGTTGACTTCTACTCAATGAAGGGTGTTATTGAAGAATTCCTTGAGAAGATTGGAATGAAGAAGAAGCCAACATATGATGCTAAGGCTGGTATTCCATTCTTACATCCAGGCCGTCAGGCTGATGTATATTATGCTGATAAGAAGATTGGTTACATCGGAGAACTTCATCCGGATGTTGCCGATACTTACTCAATCGGTGAGAGAACATATATTGTTGTTATTGATATTCCAACAGTTACAGAAATGGCAAGCTTCGATAAGAAGTTCACAGGAATTGCAAAGTTCCCAGCTGTAACAAGAGATATCAGTATGGTAATGCCTAAGGAACTTCCAGTTGGTGAAGTTGAGAAGATTATTGAAAAGCGCGGCGGCAAGATATTAGAAAGCTACAACCTCTTCGACATCTACGAAGGAAGCCAGATTAAAGAAGGCTTCAAGTCAGTTGCTTACTCAATCGCATTCAGAGCTAAGGACAGGACACTTGAGGATAAGGATATCACACCAGTAATGGAGAAGATATTCAAGGATCTTGAGGCTGACGGAATCGAACTTAGAAAGTAATACAGACCCAGCTGTTGCAGTGGTCGGTAAAGGGGCGGCGTGTGGCGCCGCCCCTTTGCTTTGAAAGGAGTAGTACATGGATTTACATGATTTTTATTATGATCTGCCAGAGGAGCTTATTGCGCAGGATCCTTTGTCTGACAGATCAAGTTCAAGACTTATGGTGCTTGATAAAGAAACAGGAGAGATTGAACATAAGATATTCAGAGATATCGTAGATTATCTTAAGCCGGGTGATTGTCTTGTTGTTAATGACACTAAGGTAATACCAGCGAGACTTATAGGTACTAAGGCTGATACAGGAGCTACTATTGAAGTGCTTCTTCTTAAAAGACTTGAAGACAGACAGGATACATGGGAAGTTCTTGTTAAGCCGGGAAAGAAGGCTAAGGTTGGTGCTAAGATAAGTTTTGGCGAAGGCAAGCTTATAGGAGAGATTATTGATATAGTTGAAGAAGGAAACAGACTTATCCAGTTCACATATGATGGAATATTTGAAGAGATTCTTGATGAGCTTGGACAGATGCCACTTCCACCATATATAACACATAAACTTGAAGATAAGAACAGATATCAGACAGTATATGCAAAGCATGAGGGTTCTGCAGCAGCGCCTACTGCCGGCTTACATTTTACAACAGAGCTACTTGAAAAAATCAAGGCCATGGGAGTTAATATTGCAAGAGTAACACTTCATGTGGGACTTGGAACATTCAGACCTGTCAAGGTAGAGAATATTCTTGATCATCATATGCATTCGGAGTTTTATGTTGTTACACAGGAAGCTGCTGATATGATTAATAATACAAGAAAGAATGGTGGCAGGGTAATTGCTGTTGGAACAACAAGCACAAGAACTCTTGAGTCAGTCGCACTTGAAGATGGAACAATTCCAGCCAAGAGTGGATGGACAGAGATATTCATATATCCGGGATATAAGTTCAAGGCAATCGATTGTCTTATAACTAATTTCCATCTTCCAGAATCAACACTTGTTATGCTTGTATCAGCACTTGCAGGAAGAGAACATGTGCTTCATGCATATGAAGTTGCGGTGCAGGAGAAATACAGATTCTTCAGCTTTGGAGATGCTATGTTTATTAAATAATAAAAGTATACAAAAAATATATTTGAACTTCCAATAAGTTAATGATATCATTATATGGATTAAATGAAAGAGAACAGGTATAATCCTGTACAGTACAGAGGGAATCATGGGGATTGAAAAGAGAAAATCAAGAAGAACTGATGTCAATGTTTATATATCATTAAGACAGCTTGATGATAAATATGTTTCTGGGTATGCTGGTGATACCGTAGACGTGAATGTCATTAATATATCAAAAGATGGCATGGCATTTAAGTCTGATTATAAGTTTAAACCTAATACTTATTACGATACAGTTGTTATACTTGCCAATAAAGAACGATTGGCAACTGTAATAGAAATTATACGAATGAGTAATTCAGGGGATGCAGAGACAACATACGGCTGTAGATTTGTTGGTATTAGTAAAGAAGATCAGTTTAAGATAGAAGTTTACCAGATAGTAGACGAAAGCAAAAACAACTAAATATTATGAGTAGCACAGATGATCGCGGCTGCATTCGTGCAGGTGAGGAAAGTCCGGGCTTCACAGGGCAGGATGCCGGATAACGTCCGGTGGAGGCAACTCCAAGGCCAGTGCAACAGAAATATACCGCCATGGCGAAAGCTATGGTAAGGGTGGAAAGGCAGTGTAAGAGACTACCGCATTGCTGGTAACAGCAGTGGCACATGTAAACCCCATTCGAAGCAAGACCAAATAAAAGCGATATAAAGGCTGCCCGCCAAGCTTTAGGTAGGTCGCTTGAGCCTGCTGGCAACAGCAGGACTAGATAGATGATCATCACAGCTTATGCTGACATAACCCGGCTTATAGTGCTGCTCATTTTATTATAATAATCATTTCCGGCTATATGCCGGATTTTTTATGCATTGTAATCAGTATAAATGCGTCTTCATTTCTTTTAATATTGAGTATAGAAAATTAATATTAAAGGAGAGACGGATACATGAGAGAAAGACAGATGCAACAACACAGGCGGCAGGAAGTGTCCAGGCAGATATTGCACTTGTATGTGGAACAGCAACTGATAAGGTAGAGTTTAACAAAACAATTGCAAAGCTTCCAGCACCAGATCCGGAACCGACACCTAACCCAGACACAAAACTAGGAGATATAACATTTGAACCTGTGGTTTCTGAGGATGTTCCAAGTGTTAATGTTGATACTGATAAGAAAAAGTTGATTGAGAAGACACTTGATGATAAGCAGAAAGATATTGTTAATAAAGGTGGTTCAGCAGATATTGTTTTATCAATAAAGAATGCAACTGACAATAATGCTGCTGATAAGAAACTTATTGAGGCTTCATTTAAAGCAAATAAAAAGATTGGTAAGTGCTTAGACGTTTCGTTGTTGCTGACAGTTAAGGACAAAGCTGGAAATGTTGTCAATAATAATAAGAAAGTATCTGATTCACAGGAAATGATTACTATTACAATTAATGTACCATCAGATCTTATATCTAATAACAGAGAATACAAGATTATTCGTGTACATAATGGTGTAGTAAAAACAGTTGATAGTGTATGGGATGCAGATAATAAGACAATTACATTTAAGACTAATGAATTTTCAACATATGCGATTGTCTATAGAGATGTAGCTGGTTCAGAAGTAAAGCCAAGTGATCCGGAGACAAAGCCGTCAACACAAGAAACAAATCCAGAATCTAAGCCTTCAGAAGATGTGACAAAACCATCTGAGAGTGTAACTAATGGTACAGAGTCTTTCAACACAGGTTAGTACTGAAGCAGTATCAGAAGCACAGAACACAGAGCCTGGAACATCTACTCAGACAGGAGATGCAACAAGACTTATGATGTGGCTTATGATTGCTTTATTAAGTGGAGCAGGTATTGCAGGAATCATCAGTAAGAAAAAGAAATTAAATAATTAGTTATTAATAATTAAAAGAACTGTAGCATGACATTGATGTGTGTCTGTTGCAGTTCTTTTTCTGTTGTTAATAATGTAATAATTGTTTTCAGAATGGGAAAGTATATTTAACAAGAAAAAAATACAAAATGTATTTATTTTTTAACTTAAGTGATATAATATAGAAGGGAAAGGAGATTTATGGTATGGATAACTTGGTTTATTTGTTAAATGTCAGAATGTCAGGAATTAAGAGCATAAAAAATGAAATTAGATTGGATTTTTATAAGAAGACTGTTGATAAGAATTTTGATCCTGATAAATTCAGGGTTAAGGCTATATATGGAGAAAATGGTTCGGGAAAGACAGCAATTATTACTGGAATCAAGATATTTCAGGATTTGATGCTGAGTAATCAATATCTTAACGAAAGTAAGAATCAGAGATTCCTTGATGAAATAATTAATAAAGAAACATCGAGATTTACATTTGGGTGTGAATATATTACAGGAGAAGAAGAATCATATATTGTCTATGATTATAATTTTGAGTTGGAGAAGAATAATAAAGGAGATTATGTTATAAAACATGAAAGCCTTAATTTAAAAAATGGTAATTATCCCAATAATAATTATGTTAATGTATTTGAGTGTGATAATGGTGAACTTATTAATATTAATTGTAATGAGACTGTTAAGAATATTATAGAAAAAAAGACATTTAATCTGTTAAATAAGAACCCTTTTATGTCACTTTATATTGTTGATTATACTAGTGTTATTGAAAAAGATAAGGAATTCTCATACAATATTGCAGTGATGTTATTTCTCATAGCACTTATTAATGTATATATTAACGAAGAGGATAAACATGATATATATTTTTTGAGGAAAACAATAAGAGAATCACACGAAAAAAGTTCCGAGTATATTAATGATATAAATGAGATTCTAGATACAATAAGTGTATATTCCGGATTTGATGACAATTCTATAAGCAAGTCAGAATTTGACAAGTATAAAGAAAGTGTAAAACAGCTTACAAAATTTATACAAATTTTTAAGAGAGAATTAAAATCGATAGATATAGATGCAAAGGATGATGGAGACAACTATAGGTGTGAGTTGATTTTTAATTATGGTAATTATAAGGTTAATAAGGAATTTGAAAGTACTGGAATAAAGAAACTTGTAAGATTATATTCAGCATTTAAAGCAGCTAATAATTATGGAATTGCATTTGTGGATGAAATGGACTCTAACATTAATGATATTTATTTATGTAAATTAATAGAGTATTTTATGTATTATGGTAAAGGACAATTGTGTTTTACTATGCATAATGTAGATCCGATGTCATTATTAAAACAGAATAAGAATTCTATTGATTTCTTATCAAGTGATAATAAAATAGTGTCGTGGGTATCTAAGGGGCATGCATCTCCAGAAAATTATTATAAGAATGGAATGATTGAAAATTCGCCATTTAATATAGATGCTACAGATTTTATAGGAATATTTGAGGGGTAGTTATGGGAAAACAGATAATTCTATGTGTTGAAACTAATAAGCAAGCTGATACAGATAGCACATATATTATGGATGCCATCAGACATAATTATGTGATCGATAATTCGGTTAAAATTAGTAAGATATACATGAAAACAAAAACAAGATATAATGATAAGGGTGTAGTGAGAGATATAGATAAGTTAATTAATATGTATAATCATGGAAAGAGTTATGTGGTTTATTGTATTGATACAGATCAAATTGAAAGCAATCAAATGCATAAAATGGAATTTGATAATATATCAGATTACTGTAAGAACAATGATTGTGAATTAATATGGTTTTGTCATGATGTCGAAGAAGTTTTTATAGGGAAAAAGGTAAAGGATTCTGAAAAAAGAAAAACTGCGGCAGAGTTTAGAAAAAAAGAGTGTGTTAAAAAATTGAATTTTAATGATATGAGAAGTAATAAACAATTGAAAGGCAAAAGTAATTTGCTTTTAGTGATGGATAAATATCTGGATAGGAAGATTTGAATATGTTATCAAATAATTTTCGCCGAATTGTTTTCACAATTCTTGCGGTTACATGGATGGTTGTTATTTTTTCTTTCTCGGAAAGGCAGGGGGATGAATCGGAAGAACAGAGTATTAAAGCTGGAATGATGGTTTGTCATGTATTTGTTCCAGGGTTTGATGATTTAAGTGAGCAGCAGCAGATTCATATGGCACAGGCTATTGATCATCCGGTAAGAAAGACTGCACATGCGACAGAGTATGCTATGCTTGCAGGATTGGTTCTGGGGGCTGTTACAGTCAGCATAATTAGATGGAAAAATGTATTGGTTTCAGTATGCATAGCCGTAATATATGCATCAACGGATGAGCTTCACCAGCTTTTTGTGCCGGGAAGAAGCGGACAGTTAAAGGATGTTTTAATTGATGGCTGTGGAGCAGTTATTGGAGCATTAATTATATGGGGAATATCATATCTGATTCATAAAAAGAAAAAATGATTATCAGTTGCAAATCTTTTCATAAGGACTATAATAGTTAAGAATTATTAGTAATTATGATGGGATGGAAGAAAAATGGAAAATGCCAACACTATGGATAATACAAAAATGACTAATGGACCGATAACAAGGATTTTATTATCATTTGCAGGACCAGTGCTTTTGGGTCAGCTTCTGCAACAGCTTTATAATATTGCAGATGCAGCAATTGTTGGACAGTTCTTAAGCTCTAAGGCACTGGCAGCAGTTGGTGCAACTTCTTCTCTTACGTATATTGTATGTTATTTCTGTATAGGTTCATGTATAGGAATAAGTGTTCCTGTGTCACAGGCATTTGGTGCAGGAAAGAATACTGATTTAAGAAAATATTTTATTAACGGAGTCTACTTTGCACTTGCGATTGCTGTCATTATGACAGCAGTCACAGCGTCTATGAGTGGACTCTTTTTAACGTGGTTAAAGACACCTGAAAATATATTTAAGGATGCACATGTGTATCTTGTTATTATATTCTTAGGACTTCCGTTGACGGTTCTGTATAACTTCTGTTTTGGGATTCTGATGGCATTTGGAGACAGCAAAAAATCAACAATGTTTATGGCAGTATCAACTGTTATTAATATTTTTCTTGATCTGTTTCTGGTTGTTGTTGTGAAATGGGGTGTTGCAGGAGCTGCAGTTGCTACTATATTTTCACAGGGAATTGCAGGCGTTCTTAGTGCTGTATACATCTTTAAGAAGTACAAACTGTTATTTCCAGTTAATGCAGATGAAAGAAAGTTCCATCCGTATTACATGAAGAACATTATTAAAATGTGCATGCCAATGGGACTGCAGTATTCTATTACTGCAATTGGCGCAATTATTCTGCAATTTTATGTAAATGCACTTGGAGAAGACGCCATTGCAGGATTTACATCCGGATATAAGATTAAGAATCTGATTCTGTGTCCGTTAAATGCGTTGGGAACAGCTCTTTCATCATTCGTCGGACAGAATTTCGGAGCTAAGAGATTTGACCGTATCAGTGAAGGATTTAAGAGAACTTTAGAGATTGGTCTTATCTATTCTGTAATCACGATGATAGTATGTTTCTTTACCGGCAGATATATGGCACTTATATTCGTTGATGCAGCTGATACAGTTGTTGTCGGTTACACTGTGAAGTTTATAAGATACATAAGTGTGTTTAATGCAGAACTGGCACTTTTATTTACTGCAAGGTATTCAGTTCAGGGTATGGGCTATGGCAAATATTCTATTCTCTCAGGACTTGCTGAGATGGCTGGAAGGGCGGCTGTTGCTGTGCTTCTGATACCACATTTTGGCTTTGATGCAGTGTGCTGGAATGAGGGACTTACATTCCTTGCAGGAATTGTAGTTATTCTGCCAATTTATATTAAACTATTTTGCCATTTGCGTAAAAGTATGATATAATTTTTACGATTTTGGGATGAGGAAAGGTGGCGCTTATGTCTAAGATTATATTAACAGGTGACAGACCAACCGGAAGACTTCACTTAGGTCATTATGTTGGATCTTTAAAGCGAAGAGTTGAATTACAGAATTCAGGTGAATATGAGAAGATTTTTATTATGATTGCGGATGCACAGGCATTAACAGATAATGCTGATAATCCAGAGAAAGTAAGACAGAACATTATCGAGGTTGCACTCGATTATCTTTCAGTTGGTATTGATCCAGCTAAGTCTAATATATTTATCCAGTCACAGATTTCACAGCTTACAGAGCTTACATTTTATTATATGAACCTCGTTACAGTTTCAAGACTTCAGAGAAACCCTACAGTTAAATCTGAGATTCAGATGCGTAATTTTGAGGCAAGTATTCCGGTAGGATTTTTCTGTTATCCTATAAGCCAGGCAGCAGATATTACTGCATTTAAGGCTACTACTGTTCCTGTAGGAGAAGATCAGGAGCCTATGATTGAGCAGTGTCGTGAGATTGTAAGAAAGTTTAATTCTGTATATGGAGAAGCATTGGTTGAACCAGAAATTCTTCTTCCAGATAATAAGGCATGTTTAAGACTTCCTGGTACTGATGGTAAGGCTAAGATGAGCAAGTCATTAGGAAACTGCATCTACTTATCTGACACTCCAGAGGAAGTTAAGAAAAAGGTTATGAGTATGTACACAGACCCTAACCATATTCAGGTATCTGATCCTGGACAGGTTGAGGGTAACACAGTATTTACTTACCTTGATGCTTTCAGCAGTGATGAGGATTTTGCTGAATTCCTTCCTGATTATAAGAATCTTGATGAATTAAAGGATCATTACAGAAGAGGTGGTCTTGGAGATGTTAAGGTTAAGAAGTTCCTTCTTAATGTTATCAACAAGGAGCTTGAACCAATCAGAGCAAGAAGACATGAATATGAAAAGGATATTCCAGAAGTATATAATATCCTTAAGAAAGGTACAGAAGCGGCTTACGCTGTTGCACAAGACACTCTTGATGATGTCAAGGCTGCTATGAAGATTGATTATTTTAATGATGCAGAACTTATTAAGGTTCAGTCAGAAAAATACAGCAGAACAGAGTAATTATTTAATTAAATATACACACGGAGGCTTTTCTATTATGAGACATTTACTTAGTCCGCTTGATTTAAGCGTTGATGAACTGGCAAGATTATTAGATCTTGCAAGAGACATTTCAAAGGATCCATCAAAGTATGGTCATGTATGTGATGGAAAGAAGATAGCCACATTGTTCTATGAGCCAAGTACTAGAACAAGATTAAGCTTCGAGGCTGCCATGATTAACCTTGGCGGTCAGGTATTAGGCTTTTCTGAGGCTTCTTCAAGCTCAGCGTCAAAGGGTGAAAGTGTTGCAGATACTATAAGAGTTATCTCTTGTTATGCAGATATATGTGCAATGCGTCATCCAAAGGAAGGTGCTCCAATGGTAGCTTCTGAATATTCGCACATTCCTATTATCAATGCAGGTGATGGTGGACATCAGCATCCTACACAGACACTTACTGATCTTATGACAATAAGGGAGCTTCGTGGTTCACTCGATAACTTTACTATCGGTTTATGTGGTGACCTTAAGTTCGGAAGAACAGTTCACTCACTTATAAGTTCATTAGTTAGATACAAGAATGTAAAGTTTGTCCTTATATCGCCTAAGGAGTTAAGAATTCCTGATTATATCAGGGATGATGTGCTTAAGGCTAATAACTGCGATTTCGTAGAAGTTGAGAATCTTGAACAGGCTATGCCTGAGCTTGATATTCTCTATATGACAAGAGTACAGAGAGAAAGATTCTTCAGTGAAGATGAATATTTAAGAATGAAAGATTTCTATATACTTGATGAAGATAAGATGGCACTTGGAAAGCCTGATATGTATGTTCTTCATCCGCTTCCAAGAGTTAATGAAATATCTGTTGATGTTGACAATGATGACAGAGCTGCTTATTTCAAGCAGGTTCAGTTTGGTGTATATGTAAGAATGGCACTTATACTTACTTTACTTGGACTTGATACAGTGGTTAATCCATCATTAGCGCATGTACTTGATTCACTGGATGCATAAGGAGGAAAATTTATGTTAAATGTAGGCGAACTTAATGAAGGCTTTGTTCTTGACCATATTGAAGCAGGAAAGGCCATGATGATATACAATTACTTAGGACTTGATAAGCTTGACTGTCAGGTTGCTATTATTAAGAATGCAAGAAGTGGTAAGATGGGAAAGAAAGACATTATTAAGATTGAAGGTGGTCTTGATCTTGTTGATCTTGATGTTTTAGGATTCGTTGACCATAACATTACTGTAAATATTATTAAGAATGGTGAAATAGTAGAGAAGAAGAGACTATCTCTTCCAAAGCAGGTTACTAATATTATCAAATGTAAGAATCCAAGATGTATCACATCTATCGAGCAGGGCTTAAAGCAGGTGTTCGTACTTGCTGATGAGGAAAAGCAGGTTTACAGATGTAAGTACTGTGAAGAGAAATATTCATAAAAATTAATGGCTGTCGTTACTAAACGGCAGCCATTTTAATATATGTGTCAAAGACACATTTACTTAAGTTCTTTAATTATCATATTATTAGGTCTTGAAATCTTAAGCTCCGGACCATTCATTATTATAAGCCCTTTGTCGTATTTTACAGTAAATATTGTAATAGAATTCCCTTCATTATTCATTGACATTAAATGCTTGTCGTCAGGGAAGAGCCTTATGTACTTAGGATAATCACCACTGATAGGGAGAGAATTAAGGCTTGAGAGCTTTCCTGTTTTGGAATCAACCTTGTATATTGTAACTGTATTATCGCCGGCGTTAGAGCAGAGCAGATGCTTTCCTGTGCTGTCAAATGTTATGTTAGCAGCGGCACTGTTAGACTTATGGTCTCTTCTTACAGTGAATATATTCTGTACTAAATCAAAACGGTCTTTGTCTGAATTCTTATCATAAGAATATACATTAATATAATTCTTCATTTCGCAGACAACATAAGCAAACTTACCATCCTGACTGAATTCAATCTGTCTTGGTGCAGATTCCTGCTGTGAACGGATTATATCGTATAACTTTAATTTACCGGTTACATGATTGAATTCATAAAGCTTAATCTGGTCAATTCCAGGGTCACATACACATAAAAGTTCTTCGTCAGGTGTGAATGTGCTCCAGCTTATATGAGGACGGAAGTTTCTTTCGGCAACACTTCCGATTCCTTTATGAAATATTTCATCAGCTATAAATCCCGCTGAACCATCAGCATTGATGTGCAAAACAGTAATCTTGCCGTCATGATATCCGGAAACAACAAGGAATCTGTTATCACTTGTTACGCATATATGACAGCCACGCATTCCGTTAATGGACGCAACATTCATAAGCTCAAGACTTCCATCTTCTAATACAGCATAAGCTGAAACACCCTGGTCACATATAGAGTATAAGAAATTCTTATCATGTGAAAATGTAATGAAAGAAGGGTTATCAATTGCCACCTCTTCACGTTCTGTTATTCTTCCTTTAGCTACATCACAGTCATATATATGGATACCCTTACTGCTTTCGTGTGTATAGCTGCCTGCATAAGCTACATATTTCTTATCCATGATTATCCGCCTCCGTAAAACATATATATTACTATTTTATAGCATAAGTAAAGGATTTTCAATACTGGTCAGATACATTTTTGCTTAACCTTTTCAGGACAAATACTTACAAGTATAATATCAGGCCCGATTGTGCGGATGCATTTGAAAGGAATTACATATTCAAAATCTCTTCCAAGCAGTCCGCATAATCTGGCGGGACCGGGAACAATGAGTGCCAGTATGCAGCCTGATGACGGGTCGAAATCAATATCAACCACAAAACCTAATATGCAGCAGTCGGTATCGTTTATTACGGTTTTTCCTTTAAGTTCACATAGACGCATTATAATACCTGGTTAAGTGCTTATATTATTATATTACGCATATCAGCAAAGGTGTCTTTTCATATCACGCAAGGCACATTTTTCAAGACGGCTTACCTGGGCCTGTGATATCCCAAGGTCTTTGGCAACTTCAGTTTGTGTAAGACAATCAAAGAAACGGAGTATTATTATCTGGCGTTCTCTTGGTGAAAGCCGATTAATAGCTTCTCGAAGTGCAATATTTCTTACCCAGCGGTCTTCAGTGTTTTTCTTGTCTTTTACCTGATCAATAACATACAGGGTGTCACCACCATCATTGAATACCGGTTCATATAATGATATTGAAGGTGTGACTGCTTCAAGGGCAATTACGATATCAGCTTTTGATATGCCTATTTCTTCTGCGATTTCTGTAATTGATGGTTCTTTAAGATTTTTCTTCATAAGTGTTTCACGGGTAGTTATTGCTTTATAGGCTGTGTCTTTTAAGGAACGGCTGACTCTTATAGTGCTGTTATCACGCAGAAAACGCTTTATCTCTCCGATTATCATTGGAACAGCATATGTTGAAAACTGTACATTTAACGATATATCAAAATTGTCAATCGCTTTAATCATTCCTATACAGCCTATCTGAAACAGGTCATCAAGATTTTCACCACTCTGGCTGAAGCGTTGTACAATGCTTAATACAAGCCTTAAGTTTCCTTTTATAAATGTTTCTCTTGCCTGCGTATCTCCTGATTTTATCTTTACAAGCAGTTCTTTTGCCTGGGCGGGTTTAAGAAGAGGAAGGTCACTTGTATTGACTCCGCATATTTCGACTTTGTATCCAGCCATAATCCCTCCTTAAATAATAATTGGTTTTTCAATTTATCAACATTAAAAGGATTGACATTTTGGCTGGGCTTATTCATAATTAATTTATATATTTAATTTGGAGGTAGATAGCGTGAAGTGTCCATTTTGTGGTAAAGATAACACTAAGGTAATTGATTCAAGACCGACTGATGACAGCTCAATAAGAAGACGTCGTCAGTGTGACGAGTGTGGTAAGCGTTTTACCACATATGAAAAGATTGAATCTATGCCTCTTATTGTGATTAAGAAGGATAATAACAGAGAACCATATGACAGAGAGAAGATAACTGCGGGTATTGTCAGATCGTGCCATAAAAGGCCTGTATCTATCTCACAGATTAATAATATGGTTGATGAGATTGAGACGCAGATATTTAATATTGGAGAGAAAGAAATCTCAACTAAAACTATTGGTGAGATTGTAATGAGCAAGCTTAAGGCAGTTGATGAGGTTGCCTATGTAAGATTTGCATCTGTTTACAGAGAATTTAAGGATGTTGATTCATTTATGGAAGAGATTAAGAAAATCCTTAAATAATATATATCAGTAATTAAGAAAGGCAGCATTTTTGTTATGTTTAAGAGGTTTTATCCTGATATATATATTGATTCAGCTTACGACATAGATTATGAAGGACTGTATAATAAGGGCTACAGAGGTATTATATTTGATATTGATAATACTCTTGTGGAACATGGTGCACCGGTTACGAAGAAGTGCAGTGATTTATTTGACAGTTTAAGAGCGATAGGGTTTGATACATGCATTATATCGAATAACAAAGAACCGCGTGTAAAGCCGCTTGCTGATGCATGTGGTTCAAGATATGTAAGTAAGGCAGCAAAACCATCGCCGGTCAATTATATTAAGGCAATGGATATTATGGGAACAGACAGGAATAACACATTCTTTGTTGGTGACCAGCTTTTTACAGATGTGTGGGGCGCTAACAGGGCAGGTATTATGTCTGTGCTTGTAAAGCCTATTGATAAGCATGAAGAAATTCAGATAATTCTTAAGAGAAGACTGGAATGGATTGTATTATTTTTCTATAAAAGAAGAAAGCATTAATTGCTTAAAGGAGCTTAGATTATGGACATCAAAGGAACAACAAGAGTATGCGGACTTATTGGTAATCCGGTAGGACATTCTGTTTCACCGGCAATTCATAATAATCTTGCACAGCTGACAGGAAAAGATATGGTTTATACAACATTTAAAGTGGAAAAAGGAGATGTGGCATCTGCTGTAAGAGGTGCTTACAGTCTCAATATACTGGGACTTAATGTCACAGTTCCACACAAGTCAGAGGTTATTGATTCTCTTGTAGATATAGATCCGCTTGCCAAGGCTATAGGAGCTGTTAATACTCTTGTAAGGGTTGATGGAGGATTCAAAGGATACAACACTGATATTCTTGGACTTGCGAGAGAACTTGAAGATGAAGGAATTGAACTGGCTGATTCTAAGGTTATTATTCTGGGAGCAGGAGGCGCAGCAAGAGCTATTACTTTTCTTTGCTCAAGCAAGGGGGCAAAGAAAATTTATCTGTTGAACAGATCTGTAGATAAGGCACAGGATATAGCACATGCTGTAAATACACATTTTCACAATGAAAAAGTAATTCCTATGAATATTGCTGATTATGCGGATATTCCAGGAGATGATTATATTGTTATCCAGACAACAAGCGTTGGACTTCACCCGAATGATACTGCAGTTGTTATTGATGATGAAGCATTTTATAAAAAGGCGGCAGTTGGTGTTGATATCATATATAATCCGGGAGAGACTATGTTTATGAAGCTTATTAAGGCACAGGGGAAAAAGGCTTATAATGGACTTAAGATGCTTCTGTATCAGGGAGTAAGTGCTTACGAGCTCTGGAATGACTGTAAGATTACTAAGGAAGAGGCTGATGAGGTGTATAAGTGTCTTCAGAAGGAGCTTGGGATTAATGAATAGAAAGAAAAATATTATCCTTATTGGTTTTATGGGAAGCGGTAAGACTACATTTGGCAGATGGATATCTACGTCCCATTCAATGAAGTTCATTGATACTGATGAGTACATAGAAAAAAAATACAATAAGCTTATTAAGGATATATTTAGAGAGTCGGGAGAAGAAGCTTTCAGAAATATGGAGACACAGGCAGTCAGAGAACTTGCTGATTCATGTGATAACTGTGTTATATCTGTTGGAGGAGGGCTGCCGGTAAGAGATATTAACCGCAGGCTTCTTAAAGAGCTTGGAATTGTCGTATATCTTAAGACCGAGGTTGATGAACTTGTAAAAAGACTGTCTAAGGACACAAGCAGACCGCTTCTTGCAGGAGGTAATTTAAGAGAAAAGATTGAAAGTCTTATGACCGCAAGGGAGGCGCTTTATAAGGACGCTGCTGATGTTATAGTTAAGACTGATGGAAGAAGATTTGAAGACATGTATGCTGATATAGTTTCAGCTGTTAATATAGGCATAATGGAGGATTGATATGAAGATACTTGTAATGAACGGACCTAACATTAATTTTCTTGGAATAAGAGAGAAAGGTATATATGGAGAGCAGAATTATGAAGCTCTTGTTTCAATGATTGAGAAGAAGGCAGAGGAGCTTGGAGTTGATGTTGAAGTGTTCCAGAGCAATCATGAAGGTGCTATAATTGATAAGATTCAGGAAGCATATTATAATGATGTTGATGGAATAGTTATTAATCCGGGAGCGTTTACTCATTACAGCTATGCAGTAAGAGATGCTCTTGCATCTGTGGCAGCAATTCCTAAGATTGAGGTTCATATATCTAATGTACATACAAGAGAAGAGTTCAGACATACATCAGTGACAGTTCCTGTGTGCAACGGACAGGTTGTTGGACTTGGACTTAAGGGATATTTATATGCCATGGAAGCAGTTGTTGACCTTGCTATGAAAAAGTAGTTGCCAAATGTTTATATTTATTATACAATATTAGAAGTCATTTGATTATTTAGGAGGTATACCAAAGAATGGTAGATGCAGGTAGTTTTAAGAACGGTATTACAATTCAGTATGAGAACGGAATTTGGCAGGTAATCGAATTCCAGCATGTTAAGCCTGGTAAGGGATCACCTTTCGTTAGAGCTAAGTTAAAGAATATTATTTCTGGTGGTGTTATAGAGAATTCTTTCAGACCAACTGAGAAGTTTGATCTTGCACACATCGACAGATCAGAATATCAGTATTTATATGCTGATGGAGATCTTTACAACTTTATGAATACAGAGACATATGACCAGATCGCATTAAGTGCTGATCAGGTTGGTGATTCTCTTAAGTTCGTTAAAGAGAATGAGATGGTTAAGCTTTGTTCACATGATGGTAATGTATTTGCTATTGAGCCACCTATTTCAGTTGAGCTTGAAGTAACAGATACAGAGCCTGGTATCAAGGGTAACACAGCAACAGGTGCTACTAAGCCAGCTATCGTAGAGACAGGAGCTAAGATTATGGTTCCATTATTCGTTAATCAGGGCGATAAGATTAAGATTGATACTCGTACAGGTGAGTATACATCAAGAGCATAATTTTTATGTATTATTAAGGGCTGTCATGCATATGCATGACAGCCCTTTTTGCGCGAGTAGCGATGAGAATAGCTGCAGAATTTATAATCATGCTTGCATGAATTATAAATTGGGCGGATATTCGAGGAGCACCGCGACAATGCCAGACTTTAGTCTGGCATATGCGCTACTCGCGCGAGTAGCGATGAGAATAGTTCTAGGACTTATCCCCTTGCCTGGAATGTTGTACAGACTGTATCGTCCTCTGTTACAGCTTTTATACCTGATATGTCTACATGGTCAGCATCACATTTTTTATTAGTGTTATATATGCAGTTGGTTGCTTCACATGAGATGGATAAAGAATCTTTAGGAAGATGGCACATATTAGTTGCACCTGGTTTCTGATGTTCATAGTCGCTGCAGCATGTTTCACCACATTGGCATGCCGAGCTTCCTTCTACACAGATTGAATTAAGACAGCACTGATTGTCACAGTTATGCATGCAAGATGCAGCATTACAGTTAAGATTACCCATAATATTTCTCCTTTCAAAAAACAAATATGACCGCTATTGTTTTTGAAACATAGCGGCCATATTATTGTACCCTTAATATTATTCTTTATTCAGAGGGCTATTTAATGAAAGAAAATGTAAAACGTTTTGTTCTGACATTGAAATATCTGAAAGAAACCTTAGCAATAATCTTATCCTTTGACACGAATGTGTTGGTCCAGTATCTTGAATCCTTGGAATTATTTCTGTTATCGCCAAGCATAAAATATGAATCAGCAGGTACAACATAGGTTAACTCTTCACCATCATTGTTCATTGGCTCCCGAAGATAATTCTCTTCAAGCTGTTCACCATTGACATATACATGTCCGTTGGAAATCTGAATGACATCACCAGGAATACCGATAACTCTTTTTACAAAATTCTGTGATTCATCATCAGGATATTTGAAGATTACAATATCACCACGTTCTGGTTCATGAAACAGATAAGCAAGTCTGAAACCTATTAGTCTGTCTCCGGTAAGAATGGTGTTTTCCATTGAACCAGACGGAACCTGAGCGTTTACAATTATAAATCTGGTAAAAAGAAATGCTACAATAACAGCAACGGCAAGGATTTTGATATAACTTAATATTTCCTGTCCAATAGTTTCCTGCTTTTCTTTATGATGATGTGGAGCAACAGGCTCATCGCTGTAACGAGGAATATCATAAATGTTATCATCATCATCTTCATCAAAAGAAAAATCATCATCTAAAAATTCGATACCATCATCGTATTTTGCTTTAGTATCATCGTCATAATTGTCATAGTTAAAATTAGTCATGTTATATATTTCCTTATTGTTATATAAGACAATGATAGTTTAAATGGCGTTATTTTGCAAGTAATTCCATGATTTTATTGCTTCTTGCAATAAATCCAGTCATCTGTTCAGGAGAGAGTGGTGCATGACTAAGCATAGCAAGGTCATAGAGCTGTTCGCATATAATCTTAGTATTTTCACCGTCTGCATGTTCTGCAACATATTTAACAAGGTCATTGTTAGCATTAAGTACAAGAGTCTGCCCCTCAGCACCAAACATATTAGGATCCATGCCTGCCATACCATACATCTTCATCATATCCTGCATACGTCTGCTTTCTTCTGAAAGAGTAATCATTGAAGATATAGATGCATCCTTTAATTTCTCTACACTAACAGTTAAATTCTCATTGCCAAGAGCATCCTTGAAAGTCTTAGAGAGCTTTTCAGTCATGTCCTTCAACTCGTCTTTAGAAGTCTCCTCCTTAAAGCTGTCTGAAAGATCTGCATCGATACGCTTGAACTTGAGATTCTCATTCTTAGATTCCATGTTGGTGATGAATGGCTGGTCAATGTTATGAGTAAGAATTACAGCATCAATTCCTTCGTTCTTAAACATGTTAATATACTGACTCTGTTCAATTTCATCTGTTACATAGAATACAGTGTTTTCGTGTTTCTCTTTATTCTCTTCGAGACATTCCTTAAGTGTTAAATATTTGCCGTCAAGGTTCTTGAATATGATGTAATCATTCATCTTCTCAGCAAATTTTTCATCCTTTAAGCAGCCGAATTTAATAAAAGGGTTGATGTCATCCCAGTATTTTTCATAGTTTTCTTTATCTGTTTTACACATTCCTGAAAGCTTGTCGGCAACCTTTTTAGTGATGTAATCAGATATCTTCTTAACAAATCCATCGTTCTGAAGTGCTGAACGTGATACATTAAGTGGAAGGTCTGGGCAGTCAATAACACCTTTAAGAAGAAGTAAAAATTCTGGAATAACTTCTTTGATGTTATCTGCTACGAATACCTGATTGTTATAAAGCTTTATAGTACCTTCAATAGATTCATACTCTGTATTAATCTTAGGGAAGTAGAGAATACCCTTAAGATTGAATGGATAATCCATGTTAAGGTGAATCCAGAATAATGGTTCTTTATAATCGTGGAATACCTTGCGGTAGAATTCCTTGTAATCTTCATCTGAACATTCATTAGGATGCTTTGTCCAGAGTGGATGGATATCGTTGATTGCAACTGGTCTTTTTACAATCTTAGCCATCTTTTTGGCTGGAACTTTCTCAACAGTTTCCTTAGTTCCATCTTCTTTCTCAACTTCTTCTGTAACAGCGTCCTTTATAAATGTATCAAGAACTGTATCTTTTTCTGTAACTTCTTCCTCAGGAATCTCCTCAGTCTGTTCACCCGCATCTTCGTTAGTTACAAAGATTGGAACCGGCATGAAAGAGCAGTATTTATCAAGAACTTCTTTAGCCTTATATTCGTTGGCAAATTCATAGCTGTCCTCATTGAGGTAAAGAGTAATCTCAGTACCAGGAGTTGTTTTGGTTCCCTCACTTATATCATATTCAGTTCCTCCGTCACATGACCAGTGAACTGATTCTGCTCCGTCCTTAAATGAAAGAGTATCAATAGTAACCTGGTCAGCAACCATAAATGCTGAGTAGAAACCTAAACCAAAATGTCCGATAATCTGGTCATCGTTAGCCTTATCCTTATACTTCTCAAGGTATGCTTCAGCACCTGAAAAAGCAATCTGGTTGATATACTCATCAACCTCTTCCTTAGTCATACCGATACCGTTATCAATGATCTTGATTGTCTTATCTTTTGCAGAAAGCTTAATTTCAACCTTATATTCAATATCATCAGGAGCTTCATACTCCCCAATCATTGAAAGCTTCTTGAGCTTAGTGATAGCATCACATGCATTAGAAACTAACTCTCTATAGAAGATATCATGGTCAGAATACATCCATTTCTTGATGATAGGGAAAATATTCTGACTGTTAATAGATAAATTACCATGTTCTTTTGACATAATATTTCACTCTCCAATCTGTATAGTATTAAACTAAATGTTAATTTAATACACAAGAAAACATAAGTCAAGCAAAAATTAGCACTCCTTAAACAAGAGTGCTAACAAAAAACCGCCTGTGCGTGTAAACAGGCGGTTTTGCAACATTTATTAAATAATTCTAAATTATTCCTCATAGGAAATATCAGCATCTGACAGGAAGTTAATAATATATCGTTCAAATGCTTCATCAAGTGAACGGTCGAGAGTGAAAGTACTAAGCGAAGATGCTGTTGTCATGGTTACTGAACCATCCTGATAGCGTACATTAAGAAATAACCCGTTGACACAGTCGGGGTCAAAGTTAAGGTCAGTATCAAGTATCAGCTTTGCAACAACTGCTTCAGGCAGTACAAATGTTATCTTTAAAAGTTCAGGAACTTTCCTGCCCTTAATTATGCTGAATGCGAAAGGCTTAATGTTCTTCCATGATGTATATCTTGCAGAAGGCATGGAATTAAGCTCATCTTCATTATAAAAGTCAGTGTTGAGCTTTCCATCTATTGTATAACTGCAGCCTGTGCATATATAGGCTTCTGAAAGACACATACCATCAAATGTATCGCTTATCAGAAGTTTATTCATAAATTGCTTTAAATCCTTAATTGTAAGTGAGAGCATAAATCCTCCTTGTTTTGCGAAGCAAAATGCGACTGCTCATGCAGGAGCAGAGGATTTTAGCCTCTTTGTTTTGCGAAATTTATATTAATTATAATATAAAATCAGTCTTTTAGAAACAGCTTTTGAATTATATTTATAAGAGCAAAGAGAATTGTTGATATAATACAGAGAATAACAATTCCGAGAACTACATAACTCATCTTAAATACCTGGCTTCCGTATATTATGAGGTATCCAAGTCCTTTTTTAGCAGCTAAGAATTCGCCTATAATTACACCTACAAGACACAGACCTATATTTACCTTCATGTTACTTATAATGATTTTCTTGGAGCCGGGGATGATAAGTTTACACAGAATATGCCATTTGTTACCACCAAGAGTCCGTATCAGAGTGATTTTTTCTTTGTCAATGCCAAGAAAACCTGTGTACAGATTAATTATCATGCCAAATATTGCTACGGATACAGCTGTTATAATAATTGCCTTGGTATTAGTGCCAAGCCATACTATAAGCATTGGTGCCAGAGCTGACTTAGGAAGGCTGTTTAATACTACCATGAAAGGCTCAAGACAGTCCGACAGTCCTTTGAAGCACCATAACAGTATTGCAAATATAATGCCGACAACTGTAATTATTGCAAATGCGACTATGGTTTCATAGAGAGTTACCCATATATGCATGAATATTACTCCGTCTTTGGCAAGGTCCATAAATGTCTGGTACAGTCTTACCGGTGAGCTGAATATAAATGCATTGATAATACCTTTGTCAGCAGTAAATTCCCATATACCGATAAAACCTAAGAATAATATCAGGCGGGAGAGTGTTACTGATATGGAATATATGCGCTGCTTAATTACGAATTTGCGTTGTAAAGGACTCATATTCATTTTAACACCTCCCTTATTTCATCAAAATATTTCTGGGTTGAAAGAGTGTCACGTGATTTGATATCAACTGTTTTTAAAAGACTGGCAGGTCTGTTTGTGAGGATAAGAACACGGTCAGTCATTGCAATTGCTTCAGATATATCGTGCGTTACTAATATTACTGTTTTTTTCTCACTTCTTAATATATTACATATATCTTCCCTTACTTCGAGTCTTGTCTGATAATCAAGGGCAGAAAATGGTTCGTCTAAAAGTAAAATATCCGGTTTCAGAGCAAGTGTGCGTATAAGTGCTGCACGCTGTCTCATACCTCCGGATAACTGGGATGGCCTCGCTGATTTGAATTCTGCAAGGTCGTATTGCTCTAAGAGATGATTAACATAGGCAATGTTTTCAGGAGTTTTTTTGTTATTTATTTCAAGACCTAACATAACATTTTTATATATACTGCGCCATTCAAACAGATTATCTTTCTGCAGCATATATCCCATCCGGGAGTCTGTATTATTCTCTGGCGGTCTTATATATATGGTTCCTGCTTCAGGCTTTATAAGATCGCATAGAAGAGAGAGCAGTGTGGATTTGCCACAACCGGATGGACCGACAATTGATGTGAAACTACCGGGCTTTATTTCGAAAGAAAGGTCATTGATTACCGGGGTCTCTCCATTTTTATCATGATAAGAATAATATATGTGATCCAGAGATAGAATTGATTCCAATAGATTACTCCCATACTATGGTTAATATAATTTATGAAAAATATCAGAAAAAGTGATAATCAAGATTGAATAAAACCCGTATAAAGAATATAATAAAAACATTAAAGTCATATGAGGGGTACTTTATGAACTGTTTAGAGGAAGTAATAGCCAGTATAAGCACAGAAAGAGTTTTTATACAGACACATAATTTTCCGGATCCTGATGCAATTGCATGTGCATATGGATTATCAGAGCTTTTGAAGGCAAAGGGGATAGATGCAGAAATATGCTATAAGGGAAGCATCGACAGAACTGTGACAGCCAAGATGGTAAGGCTTCTTAATATTAATGTTAAGGAATATATAAGTTTTGAAGAATTTAACAAAGAAGATGAGATTATTCTTGTTGATGCCCAGAAGGGTAATTCTAATATTATAGATATGAATGGACAGGAAATAATATGTATTGACCACCATCCCGTATATGAGCATATTGATTATAGGTTTTGCGACATAAGACCAGATGTTGGTGCATGTGCTTCGATTATAGCATCTTATTATTTTGACAATGATATTGATATGCCAGCTGATGTGGCAACAGCACTGTTATATGGAATCAAGATGGACACAGCTGATATGCGCAGAGGTGTTTCACAGCTTGATCTTGATATGTTTTATAAGCTTTTTATGATGGCAGACAGGGATATACTTACAAACCTTGACAGTAGTGTACTGCATTTTGATGATATTAAGGCATATAAAGATGCACTGAGTACTATTGATATAAGGGAAGATGTATGCTTTGCGTGTGCCGGATATGAATGTAAAGAATCACTTATAGCTGCTATATGTGATTTTACACTCACGCTTGATGGAATTAATCTGTCAATTGTATATTCACCAAAGAAGGATGGAATTAAACTGTCAATAAGAAGTGGTGGAAAATATCTGTCAGGAGTTCTGGCAGTCAATGCCCTTAGAGGAATAGGTACGGGAGGAGGTCATGATAATATGGCGGGGGGTTATGTACCATATGGAAAAGAAACCGGGTCTAAAGTTGGGGATGCTGATATTGTAAGGCTTGAACATGAGATTAAGGCAAGATTTTTAAAAGAAGCAGGAATTAAATAGTGTTTATTTTAGTATATTAACTGCCGGATGAAGGTGATTCTTTCCGGCAGTTTTATTATTGAATATATTATCTTATATCAATCTGTAATCTGTCTATGAAATGTCCCCAAATGCCGGCATAGCCATCCATTCCGTTATCTTTATTATTATCTTTCTGATAACTATAGTAGTTACCGTTCACAGGACTTACCCTGTAGAATGCGTAATGGTATCCAGATGATTTAATGATGTCATCAGGTGTGTAATAATATATCTCAACAGCATCAACAGGTGTGTCATTGCCGGCATATCCGTTATAATAATCGTTAATATCAGTGTTGCGGCTGTCTATGAAATCCAGCCAGCCACTGCCAACATGGACTCTGTATTTTATATAGCCGGTATCTGTTGTGATAGCAAGACCGGTGATATTCTGGCCACGTATTCCAGCATAATCTTCATTATTCTTAACAACAGGAAGCCAGCGGCCCGTTGCAAGCTTTGTCTGATAGTAAACATTTATATTATTGGATGAACTATCATCGGTACGGATAGTTTCATCAGTATTGCCATCATTTTTTACAGAATAATCTGAGTAATATATATTGCCATCATATTCTTCATCTTCAATTTCTACTGCACCAAACTGCCACATGGTACAGTCAAGGCTTGGAGAATCAATTCCCCAGTGTGCAAGCCAGATATTCATCTCTGGGATTGATTTCAGTCTGTCAAGGTTAAGCACATTTGTAAAATAGTTGTAATTGGCATAGACGCCGGTTTTATATCCGCTGACACGCATAGCATTAACAAACATTTCGCAGAAATCAGACAGCAGTTCGCCTTCGGAGTATACATCCAGACCGTTTCTTGCTTTATATCCATCAGCATCTTCCATATCAAACCACACACCAAGTTCGGGAGACCTTCCTTTAAGAAGTCTTAGAGCATGGGCAGTTTCGCTTGCTGCATCGTAATAATCTAATGCATAACTATATAGATAGACGCCATAAGGAATTCCAAGCCTTTCACATTCATCCATATTTCTTATGGCAGCAGCATCATCCTGTGATTGGATATCATTGCCATATCCTATACGGATAATTGTACCCTCAATATAGTTTTTCATATTATCCCACTGTATGAATCCATTATAGCTGCTCACATCTATAACAATGGCATATATATCAGCCGGTAATGACATGAACAGGCATACAGATGCAATAATTGCAATATATATTCTGATGATTTTCTTCATTTACATAGCCCCTTTCATTGAATATTCTAATATAGAATATTCGAGGGTCTGCCTTGGTGTTAGTGAAATAACGGCTTTACAAAAAAACAAATAATATATATAATGTAATACAGTTTCCGCATTATGGCGGTTATAATGCCACCTTGGCTCAGTCGGTAGAGCGTTTCACTCGTAATGAAAAGGTCGCCGGTTCGATTCCGGCAGGTGGCTTGAATTAAAAAGTCCGTGAAGCTAGATAAATACTGGCTTCGCGGACTTTTTAAATTTTCGTGATATGCTAAAATTCACTAAAGTTTTGGTAGTCAATGGTAGTCAAAAGGGGCTTTTTTAGGGGTGTGGTAGTCAAAAAAGAAAAAGATGGTAACCGGAGTTACCATCTTACTAATAAATGAAATAGGTGGGGTGACATTCCCACATCTCCAACAAGGGTGACGGCTGCCCGTTCCGTCCTCAGATTTCATTTAATATAGTCTATGTTTTACTTTTTTAAGTATACATTAGTAAAAGAAAAAGTCAAGCCTTTATAAGAGTCCCCTTATTAATAAAGTTTTTAACTCTGTTGCCTCATAAGTATAAAATATCTCCTTTTATGATTATTTTATATTAAAAGAATAACATATATAAAGAGAAATATAAATACTTTAAATATAATAATAATATAAAAATATGTGAATATTATTTCGTCCAGCCGCCAACCATAATAGAGAATAATATTATCAGGAGGCGGACATGGGTAAATCTGAAGAAGAAAAAACAGATGATGATTATAAGGATGGTGCTGTCACGAAAAATGCTCTTCAGGTGATAACAATTATTGGAGAGATAGAAGGACACGATAATCTTCCTGCAACAAGCAAAGCAACCAAGTATGAACATATGCTTCCTAAGCTGGCGGAGATTGAGATGGATAAAGATATTAAAGGTGTACTTTTTATAATGAATACGGTTGGTGGGGATGTCAGTGCGGGACTGGCACTGGCAGAGATGATTGCTTCAATGAAAAAGCCAACAGTTTCACTAATCATAGGCGATTCACATAGTATAGGTGTGCCGCTTGCTGTGAGTACCGATTATTCATTTATTGTGCCTACAGCTACCATGATAATACATCCTGTGAGGATGAACGGAACACTTATCGGAGTTCAGCAGACATATGATTATTTTGAACGGATATCTGACAGGATAACATCATTTATTGCGGCTCACAGCAGTGTAAGCAAAGAAAGAGTAGAGGAAATGATGGTTGACACCACACAACTCTCTAAAGACTTAGGAACAGTGCTGGTGGGTAGACAGGCTGTTGAAGAAGGTTTAATATGTGAAGTAGGAGGAATCAGCGATGCACTTGCAAAGCTGGATTCATTGATTGATGAACAATAACGCAATAAGGGGAAATTATGAAATGTAATATATGCCCAAGAGCCTGCAATGTTGACAGGAGTGTTAACAAAGGCTTTTGCGGAATGACTAATGATATATATGCGGCAAGAGCCGCTCTACATATGTGGGAAGAGCCATGCATATCAGGTGAACATGGAAGTGGGGCAGTGTTCTTTTCAGGGTGTACATTAAGGTGCATATTCTGTCAGAATTCTGAGATTGCTGCGGCACAGGTTGGAAAGAAGATAACAGTGGAGAGGCTTTCAGACATTTTTCTTGAACTTCAGGACAAATGTGCCAACAATATCAATCTCGTAACTGCAACACATTTTGTGCCACAAGTAGCAGAGGCACTTGTCAAGGCAAAGAATAAGGGGCTTGTCATACCAGTTGTGTACAATTCAAGTGCATACGAGAATGTCAGCACGCTTAATATGCTTGACGGGCTTGTGGATGTGTATCTTCCAGACATGAAATACATAGACAGCAGGCTTTCGGCAGAGTACTCGAAAGCACCAGATTATGCTGATGTGGCTAAAGCTGCAATACATGAGATGGTCAGACAGACCCGAAAGCCGGAATTCTTTATAGAAGATGATGAACTCGTGAAGAGCGGAAGAGTTGAAGCCGGGATTATGAAAAAAGGCGTAATTGTAAGACATCTTGTACTTCCGGGAACAACTAAGGATTCCAAAGCGGTTATAAAGTATCTTATTGATACATATGGAGATGATATATACATAAGCATAATGAGCCAGTACACGCCATTTGACAGACTAAAAAAACATCCACTCCTGTCGCGGAAAGTGACAAGAAAAGAATATAATTCTGTGGTAGATTATGCAATAGACTGTGGGATTAATAATGGATTTATTCAGGAAGGTGATGTTGCTGAGGAAAGCTTCATACCTGAATTTGACTATGAGGGCATATGATTATATAATCGTAACAGAGATTATTACAAATGTATTGGCAGGATTAATATATGGAGAATAAGCATGGGCATATAGAGCAGAACAGAGCCAGAATATGGCAGATTGGCTTGTTTTCTCTTAATAATACATCAACTAATCTGTTTCTTGCGATGATGGGATATGTCTCATATTATGCTAATGGAATAGCAGGTCTTTCAGTTGTGCTTATTTCAGTTATTCTTACGGGAATGAGAATATTTGATGGGGTAACAGATCCGGTAATAGGGTATTTTATAGATAAGACTAATGGAAAATATGGTAAATTCAGGCCTTATATTGTTATAGGATACTTACTAATGGCAATCAGCAGTCTTGTACTGTTCTTTACTACAAGCCTTGTTCCAGTTATTTTAAGACCATTGTATTTTATAATTGTATATTCAGTATATATAATAGGATACACATTTCAGACAGCAGTTGTAAAGTCTGGACAATCGGTAATTACTAATGACATGAAGCAGAGACCAATGATAACATTTTTTGACTCAACATTTATAATGTTCGCACATGGTCTGGTTGCTTTCTATGTGTCAGTGTATCTGATTGAGAAATATAAGACATTCCAGTCACAGGCACTTTTCTCAGAGTTCGTAATCACAGTGGTTATTGTAGCCGGAATATGCTCAGCACTGGCTGTTGTGGGAATATGGAGTAAGGATAATGTAAAGTACTTCAAGCTTGATGAGGATAAGAAGCAGCAGATACATTTCAGGGATTATGCGGCTATAATTAAACACAACAAGCCAATCAGAATGCTTGTTATTGCGGCGGCATCTAACAAATTCGCACAGATGGTATATGGTAATTCAACAGTTCTTGTAATGCTTTATGGAATTCTGATGCAGAATTATCCGCTGGCTGGTATAATTGGAATAATTGTAGGTATTCCTAATCTGGGAATAATATATATTGGGATAGAGCATGCCAAGCGATGCGGACAGAAGAAGACATTAGTAAGGTCGACATATCTTGCTATTATTTTTCAGACGATACTTATGTTTATGATGATATTTTCAGACCTTACAAATGTATCATTAAGACATATTAACTTTATAACGGTAGCGTTTTTGCTGGTGTTTACGCTGCTTAACGGAGTAAAATCAATATCTAATAATATAGTTGTTCCTATGATTGCCGATTGTACTGATTACGAATATACACTGAGCGGACATTTTGTGCCGGGAATAATGGGAGCACTGTTTTCATTTATTGACAAATCATTTTCAGCACTTGGAACAGGATTTGTAGGAATAGCACTTGCGATAGCAGGGTATTCTAAAGTTTTTCCGCAGGTGGAGGACCCACTGACACCACAGCTTAAGTTTCTGACAATATTTTTCTATTGCATAATTCCGATAATAGGATGGATTGTCACAATATTTATAATGAGATTCTATAAGCTGGATAAGAATACTATGAGGGGCTTGTATAAGAAATAGAGTGGAGATTAATATGCTTATTAGTAAAGGAAATCCCATGCTTATGGGATGTAGCAGATATAAGGACGGATATAATTTTACATACGAGGCAGAATGTGATAATGTAGCTCTGCTGATTTTTGATGCACATATGAAGCCAAAAGAACGGATAGAATTGGATTCATCAATGAAATGTGGAAATATATTTTCAGTTCATGTGTCTGGCAGGAGGCTGGATACATGTTTCTACTGCTATGAGATAGATGGCTTAATGTATCTTGACCCATATGCGAAGGCGATAACGGATTGCGGAAGATTTGGACAGACGGACGAGAAAGATGTGTATCTGGCTGCGATTGATGTGGCAAATTATGACTGGGAAGATGACAGACCGCTTAATTATGATTACAGCGACTGTATATTCTATAAGATGAATGTAAGAGGTTTTACTAAAAGCAGAACATCTAAGGTTAAAGATAAAGGAACATTTTCAGGAATAATTAACAAGATTCCATATCTTAAGGAACTTGGAATCACAACTATTGAGTTACAGCCCGCATATGAATTTGATGAAATAGGCCGTTTTCCACAGCTGACTGATACTATAATGTCAAAATACGGAGCCGGAACACATTACAGCGTGGATAAGAATATGCGGAAAATTAATTACTGGGGATATACGGGAGGATTTTATTTCGCACCAAAGGCATCGTATTCTTCAATTGCTTCAAAGCATCCAGGGGTGTTTAGGGATTATACAGTTGAATTTAAGAATATGGTTAAAGAACTGCACAGAAATGGCATTGAAGTCGTTATGGAAATGTTTTTTACTGACGAAAGTACAGGCTTTATCCTGCAGTGTGTAAGATACTGGGTTACTGAATATCACATTGACGGAGTTCATGTGTACTGTGATGAGTCAGCGCTTAAGGCACTTTCACAGGATGCACTTTTAGCGGATACCAAGATTATAACTGTATACTGGAATGGCAAAACCGGAACGAAGAAGCATATGGCTAATTATAATAATGATTTCCAGAATATTGTGCGCCGCCTGTTAAAGGGTGACGAGAATATGCTTGGAGAATTTGCAGCTATATCAAGAAAGAATGAGGCAAACAGTGCAAGTATTAATTATATTGCCAACAACAATGGATTTACTCTTAATGACCTTGTAAGCTATGACAGAAAGCATAATGAGCTTAATGGTGAGAATAACAGGGATGGCGAGGATTTTAATTTCAGCTGGAACTGTGGCGAGGAAGGTTCGACAAGAAAGAGAAAGATTAAAGAACTAAGAATGCGTCAGATTAAAAATGCACTGGTATTTGTTTTCTTGTCGGCAGGTACTCCGCTTATACTTGCCGGAGACGAGTTTGGCAATTCACAGAACGGTAACAATAATCCGTATTGTGTTGACAGTGAACTTTCATGGGTTAACTGGAAGGAAACTAAAGAGGGAAAAGAAATTCTTGAATGGACAAAGGCTCTTATACAATTCAGACAGAATAATAAGATACTTCATATGCCGCAGTCGCTTACTTTAAGTGACAGGATATCATGTGGCTACCCTGATATATCATATCATGGAACTAATGCGTGGTATGCACAGATGAATACATATGACAGACATTTAGGAATTATGTATTCATGTGTATATGGGGATGAAGAAGACCACAGTCTGATATATGCTGCATATAATATGCACTGGGAGAATCACAGCTTTGCACTTCCTAAGATTAATGGTACATGGAAGGTTGATATGAGTTCTAATGTATCAGGTGCTGTGATTGAAGATAATAACAGAAGTGTATGTGTTGAGCCACGGAGCGTTGCAATACTCACAGGAACATATGAAATTCCTGCTAAAAAGGAGAAATAATGGACATAAAGAAGCTTGCAGATGTCAAAGACAGATTTGCAGATTACGAGAAGATATTTAATTCAGGTGAATATGACAAAGCGGCAGATATATTATCTGCAATACTTGAAAGAATAGAAGAGTGTACGGACGAGCGTAAAGCCGGAACTATGGATGATACATTTGTGAAAAAATCGGACATGGACGGCAGACCAATATATATAAGCCTTAATCATGTTATGGAATATTATGTATATGCATGTTATTTTGAACCGGAAACGGATGTGTTGTGTACAGAGCTGCCGGTTGGAGAATACTACAGGACTTATGGCAGTCTGTGCCTGAAGTTATCGAAGTTTCGCAGAGCTGAGGATGCATTTAAGAAGGCTATATGCTGGAATCCTGTTGACCTTGATTCGTATCTTGGACTTGCAGAATGTTATAAGAATCTTAATATGCTGTCGAGATATCTTGATGTTACAAAGCAGGCATACAGATTCTGCTGTAGCCGCGCAACGATGGCAAGATATTACAGAAATATGGGATTTTATTATGTTGCCAGGTATAATACTGAGGCGGCAAGAGTGTGCTACACCTACAGCAATATATATTATAAGACAGATAATGCTGATAATGAACTTAAGTATCTTGAGCAGGCATTAAATGACAAGACACCGGAATATTCTGTTAAACAGATGCAGGAAATACTTGATAAGAATGAGGTGGAACCAGGACCTGACTCTAAGACAATAGGAATTATATACAGAGTCGGTGAACTTATGATGAATGATAAAGATTACCGTCTGGCAAGAGACTGCTTTTCAATTGTTTATGATATAACACAGGAAACACAGTTAAAGACATTGCTTGATGAATTAGATAAAGATCTGGAGGCTGACAATGCTTAATAAATCTTATGATGGAATAATATTTGACCTTGACGGTACTATGTGGGATACAAGAAAGCCAATATGTGAGGCGTGGAATATAATACTTTCTCGTCATGAAGAGATTCACAGAACACCAATAGTGGAAGCTGACCTTAATGACTGTATGGGACTTCCGATGTACGACATAGCTGCAAAGCTGTTTCCACAAGAACAGGAGCAGGTAAGAAATGCACTTATGGACGAGCTGTGTACATTTGAGAATGGATATCTTGCAGAAAGAGGTGGAATTCTTTATCCACAGCTTGCAGAAACTCTTTATACATTAAGCAAGAAATATCCATTGTACATTGTGAGTAATTGTCAGGATGGTTATATTGAAAGTTTTCTTACAGCACACCTTATGTCCGATTTCTTCAAAGATACTGAATGTTGGGGAAGGACATTTCTGCCAAAGAGCGAGTCTAATAAGATACTTATAGAAAGAAACAACTTAAAGAACCCTGTGTATGTCGGTGATACAGCAGGCGATGCAAAGTCTGCCAAAGATGCGGGAATAGATTTTATATATGCTGAGTATGGATTTGGAGAAGTATCCAAAGACTGCTATGTTGCTAAGATAGAGAGCTTTGCAGAGCTTGCAGAGATATTGTAGGATGGGTTTTAAGCTGGAGAGTACTTTGGGGCTTAAAGCTGTGTTATGATATGTAGAGAGCTGGGCTGGGATAGGCTGAGAACTGTGCCAGAATATGTGAAGTTTGGAAAAGACCTACGCAAGATAGAAATTCAAGTGAGTGAGTAGGCTTTTAGCAAGAAATAAGATAAAAATCAGAAGAGATACAAATCAATCTCAATAATAGCAGTTTACAGGTGATATAAATTAATATATACTAAAAAAGTAAATATGGCAAACTTATAGAAATATAAGGACGCAAAACTAGAAGTCTAGAGGTATAAAGCTGAAAAACACTATTTTCAGTTGAGAGATTCACATAAGCATAAGTCTCTAATACTATGATAGTTCGGTTGCATTAAGAAATCTTTTAAAAATTTCTTAGTGCAGCCTTTTTTGTTTTAAATTCAGGCTTCAAAAATACCATAGGGGGGGAAAAAGAAAAATTGAAGAATTTATTTAACAACTCTGAGGAAGTTAGAGAAAATACAAATAACAGCATTAAATATATTAGAAAGCATGTGAACACATTGCATCTAACGTTGTCGAATAACATGAAAAATATGAGGTGTAGGAAATGGAACTAATTGCAGGTATTATGTTAGATGTGTTTTTTTTCGCTCGATTTACATATATAAAAACTCAATTCTATAAAACCAAAGGTGTCGCAAATGGCAATGACAGGCGATATATTTCTGAGTTTATTTATGGATACAGAGGGCATAATTATGTTTGCAGTGTAAAAAATAATATATTTTCTAGGTATCATTTAAGGGGTTTTGTTTATAACATATGTGTAAAAAAAGATAATCCATATAATGGAGTTATGGGAAATGAACAGACTATATATATGATTTTGGGTATTATGTGGTTTGTATTTGATGTTTTATACATAACAATATTGGTTTTAGACGGGCTTAATTAAATAATATGGAGGAATTAAGAAATGAAAGTTATAAAGAATGTGTTGTTAGAAATAGTAACATTAATTTTTTAAACCGGAAAGCAGTGCGAGGACAGGTAGAGGGTAGAGAAAAGACCTACGCAAGATAGAAATTCAAGTGAGTGAGTAGCTTTTTAGCAAGAAATAAGATAAAAATCAGAAGAGATACAAATCAATCTCAATAATAGCAGTTTACAGGTGATATAAATTAATATATACTAAAAAAGTAAATATGGCAAACTTATAGAAATATAAGGACGCAAAACTAGAAGTCTAGAGGTATAAAGCTGAAAAACACTATTTTCAGTTGAGAGATTCACATAAGCATAAGTCTCTAATACTATGATAGTTCGGTTGCATTAAGAAATCTTTTAAAAATTTCTTAGTGCAGCCTTTTTTGTTTTAAATTCAGGCTTCAAAAATACCATAGGGGGAAAAAGAAAAATTGAAGAATTTATTTAATAACTCTGAGGAAGTTAGAGAAAATACAAATGCTAGCATTAAATATATTAGAAAGCAAGCGAACACATTGCATCTAACTCTGTCAAATAACATGAAATATGAGGTGTAGAAAATGGAAGCACTAGTTATAGGTATTATGATGGATCTCGTTTTTTTTGCCCGATTTTTATACATAAAAAAGCATTTCTATAAAACTAAAGGAGTTGCAAATGGCAATGGCTATAAATATCAATACGCTTCTGAGTTTATTTATGGATACAAAGGGCATAATTATGTTTGCCGTGTAAAAAAGAATATATTTTCGATGTATCATGAAAGGGGTTCTGTTTATACCATACGTGTTAACAAAGATAATCCATATAATGGAGTTATGGGAAATGAACAGACCATATATATGATTCTGAGTATTGTGTGGTTTGCACTTGTTGGCTTTTACATAATGTTATTGGCATTGGAAAGGCTTATGTAAGTGTCAATTGAGAGTGAACTTAAATTGTGAGTATATAATATGGAGGAATTAAGAAATGAAAGTTATAAAGAATATGCTGTTAGAAATAGTAACATTAATTTTGATGATGATAAACCTATATATGTTTTTTATTCAGAGTGGAATTGCAAGGATTCAGCAGACCACACAGGAAGAGTTTGATGCTTTTTGGAGAACACTTTCGATTCTGAGTTTGATTATTCTGATAATCCTTGTTGTGGTATATATTGTAAGCGTTAAAGTATTTAAAAGAACAATTGGAAAAACACTTTTAGGAGTAGTTATTCTTCTTACTGTGAATGTGATTATACTGGTACTTACAAATGCAACAACGGTTCTTATTTTTGTAGCAGCTGTTTTATACATAGTATATCTGGTTCAGACAATTGTTAATATCAGGAAATTTTAAGCTTTTGTGCTTGACGACAGATAAACATAGTGCTATTATAGGTGGCAGTTAAATATTTAAAGTCGATGATCAAAAGAGTACTTTCGGAAGGTACATCACAGAGAGCTGGCGGTGGTGGAATGTCAGTATGGAGAGCCGTAAGGAATGGGTTTGTGAGATGCGTAGATGAATTAGCAGTAGTTTACGACGCGGCCTCGCGTTACAGGGGAAGGATATATTAATTGTATCTGATAATGAGTTGAGCATACAGGTGGCATATCCGGTAAGGAGTGCCACCTTTTTTATTAATATTACAAGTATGTTCATAAATAAGGGTGGCACCACGGTAATTCGTCCCTGACAGGAATCTGCAATATACAGGTTACTGTCAGGGACATTTTTTGTAAGCAGCAGACGCCAGTAATGAACAACGAAGGATAGGGAGGAACTATGAAACGAAGATTAAGAGCTTATAAGAAGACGGTAAGTATCGTTAATGAGAAAGCTATTGAACTATACAAAGGACTTGGAATTGAAAAGAAGGGATTTCTTCTTGAAGGAACTGACAAGGAAAGCGGACAGTATACTTTTATGGGAGTTGAACCGAATGAGATAATCCAATCAGATAAGGACAGCCTTGTTATTACAAGAAAAGATGGAAGCAGAGAGGTAAGAGAGGGCAATCCTCTTATAAGACTTAAAGAGTATTTTGATGAATTCGAGATAGTAAAGGATCCGGGAGAACTTGATTTCATCGGAGGTCTTGTTGGAAGCCTTGGATATGATTATATAAGATACACAGAAGTCCTTCCTGATGATAATCCTGATGAGATAGGAATTGAGACAATACAGCTTATGCTTGCAGACAAGTTCATTGCTATCAATCATACAGCAGAAACATTCACAGCAGTAGTGCTTGGAGAGGATTCAGAGGAAGGCAGGATTAAGGCTTTAAAGGAAGCGGAGGAGCTTATAAAGACTGCAAGAGAGGGTGTAGATAAGTTTAAGGATGATAAGCCTGATATGTCACTTGATGGTGTAATATTGAAAAAATCGGACACGCTTGAACAATATAGCAAGAAGGTTAATAAGATTAAGAATTACATAAAAGAAGGTCATATATTCCAGACTGTTCTTTCACAGAGATGGACAATAAAGACGGGACAGAGCGGTTTTAATCTCTATGAAAAATTAAGAGAACTTAATCCTTCACCATATATGTATTACTTTAATTTCGGAGATTTTGAGATAATCGGAAGTTCACCGGAAATGATTGTAAAGCAGTCAGACAATAAAGTATATACATGTCCTATAGCGGGCACAAGAAAAAGAGGAGCAACAAAGGAACAGGATATTGCTTTAGAGGAAGAACTTCTTGCAGATGAGAAAGAGAGAGCAGAGCATGTAATGTTAGTTGACCTTGCACGTAACGATATGGGTAGGATAAGTGAGATAGGAACAGTCAAGGTTGACCAGTTCATGAATATCCAGAGATATTCACATGTTATGCATATTGTTTCACTTGTTGAGGGAAGAAAGAATGGAGAATATCATCCACTTGACCTCGTATCATCATTTCTTCCAGCAGGTACATTAAGCGGCGCACCTAAGATAAGAGCAATGGAAATCATAGATGAGCTTGAGACAGTAAGAAGAGGCCTGTATGGAGGAGCTACAGGATACCTTGATTTTGGCGGTAATATGAACTTCTGCATTACAATCAGGACTATGATTAAGAAAGGCGATAAGGTATATCTTCAGGCAGGTGCAGGAATTGTTGCTGATTCAAAGCCTGAGATGGAATATCAGGAGTGCTGCAATAAAGTAATGGCACTTGCAAAGACACTTGTTAAGGAGGAACATTTATGATTCTGCTGATTGATAATTATGACTCATTTACATATAACCTGTATCAGTTTATTGGAATATTTAACAGTGATATTAAGGTTGTAAGAAACGATAAGATAACAATTGATGAGATAGAGGAGCTTGACCCTGAATCAATAGTTGTATCTCCTGGTCCTAAGAGCCCTAAAGATGCTGGAATATGTGTTGATGTAATAAAACATTTTACAGGAAAGAAGCCGATACTTGGCATATGCTTAGGACATCAGTGCATAGGAGAAGCATTTGGCGCGACTGTTTCTTATGCAAAATGTATCATGCATGGTAAACAGTCTGAAATATACCATGATGGAACAGGAATATTTACCGGACTTGATTCACCAGTAAAGGTTGCAAGATATCATTCACTCGCTATAATTGAAAAGACTTTGCCCGACTGCCTGGAGATTATTGCCAAGACACAGGATGGAGAAATAATGGCTGTAAAACATAAGGATTATCCGGTGGTCGGATTGCAGTTCCATCCGGAGTCAATATATACAGAGCATGGCAAGAGAATGATTGAAAATTTCGTTAATGGGGTGATTTAATGATATTAGATGTTATTGTAGAGGATAAGTTAAAAAGACTTCCAGAACACAAGAAAAGAATCAGCGAAGAAGAGATGACAAGACTTGCGATTGAGAGCCAGAGAGTGTCACACAGCTTCTATGATGCACTTGCAAAGGACGGTCTTTCAATTATAAGTGAGTTCAAGAAAGCATCACCAAGTCATGGTAATATGAACAATAAGATTACTCTGGAAGAAAGGATAAAACAGTACGGCGAAAGCGCAGATGCTATTTCATGTCTTACAGAGGAAGACCATTTTAAGGGAAGTACAGAATATCTTAAGCAGATAAGACAGATGACAGACCTTCCGATTATCAGAAAGGATTTCATAATTGATCCATATCAGGTGTATGAAGCAAAGGTAATAGGAGCGGATGCAGTTCTTCTCATTGCTGCGATTCTTGATGACAGTAGATTTAAAGAACTATATGACCTTGCTTACAGTTTAGGACTTGATGTTTTATGCGAGGTTCATAACGAAGAGGAAATGCAGAGAATGCTGAATCTTGATGTGAAGATTATAGGAATTAACAACCGTAATCTTAAGACATTTGAGGTTGACCTTGATACTACGAAAAAACTTGCAGATATGGTTACACCAGAGATGAGAAAAGCTGGAAAACTGCTTGTATCAGAAAGCGGTGTTGCGGATACAGACGATATTAAGGTGCTGGCAAAGAGTGGAGCAGATGCACTTCTTATAGGAACAGTGCTTATGGAAGCACCGAAGCCGGAAGAATTAATATCAGAGTTTAAAGAGGTATATAATGCTGAAAGAAAATGATTCTTTAGTACAGGTTAAGATATGCGGACTTACAAGTATGGATGATGTACACATTATAGAAAAATATGGTGCTGACTATGCAGGCATGGTACTATATTATCCAAAAAGCAGACGCAATATTGACATTAATCTGGCAGCGGTGCTTGTTGCACAATTGAAGAAATCGGACATCAAGAGCGTTGCTGTTGTTGTGTCCCCCGATGTATCACAGCTTAAAGCAATACAGAATGCAGGATTTGATTATATACAGATTCACGGTGAATTAAGTGATGATGTGTATAATGCATGCAGTGTCAGGATTATAAGAGCCGTTAACATTAAGCATCAGTCAGAAGAAGATATATATCTGGAGACTAAGCGATGGCGAAGTCTGGATAAAATATATGGACTGCTTTTTGATGCGGGAGTTCCGGGGAGCGGTAAGACATTCGACTGGGAAAGTCTTAAAAAAGCGGACTGCGGTAATAAGAAATTATTCCTTGCAGGAGGACTTACACCAGACAATGTAAAGGCTGCGATAGAAGCAGTAAGGTCTGATGTTGTTGATATAAGTTCGGGCGTTGAATATGATGATGTGTCCGTTAAAGGAAAAGATGAGAGTAAAGTTAAAGCATTTATACAGAATGCAAAATTTTAAGAAAAAGAGGTAAAGAGAAAATGGCAGGAAGCAAGTATTATGGACAGTTTGGAGGACAGTATGTTTCAGAGTCACTTATGAATACTCTGGCAGAGCTTGAGAAAGCATTTGATGAGGCAATAAGAGACCCTGAGTTCGCTAAGGATTATATTTATTATCTGCAGGAATATGTTGGAAGGGCAACTCCACTGTATTATGCAGAGAGAATAAGCAAGAAGTACGGAGCAGATATCTTCCTTAAGAGAGAAGATTTGAACCATACAGGAGCACATAAGATTAATAATGTTATCGGTCAGATTCTTCTTGCAAAGAGAATGGGCAAGACTAAGGTTATTGCTGAGACAGGTGCCGGACAGCATGGCGTTGCAACAGCTACAGGCGCAGCACTTTTTGATATGGAGTGTACAGTTTTCATGGGTGCTGAGGATATCGAGAGACAGAAACTTAATGTATTCAGAATGGAAATGCTTGGAGCTAAGGTGCAGCCTGTAACAACAGGAAGTGCAACATTAAAGGATGCTACTAATGAAGCAATCAGAACATGGGCTGAAAAGGCAGAGGATACATTTTACATCATTGGTTCTGCTGTAGGACCACATCCATATCCTAAGATGGTTAAGGAATTCCAGAGAATTATCAGTACTGAGGCAAGAAAGCAGATTCTTGAAAAGACAGGAAAGCTTCCTGACGCAGTTGTTGCCTGTGTTGGCGGTGGTTCTAATTCAATCGGAATGTTTGCTGATTTCATCAATGATAAGGATGTTGACCTTATAGGTGTTGAGGCAGGAGGTCTTGGCATTGAGACTGGAAAGCATGCATCAGCAATGGCACTCGGACAGGTTGGTGTCCTTCACGGAATGAAGACATATCTTTTACAGGATGAAATCGGTAATATCCAGCTTGCACATTCAATCTCAGCTGGTCTTGATTATCCGGGAGTAGGACCAGAACATGCTTACTTAAGAGATTCTGGAAGAGCAAAATATGTTTCTGTAACAGATAAAGAATGTATGGATGCACTTATGGAACTTTGCAGAATGGAAGGAATTATTCCGGCTATTGAGAGTGCACATGCACTTGCACATGTGTTCAAGATGGCACAGGGTGAATATAAGGGTAAGACAATTATCATGTGTCTTTCAGGCCGTGGTGACAAGGATGTTAATACAGTTCAGAAATATCTTAACGGAGAGGAGACTAACAAGTAATGAATAGAATAGAAGAAAGACTCACAGCACTTAAGGAAGAGGGCAAAAAAGCATTTATTACATATACAACAGCAGGGCTTCCGGATTATGATACAACTAAGAAGCTTATGTTTGCACAGGAGAAGGCAGGAATTGATATTATGGAAATAGGTGTTCCATTTTCAGATCCTATTGCTGATGGTCCTGTAATTCAGGATGCATCTTTCAAAGCAATACAGAATGGAGCTTCACTTGAAGGTACATTTACAATGATGGGTGAGGTAAGAAAAGCTGGTCTTAACAGCCCTGTTGTATTCATGCTTTACTATAATACTGTATATCATTATGGTGTTGAGGACTTCGTAAACAAATGTATTGAAAATGGTGTTGATGGACTTATCATTCCTGACCTTCCATTCGAGGAGCAGGGCGAGATTAAGGATGTCCTTGCAAAGAACGAGAAGTCGCCAATTCTTATCCAGCTTGTATCTCCAGTATCTAAGGGCAGGATTCCAATGCTTTTAGAAAATGCAAGAGGTTTCGTATATTGCGTTTCACAGATGGGTGTTACAGGAAAGGGGGCTAACTTCCATTCACAGATAAGAGAATATCTTACAGAAGTTAAGAAAGAATCTAAGATTCCTGTTATGATGGGATTCGGAATAAGAACAGCAGCAGATGTTGCACCGCTTGAAGATATCATTGATGGTGCAATCGTTGGCTCACATTTTATCAAGCTTCTTGAAGCTAATAATTATTCAGAGGAAGCTGCCACAGATTATGTTGCAACATTTAAGAAGGAGCTTAATGCATAATGGTACCTATATTAGCTAAGCAGGCGCTTGCGCGCAAATGCGAATTTTCTAATGCAAGAATGACTGGCAATTATGAATGTGCCTATGCTCTTGGAGTTGTGTCAGGGGCGTTGGCAATTCCTAAGGAGGAAAATGCTGCTAATCTTGTGGAATTGAAAAACAAAATAGAACCACAGTATAAAAAACTATCTTCAGAAAATGAACAGATAAAAAAATTGATTCTTTTGTTGTGTGATTATGAACCTTCTGATATATTTGATGAGCAGATGAGAGAACTTTATAATGAGGGTTATGAAGATAAATCAATAAATCTTACAATAAAATGAGGGCTGTTTATTAATTAAATTGCGAAAGCAGATGTTGACTTATATTTACTATTAGGGTATATTTACAAAAGTAACTGAAATTAAACGAAAGTAAGGTGTAATTTGTAATGACTGAGACAATCAACGTTGCTAACATTGATAAAGTACATAAGAATCCAATTGCTGAGCTTGTTCAGACTGCTTGTCAGTTTGAGAGTCATATTGATATTTCATCAGAAGGCAAGAATATTAATGCTAAAAGCTTAATGGGGATTATGGCATTTGGATTAAGAGACGGAATGTCTGTTACTATTTCAGCAGAAGGCAATGATGCAGATAAAGCTGTAGAAACAATCAAGAAGTTTCTTATTGGAGAGTAGTATTTTTATTAAGGAGGATGGAAACATGGCAAACAATGAAAAAAAGGATGGCAATGTATTTGGTGGTGCTGTAAAGACAGCAGAGGTAAAGGCAGCAGAAGCGAAGACAACTGTTAAGAAGACTGCTAAAAAAGCGGCAGCTAAGACAGAAACAGCCAAGAAGGCAGTTGAGACAGCAGCAGCTAAGGCTGAGACTAAGGTTGAAGCTAAAGTTGAAGAAGCTAAAGAGACTGTTAAGGAAGCAGCTAAGACTACAACAAAGAAAGTGGCAGCAAAGAAGACAGCAGTTAGGACTACAGCTAAGAAGGCTGTTGCCAAGAAAGAAGCTAAGACTGAGACGTTTATCCAGTACAACGATGAGCAGACAGATATGGATGCTGTTTTAAAGAGAGTTGAAGCTGATCTTAAGGCACAGAAGGTAGCAGCTAAAGATATTAAGTTATACATAAAGCCACAGGATGGAGCATGCTATTATGTTGCTGATGGAAAGGTTGCAGGAAGAGTAGATTTATTCTAATTAATAATCAGATTGATATTGGAACGTCGTTTTAATGAGTGATTCATTGAAACGGCGTTTTTTATTTATTATGTCATATGACAGATAGATTTTGTTTCGAATTTCCAGTAAAAATATACTTTGAAAAAATCTTAGAAATGTAATATAATATTAATAATTGATACGGATTTAACGAAGAATTGGAAGGAAGTACGGAGAGCATGTTTGAGATTGGTGATAAGGTAGTGTACGGAGTTGTTGGAGTGTGCGAGGTTGAAAATATTGATACACCACCTATTAAGGGAATATCAGGGGATTATTATTTTCTTCAGCCGGTATTTGACAGCAAGGGAATTATATATTCACCCGTTGACAGCAACAAGGTTATGATAAGAGGCATTATGACTGTTAAGGAATGTGACAAGTTAAAGGAAAGAGCCAGAAATTGTAAGAAAGATGGAGAACTTTCAGAAAAGGTTACACCTATGCAGTATGATGAACATATGAAATCTCAGGATGCTTTAAAGCTTATGCATCTGATTCGTGCATTATATGTCATTAAGAATGAAAGAGCTAAGGATTTAAGAAAGATGAAATCAGCAGACAGCAGGATGCTGCTTGCGGCAAGGAAGCTTTTGTATGGTGAATTTGCAGCTGTTTATAACCAGACTTTTGATGAAGTTGCTGAAGAGATGGATGCATTTTTATCAGTGGATTAATTGGGCAGAATTAAGAACTATATAGGAATATTTGTATGAAAGATTTAACTAAGGGAAGTATAACTAAGCTTATATTCTGGTTTGCATTACCGGTTTTTATAGGCTCACTGCTTCAGATGACTTATAATCTTGTGGATACCAAGATTATAGGGTATGTATTAGGAGAAAGTTCACTGGCGGCTGTAGGTTCTACTAACTCAGTGAACACCCTTGTTATAGGCTTTTTACAGGGACTGACTAATGGATTTGCTGTTATTGCTGCACAGTTTTTTGGGGCAGGAGATACGGCTAATTTTAAGAGGACAGTTGCAGGTTCGTTCAAATATGGAATTATGATATCAGCAGGTCTTACAGTGGTTGTGCTGATATTTTTACGACCTCTTCTGAAAGTACTTAATACACCAGAGGATTTGTTAAAGGAAGCCTATGATTATATATTTATAATATTTGCAGGCATGACAATACTTATGCTTTACAATGTCTGTGCGGCCCTGTTAAGGTCAATAGGAGATTCATTTACTCCGCTTATATTTTTAGGAATATCAGTAGTGCTTAACATTGGCGGAGATTTATTTTTTCTTAAGGTTATTCCAATGGGAGTAAGAGGTGCTGCAGTGGCAACAGTGCTTTCACAGCTCATAGCACTTATCGCGTGTCTTATATATTCACTTAAAAGATACAACATACTGTGGATTAGCAGGAAAGATTTTAAGACTGATGCCAGTCTGTGTGGAAAACTTATGTCAACAGGCTGTTCCATGGGCTTTATGAGCAGTCTTGTATCAATAGGTTCTGTTACATTGCAGAGTGCAATCAATTCATTTGGACAGGATATAATACTTGCCCATACTACTGCAAGAAGATTATCAGAGCTTTTCATGATGATGTTCGGTGTGCTTGGAACTACTATGGCAACCTTCTGCGGACAGAATCTTGGAGCAGGAAAGTATGAAAGAATAAGAAAGGGCATATTAACATCAATTCTTATGGGATGGGTATGGTGTGTGTTATGTGTAATCACATCTTATACGATAGTTCCTGCATTTGTTAAAATGCTTATAAGTTCGGATAACAGAAATGTAATAGATACAGCAACGCTGTATTTAAGAGTTGACTCGCTGCTTTATTTTGTGACAGCGATGATAACTATAATAAGAAATTCACTGCAGGGAATAGGTGACAGGCTTACGCCTATCATATCAAGCGGGATTGAGCTTGCAGGGAAGGTTGTTATAACATTTACACTTGTTCCATTAATGGGATACTGGGGTGTTATAGTTTCAGAGCCTATAGTATGGGTTCTGATGGTTATTCCGCTTATTGTGCAGTTAATAAAGAATCCGGCATTTGCCAGAGGAAAGAATAACGGAGGATGATTTATGGCAGAGAATACCAAGAATGTTGAATTTAAGAATCCACATCCTGAGCTTCCTGTAAGGGAACCAATCCTTAAACTTGGAAAGATGGTTACTGACAGGGCAGCAATAAAGCTTGGACTGGAGAAGCTCACAGCAGATGACCCTGAGTACTGGGGACTTGCAGCAATCTGTACTGATGAGATGGCTGAGGTTGCATTAAAGATGGGAGTGCGTAAGCCAAAGACACTTCCTGAACTTGTTAAGATTACAGGTATGGATGAGAAGTATCTTGAGGAGCTTCTTAATAAGATGGCTTTTAATGGTGTAATCGAGTATAACTGGGAGAATCCAAAGCACGAGAAACAGTATGTGCTTCCTATGTTTGTTCCTGGAAGTGCGGAATTTGCCAATATGAATGATGCTGTCTTAGAGGAACATCCTGAGATGGGAAGATTCTTTGAGCGTATGAGCCGTATTCCTCTTGAGGGACTTACACATATGGTTCCACCAGGAGGTGCCGGAATCGGTATGCATGTCATTCCTGTACAGAAGGAAGTTGATATGTGTAATGAAGCCATCTCGCTTGAGAAGATTTCATACTGGCTTGATAAATACGAGGGCAAATATGCAGCAAGCCCATGTTCATGCCGTAAATCAAGAAAGACATTTGACGAGGGATGTGCAGATGATCCTGCTGACTGGTGTGTTGCTGTAGGTGATATGGCTGATTATGTCGTTGAGACTGGCAAAGGCGGAAGATACATCACTAAGGAAGAAGCACTTGAGATTTTCAAGAAGGCAGAGGATAACGGATTTGTTCACCAGATAACTAATATTGATGGTGAAGATAAGATATTTGCTATATGTAACTGTAATGTTAATGTCTGTTATGCGCTTAGGACATCACAGCTTTTCAATACTCCTAATATGTCACGTTCAGCATATGTTGCACATGTTAACAAGCAGAACTGTGTTGCATGTGGACGTTGTGTTGAATACTGTCCTGCAGGAGCATTGTCTCTTGGACAGAAGCTTTGCAGAAAGGACGGCTCAGAGGTTACATATCCTAAGATGCCGCTTCCTTCAGAACAGAAGTGGGGCAGACACATGTGGTCAGAGGACTACAGGGACAAGAACAGAATCAATACACATGAGTCAGGAACTGCTCCATGTAAGACAGCCTGTCCAGCCCATATTGCTGTACAGGGCTATTTAAAGATGGCTGCACAGGGAAGATATCAGGATGCACTCGCTCTTATCAAGAAGAACAATCCACTTCCTGCAATATGTGGTTATGTCTGTAACAGGCGTTGTGAAGACGCATGTACAAGGGGAACTATTGATGAGTCAATTGCTATTGATGAAGTTAAGAAATATATAGCAATGTTAGATATCAATGCAGAAACAAGATATGTTCCAGAAAAGGTTGTTCCTGCAACTAAGGGATATTTTGACGAGAAGGTTGCGATTATAGGAGCAGGTCCGGCTGGTATTTCATGTGCATATTACCTTGCAGAGAAAGGCTATACTAATGTGACTGTATTCGAGAAGAATAAAGAACCGGGCGGTATGGTTGTATATGGTATTCCTTCATTTGTTATGGAGAAGAATATCGTACAGGCAGAGATAGATGTATTACGTGCTATGGGTGTTGAGATAAAATGTGGTGTTGAAGTAGGTAAGGATATTACAATCGCACAGCTTCGCGAACAGGGCTATAAAGCATTTTATGTTGCAGTTGGATGTCAGGGCGGTAGAAAGACTGGCGTTGCCGGAGAAGATGCTAAGGGAGTTATGACTGGCGTTGAGCTTCTCCATATAACAACTGATGATGAAAGCTATAAGCTTACAGGTGACACAGTAGTCATTGGCGGTGGTAATGTTGCCATTGATGTATCCAGAACAGCAATACGTTGTGGTTCACCTAAGGTTTCACAGGTATCTCTTGAGACAAGAGACATTATGCCAGCACTTCCAGAAGAGATTGAGACTGCTGAATCAGAAGGTATCAATATTATTGGTGGCTGGGGACCTAAAGAAATCCTTACAGAAGATGGCAAGGTTACAGGCATCGTATTTAAGAAATGTACTTCTGTTAAGGATGCAGATGGAAGATTCAATCCACAGTACGATGAGAATGAGACTATGACAATAGAATGCAGCAATGTGATAATGTCTGTCGGACAGGCAATTGAATGGGGCAGCCTTCTTGAGGGTACTAAGGTTGAATTCTGGCATGGTAATTATCCTGTTGCTGACAAGGTTACATATCAGACAGCAGAGCCGGATATCTTTGTCGGTGGTGATGTATATACAGGTCCTAAATTCGCTATTGATGCTATTGCGGCAGGTAAGCAGGGGGCTATATCTATTCACAGATATGTACAGCCACACAGCTCACTTACAATAGGCAGGGATCCTAACTATTATGTTGAACTTGATAAGGATGATTACAGCATTGAGAAGTATGACAATACAGGCCGTCAGCGCCCAGCTAAGAAGTCAGGAGTTGATAAGCTGTCATTCAGAAGTGATGCAGGTGTATTCACAGAGGAACAGGTTAAGAAAGAAACTGCAAGATGCTTGGGCTGTGGTGCAACAATCGTTGATGAGAACCAGTGCGTAGGCTGTGGTATCTGTACAACAAAGTGTGAGTTTGATGCTATTCATCTTCAGAGAGACTTACCAGAGTGTTCTACAATGAGAAGAAGTGAGGATAAGCTTAAGTACATTCTTCCATATGGTGCAAAGCAGGCAATCAAGATTAAATTCAAAAAGAAAAAGGACTAAAATGTATGCATGAATTAGGCGTAGTATTTCACATAATAGATGACCTCAAAGCAGTAGCTTCAGATAATGATGTTTCAAGCATATCTAAAGTTACAATTGAGCTTGGCGAAGTATCAGGAGTTGTAGAAGAATATCTTACAGACTGCTGGAAGTGGGCTTGCAAGAAAGAAGAACTTGTAAAGGACTGTGAGATGGTAGTCGAGATAATCCCGGGTATAACTTACTGCGAGGACTGTGGGGAAACTTATGAGACTGTGAAATACGCCAAAGTCTGTCCGAACTGTGGCAGTAAGCACACATATCTTATTCAGGGTAATGAGTTTAATATTAAGCAGATTGAAGTTCCTGAATAAAATGCTTGCATTTTTTTCTGTCAGATATTAAGATAGAAAAGAATTTTATATTTAAAGGCATTGAAAAAGAGGAGTACATATCCTTATCCGACAGAGAGAACCGTTCACTGGCTGAAAGATGGTTCAGGTAATAATGATATGGAAGGTAGCTTTGGAGCCGCATGGCTGAACGGTTGATTTAAGTAGGCTGTGACGTATTCCGCGTTAAGGAGTAATGAGGATTATCACAAGATAATTAAACAAAGGTGGTACCGCGTTAATAAGTTTATTTACGCCCTTTGCAGAGTATATGCCCTGCAAAGGGCTTTTTTGCGCGAACAGCGATGAGAGAAGTCATGGAAAGTTCGCAGTCGTGCTTGCACGAACTGAGAACTTTGTATGGGTTCTCGAGGAGCGCCGCGACAATGCCAGAATGAAATTCTGGCATATGAGCTGCGAGCACATAATTGGGAAAGAACCCGGAATGCAATATTAAAAAGGAGATTAATAATGAGCAAGGAATTGGAAAAGAATTATAATCCGTCTGAAATCGAAGACAGATTATATCACAAGTGGCTTGAAAAGAAGTATTTTCACGCAGAAGTAAACAGAGATAAGAAACCATTTACTATTGTAATGCCACCACCTAATATTACAGGTAAGCTGCATATGGGTCATGCACTTGATAACACTATGCAGGATATTATCATCAGATTCAAGAGAATGCAGGGCTATGAAGCTCTCTGGATTCCTGGAACTGACCATGCTTCAATCTCAACTGAGGTTAAGGTTACTAATGCTCTTAAGGAAGAAGGAATTGACAAGCATGAGCTTGGAAGAGAGGGCTTCTTAAAGAGAACATGGGAATGGAAGAAGGAATATGGTGGAACTATCACAAGCCAGTTAAAGAAGATTGGTTCATCATGTGACTGGGACAGAGAGAGATTCACTATGGATGAAGGCTGTTCCAAGGCTGTTCAGGAAGTATTTATCAAGCTCTATGAGAAAGGACTTATATACAAGGGCTCAAGAATTGTTAACTGGTGTCCGGTATGTAATACTTCTATATCAGATGCAGAGGTTGAGCATGAGGAGCAGGCAGGACATTTCTGGCATATCAACTATCCTGTAGTTGGAGAGCCGGGAAGATATGTTGAGATTGCAACAACAAGACCAGAGACATTACTTGGAGATTCAGCTTTAGCTGTTAATCCAGATGATGAAAGATACACAGACCTTGTTGGAAAGGAAGTTGAACTTCCACTTACAGACAGAACAATACCTATTATTGCAGACCCTTATGTTGATAAGGAATTTGGTACAGGTGTAGTTAAGATTACTCCAGCACATGACCCTAACGATTTTGAGGTTGGTAAGAGACATAATTTACCAGAGATTAACATTTTAAATGATGATGCTACAATTAATAATCTTGGCGGCAAGTATGCAGGCATGGACAGATATGAAGCAAGAAAGGCTATGGTAGCTGACCTTGATGCACTTGGACTTTTAGTAAGAGTTGAAGACCATACACACAATGTTGGTACTCATGACAGATGTAAGACAACTGTTGAGCCAATGATTAAGCAGCAGTGGTTCGTTAAGATGGACGAGCTTATCAAGCCTGCTGTTGAAGGCGTTAAGAAAGGTGATATTGAACTTATCCCTGCTTCTATGGATAAGACATATTATAACTGGACAGACAATATCAGAGACTGGTGTATTTCAAGACAGCTCTGGTGGGGACACAGAATTCCTGCATACTACTGCAAGGATTGTGGAGAAATGACTGTTTCAAGAGATAAGGTATGCACATGCCCTAAGTGTGGAAGTGCTAATGTTGAACAGGATCCTGATACACTTGATACATGGTTCTCATCAGCATTATGGCCATTCTCAACACTTGGCTGGCCAGATAAGACACCTGAACTTGACTACTTCTATCCTACAGATGTGCTTGTAACAGGATATGATATTATATTCTTCTGGGTAATCAGAATGATATTCTCAGGCTATGAGCATATGGGCAGGAAGCCATTTGGCAAGGTATTATTCCACGGCCTTGTAAGAGATGACCAGGGAAGAAAGATGAGTAAGTCATTAGGAAATGGTATTGATCCGCTTGAGGTTATTGATAAATATGGTGCAGATGCATTAAGATACACTCTTATCACAGGAAATGCACCTGGTAATGATATGCGTTTCTACTGGTCAAGAGTTGAGGCTAGCCGTAACTTTGCCAATAAGGTATGGAATGCTTCAAGATTTATCATGATGAATGATCCTGATAACAAGATTAAGGCTACAGATGAAAGACCTGCTAACTTAACTGATGCTGATAAGTGGATTCTTTCTAAGATGAATGGACTTATCAAAGAAGTTACAGATAATATGGAAAAATACGAACTTGGTATCGCTGTTGCCAAGCTTAATGACTTCATCTGGGAAGAATTCTGTGACTGGTACATTGAGATGGTTAAGCCAAGACTTTATAATGATGCAGACGAGACAAAGACAGCAGCTATCTGGACATTAAAAACTGTTCTTATAGATGCACTTAAGCTGCTTCATCCATATATGCCATTCATTACAGAAGAAATATTCTGCAATATTCAGGATGAGGAAGAGTCAATCATGATTTCTTCATGGCCTGTATATGATGAAACTAACAATTTCGCAGCAGAGGAGAAGGCTATTGAGACAATCAAGGAAGCTGTCCGTAATATAAGAAACTTACGTGCAGATATGAATGTTGCTCCTAGCCGTAAGGCACTTGTATATGTTGTTACAGCAAGTGAAGATGTTAAGAACATATTTAACAATTCACTTGGCTTCTTTGGAACACTTGCATATGCAAGCGAGGTTAAGGTTCAGGCTGACAAGGCTGGAATACCAGAGGATGCTGTTTCAACAGTTATACCGGATGCTGTTATCTATATTCCTTTCGCAGAGCTTGTTGATATCGACAAGGAAATAGAGAGACTTAAGAAAGAGGAAGGCAGATTACAGGGAGAAATCAAGAGATGTAACGGAATGCTTAACAATGAGAGGTTTACATCAAAAGCTCCTCAGGCAAAGATTGACGAAGAGAAGGCAAAGCTGGTAAAATATACACAGATGCTTGAGCAGGTAACTGAGCGTCTTGCAACACTTTCTAAGTAGTTTTCACGGATAAGGAGAATAATTATGGCAGAAGTAATGAAAGCAATTCCTTTTACACAGTTTTCTATGGAGATGAGAAGCGGTAAGATTATTGATATTGATGATGGATTTACAGAGCTTCTTGGATACACAGAAGATGATTTTGAGGCGGGAATTGTATTTAAGCAGTTCGTACCAAGCGTTGAGTATGAGGAAGTAATAACAGAGTTAAGAGAAAAGTTCATAGATAAGAGATATGTAAGCTATGTACAGGAGTTTGTTTCTAAAGATGGCAAGCCTCTTAAGGTAGTTGCATTCTATAAGATTGAGAATAAGCTCTTAGCTGGACACAGAGTAATAAAGGTTAGTGCAGCCGTAATTGAATAAGCACATTTAAAGTATAATAAAACCTCCACTGGTTCATAATAGATTTATGAATAAGTGGAGGTCTTTTTATGTTAGAAGATGGAATAAAGAAAAAGCTGACAGCAAGATTATTGGCTTTGGTGGTTATTATAAGCATGATATCAGCACTGACAGGGTGCAATGAACCTAAAGAGCAGGAAAACGGTGTAACACTTGTTTATGGACAATATAATCAAAAGTGACTTTTTTGTGACCTTTATTGTAAATAAATACCCAGTCTGATATAATTTTAATGTTTGACGAAAAGACATATATTGAAAGAGAGGGCAAATTGAAAGACGGATATATAAGAGCAGCAGCCATGACACCGAAGATTAAAGTGGCTGACTGTGAGTATAATATAGAGAATATCAAGTCGCTTATGAGTGAGGCTCATAAGAAGGATACTGCAATAGCTGTTTTTCCAGAAATGTGCATTACAGGTTATACGTGTAATGATTTATTCTTACATGACAGACTTCTTAATGCGGCTATTCATGGACTTGTGGATATTAAGAAATATTCTGAAACAACACCAGGGATGATAAGCTTTGTCGGACTTCCGTATGAAATGAACGGAAAACTGTACAATGTTGTTGCAGGTATTATGAATGGATGTATTCTTGGCATGGTTCCTAAAATGTATCTTCCTAATTATGGGGAATTCTATGAAAGAAGACAGTTTACACCTGGATTTAATGAATGTGTATATGTGGATGTTGATGGTGAAGAGGTTCCCTTTGGAAGTGAATTATTATTTACATTTGATAATAACAGAAAAGTTAAGATTGGCGTTGAGATATGTGAGGATCTGTGGACACCACAGCCGCCAAGCATAAAGCATGCTATGAATGGTGCAACTATTATTGTAAATGCATCGGCAAGCAATGAAACTATTGGCAAAGATACATATAGGAAACAGCTTGTTTCAGGGCAGTCTGCAAGACTTGTGTGCGGATATGTGTACTCAAGTGCTGGAGGAGGAGAATCTACCCAGGATATTGTGTTCTCAGCACATAACCTTATATGTGAGAATGGTTCTACACTTGCAGAGGCACATAAATTTGCTGATGAATCGGTATATGCTGATATTGATGTAGAGAGAATATGCTCTGAGCGAAGAAGAATGAGTACATATGCAGTTGATGAGAACAGCACATATACAGAGGTGCAGGCACAGAATCTTATCAATAAAGAACTAGAGCTTATAAGATATTTTGATAAAGCTCCTTTTGTACCTTCTGATAAGAAGGAAAGAGATTCAAGATGTGAGGAAATTCTTAATATCCAGTCATATGGACTCAAGAAGAGACTTGAACATACGAATTGTAAGAATGCAGTAATTGGAATATCGGGCGGACTTGACTCTACACTGGCACTTCTTGTGACTGTAAGGGCATTTGATCTGTGCGGCTTTGACAGAAGCGGAATTCATTGTATTACAATGCCTTGTTTTGGCACAACAGACAGAACATATAACAATGCTGTGAAGCTTACTAAGCAGCTTGGATGTTCACTCCGTGAAATCAATATCATGAAGGCTGTTAGACAGCATTTTGAAGATATCGGACATGATGAGAATAATCACAATGTGACTTACGAGAATGGACAGGCAAGAGAGAGAACACAGATACTTATGGATATTGCCAACCAGACTAACGGCATGGTGATTGGAACAGGCGATATGTCAGAACTGGCACTTGGATGGGCAACATACAATGGCGACCATATGTCAATGTATGGAGTAAATGCATCAGTACCTAAGACACTTGTAAGGCATTTGGTACAGTTCTATGCAGATACATGCGGCAATGAAGAACTGTCATCAGTTCTTAACGATGTGCTTGATACACCGGTAAGCCCTGAGCTTCTTCCACCTAAGGATGATGGTACTATTGCACAGAAGACAGAAGATCTGGTTGGACCTTATGAGCTGCACGATTTCTTTATGTATCATATGCTAAGATTCGGTGCAGAGCCTGAGAAGATATTCAGAATAGCAAAGTACGCATTTGCAGGAGAATATGATGATAAGACTATCTATAAGTGGCTAAGAACGTTCACATGGAGATTCTTTGCGCAGCAGTTTAAGCGCTCGTGTCTGCCTGACGGGCCTAAGGTTGGTTCAGTTGCAGTATCACCAAGAGGTGATTTAAGAATGCCAAGTGATGCAAGTTCACATGAGTGGATGAAGCAGTTAGACAGAATTAAAGAAATTAATGGATATGAATAGGGAGGACATTATGGCAAACAATAATGCAGCATCAGAGAAGGTTGTTACTAAATACGACCGTAAGATGCAGAAAAGAAAAGAAGAAGAAAGAAAAGAAGCTAAGAGAAGATATATTACCAAATGGGTGTGTATAGCAGTTCTTGCATGCATAATACTTGGAAGTGGAATAGCAACCGGCATTAAGCTGAACAGTATTTATAAAGATTATATTGAAGTGGATAATGATAAGATAAGCCAGATTGAGTTTGATTTTTATTACGGCATAGCTAAGACTAACAGTCTTAACACAACTTTATATGGTTCTATGACATATGGTGATTATTATTCATCTTATATGGGATATAAGACAAGCCAGTCAGATAAGAGCCAGGAATATTCAACTGATTATACATGGTATGATTTCTTTGCTAATTCTGCAGTATCAACTATTAAAGAGACTAAAGCTTTATTAGAGGATGCAGATGCTAACGGATTTACATATGATAATGAAGATGCAGATTATGATGAGTTTATAGGTAAGCTTAAGGATGCGGCTAATAAAGCTGATACATCATATTCAGATTATCTTAAGCAGATGTTTGGTAAGAGAGCTACAGAAAAGAGAGTTAAGGAATTCTTAAAAGATTATCTTAAGAGTACAGCATATCAGGAGAAGTTAACAGAAACTCTTGCGGCATCAGATTCAGAAGTGAGTGCATATTACGAGGACAATAAGGATACATATGATAAGTTTGAATATAGAATGTTTAAAGTTAAGGCTGAAAGTTCAGATTCGTCAGATATGGCAAATGCTAAAGAAACAGCTAATTCTTTTGCGTCAGGCGTAAGCAGTGAACTTGATTTCATTAACCAGTGCAGGAAATTCGCAGAAGCAGGCGATGATACTTATGCGGATGATGCAGCTTCCTTAGTTACAGAGACTAAGAAGAGCAATATTGAGGAAGCATGTGCTGACTGGATTGCTTCTTCAGACAGAAAAGAGGGCGACCTTACAGTTATTGAAGATGATGATAATACATGTTTCTATATTGTATATTACATAAGCAGATCATATGATGGTTCAGATGATGACGCAATTAAGTCAACACTTCTTAACCAGAAATATTCTGAATATATCAAGAAATATACTGATGAATACAGCGTTAATGTAAAGAAGAGATTTTCATATAAGTAGTACATAAATCTGGAGGAGTTATCCATGTTAGATCTTAGTAACTGCCGGTGTATCATATTCGACCTTGACGGAACTATACTTGATTCAACACAGGTATGGGCTAAGGTCGACATGGATTTTCTGGGCAGAAGAGGAATTCCTGTATCTAAGGAATATATGCAGGAGATTAAGACACATACATTTGAATCCGGTTCGGTATATACTAAGGAAAAGTATAATCTGCCGGAATCTACAGAAGAAATCATGAAAGAATGGTATGATGCAGCATGTAAGGCATACACTGACAAGGTGGTGTTAAAGCCGTATGCGAAAACTTTTATAGAACAAATGCATAATAATGGTCTTAAGATTGTTTCGGCAACATCATCAGACAGGGCACTTTTTGAGCCATGCTTAAGACGTAACGGAATATATGGTTTCTTTGATGCATTTACACAGACAAATGAAGTGCCGAGAGGAAAGAAATTCCCGGATGTATATATGAAAGCAGCCGGCAAAGCAGGGTGCAGTGTGAATGAATGTATTGTGTTTGAAGATGTATTATCGGCTGCACAGGGAGCCAAGAGCGGTGGCTTTACTGTTGTGGCTGTATATGATGAGGCTTCAGCTGATGACTGGCCGGATATTTGTCGGATAGCCGATTACAATATCAGAAGTTACAGTGAATTAATATGATAATGGAGAAAACATGACTAAGAGATATATATTATTTGACCTTGATGGAACAATTACAGATTCAAGCGAGGGAATTACCAAAAGTGTGCAGCATGCACTTAAGAAACTTGGAATAGAAGAAAATGACCAGGCGATGCTTCGAAGATTCATAGGTCCTCCTCTTGATGAAAGCTTTGAAAAATTTTATGGATTTGACAAAGAAAAAGCACTAAAGGCAGTTGATTATTACCGTGAAAGATATTCTGACAAGGGAATATATGAAAATGTTCTTTTTGACGGGATAGCAGATATGCTTGAAGGATTAAAGAGTGATGGATATATAATTGCACTTGCTACATGTAAGCCTGAAATATATGTTCCGAGAATATTAGAGTACTTTAATGTTGATAAGTATTTTGATGTTGCTGTTGGAAGTGAATTAGAAGGTGGAGAACGCAGACATAAGAACCAGGTTATTGATGAAGTGTTTGTAAGGCTTGCTGCTGCCGGACTTGCGGACACTGGCAGTTTGTCAGAAACAAAGTCACAGTCTATTATGATTGGCGACAGAAAAGACGATATATTAGGTGCTAAAGCTTCTGGAATTGATTCTATGGGAGTAAGATACGGTTTTGCAGAAGAACAGGAGCTTGAGATAGCAGGAGCAGATTATATTGTTGAAACGGTAGAGGATATAAGGGGAAAATTAAAGACGTTATAATTGTTCCAAAGATTAATCAATAATATACGGGAGGAAAACACAATGAAAAAATTCATTCACGAATTTAAAGAATTTGCTTTGAAAGGAAATGTTATGAATCTGGCAGTCGGTGTTATTATCGGTGCTGCATTTCAGAGCATTGTAACAGCACTTACAAGCAGTTTTATTAATCCGCTTATTGCAGTGGTTACAGGTGGCACTAATGGAGAAGGCGTTACTGTTGGTGGTACATTTACAATAAGAGGAGTTGTGTTTGATTATGGTTCATTCATAACAGCAGTTATTAACTTCCTTATTATGGCATTTGTTCTGTTCCTTTTAGTTAAAGCAATGAACAAGATGATGAGCTTAGGTAAGAAGAAAGAAGAACCGGCTCCAACTACAAAGGATTGTCCATACTGCTTCAGCAAGATATCTGTTAAGGCAACAAGATGTCCTTTCTGTACAACAGAATTAGTAGATAAGAAATAAAATAAAGCCATATATGCAGGTCTCCCAACTGCATATATGGCTTTATTCATGTTTTTCATAAATGGATGTATCCCAAAACCTGTGTTCACGTCCAATTCACAGGTGTGTAACTAAAGTACAATGCTATAGTACTATTTTGCTATTGAATGTGCTTCCCCCTTTTAGTGGGGGATTTTATAAGAAAAGATATATGTCTAATAAAAAAGTTGTCGTAAAATTGAGAAGGATATGTTAGTATTATTAAGTATTTTTAATATTTATAAAATTATGGAGGTTGAAATGGACAAACTGTTCAAACTTAAGGAAAACAACACCAGTGTAAGAACTGAGGTTGTAGCTGGAATTACAACATTTATGACAATGGCTTATATTCTGGCTGTTAATCCATCTATCCTGTCAGCATCAGGAATGGATTCTAATGCAATTCTTATGGCGACTGCAATAGCATCTGCTATAGGTTGTTTTGCAATGGCTTTTCTTGCTAATTATCCTTTTGCGCTTGCTCCAGGACTTGGACTTAACGCATATTTTGCGTATACAGTATGCGGAAGCATGGGATATAGCTGGAAAGTAGCACTTTTTGCTGTATTTGTTGAAGGACTTGTATTTATTGTGCTTTCACTTACTAATGTTCGTGAAGCTATATTTAACGCAATTCCTACAACATTAAAGAAGGGTGTATCAGTAGGTATCGGTCTTTTTGTGGCATTTATCGGACTTCAGGGTGCTAACCTAGTTGTTGCAAGTGAGTCAACAAAGGTTACTGTTGTTAATTTCAGAACTAATTTTAACACAGTAGGAATAGGTGCTTTACTTGCAGTTATCGGTACATTTATCATAGCTATTCTTTATGTAAAGCATGTTAAGGGTTCTATCCTTATCGGTATCGTTGCAACATGGGTGCTTGGTATTATCTGCCAGCTTACAGGACTTTATAAGGTTGATGCGGCAGCAGGATTCTATTCACTTATTCCTTCATGGAGAAGCTTTGATATCACAGCTATCAGCCAGACATTTGGACAGTGCTTTAACCTTAAGGGTCTTAATATTAATATATTAGATTTTATTGTTATTATGTGCTCATTCCTTTTTGTTGACATGTTTGATACACTTGGAACACTTATCGGTGTTGCCAATAAGGCTAAAATGCTTGATGAGAACGGAAGACTTCCTAGAATTAAGCAGGCTCTTTTAGCTGATGCTATCGCAACAAGTGCAGGAGCCATCCTTGGTACTTCTACAACAACAACATTTGTTGAGAGCTCATCAGGTGTTGCAGAAGGCGGAAGAACAGGACTTTCTTCAGTTGTAACAGGTTTCTTATTCCTTATTGCAATTATATTTGCACCTGTATTTACTACAATTCCTGGATTTGCAACAGCTCCGGCACTTATTTTTGTAGGATTCCTTATGGTTAGTGCGGTTGTTGAAATTGATTTTAATGATTTAACAGAGAGTATACCGGCTTACCTCTGCCTTATCTGTATGCCGCTTATGTACAGCATTTCAGAAGGTATTGCAGTTGGTGTTATTTCGTATGTTATTGTTAATCTTGTTGCTGGAAAGGCTAAGAAGATTACTCCACTTATGTACGTGCTTGCATTGCTGTTCATATTGAAGTATATTTTCCTTTAATTTTTAGTGCAAATTAAACTTAATAATGATACAATTTTGGAGTCACTTATATAAGGTGGCTCCTTTTTTAAGTTGAATGTTAAAAGATAAGGGGACTGGGCATGAAGTATACAGGAACAGCAGGAATATTATATGACAGATTAAAGAGTGAAATACTGGTGGCAGATGGTGCGTTTGGAACATACTATGCTAAGAAGTATGATACGGGCAGCCTGCCTGAGCTGGCAAATTTACAGGCTTCAGACAGAGTACTGGCAATTCATAAAGAATATATTGAAGCTGGTGCTAAGATTATCAGAACTAATACATTTGCAAGTAATACCGTGTGTCTTGGAGTGGGATTTGATGAGGTGAGAAATAATATTAAAAATGCCGTTGACATTGCAAGGGAAGCCGTAAAGGGGACAGATGTGCTTGTAGCAGCTGATATTGGTCCTATTCCTGGTGAAAATATGATTGAAAAAGAGCATATTGAAAAAGAGTATGTTGATATAGTTAATGTTTTTAAGGAATGTGGCGTTGATATATTTGTTTTTGAAACATTTCCAGAACTGGGATTTATTGATAAAGCAATTGAAAATGCAGGAGAAAACGGATTTGTTATAACTCAGTTTGCAATCAATCAGTTTGGCTATAGCAGTGCAGGCTTTAGTGCAAGAAAGCTGATTGAAGAAGCTGGAAAAAATTCATATATTGATGCATGTGGATTTAACTGCGGAGTTGGTCCGGGACATATGAAGAAGCTTGTGCAGAGCCTTATTAACAGGAACGACAAGTATTTTGCGGTGCTTCCAAATGCAGGATATCCACAGGTTGTAAGCGGCCGAATGGTATTTGATGATAACAATGCAGCATATTTTTCACAGATTATGCATGATCTGGCTGAGGATGGAGCTGATATTATTGGCGGCTGTTGTGGAACAACACCTGAATATATAAGACAGATGGTTTTAAAAACTGCTGATGTTGTTCATAAGAAAAATGCTTCCATAGAAGAAGAGATAACAGAAAAGAAAACTGCAAATGATGTTTCTTTCTATAAAGGAAAAGAAGGAAGAAAACTGATTGCTGTAGAACTTGCGCCTCCACTTGGAATAGATGATGAGAAGATTATGGATGCTGCTTTTTTGATGAAGGAAAGCGGAGTTGATGTGCTTACATTCCCAGATTCGCCATCAGGAAGAACACGAGCAGATTCAATACTTATGGCAGAAAAGGTTTCAAGAGAAACGGGGATGTGTGTTATGCCTCACATATGCTGTCGTGACAAGAATGCTATAGCAATGCGTTCACAGCTTTTGGGAGCACATATAAATGACATTAATAATTTTCTCGTTATTACCGGTGATCCCATACCATCAGTTGTAAGAGCGTCTGTAAAGAGTGTGTTTAACTTCGATTCAGTTGGACTTATGAATATAATAAGTGATATGAATCAGGAACAGTTTGCCGGGGAACCGGTTATATATGGTGGAGCAATTAATCAGGGAAGGGTTAATTTTAAAGTGGAACTTGAGCGTGTTAAGAAAAAAATGGAGGCGGGAGCCACATTTTTTATGACGCAGCCTGTATTTTCTGATGAAGATATAGACAGACTCAGACAGATTAAAGAACAGACAGGGGCAAGGATTCTTTGTGGAATAATGCCATTTGTAAGTCTTCGAAATGCAACATTCATGAAAAATGAGATGACAGGTATTAATGTTACTGATGAGATTCTTTCAAGATACAGAGCTGATATGTCAAAAGAAGAGGGAGAAGAGACCGGTATTCAGATAGCAAGGGAAATAATTGCAAAGACTACAGATTTTGTTGATGGGTATTATTTTTCATTTCCGTTTAACAGGGTACATATGTTAAAGAAGATTATTGGAAAGAACAATCAGTAAGTAAGGCTATTCTATTGACTAATCAGAAATGTATCTGATATAATGTTGAAAAGTTTCGATACGGAATAATTTAATAATGTGTGATATGTGAGGTGTGGTATGGACGAGACTCAGGTTAAACATTTTATTATGATGGAACGTCGTAAGGGAACGAGTATGGAAGAACTTATATTCATACTTCATGATAATGGTGTTCCAGATTATGAAATATCCAATTTTTTAGAGATTTCTATTAAGCATGTGGAAGATGTTCTGAGTGACTATTAATCAGTCTGTTTAGAAGAAATCAGTAAAAGGGCTTTCCCCGTATGCGGTGAATTGATTTTCAGCGTATGCGGGGAAAGCTTTTATAAGATATGATGAAAATGGAGAAGTGAAAGTATCTTGAATACTTTGACATGAGGGCTTATAATTATTATTAAATGCTAAGAAAGGTATGACTTGTTTATGGAGATAATAGAGTTGTCAATAACAGCAGAGGAATCAGAGAATTACAGAAAGATAACTAACAGACTTAAGGTGCTTGGTGCTGTCGGCTGGGTAAAGGCTTATATATGGGCTGTGGTATATGTTGTTATATTCTGTGCAATAGGGTTTGCGCTTGCAGGAAGATATGCACTTACAATTATGCAGTATATTCCTGTGTGGGTATGGCCGTTGTGTTTTGTAGCTGTATGGATGGTATCAGCTATAAGAAGATCTGGTAACAAGCAGCTTAAGGTGCTGTTACAGAAGTATCTGTTTACAGGTTTCGCAGATAAGATATTTGCTGGAGAGATAAGACCTAGCAGGGTTAAGATATTAAAGGATAAAATGATCGTTTATTGTAAAGTATATAATGATTAGAATATAGAGGTTTATGGTAATATGAAGATAGGAATATTTGACTCAGGCATAGGTGGTCTTTCAGTGCTTCATCAGGCAATGATTATCATGCCAGAGGCGGATTACATATTTTATGCTGATGTGGATAATGTTCCATATGGGGAGAAAACAAAAGAAGAAGTAAGAAAGCTTGTCGACCATGCTGTTGGATTTCTTGTTGATAAGGGATGTCAGGCAATTGTGCTTGCCTGCAATACTGCAACAAGTGCAGCAATCTCATATCTAAGAGAAAAGTATAAGCTGCCAATAATTGGAATAGAGCCAGCTGTAAAACCGGCAGTTGAGCACATTCATGAATCAGGAAAAAGAGTTATGGTTGTATCAACTCCTGTCACGGCAAAAGGTGAGAAGTTAAAGAAACTTGTAGATAAATATGATAATAAGCATATCGTTGACGTTGTGGCACTTCCTAAGCTTGTAAGATTTGCACAGGATGATGATTTTGACTCTTCAGATGTTACTGATTATTTAAAATCTGAATTTGCTCCATACAATCTTAATGATTATTCTGAACTTGTGCTAGGGTGTACACATTTTAACTATTTTAAGGATTCATTTTCAAAGCTGTTTCCGGATGATTTAGAGATGGTTGATGGAAATACAGGTGTATCTAATAATCTTAAGAATACTGTTGTGAAAAAAGGAATATTTAAAGAGGAAGATAAAGGGAAAAAAGGCACAGTAGAATATTATTATTCGGATAGAAAAATGGAGAGTGAAGCTGAGATGAAACATATAAAAAAGCTTCATGAACGACTTGAGAGAATGAGACAGATATAGAATTGCCAGAGGAATGTAATTATGGGAAAATCAGATGATAAGACTAATGTATGCAGAGTGCTTGACCAGAAAAAAGTACCTTATAAGACACATGTGTGTCCAGATGCAGAAGGGTTAAGCGGAGATGAGATAGCTGCTGTTCTTAATGAGAATCCGGAACAGGCTTTCAAGACACTTGTTACAGTTGGCAAGACAGGTAAGAATTATGTATTTGTTGTTCCTGTTAATAAGGAACTGGATTTGAAGAAAGCAGCGAAGGCTGTTGGAGAGAAATCAATAGAGATGATTAAATCAAAAGAATTACTGCCCCTTACAGGATATGTGCATGGGGGCTGTTCGCCTATAGGAATGAAGAAGTTCTTTCCGACAACATTTCATAAGACTGCTGAGGATTTTGAAACTATAATGTTTAGTGCCGGTAAAATCGGACATCAGGTAGAAGTTAAGCTGTCTGATGTAGATAAAGTTATAAGATATCAGATTGCTGATATTGTTACAGACTAAGGAGAAGATAAGGATTATGAAACTCAGAGTTCCATTCTATTATGACCAGTTCCACTGTATAACTTCAGAATGTAAAGACAACTGTTGTGTTGGCGGCTGGGAGATAGATATTGATGATGATACTTATAATTATTATATGAGTCTTGATGGCGAGCTTGGAGACAGGATAAGAGAATCAATTACTAAAAGTGAAGATGGTTCGAATTGCTTTAAACTCGTAGATGGACATTGCGGTTTGTTAGATAAGTGTGGATTATGTACAATTCATAAAGAACTTGGAGCGGAGCATTTGTCTGTAGTGTGTGACCAGTTTCCAAGATATTCTGAATATTATGGAGAAATCAAGGAAAGCGGTATCGGGCTTGCTTGTGAGGAAGCAGAAAGAATTATATTTTCTGAAAACAAAACATTTACAACTGTATTAAAGCCGTGTGATGAGGAATATTCAGAGGATGATGAGTACGACAGTGCTTACGCTGTCAGGATATTCAAGGCAAGAGATGAAATATTTAAGATTCTTGATATGCCGGAGATGTCAATTAATGAGAAGCTGCTTGTAATATTAAAATATTGTGCATCAATACAGGAATATATTAATAATGATGAGTATGACGCACTTAATGAGTATGTCAATACATTTGGAAGAAGTGATATAGAACATATTCTTATGGAAATGAATGATGAATCAGAAAGCGATGAATTTGGTGATGTTGATGTTTGGGAATGTATAAGAAGTATTATGTATCCGTATGAGGATATGGAGGTGCTTAATACACGCTGGGAACAGATATTAGCTGAGATGACAGAGACTTTCCATGAGAATATGGATAATGAGCAGTATCAGGAGACCAAAGAAGAATTCATGACAGCAATGCTTGAAAGAGAGTATGAGTACAGGAACTTTATAACATATCTTGTGTTCCGGTATTTTGCCAAGGCTGTATATGATTATGATGTGGTTGGTAAAGCTAAAATGTTTGTTACTAATTATCTTATACTCCGTCAGATGGACATGCTTGTATGGTATAGAAAGCATAAGAGGTTTACATTTGAAGACAGAATAGATACAGTGCATATTTTTTCAAGACAGGTAGAGTACTCAGAGGATAATATGGAAGCACTTTATGAGTCTTTTCTTTTTGATGATGTGTTTGAGACAGATAACCTTTGCAAGCTGTTATGGATTGACAGCACGGCGTTATAGTAATACACTAAAGCTATCATTTAGATATGTTTATAGGAGGCTAAGGTAATATGATTAAAGAAGCTATTGCAAAGCTGGTTAAAAAGGAAGATTTAACAGCTGGGCAGATGAATGATGTAATGGAAGAGATTATGACAGGAGAAGCCACTGATGCACAGAAGGCAGCGTTTCTTACAGCTCTGGCAGCAAAGGGAGAGACTATTGACGAGATTACAGCAGCAGCCAGAGTTTTAAGAGCACACTGTGAGAAGTTCTTAAATGATATGGATGTTCTTGAAATCGTTGGAACAGGCGGAGATGGTTCTAATTCAATTAATATATCAACTTTAGCTTCTATCATAGTATCAGCAGCTGGAATTCCAGTTGCAAAGCATGGTAACAGAGCAGCTTCAAGCAAATGTGGTACAGCAGACTGTTTAGAGGCTCTTGGAGTTAAGATAGATGCAGCTCCGGCAAGGATGGCACAGATTCTTAAGGATATTAATATATGTTTTCTGTTTGCACAGAAGTATCATCCGGCTATGAGATTTGTTGGGGGTGTGAGAAAGGAAATAGGAATCCGTACATTATTCAACATACTTGGACCGCTGGCTAATCCGGCAGGAGCTTCTATGCAGCTTTTTGGAGTGTATAGTGAGGAGCTTGTTGAGCCACTTGCTCATGTATTACATAATTTAGGCTGCAAAAGAGCCATGACAATATATGGAATGGACAGTATAGATGAAATATCTTTAAGTGCTGATACAAAGGTCTGCGAGTTCAAAGGTGATGAGTTCAAATCATATATTATAAAACCAGAGGATTTTGGATTTACAAGATGCAAGAAGGAAGATCTTGTAGGCGGTGAGCCGGCAGTTAATGCCAAGATTGCAAGAGATATTCTTGATGGTGCAGAAGGGCCTAAGACAGATGTTGTACTTCTTAATGCAGGTGCTGCTATATATCTTGCTTCAGATGGTATTACAATGAAGGAAGGTGTTGAGAAGGCAAGAGAAATTATTAAGAGCGGATTAGCTAAGAAGCAGCTTGAAAGATTTATAGAAGAGACTAATAAGTAATTCTGAATAATTATATATTAAGATGGGGAGATTTCTGTGAAAACGGGAATCTCCTTTTTGATGTATCTTGAAAGTATATAAGAACAAATGTATTGTACAGCCTCATGATATATGCAATATAGGACTAAACTATATACTGTAAAAAGTAAATCTAAATGTGACGGAAAAGTTACAGGTTATAACGAAAAAACGACAGAAGACGACATATATAACACAGAAATATGGCAATCTGATATAATAAGCGAGTCGGAATAATAATCATGATTGGGGGACAATGTTAGTATTTAATTTGTTTGGCAAGAAAGATACAGAATGTATCAGATTTGAACGTTATTTCTTGTCAATGGGTAACTGTCTGGAAGATTTCTGGAGTATTATGCGAAAGGATATGAACGGTTTTTCAAGAGAGGAGGAAGAGGCTTTTATAGGAGAATATAAGAATGTGCTTATTGTTATGTCAGAAAGTTATATGACGGATATTAATGTACTTTATTATATGGATATCTTACGGAGCCTTAAAGAAAAGGGATATATAAACATAGTCGCAATGATTCAGAATGGTACGGTCATACCGGAAAGGTACAGATGGATTACTGGTCCTGAGGTCAGCAGGATAGCTTTTTATTAATATTTGCTTGCATTTATGTGCCAGAATCTCTATAATCAACTTTGTATGATTATTTTTATAATAGATTATTATCTGTTATGCGTATTTTTTGGAGGAGATTATTAATGATTAGTGCTAACAACGTAACACTTAGAATCGGTAAGAAGGCTCTTTTTGAAGATGTTAACATTAAGTTCACAGAAGGTAACTGTTATGGACTTATTGGTGCGAATGGTGCCGGAAAGTCAACATTTTTAAAAATTCTTACAGGACAGATAGAACCTAGCAAGGGCGATGTTTCAATCACACCGGGTCAGAGATTATCTTTCTTAGAGCAGGATCACTTCAAGTATGATGAATATAATGTTCTTGATACAGTAATCATGGGTAATGACAGACTTTACCAGATTATGAAAGAGAAAGAAGCTATATATGCCAAGGAAGATTTTACAGAGGAAGATGGTAACAAGGCAAGTGAGCTTGAGGCTGAGTTTGCAGATATGAATGGCTGGGAGGCTGAATCAGATGCTGCACAGCTTCTTAACGGACTTGGAATTGGAACAGATCTTCATTATAAGACAATGGCTGAGCTTAACGGTAGTGAGAAGGTGAAAGTTCTTCTTGCAAAGGCTTTATTTGGTAATCCTGATATTCTGCTTTTAGATGAGCCTACTAACCACCTTGATCTTGATGCGATTGCATGGTTAGAAGAATTCCTTATTAATTTTGAGAATACTGTTATTGTTGTATCGCATGACAGATATTTCCTTAATAAAGTATGTACACAGATTGCAGATATTGATTATGCGAAGATTCAGCTCTATGCAGGTAATTATGATTTCTGGTATGAGTCAAGTCAGCTCATTATCAAGCAGATGAAGGAAGCTAATAAGAAGAAGGAAGAAAAGATTAAGGAATTACAGGACTTTATCCAGAGATTCTCTGCCAATGCTTCTAAGTCTAAGCAGGCTACTTCAAGAAAGAGAGCTCTTGAGAAGATCGAATTAGACGAGATTAAGCCATCAAGCAGAAAGTATCCATATATTGATTTCAGACCAGCAAGAGAGATTGGTAATGAAGTACTTACAGTAGAAGGAATTTCTAAGACTATTGATGGTGTTAAGGTACTTGATAATGTATCATTTATCGTAAACCATGATGATAAGATAGCATTTGTTGGTTCTAATGAGCTTGCAACAACTACTCTTTTCAATATTATTACAGGCAACATGGAACCTGATGAGGGAAGCTACAAATGGGGTGTTACAACTTCACAGGCTTATTTCCCTAAGGACAGTGCTGCAGAGTTTAACAGAGAAGATACTATCGTTGAATGGCTTACACAGTATTCACCAGATCCGGATCCTACTTATGTAAGAGGATTCCTCGGAAGAATGCTTTTTGCCGGAGATGACGGTGTTAAGAAGGTTAAGGTGTTATCAGGAGGAGAGAAGGTAAGATGTCTTATCTCTAAGATGATGATATGTGGAGCTAATGTATTAGTATTTGATGATCCTACTAACCACCTTGATATGGAGTCAATCACAGCTCTTAATAATGGACTTATTAAGTTCCCTGGTGTTACATTATTTACATCACACGATCACCAGTTCATCCAGACAACTGCTAACCGTATTATGGAAATTGTTCCAAGCGGACAGCTTATTGATAAGATAACAACATACGATGAGTATCTTGCAAGTGATGAGATGGCAAGAAAGCGTCAGGGCTTTGCAGAAGCAGCTTCTGATGATGAAGATTAATAAACAGCAATGGACAGCCGCACTTATGTGCGGCTGTCTGTGCGTATGAGCTGCGAACAGAGTCAATATGAGAATAAGAATGATTGACAAATACAACACATTTGTTATACTTATCACATATTATATTTGCAGGGGAGCATAAGGGCTGTGTAAGCAGTGGCTGCTGAGAGGGATTAAGTTCCGACCCATAACCTGATGTGGATAATGCCACCGTAGGGATTCTTAAAAGGGCTTTTTAGCTCTTCATTTGATTGTTTCAATATCGAATTTCCACAAGGCTTATGATTTTTCCTGTTAATTACCCAGAATGGAGGAATACATATGGAATACGCAACACAGATGGATGCTGCAAGAAAAGGCATTGTTACTAAAGAAATGGAAATTGTTGCAAAGAAAGAAAATATAGATGTCGAGAGTTTAAGACAGCTTATAGCTAAGGGACAGGTTATCATTCCTGCCAATAAGAATCATAAATGTCTTGACCCTAATGGTATCGGAAATAAGTTAAGAACTAAGATTAATGTTAATCTTGGAACTTCAAGAGACTGCGTGGATCTTGATATGGAGCTTGACAAGGTTAATAACGCTGTAAAGATGGGTGCGGAAGCTATCATGGATCTTTCTTCTTTCGGAGATACACAGAAGTTCAGAAGAAAGCTGACATCAGAATGTCCGGCAACAATTGGAACAGTTCCTATATATGATGCAGTTGTATATTATCATAAGGCACTTAAGGATATCACTGCACAGGAGTGGCTTGATGTTGTAGAAATGCATGCTAAAGACGGCGTTGATTTCATGACTATACACTGTGGTATCAACAAGGCTACAGCTAAGAAGTTCAGAGCAGATAAGAGACTTATGAATATTGTATCAAGAGGCGGTTCTATCATATATGCATGGATGGAGATGACAGGAAATGAGAATCCATTCTTTGAATATTATGACAGAGTGCTTGAGATATGCCGAGAATATGATGTTACAATGAGTCTTGGAGATGCGTGCAGACCGGGATGTATTATGGATGCATCAGATATCTCACAGATTGAAGAACTTGTTACACTTGGCGAGCTTACAAGAAGAGCATGGGAGAAGGATGTCCAGGTTATGGTTGAAGGACCAGGACATATGCCTCTTAACCAGATTAAGGCTAATATGGAGATTCAGCAGACAATATGCAAGGGAGCACCTTTCTATGTATTAGGACCTCTTGTTACTGATATAGCTCCAGGATATGATCACATTACAGCAGCAATTGGTGGAGCTATCGCAGCTACTTACGGAGCTTCATTCCTGTGCTATGTAACACCTGCAGAACATTTAAGATTACCAGATCTTAATGATGTTAAGGAAGGAATTATTGCTTCTAAGATTGCAGCACATGCGGCTGATATTGCAAAGGGCGTACCGGGTGCAATGGACTGGGATTATAAGATGGACAAGGCAAGAAAGGTTCTTGACTGGGAAGCAATGTTTGACGTTGCGATTGACCCTGAGAAGGCAAGAGCTTACAGAGCTTCATCTAAGCCTGAGAAGGAAGATACATGTTCTATGTGTGGTAATTTCTGTGCAGTAAAGAATATGAACAAGATTATGGAAGGCGAAATTGTAAGTATATTTGATGAGTAATTAAATACATATGTATGACAGGCGGGATATGCACAGTTATGTGTGTATTCCGCTTTTTCTGTGTTTTGGAGAATGCACATTTATTTGCCTTGAGATTAGATAAATGGTATAATATCATGATGCGTGATGAATATATGAAGGAGTGAAGGTTTATGGCAAAAACAGCCAGCAATAATGGTAGAAAGAATACCAGTCAAAGCAGAAAAACTAATACTCAAGGGAAAAAGACGACTGCTCAGGGGAGAAAGAAACAGACTAAGAAAAATGTCCAGACACAGGCCGACCAGTTGAAGAATGATTGTATTATTCTTTTTTCAATTGCCTGTGCAATAATAATGGTATTAAGTAATTTTAATATTGCAGGAACATTGGGAAGAGGAATTAAATGGCTTATGTTTGGCTTATTTGGAGTTATGGAATACATATTTCCTGTAATTCTTGCAGTAAGCATAATCTTTCTTATGGTAAACAGAGAACTGCTTCGTGTCGCGAGAATTAAGACGGCAGCAGGATATGGATTGTTTGTTGTATTATGTGCAATGATTCAGTGTTTATATAATAAACCGGATATTGCAGATAATGGATTAGGAAGTATATTTACATATTGTGCTGATTATAAAGCCGGGGGTGGATTTTTTGGCGGATTGCTATGCAAGGTACTTAGCCCTATAGGTTCAATTGGAACATTCGTAATACTTATGATACTTGCAATAATATGTCTGGTTATAATTACGGAGAGGTCTTTTATATCCGGGCTTAAGAAGGTTGGAAACGGCAGCCAGCGCATTATGCAGGAAGCAAGAGAGGATTATTCAGCATACAAAGAACATTCAGCAGGCAGACAGAATGACATGTCTGATGATGAATACCGCAGGTTAAGGGAAGAAGAGCGTGCTAAGGCAAGGCTTAAGAAGATTGAAAAGAAAGAAAAGCAGCTTGCGGAAAAGAAAGCAAGAGAAGAATATCTTGCCAATGCACGTATGAATAATGTTGTCCGTGGAGTAACATCTGATACTCTTATAACAGGAACGGATGAAGAACTGGCACAGGATATTGATATACATGAAATTCATGTTGATACTGAACGTAATGACCAGTATACACAGGATATCTATGAGCCAGATGAAGATGCATTTGAGCTTGCTTATGATTGCGATAGTAATGCAGGTGCAGCAGGAAATGTGGCTGATGAGCCAGTGTATGCTGACTATGAGTCTCATATGCAGCAGATACAGCCAGATGATTATATGGTTGATGATGAAGTGGCCGGAAACATGCCAGAGGATAATACTGCATCATATGATAATGATTATGTATCAGATAATGATAATATATATGAAAATGATGTGACTAATGAAGAATACAGAGAAAATAGTGTGAACCAGAATAATGGGCAGCAGGGCAGTGAACAGTTAAGTGATGAGCAGAAGACTGAAGTACAGGTCAAGCCTGTGAATAAACCTAAGAAAGCATACAAGTTCCCACCGGTAAGCTTATTAAAGAGAAATCCAGGTGCAGCGTCCGGTGGAAAGTCTGAATACAGAGTAACTGCACAGAGGTTACAGGAGACACTGCTTACTTTTGGTGTTAAAGTTACTATAACTGATATAAGCTGCGGACCTACAGTTACAAGATATGAGTTACAGCCGGAACAGGGTGTCAAGGTAAGCAAGATTGTTTCTTTATCAGATGATATCAAGCTTAATCTGGCAGCCGCCGACATAAGAATTGAAGCACCAATTCCGGGCAAGGCAGCTATAGGTATTGAAGTTCCTAATAAGGAAGCCGGAAGTGTATATTTCAGGGAACTGGTTGAGTCTAAGGAATTCAAGGAAAGCCAGTCAGCAATATCATTCGGAGTTGGTAAGGATATTGCAGGAAAGACTATTATTGCGGATATTGCGAAGATGCCGCATATGCTTATTGCCGGAGCAACAGGTTCAGGTAAATCAGTATGTATCAACACAATTATTATGAGTATTCTTTATAAGGCAAAGCCAGAAGATGTAAGACTTATAATGGTTGACCCTAAGGTTGTTGAGCTAAGTGTATATAATGGAATACCACATTTGTTATTACCGGTTGTAACGGATCCTAAGAAGGCTGCGGGAGCACTTAACTGGGCTGTTAATGAGATGACAGACAGATATAAGAAGTTTGCGGCAATGCAGGTTCGTAATATAAAGGGATATAATGATGTTGTTGTCAAGAAGAATAAGGAGGGCATAGACCCTCCAATGGAGAAGCTTCCACAGATTGTTATTATCATAGATGAGCTTGCTGACCTTATGATGGTTGCACCGGGTGAGGTCGAAGATGCAATATGCCGTCTGGCTCAGCTTGCTAGAGCGGCCGGAATACATATGGTTATAGCAACGCAGAGACCTTCTGTTAATGTAGTAACAGGACTTATCAAGGCAAATATTCCGTCTAAGATAGCATTTGCAGTATCTTCGGGAATTGATTCAAGAGTTATCATTGATATGAATGGTGCTGAGAAGCTGCTTGGAAAGGGAGATATGCTCTACTTCCCATCTAATCTTCCAAAGCCGCTGCGTGTTCAGGGCGCATTCGTATCTGATGAAGAGGTTGAAAATGTTGTATCTTTCCTTAAGGAGAATGCAGAGGAAGTATCTTATGATGAGAGTATTGCACAGGCTACTGTAAGTCAGGAGAGCATGCCTGGCAGCAGTAAAGGCGATGATGAGAGAGATTCACTTTTTGCTGATGCAGGAAGATTCGTTATTGAGAATGAAAAAGGCTCAATAGGAAGTCTGCAGAGACATTTTAAGATTGGTTTTAACAGGGCAGGACGAATTATGGACCAGCTTGCTGATGCGAAGGTAGTAGGACCGGAGCTTGGAACCAAGCCAAGAAAGGTTGAGATGACAATGGAAGAGTTTGAAACACTTCTAAAGCAGCAGTAATGTAAGTAATATATATTATAAAATAAGGAGACTAATGTATGAAGCTTTCAGAGATATTAAAAATATGTTCAGAAAATGAAACTGCAGACTTCAGATACAGTGTTGTATGCGGTGATACTGATGTGGATGTTACCGGAATTACATCTGATTCAAGAAAAATGCAGGATGGATATGCATTTGTATGCATTAAGGGTGCTGTGAGTGATGGACATAAGTATATTGACCAGATTAAGGATAAGGCATCTGTAATTGTTGTTATTGATGGCGAATACGAAGCCAAGGATTGCAAGGCAGCAGTTGTAAGCACAGATAACACAAGGCTTGCGCTGGCACTTATGTCGGCAGCTATATATGGCAATCCTGATAAGAAGCTGTTTACAATAGGAATAACAGGAACTAAGGGAAAAACAACAACCACTTATATGGTTAAAAATGTGCTTGAGGCATGCGGCATTAAGACTGGACTTATTGGAACAATTGAGACTATTATCGGTGATGAGGCAGTTCCGGCGCATAATACAACACCTGAGTCAATAGAGATTCACCAGTCATTTGCAAAGATGGTGGACGCTGGCTGTAAGGCAGTTGTTATGGAGGTGTCTTCGCAGGGACTTAAGCTTGACAGAACAGCAGGTATTATGTTCGATATAGGAGTGTTTACTAATCTTGAGCCCGACCATATCGGACCTAATGAGCATGAGTCATTTGAGGATTATCTTAATTGTAAGGCTAAGTTATTCAAGCAGTGCAAGGTTGGTATTGTTAATGCTGATGATAAGCATACCAAAGATATCCTTAGGGGAGCAATATGTAAGGTTGAAAGCTATGGTATCGGAGATAATGCTGATATTAAGGCTGAAAATATTGAACTTTTACATGAACCGGGTAAAATTGGTCTTACATATGACTGTACAGGACTTGTTAATATGAAGGTTGAACTTAATCTTCCGGGTAAGTTTTCTGTATACAATTCATTATGTGCAATAGCAATTACAAGGCATTTCGATGTTGACGAAGAGGCACTTAAGGAAACTCTTAAGCATGTTAAGGTTAAGGGAAGAATTGAGCTTGTAAAGGTTTCAGATGATTTTACATTAATGATAGATTATGCTCATAATGCAATGGCTTTAGAGAGTATACTTACAACTCTTAAGGAATATCACCCTCACAGACTTGTATGCCTGTTTGGATGTGGTGGTAACCGCTCCAAGGAAAGAAGATATGAGATGGGCGAGGTTTCAGGAAAACTTGCTGACCTTACTATTATCACATCAGATAATCCAAGATTTGAAGAGCCGGAGGCAATTATAGAAGATATCAAGACTGGAATTGCTAAGACTACCGGAAAGCATGTTGATATTACAGACAGAAAAGAAGCTATTAAGTATGCGATAGAACATGGCGAACCGGGTGATATTATTGTTCTTGCGGGTAAAGGTCATGAGGATTATCAGGAGATTAAGGGTGTGAAGTATCCTATGGATGAGAGGGTGCTTATCAAAGAAGTGCTTGAAGAATTGAAGGGTAATTAATGTACGCAGATGTAATAATAGACATTTCACATGAACAGCTTGATAAGACATTCCAGTATGCAGTTCCGGATGAATTGGTGGATGTAATTGAACTGGGAATGTCAGTTGATATTCCTTTTGGAGCAGGAAACAGGCAGATAACAGGGTATGTTGTAGGTTTGGGAGACAAGGCTGCATATCCTGTTGAAAAGATAAAATATATTACAGGAATTACTGAGGGAAAGGTCACTGCAGTAAGCAGAATGTTAAAGCTTGCGGCGTGGCTGAAGCACAATTATGGTTGTACCATGAATCAGGCAATTAAGACGGTTATTCCTGTAAAAGATAAGGTTAAACAGAAGGAAAAACGCTCGGTCAATCTTATAATTGACACGGCACAGGCACAGAAGTATCTTGATGCATTTGCAAAGAAAAATGCAAAAGCAAGATACAGACTGTTAGAGGCACTGATTAAGGAACCTGTAATAGATGAAAGCATTATTAAATCCAAGCTTAATATCACGGCACAGACGGTCAAGGCGTTTGAAGATATGGGGATTGCCGAAGTCAGGTCAGAAGATATGTATAGGAATCCTGTAAGAAATGTTACCGGAGGAAGAAAGCGTATCGAACTTAATGAACAGCAGAAAAACGCTGTGGATACAATAATAGCTGACTATGATAATGGTGATTATAAGACATATCTGCTTCATGGTGTTACAGGAAGCGGAAAGACTGAGGTGTATCTTGAGACAATTGAGCATGTCCTTAATCATGGAAGACAGGCAATTGTGCTTATACCGGAGATTGCACTTACATTTCAGACTGTGCAGAGGTTTTACCACAGATTCGGGGATAAGGTATCTATTATGAATTCCCGTATGTCAAAGGGAGAGCGGTATGACCAGTTTCTGCGGGCACAGAGAGGTGATATAAGTGTAATGATTGGACCGCGTTCGGCGTTGTTCACACCATTTTCAAATATAGGCCTTATAGTAATAGATGAAGAGCATGAAGGAGCTTATAAGTCAGAGACTGTTCCAAGATATCATGCAAGAGAGGTTGCATGCCATATTGCAAAGGAAGCAGGCGCTTCAGTGATACTTGGTTCTGCGACTCCTTCAATGGAAAGCTACTATGCGGCAATGAATGGACATATACAGCTTATTACACTTGACAGCCGGGTGGGAAGCGGAGGACTTCCAGCAGTTGATATTGTTGATCTGAGAGAAGAATTAAGGCTTGGAAACAGGACGATATTCAGCAACAGGTTAAGAGAACTGATGAGTGACAGACTTGCAAAGCATGAGCAGATAATGCTTTTCCTTAATAAGAGAGGCGTGGCTGGCTTTATATCATGCCGTTCATGCGGAAAGGTTATGAAATGCCCGCACTGTGATGTTTCACTTACGGAGCATGCTGATGGAAGGCTGATGTGTCATTACTGCGGATATACAACACCTAAGATAACTGTATGTCCTTCATGCGGTTCAAGATATGTTTCGGGCTTCAGGGCAGGAACAGAAGGTGTTGAAGCACAGGTTAAGAAAACATTTCCACAGGCAAGAGTGCTAAGAATGGATATGGACACTACAAGAGGCAAGGATGGACATGAAAAGATTCTGTCGGAATTCGCCAATGGTAATGCGGATATTCTTATTGGAACTCAGATGATTGTTAAAGGACATGATTTTCCAAATGTAACGCTTATGGGAGTGCTTGCGGCAGACATGTCACTTTATTCCAGTGATTACAGGGCTTCTGAGAGAACTTTCCAGCTTCTTACACAGGCGGCTGGAAGGGCAGGAAGAGCAGAAAAAAGCGGCAATGTAGTTATACAGACTTATACGCCGGAGCATTTTAGTATTGTTAGTGCGGCTAATCAGGATTATAATGCTTTCTATGAGCAGGAAATTGCTTACAGAAAGCTGTGTGGATATCCGCCGGCGGATAATCTTATGAAGATTATGTTATCTTCACAAGATGAGATGTTATTGACAAAGAGTGCAGCGTGGGTTAAAGCATTTGTGGATAACAACTGCAAGTATAAAGGACTTATGTGTATAGGTCCGGCAGATGCACCTATATATAAGATTAAAGATGTGTATAGTAAGATAATCTATGTAAAACATAAAGACAGGGAAGTTCTTAACAGTATACATGAAAAGCTTGATGTTAATATTGTTGGAAATCAGGCTTTTAAGAATATTAATGTACAATACGATATTAATGGATGATTGCGAGGAGGATTATATGGCAATAAGAAATATTAGAACACTTGGAGATGATATACTAAGAGCCAAGGCAAAAGAGATTACAGAGATGACACCAAGAATTGAAGAGCTTATTGATGATATGTTTGATACAATGTATGAGGCTAATGGTGTAGGTCTTGCAGCACCTCAGGTTGGAATCAGAAAGAGACTTGTTGTTATTGACTGTGGAGATGATCCTATTGTTCTTATCAATCCTGTTGTATTAGAGACAAGCGGAAGTCAGACAGGGCTTGAAGGATGCCTAAGTGTACCTGGAAAGACAGGTGAGGTTACAAGACCTAATTATGCCAAGGTTAAGGCTCTTAATGAGAATATGGAAGAGATTATAGTAGAAGGAGAGGAGCTTCTTGCAAGATGCCTTCTTCATGAGATTGACCATCTTGATGGTATAATGTATGTTGATAAAGTAGAAGGAGAACTTCTCTCTACAGATGACATTGAAGAAGAATAATTAATGAAAAGGGGAACAGAATGCGAGTAGTATTTATGGGTACACCCGATTTTGCTGTAGGGACACTTAAAGCAATAATCGAAGCAGGACATGATGTGGCAGCAGTTGTTACACAGCCTGATAAGCCAAGGGGAAGAAGCAAATCACTTGTTTTCTCTCCAGTTAAGGATGAAGCTGTGGCACATGGAATCACAGTGTTACAGCCGGAGAGAGCAAGAGATGAAGCATTTGTAGAAGAATTAAGAACATATAATGCAGATGTAATTGTTGTCGTTGCATTTGGACAGTTACTGCCGGCAAGTATTATTAACATGCCAAGATACGGCTGTATCAATGTTCATGCATCACTTCTTCCTAAGTACAGAGGTGCATCGCCAATCCAGTGGGCAGTTATTGATGGCTGTGAGTATTCAGGTGTTACAACCATGAAGATGGATGAAGGCCTTGATACAGGAGATATCCTGATGGTTGAGAAGGTGAAGCTTGATGCTAAAGAGACGGGCGGAAGTCTTTTTGACAGATTAAGTGATGTCGGTGCGCATCTTTTGGTTAAGACACTTGAAGGACTTGAAGCTGGAACTATTACTCCTGTTAAGCAGGATGATTCAGAAAGCACTTATGTAAAAATGCTTCATAAGTCATTTGGTAAGATGGATTTCAATAAGAGTGCAGCTGAACTTGAAAGACTTATAAGAGGACTTAATCCATGGCCTAGTGCATTTACTTATATAGACGGTAAGATGTTAAAGATATGGGATGCAGATGTTGCAGATAATATCAGTGAAGTACAGACAGAAGAAGTTAAGCCGGGACAGGTTGTTACTGTAGGAAAGAACACATTTACAATAGCCTGTGGACAAGGTTACTTAGTTGTTAATGAGGTTCAGTTAGAAGGTAAGAAGAGAATGGACAGCGGTTCATTCTTAAGAGGCAACCAGTTAGAAGCAGGTGTAATGTTAGGAGAATAAGCAGAATCTTAAATGGTTCAGAAAAGAGGTATTATGGTAGCTTTATATGGTTATTATGGATATGGATATTACTATGATCCAATGTACATTCTGATAATAATATCATGTGTTATTGCACTGATAGCGCAGGTAAAGGTAAAAAGCACATTTAACAAGTATTCCAAGGTGTCATCTTCAAAAGGAATGACAGGCGCAATGGTCGCAGAGCAGCTCTTAAGAAGCCAGGGAATATATGATGTATCTATTCAGAGAGTATCAGGAAGCCTGACAGATAATTATAACCCAAGAAATAAGACACTTAACCTGTCAGATTCTGTGTATAATTCAACATCTGTTGCTGCTATCGGAGTTGCAGCCCATGAAACAGGACATGCCATACAGCATGCTTATGGATATGGTCCATTAAGCTTCAGGACAGCGTTGTTTCCATTAGCCAGTGTTGGTTCACAGGTATCATGGATACTTATTGTACTTGGACTTATATTTGGCTCAACTAATATACTTATAGATATTGGTATTCTTATGTTCAGTCTGGCAGTACTTTTCCAGCTTGTAACATTACCGGTTGAGTTTAATGCTTCGGCAAGAGCATTACAGCTTCTTGAATCAGAAGGATTCCTGTATGGAGATGAGAACAGACAGGCAAAAAAGGTGCTTTCAGCAGCAGCCATGACATATGTTGCGGCAGCAGCCACAGCAATTTTACAGCTTTTAAGACTGATTTATTTATTTGGAGGAAGACGCCGTGACTGATTCGGTGAATTTAAGGGCAGTTGTACTTGATATACTTATGGAAATCAATGAGAAGGGTGAATTTTCACACCTTCTCATTAATAATGCACTGACAAAGTACCAGTATCTTGATAAGAATAAGAGAGCATTTATAAGCAGATTATCACTAGGAACGATTGAGAACAGAATTGAACTTGACTATATAATAGACCGGTTTTCAAAGACTCCTGTAAGAAAGATGAAACCACTAATAAGAAATATATGTGAAATGTCTGTATACCAGATAATATATATGGATAATATTCCGGATTCGGCAGTGTGCAATGAGGCTGTAAAGCTGGCTACAAAACGTGGATTCACAGGACTTAAGGGCTTTGTGAACGGAGTCTTAAGAAACATTGCAAGAAATAAAGACAATATTACATATCCTGACAGGAATAAGGATATTGAACAGTACCTTTCTGTAAAATACTCAATGCCATTATGGATAGTTAGAATGTGGCATAGTCAGTTAGGTATTGATAAGACTGAGAAAATTCTTGCAGGCTTTAAGCAGGAAAAAAAGACTTATGTAAGATGTAACACAGCAAAGGCACCGGTTGAAGAGATAAAGAGGATTCTTTCACAGGAAAATGTATCTGTGGCAGATGTTGAAGGTATACCATATGCTTTAGAGATTAAGGACTATGATTATATAGCAGGACTTAAGAGTTTCAGGGATGGTCTGTACCAGATACAGGATATAAGCTCCATGACAGCAGGATATATGACTGGATTTAAGGCTGGGGACACAGTAATTGATGTGTGCGCAGCACCAGGAGGCAAGAGTGTTAATGCTGCAATAAGTGTTGGCACTGATGGTAAAGTATATTCAAGGGATGTATCAGATTATAAGGCAGGACTTATTGAAGAAAATATATCAAGGCTAGGACTTAATAATATAGAAGTTCAGGTAAAAGATGCACTCGTAATGGATGAATCTATGAGAGAGAAGGCAGATGTTGTTATAGCAGACCTTCCATGCTCAGGACTCGGCGTTATGGGAAGAAAGCCTGATATCAGATATAATATAACAGAGGACAAGCTTGTTTCATTAAAAGAGCTTCAGCAGAGCATACTTTCTGTTGTACAGGCATATGTTAAGCAGGGCGGTATAATGATGTACAGTACATGTACAATTAATTCAGAAGAGAATGAAGCCAATGCTGACTGGTTATGTAAAGAATATGGCTTTAAGAAGATAGAATACAGACAGATTCTGCCGGGAAAGAATGGCGGAACAGATGGGTTCTTTGTTGCAAAACTTAGGAGAGAATAGACATGACAGATATTAAGTCACTTAATTATGACGAACTTGTAACATATATGGCTGGACTTGGTGAAAAGAAGTTCAGGGCTTCGCAGCTATATCAGTGGATGCATGAAAAGCTGGCAGACAGCTTTGATGAATGTACCAACCTTTCTAATGCATTAAGACAGAAGTTAAAGGAAACATCAGAATATGTATGCTTAGAGCCTGTCAGGGTACAGCATTCAAAGCTTGACGGAACAGAAAAATATCTGTTCAGATTATCGGATGGTAATTATGTTGAAAGTGTACTCATGAAATATCATCATGGTAATTCAGTATGTATATCTTCACAGGTTGGATGCCGTATGGGATGCCGTTTCTGTGCATCTACACTTAACGGCAAAGTCAGGGATTTAAGACCATCTGAAATGCTTGACCAGATATACAGAATACAGAAGATTACAGGGGAGCGAGTAAGCAATGTTGTAGTTATGGGTTCTGGAGAGCCAATGGATAACTATGATAATCTTATTAAGTTTATAGAACTTCTCAATGATGAGAGGGGGCTTAATATAAGCCAGCGAAATATTACTGTATCATCATGTGGAATAGTACCTAAGTTAAAGGAACTTGCTGACCTTAAGTTACAGATTACACTTGCTATTTCACTTCATGCGCCTAATGATGAACTAAGAAAAACAATGATGCCTATAGCTAATAAGTATTCAATTGAGGAGATAATGGATGTATGCAGGTATTACATAGAATGTACAGGCAGAAGAATCTCATTTGAATACAGTCTTGTTAAAGGTGTCAATGATTCAATGGAATGTGCAAAGCAGCTGATTGAACTTGTTAAGGGCATGAACTGCCATATTAATCTTATACCTGTTAATCCTATCAAGGAGCGTGATTATAAGCAGACTGGTAAGGATGAAGTGTACGCATTTAAAAATAAACTTGAAAAGAACGGAATAAATGTTACAATTAGAAGGGAAATGGGCAGAGATATTGATGGTGCCTGTGGACAGTTAAGGAATAAGTATATGGAGGATGTTGATGAAAGCAACGGCGATTACTGATATAGGCAAGACGCGTGCCGTTAATCAGGATTATATATATACATCTGTTGACAGGGTTGGATGCCTGCCTAATCTGTTTATTGTAGCAGATGGAATGGGCGGTCATAAAGCTGGTGATACAGCTTCACGTTTTACAGTTGAAACTATTAAAACTCTTATTGAACAGTCACAGGGAAAAGATGCGATATCCATTATTAATGATTCGGTTAAGATGGTTAATGGTCTGCTTTTACAGAAGGCATCTGAATCAGAGGATTACTATGGTATGGGAACAACGCTTGTTATCGCAACCATATTTGATAATGTATTAAGAGTTGCTAATGTAGGAGACAGCAGATTATATGTAATAGATGACAATGATATAACTCAGATAACAAGAGATCATTCACTTGTTGAAGAGATGGTTCTTGCAGGAAAGTTAAGTAAAAGCGAGGCAAGAACACATGCCAGAAAGAATGTCATAACAAGGGCAATCGGAGGAGAGGAACAAGTCGAACCAGAGATGTTTTCAATTGATCTTAAAGAAAACAGTAAGGTTCTTATGTGTTCTGATGGTCTTACTAATATGCTTGAAGATGCAGAGATATTAAGCATTGTAAGGAACAATTCCGATATAGAAGATGCAGCGAGAATGCTTATTGACAGAGCGAATGAGAATGGCGGTAAGGATAATATTTCAGTTATAATTGTAGAACTGTAAGTGAAAGGGATAGGTTATGTTAAGAAAAGGAATGTTTTTAGCTGACAGATACGAGATAATCGAGCAGATTGGCACAGGCGGAATGTCAGATGTTTACAAAGCAAAGTGCCATAAACTCAACAGATATGTTGCTATTAAGGTAATGAAGTCTGAGTTTAGTGAAGACAAGACATTTGTATCTAAGTTCAGGGCGGAGGCACAGTCTGTAGCAGGATTTACACATCCTAATGTAGTTAATGTATATGATGTCGGTGATGAGAACGGAGTATATTATATTGTAATGGAGCTTGTAGAGGGTATAACTCTTAAGAAATACATAGAAAAGCGTGGCAAAATACCTTTTAAAGAAGCTGTAAGCATTGCAATTCAGGTTGCTAACGGACTTGATGCAGCACATAAGCATAATATTGTCCACAGGGATATTAAGCCACAGAACATTATTATATCTAAGGAAGGCAAGGTCAAGGTAACAGACTTTGGAATTGCCAAGGTTGCTTCATCAAGTACAATTAATTCGTCATCAACAATGGGTTCGGTTCATTATATTTCACCTGAACAGGCAAGAGGCGGATATTCTGATGCGAGAAGTGATATATACTCTCTCGGTATAACAATATTTGAGATGCTGACAGGTACAGTACCGTTTGATGGTGACTCTACAGTTGCAGTAGCAGTACAGCATATTCAGGATGAGATACCTGCACCATCTACGGTTGTAGCGGATATACCATTAAGTATAGACAGAATTGTTATTAAATGTACACAGAAGAAACCGGACAGAAGATATCAGACAGCAGCAGAACTTATAACAGATCTTAAAAAAGCTCTTGTAATGCCAGATGAAGATTTTGTTAAGATGGCTCCGGCTTATGCAGCAGCAGGAGTGGCAGCTACAGCTTCATCTGATACAGAAGAAGTTAATGCTGGTGAGAATGATGATGCATTATCAGATGATGATATTTTTCTGGAAGATGATGAAAATGAAGATTCAGATAATGAATTACAGGAAGACGATGAGGATGTAGATATTGATGATGAGGATAATGACAAGCTGGATTTAATTATGAAAATAATTGGAATAGGAATAGCTGTTATTATACTTATTGTTACAATATTTGTTATTGTTAAGCTTGTTGGAAGCACTAAGTCACATAAGAATGAAAATACAGAAACTCTATCAACTACAGAAGAGACTGTATCAACAGCAAATGCCAAGGATACAGTTACAGTTCCTAAGGTTGAGGGCATGACTAAGGATGAAGCTGTTAAAGCACTTAATGATGTCGGACTTGGCTATAAGCAGGTTGTACAGAGCTCTAAGACAGTGGCTAAGGATACTGTAATTTCACAGGGAACTAAGGCAGGTGCCAAGGTGGCAAAGAATACACAGATTATTCTTACTATAAGTGGTGGGGAAGAAGTTGTTAATACAACAGTTCCATCTGTTACAGGGGAATCAGAATCTGATGCAAGAGAAAAACTGGAATCAGCAGGATTTAAGGTTTTGGTTGATTATGATTACAGCAGCACTGTTGATGCGGGCAAAGTAATTAAGGCTTCTCCATCAGGAAGTGTGGCACAGGGAACAACAGTTACAATTACAGTAAGCCGTGGAAAGCAAATTAAGAATGTTACAATGGCAAATCTTGTAGGAATGACAGAAGGTCAGGCTAGGCAGTGGCTTGAAAATAACGGTCTTAATGTTGAAGTATTAAGTGGAACATCAGGAAATGTTATATTTTGTAATTATTCTGAAGGAACTTCAGTTCCAGAGGGAACAACAGTTACAATTATGCTAGGTAATAAGCAGGAGACAACAACAAAGGCAACTGAAGCTGATAAGAATAGCAATACTAATCAGGGTAGCAGTTCGGATAATAATTCGAATGGAAACAATAATGCAAATGGAAATAATTCTGATTCGAATAATCAGCCAAATAATGCAGAACAGAAGCCACAGAATTAATCAGGTATAATTATTTATATGCAGGGAAAGATAATTAAGGGTATCGCTGGTTTCTACTATATACATGTAGAAACCAGCGGTATTTATGAATGTAAGGCAAAAGGGATATTCAGAAACCGACACATTAAACCACTGGTTGGTGATAATGTGGAGATAGAAGTTATTGATAAGGATAATTTCAAAGGAAATGTGGTGGACATCCTTCCAAGAAAGAACGAACTTATAAGACCGGCTTCTGCTAATATTGACCAGGCAATGGTTATATTTGCAGTAAAGACGCCAGAACCTAATTTTAATCTGCTTGATAAATTCATTCTTATGATGAATTATCAGGATGTTCCGACAGTTGTATGTTTCAATAAAGAAGAACTGGCTGATGATGAATATAAGAATGAATTAAAGCAGAAATACGAAGGCTGTGGCTGTGAGTGCATATTCATAAGTGCAAAGAATAATATTGGCATTGACAGGATAATGGAAGTACTGAAAGGAAAGACAACAGTACTTGCAGGCCCTTCAGGAGTTGGCAAATCAACACTTACCAATCTGCTTATACCGGACATGGAAGAGCAGGGAGAAGTCAGCCAGACAGGAGAAGTAAGCAGGATAGGCCGAGGAAGGCATACTACAAGACATTCCGAGATATACAATGTATGTAAGCAAACATATATATGTGATACTCCGGGATTTACATCACTTAATCTTCCGGATGTTGAGAAAGAAGATTTAAGATTTTACTTTGAAGAGTTTGTACCATTCGAAGGAAAGTGCAGATTCAATGGCTGCATGCATGTAAGCGAACCTGGATGTGCGGTAAAACAGGCAGTTGAAGACGGAATTATCAATTATGACAGATATAAGTCATATACAGATATATTTGAAGAAATAAAGAACAAGAAGAAGTACTAAATGTACTTGAAAACAGAAAGGTTGTTAATTATGAGTGGTTTAAAGAAAATTTTGTCACCATCAATATTATCGGCAGACTTCAAGAAATTAGGAGAAGAGCTTGAAACGATTGATAAGGCAGGAGCTGAATATGTTCATGTAGATGTTATGGATGGACTTTTTGTAAAGAGTATTTCATTCGGAATGCCAGTTATTAAGTCAGCAAGAAGTGCGACTGACAAGGTTTTTGATGTACATCTTATGATTGAAGAGCCTATAAGATATATAGAAGATTTTGTTAAGGCAGGAGCTGATATAATTACAGTACATGTTGAAGCGTGTAAGGATGTTGTTGCTACATTAGAAAAGATTAAGGAATGTGGTGTAAAAGCAGCTATAACACTTAATCCACCAACACCGGTATCAGCAATTGAGCCTTATCTTGATAAGGTAGATATGGTTCTTGTAATGAGCGTTAATCCGGGATTTGGGGGACAGAAGTTCATACCGGAATCACTTGATAAAGTAAAAGAAATAAGAACTTTATTAGATGCTAAAGGACTTGATACAGATATTGAGATAGATGGTGGAGTGAATGCCGGAAATCTTGCATCAATTCTTGAGGCAGGTGCTAATGTAATAGTAGCAGGTTCAGCAATCTTTTCTGGAGATGTAGCTGATAATGTTAAGAAGTTTAAAGAAATAATGGGCGCGTGGTAAAACCACACGCCCATTAATATTATACATTGAATCTGAAAAGGATTACATCGCCATCTTTAACGACATATTCTTTACCTTCCATTCTTACAAGACCTTTCTCTTTGGCTCCGTTATATGAACCACAGTCAAGTAAATCCTGATAGTAAACAACTTCTGCTTTAATGAAGCCTCTTTCGAAATCACTGTGAATCTTTCCGGCAGCCTGCGGAGCTTTAGTTCCCTTAGTGATTGTCCATGCTCTGGTTTCTGTCTCGCCTGCTGTTAAGTAACTGATAAGACCAAGAATACGGTAGCTTGCTGCAATAAGTTTATCAAGACCTGATGAACTTATGCCAAGGTCTTCAAGAAACATCTTCTTCTCATCATCATCTAATTCTGAGATTTCCTGTTCAATCTGTGCACAGATAACGAATACTTCACAGTTATCCTTCTTAGAATATTCTCTTACTCTTTCAACATATTCATTGTCAGCACCATCATTGGCAAGGTCATCTTCTGACACGTTAGCTGCAAAGATTACAGGCTTAGCTGTAAGAAGGTTGTATTCCTTTAAAAATGCTTCTTCATCTTCATCCTGACATTCAAAATTCTTAGCTAAATTACCTTCTTCAAGGAAAGCCTTAAGTCTTTCAAGAAGGTCACATTCTTTAGCAATATCCTTGTTATTGTATGAAGCACGCTTCTGCTTTGACAGACGTCTGTCTAATACTTCAATATCAGAGAATATAAGCTCAAGGTTAATGGTTTCAATATCTCTTATAGGATCAATAGAGCCATCAACATGAACGATGTTAGAATCCTCAAAACATCTTACAACATGAACGATAGCATCAACCTCACGGATGTTGGCAAGGAACTGGTTTCCAAGACCTTCACCCTTAGATGCGCCTTTAACAAGACCTGCAATATCTACGAATTCAATAACAGCAGGTGTTATCTTTGCTGAATTATATAAAGCGGCAAGCTTGTCAAGTCTGTCATCCGGAACTGCAACAACACCGACATTAGGGTCAATTGTACAGAAAGGATAGTTAGCTGACTCTGCTCCTGCCTTAGTAAGTGAATTAAAAAGGGTACTTTTGCCGACATTAGGCAGACCCACGATACCAAGCTTCATAATAGAATCTCCTCATTAATTATTCTTATGATTATTCGTTCCAGAGTTCTTAAAATGTAAAAAAGAATCCAGTACAAAATCATATTATACAAAAATTTTTCTTTAAAAACAACATATAATTTACTTATTAAAATAATTTATATAAAAGTATAAGAATATATCCATATATTGTGCTGAAAATGATGACAAAACACTATATAAGCAATCAAAATACGAAATGGAGAAAAAGACTGTTATTAACTGCCTCCTGACATTAAATAAACCAAAAAAAGGACTTGTTTTTTAAACACTTTAAGTATAAAATTGACATTAAAGTGGTGGAAAGTGGAGCCTAATGGTAGAAAGTGGGGTGCGATAGTTATGTTGATGGGCGAATACAACCATACAATAGATGCTAAAGGCAGACTAATCGTACCGGCTAAATTCCGTGAGGTTCTGGGAGATGAATTCGTGGTTACCAAAGGCCTTGATAACTGCCTGTTTGTTTACCCGAATGATGAATGGCAGAAATTTGAAGAAAAGTTACAGACATTACCACTTACCAATAAGAATGCAAGACAGTTTACAAGATTCTTTCTTGCAGGTGCAGCAAGCGTAGAAGTGGATAAGCAGGGCAGAATACTTCTTCCATCAGTATTACGCGAGTTTGCAGGCTTGGAAAAAGATGTGGTTTTAGTGGGCGTTGCAAGCAGAATTGAAATCTGGAGCAAAGACCGCTGGCTGCAGAGTATCAGTACCTATGATGATGATATGGATGAAGTAGCAGCGAATATGGAGAGTCTTGGATTTTCTATATAATATGCAGACATGAGGTTTATTATGGAATTTAAACACAAATCAGTTCTTTTGGAAGAAACAATTGACAATCTGAATATTAAACCTGATGGAATCTATGTTGATGGAACACTTGGCGGTGCAGGACATTCATATCAGATAGCTAAAAGACTTACAGGTGGTGGCAGACTTATAGGTATAGATCAGGACGCGGACGCAATTGCGGCAGCGACAGAAAGACTTAAAGAATTCGAAGAACGGGTAACAATAGTAAGAAATAATTATTGCAATATGGACAAGGTTCTTGATGAACTTGGAATTGATAAAGTAGATGGAATACTTCTTGACATAGGAGTTTCATCGTATCAGTTAGATACAGCAAGCAGAGGATTTACTTATAATGTAGATACTGCTCTTGATATGAGAATGGATCAGAGACAGGAGATGACAGCAAAGGATCTTGTTAATACATATAGTGAGATGGAGCTTTTCAGAATCATAAGGGATTATGGAGAGGACAGATTTGCCAAGAATATTGCTAAACACATAGTTGCGGCAAGAAAAGAAAAGCCGATAGAGACAACATTTGAACTAAATGAGATTATAAAGGCTTCTATTCCGGCAAAGGTGAGGGCGACAGGAGGTCATCCATCAAAGAGAACATACCAGGCTATAAGAATTGAACTTAACAGGGAATTAGATGTCTTAGAGAATTCAATAGATATGATGATAGACAGGCTTAATCCACAGGGGCGTTTATGTATCATAACATTCCATTCTCTAGAGGACAGAATAGTTAAGGCAAGATTTAGAAACAATGAGAATCCATGTACATGTCCACCGGATTTCCCGGTATGTGTATGCGGAAAGAAATCAAAAGGAAAGGTTATAACAAGAAAACCTATAGTTCCAGGAGATGAAGAACTAAACGAGAATCAGCGGTCTAAAAGCTCTAAACTGAGGGTGTTTGAAAGAATATAAAACATTTATGGAGGGGAAAGTTTTGGAGAAGAGAAGAAATGTTGTAAATCACAGGACAACTGAATATCAGTATGGAAGTGCAGTAAGAAAGCTGCAGTCTGTTCCAGAAATACATACTTATGAGCATGAAAGAAGAATTGAGGAGCAGGAGCAGGAGAGAAGACAAAGAAGAAGAGAGATAAGAAGAAATAACAGGGTTAACCTTGTTTATACTACAGTGCTTGCTATCTGTGCAACAGCAGTATTTGCAATATGCTACCAGTATCTTAATCTCCAGTCAGATATTAAGACTAACAGTACTGCTGTAGTTGAGCTTCAGAATCAGCTTAATTCACTTAAGGCAGAGAATAACAGCCATGAATCAGAGATTAATGCAGGAATTGATTATAACGCAATATATGATACAGCTGTCAATGAACTTGGTATGGTATATCCAAGCAGAAGCCAGGTAATCGGTTATGATTCAAAGGAAAGTGAATATGTAAAGCAGTATAAGGATATCTCAAAATAACTAAAATGTGTGGCAGTGTGATATAAAGGATTGATAAATTTATGGACAATACCAGTGAAGCAAGAAGAAAGAAAATAATGCGCAGGAAACGCGCAATGCTAAAGAGGACACACAGAAGAATTAATGTTACATTTATAATAGTATTTGTATTATTACTGGTGCTTGGTGTAAAGATATTTATGATTAACTATACACATGGGGAGGAATATTCCCAGGCGGTGCTTAATCATCAGACATATACATCAACTACAATTCCTTATATGCGTGGTAATATTACTGCAAGTGACGGAACAGTTCTGGCATATAGTGAGAAGGTGTATAATCTGATACTTGATGTAAAGAGTGTTACATCAGAGGATGGAAAATATCTTAATAATACAATAGATGCATTAGTAAAATGTTTTGGCCTTGATAAAGATAATATTAAAAAAATAATTAACGATAATCCTTCAAGCCAGTATCAGAAGCTGCTTAAGGAACTGACATCAGATGAGATAGCTGAATTTAATGAGCTTAAGGCACAGAAGAACAGCAATATATATGGTGTATGGTTTGAGGAAAGCTATGTGAGAAAATATCCGTTCAATACTCTTGCATGCGATGCTATAGGTTTTGCATCCAATGTCAATGGTGGTGAGCTTGGTCTTGAAAGCCAGTATGACGATGAGCTTTCAGGAACAGACGGAGTTTCATACAGCTATGTTGATGAAGATCTCAATGCAGTAGAAACGACAAAGGCAGCAGTTAACGGTAATAACATTATTACAACAATTGATTATAATGTGCAGTCTATAATAGAGAAATATATGGTTGCATATAATCAGGAAAAACCATCTAAGAATACAGCAATTGTTGTTATGAATCCTAAGGATGGTGAGATTCTTGGAATGGCAAGCTATCCACAGTTTGACCTTAATAATCCCAGAAATCTTGCAAATGTATATTCTGAAGAGCAGCTTGCGTCAATGTCGGATACAGATGTAACCAATGCGTTGTATCAGTTATGGACTAACTATTGTGTATCAGAGTCATATGAGCCGGGTTCAACTTATAAGCCATTTACTATTGCAGCAGGTCTTGAAGAAGGCGTTGTGCATGATGGAGATACTTATGAATGTAAGGGATATGAGTATGTTGGTCCTGATATGATTAAGTGCCACTCATATTCAACAATAGGAAGCCATGGTGTGCTTACATTGTCGCAGGCATTGGAAAATTCATGTAATCCTTACATGATTAATATTGCAATAAAACTTGGCAATGTCAGATTTGCACAGTATGAGAAAATGTTTGGATTTGGTGCAAAGACTGGTGTAGACCTTCCTGGTGAAGCTACAGGTATTATGTATGATGAGAATAAGATAACTACAATAGATGCTGCAACTAATTCATTTGGACAGAATGTTAATGTTAATATGGTACAGATGCTGTCAGCGTACAGTTCTCTTATTAATGATGGCAAGTATTATCAGCCACATATTGTTAAGAGAATAGAATCAGCGAATGGAGAAGTTGTTAAAGAAAATTCACCGGTTCTTGTAAGACAGACTGTTACGGCTTCAACATCAAAGTATCTTAGAAAATATCTGGAAAATACAGTAGAATTAGGAACAGCACATAAGGCGTATATAGAGGGGTATTCTATTGCGGGAAAGACTGGTACTGCACAGAAAATCCCAAGAGCTGACCTTAAGTGGGTTATCTCATTTATAGGGCATGCTCCGGCAGATGATCCCAAATTTGCAATATACATTGTTCTAGATGAACCGGATGGAACGACTGGTACATCGGGAAGTACATCAGATGCACTTATACTTGCAAAAGACATTATGACGGAGCTGCTGCCTTATATGAATGTGTATAAGGATACAGACGAGCCATATGTTGATCCGGGAAATACACCAGAGGAATCAGGCGTTTCAGATGTCCCTGTTTCGGAACCGGCTGCAACAGGCAGTAACTAAAATTATGTAATAATAAGTAGAATAACCCTGCTTTACTTCTCATAAAATGTAGAAGACTAAAGCGGGGTTATTTGTCAATGAAGGATAATGACACATTTGGATGGCTTAGCACCAGTCATAGAAAAAAACTTGTGTTAATGATAGCTGCAATCCTTATGGTTTGTATTCTTGAATGCGTAAGGCTTGGCGTTATTATGACGGTAAAGTCAGAATATTATATGCAGAAGGCCGATGAGCTTCATCAGAGGGAGAGGAGAATTAAGGCAAAGAGAGGAAGGATTCTTGACAGAAATGGCGAAATACTTGCAGCTAATGAAGTGGTATGTACAGTTTCTGTAATACATAGTCAGATAGAGGACGAAGATAAGGTTATAAAAGTGCTTGCAGGTGAACTTAATATGGATGTGGAGGAAGTGACTAAGAAAGTAAAGAAAGTATCCTCTATGGAATATATTAAGACAAATGTGGCAAAGGATATCGGAGATGCAATAAGGGAATACGATCTGCCTGGTGTCAAGATTGACGAGGATTATAAGCGGGTATATCCGTATAATGAACTGGCTTCAAAAGTGCTTGGCTTTACTGGTGCTGATAATCAGGGAATACTTGGACTGGAAGCTAAATATGACACATATCTGTCAGGTACTAACGGTCAGATTCTTACACTGTCTGATGCAGGGGGGATTGAGATAAAGGGCAGCCGGGAAGATCGTATTCTTCCGGTTGACGGACAGGATCTGTATACAACGCTTGATGTTAATATACAGAAATATGCAACACAGCTTGCGTGGGAGACAATGGTCAAGAAAGAGGCAAAACAGGTAAGCATAATTGTAATGCGTCCGGATAATGGCGAGATACTTGCTATGGCAAATGTTCCTGAATATAACCTTAATTCTCCGTATGAGCTTAATTATGAACCGGACGAAGAAGATGCACAAAAGGATAAGATGGATCTTCTTAATAATATGTGGCGGAATTTCTGCATAAATGATACATACGAGCCAGGCTCAATATTTAAGACGGTTACTGCAACAGCAGCACTTGAGACAGGCGTGGTGGGTTTAAATGATTCTTTCACATGTTCAGGTGCAACGGTTGTTTCTGACAGAAGAATAAGATGTCACAAAACAACAGGACATGGAACACAGGATTTTACACATACAGTGTATAATTCGTGCAATCCGGCATTTGTTGAATGGGGCAGAAGAGTCGGTACTGATAATATGTATCTGTACATGGGTAAGCTTGGACTTCTTGCAAAGACAGGAATAGATCTGTCAGGAGAGGCAGGAACGATTATTCATAAGCAGGAAAATGTAGGTGCGGTTGAGCTTGCCACAATGTCATTCGGACAGTCTTTCCAGATAACACCCGTTCAGATGTTAAGGGCTGTTTCGGCGATTGTAAATGGTGGAAGACTTGTTACACCACATTTTGGCTTATACACAGGTTCATCAGATGGTTCAGTGGTAAATGAATTTGCATATTCAACACAGGATGAGGCAATATCATCCCAAACGAGCGAAACGATGAAAAAGATTCTTGAGGGTGTAGTGTCAGAAGGCGGAGGAACGAAAGCATATATTGACGGTTATTCAATAGGAGGAAAAACGGCAACATCACAGAAGCTGCCAAGAGGTTCAGGAAAATATATTTCATCATTCATAGGTTTTGCTCCGGCTGATAATCCACAGGTTATAGCGATGTGCTTAATTGATGAACCGACAGGTGTATATTATGGTGGAACAATTGCTGCTCCTGTTGTTAAGACACTGTATGAAAATATATTGCCGTATATTGGTATAGAAAGGTCAGTTCAACTTGAAAAAAACGATGATTGATAGTAATATATTTTTGTATACATTTTGTATGAAAGGAAGTAAACGACGATGGATTTAAAGAATAAGACGGTAATGGTCGTGGGAACAGGTATAAGCGGTATTGGAGCCGTAGACCTTTTGAATAAAGTTGGTGCTGACTGCATACTGTATGATGGCAATGAAAAACTTGACAGACAGAAGGTGCAGGAGAAGTTAGGTGATAACAAGGCAGAGATTATCATCGGGGCATTTGATGAGGCACTTCTTTCGAAGATTGATCTGCTTGTAATAAGTCCGGGGGTTCCTATTGACAGTCCGATAGTGCTTACATTTAAGAATGCCGGTATCCCTGTATGGGGCGAGATTGAGCTTGCATATAATTATGATAAGGGTAAGGTTATTGCAATTACAGGAACTAACGGAAAGACAACAACTACAGCGCTTGTTGGACAGATAATTGCTGCATATAATGAGAAAACATTTGTTGTTGGTAATATAGGCAATTCATATACAGGTGAAGTGTTAAAGACAAGTGAGGATTCATATACAGTTGCTGAGATAAGCAGCTTCCAGTTAGAGACAGTACATGAATTCCATCCGATTGTATCTGCAATTCTTAATATTACACCTGACCATCTTAACAGACACCATACAATGGAATGTTATGCATGGACCAAGGAAAGAATAAGTGAGAACCAGACTAAGGCAGATACATGTGTGCTTAATCTTGAGGATAAGTATCTTACAGACTTTGCACCTGAGTGTAAGGCTGATGTCGTGTGGTTTTCAAGTGAAAGAAAGCCATCAGTCGGAGCATATGTAGATGGTGAGATGATTAAGTATACAGATGGAACTAATGATTATGACATGTTGAATGTTCATGACATGAATCTTTTAGGAAAGCATAACTATGAAAATGTATGTGCAGCAATTGCAATGACTAAGGCTGCCGGAATTCCTGATGATATTATAATAGAACAGGTTAAGAAATTTAAGGCTGTTGAACACAGAATTGAATATGTTGCAACTAAGAATGGTGTTGATTACTATAATGATTCCAAGGGAACTAACCCAGAGGCAGCAGTTAAGGCTATTGAAGCTATGGTTAAACCTACAATTCTTATCGGCGGAGGTTATGATAAAGGCTCAGAATTCGACCTTTATGTAAAGGCATTTAAGGATAAGGTTAAGCTTCTTGTGCTTATAGGACAGACAAGTGCCAAGATTGCTGATACATGTAAGAAATATGGCTTTGATAATATCGAATATGCTGATTCAATGGAACAGGTAGTAGATATATGTGCTAAAAATGCGGTGAGTGGAGATGCGGTTCTTTTATCTCCTGCATGTGCAAGCTGGGGAATGTTCGATAACTACGAACAGAGAGGAAGAATATTCAAGGATCTTGTCAATAATCTGTAAAAAGGCGGTGCTTTATGCCGGGGAATAATAGAAATAGAAGAAATAACAGAAACAGAAAAAAGAGAAAACAATATGGATTTTACTTTGATTACACTCTTCTTTTTGTGCTTGTATTCATAGTTGGCTTTGGACTTACAATGATTTACAGCACAAGCTCATATACAGCGCAGATTGAAGAGGGTGATCCGGAATTTTATTTCAGAAAACAGCTTATATTTACTATAATAGGCTTTGCTTTAATGATAGTTGAAACTAAGATTTTAGATTATCATTATCTTAAGAAGCTTGCAGTTGTAATATATATAGGCGGACTTCTTTGCATGTTCCTTTTAAAGACTCCTCTTGGAATTACAAGAAATGGAGCTACCAGATGGATAAAGATTCCGGGTTTGGGACAATTCCAGCCTGCGGAGCTTGTAAAGATTGGAACGATTGCCATGACTGCACTTCTTATAGTGAAAGCAGGGCAGAACATAAAGAAATTCAAGACTGTTATAGTGATATGTATAATAGCCGGTTTTGCACCGGCACTGCTTGTTTATGTGCTGTCTTCTAATATGAGTAGCGCACTTATTGTAGCACTTATCTCAGTTGTTATGACATTTGTGGCATATCCGGGATATAAAATATATGTTGCACTGACGGGGCTGGCAGCGGTGGCTTTTGGTGCATTTTACTCATGGATAAAGAAGATGGCAGTGTCGGGAAATATGACTGGAAAATTCAGATTAAACCGTATACTTGTATGGCTTAATCCTGAGAAATATATTGATGACAAGGGATACCAGACAGTTCAGGCGTTATATGCCATAGGCTCAGGAGGTCTTTTTGGCAAAGGTCTTGGCAAGAGTCTTCAGAAGCTTGGATATATCCCGGAATCACAGAATGATATGATATTCTCTGTTATATGTGAGGAGCTGGGACTTTTTGGAGCATTCTGCCTGATTGCCCTGTTTATTGTAATGTTATGGAGAATTAACCATATAGCACAGAATGCACCTGATTTGTTTGGTTCAATGCTTGCAACAGGAGTATTTGCACATATTGCCATACAGGTAATTCTTAATATAGCAGTTGTAACTAATACAATACCTAATACGGGAGTATCACTTCCATTCATAAGTTATGGAGGTACGGCGGCAGTATTTTTGCTGCTTGAACTTGGGGTTGTATTTAATATAAGCAGTCAGATTAAGTTGGAAAGATAATGGGTAGTAGGAATAGTAACAGTGTAAACCAGAAAAAAAGACGGGGCAGAAAAAGAAAGAAAGCCCTTATTATATTTGCAGTTATTGCAACTGTTGCCGGAATGCTTTTTGGTGTTACATATAAGGTGTTTGAGGCTGATACAATAGAATTTGTGGGTTCAACTCATTATTCGGATGAAGAACTTAAAAAATATATATTTGGTGGTGATTATGTTAATCTGCTATATTTCAGGATTTTTGGACAAAAAGACACCAAAATACCATTTATCCAGAAATATGATGTTGAGACGGACTGGCCGGACAGGCTTTATGTAACAGTATATGAAAAGGCAATAGTAGGTTATGTCAGGTACATGGGTTGTAATATGTATTTTGATAAAGATGGAATTGTAGTAGAAAGCTCAACGGATTTATATGAAAATGTTCCGCAGATTGACGGACTTAAGTTTGATTCAATAGTAATCAATACGAAGCTTGATGTGGGAAATGCAGATATATACAATACAATTCTTGATCTTATACAGAGCTTTGATAAGTATGATATTGATGTGGACAAAGTGTATTTTGATGCCTCTTATAATATTACGCTTTATATGGGCGATGTTAAGGTAAGCCTTGGAAGCAGCAAGGATTTTACAGACAGGCTTTTTGAATTAAAGCAGTTATCATCCAGATTCGGAACACTTAAAGGAACACTGTATCTTGATGATTATAATGGCGATGAAAGTTCTATAATTTTTAAACGTGAAAAGTAAAAAAACGGTTGATATTTTAGACGAAAAATTATAATATATTATGTAGTGCAATTTTTAGATATTAAAGGAGGCAGCAACCTTGTTAGAGATAATGACTAATGACCAGGAGTCATCAGCAAAGATTATAGTTGTTGGTGTAGGTGGAGCGGGAAATAACGCGGTTAACAGAATGATAGATGAGAATATCGGAGGAGTTGAATTTATTGGTATTAATACTGATAGTCAGGCACTCACTTTATGTAAGGCTCCAACTGCTATCCAGATAGGTGAGAAGCTCACTAAGGGACTTGGAGCAGGCGCACAGCCTGAGATTGGTGAGAAGGCAGCAGAGGAGAATGTTGAAGAACTTACACAGGCAATTAAAGGTGCTGATATGGTATTCGTTACATGTGGTATGGGTGGCGGAACTGGTACAGGTGCAGCTCCTGTAGTAGCTAAGATTTCTAAGGATATGGGAATTCTTACAGTAGGTGTTGTTACTAAGCCTTTCAAGTTTGAAGCAAGAACAAGAATGGCTAATGCTGAATCAGGAATTGAGAAGCTTAAGGAGAACGTAGATACACTTATTGTTATTCCTAATGACAAGCTTTTAGAGATAGTAGACAGAAGAACAACTATGCCAGAGGCATTAAAGAAGGCTGATGAAGTGTTACAGCAGGCTGTTCAGGGAATTACAGACCTTATCAATGTACCAGGTCTTATTAACCTTGACTTTGCTGATGTTAAGACTGTTATGGTGGACAAGGGTGTTGCACATATCGGTATCGGTACAGCTACAGGCGATGACAAGGCTATCGAAGCAGTTAAGCAGGCTGTTACAAGCCCACTTCTTGAGACAACTATTGAGGGTGCATCTCATGTTATCATCAATATCTCAGGTGATATCAGTCTTATCGAAGCTAATGAAGCTGCAAGCTACGTTCAGGAACTTGCAGGAGATAATGCTAACATTATCTTTGGTGCTATGTATGATGAGAGCGTTACAGATCAGGCTACAATTACTGTTATTGCAACAGGTCTTGAGGACGGTAACGTTAATAAGGCTATGGCAGGATTTGCAGGTATGGCACAGGCAACAAGACCAACTGTTAATGTTAAGCCACAGTATACATATTCACAGCCAGCAGCAAGAACATCTTCGGTATCAAATGATGCTCCGCTTCCAGGACTTAAGCAGCCATCACCTGTTACACCACAGGTTAAGGACAGAGGAATCACAATTCCAACATTCTTACAGAAGAATAAGAAGTAATAATTTAATATAAGTATATTTAACACCGTCAGTTTGCTGGCGGTGTTTTTTTGTGCCCACTCTGTTGTTTTGACAAATTTTGCATGATATGTCGTATATAATTCCACTTGTAACAAAGAAACGGATTCAAAACAAGGAGGTGATGTACGAAACGGTTATATATGCAGATGTTCTGTTTGGAATAAACCTTGTGGCAAACCTGTGCGTGCTGCTTATAACAGACTGGATATTTAAATTTTCTGCCAGAATATCCAGAATGATTATTTCTGCCACTTTAGGAGCTGTATGGGCTGTCATATGTGTGTGTATTCCACTAAGATTTGCACTGCTTGAAAAGTTTATTACATATGTTCCGGTAACATTAATCATGGCTATGATAATGCTTTCCGGTACTAAAGACTTTAAGCAGAAAACATCAAAACAATTAAAGCTTTATATGAGGAATCTGTTGAAAGCAGGTGCAGGAATGATTCTTATTGCACTTTTTGCAGGTGGGATAATGCATTGGTTAAAGTACACATTTGCAGGGTATTTTATTGGAAATGTAATTCTGTCTGACAGTGAGCTTGTAATCTTTCTTACTGTGACGGTTATAGTTGTTGTCATTGTGCTTAAGACACTTAAAACTATCAGGATAACAGATGGTTTGAAAAGACACATTGTGATTGGCGTAGCAGAACGGGAATTTGAAATGGACGCAATAATTGATACAGGCAACAGCCTTATTGATTATGTTGGGAAAAGACCTGTTACAGTGGTTGAAAGAACGTATTTCAACGATATTCTCAGTGACATAGATAACTTACAAAAGCTTGGATATCATCTGATTCCATATAACAGTGTGGGAAATTCAGGTGGGATGATGGAAATCATAACAGCAGATTATATACATATATACGAGGGAGAAAATGTTGTGAAAAGGGAGCATGCGGCTATAGGTATGTCTCTTAGGCAGATTAATAAGAATGGGGATTATCATGCCCTTTTGGGGAAGGACATGATTATGTAGAAGAATCGGAAGTTTGAAGAAAATAAAAGGATGGATAGAAATATGGTAGTAAAGGTTGCGATGGCGGATCATTTTCAGTTTAAGGTAATGCCTTCTATAAAGAATTTTTGTTTATTAAAGCAGGGTGACGTACATTATATAGGTGGGACAGATATATTGCCGGCACCACTTGGGGCAAGTGAGGAACAGAACGCAATAGAAGCACTGGGGACAGCTTCTGATGCTGAAGCAAAGCACACCCTGATAGAACATAATTTAAGGCTTGTTGTTTATATTGCGAAGAAATTTGACAATACAGGGGTTGGCGTAGAGGATTTGATATCAATTGGAACAATAGGGCTTATCAAAGCAATTAATTCATATGATAAGGATAAAAATATCAAGCTTGCAACATATGCATCAAGGTGTATAGAAAACGAAATTCTTATGTATCTTAGAAGAAACAGTAAGATAAAAGCAGAAGTGTCAATTGATGAACCGCTTAATGTTGACTGGGATGGTAATGAACTTCTGTTGTCAGACATTATTGGAACGGATGAGGATATTATATATAGGGATATTGAAACAGAGGTTGAGTGCAAAATGCTTAAAAAGGCTATAAACCAGCTTCCGGAGCGTGAAAGAATAATAGTTGATTTGAGATTTGGTTTGAGTTCAGAGGATGGAGAAGAAAAGACACAGAAAGAGGTTGCTGATATGTTAGGAATTTCACAATCATATATTTCAAGGCTTGAAAAGAAAATAATGCGTCAGTTAAGAAAAGAAATGGTTAAAAGTTGTTGACATTTACCCCTTCCTTATGGACAATAGTACAAGAAATATTAATGGGGTACTATAATGAAACATCGTAAAACATTTAGAATAGATAAATTATTCGGACTGGCTACACTTGTCTGCTTGCTGGTTATCACTTTAATGGTGTATAATGATTTTTTTAAGGATACTGTAAGTGAGGAAAACGTTATTGGCAAAGAAACCGAGAGCGAAACCAGAACAAGCGGATATCTTAATGATAATAAGAATGTTGAATCTAAAGGGGCGTCTTCAAAGGCTGTAGTTTGTCTTGATCCATCAAAAGGTGGAAAGGATACTGGAGTGTCGTCATCAGGCAGGAAGGAAAAGGATATAAATCTTGAAATGGCTCTTGATATTAAGTCAAAGCTTGAATCCGATGGGATAGAGGTTGTCATGACAAGAACATCAGATAGGGATGTTACAGACGAAGAACGTGCAAAGATATGTAATTCGTCAAAAGTATATATATGTGTGTCACTTAGAATGAATTCATATAATGCAGATACATCAGTTTCCGGTGCGGAGAGTTATATTCACACGACAAAGCCTGTTGAGGCAGCAGAGCTTTCAAGGATTATTCTTAAGAGCATGGAAAAAAGTACTGGAATTAAGAATCGTGGAGTGAAAACCGGTACAGTTGGAGATGCAAAGGATAATTATTATATTAACGCTCATAGCAAATGTACAAGTACAGTAATAGACATGGGTTTTATAACTAATGTATCAGATTTAAAGAAAGTAACAATTGATAAAACTAAGACAGCACAAGCCATAGCAGATGGCATAAAAGATTATTTAAAACAAGCGGGGTTATATTAATGGCAGGAATTAATCAGAAGAACATAAGAAATTTTTGTATTATTGCACATATTGATCATGGTAAGTCAACACTGGCTGACAGAATAATTGAAAAAACCGGACTTCTCACATCAAGAGAGATGCAGGAGCAGATTCTTGATAACATGGATCTTGAGAGAGAAAGAGGAATTACAATTAAAGCACAGACAGTAAGAACTGTATATAAGGCATCAGATGGACAGGAATATATATTCAATCTTATTGATACTCCGGGACATGTCGACTTTAATTATGAGGTATCAAGAGCACTTGCAGCCTGTGATGGTGCTATACTTGTAGTAGATGCGGCACAGGGAATTGAAGCACAGACACTTGCTAATGTATATCTTGCATTAGACCATGATCTTGATGTATTTCCTGTAATTAATAAGATTGACCTTCCAAGTGCAGAACCCGAAAGAGTTATTGAAGAGATTGAGGATGTTATAGGAATAGAGGCACAGGATGCACCGCTTATATCAGCCAAGAACGGAATTAATATTGAAGAGGTTCTTGAACAGATTGTAACTAAGATTCCGGCACCATCAGGAGATGCTTCCGCACCACTTTCAGCGCTTATATTTGATTCGTTATATGATGCATATAAGGGTGTTATCATATTTGTAAGAATTAAAGAAGGTACTGTCAAGAAGGGTACTAAGATAAGAATGATGGCAACCGGAGCTGTAGAAGAGGTCGTTGAGGTTGGATATTTCGGTGCAGGCCGTTTTATTCCATGCGATGAGCTTACAGCAGGAATGGTTGGCTATATTACAGCAAGTATCAAGAATGTAAGAGATACAAGAGTTGGTGATACAGTTACTGATAATGACAGACCATGTGAGCAGCCGCTTCCTGGTTACAAGAAGGTTAATCCTATGGTTTACTGCGGATTATATCCGGCAGATGGCGCCAAGTATCAGGATTTACGAGATGCACTTGAAAAGCTGCAGCTTAATGACGCAGCCCTGCAGTTTGAGCCGGAGACATCTATTGCACTTGGATTTGGCTTCAGATGTGGATTCTTAGGACTTCTTCATTTAGAGATTATACAGGAACGACTTGAGAGAGAATATAATCTTGACCTTGTAACAACCGCACCGGGCGTTATATATAAGGTTCACAAGACGAACGGAGATGTAATTGACCTTACTAATCCGTCTAATATGCCGGACCCTTCTGAGATTGATTATATGGAAGAGCCTATGGTAAGTGCTGAGATTATGGTTACAACAGAATTCGTCGGACCTATTATGAAGCTTTGTCAGGAAAGACGAGGCATATATAATGGAATGGAATATATTGAGCAGACAAGGGCACTGCTTAAGTATGACCTTCCTCTTAATGAGATTATATATGATTTCTTTGATGCACTTAAATCACGCTCAAGAGGTTATGCATCATTTGATTATGAGATGAAGGGGTATGAGCGTTCTAAGCTTGTCAAGCTTGATATTCTTATTAACAAAGAAGAAGTTGATGCACTTTCATTCATTGTATTTGCCGGCAATGCTGAGGAGAGAGGCCGTAAAATGTGTGAGAAGCTCAAGGAAGAGATTCCAAGACAGCAGTTTGAGATTCCTATTCAGGCAGCTATCGGAAGCAAGGTAATTGCAAGAGAAACTGTCAAGGCACTCAGAAAAGATGTACTTGCAAAATGTTACGGTGGTGATATCTCAAGAAAGAAGAAACTTCTTGAGAAGCAGAAGGAAGGAAAGAAGCGTATGCGCCAGATTGGTAATGTAGAGATTCCACAGAAGGCGTTTATGAGCGTATTAAAGTTAGATGATGAATAAAACATATGAAAAAGGGATATATATACATATCCCTTTTTGTGTACACAAATGTATATATTGTGATTTCCTGTCTGCTCCGGCTGGTGATGCTGTAAAATATGCTTACACTAAGGCACTTATTAATGAAATCAGAAATACAGCAGATGGGCAGGTAAAAGATAAGATAACATCCATATTCTTTGGCGGAGGTACTCCGTCAGTACTGCCTGATGGCTGTATAGCTGACATATTAGCTGCTGTCAGGGATTGTTTTGATGTTTTGGATGATGCTGAGATAACAATGGAATGTAATCCGGGAACAGTTAATGAAAGCAGGCTTTCAGAATACAGAGCCGCAGGAGTGAACAGGTTAAGCTTTGGCTTACAGTCTGCTGATAATAATGAATTAAAAATGCTTGGGCGAATACACACATTTGAACAGTTTGAGGAAAGCTTCAGACTGGCAAGGGCTGCAGGCTTTAATAATATTAATGTTGACCTTATGTCGGCTATTCCGGGGCAGACTGAAGCAACTCTTGAAAATACATTTGACAAGGTGACGGCATTACAGCCGGAGCATATATCGGCGTATAGCCTTATTCTTGAGGAAGGCACTTATCTGGCTGATAATATTGATAAGTTTCCGCCGGTTCCTGATGAGGAAGAGGACAGGTGCATGTACCATATAACGAAGCAGATTCTTGGAAATGCAGGGTATGAAAGATACGAAATATCCAATTATAGCAGACCGGGCTTTGAATGCAGGCATAATCTTCTGTATTGGAACAGAGGAGAGTATTATGGCTTTGGGTGTTCGGCAGCAGGATTTACAGAGAATGTGCGGTATTCCGACATAAGAGATGTCAAGAAGTATATAGAGCTTAACGGTGATATAGGAAAACTTCATGAAAATATTGAAATACTGACTAAAGAAGATGCAATGGAAGAATTCATGTTTCTTGGACTAAGAAAGGTTGCAGGAGTTGATGTGAAGGATTTTCAGAACAGATTTGGGGTTTCAATTAATGATGTTTATGCTAAAGAGACAGAACAGAATATTAATAAAGGTCTTCTTGTAAAGCAGGCAGATATGTTAAGGCTTACTGAATATGGCATGGATATATGTAATACAGTGATGAGTGATTTTATATTAACTGATGGAGATTAAGAAAAGCAGGTGGCAGTCTGATTGTGAAGATTGTCACCTGTTTTAGCATGTATATCAGAAATTCTTGATAAGTTTTATGTACTTCTTAGGAGTCATTCCCATAAATGTCCTGAATTCTCTTTGGAAATGTGCCTGATCCGAATAACCTGCACCTTCAATAAAGAAGCTGTTATCACGTTCTGGGTCAGCAATTATGGCTGCAAGGACATTCTGGAATCTGTACATTTTGATAAAATCCTTCGCACCAATACCATAGACTTCGTTGTAAAGCCTTGATATATGTCTTACAGAATATTCTGATTCTGCTGATAATTCTGCAACAGTACTGGTACCTGAATATATAAGTCTGTTAAGTTTCTCAATATTTTCAGAAACAGGGCAGAAGGTCTTGCAATCTGTAACAAATGCTTTAAAAAGTGTAATTCTGTCTTTAAAGGATGAAGAATTGTGAAAATCCTTTATTAGCTGCATCTCATACGATTGAGGGGCTGGCTCATAACGGAATATATTGTCTGTAATGTTGACGGGATAAGTCTTAATATCACAGCCTTTATTAAAGTAGCAGCCAGTGTTGTCGAATCTTATCCCGAAATAATGGTCAAATTCTTTAAGAGAAAGTGTTGTAAATATGTTCTGACATCCGATACATATGAATTCAGATATGTCATTATTATCGTTGTAACATATTATCCATTCTGTAGTGGATGATGGAATAAATGAGATGTTAAGGATGGTATTAGTTTTATCTGCTTCGTAAAAATGCATATGCTTAACTGCTTTTGTGTCTGTAAGAACATTTTTATGCATGTCAATTCCAAATGGCTGTATCATATGTTTCATAAATTGTCTCCTCTAAAAGTTTATTTATTAAAATATTATTAAGAAAAAATTAAAAAGTCAATAAAAATGTCCGATTTTTTCAATAATTATTGAAAATGGCGAGTATAATTAACAGCATGAATTGAACAGTGATGTACACAAAGGCGTGTAAGCAGTTTGGGAAAACTGCCTGCACGCCTTTTTTGCACTCTGTTTAATCAGGTACAGAACCTGATCAACTCTGTTACCGGCAATTAAATTAAAAAGAATTTCTGATTAGGGAGGAAATGGTTATGCAAGAGATTTTATCAGCGGTAGATGCCGAATTATTCGGTGTGTGGTTCCTTATAGGTGCAGCTCTTGTTTTCTGGATGCAGGCAGGTTTTGCAATGGTAGAAACAGGATTCACAAGAGCAAAGAATTCAGGTAACATTATTATGAAGAATCTGATGGACTTCTGTATTGGTACAGTAATGTTCGTTCTTATTGGATTCAGTTTCTTATTAGGTGAGGATTTACTTGGTTTTATTGGAAAGCCTGGTTTTGATATCTTCACAGCTTACAAAGATTTTAATTTTTCTAGTTTCGTATTTAACTTAGTATTCTGTGCTACAACAGCTACTATTGTTTCAGGTGCCATGGCTGAGAGAACAAAGTTCTTATCATATTGTGTATACTCAGCAGTTATCTCAGCACTTATCTATCCAATAGAAGCTCACTGGATCTGGGGCGGCGGCTGGCTTGCACAGTTAGGCTTCCATGATTTTGCAGGTTCTTGTTGTATTCACATGGTTGGTGGTATTTCAGCTCTTATTGGAGCTAAGATTCTTGGACCTCGTATTGGTAAGTTTGAAAAGGATGCTAATGGTAAGGTTATAAAGGTAAATGCTTTCCCAGGACACAATATTCCACTTGGTGCACTTGGCGTATTTATTCTGTGGTTTGGCTGGTATGGATTTAACGGTGCAGCAGCAACAACAATTGAAGATTTAGGCTCTATTTTCCTTACAACAACAGTTGCTCCTGCAGTAGCTACAGTAACATGTATGATATTCACATGGATAAGATATGGTAAGCCTGATGTTTCAATGTGTTTAAATGCTTCACTTGCAGGTCTTGTTGGTATAACAGCTCCTTGTGATGTAACAGATGCATTTGGTGCAACAATGATAGGTATTGTTTCTGGCCTTTTAGTAGTATTCGGCGTATGGCTTCTTGACTACAAGCTTCATGTTGATGATCCTGTAGGTGCTGTAGCAGTACATATGATGAATGGTATCTGGGGTACAATTGCTGTTGGCCTTTTTGCGACAAGCTCAGCTCCAGGATATGCAATTGCTTTAGAAGGTGGTTCAATTAAGGGCGAAGGTCTTTTCTATGGCGGTGGATTCACACAGCTTGGACTTCAGTTATTAGGATTTGTATCAGTTGCAGCATGGGCAGCTGTATGCATGGTGATTGTGTTCACAGTAATTAAGGCTACAATCGGACTCAGAGCTTCTAAGGAAGAAGAAATCAGAGGCCTTGATATTATGGAGCATGGTCTTTCAAGTGCTTATGCAGGATTCGAATTTGGTGGTATGGACTTTGTTGACGGTGATGCTGATGTAATCGGTTCAGAATCAATGGAAGCTTCTGTACCTGCTCTTGTTAAGACATCTGATGCAGGTGATGGCAAGAAGATTACCAAGGTTGAGATTCTTATGAAGCAGGAGAGATTCGAGAGATTCAAGAAGGCCATGAACGATATCGGAGTTACAGGTATGACAGTTACACAGGTTCTTGGATGTGGTACACAGAAGGGTGCTCCTGAATATTACAGAGGTGTTCCAATGGATATCCAGCTTCTTCCTAAGACACAGGTTGAGATGGTAATATCTTCAGTTCCTGTAATGGATGTTATCAATGCTACAAGAAAGGCTCTCTATACAGGTCATATCGGTGATGGTAAGATTTTTGTATATGATGTTGAGGATGTAGTAAAGGTAAGAACCGGAGAATCAGGTTATGATGCACTTCAGGGTGAAGACGATTAATATAATGATTTATTAATAAAATGTAGTAATAATAAGAATATGTAAATCGTGTAATTGGACTTTTCCGATGCTTGGACATTGGAAAAGTCCAGTTTTTAATGGCATTGTATTGATTTTAATAATGAAATAAGCATGAAATCTCACATTTATGCCTTTACTTTTGGAGATAAAGATAATAAAATATTAAGTAATATGTAGGGACGTATAATGTATATCTGGTTATTTATAGCTGGTACATTTATGCCGCCTAAATTTTCTTAAGGAGGAAATATTTATAATGGCAAGACAGAAACATTCTATGGATGGTAATACAGCCGCTGCACATGTAGCTTATGCATATACAGAAGTTGCTGGTATCTATCCAATCACACCATCAAGCCCGATGGCAGATTATGTTGACCAGTGGTCAGCAGCCGGAAGAAAGAACATTTTCGGCAGTACTGTTAAGGTAGTTGAGATGGAATCAGAGGCTGGTGCTGCAGGTACAGTTCATGGTTCTTTAGGTGTAGGTGCATTAACAACAACATTTACAGCTTCACAGGGTCTTTTACTTATGATTCCTAATATGTATAAGATAGCTGGTGAGCAGCTCCCATGCGTATTCGACGTATCTGCCCGTACAGTATCATCACATGCATTGAACATCTTTGGTGATCATTCAGATGTATATGCATGTCGTCAGACAGGTTTTGCAATGCTTTGTGAAACTAACCCACAGGAGGTTATGGATCTTTCACCAGTAGCTCACTGTGCAGCACTTGAAGGAAAGACACCTTTCCTTAACTTCTTTGATGGTTTCCGTACATCACACGAGATTCAGAAGATTGAAGAGTGGGATTACGAAGATCTTAAGGATATGTGCCCAATGGATGCAGTTGAAGAATTCAGAGCACACGCTCTTAATCCTAATCATCCATCAGCTCGTGGTTCACATGAGAATGGTGATATCTTCTTCCAGCACAGAGAGGCTTGTAACTCAGTTTATGATGCTCTTCCAGCAGTAGTTGAGAAGTACATGAACAAGGTTAACGAGAAGCTCGGTACTAATTATGGATTATTTAACTACTATGGTGCACCAGATGCAGAGCGAGTAATCATCGCTATGGGTTCTGTTAACGACGTAGTAGAAGAAGTTATTGATTACCTTACAGCTAAGGGTGAAAAGGTTGGTCTTGTTAAGGTAAGACTTTACAGACCATGGTCATCAGAAGCTATCTTAAAGGTTATTCCTAAGACAGCTAAGAAGATTGCTGTACTTGACAGAACAAAGGAGCCAGGTTCTCTTGGTGAGCCTCTTTTCCTTGATGTTGCTACAACACTTCGTGAAGCAGGACTTAACGACATCACATTAGTTGGTGGCAGATATGGTCTTGGTTCTAAGGATACACCACCTTCATCTATCTTCGCTGTATATAAGGAATTAGAGAAGGATGCTCCTAAGGGCAGATTCACAATCGGTATCGTTGATGATGTTACTAACCTTTCACTTCCAGAAGTTAAGCCAGCTCCAATTACTTCAGCTGCTGGTACTAAGGAATGTAAGTTCTGGGGTCTCGGTGGAGATGGTACAGTAGGTGCTAACAAGAACTCTACTAAGATTATCGGTGACCACACAGACAAGTACATCCAGGCATACTTCCAGTATGATTCTAAGAAGACAGGTGGTATCACAATTTCTCACTTAAGATTTGGTGATAACCCAATTAAGAGTCCATATTACATCAATCAGGCTGACTTCGTAGCATGTCATAACCCAGCATATGTTACACAGGGTATGAAGATGGTACAGGATGTTAAGCCAGGCGGAGTATTCATGATTAACTGTCAGTGGACAGATGAAGAATTAGGACATCATCTTAACGCTGAAGCTAAGAAGTACATTTATGATAACAAGATTCAGCTTTACACAATCAATGCCATTGATAAGGCTATCGAAATCGGTATGGGTAAGAGAACTAACACAATCTTACAGTCTGCTTTCTTTAAGTTAGCTGATGTAATGCCTATCGATGATGCTATTAAGTTCATGAAGGAAGCTGCTAAGAAGTCTTACTCTAAGAAGGGTGATGCTGTAGTAGAGATGAACTACAAGGCTATTGATGCCGGTGTAGATGCTATACATAAGGTAGAAGTTCCAGATTCTTGGGCTAATCCAGAAGCTGATGCTCCTAAGGAAGCTAAGACAGGACGTCCAGAAGTTGTTAAGTTAGTTAACGATCTTCTTGAGCCAATCTCTAAGATGGATGGTGACAGCCTTCCAGTTTCAGCATTCAAGGATTGCGCTGATGGTCAGTTCGAAACAGGTGCTTCTGCATACGAGAAGAGAGGAACAGCAGTTATGGTTCCTGAGTGGGATCCAGCAGCCTGCGTTCAGTGTAACAGCTGTGCATTTGTTTGTTCACATGCAACAATCAGACCATTTATTCTTTCAGCTGATGAAGTTACAGCAGCTCCAGCAAACATCAAGCTTGCAGATTCTAAGCATGCTGTAGATACAACTATGAAGTATACAATGTCTGTATCTCCTTTAGATTGTATGGGATGTGGCGAGTGTGTTACTGTATGTCCTAAGGCAGGAGAAGCTATTAAGATGGTTCCACAGGAATCTCAGTCAGCTGAGCAGCCTGTATTTGATTACCTCGTTGCTAACGTTGGTAAGAAAGAAATCAAGCCAGCGCTTGTTGAAACTCCAATCGGTTCTCAGTACAACCAGCCATTACTTGAATTCTCAGGTTCATGTGCAGGATGCGCAGAGACATCATATGCTAGATTAATTACACAGTTATTCGGTGAGCAGATGTACATTTCTAATGCTACAGGTTGTTCTTCTATCTGGGGTAACCCAGCTGCTACTTCACCATATACAGTAAACAAGGATTCTAAGAAGGGTCCAGCTTGGTGTAACTCATTATTCGAGGATAATGCTGAGCATGGTTTAGGTATGTATATTGGTCAGAAGTACATCAGAGAGCAGGCTATCGAGATGATCGAAGAGATGGCTGCATCTGATAAGGCATCTGCTGAGTTCAAGGCAGCAGCAGCTAAGTACATCGAGACTAAGGATGATACTAAGGCTAACACACCAGCTACAGAAGCTCTTGTTGCAGAGTTAGAGAAGGCAGCTGCAGATGGTTGTCCAACAGCTCCACAGGTATTAGCTAAGAAGGATTACCTTGCTAAGAAGTCTGTATGGATCTTCGGTGGTGATGGATGGGCTTACGATATCGGTTACGGCGGATTAGACCACGTACTTGCTTCTGGTGAGAACGTTAACGTTATGGTATTCGATACAGAAATGTATTCTAACACAGGTGGACAGGCTTCTAAGGCTTCTAACATCGGTGAGGTTTGCCAGTTCGCTGCAGCAGGTAAGGAAATCGGAAAGAAGAGCCTTTCTGAAATCGCTATGCAGTATGGTTATGTATATGTAGCTCAGATTGCTCTTGGTGCTAATATGGCTCAGGCTCTTAAGGTAATCAAGGAAGCAGAGGCTTACAACGGACCATCACTTATCATTGGTTACGCTCCTTGCGAACTTCACGGTATTGCTAAGGGTGGTATGAACCACTGCCAGGATGAGATGAAGAAGGCTGTTAAGGCTGGTTACTGGAACCTCTTCTCATTCAACCCAGCACTTAAGGCTGAAGGAAAGAATCCATTCACACTTACATCTAAGGAAGGTGATGGATCATATCAGGAATTCCTTAATAACGAGGCTCGTTATACAAGACTTGTTAAGCCATTCCCAGAAAGAGCTGAGAGACTCTTCGCTAAGTCTGAGGAAGTTGCTAAGGAAAGATATGAGCACCTTCAGAAGTTAGTTGAACTTTACAAGTAATTAATATACAACTTAATAGTTTGTATGTTTCTCAAATGCTCCCGCAGGGTTTGTCCCTGCGGGAGTTTTTTGTGGTGGGGAGAAGATGGGAAAATTGTGGGAAGTAAGGGTGTAAAGTTAAACTTTTTGAGAGAGGGATTCGTATATATATGTAGAAGAAAAGAAAAGCTGTGGCGGATTGGACATTGAAGCAGAGTGAAGGCAGGTTGAAGTCCAAAAGGAACGAGAAAGAGAGGCGGATTGGACGTTGAAGCGGTTGCGAGACAGGTTGAAGTCCAAAAGGAACGAGAAAGAGAGGTAGATTGGACGTTGAAGCGGAGTGAGCCACGGAGGAAGTCCAAAAGGAGTGAGAAATAGTGGCGGATTGGACATTGACGCGGTGGAAGCCACGGAGGAAGTCCAAAAGGAACAAGAAAGAGTAACAGGCTGATCTATGAAACAGAGAGAAGATAGGAGGTATCTTATGAAGAAGAAAATAAGCGGAAAAGCTATAGCAGCGATTATTGCTGCACTGGCAGTTGTGGGGATTGCAGTGTATCTGATAGGCAGTACATCAAAACAGGTAGTTAATATTGATATCAGCGGCTTTAATGAGATGACAATAATGTCTGGTGGTACAGGAAAGACTATAACACCGAATGAGGAACAGAGAATGCAGATAAGCAGCCTGGTAAAGAATATGAATCTTAAGGCAAAGAAATTCCCACAGGCTAATGGTTGGGGATATTGCATTACATATTATAAAGATGGGGTGGCAAATACGATTGTACTTGCTGGAAAAGTTACATGGAATGGAGCAGATTATAAAGTAGATGAAGAATCATATGATAAACTGAAAGAATATATTGATACTTTGTATAAATAACTTGATAATCAAACTAATATGTATTATAATTTGAAAATCAAAATAATTGGAGGCTCAAATTGAATACAAATGTTTTAAATAAGAAAAAATTGATTACAAGTATTATATTTAAGGCAATATCGCTGATTGCTTCAGTGTATGGTCTTGTGTTTACGATTGACAGTATTAAGTCATTTACATTTTTTACAACGCTGTCTAATGTGGCACTTGATATTGTGCTGGCGGTGTTTATTGTGCTTGATGTTATACTGCTTACGAAGGAAAAGGATTATAAGAGCAATGGGCTTTATATTCTTAAATTCCTTATGACACTTTCGATTACACTGACATGTCTGGTGTATATGATTATTCTTGGACCGACTTCAGAGAATGGACTGATTGGTGCATATCTTAATAAATATGCGGGAAGTCTTGGAGTACATTTAATTGGTCCGGTATTTGCAATTGCTGATTTCCTTATGTTTGATAAGGGCTTTGTGGCAAAGAAAATATATGCAATATATGCAGTTATTCCACCACTTTGCTATGTTGCATTCGTATACATACTGGCTGCACTTGGAGTAAGATGGTATGATACAATGACAGCACCTTATAACTTCCTTAATTATGCAGCGCCGACAGGCTGGTTTGGCTGGGATTTAAGCCAGATGGGGTCTGAATCTCTAGGAATTGGAGTTGTGTATATGATTGTGGTTCTGTTGCTTATATTTATTGGAATAGGGCTTTTATATCTTGCGATTAACGGAGCAGGCAGAGATGGTAAGGCACAGAAAGCGGAACTTGTGAGCGAGTAGAGATACTGCAAATGTAACTCTGCAGCTGCAAAGCAAAAGAATGAAGAAACAGAATAGAGACGATTAAAGTTGTCCGGCATGCGATTTAAAATGAATTGCATGCCGGACATTTTATATACTTTTTCATTGTCTTACTTTATGCTATAATATCGGGCAGGAATTGAAGAAGATTAAATATAGAAAACAGGAGAAGATTATGAAAGAGAATCTTAAGAAGCTGGCTAAATACTACAAGCCGTATTTAGGCACATTTATACTTGATATGATACTGGCAATGATGTCAGCAGCGGTGGCACTTGTGATACCACTTGTTGTAAGGTTCATTACATCAAAGGTCGCATATATGAGTGCCAATGAAGCACTTTCAAGAATTATGATTATTGTTGGAGTACTTTTTGTGCTTGTACTGATACAGTGGGGCTGCAACTACTATATATCTAATTATGGACATGTAATGGGTGCAAAGATTGAGTACGATATGAGGGCAGAGATATTCAATCATTATCAGAAGCTCTCATATTCATTCTATGATGACCAGAAGGTTGGACAGTTATTATCAAGAATAACATCAGATTTGTTCGATATTACAGAGCTTTTGCATCATGGACCAGAGAATATAACTATTTCACTGATTAAGATAATTGGTGCATTATGCATATTAAGTTCGATTGACTTAAGACTTACGATTGCCGCATTTGTGCTGATTCCGTTCATGCTTGTATTCGCGTATGTGCTTAACAAGCGCATGAAGAGAGCATTTAAGAGAAACAGGGTAAGAATCGGTGAGATAAATGCACAGATAGAGGACAATTTGTCTGGAATAAGGGTTGTTAAGTCATTTGCAAATGAAGATATTGAATGTGAGAAATTTAAGAAAGGCAATGACTTGTTCCTTGAATCTAAGAGAGACAGCTATCATTATATGGGAATGTACAATGCAGGACTTACTGCATTTACAACAATGATAAATGTAATCGTAATCGCAGCAGGCGGTATTGGAATTGCAAAGGGCTGGGTAAATATTACGGATTTCGTTACATTTTTACTGTATATAAATATTTTTACGGAGCCAGTTAAGGTGCTTATTGATTTCACAGAGCAGTTCCAGAATGGCTATTCGGGTTACGAAAGATTCTTAGAGATTCTTTCAGTAGAGCCGGAAATAGCTGATAAGCCTGACGCAAAGGAGCTTACTGATGTGAAGGGTGCAATAACATTTGAAAATGTGTCATTCAGATATAAGGACGGCGTGGACGAGGTGCTTTCGGGGGTTAATCTGTCAGTAAGACCGGGAGAATATGTTGCACTTGCAGGTCCTTCGGGAGTTGGAAAGACAACACTCTGCTCGCTTATTCCAAGATTTTATGAGGTGACGGGCGGTTCGATTAAGATTGACGGAACAGATATCAAAGATGTTACGCTTAAAAGCCTGCGTGACCATATTGGAGTTGTACAGCAGGATGTGTATCTGTTTATGGGTACAATTAAAGAGAACATAAGATATGGAAAGCCAGATGCTACAGACGAAGAAGTAATTCAAGCGGCAAAGCTTGCAAATGCGCATGATTTTATTATGAGCTTTGAGAACGGATACGACACAGATATCGGACAACGCGGAGTCAAATTGTCAGGAGGTCAGAAGCAGAGACTGTCAATTGCAAGAGTATTCTTAAAGAATCCTCCAATTCTTATATTTGATGAGGCGACATCAGCACTTGATAATGAGAGTGAGCAGATTGTACAGGAATCACTTGAGAAGCTGGCTAAGAACAGAACCACATTTGTAATAGCACACAGACTTACAACTATTGAAAATGCGGAGGAAATCCTGATGCTTACTGACGAGGGCATCAAGGAGAGAGGAACTCACGAGGAGCTTATGAAGCTTGATGGTGAGTATGCAAGAATGGTTAAGATACACAGCAGAACATAACATACCAGTTTACAATGTTTATATGCAATGCTATTATATAGGAAACGTTGGAAGGAAGATGATAATCATGGACAGAACAAGAAGATTAAGAATGAATGCGACATTAAGAGATATGGTAAGAGAGAATCATGTAAGGGTGGACGAGCTTATATACCCTGTATTTGTTACGGAGGAGAACGATGTAATACAGGAAGTACCATCAATGCCGGGAATATGTCAGTATTCGCTTGACCATGTTCTTGAAGAAATCGGACGTGCTGTAGAGGTTGGAATTAAGGGAATTCTGCTTTTTGGAATACCTGTACATAAAGATGAGGTCGGAAGTGAGGCATATGACGAGGAAGGTGTTGTGTGCAGGGCAATCCGCCTTATTAAGGATGCTTATCCAGAGCTTGTTATCATGGCTGATGTGTGCCTGTGTGAGTACACATCACATGGACACTGCGGACTTGTAAAAGATGGCGTTATATTAAATGATGAGACACTGCCGCTTCTTGCAAAGGCGTCAGTTGCTTATGCAAAAGCGGGGGCAGATATAATTGCACCGAGTGACATGATGGATAAGAGAGTTGAGGCAATCAGAAATGCACTTGATGAGGCAGGACTGGTTAATATTCCTATATGTTCATACAGTGCCAAATTTGCATCAGGATATTACGGACCGTTCAGGGATGCCGCACATTCAGCACCGGGATTTGGTGACAGAAAGACATATCAGATGGACCCGGCTAATGGAAAAGAAGCGTTAAGGGAAGTTGAAGAAGACATATTAGAAGGTGCAGACATGATTATTGCAAAACCGGCACTCGGATATATGGACGTTATGAAAGAGATAGCGCTTAACTTCAATATTCCAATTGTCGCTTACAATGTAAGCGGTGAGTACGCGATGGTTAAGGCAGCAGCAATGAATGGCTGGATTGATGAGAAGAAGATTGTAATGGAGAATATGACAGGCTTTAAGAGAGCCGGAGCTAAGATGATAATAACATATCATGCTATAGATGTGGCAAAATGGTTAAAGGAAGAGTAACATTTTTAGCAGTATTAAATTAAGCAGGAGGAGCAGGTTTTATGAATGAAGAGATGTCAAAGGATTTATATGAGAGAGCAGTAAAGCATATGCCGGGTGGTGTAAACAGTCCTGTCAGGGCATACAAGGCAGTTGACAGAGTGCCAAGATTCATAGCTTCTGCCAAGGGAGACAGAATTACTGATGTAGATGGGAATGAAATGATTGACTACATATGTTCATGGGGACCGGGAATATTAGGTCATGCACATGACAGAGTAATTGCAAAGGTTAAGGAAGCTGCGGAAGCAGGCCTTACATATGGTGCACCAACTAAGAGAGAAGTTGAGATGGCAGAGCTTATATATGAGCTTATTCCTACAATGGAGGTGAGTCGTCTTGTAAGTTCAGGAACAGAAGCTGTTATGAGTGCAATCCGTGTGGCAAGAGGCTACACCGGAAGAGACAAGATAATTAAGTTCAGAGGCTGTTATCATGGACATTCTGACGGACTTTTAGTTAAAGCCGGTTCAGCAGCGCTTACAACATCAGTTCCGGACAGTGCAGGAGTTCCTGCTGATTACACTAAGAATACACTTGTAGCAGAGTACAATGACTGCGATTCTGTGAAGGAGCTTTTTGATAATAATAAAGATGAAATAGCCGCGGTAATAGTTGAACCTGTTGCAGCTAACATGGGAGTTGTGCTTCCAAGACATGGATTTCTTGAATTCTTAAGAGACATAACTAAGGAGAATGGAAGCCTTCTTATATTTGATGAGGTAATAACAGGCTTCAGACTTTCAATTGGCGGAGCGCAGGAGTACTTTAACATAAAGCCAGACCTTACAACTCTTGGAAAAATTGTAGGTGGGGGTATGCCAGTCGGCGCATATGGCGGACGAGCTGACATTATGCGTATGGTAAGTCCTGACGGCCCTGTATATCAGGCAGGAACATTGTCAGGCAATCCAATTGCAACAGCAGCAGGCTTAGAGACTTTAAGAATCTTAAGAGATAATAAGGATATATACGACAGACTTGAGACTAAGACAAAGCGTATTGCTGACAGTGTAAGAAAATGTGGAGCCGGAAGGGTATCGGTTAATCAGATTGGTTCACTTATGAGCATATTCTTTACACCAGATGCAGTAGAAGATTATGACAGTGCAGTAAAGTCAGACACTAAGAAGTATGCAGAATACTTTGGACATATGCTTGATAACGGAATATACATTGCACCATCACAGTTTGAGGCAATGTTCGTATCAGATGCACACACTAATGAAGACATCAACCGTACAATAGAGGTTATGGAAGAATTTTTCAGAAAATAATTCGTATAATAAGTGAGAATACAGATGCAGTTAGGATATGTAGGAATTAATTATAAGAATACAGACCTTTCAGTAAGGGATAAAATTACATTCACAGACAGCGGGATAGCAGACTTTATGCAGCAGGCAGAGGAAGCAGGTGTGAACCAGTGCATGTGCCTTTCAACATGCAACAGATGCGAAGTGTTTTATCTGTATGAGGATGAAACATTTGTACAAGTAATGTCCGATTTATTCAATGATTATTTTGGACTTACTGATACTAAATTAGCCGGTGTCAAATGTGGTGAAGAAGCACTGGTATATCTGTTTTGCATAGCCGCCGGACTTGAAAGCATGGTGCTTGGAGAGGATCAGATACTAGGTCAGTTAAAGGATGCGGCAGACCTTTCAAGAACGCTTGGACACAGCGGGAAAGAGCTTAATTATATAGTAAGAGAAGCGGTAAGCTGTGCAAAGCGGATTAAGACAGAGTACAAGGTAAGTGAAAAACCAGTATCTGTATGCTATGTCGGGATTCAGGAGTTAGACAGAGTATGTGGCATATCAGGAAAGCACGCGCTTGTTATAGGAAGCGGCAAAACAGCGGCTCTTGCTATAAGATATCTGGCAGAATATGGCGCTGATGTAACAGTGTGTTCAAGAACTTATCAGCATGCGAAGGCGTTGCTTAAGGAATTTCCAGATATTCAGGTTATTGCATATGATAAGAAAACAGAAGCACTTAAAAACAGTGATATAGTTGTCTCAGCGACTTCATCACCTCATCTGGTTATTAGAGCTTCTGAATTATCAGAGGGTAAAAAGATGACACTTCTTGATCTTGCTGCACCAAGAGATATAGAAAAATCTGCAGGTGACATTTGTGGAGTTACTCTTATTGACCTTGACAGGATAGGTGGGATTGTGAAGTCTAATCAGAATGAGAGGGCACATTTGCTAAAGGAAAGCCAGTGCGTGATTGATGAGTATATAGCGGAAACAAAGAAATGGCTCACATCAAGCAGAATGGATACAACTATCCAGTCACTTGGCAAAAAATGTGATGAGATAGTACAGGACAGCTATGATTATCTTAACCGCAAGATTGACCTTTCAGACCATGACAGGGTAATCTTAAAGAAAATTCTTAAGTCGTCACTACACAGATTGTTAAAAGAACCGATTGAAGAATTGAAAAATGTGGAAGAAAATGAACAGCAGCAGTATAAAGATATGGTTGAGAGACTGTTTGGCTTGTAGGGAGGATTATGCATTACAGAATAGGAACGAGAGGTTCGAAGCTGGCACTTGTCCAGTCGGAATATGTTAAGAGAAGAATGGAAGAGGCGTATCCTGAGGATACATTTGAACTTGTTATAATTAAGACAACAGGCGACAAGGTTACGGATAAGCCGCTTGCTGCGATTGGAACTAAGGGGCTTTTTGTAAAGGAGATTGAGGAAGAGCTTCTTTCAGGCAGCATTGATATGGCGGTTCACAGCATGAAGGATATGCCGGCTGAATGTGAGACTGGACTTACCTTTGCAAAGGCATGGAAACGAGAGGATTGCAGAGATGTACTTATATTAAAGACTGCAGGAAGTTTTTCAGAACTTCCTTCCGGTGCGGTTATAGGCACTGGGAGCCTCAGGCGTGCATGCCAGCTTGCAATGCTGCGTCCTGATATCCAGTTTACTGCTATCAGGGGAAATGTTGATACAAGAATTAACAAACTTATGGACGATTCAAACGGACTTGATGGAATTGTGCTTGCGGCAGCAGGACTTAACAGACTTGGCAGATCATCTGAGATAACAGAGTATCTTGACCCGGAGGTTGTTATTCCGGCACCGGCACAGGGAGTTCTTGCGATTGAGACTGCAGAGGTGAATACAGAACTTCTTGATAAGATAAATGCTTTGTCAGATGATAATTCTGATAGAGAAGCTGTTGCTGAAAGAACATTTTTAAGATTAACAGGCGGCGGCTGTCATGCCCCGGTTGGCGCACATTGTGTGACAAAGGATAACGGTGACCTTCGAATGGTTGTGTTATTTGGTAATGATGATTGCAGCAGGATTCTTAGAATTGAGGTTACAGGAACTGACAGTGAGGCGGTTGGCCACGAAGCAGCCCGTATGCTTGGATTGGAGTAGATTGTGGGTAAATACATATATACATATATTGAAAACGGACAGATGTACGATAAAAGCCCTTCCCTTGCAGAATTACTTGCAAAGGAGGGGCTTTCCTGCGAAAAAATAGTGACTGGCAGGATTGGTTATATTCGTGTGGAGAATCTTTTGGAAAAGATAAAAGATGCACAGTGGCTTGTGTTTACGAGTAAAAATGCTGTGGCTGGGTTTGCTTATAATATGGGGGAGTGTGAACTTTCTGCTGGTGTTAAGATTGCGGTAGTCGGCAAAAAGACACAGGAAGCTTTAAGAACAACATGCGGTCTTGAAGCTGATTTTGTTTCTTTACAAGCTGCGGGCTTGGAGCTTGGAAAGAGTCTGATGAATATTGCAGCCGGGAAGGTTGTATATCTGTGTGCTGAGGTAACAAGCGGTTCACTTGAAGAAGCTATGAAAGATTACGGAGAACTGATTAAGATTCCAGTATATAGGAATGAATATGTTGATACATATGCAGAGTACGAAATGAAAGATTTCATTGATGTTTCTGGAATAGCTGTTACCAGTGGCATCAGCGGTGAGAGAATAAAATGGCTGATTGACAAGCTTGGTGAATCAGGTGAAGTCCCAGTGTATAGCATTGGTCCCGCCTGCAGCAAAAAGCTTGTTGAGGCGGGCGTGAAAGAGAATAGGATAATTGAAGCTTGTGAGCATAGCTATAGCGGGCTGGTGGAAGCGATTAAGAAGTCAGCGGGGAAGCCGGGAGCGTGAATTGGACGTTAGAGCGGAGAGAGGCACGGATGAAATCCAAAACTGGGAAGCCGGAAGTGGGAATTGGACGTTAGAGCAGAGTGAGGCACGGATGAAGTCCAAAACCGGGAGGCCGGGAACATGGATTGGACGTTAGAGCAGAGTGAGACACGGATGAAGTCCAAAACCGGGAAGCCGGAGGAGCAGATTGGATGTTGAAGCAGCGGAAGGCATGTAGGAAGTCCAAAACGAGAAGCTGGAGAGCGGAATACACATGATTTAAAAAAGAAAAATAAAAAAGTACTGTACAAATCAGAATCATTGTCCTATAATAACATATAAACATAGTATGTTTATGTACTGCATATACATAACACCTGATTCATGAATTGATATTAGAAAATGTGGAATAATACCACAAGAAAAGAGGATTGTATGGGAAAGATATATAAATCAGCAGCAGATTTAATAGGTAACACACCACTTGTAGAAGTCGGACATATTGAAGAGAAGTTTGGACTTAAGGCAAGAGTACTTGTTAAGCTTGAATATTTTAATGCAACAGGAAGCGTTAAGGACAGAGTTGCCAAGGCAATGATTGAAGATGCAGAGGAGAAAGGTATTCTTAAGCCCGGTGCAACAATTATTGAGCCCACATCTGGCAATACAGGAATCGGACTTGCTGCTATTGCAACAGCAAAAGGCTACAGAACAATAATAGTTCTTCCAGAGACTATGAGTGTTGAAAGAAGAAATATAATTAAGGCATATGGTGCAGAAATTGTACTTACTCCTGGTTACAAGGGAATGACAGGAGCTATTGCGAAGGCAGAAGAATTAAAGAATGAGATTGAAGGCAGCATGATTGCAGGACAGTTTGTTAATCCTGCTAACCCGGATGCACACAGAAGAACAACTGGTCCAGAGATATGGAATGATACGGATGGAGAAGTTGACGCATTTGTTGCAGGTGTTGGTACAGGCGGAACAATTACAGGTGTTGGTGAATATCTTAAGTCTAAGAATGACAAGATTGAGATAATTGCAGTTGAGCCTGCAACTTCACCGGTACTTTCACAGGGCAAGCCGGGACCACATAAGATTCAGGGAATTGGAGCAGGCTTTGTTCCAGAAATTCTTAATACTAAGATATATGACAGCGTAGTTCCAGTTGATAATGATGACGCATTCGGGTATGCCAGATTGATATCACACACAGAGGGAATTCTGGTTGGAATATCGGCAGGTGCAGCACTTTATGCAGCAATCGAGTGGGCTAAGAAACCAGAGAACGAAGGCAAGACAATTGTTGCACTGCTTCCGGACAGCGGCGACAGATATTACTCAACATCACTTTTTGAGAACTAATAGCAGAATAAATGTGTCAAATGTGGACATTCTATAAGGGCAGGGCGTAAGTCCTGCCCTTTTCGTGCTTTGAAGGGATTTAGCGGCAATATGGGATATCGAAAGGTGTTTTAAAGTGCGGTTGAAAATGTGCAGGTGAAAGGAGTAAGCATGACTGATTTTACAACTAACATAGACATGAATGTCCGCATGATGAATGAAAAGTTAAGAGTGGACAGGAATTTTGACATTCTGCAAAGAGATGTATTAATAGGTGGGAAGAGAACACATTTTTACTTTATAGATGGATTCGTACAGGAAGAAACAATTGAAAAACTGGTGCAGTTTTTTTATTCATTGAAAGAATCGGACATAAAGGATATAGATACATTCTTAGAAGTCGGAATGCCGTATACAGAGATTGAAAAAAACGGACATTACGACGAAGTGGAGAAGGCATTTCTTTCAGGACAGACAGTCATGATAATAGATGGCTTTGATGAATGTATACTTATTGACTGCCGCACTTATCCAATGCGTTCAGTTACAGAGCCTTACAAAGACAAGGTTCTGCGTGGCTCAAGAGACGGATTTGTTGAGACACTTGTGTGCAATGCGGCACTTTTAAGAAGAAGAATAAGGGATAGCCGCTTTTCAATGGAAATGTATACTGTAGGGGAACGCTCCAGGACAGATGTTGCTGTGTGCTATATTAATGATAAGGTTGATAAGAAGTTGCTTGAAAGAATTGAGAATCTGATAAGCAGCATAGAGGTTGAGGCGCTCACTATGAATATAGAGAGCCTTGCTGAATGTATGTTTAAGGGAAAATGGATTAATCCGTTTCCTAAGTATAAATATTCCGAAAGACCCGATACCGCTGCAGCAGCACTTTTTGATGGAAATATAGTTATTATGGTAGATACATCACCTGCAGTAATGATAATTCCAACAAATGTATTTGATATAATAGAAGAAGCAGATGATTTTAATTTTTCGCCAATGATAGGAACTTATATAAGACTGTCGAGGTTCTTCTTTACATTGCTTACGGTTTTTCTTACACCTGTATGGCTTTTGCTTGAGAGCAATCCACAGTGGGTGCCTGAATGGCTGAAATTCATAACGATAAGTGAGGATATAACGGTTCCGGTTATATTGCAGCTTTTTATTCTTGAACTTGCAGTTGACGGGCTTAAGCTGGCGGCGGTCAATACGCCAGGAATGCTGTCGACACCTTTGAGTATTCTTGCTGGTATTGTTGTGGGAGAATACGCTGTGGAGTCCGGGTGGTTTAATTCAGAATCGCTTCTTTATATGGCAGTTGTAACGGTTGGAACTTACTCACAGGCAAGTTTTGAGATGGGATATGCATTAAAATTCATAAGAATAGTCAATCTGATTCTGGTGCAGTTCTTTGGAAGAATCGGACTTCTGGCAGGAGTCATATTTGCAATAGTGCTTGTATGCTTTAACAGGACAATATCAGGAAAAAGCTACATTTATCCTGTGATACCTTTTAACAGCCAGATGTTTAAAAGAAAAATTCTTCGGGTACGACTGCCACACAAAATAAAAAATAACTAGCAATATATGGCGTATTAAGTATTAAAATATGACTTAACACGCCATATATTGCTAATTAATTGCAAATGTGATACAATACAAAAAACATTTGAATAAGATATATAAGATTTATGGATTTGGAGATGTTTAATTATGATTAGTGATTATGAGGAAGTTGTTATCAGGTTTAAGGCATATAGGATAAGTTATCCATTAACACAGAAAGAACTTTCGGATAAATCAGGCGTTTCATTAAGAAGTATTACTCGGTTTGAAAGTGGAGAAGATATAAGTCTTGTTAATTTTATGAAATTAATGAATGCGATGGAGCTTATGAATAATTTCGTGAATGTGATACCAGATATGAACAACCGGCCATCATCTTATTTGAAAAATGTTAAAACAAGGCAGAGAGCATCTGCAAAAAGAAAAGCAGATACTGGATTTAAATGGGGGGAAGATGAATGATAAATACAGCGGAGGTAATGCTTTGGGGCACAAGAATTGGAATAATTCATATGAATGAAGCAAATGGGGTTGTTGCATTTGAATATGATAAAGATTTTTTAAAGAGTAATATTGAGGTATCACCTATACATATGCCATTATCAGAAAGAGTGTATGAATTTCCGGAACTTGCAAGGACAGCATTTCATGGAGCACCTGGATTGGTAGCGGATTCACTTCCAGATAAATTTGGTAATAAAATTATAGACAGATGGCTGGCTGAGCAGGGAAAATCAATTAGTGAATTTAATGTTATAGACAGACTGTGCTATACAGGAAAAAGAGGTATGGGTGCATTAGAATATATACCAGCAACAAGTCCGTTTGACAGTACAATAGAGGATGTTAATATATCGAAAATGGTAGAGTTTGCATCTGATGTATTATCTGATAGAAAAGATAAGCTGATTAATCTGAAAGATAATGCTGGATATAGCCAGCTTGTGCTATTGGGAACATCTGCAGGTGGTGCAAGAGCAAAGGCGCTGATTGCATGGAATGAAGATACGGGAGAAATAAAAAGTGGACAGATTAATGTTGGTGATGGATTTGAATACTGGCTTATGAAGTTTGATGGAGTATCTAAAAATGGGGATCATAATCTGGAAGATTCAGTAGAATATACAAGAATAGAATACGGATATTATCTTATGGCAAAAGCAGCGGGTGTAATTATGAATGAATGCCGTCTGCTTGAAGATGCCGGATATGCACATTTTATAACTAAACGTTTCGATAGGAACAATAATAAAAAAATTCATATGCAGACATTAGGAGCAATTTCACATATAGATTACAATATTCCGGGATTATGCAGTTATGAACAGGCAGCATATTATATGAATAGACTAGGTATACCATATTCAGATGTGGAACAATTTTATAGAAGAATGGTTTTTAATGTTATTCTGATTAATCAGGATGATCATGTAAAAAATGTTTCTTTTCTGATGGATAAGAATGGTGTCTGGAGATTGTCACCAGCATATGATGTCACATTTGCATATGACAGCAGCAATATGTGGTTGAAAGCACATCAGATGCTTATAAATGGAAAAAGTTCAGATATAAGTTATGGTGATTTGATAAAATGTGGAATAAACATGGGAGTAAGCAAGAGAAAATGTGATGCAATAATATCGTATATAGAAGATGTTGCAAAAAGATTTTCAGATTATATGGAAATGGCAGGTGTCAGGGAGAAAACCTGTCAGATTATGAATGACATTATAATTAGCAATAATATTAGAAAAACAGGAGATTAATCATGGAAAAAACAAACGAGAAAAAAGATTTTTTACAGAAAACATGGGTGGTGTGCGCCCTTGCACTTGTGTGTACATTCCTTTGGGGAAGCGCATCGCCTTGTATCAAATTAGGATATGCGCTGTTTAAGATACCGTCAAGTGAAACATGGACACAGGTATTATTTGCAGGAACAAGATTTGTTTTTGCAGGAGTGCTTACAATCTTAATTGGAAGTATTCTTAACAGAAAAATGCTGCTTCCAACGAAATCAAGTGTACCAAACATTGTAAAACTGGCAATGTTCCAGACAATTCTGCAGTACATATTCTTCTATATCGGACTTGCACATAATAGCGGAGTGAAAGCGTCAATAATAAATGGTTCTAACACATTTTTCGTAATACTTGTATCGACAATTATATTCAGACAGGAAAAGCTGAATCTGAAGAAAATTATCGGCTGTGTGATTGGTTTTGCAGGTGTTATAGTAGTCAGCATGAATGGACAGAAAATCGACATGAACTTAAGCATTATGGGTGACGGAAGTCTGTTCTTATGTGCGTTGTCATATGCATTTTCATCATGCCTTATGAAGAACTATTCAAAGAAAGACAATCCGGTAATGTTGAGCGGTTATCAGTTCATATTCGGTGGAATAGTAATGATTATATTAGGACTTGTGATGGGAGGTAGAATTACACACGTGTCAGTATCAGCAATACTCATGTTATTCTATCTCGCATGCATATCAGCCGTAGCCTACTCAATATGGGGAATACTGTTAAAGCACAACCCGGTATCTAAGGTGGCAATCTTCGGTTTCACCAACCCTGTATTCGGCGTGCTTCTTTCAGCATGGTGGCTTGGAGAAGGAAGCAGAGAGCTTGGAATAAATGCATTAATAGCGTTAGTATTAGTGTGCATAGGAATCTGCATAGTTAATGTAAAAGGAAAGAAAGCGGAGTAAATTCCTATCTGGATTAATGTAAATGTTGTAATAATCATCAGCTAAATGGTACAATATTATCAGTTGCAGAGTAAATATAGCGGATTTTATAGAGAAGGAAAAATGTTATGAATGAAGATATTTTTATGAAAAGATTAAAAGAGCGTTTACTTATAGAATTTAAAAAGCAGGATAGAAGCGGTGTGTATGGATATACGCAGAGAAGTATGGCATATAATTCAAACAGAATTGAGGGAAGTACTCTTACAGAAAAGCAGACAGCATCTATGTTCGAAACAGGTACATTATATACTGATGATACAGAAGTAATATTCCGGGCTAAAGATATAGAGGAAATGAACGGACATTTTAAAATGTTTAATTATATAATGAAAAATATAGAAGCACCATTGGATGAAGATCTGATTAAAGGTATGCATAGAAATCTCAAAGAAGGCGTGTTTGAAGATTTTGCAAATGGTTATGCTATAGGAGACTGGAAGAAGAGAGAAAACAGAGTAAGTGATATTAATGTGGCTTTGCCGCAGGAAGTGCCAGAGAAGATTCATAACCTCATAGAAGAATACAATAATTCCAATGAAGTCAGTATAGACAAAATAGCAAAATTCCATGCCCAATTTGAACTTATACATCCATTTCAGGATGGCAATGGAAGGGTTGGAAGAATGATAATACTGAAACAATGTTTAGACAATAACATAATTCCAATAATCATAAGGGATGATAATAAAGCAGAGTATTACAGAAGTCTTAACAAAGCACAGCATGCAAATGATTACAGCAGTCTTGTAAAATATTTTCAGAAAGAACAGAAATATTATGTAGATAACACAGAAAAAATGTTATTTGCATACGAAGAACTAGAGAAATAACAAGAAAATAAAAAGACCAGTTCGGGAAATATCTGAACTGGTCTTTTTCGCCACTACCTTAAAGTTTCTTTCACAGCTTCCGAAGCCTCATGCATGGAAGCTGCTTTCTCCTCATTAAGCTTGTCAATAGGAGCTTTAGATATAAGCTTGCCAAGATGTCCAATCTGAGCCTTAACATTCTTTTTCTTATCCTTCTCCCAGACCTTTTTATTGGCGGCAAGTGCGTTGTTAGCCTCGTTAAGAGTCTTTACAGCATCCTCCCTTATGTCAATGAAACTCTGGTATGCTTCGTCCTGCTTGCTGTAGATTTCGGCTTCCCAGCGGGCTTTTGCAATCTCTTCTTCGGTCATGTTAGAGCTTGAAGTAATAGTAATGCTCTGTTCCCTTCCGGTACCTAAATCCTTTGCAGATACATTGACAATACCATTAACATCAATGTCAAATGTTACTTCAATCTGTGGGACTCCTGCCATCGCACGCTTAATACCGTTAAGACGGAAGTTGCCAAGCAGTTTATTGTCTCTTGTAAACTTTCGTTCACCCTGAAAAACCTTGATATCAACGGATGTCTGGAAATTGCCGGCAGTAGTAAATATCTGGCTGTGTCTTGTAGGAATGGTAGTGTTTCTTTCAATAAGCCTGCTTGCAATTCCACCCATAGTCTCAATAGAAAGAGACATTGGAGTTACATCCATAAGTATGATTTCAGAAGCAGCAGAACCGGCCTGAAGCTGGTTTCCAAGCTTGCCACCCTGAACGGCAGCTCCAAGGGCTACACATTCATCAGGATTAAGATTTCTTGATGGCTCTTTTCCCATAAGCTGTCTTACTTTATCAGCAACAGCAGGGATTCTTGTAGAACCACCAACCAATAAAACCATATTAATGTCTGTCTTGGAAAGACCTGCATCATGCAGTGCATTCTCAACAGGGGTGATTGTTCTGTCTACAAGGTCAGCAGTAAGCTCATTAAATGTCTGTCTTGATAAAGTGATATCAATGTGGTGCGGTCCGTCCTTAGACATAGCGATAAAAGGAAGATTAATATTAGTTGTCACAGAAGAAGACAGCTCCTTCTTTGCTTTCTCAGCTTCTTCTCTTAAACGCTGCATTGCAGAGACGTCCTTTGAAAGATTGATACCGTCACTTATCTTAAACTGCTCGACAAGATAATTAACTATTCTTTCATCGAAATCATCACCACCTAAGTGATTGTCACCTGAAGTTGCAAGAACTTCAATGACATTATCACCGATATCGATAACAGATACATCGAAAGTTCCACCACCTAAGTCATACACAAGAACCTTCTGTGCCATACCATTGTCAAGTCCGTACGCGAGAGCGGCAGAAGTAGGCTCGTTGATAATTCTTAATATGTTAAGCCCGGCAATCTTACCGGCGTCTTTAGTAGCCTGTCTCTGAGCGTCAGTAAAATAGGCAGGCACAGTTACAACAGCGTCTGTCACAGGCTGTCCCAAGAAATCTTCGGCGTCTTCCTTTAACTTCATAAGTATAAATGCAGAGATTTCCTGGGGGGTATAATACTTTCCGTCAATCTTCTTGCGATAGTCCGTACCCATGTGTCTCTTGATAGAGAATATAGTTCTGTCAGAGTTGACGGCAGCCTGTCTCTTGGCGGCATCACCAACAATCAGTTCCTTTGATTTCGTAAAGGCTACAACAGAAGGAGTTGTGCGGTAGCCTTCTTTGCTGGTGATGACAGTAGGCGTATCACCTTCAATAACAGCCACACAGCTGTTAGTTGTTCCTAAATCAATTCCTATAACAGTTCCCATAATAAACTCCATTCAATATATTGATATATTTATTTTACCATATAAAATACATTTGACTATTAAGAAAAAAATAAAAATAAGAAAAAATTAATAAATTGGGGTTTTGCTTGATGATATATATTTTAATATGTTAAAATAAATCCTATTGAAAAGATGAGGAGAATATATTATGGCAGGTTCAGTGTTTGGAAATATATTTAAGATATCAACATGGGGAGAGTCGCATGGAGAGGGACTTGGAGTTGTAATTGACGGGTGTCCTGCAGGTCTGCCTATTTGTGAGGAAGATATTCAGGAGCAGTTAGACAGAAGAAAACCAGGTCAGTCAAAGTTTACTACACCAAGAAAGGAAGATGATGAGGTACATATTCTTTCAGGTGTATTTGAAGGCAAGACTACCGGGACTCCAATATCACTTGCAGTATATAATAAGACACAGAGGTCTGCTGACTATTCAGAGATAGCTAATTATTACAGACCGGGACATGCTGATTATACATTTGACGAGAAATTCGGATTCAGGGATTACAGAGGCGGAGGAAGAAGTTCTGGAAGAGAAACTATCGGAAGAGTTGCAGCCGGTGCAATCGCTATGAAGATTCTTAAAGAGCTTGGAATTAATATTACAGCATATGCTAAAGAAATCGGTGGAATTGGCATTGATTATGATAAGTTTGATATAGCTGAAAGAGATAATAACGCATTTAACATGCCTGATAAGGAAGCTGCAGAGAAGGTTAAGGCTTTTGCAGAGAGCAAGATGTCAGTTGGAGATTCAATCGGTGGTGTCATTGAATGCAGGGTTACAGGAATGATGACTGGAATTGGCAATCCTACATTTGAAAAGCTAGATGCTAATCTTGCCAAGGCAATAATGTCAATCGGGGCTGTCAAAGGCTTTGAGATTGGAGACGGGTTTGAAGCGGCTAAAGTTACAGGAAAGTATAATAATGATGAATTCGTAATGAAGGATGGCAGGGTTGGCAAGCTGACTAATCACAGCGGCGGAGTGCTTGGCGGAATAAGCGACGGTGATGAGATTGTGTTCAGGGCAGCGGTAAAACCGACACCTTCAATTAGTGCATTGCAGGAAACTGTTAATAAGCAGGGCGAGGATATCGAGGTTTCAATCAAAGGAAGACATGATCCGATGATAGTTCCAAGAGCAGTTGTTGTGGTTGAAGCTATGACAGCACTTACACTTGTTGACCTGATATTTGACAATATGACGGCTAGAATGGACAGAGTTAAAGAGTTTTACAGAAAATAAAAGGAGCAGATATGTATAAAATTTTAAAGACAGATGGCAGGGCAAAAAGAGCAGAGTTCACAACAGTACATGGAACTGTGCAGACACCTGTATTTATGAATGTCGGAACAGTTGCGGCCATTAAAGGCGCAGTTGCGACAACTGATTTACAGCAGATAGGAACGCAGATAGAATTATCTAACACTTACCATCTTCATGTAAGACCGGGAGATAAGATTATAAAGCAGCTTGGAGGACTTCATAAGTTCATGAACTGGAATAAACCGATTCTTACAGATTCGGGCGGATTTCAGGTGTTTTCACTTGCAGGACTCCGTAAGATTAAAGAAGAAGGCGTTACTTTCCAGTCACATATTGACGGACATAAGATATTCATGGGACCAGAGGAAAGCATGCAGATACAGTCTAATCTTGGTTCAACAATCGCAATGGCATTTGACGAATGTGCGCCGGCAAAGGCTGACAGAAAGTATATCCAGAATTCTGTTGACAGAACATACCGCTGGTTAGAGCGTTGCAAGAAAGAGATGGCAAGACTGAACTCACTTCCTGATACGGTTAATCCTGAACAGATGCTTTTTGGTATAGATCAGGGTGGCGTATTTAATGATATAAGAATTGACCACGCCAAGAGAATATCAGAGTTAGATCTTGATGGTTATGCAGTAGGCGGGCTTGCTGTTGGTGAAACACATGAGGAAATGTATGATGTACTCGATAATGTAGTGCCATATCTTCCAAAAGATAAGCCGACATATCTTATGGGAGTGGGAACACCTGCCAATATATTAGAGGCAGTGGACAGAGGAATTGATTTCTTCGACTGTGTATATCCTTCAAGAAATGGCCGTCACGGACATGTATATACTAAGTTCGGAAAGATTAACCTTTTTAATGCAAAGTATGAAACAGATACAGCACCAATTGAAGAAGGCTGTGGATGTCCATGCTGTCAGAATTATTCAAGAGCATATGTAAGGCATCTTCTTAAGGCTAAGGAAATGCTTGGAATGCGTCTTTGCGTTCTTCATAATCTTTACTATTACAACCATCTCATGACAGACATAAGAGCTGCGATTGAAGAAGGAAGATATGCAGGCTTCAAGGAAGAGGCATTATATCAGATGAAGACATATGATAAGCAGTAATGCTGTATGTTTATAAATATTTTGTTAAAAATACATTTTGAGGTAGACAAGCAGCTCTCAATTATGTATTATATGTTAAGTTTGAAAGAGACATTTTTAAGGAGGAGTATCAATGAATATTGCTATCATAGTTTTTTATGTCGTAATTATTGGTGCAATGATGTATTTCATGGCAATCAAGCCACAGAAGAAGGAACAGAAGCGTCAGCAGGAACTTATGGATTCTATGGAAATCGGTGATTATGTTCTTACAACAAGCGGTTTCTATGGTGTTCTTATCGATATATCAGAAGATGATGTAATCGTAGAATTCGGTAACAACAAGAATTGCCGTATATCAATGCAGAAGAAGGCAATTGCTCAGGTTGAGAAGCCATCAGACAGCACATCAGCAGAATAATTAAAGGCAATTAATTAAAGCAGGGTTCCGGGTCAGACACATTTGTCTGGCCAGGAATCCTTTTTTTATTGAAAATGTTGCGCAAATGTTATATCATATTAAATTGAATTATCATATGAAAAAGGGGTAAAGGTTTATGGAAAGCAGAATAACTTTAATTCCAGGTGATGGAATAGGACCAGAAATCGTCAGAGAGGCTGTGAAAGTGCTTGACAGTGTGGCTGACAAATACGGTCACAAGTTCGATTATACCAGGATTCTTATGGGTGGATGCTCAATTGATGAGTATGGCGTTCCACTTACAGATGAAGCAGTAGCAACAGCTAAAGCATCTGATGCTGTACTTCTTGGAGCAGTTGGAGGCAATGTAGGTAATTCCAAGTGGTATGATGTTGCACCTAATTTAAGACCAGAAGCGGGACTTTTAAAGATTCGTAAGGAATTAGGACTTTTTGCTAATTTACGTCCGGCATATCTTTATGATGAACTTAAGGCAGCGTGTCCATTGAAGGAAGAAATAATCGGTGATGGATTTGATATGGTCATTATGAGAGAGCTTACAGGCGGCCTTTACTTTGGTGATAGATATACTAAGGAAATTGACGGATTGGAGACAGCCGTTGATACACTTACATACAACGAAGAAGAAATCAGAAGAATTGCAATTAAGGGATTTGAGATTGCAATGAAGAGAAGAAAGAAAGTAACAAGCGTTGATAAGGCAAATGTTCTTGATTCTTCAAGACTATGGAGAAAGATTGTACATGAGGTTGCAAAGGATTATCCGGAAGTTGAAGTTTCAGACATGCTTGTAGATAACTGTGCTATGCAGCTTGTTATGAATCCTGGACAGTTCGATGTTATTCTTACTGAGAACATGTTTGGAGACATATTATCAGATGAGGCAAGTATGATAACAGGTTCAATCGGAATGTTATCAAGTGCAAGCCTTAATAAGACTAAGTTAGGTCTTTATGAGCCAAGCCATGGTTCAGCACCTGATATTGCAGGAAAGAATGTTGCTAATCCAATTGCTACAATTCTCAGTGCAGCCATGATGTTAAGATATTCACTTGATCTTGACAAGGAAGCAGATGCTATTGAAGCAGCAGTTGCAGCTGTTTTAAAGGAAGGCTACAGAACAACTGATATTATGTCAGAAGGATGCACACTTGTAGGAACTGACAAGATGGGCGACTTAATCGCAGAGAGAGTTTAATACATTTAAATAATACATATTAAGGAGATAAGCTATGATAAGTGATAACGCCAGAAGTGGTATGCAGCAGGCACCTGCACGAAGCCTTTTTAATGCACTTGGCTTCACAGCAGAAGAGATGAAGAAACCTATGATTGGTATTGTAAGCTCTTATAATGAGATTGTACCAGGTCATATGAATATTGATAAGATTGTCAATGCAGTTAAATTAGGAGTTGCTGAGGCAGGCGGTGTGCCTGTAGTATTCCCTGCTATTGCGGTATGCGATGGTATTGCAATGGGACATGTCGGAATGAAATATTCTTTAGTAACAAGAGATTTAATTGCAGATTCAACAGAGTGTATGGCAATTGCACATCAGTTTGACGGACTTGTAATGGTTCCTAACTGTGATAAGAATGTTCCAGGACTTTTAATGGCAGCAGCAAGACTTAATCTTCCAACTGTATTCGTATCAGGCGGACCAATGCTTGCAGGTCATGTTAAGGGGAAGAAGAGAAGCCTTTCTTCAATGTTTGAGGCTGTTGGTTCATATGCAGCAGGAACAATGACAGAGGAAGATGTACTTGAGTTTGAGGAAAAGGTATGCCCAACATGCGGTTCATGTTCAGGCATGTACACAGCCAATTCAATGAACTGCCTTACAGAGGCACTTGGTATGGGACTTCGCGGCAATGGTACAATTCCAGCCGTATATTCAGAGAGAATCAAGCTTGCAAAGCACGCAGGCATGGCTGTTATGGATATGGTTAATAAGGGAATCACAGCAAGAGATATCATTACTAAGGATTCTATTATGAATGCCCTTACAGTAGATATGGCACTTGGTTGTTCTACTAATTCAATGCTTCACCTTCCGGCTATTGCACATGAGATAGGATTTGATTTCGATATCAAATTTGCTAACCCAATAAGTGAAAAGACTCCTAATCTCTGTCATCTTGCACCAGCAGGTCCAACATACATGGAAGACCTTAACGAAGCCGGCGGTGTATATGCAGTTATGAAAGAGCTTGCAGATATCGGACTTCTTAATACAGACTGTATGACAGTTTCAGGAAAAACAATCGGAGAGTGTATAGCAACAGCATACAACCGTAATCCTGAAGTCATAAGAACAGTTGATAATGCATACAGTAAGACAGGTGGTCTTGCAGTTCTTTCAGGAAATCTTGCACCAGACGGCTCAGTAGTTAAGCGTTCAGCAGTTGTTCCAGAGATGCTTGTACATGAAGGTCCAGCAAGAGTATTTGATTCAGAAGAAGATGCAATTGCTGCTATTAAGGGTGGTAAGATTGTTGAAGGTGATGTTGTTGTTATCCGTTACGAAGGACCTAAGGGCGGCCCTGGTATGAGAGAAATGCTTAATCCTACATCAGCTATTGCAGGTATGGGACTTGGCTCATCAGTTGCTCTTATTACAGATGGACGATTCTCAGGTGCAAGCCGTGGAGCTTCTATTGGTCATGTATCACCAGAGGCTGCTGTTGGCGGACCTATTGCTTTAGTTGAAGAAGGTGATATCATCAGCATTGATATTCCGGGACTTAAACTTGAACTTAAGGTTTCAGATGAAGAGCTTGCTGCAAGAAAGGCTAAGTGGCAGCCAAGAGAACCTAAGGTAACAACAGGATACTTAAAGAGATATGCTTCACTCGTTACATCAGGAAACAGAGGAGCTATTCTTAAAAGTTCAGCAGATGAGTAATATTTAATATAATTATAAAAAGACATTAAAGAGAAATCAGGAGAAGATAAATGAAGTTAAATGGTTCAGAGATAATTGTTGAATGCTTGAAAGAACAGGGCGTTGATACAATATTTGGATACCCTGGTGGAGCTATTCTTAATGTATATGATGCTCTTTATAAGCATTCAGATGAGATAACTCATATTCTTACATCACATGAGCAGGGGGCATCGCACGCTGCTGATGGATATGCAAGAGCAACAGGTAAGGTTGGTGTATGTTTTGCAACATCAGGTCCTGGAGCGACTAACCTTGTAACAGGTATTGCAACTGCATATATGGATTCAGTTCCTATGGTTGCAATTACATGTAATGTAACAGTTCCTCTTCTTGGAAGAGACAGTTTTCAGGAGATTGATATAGCAGGTGTTACAATGCCAATTACAAAGCACAGCTATATTGTTAAGAATGTAAAGGATCTTGCCAAGACATTAAGAAATGCTTTCAGAATTGCCAAGGAAGGAAGACCGGGTCCTGTATTAGTTGATGTTACTAAGGATGTAACAGCAGCAGAGTGTGAGTACTCACCAAGAGTTCCAAAGCCTGTAGAGAGAATTACAGCAAGCATTAAGGAAGAAGATATTGACAAGGCAGTAACACTTATTAAGAAAGCTAAGAAGCCATATGTATTCGTTGGTGGCGGAGCTGTTATATCAGAGGCATCTGATGAACTTAAGAAGTTTGTTGAGAAGGTTGATGCACCGGTATGTGACTCACTTATGGGTAAGGGCGCATTTGACGGATCTAATGAAAGATACACAGGAATGCTTGGTATGCATGGTACTAAGACATCTAACTACGGAGTTTCAGAGTGTGATCTTCTTATCGTGGTTGGTGCAAGATTCTCAGACCGTGTTACTGGAAATGCTAAGAAATTCGCTAAGAATGCAAAGATTCTGCAGTTTGATGTTGATGCAGCTGAGATTAACAAGAATGTCAGGACAGATGCACATGTACTCGGAGATGCTAAAGAGATTCTTAAGAGAATCAATGATAAGTTAGATAATCAGGATCACTCAGACTGGATGGAACATATCAAGTCTTATAAGCTTGATTATCCTATGAGATATAACAGAGATATTCTTAACGGACCCCTTATCATGGAGAAGATATACGAGATTACAAATGGTGATGCAATTATTACAACAGATGTTGGACAGCATCAGATGTGGGCTGCACAGCATTATAAGTTCAAAGAGCCAAGAACACTTCTTACATCAGGCGGACTTGGAACTATGGGATATGGTCTTGGTGCATGTATAGGTGCCAAGGTTGGACGTAAGGATAAGACAGTTGTTAATATTGCAGGTGATGGCTGCTTCCGTATGAATATGAATGAAGTTGCAACAGCAACCAGATATAATATTCCTATTATTGAAGTTATATTTAATAACCATGTACTTGGTATGGTCAGACAGTGGCAGGATCTTTTCTATGGCAAGAGATATTCAGCTACAGTTCTTGATGATCAGGTGGATTTTGTTAAGGTTTCAGAAGGAATGGGAGCAAAGGCTTACAGTGTTGATACAATAGAGGAGTTTGAGAAAGCATTTAAAGAAGCAATTGAACTCAATATACCATGTGTTATTGACTGCCATATTGACAGGGAAGATAAGGTATTTCCTATGGTTTCACCGGGCGCTGCCATCTCAGAGGCATTCGACAGAGAAGACCTTAATAACAAGAAATAATTCATATATTGACTTTAATGTGATAAAGGACTAAAATAGTTTTTAATATTTTATATTATAGGAGGAAGAAAAGGTGAGTAGAGTTTATAACTTTAGCGCTGGTCCAGCTGTTTTACCAGAGGAAGTACTCAAAGAAGCAGCAGATGAAATGTTAGATTACCAGGGAAGCGGTCAGTCGGTAATGGAAATGAGCCACAGATCCAAGGTTTATGACAACATCATCAAAGAGGCAGAGAAGGATTTAAGAGACCTTCTTAACATCCCAGATAACTATAAGGTGTTATTTTTACAGGGTGGTGCATCGCAGTTCTTCGCTGAAGTGCCTATGAACCTTATGAAGAATAAGAAAGCAGGTTATATCCTTACAGGACAGTGGGCTAAGAAAGCATTTGCAGAAGCTAAGATATATGGAGAGGCTGTTGAGCTTGCTTCATCAGCAGACAAGACATTTTCATATATTCCAGACTGCTCAGATCTTGATATTCCAGAGGATCTTGACTATGTATATATCTGTGAGAACAACACAATTTACGGAACAAAGTATAAGACATTACCTAACACTAAGGGTCATATTCTTGTATCAGATGTTTCATCATGCTTCTTATCAGAACCTATGGATGTAACTAAGTACGGCGTTGTATACGGCGGTGTCCAGAAGAACATCGGACCAGCAGGCGTTGTAATTGCTATTATCAGAGAAGACCTTATAACAGATGACGTTCTTCCAGGAACTCCTACAATGCTTAAGTGGAAGACACAGGCAGATGCAGATTCTCTTTATAATACACCACCATGCTACAATATCTATATCTGTGGCAAGGTGTTCAAGTGGATTAAGAAGATGGGTGGACTTTCAGCAATGAAGGAACACAATGAGAAGAAGGCTAAGATTCTTTATGATTTCCTTGATGAGAGCAAGTTATTCATGGGAACAGTTGTTAAGGAAGACCGTTCACTTATGAATGTACCTTTTGTATGCAACATTGAAGATAAAGAAGCTAAGGATGCTATGGAAGCTAAGTTCATTAAGGAAGCTGCAGCTGCAGGATTTGTTAACCTTAAGGGACACAGAACAGTTGGCGGTATGAGAGCATCTATCTACAATGCTATGCCAATCGAAGGTGTAGAGAAGCTTGTTGAATTCATGAAGAAGTTCGAGAAGGAGAATGCATAATGATTAATGTTAATTGTCTTAATAATATAGCGGCATGTGGTTTGAAGCTTTTTTCTGATGAGTATAATACAGAAAGCTCATTTGAAGATGCACAGGCTGTACTTGTAAGAAGTGCCAAGATGCATGATATGGAGCTTAGTGATAATCTTCTTGCAATTGCAAGAGCAGGAGCTGGCGTTAATAATATTCCTCTTGACAAATGTGCAGAGGAAGGTATTGTTGTATTCAACACACCAGGAGCTAATGCTAATGCAGTTAAGGAACAGGTTATTGCAGCTATGCTTTTAGCATCAAGAGATTTAATCGGTGGTAACAAGTGGGTTGCAGATAATGCAGAAGACCCTGATATTGCCAAGGCAACTGAGAAGGCTAAGAAAGCATTTGCAGGACAGGAAATCAAGGGCAAGAAGCTTGGTGTTATCGGTCTTGGAGCAATTGGACAGTTAGTTGCCAATGCAGCTATAGCACTTGGAATGGAAGTATACGGATATGACCCATATGTTTCAGTTAAGGCTGCATGGAATCTTTCAAGTGAAGTTAAGTACATATCTGATGTTAAGGATATCTATAAGGAATGTAACTATATTACAGTTCATGTTCCTGCACTTGACAGCACTAAGGGAATGATTAATAAGGAAGCATTTGACCTTATGCAGGATGGAACAGTAATTATCAACTGTGCAAGAGATGTACTTGTTGATGAAGCTGCTATCGGTGAGGCACTTAAGTCTGGAAGAGTTAAGACTTATGTTTCAGATTTCCCTAACCCAACAACAGCTAAGATGGAAGGAGCAATTGTTCTTCCTCATCTTGGAGCTTCAACAGCAGAAGCTGAAGATAACTGTGCTATTATGGCAGTTAATGAGCTTAGAAACTTTATCGAGAACGGTAATATTGTCAATTCAGTTAATTATCCTAACTGTGATTGCGGAGTATGTGCAACTAAAGGAAGAATTACTGTATGCCACAAGAATGTTCCAACGGTTATCAGTAAGATAACAACAGTTCTTGGTGCTGCAGGCATCAATATATCATCTATGGCTAACCAGTCAAGAGGTGATTATGCATATTCTCTCTTAGATATTGAAGCATCTGCACCAGAGGCAGTAGTTGAAGAGCTTTCAGCAATTGAAGGTGTTATCAAGGTAAGAGTTATTAAGTAATCATATGTAATGAGAATAATATCAAAGACCAGTCATTTGTTGTAACATTTGGCTGGTCTTTCTTGTATTAAGGTCGTCTGAATGTTAAAATATATCTAATATATGAAAGTATAGTACTTAAGTTAAATAGTGCGGATGGAGGTTAGTATGGCAGTAATAAGACCATTTGAATGTGTCAGACCGGCTGAGAAAGTGGCAGACAGAGTAGCAGCTCTTCCTTATGATGTGTATGATTCAAAGGAAGCAAGAGCAGAGGTGGAAAGAGAACCATTATCATTTCTTAAGATTGACAGGGCAGAGACCCAGTTTGATGAATCAGTTGATATGTATAGTGAGCAGGTATATAAGAAAGCCCATGATATGCTTATGGAAGCTATAGATGATGGAACATTTATAACAGATAAGGACAAGGCATATTATGTGTATGAGCTTACAATGGATGGAAGGACACAGACAGGAATTGTAGCATGTGCTTCTATTGATGATTATCTTAATAATGTTATTAAGAAGCATGAGAACACAAGAGCTGATAAGGAATTAGACAGAATTAACCATGTTGATACATGCAGTGCCCAGACTGGTCCTATATTCCTGGCATACAGAGCTAATGCAGTAATAAGTGCAGAGGTTGCCAAAGCTAAGCAGGAAAAGCCTGTATACAGTTTTACAGCGGTTGATGGAATAAGACATCAGGTCTGGAAAATAAGCAGTAAAGAATCTGTAGAGGCTATAGAGAACGCATTTGCAGGAATCAACCAGATATATATTGCGGATGGACACCACAGGGCAGCTTCTGCTGTAAAGGTAGGTTTACGCAGAAGAGAAGCTAATCCGGGATATACAGGCAATGAAGAGTTCAATTATTTCCTGTCAGTATTATTCCCAGACGAAGAACTTATGATAATGCCATATAACAGAGTTGTAAAGGACCTGAATGGTTTAAGTGAAGAAGAGTTCATGGCAAAGATTAAAGATAAATTCACTGTAAGCGAGAGTAGCACACAGGTTGCACCTTCTAAGAAAGGTGAATTCGGAATGTATCTTGGCAAAAAATGGTACACACTCACAGCCAAAGAAGAAATCTTAAGCAGCGACCCGGTAGACGGATTAGATGTAGCAGTACTCCAGAACAACGTCTTAGAGCCACTCTTAGGAATCCACGACCCTAAAACAGATAAGAGAATAGACTTCGTAGGCGGAATCCGCGGTTTAGGCGAGCTTGAGAGAAGATGCTCAGAAGATTGTGTATTGGCATTCTCAATGTATGCAACATCAATAGGCGAATTATTTGCAGTAGCAGACGCAGGACTATTAATGCCACCTAAATCAACATGGTTTGAGCCTAAACTTAGAAGCGGACTTTTCATACATAGATTTTAAGTGGATTTTATGTATTTTCGGTGTAGATGTGCTGAAGGGTGATGTGTGTATATTTTCGTGCATGGTCTCATGATTCCTGCGCTTAGTGGGAGTAAATGCCGTTATCTGCAAAGTTTTTTACTGTGAACGAAAGCAAACGCGCTTCGCTTGAACGAGCTTTCATTCACAGCGCTTATGCATCTAACGGCATTAACTCCCACACAGCTCGTCATAAATCGACCACACACGAAAATATACGCACATCACCACCACTACACTACAGACATAATATACAGAATAATTCAGTTAGGAGGAGAAAATAATGTTACACGAAACATTTACTATAGAATTACCATATGAGGAGCTAGGGATAAAGCAGCAGGGCAGTGCCACAATAACAACTTATATCAAGGATGTGTTCCCTAAGGATCAGGATCCGTTTAAGAGACCTCTTATTGTTATCTGTCCGGGTGGCGGATATAATCATCATTCTCCAAGAGAAGGAGAAGCTATAGCTATTAAGATGCTTGATATGGGGTATAATGCTGTTGTATTGAGATACAGTCTTGCACCTGTTACGTATCCTGCACAGCTTTATGAGGCAGCCTATACAATGAAGTATGTAAGAGATAATGCAGCAGAGTGGGACGTTGATCCTGACAAAATCATTATCGCAGGATTTTCAGCAGGAGGTCATGTTGCCGGACTTCTTGGAACCGGATGGAATTCAAAAAGACTTGATTATCTTCTGGAAAATGTACTTCACTGCAGTCATGAGTATGTTAAGCCTGATGGCATGCTGTTAGGTTATCCTGTAATTACATCAGGAATTGATGCACACAGGGCATCATTTGAGAGAAGTCTTGGGGAAAAATATGATGAGTTTATAGATGAAGTGTCTATAGAAAAGAGAGTGGATAAGGACACACCACCTGCATTCATATGGCATACATGTGAAGATAAGACAGTTCCGCTTGAAAATTCATTACTTATGGTAGAGGCGTTAAGAAAACAGGAGATTCCGTTTGATTATCATGTATATGCTAAAGGTACTCATGGTCTTGGACTTGGCACACGAGAGACTGCGACTAAGAATATGGGACATTATGAACCACAGGTGTCATCATGGACGGAATGCTTTAAACAGTGGATGGGGGTAATGTATGAATAAAAACTTATACGGCCTGATGAACTGGCCGGAGATAGAGGGGATTGTATATGCAGAGTGTGACAAGCCAAAGGAGCTGCTTGGGGCACATGTTACCAGTAAGGGACTGCTTATACAGATAATGCGTCCGGATGCAGTGACAGTTAAGCTGCATATAGATGGCAGAAAAACTGCTGTTAATATGGAAAAGGTTGATGAAGCGGGATTTTTTGCAGCACTTGTTTCATCTAAGAAAAAGCTTTCATACACATACTCAGTGGAGAAGGTTAATGGAGAGGTCACAGAATATACGGACCCATATGCATTTGCAAATGTTACGAAACCGGAAGATTACAAAGCATTTCTTGCAGGAGAAGAGAAAAATGCAGCACATATATTCGGCGCTCATGAAAGAACTGTCAATGGCGTGAAGGGAGTGCTTTTTAATGTATGGGCACCTAAGGCACTCAGCGTAAGTGTCGTAGGAGAGTTTAACAAATACGACGGCAGAGTCCACTTAATGGAAAGAATTGAGGATACAGGAGTATTTGAACTGTTTATTCCGGGACTGGCAGCCGGATGCGGATATATGTATGAAATTAAGAGACAGGGTAAGGGGACTACAAGAAAGTTAGACCCTGTATCAAGACAGATATCATCAGTTCCAATTACTGCATCAGTGGTAAGTGATGAGAACATGCCTGATTCATATGCATGGAACGATGGGCTATGGATGATAAAGAGAAAGAAAGAAGCAGGAAAGAAGAAGCCTGTAACAGTATATGAGGTGTCACTTACTGACTGGCTGAAAGAAAAAAGTGCAGATGAGCTTGTGGATTTTGTAAAGCAGGAGGGATATACACATGTATGTTTCCTTCCGGTTGCAGAGTATCTTAATGAGGAGATGAATGGATATTCGACATTGGGATATTTTGCGGTGACACACCGAACAGGCGGCAGTGATGCATTTAAAAAGCTGGTTGATGACTGCCATAACGCTGGAATTGGCGTAATAATTGACTGGAATGGTGCTTACTTTGGTACAGAAGTTAAGGGATTGTATGATTTTGACGGGGCAGATGCTTACGGATATCTTAAGCCATCACTAGAGAAGCATCCTGAGTGGGATGTTGTCACATTTGACTACAAGAAAGGCGCTGTAAGAAGTTTTCTTTTATCAAGCGTATTAATGTGGCTTAATGATTACCATATTGACGGCATCAGAATTGACGGTGTTGCTTCAATGCTTTACCTCGATTATGGTAAGCAGCCAGGCACATGGACACCTAACATGTATGGCGGCAATGAGAATCTTGACGCAATCGAATTTCTTAAGACTATGAACAAATATATTGCTAAACGTGGCGATGGCTGTTTTACAATAGCAGAAGAATCAAGCGGCTGGTTTGGAGTTACTGCGGCAGATAATGATGACCCTCTTATGTTTACTTATAAGCAGAATAACTGCTGGACTAAGGATTTTCTTGAATTCATGGGAACTGACCCGCTGTTCAGAAAAGGTGAGTATGACAAGCTGACATATGGAATGCTCTATAATTACGGAGAGGATTTCATGCTCTCGCTCAATCATGATGATTTCAGGGAGAAAGCATTTGTGGATATGGTGTCAGGCAGTGATGAGAAGGCACATTTGTCAGATATCAAGGCTGCACTTGGATTCATGTATGCACATCCGGGAAGCAAGATGTTTGCAGCAGGACAGGATGCAGGACTTGAGAAATTCATGTCGGAGCTTAATAAGTTCTATGCGAAAAATGCGGCTCTATATGAGCTTGACAATGACCCTGATGGATTTATGTGGCTCGAGAATTCTAATCCGGAAGAGACTGTTATTGCAATGCAGAGAGCTGACAGCAAGGGTAATAAGCTTGTGATTGCTGTGAATTTTACTCCTGTTAGGAGGGAAAACTACAGACTTCACGTTGATGTGCGTGGAAAGTATAAGGAAGTATTTAACAGTGATTGGAAGAAGTTCGGTGGAGACGAGAAGGTTAATGGACAGATTATCAAATCAGATAATGATGGTGATGATATGGAATATATTGATATTACACTTCCTGGACTTTCATTCGTTATATATAACAGTGAACCGTATACACAGCTTGAACTCGAGGAAATCGCTGTATTAAAGAGGGCTGCAATTGCAAAGAAGGAAGCCATGAGAAAGGCAGCAGAGGCTGAAATGCTTGAACTTGCTGCAGCAGAGGAAGCAAAGCGGGCGGTTGAAGCAAGAAAACAGGCAGAGAAAGCCTGCATGGAAGCACTTCAGGCTAAGGAAGAAGCTGTAAGAAAAGCAGAAGAAGCAGCGCGTGCAAGTGAAGAGATTGATATAGAGACTAAGAAGAAGTTAGAACAGCTTAAAAAGAAGATGAAATAATACAAAGGGGGATCAGCTATGGGATTCATAGGACTTGTGGCAGATGCAGCCACAACAATCCAGCAGGAAACAGGTGAGATAACCAGATTCTTTTCTATTGCCCATGTTAAGCAGCTTCTCAATGATTTAGGAAACTGGTCGGTTTCACTTATTGGTAAAATTGTTATTGCTGTCTTAATATGGTTTATTGGCAAGAAGATAATCAGGGTACTTGATAAGCTTGTAAAGAAGATACTGGACAGAAGCACGCTAGATAAAGGCGTTGTTAATTTTGTGGTATCAGTGCTTAAGTTTGTAATGTATGCAATACTTATCATGATAGTTGTGGATAAGCTGGGATTTCAGACGACATCACTGCTCACACTTTTTGGCTCTGCAGCACTTGCGATTGGTATGTCCCTGCAGGGAAGCCTTTCAAACTTTGCAGGAGGAATTCTTATTCTTATATTCAAGCCTTTTAAGGTTGGTGATTATATTATAGTCGGAACTAATGAAGGAACTGTAAAGTCTATAGAGATTCTTTACACAAGGCTTGTTACTATTGATAATAAAGTAGTAATGCTCCCGAACGGTTCACTTTCTAATTCAAGCATTGTTAACGTAGGTGCAGAGAATACAAGAAGAATTGATATTCAGATAGGAATTGGCTATTCATCAGATATTCCTAAAGCCAAGAAGCTTCTTGAACAGGTTATTAATAGTGAGAAGGGGATACTTAAGGACAAGGATATTCTGGTTGTTGTCAAGAGCCTTGATGAAAGCTGTGTAACACTTGAGACAAGAGCCTGGGTTAATACAGCAGACTACTGGAATGTAAGATTTAACCTGCTTGAAAGATATAAGAATATATTTGATGAGAATGGAATTGAGATTCCGTTCAACCAGCTTGATGTACATATGAAGTAGTTTTTTTGAAGGATGCCGCGAAAGTGGCATCCTTTTTTGACTTCGGCTGCATATTGGACTGCAGTAATTGCTTGGTAATCTGCTAAAACCTACTAGATATTAAGAAAACTGGAATTTAGTAGGCTTATTTTTAGAACTTTTAACATGAGAAATTGTCAAAGACCCACTAAAACATTTCATACCAGTGATTTAGTGGGTGTTTTTGACGTTAGAAGAAAGAAAAACAAATGATTAGATATAACTAACCGACGCTAGAAACCTACTAAATTATAAAGTTATAAGCCATTAGTAGGTCTTAGATGATATATGGATGTTATCAGATGCTTTTGTAAACCTACTATTCTGCAACAAAGTAATGTTTGTGTGGTTTTTTCACAAAACTACACTGATTTTACTTATTTTTTACATAGATTGGTCACATTTTCCAATTAATATCTTACTTGTAAGAACGAAAGAGACAGAAAGGAGTGCCTGATATGGCAATTGAAGTTTTCAACCGTTATGAGAAGAAATACATTATAGATGAAGATACTTTTCATAAACTGACTTACCAGATAGCTGATTATATGAATCCGGATGCGTATAACAGAAATGGTGAGGCGTACAGAATCAGCAACATATATTATGATACTGAGAATGATCAGCTTATAAGAGCTTCTATTGAGAAACCGGTATACAAAGAAAAGTTAAGACTGAGAGCTTATGGGACGCCAGAGCTTACAGATAACGTCTTTGTAGAGATTAAGAAGAAGTACGATGGTATTGTCAATAAAAGAAGAACTTCAATGACGCTTCAGGAGGCATATGATTTTCTTGATGACGACATATGTCCAGATAACCATGAAGGAAGAATAAACAGGCAGGTGCTTAAGGAGATAGATTACTTCAAGAATTTCTACCATTTGCAGCCTAAAGTTTATCTTTCATATGACAGATTCGCGTACTTTGAGAAAGATGATGGCGATTTCAGGATTACATTTGATAAAAATATTACGACCAGAAGGGAAGATATAAGACTCGAGCATGGAAGCTATGGAAAGAAGCTTTTGCCGGATGGTCAGTATTTAATGGAAGTTAAGATAAGCGGCGCTGTTCCGCTGTGGTTTACTAAGATAATATCAGGACTTAATGTTTACCCGGTATCGTTTTCTAAGTATGGTACTGAATATAAGCAGTATGTCCTTACGAATTACACAAGCTTAATGTATAAAGGAGAAAATATATGTTTGAATCAATCTTTACATCAACATCAGAGAATACAATCAGCATTAGCCAGTCAATGTTAGGAATATTAGTAGCAGTTGTTATTGGTTTAGTGATTGCTTTTGTGTATACACTTGTATCAAAGAAGGATGGATATAATAAAAGCTTTATAATAGGTCTTGCTCTTTTACCAGCAATAGTGGCAGCAGTTATTCTTCTTGTAGGAAGTAATGTTGCAAGAGCGTTTTCAATGGCGGGAGCTTTTGCTTTAGTAAGATTCCGTTCAGCACCGGGAAGTGCTAAAGATATTTCAGTAGTGTTTTTTGCAATGGCAACAGGTCTTGCATGCGGACTTGGTTTTGTGACATTTGCAGGGTGCTTCGCAGTAATAATTCTTCTTGTATTTGTAGTGTTATCGGTAACAGGATTTGGAACAAGAGATGCACATAGAAAACAGTTAAGAATCACAATTCCAGAGAATCTTAACTATATGGCAGTATTTGATGATATATTTGATAAGTATCTTAGTGAAAATGTACTTAGAAAAGTAAAGACAACTAATATGGGTACAATGTTTGAACTTACCTATGAATGCAGGATGAAATACGAGAGCGAGCAGAAGCAGTTCATAGATGAGTTAAGAGTAAGGAATGGTAATCTCAATATTACAATGGGGATGATGCCGGATTCGGATGGCGGATACCTTAATTAATGCATTAATCATATTATATAATAACAGAACTGCCCGGACAAATTCATGCCGTCCGGGCAGTTTTACATTTTTTTTACAATCTTTTTTATGTCAGGCACTTGTATAATTCGCATATTTATTATATTATAAACAATATACGAAAGGGCGTGGTAGATATGGTAGATAACAACACTCAATTTTTTAAAACTCAGCCAGAGAAGACAATTTCAGTAGAAGGAATACTTGAGCAGGTATATCTTGCACTTAAAGAGAAGGGGTACAATCCGGTTAACCAGATAGTAGGTTATATTATGTCTGGTGACCCAACATATATTACAAGCCATAACAATGCAAGAAGCCTTATTATGAAGGCTGAAAGAGACGAGCTTGTTGAAGAGGTTGTAAGATATTTCATTGAAGGTAAAGGCTTATAATATGAGAATTATAGGCTTAGATGTCGGGACGAAGACTGTTGGAGTTGCCTTGAGCGATCCGCTTGGGATAACTGCACAGCCTTTCGAAACGATAACAAGAAAAGAGAATAATAAGTTACGAAGAACTTATGCCAGAATAGAACAGATTATATCCGAATATGATGTAACTGAAATCGTGGTTGGCTATCCTAAGAACATGGATGATACTATTGGGGAACGGGCTAAGGCCTGTGAAGAATTTGCAGCAGCACTGGAGAGACGAACAGGATTACCTGTTACACTGTGGGATGAAAGACTTACTACAGTTGAAGCAGACGAAGTCCTTGAAGAATGCGGGATGAGGCGAGAAAACCGCAAGACAGTTATTGATCAGCTTGCGGCTGTTTTTATTTTGCGTGGATATATGGAATCTAAACAGAAGTAATATTTGGAGGATTTGTTTTTCATGGAAAAGCTTGAATTTATTGACGAGAACGGTGAGAAGACACAATTTTATGTGATTGAAGAAACTAGAATTAACGGAATTAATTACCTGCTTGTATCAGAGTCAGATAATGAGGACGAGGAAGCAGAAGCTTATATTCTTAAGGATACATCTGATGCGGCAAGTGAAGAAGCTGTTTATGAGTTTGTAGAGGAAGACAGTGAACTTGAAGTGGTAGGCAAGGTGTTTTCTGAATTAATGGATGATGATGTTGAACTTAAATAAGGTGTGAGCCTTATTCATATTTTATATTTTATTTTTATTATGAGGTGTTTATGAAAAAAGCAGAGAATGCGTCTGTCAGGATTATACCATTGGGTGGTCTTGAGCAGATAGGAATGAACATTACTGCCATTGAGTATGATGACAGTATTGTTGTTGTGGATTGTGGCTTATCTTTCCCAGAGGAAGATATGCTTGGTATTGATTTAGTTATACCGGATGTTACTTATCTTAAGGAGAATCTTAATAAGGTTAAAGGATTCGTTATTACTCATGGACATGAGGATCATATTGGTGCAATTCCATATGTTTTAAAGGATGTCAATGTTCCTATATACGCTACTAAGCTTACTATGGGACTTATAGAGTCAAAGCTTAAGGAACATAATATGTTAAAGTTAGTTAAGAGAAAGGTTGTTAAGTATGGACAATCTGTAACTCTTGGCGATTTCAGGGTTGAGTTCATAAGAACTAACCATAGTATTGCAGATGCTGCAGCACTTGCTATATACTCACCGGCAGGAATTATTGTCCACACAGGAGATTTTAAGGTTGATTATACACCTGTATATGGTGATCCTATTGATCTTCAAAGACTTGGTGAACTTGGAAAGAAGGGTGTACTTGCACTTATGTGCGACAGTACGAATGCTTTAAGACCTGGTTTTACTATGTCAGAGAGAACTGTTGGAGCTACATTTGAAAAGATATTCAATGACAATAAGAACAGCAGAATAATCATAGCTACATTTGCATCTAATGTAGACAGAGTACAGCAGATTATTAATTCAGCGGTTAAATATGGCAGAAAAGTCTGTGTTGAAGGCCGAAGTATGGTTAATATTATTGAGGTTGCAGAAGACCTTGATTATCTTAAGATTCCGGACGGAACTCTTATTGAAACGGATGAGATGAAGAATTATACACCTGAGCAGATTGTTCTTATTACAACAGGTAGTCAGGGTGAATCAATGGCTGCTCTTTCAAGAATGGCAGCTAACCTTCATAGAAAGGTATCTATCCAGCCTGGCGACTGCGTAGTATTTTCATCAACTCCTATACCTGGTAATGAGAAGTCAGTAGCCAAGGTTATTAATGAGCTTGGTATGAAGGGTGCTAAGGTTATATTCCAGGATACACATGTATCAGGACATGCATGTCAGGAAGAGATTAAGCTTATATATTCTCTTGTAAAGCCTAAGTATTCTATTCCTGTTCACGGTGAGTACAGACACCTTGTTGCACAGAGAGATGTTGTTATGTCACTTGGATATGACAAGGATCATGTTATTATTGCCAAATCAGGAGATGTGTTAGAACTTAATGATGAGCATGCACAGGTTGTAGATCATGTCCAGACAGGAGCTATTTTTGTTGATGGACTTGGCGTAGGTGATGTAGGAAATATTGTATTAAGAGACAGACAGAACCTTGCAGAGAATGGTATTATCATTGTTGTTCTTACACTTGAAAAATATACCGGACAGCTTATAGCAGGCCCGGATATTGTTACAAGAGGTTTTGTGTATGTAAGAGAGGCTGAAGAGCTTCTTGATGAGGCAAGAGCAATTGTATCTGATTCAGTTGAAAAGTGTCTTGATAAGAATATTACTGACTGGAGTAAGATTAAGAATATTATTAAAGATGACTTGAGCGAGTATCTCTGGAAGAAGATTAAGAGAAATCCTGTAATACTTCCAATCATTATGGAGGCACAGATATAATATATGTTGCCGGATATTACTGCAGACAGTTGGAGAGGTGTTTTTCATGCGTAGAATTGATGAACTTAAGAAAGAGATTATACATGAAATTCTTAACAGTGAAGAATATAGGGAATACAGAAGACTTCAGTCTGAAATAGACAGGACGCCTGACTTGAAGAGGCAGGTGGATGAATTCCGTATGAGGAATTTTGAATTACAGAATTCAGAAAATGTTCCAGACATGTTTGCAGCAATGGAGAATCTTAATAAGGAATATGCCGACATGAGGAATCAGGACATTGTAAACAGATATCTTATGACAGAGATTACATTTTGCAGATTTATGAGAGATATATATAAGGATATTGCCGAGGCAGTAGACATGGACCTTGATTTTTTAGGGTGAATCATATATAGTGTAGCTTATTAAAGAAGAGGAGAATCAGGTTTTATGAGCAATAAATCAATCAGGATGCTGGTATCGGTATCGCTGAATGTTTTAATAATTGTTTTAGGAATATATCTCGTGTTTTTTATGGGAAGCAAGGCGTATTCATTTGGTGAGAAGATATTTAATGAACAGGCAGTTGATTCAGATGATAATGCCCGTACAGTTGAGGTTACTATAACAACAGACATACAGGCTAAGAAGCTTGCTGGCATGCTTTATGATAAAGGACTTGTACATGATAAAACGATAGCATATTTTCAGATTCAGTTCTCAGATTATAAGGATAAGTTTATAGGTGGAACTTATGAGCTTAACACGGGAATGACACCTACTGAGATTATGCAAGTGCTGGCACAGTCAGACAGTGAGGAAGAATAACTTAATTGTAAGGGGAATATATGATAGTCAATGAAAGAGTAGTTGCCTATATTAATTCTCTCGATTGTGGTAATTCTGATATATGTAATACAATTGAAAAAGAAGCGATTGCGGATGAAGTCCCAATCATTAGAAAAGAGATGGGTAATTTGCTGAAGGTGCTGTTACAGCTTGTACAGCCTGAAAGGATTCTGGAAGTTGGAACAGCAGTAGGTTACTCATCTATTCTTATGAGTGAGAATATGCCGGAAAAATGCACAATTACTACAATAGAGAATTATGATAAGAGAATACCTGTGGCAAGAAATAATTTTAAAAGGGCAGGAAAAGAGAATGTTATAACACTTATAGAGGGAGATGCGCTGGAAGTGTTGAAGACTCTGGAAGGTCCATATGATTTCATATTCATGGATGCTGCCAAGGGACAGTATATTAATTATCTTCCTGATATTAAGAGAGTCCTTAGAAAAGGCGGACTTCTTATATCGGATAATATTCTGCAGGAGGGAGAAATAGTGGAATCCCGCTATGCAGTTACGAGAAGAAACAGAACAATTCATACAAGGATAAGGGAATATGTGTATGAGCTTACTCATACAAAGGATTTTGTGACATCTATTGTTCCTATCGGCGATGGAATTACACTCAGTGTGAAACAGTAAAGGAGAATAATATGGCAGGACATATGTATAATGGCAGAGAAACAGAACTTCTTATACCAGCAAGCAGTCTTGAAGTTTTAAAGATAGCAGTAATATTCGGTGCAGATGCCGTATATATCGGTGGTGAAGCATTTGGATTAAGAGCTAAGGCTAAGAATTTTTCAATAGAAGATATGAAAGAGGGCGTTAAGTTTGCCCATGAAAGAAATGTCAAGGTATACGTTACAGCTAATATTCTGGCACATAACTATGACCTTGAGGGTGCAAGAGCTTACTTTGAGGAACTTAAGGAAGTAGGACCTGACGCACTCATTATATCGGATCCGGGAATGTTTACAATAGCAAAGGAAGTACTTCCGGATATTGATATACATATAAGCACACAGGCTAATAATACTAACTATATGACATATAATTTCTGGTGGAATCAGGGCGCTAAGAGAGTGGTTTCAGCAAGAGAATTATCGCTTGAGGAGATTAAGGAGATAAGAGCACATATCCCTGATGAGATGGAGATTGAGACATTCATGCATGGAGCAATGTGTATATCTTATTCAGGCAGATGCCTGTTATCAAGCTTCCTTACAGGAAGAGATGCTAACAGGGGAGCATGTACACATCCATGCCGTTGGAAATATGCTGTTGTTGAGGAAAACAGACCGGGACAGTACATGCCTGTATATGAGAATGAGAGAGGAACATATATATTTAACTCTAAGGATTTATGCATGATAGAGCATATTCCAGAGATGGTAAGTTCAGGCATTGACTCATTTAAGATTGAAGGACGTATGAAGACAGCTCTGTATGTTGCAACTGTTGCGAGAACATACAGACTTGCTATTGATGATTTTATAGAAGATCCTGAAAAGTACAAGGCTAGAATCCCATTCTATAAGAGTGAGATAAGCAAATGTACTTACAGACAGTATACAACAGGTTTCTTCTTTGGAAAGCCGGACGAGAATACACAGATATATGACAGTAACACATATATCAGGGAATACACATATCTTGGTATCGTAGGAGATACTAACGAGCAGGGACTTTACCATATTGAGCAGCGAAACAAGTTCTCAGTTGGCGAGACAATTGAAGTAATGAAGCCGGATGGACAGAATATAGAAGTCACAGTTAAGCGTATTGTCGATGAGAATGGTAAGGATATGGATAGCTGTCCACATCCTAAGCAGAATCTCTATATTGATTTAGGAATCCAGCTTGATAAGTATGATATCTTAAGACGCCAGGAAGAAGAAACAGAAGTAAACAGTTAAATTAAAGAGACAGTTGGATAGGCAATTAAAGGCACCTTTACACATATGATATATAAAAATGTGTAGGGGTGCCTTTTTGAAAACGTTTGAAAAACCATTATCGGCACAGGAAGAGAAAGAATTGCTGATAAAATTACGCGAAGGCGATAGTGTGGCCAGAAATGCTCTTATAGAAAAGAACATGCGTCTTGTTGCACATATAGTCAAAAAATATACCTCTACTGAACGTGATTATATTAATGAAGACCTTATTTCAGTGGGAACAATAGGACTTATTAAGGCTGTTGATTCATTTGACATAGAAAGAAATGTGAGATTCTCAACATATGCTGCCAAATGTATAGACAACGAGATTCTTATGCTTTTCCGTCAGGATAAAAAGAAGGAACGGGAAGTGTCTCTTAATGAGCCTATAGGAAAGGACAAAGAGGGAAATGAGATAAGCCTTAAGGATATTATAGGAGAAGATTCGGAGAAGAAACAGCCGGATGCTGTGGAAGATTATATGTTTTATGAGCAGATTAAGTGTATATATGGTAATATAGAAAAGGTACTTGCACCAAGAGAGATAGAGATATTAAAATACAGGTATGGACTTTTTGGCGCAAAAGAATGCACACAGAATGAACTTGCTGACAGGCTTGGAATAAGCAGAAGCTATGTGAGCAGAATAGAGAAAAAGGCACTTGGTAAATTAAGAGAAGTGCTTATTGAGCGGAAACTTATATGATAATATAGTCAGGAGGACATGTAATGCAGATTACAGATGCAAAGGTAATAGCGGGCAGATTATCTAAGGTAAGGGACATCATGAAATCAGAAGGCGTTGATATATATGTAGTCGTAACAGGTGATTACCATATATCAGAGTATGCAGGAGATTATTTTAAGGAAAGAGAATTCATTACCGGATTCACAGGCTCTGCCGGAACGGCTGTTATAACACAGGATGATGCAAGGCTTTTCACTGACGGAAGATATTTCGTGCAGGCTGAAAAGCAGATTGAAGGGACAGGCTTTTCACTGATGAGGGTCGGCGCTCCGGGTGTTATGAATGTGGCACAGTACTGTGAGAGTATAGTTAAAGATGGAATGAGCATGGGATTTGATGGAAGAACCATGCCGGCTGAAGAAGGAATTGAGCTGTCTGATATATGTAAAAAAGCAGGAGCAGGCTGTTTGTATGATTTTGATGCGATTGAGAATATATATGAGGACAGGGCAGCGTTTCCACACAGCAAAGCATTTTATCTTGATGAAGAGTACTCAGGAGAAAGCATAATAAGCAAGCTTTCAAGAATAAGAAAGTACATGGATAATAAAAATGCTGATATACATATTATGGCAACGCTTGACGACATATGCTGGACATTCAATATAAGGGGATGCGATGTTGAGTGCAACCCTGTTATTATGGCGTATTCAGTGATAACTAAGGATGAGGCATACATATATACTGATAAGGACAGGTTTGATGATAAGACGCTGGCAAAATTCGGGGAGGCATGTGTGGAGGTGCTGCCATATGACAGCATATATGAAGACATTGCCAGAATGAATGGAAAAGTGCTTATTGATAAGAAACGTGTGAACATGCGTATATATGAGCTTATACAGTCTGGAATAGATGTGGAAGCAGTACTGTCTGACAATCCAGCAATGCTTTTTAAAGCAATAAAGAATGAGACAGAGATAAGGAATCTATACAGCGTACATGTTGACGATGGCGTGGCTGTAACAAAATTCATATTCTGGCTTAAGAAAAATGTTGCATCAGGTAATATAACAGAGGCAGATGCAGCGGCATATCTTGATAATTTAAGAAGCAATATAAAAGATTACATAGAACTAAGCTTTGACACAATCAGTGCGTATAATGCAAATGCAGCGATGATGCATTACCATGCAGATGAAACCAATGCGGCTGTCTTAAAGCCAGAAGGCATGCTGCTTGTGGATTCAGGCGGACAGTATATGCGTGGAACAACTGATATAACAAGAACAATAGCACTTGGACCTGTGACTGATGAGATGAAGATGTATTACACACTTACACTTAAAGGCATGTTAAGCCTGGCAAATGCAAAATTTCTGAAAGGCTGTAACGGTTTCAGTCTTGATATTCTTGCCAGAGCACCTCTGTGGAATGTCGGAATGGACTACCGCTGCGGAACAGGACATGGAATAGGATACCTTTTAAATGTGCATGAGAGTCCTAATGGATTTCGATGGAAGCACAATCCGGGCAAGAATGATCTTGCAGTTATTGAAGAGGGCATGGTTACATCTGATGAGCCAGGGGTATACATTGAGGGCAGGTTCGGTATAAGAATTGAAAATGAGATCGTATGTCAGAAAGATTTCGACAATGAATATGGCACATTTTTAAAGTTTGACATGCTTACAGTTGTTCCGATAGATTTAGAACTTGTTGATGTAAATTATCTTGATGATGTGGATATTGAGCGGCTCAATAAGTATCAGGAAAGAGTATATAAGACACTTGAGTCGTATTTTGATGGAGAAGAAAAGAATATGTTAAGAGAGGCGACAAGACCAGTAGGAGTATGATATGGAGTTAAAAGAATTTTCACATAAGGGTGAAGCAATTGAAAAGGAGATTAAGAAGGAGTTCCAGTTTATGGGACGGACAATTAAGAAACGCCGCGTAGGACTGATTATTGCAGCGGCTGGAGTGATAGCGGTAATTGCTGTTGCACTTTTTATCCATTCACAGCAGTTTGATGTGTGGGATTATATAACTATAAGTTATGAAGGTGCTAACGGATATGCAAAACCGGTGTTTACTCTTAATAAGGATAAGCTGTATAAGGAGCTTATGGGTAAAAGTACAGATTCAGATAAATCATACAATGTTAAAATGCTGATTGCTTCTATAGAAACAAGTACAGATGAAGAAGATATTGCCAATGGTGATACTTATAAAGTAAGGCTTGAGGTTGATAAAAAATATGAGGATGCGGCAGGAGTCAGCGTGGGAGGCGGCAATAAGAAGATAAAAGCATCAGGAATATCAAAAGGAACATCTGTGGAATTGTTTGATAAGGTTGATGTTACATTTACAGGTGTAAGTCCGCAGGCTGGCATTGTTATCACTAATAACTGGGAAGATGAGTATCTGTCAGGACTTACATTTACTCCTGATAAAAAAGACAATATAAGTCTTGGGGATTCAGTGAAGATAACATGCAATACTTCTTATGAAGATATTGCAAGACACGGATTTCTTGTACATAATATAGAAACTTCTTATAATGCAGACAAGCTTCCGGAATATGTTGATGATGTATCGCTGATTGATAAAAAGGTTATAGAACAGGTTAGCAAAGAAGTTCTGGAGACAATTAATAAAGAAACGGCAGATAACACATTTCATATGTTATATAAAGCAACAAAGGATACTGCCTATCTGTATCACATTAATGAGGAAACATGCAGTGATGCAAAGATTACTGGAATATATTATTTACAGAAAAAAGGAAATGCTGGAGAGACTAATAATTACATATATATAACTGCTTCAGCGACAATATCTGACTCGGAAGACAGCAAAACGGTTTATTTTGCATTTTCATATAGCAATGCTTATATAAATGCAGATGGAACATTTGATATGAACCATGATAATGAAGAAAAGAGGTATGTCTGCAGTACAGATTACGATTCACTTTACAGTGAATGTATTGGCAGTAAAAGTGACAACTATACTATAAAAGAGGTTAAATAGCTGTTTGTATATTGTATGTTGATGTGATATAATCTTACTATAAATGCGCAATAGCAGGAGTGGAGACTGCCTGCGGAAAGAGGTTGAAGGTGAATTACAGAAAGAAAGTTAGATTGGGTGATGTTCTTGTTAAAAAGGGAATTATAGATGAGAACCAGTTACAGACTGCACTTTCAAGACAGAGAGAGCAGGGGAAGATGCTCGGTGAGATGGTTATAGCATTGGGATATGCTACCCAGAAAGATATTAATGAGGCACTTTGCGACAGTCTGGGGATTGATTTTGTTGATATGCGAGAGACGGAGATAAGTGATGATGTTCTGTCTATGTTAGATGAGAATATTATGAGAAAGTACACTCTCGTACCATTAGGTGATGCACCTGATAATCCTGGAGCAATCAGGGTTGCCATGGCTGATCCTACTAATATTCTTGCCATGGATGACATTAATATTGTAACTGGTAAACAGGTTGTTCCGGTTCTTGCTAATGCAACTGATATTAATGCATTTTTAGATAAGGCGTTTGGACAGAAACAGGCACAGAGTATTGTGGATCTGTATAAGAAAGAGCAGGGCGAGACTGTAAGAGAAGAAACTAAAGAAGACAAGGCGAGAAGAGAAGAGATTGAGAATGCGCCTATTGTTCAGCTTATCAATAGTGTAATTGAGCAGGCTGTAAGACAGAGAGCTTCTGATATACATATTGAGCCGATGGAAAGAGATATCCGTGTAAGATACAGAATAGATGGTAATCTTCGTGAAATTATCCAGTACGATAATACACTTCTTGGTGCTATTACAACCCGTATCAAGATTATGTCAGGAATGGATATTTCTGAGAAGAGAAAACCACAGGATGGACGTATTACCATTAACGTAGACGGAAGAGAATATGATATCCGAGTATCTAATCTTCCTACAGTATATGGCGAGAAATGCGTTATGAGAATTGCGTCCAAGGAAGGATTTAACATTGATAAATCAAAACTTGGACTTACACCGGCTGATCTTAAGGTATTTGATGATATATTAAAGAATCCACATGGAATTATTCTTGTAACAGGACCTACAGGATCTGGTAAATCTACAACTCTTTATACTGCGTTAAGTGAACTTAATACAGAAGATGTTAATATTATTACTGTTGAAGACCCGGTTGAGGCTAATATTGATGGTATTAATCAGGTTCAGGTTAATAATAAAGCAAATCTTACATTTGCAACTGCATTAAGATCAATCTTACGACAGGATCCGGATATCATTATGATTGGTGAGATCCGAGATGGTGAGACTGCTGAGATTGCGGTTAGAGCATCTATTACAGGCCATCTTGTTGTAAGTACACTGCATACTAATAGTACGGCAAGTTCTGTTGCCCGTCTTGAAGATATGGGAATTGAGTCATACCTCATAGCTGATTCACTTGTTGGTATTATCGCACAGCGTCTTGTAAGAAAGCTGTGTGACTGTAAGATGCCAAAAGAGGCAAGTGCAGCTGAGAAGGAGATGCTTGGAGTTAATCCTGATGAGCCATTTACAATATATGAACCATGCGGATGTAAGTTATGTAATGGAACAGGATACTATGGACGACTTGGTATATATGAGATTATGAAGATAACACCGTCTATAAAGAGACTTATATCAAGGCATGCAGAAGCAGAAGAGATTAAAAAACAGGCTATAAGTGAGGGTATGAATACGCTTAAGATGGCTGCGGTTAATGCGGTTAAAGATGGCGTTACAACTATAGCTGAGATGGTTAAAGCAACTTATGAAGCTGAAGAAGATGATTCAAGACCTAAGGCAGCAGATACATCAGCTTCTTCTGGAATATCAGTTTCTTCAGGAGTAGAAGAAATTGAACTTGAGCAGATTGACTAAGAATCTGCCAGATATACAATTATAGATATATGGGGGCTTAATAATGTTTACTGTAGAGCAATTACTTTCGATAGCTAAAGAAAAGAAGGCAAGTGATGTGCATGTCACTGTAGGACTTCCACCAAGAGTCAGAATTAATGGTGAACTTGTGGATCTTGATTATCCTAAGCTTTCACCAGATGACTGTGAAAAGCTTATTCTTGATATTATGGATGACAGGCAGCAGGCAATGTTTAAAGACAGAGGAGAATTTGATTTTTCATTCTCTGTTCCTAATATTGGACGATACAGAGTTAATGTATTCAGACAGAGAGGGTCTGTGGCATGTGCCATGCGTATTGTAGGAACAGAGATTCCTAAGCCGGAAAGCCTTGGCGTTCCAAAGTCTGTTGTTGACTTGTATGCCAAGAAAAGAGGACTGGTTCTGGTAACGGGTCCAACAGGTTCAGGTAAATCTACAACACTTGCTTCTCTTATAGACAAAATTAATGATGAACGTAATGCTCATGTAATAACACTTGAAGACCCGATTGAGTATCTTCATTCGCATAGAAAAGCAATGATTAATCAGAGAGAAATCGGTCTTGATACGCATTCATATGCTGATGCACTCCGTGCAGCACTGCGAGAAGATCCTGATGTAATTCTTGTAGGAGAGATGAGAGATCTGGAAACTATATCTACTGCTATAACAGCAGCAGAAACAGGTCATCTCGTGTTCTCGACACTTCATACAATTGGAGCGGCGGCAACAATTGACCGTATTATTGATGTGTTTCCACCGCACCAGCAGCAGCAGATAAGAATTCAGCTTGCAGTTGTTCTTGAAGCAGTTATTTCACAGCAGCTGATACCAACAGCAGACAGATGTGGAAGAGTTGCTGCATTTGAAGTTATGCATGGAACGATTCCGATTAAGAATCTTATCCGTGAAGCCAAGACATATCAGATATCCAGTGTTTTACAGACAGCAAGAAAAGAGGGCATGATATCAATGGATGATGCACTTCTTGATCTGTATAATAAGGGAGTGATTGATTCTGATAATGCAATTGGATATGCACAGGATGTCAATTATGTTACTAAGAGAGTTAATCAGTTCTATTAATGGTGGAATATGCAGATAGGTGAGAGAATATATAAGTATCTTGAAGAAAAAGGAATGTCGCAGGCAGAGTTTGTCAGTAGGACAGGAATTTCTCAGAGTACAGTAAGTGATTGGAAGATAAAGAAGAATAATCCGTCAGCAGATAAGATAATGGTAATATGCAAAGCACTGGATATTTCTCCATATGAACTGCTGGCTGGCACAGAAGATATGAATAATTCAAGAAAGTATATGGATTATGCATATGTTGATAAAGACTCTAAGGAATACACATTGATAGAAACTTATCAGGAGCTTAGTGATGACGCAAAACTAAAGCTGGAAAGATATATGGAGGCTTTAAGAAAGTCTGGGGAATAGTGATTGAAGAGATGACAATGCTGGTGATGTGCTGGCATTGTTTTTTTCTTGGGGACTGTTAATCATGCAATTATTATTATGGGGATTTCCTATAAGAACAATAAATAATCAATCTATATAGGCTAATTTAAGGCAGAAATACAAGAAAGTGCCGGAAATTACCTATCAGGCAGGCACGAGGAAGCTTATCTATAGGCAGATTGGGAGAAAAAGTGAAGGCTGAATAAGGATTCTGCCCGGATATATCCTATAAGTCAAGCAATAATGCGACTACCTATAGGTATCAGGTAATATAATGTGTAATATACCGTAATTGCGGTATTGACAACAAGATATATTAATTGTATATTAAGAATGATTTATGGTTAAAGATTCATGACAGACTGCTTGTATGTGAATGAAAGAGAAAGATATAACACAAAAGGTACTAGAAGATAATAACGATATATTTGCGGATATTGTTAATGTGTTGTTATTTGGTGGAAAGCCAGAGGTTGAAGAGAATGAACTTGTTAATACGACAGTTCATTCACAGTATAAGGCTGAAGATGGAAAAGTTCATGAACAGGAACGCGATATTGCTAAGTATTGGAAAAGAGGATGTACAGACATAGTCCTGTATGGCATAGAGAATCAGACAAAGGTTGAGAAAAGAATGCCGGCAAGAATATCAGGATATGAAGGTGCTTCATACAGAGGTCAATGTGATAAGAAAACAATAGTGCCGGTAATAACGATGGTTCTGTATTATGGTACAGACAGAAAATGGACAGCACCAAAGAATCTTAAGTCTCTGATTAAAGTTCCGGATAATCTGGATAAGTATGTTAATGACACTAAAGCTAATGTATTTGAGATAGCGTGGCTGACAGATGAACAGATAGCAAAGTTTACAAGTGATTATAAGATCGTTGCTAATTTCTTTGTGAACAAGAGAAAGAACAAAGATTACATACCAGATGATAAGACAACAATTAAGCATGTGGATGAGATACTAAAGTTCTTATCAGTTATGACAGGGGATAACAGATATGAAGAGATATTGTCAGATAAGGAAGGAGTGAGCAATATGTGTGATGTAGCGCAGAGACTTGAAGACAGGGGAATTGAGAAAGGACTTCAGAAAGGAAGAGAAGAAGGCAACCGGATGATATATTCACTGGTCGAAGATGAGAGCATAAGTATGGAAAAGGGTGCACAAAAGCTAGGGGTAAGTGTAGAAAAGCTGCGAGCTAATATGATTAATGCGGGATACAAGTGTCCGGATATGGAGTGATAGCTGATAAGGAAGGCAGAATAACAGTATAATATATAAAGATAAAGCAATGCCGGTAAGAGAGGATACTGGTGTTGCTTTTCTTTTTGTGGAAGTCTGTTTCTGTTCAGGGTTTTATTTCTACGTGTTCCTATAAGAATAAAAAATAATCAAGCTATATAGGCGAAATACAGGCAGAATTACATGGAATTGCAGGAATATACCTATAAGGTAGGCACGAGGAAGCTTATCTATAGGTAGATTGGGAGAAAAAGTGAAGGCTGAATAATGGTTCTGCCTGGATATGTCCTATAAGTCAAGCAATAATGCGACTACCTATAGGTATCAGGAACAATGAATCAATAAAGCATTTAATTATTTCTTGAAAATAGCTAGAAAAATAGATATATTATAGTAAAGTATTAATCTAAAAGGGGAGAAAAATAAAATGCTTACAAAATTAAAAAAGTGTAAAACACTTAAAGAAATATATGAGGTGCTGGGGAAAAATTTTTTTGAAAAGATAGCAATGTACATAGTGATGGGATGGTGCTTATGGGTGTGCTGACATTGGAATTTCTGATAGCATACTTTATAGGCATGATACTGACACGGAGCAATAATTGGAAAAATGAGCTGGTTGAGTTTATTAAAAGAGAACCATGGAATGTATTTTTTTTAATGTTGTTTGTATGGATTATCATATGTACAATGCATTCGAATGATAAATATATTTCAATATTTGGAACAGAGTACAGATATGAAGGTCTTGTGACATATTGCTGCTATGCGACAGTTAGATGAATGTAATTAGCATATTAGAATTATTATTAGACGGGGAGATAAAAGATGTTACAACGATTAGATAGTATTATAGTGTCTTTATATATAGATCCTGGAACAGGAGCTATGTTGTTTTCTGTATTAATGGGAATTGCTTCAGCAGGATTTTTTTTAATGCAGAAAATATGGCATAAAATAAAATTTATAATTAATGGAGGATTAGCAGGAAAAGCAGTAAAGAATAGTGTTCCGTATGTAATATTCAGCGATAGCAAGAGATATTGGAATGTATTTAAGCCTGTATGTGATGAGTTTGAAGCAAGAAAAATACATTGCGAATATTGGACTGCATCAGGTGATGATCCAGCATTACAGGAAAATTATGAGTATGTAAAATGTATTTTTATAGGAAGCAGAAATAAACCATATGCAAAACTTAACATGATGAATGCGGATATTTGTCTAGCGACTACACCTGGATTGGAGGTGTATCAATGGAAACGTTCAAAAAACTGCAGTTATTATGTACATATCCTGCATGATGTGGGAGAAGTAGTGTTTTATAGAATGTTTGGAATAGATTACTATGATGCAATATTAACATCAGGCAGTTTTCAGGAAAGCAATATCAGAACACTTGAAGATATGAGAGGAACTAAAGTTAAAGATGTCAGAGTTGTTGGTTCTACATATATGGATTCTTTGAAAGAAAAATATGATAAATATGCCTACAGACATGAAGGCAGACCAGTTGTGCTGCTGGCATCTTCATGGGGAGAAAGCTCGATTCTCAGCCGATTTAAAGGGAAAATAATTAAGGCTCTTATTGAAACGGGATATGATATAGTTGTAAGACCGCATCCACAGTCATTGATTGTTGAAAAGAAAATGATTGAAAAATTGCAGAGGGAGTTTGAAGGACAGATAAGTTGGAACTTTGATAATGATAATTTTGATATATTAAATAAATCAGATATAATGATAACTGATTTTTCAAGTGTGATATTTGATTATTCATTAATTTTCGATAAAGCTGTAATATATGCTGATACTGATTTGGATTACTCTCCATATGATGCATGCTGGCTTGGTGATGATATCTGGCGAAAGAAAGTTCTTCCACAATTGGGAATAGAACTTAAAGAAGAAGATTTTGGTGATTTGAAATATATTATAGATAAAGCTATGAAAGATGATATTTATAGTAATGGAAGAAAATATGTGAGGCAGCTAGCTTGGAACTGTAAAGGCAAGGCAGCGGAGAATGTTGTAGATTATCTTGTGGAAAAACATAAAGAATTGTTAGGGGAGGCTGACTAATGTTATCTGTTATATATAATCTTTTCGTCATGCCTGTTCAGATTGTTGTTGAGACAACATTTGTATTAATGAACAGGTTATTTCATAATAAGGGAATAGCAATAATAGGCGTCAGCCTGATTATTCAGACATTGGTTCTTCCATTGTATAAGCGTGCTGATGCAATGCAGGAAGAAGAACGCAGAAAACAGGAAGAAATGTCTGGATGGGTTAAGCATATAAGAAAAACCTTTAAAGGCGATGAAAAGTTTATGATGCTTTCAACTTATTACAGACAGCAGAATTATAAGCCGTATTATGGGTTGAAAAGTTCATTATCTATATTATTGCAGATTCCTTTTTTCTTAGCTGCCTATAATTATTTATCACATTTGGAAGCTCTTAATGGTATATCTTTTTTATTTATAAAAGACTTGGGCAGACCAGATGCGTTGTTTAACATTGCAGGCTTTGATTTTAATGTTCTTCCTGTTGCAATGACGATAATTAATATTATTTCTGGAATAATATATACAAGAAAGCTTACAGTCAGAGACAAAGTGCAGGTATATGGCCTGGCGGTGATTTTTCTGGTACTTTTATATAAAAGTCCATCGGGGCTTGTGCTTTATTGGACGATGAATAATATATATTCATTGTGCAAAAATGTATTTATGAAACTTATAAAGTTTAAAAAGAGGTTGTGCAAGAATGGTGTTGTAAGTCAGAAAATAACAGAATATACAGAAAAGCTTGACTGGAAAAATATTGTTATATGGGAATTAATATTTATGACAATATTAATGGGGGCAATGATTCCGCTTTCTGTAATAAGTTCTTCATCTTCGGAATTTGTGATAGGAGACAGCGGACCACAGAGAATAATCATTAGAAATGTGTGTATATATGCAGGATTTTTCTTAGTATGGTTTCCGATTTTCTATATGTTGATGAGGGAAAGAACAAAAAAGATATTTTCAGTAGTGTTATATATAATATGTGTTTTTGCAATGTTTAACTTTATGGGTTATTCTTTCAGTTTCAGACAGATATCATATTTGTTTATGTACACAGAAGATTTAATTTTGCCGGCGTACATATATTGGGCTAATATTGGAGCATTGGCAGCCATAGCATTTTTATTGGTATTGATTATAGGAAAGAAGTCAAAAATAGCTGGAGCGATAATTAAAATAAGTGTAATATGCATGGCAGTTATGTGCATAAGAAATTGCTTTATTATGAATAAACAGATGGAATCTTATACAGAAAGCAGAGAACATATAGCAGATGAAAACATTCTTACTCTAAGTAAGGATGGAGAAAATGTAATTGTTTTTATGCTTGACCGTGCAATAGGAACATATATGCCATATTTATTGGAAGAAAATGAATCCATAAAAGAAATGTTTGATGGATTTACATATTATCCAAACACATTGTCTTTTGGAAAAAGTACGAACTTTTGTACACCGGCTTTATTTGCAGGATATGAATATACTCCAGAAAACATTAATAAGAGAGATAAGGAATCTCTTAAAGATAAACAGAATGAAGCGTTAAAGGTTATGCCGGTTTTATTTAGTGAAAATGGATTTAATGTAGTTGTTACTGATCCACCTTATGCTGGATATACATGGGATCCTGATTTATCAATATATGACGGCTATGGTAACATAAAGGCGTATATAACAGAAGGTGCATACAATGATGTTCCAGTTAGAAATGGCATTGAAGATGGTGGTAAAACACTTCAGGAGAGCAATTGTGTATATTATAGTTTGATGAAAATTATGCCTGTGTTACTGCAGAATTTCATATACAATGATGGGGGCTACTGTTCTATGATTAAAGAAACAGTTACACCAGAGTTGCTTGCATCAATTCAGAATAATTCTTTTTATGACTGGTATACCGTTCTTGAGAGTCTGCCTGATATTACAACTATTGAAGATGATAATAAAAATAATTTTATAATGATGCAGAATAGTACAACTCATGAATCTTCGATATTGTCATATCCAGATTATCTGCCGTTAAGGAATGTTGATAAAGAACAGGTTATACAGCAGATGGAAGACAGAAGTATTGATGGCCGAACTATGTCGATGGATAAATCGGTAGGCGTAGCACATTATCAGACATTTGCAGCCAGTTTAAGAGAGATTGGAGAGTGGATGGAATATCTAAAAGCAAATGATGTTTATGATAATACTAGAATTATTATTGTAAGTGATCATGGAAAAGAACTTGGTCAGTTTGATTCACTAAAAATAAACAGTGAATTGGATATACAGGCATATTCACCGCTGCTTCTTGTGAAAGATTTTAATTCAAGGGGTTTTAATGTATCTGATGAATATATGACTAATGCGGATGTTCCAACGATTGCACTAAAGGATATTGTTGATAATCCAACTAATCCGTTTACAAATAAGCTGATAACTAATATAGATAAATATAATAAAAATATGAAAGTGACAACTTCAGGATTGTATAATGTAACGACTAATAATGGGAATGTTTTTGATACATCAGACGGTGCTTGGTATGAGGTGACACCGGGAGATATAACGGATGCGAATAATTGGAGACACTGTGAATAACAAAGGAATATTATAGAATAATAAAAGCAGGGAATCATTGGCTATAAATCGTCTAGATCTCCTGCTTTTAGTTCAAATCTAATTTAATCTGTATATTTCAACTTTTCTGCCATACATATTATAGTCAATGCCGACAAGTTCAAAGTTAGATGCGATGTCAAGATTTTTAAAAAAGTCAATATATTCGTCTTTGTCATATAATGAATCTGCTTCAAATTGTATCTGTGGGGCTTGAATTCCACCAAGTGAAACACCATTATTTTCAAATGTAGTTACATCCAGCAAAAGATATAATGGCTTGCTGTTTAAATCAAAGTCAGCATCATAATCATCTGTAAGTGCTGAATGGTAAGTTGCAGCATAGAAATGTTCGGTATCACTTAACTTGTCAGTAAGGCATGTGAGAAGGAACTGCGAACTTAACATAACTATACAATTTGAATCAGATTCAATGGCATCAATTGTCATTTCTGCGTGAGGATAGTTCATTCTGTAACAATGAGGCGCAAGTAAATTACTAAGCACAATAAATAAAACAGAAAGAACCATACATATTGCATAGCATATTTTCTTGCTTCTGAAAATCCATTTGGTTATATAGTATAACAAAGCTACTGCAAAAGCTGCAAATAATGGATATATAATCATAATATAACGGTTTGCGAATCTTCCCATATTCATAATAGAAGTCATCTGTGAATTGATTGCTATTATAAATATGACTGATATGATAAGCGGAACAAACGCATAATTAAAATGTTTGAACTTCTTTAAAAATTGTAAGAATCCATTTTTAAGTTTTTTAAAAAATGTATGAAGCCATTTTTCATGTCTGAATATAAAACAAAAAGGTATGAACAAAAATAAAAATATAATTATTGCATAGAAAACATATACACTTGTCATAGTATGCCATGGAGAAGTTGCAATGCCAAACAGTTCATTAGTAATATAAGACCAGTATATTTTAAATTGGAACATGAAAGAATATTTCTTTACATGTCCGCCGAAGGTTCCTGTAGAACCAAACAGATGCTGGATTGTTGAAGGAAATATTCCTATTGATAATAAAGCAGAACTAATCATAGTTCCGCCAAAAATCAATGCGTATTTTATATGCTTTGTGAACAGATAATATAATCCGTATAATAAAGCAGCAATAAAGGCAAGAATTATGAATTCATGAAGCATAAGACATCCTGCAAGTGTTGTTATAAATAGTTTGATAAACAGTGATTTTGAGATTTTGCTGTCATTACGCTTATTATATAATTCGGTAAGATAGTAAAAAAGTACAACGGAAAGAGCTGTTGCAGGGCAGTACATTCTGAGGAAAAACAAAATATTCTCTGAGCCGGTTGTTAATCCAAAGAAAAATGTTCCTATGATTCCCCAGTATGAATTGCCAGTAAGACTCCTGATTAGTTTGAACAGAAATATCTGCTGAATAATAAAGAAAATTATATTAATTACATATGCATACCACATAGAAAATGTTCCAGGAAAAATTGAACATATAAAATGCAGTAATGCAAAATATAAAAATGGATGATAGTCATCTGCAGAATTCTGATATACTGAAGTGTAATCAAATGTTTCGGATCTATCAATTGTTATGTAATTATGCAAGACAGAAGAATCAACCCATTTATCCATGTTTTTAGGCGTTCTGCCGTCTCGCTCAGAAAAAACATTCATGCCGTCAGAGCTACAGGCAAAGCCGTAACTCCATAGTTCATCTGAATGATATCCTTTCTTATTATTGGCAAAAGAAACAGTTAAACACACAGTTTGTAATAAAATAATACAAGCTAATAATAGATATATATTGTGTTTTTTGATGAATAAATTAAATGCTTTCACAAAATTTCCCCCTTTTGGTATGTAGTTTTTAATTATAATATCATGTTATAAATATTAGAGCAAATTAATAAATGTTTTATTTTTTGTTTATTTTGGTAAAATTATTGTCCTGAATTATAAAGTATGTTATACTAAACGCACAATTGAGGAAAGATTTTACTAAGAATGGGGAGTGCAATATGGAAACATTTTCATACAAAGCGGTTGACGCTTCGGGAAAAGATGTTAAGGGTGCTGTTGAAGCAGAAAGCAAAGATGAAGCAGCCAGAAAGATAAAGGAACAAGGATTTACTCCTATATCAATAGGTAAGCAGGGAGCTTTGGATAAAGATGTTAATTTATCATTTTTTGGTCCAAAGAAAATTCCGGCACGAGATATGAGTGTATTCTGCCGGCAGTTTGCAAGTATTCTTAAAGCAGGTGTAAGCGTAATTAATGCATTGGAGATGCTTGGTGAACAGACAGAAAATAAGGGACTTAAAGAAGCAATTGAGAGAACCCAGTCCAGTGTAGAAAAAGGTGAAAACCTTTCGGATTCAATGAGGGAGAACGAAGAGTTTCCAAGTATTCTTGTGGATATGATTAAGGCTGGTGAAGCTTCCGGTAGTTTGGAGAATTCTCTTACACGAATGGCAATACAGTTTGAAAAAGATGCTAAGTTAAAAGGTGTTGTAAAGAAAGCAATGATGTATCCGATAGTGCTTATCTTCGTTATGATAGGTGTTATTGTAGTAATGCTTACATTTGTTATACCAAGCTTTATGACAATGTTTGAAGACCTTGATTCAGAACTTCCAATAACAACGAGAATGATTCTTGCAATGAGTGACAGTGTTAAGGGATACTGGTATGTATATCTTATTGTTGTCATTGGAATAGTTGTGGGAGTTAAGTTATATGGTAATACTGAGAATGGAAGGCATAACCTTGATAAATTAAAGTTAAAGATTCCAGTATTCGGATTGCTACAGACTAAGTCAGCATGTGCATCGTTTGCAAGAACAATGAGTACATTGTTACAGGCAGGTATGCCAATGATTGATGCACTTGAGATATCTGCTTCAACTATGAAGAACGTATTATATTATGATGCATTAGAAAAAGTAAAGAGTGGCGTGTCATTAGGCTTACCACTTTCTAATCAGTTAAGAACATCGGGACTTTTTCCGCCGATGGTTGTACATATGGTAGGTATTGGTGAAGAAACTGGTAATGTTGAAGAGATGCTTACCAATTCGGCAGTCTATTATGAAGAAGAAGTAGAGGTTCAGACACAGACTCTTACTTCATTAATGGAACCAATTATTATTATCCTTATGGCTTTGGTTGTAGTTATGTTAATACTTGCAATCTATCAGCCAATGATTCAGCTCTATAATACATTAGGAGCACAGGGGTAGTATATAGTCTGTTCTGCAGGTCGCTTAACGAGAGCAGATTTATATAAATATATTTCAAAAGGGAGATATGAAACATGAAAAAGACACAGAAAAAATTAGGTAACAAAGGTTTCTCTTTAGTAGAGCTTATCGTAGTTATTGCCATCATGGCAGTACTTGTTGGTGTGCTTGCTCCAACACTTATTAAGAACATTGAGAAGTCAAGAGAGTCAAAGGATGCTCAGAATATTGAACAGCTTAAGAGTTCAGCAGAAATTGCTCTTAATAATGAGTCAGCATATGCTAGTGTAGTTCCAAGTACAGGTTCATCTGCATTAGTAACATTAACAGATTCTAGTTGTACTTTTAATACTCAGTCAGATTTCAGTTCAGAATTCACAGGAAATATGGATGTGACAAAGACAAAACTTACATCAAAGAAGTATAGTGGTAAGACAGTAACAATTAATGTTAACTCATTAGGACAGGTTTCAATTGATGATCCTACAGCTTCATCTGCTTCAAAATAATTAAATCATATAATCTAAGGAAACATTAAATCATGCAATACGAATTACCACTGTACTTCATTATCTTTCTATACGGAATCGTATTCGGAAGTTTTTTGAACGTACTGATTTACAGATTACCATTAAAAGAGAATATAGCTACAGAACATTCGCATTGTATGACATGTGGCGCAAAAATCCAGTGGTATGATCTCATACCACTGGTAAGCTACATAATACTTGGTGGGAAATGCAGACACTGCAAAACTAAGATATCACCGCAGTATCCAATCATTGAAGCGACCAATGGGATAGCATATGTGATAGTATTCTTAGTTCACGGATTTAATGCGGTAAGCATATTGATGTGCTTTGCATTTTCAATATTTCTTGTTATTTCAGTCATTGACTGGAGAACTTTCGAGATACCATTTTCACTTAATGTGGCAATTGGTGTTTTGGCAGTGATAAGAATCATATTAGATCACAAGAACCTATTAGACTATCTAATAGGGTTTTGTGTTATAAGTGGATTCATGCTCATATGTCTTTTTATTGGACGAGCGATTAAAGGAATTGACGCTTTTGGCGGTGGAGACATTAAGCTGATGGCGTTTGCAGGATTATTTTTAGGATGGAAGTGCATTATCCTGGCATTTCTGATTGGCTGCATCTTGGGTGCAGTCATTCATTCCATCCGTATGAAAGTCACGGATGCTGAACATGTACTGGCATTCGGACCATATTTGTGTGCAGGGCTTACAATAGCCATGCTTTTTGGTACGAATATAATTAACTGGTATCTTTCTTTTATGGGATTCTAACTAATCTGTATATTTATGTAGGAGAGTTTTTGTCTATATAGAAAGAACAGGAAATTTATATATATTTTTATAACTAGAAATCATTAGCTTATTATGTGGGGAGCTGGATAGGAGGATTTTATGGCTGCATCTAAAGCCAAAGGTAAATTGGTAAGTATCGTTATCAATAACGAGTATATTAAAATATGTGAAATCACTAAATCAGGTAAGAACAGTGTCGTTCATAAGACTGTTACAATTCCTGCACCAGAAGACTGCTATGTCGATGGTGTAATTGAGCAGACTGACGTACTTGCTAAGGCAATCAAGGTTGTTATGGACGAGCATAGATTTAATGCTAATAATGTCGCATTTTCTATCAGTTCTCCAAGACTTGCAACTAAGGAAGTTCTTATTCCTAATGTTAAGGCTAATAAGATTGATAAACTTGTACAGGCTAATGCTACAGAGTATTTCCCTGTTAATATGGATGAGTATATCATTCAGTACACGGTTCTTGAGAAAGTAGAAGATCAGGGACAGGAAAAGATTAAACTTATGGTTGCTGCTGTACCATCAGAAGTTGTAGAGTCTTACTATGGACTTGCTAAGGCTTTAGGACTTAAGGTGGCATTTGTTGATTATGCAGGTAATAGTACATACCAGATTATGAAACAGCAGATTGGACCAGAAGTCAGTCTTGTTATACAGGTTGAAAATGATGGTACTGTAATCAATATTTTCAAGGATAATGTATTGCAGTTACAGAGAAATGTTCCTTATGGAAAGTCAATGCTTGTTAATGCTGTTATGGAGAAATATGGACTTAAGTATGAGGCTGCTACAACAAAGCTTCAGAATGAAACACTTCTTCATTCAAGATTTGATGGAGATGAGGTTACAGAGTCATTAAGGTATATGGCAAGTAACATCAACAGAGTTATTGATTACTATGTATCTCGTAACAGATTATCAATCCAGAAGGCGTATCTGATTGGACATTCTACATCTATTAAGGGTTTTGCAACACTTCTTTCTAATGAGCTTAATATGCCAATTGAGAAGGTCGAGAGACTTAAGAATATTGCACTGGACAAGAAAGCATATGTTGAAGAGGCTACTCTTACAAGTTATGTAACTAACTTAGGTGCAGTTATTGATCCGGTTGATTTTATTCCTAAGAGACTTATTGAGAGTGGTGCCAGAAAAGAAAATACAAAGACACTTATCGTAGGATTTGTTGGAGCCCTTGTGGTTTCTGCACTTCTTGTTCTTATTCCACTTGTTCAGGTTGTTGCTCTTAATGCAGAGATTGGATCTCTTAATAAGAGTATAAAGAAGCTGAGCATTATTAATGATGTTGTTAATGAATATTATTCAGCTAAAGATAAATATAATGATATCGCAGCATTTGCAGCACTTACATCAGACAGCGATGATGCATTACAGGATTTTGTTGATTATCTTGAAAAGAGTATGCCAAGTGATATTACTATTCAGTCTTTCAATGTTGCATCAGGAGCAATTACTGTTAATGGAACAGCGGGAAGTAAGTCTTCAGTAGCTAAGTTCATTCAGGAACTTCAGAAGAATTCTTCTGTACTTAATGTTGATGCCCCTACTATAACAGAGACTAAGGATAATGCAGGTACAATTGAAGTTACATTTTCATTATCATGTACATTTGTTGGAGGAACATCTAATACAACTGATATGAAGTCATCTAATACATCAAACAGTACTAAAAATAGCAGTACTAAGAGTTCAACAACAAAGTAGGAGGGGAGTCAGATGGATAAGTTAAAAGGTATGTTAAAAATCTCTGAAAGAGACAAAAAGTTATTGGTTGTTGTATTAGCAGTGCTTATTATGGCTCTTGCTTATTTCTTTGGATTTCAGAATCTTTCAGACCAGGTAGATACTTTATCTACTAAAAAGACTACTCTTGAGACAACTCAGAGAGACTTAAAAGAAAAGAATAACAACAAACAGAAGTATGTTAATGATACAATGAATTATCTTAAGCAGTATGATAATCTTCTTGACAGATATGCGGCAGGAAGCACACAGCCTAATTCAATTGATTTCTTTAACAAGACAGAGTCTGTAACAGGAACATGGGTAAGGAGTCTTTCTTTATCACCAACAACTGTTCTTTACAAGTTCGGTCAGATTGCTTCAAGTAATGTAAATGGAAAAAGCAATTATACTTCTAATCTTACCGGCTATAAGTCAACTATTAATATTGCTTATGAATCAGATTATAGTCAGTGGAAGAATTTTATTAAATATGTCAATACATATGCTGATAAGAGCACAATTGATGCCTTATCTGCATCTTATAATGAGGCAACAGGTGTTGTTACAGGAACAGCATCTATTTCACTTTATTCAATTGAAGGTGGAAAGCGTGATTATAAGGAACCATCATTTGATGTTAAGACAGGAACAGGAAATATATTCTCAACAGTTACACCAACTGAGTAATAAGAGAATTCAGGGAGAGGGATATGAAATTATATAGAAAGAATAGAAAATTGAATAATTCCGGTTTTTCACTGGTTGAAGTACTGGTAGCGATTGTTATTCTTGCAATCATATCTCTACCGGTATTGAGTACATTTTCTAATGCTGCCAGAATTAACAATAAAGCAAGAAGGACTGAAAATGCTAATACTGCAATTAACAATATTATAGAGGAAGCAAAGAGTATGAGTCTGGACAGGCTTGCTGGTGGCAATGGACAATATACTTATCAGCAGCTTGGTGGGATTGACAGCACAACATATTCTGTGGGTAATAAGAAAGATGCTTCTAATATTCTTTATTATGAGGGTGTAAATAAAGAAAAATTTTACATTAAAGCAGAATTTGATCCATCACCTTATACAACACCTGCTGACAGTACGGTTAAGGATAATCCTAATAATAATATTAATTCTGCAGGAATATCAGTATATGCAGATGTTTCGGCGGACAGTTCACTCGTTTATCGTGATGATAACAGTGATAATCAGGCAGTGGCACATTTTAAATATTATACAGGTGAGCAGGCATTTGACAGGTCTAAGATTACTAAGAGTACATCTATAGATGTTAATGTAACAAGAAATACTTCAGATGCATCTAAGGTTTTATTTGACCAGACAGCAGTTATTACAGTTACATATCATTATGATACTGTGCTTAGTTATCCTGATTATGTTAAGACAACTACACTTACAACAAATACTTTTGAAGCAGAAGAACGTGAGGAAGATGTAAGCGGTACAAAGCAGACTGTTTATTACGTTTCAGGAAAGATTAAGAAGAATATAAAGAATCTGTATGTATTCTATACTCCGTTTGATGATTATATCAGTACTAATAAGAAGGGTACAACAACTACAGATGGTACTATGGAAGTATATGTTAATGATAAGATTAATGTAACATACAAATATCCGGCAGAACTTACCAATGTAAGATATAGTGACCTTAATGTATATCTTCTTGAGCAGGAAAAGATAACGCAGGAAAAGAATGCAGATGGTTCAGTAGCATCAGCACAGAAATACAGAATGTTGGTTGATCATAATAAAGTTAAAGTTACATTTAATACTCAGATTATGGGTAATCTTGCTGATAAAGCAGGAAACAAGGATACTGCAGCGAGAATTTATTCTAATATTAAAGACTGGAAGTCTGGTTCTTCATCAAAAACAGAAGATTCTATGTACAGACTTACAGTGACAGTATATTATAATGATTCAACTATGTCAGATGATTCAAAGATTGCAACTATGACATCTACTAAGATTAATTAGTCAGTGAAAGAATGGAGACAGTTTATGGGGAAAGTATTATTGAATTTGAAAAGAAAAAGAAATAATTCTGGTTCTACTATTGTAATAGTGCTTATTATGACTTCATTTGTATTGATTCTTTCAACACTGATTACTACAACTACAATGGTCAACCTTAAAATGAAGATGATAGCATCACAGTCTAAAAAGACGTTCTACACATCAGAAGAGGCTGTTGATGAGATATATGCTGCACTTGGAAAAGCTTCAATGGAGTGCTTTAATGCTTCATATGAGGAACAGCTTACCACATTATCAAGCTATAGCAAGGTCGTTTCTGACCAGCATAATAATTTTGCAACTTTGGTTGAGATTGATAATGAAAAAGCAAATGTTGCTTTAAGAGAAAATTATATGCAGAAGCTTATAGGAAAGCTGTTGCCAGATTTTAAGACAACAGATTTTAGTCCTGTATATAATAATAATTATAGCTTTGATGGACACAAGGAGAAGTTCATTGAAATATTGAATTCATATCTGGAGAATTATTCTACAGGTGTTGATAAGGATGGTAATGCTACGGGAGATCCTATTCTTGTGGTGCAGGATGTCAATACTATCCGTATGAGAAATACGAGTGATAAGAATAATGGAACAGGTCTTAATGTGTATGCAATCACATTTACAGATTGTGTCGTTAAGTATCTGACACAGAATGGGGACTATTCTTATATTACATTTAATGGAGCAGTTGGGCTTCCTGATATATATGTTAATTTCATGGACGAAGACCTTGTTGGTACAACATTCTTTGGTAATTATGCGTTAGTTGGTAATACTGGTATTAATATTACTGACGGAGGAACAGCGATAATTAAAGGAAATGCATATGCTGGAAGAGCATCAGGCCTTAATATTAAGGGTTCAACTCTTGATTTTACAGGCAGTTATCTTATCTGTGGAGGTAGTCTTAACCTTAATATTAAGTCAAAAGGAGAGACCAGAGCATTATCTGCGTCACAGCTTAACCTTGGTGGCTCTTCACAGTTATGGTCTGATGAGATTGTACTTGGAAATAATGCCACATTTAATGGTGCTGGTGCAGTCAATGTTAAGGATGACCTTACTATTGAGGGGGATGATTCAAGTGCAGTTCTTAGTGGTTCTTATGAAGGCTTTGGATATGAACCTAAGGAAAATGCAACTCATTATGACAGTAGTGCGGTAATTATTAATGGAGAAAGAGCGACAATTACATTCAGTTCATCTCTTTCAAAGCTTGTTGTTGCTGGCCGTTCATATATTAAATTTGAGACATCAGTACCGCTTGCAACAGGTGAATCAATTTCAGTTAATACTAATCAGGAAATATATCTTGTTCCTGCACAGCTTTTAAAGAGTGGTTCTAAGAATCCATCTAAGAAGCAGACAGCAGGCAACGGAATCAAGTGTGAGACTAAGATAAGTGAGTCAACATTCTTTGGATTTGATTTATTAAGCAAGAATGGTGATGATTATTATGTGACAAGAGATTATGATATAGCCGGTTCTGGTCTTAATACAATTGATTATGATAAGTCAAGAACATATTATTATTTCAGTTTCAAGGATACAGCATCACTTAATACTTATGCTAAGATTATATATGATTATACAGATACTCAGTTTGAGGAATTCCTTAATAATACTTCTTATGCACAGAAATGCAGTGCTGCAGAGAAAAATGATTATATTAAGGAATCTAAGTCTTTAAGAAATGCTATTAAGAAATCTGTAGGTACATATGCCGGACTTAGTGGTTCATCAGTTGTAAGAAGTGAAAGTCTTACAGATGGAGCCAGCCTTGGTATCTTTGCTGATAATTCAAGTTTTGATTTTAAAACTGAATATTCAGACAGATCGAATAGATATAATGTGTTTAATAAGATACTTGCGCCTCTTGGGGATTCAGTAACATATACAACAACTCAGCAGGCAGAGGAATATCTTAATAGTATTGCTCATAATAATATTGCTATTGATCTTAGCAAGTACACACCTGATGATGTTTATGACAATATTATTAATAAAGATGGTTTTGCAGAAGTTACTGATGGTAAGGCATTCAGCAAACAGGTAGAAGGAAAATGGTTTATAGCTTATGCGTTATCTGAAGTATCAGCATCAAAAGGTATAGAACTTGTTATAGATAGTAATTCGTCTGAATCAAAATCAAATATTCTTAAGATAACTTCGGGCGTTGTTGTCTGCTCTGGTAATGTTCATATTAAGAGTGATTTTGATGGAATTGTTGTTTCTAATGGAATAATTACGATTGATTCAGGAGTGACAGTTTCTAATAACATATTCTCTGATTCACTTTTCAGAACATTTATTGATGACCATGAAGCAGAGCTTACAGATACTAATGGAAAAGGCAAGACAGTCCACTATAAGGATATTTTCAGATTCTGGAATCCGCATGTTGAATCTAAGAAGGATTCATCACTTAGTGTAAGCAATATGACTTATAAGGATATGGTTACATTCAGTCTCTGGAGAAAGTACGAAGATCCTAAGGGAACTAATGTTGAGTCTACAACGGAGGCTCCAACTAATCCGTAATAATATGGAGAGTGGCAATAAGATTATTTAATGGAGATGTGATGATGAGCAGGAGAGGGAACAGACATTTTAAGAAACAATTAAATAATCAGGGATTTTCTTTATTGGAACTTCTTGTAGTAATCGCAATAATTGCAGTTGTTTCACTTCTTGTAACAGTAGGTCTTACGGTTCTTAACAAGGGAAATGCCAAGAAAGCTAATAAGAATCTTTATTCAAGTCTGAGTGAATTAAAGACAAGTACTATGGCTAAGAATGGCAACTGGTACATGGAGATTGGTAAAGATGGTGATTCTTATGTATTTACTACATATAAGGATACAGGAAGTCCATTAGAAACATACAAATGTAGTGCTTCAAGGATTTCTATTGTATATGAAGCTGGTACTTCGTCGTATAATGTTGATGATTATACAATTATGGTTAAGTTCAGTAAAGCAGATGGTTCATGTGACAGTGTGACAGCTACTAAGTCAGGAATGGATCCAATTGAACTTAAGAATACAGCAACTTCAGGAACATTTAAGGTTACATCATCTGGTGTTGATTATCAATCTAAGCTATGGTATAAGACCGGAAAAGTTACGACATCGAACTAGTTTATTAATATGGAGTGGAGTTATGAAGAAGGATAACAAGGGATTCTCATTAGTGGAACTGCTTATAGCGATAGCAATATCAAGTATTGTTCTTATGGCACTTGTAATGCTTATTACGCAGGCGGTCAGAAGTTACACGAAGCAGACAGCTCTGGCACAGATACAGAGTGATGCGGATATAAGTCTTAATCAGATGTCAAAGAATATTCTTGAGGCAACAGAGATAAAGATTGAAAAGCTGAATGGGGATGTAACAATATATACTAATAAGGTTATTGAGAAAAAGAATAGTACTGAGGTAGGCATTGAATGGGGATACTATTATGAAAGTGCAACACAGCAGCTATGGTATATCAATTCAGATAAGTCAGAAATGAGTCTTGTATGTGATAATGTTACATCATTTGATGTAAGAATATCAAAGGATAGTATAGAGCTTGATACAGCAACAATTAAGTCAATTGACAGGAATCCGCAGATTGTTATTTCGTTAGGCTTACAGAGGATGAATGAAAAGAGAATTGTCTCAAGAACATTTTCAACAAGAAACCAGCTTAATGATAATATAACACTTGGCAAGTCTATCACATCGGTTGAAGGAGATAAGGACGATGTTGTTAATACACTTAAGGTTGGCAACACGTTATCAGCGGCACAGATAATTGATTATTTTACAGATAATTAAGTAAACGGGAGGTAATCTTTATGAAGTCAAAGTTCAAGGGGAATGGTAAAAACAGAATATTGGCAGCGATTGCTTCTGCAGTTATGTTTTGTCTTGTTGTGCTTCTGATAATTGTGACACGTAAGACCGATGCGGTGGCAGATGCTTCGGTTATTATTAATGGCAAGGAATATTCACAGGATAATAAGATGAAGATTCTGGAGATTGTTTCTGAAGATTATTATGATGAGTTAGGACCGATTATAGGTAATTCATCTGGTAGTGTCAAGTGGGATGATATTGTAGCAAAGGCTACTGATAAAAAGGTAGCATCTAATAGTGATGTACAGAAGAATATGGATGTGTATCTTCAGTATGTTAATGGTATTCTTTTAAACGGAACTAATTATAATTTATGCCTTGAGTATAAAAGTGGCAACTCATACAATTATTACACTACTTCTAATGATGCAATACAGAAGGTTGGCACTTTAGATGTTGATAATATAAAACTTATTTTCTGTAAAAAAGATGGTAATAGCTATATACCTATGACAACAAAAAACGGTTCTAAGTTAAGAGATGCATTTTCTTTCTTTGTATTTGGTGACAAAGGAATGGAAGGATTTGTTGATCTTGTAATCAAGAAACCGTCAGAAGTTACAACCAAGGATATAGATGATGCAACTATTGTATATTTTTCATGTAAAATACACAATGCAGGAATATTATCTGCATATAATTATCTGAATGGAACTAATGTATCTTCTACAGAGAAAAAATGGACATTGGGAGACAATGACTTATCAGCGGAAACAGCACTTTACTTATATATGTTGAATGCTACTAAAGGAAAAGCCATAATGTATAATTCTGCCGATAAAGGTCTTGGAAGTGATAATAAGTATTCTAATATTGCAAGAATATGTCTTACTATGTCTGGTATTGACAGAGATCAGTTTGTTACAGATTTTGCCCATACCAAAGAAGGCATAAGCGGAGGTGTTACAGGTAAATATTATAGTGGAAATGTAGGATATATTAATATTGATGACGAAAATGGCAACAAGATAATTAATTATTACCTTGAATCTGGAGAAAAAAGAAGCTTTGAAGATGCCGGTGGCTCAGGACCATTTGCTTACTGGAGAAGTTATCAGATGATTTTTGAACCGGAAAATTTTAAAAACAATAAGTCAGATTGGGTTACTACATTTCCTATATATAATGCAACGGAAACAAACAGACAGAAGTATATAGATAAGTATGTATGGGAATTCAATTCGGATAATGCTATTACATCAGAACTCATGTCAAGTAATGTGTATCCAAGTAATGCCCAAGAAAGTGATATTAAGTATGGTACAACATATGACGAAGCTAAGACATTTACTAAGGACAATAAGACTATAGATGCTGAACTTACCGGAGCAAAGATAATTCAGTATATTATTGGTGCATATAAGAGAACACCTAGTGAATCTGTCAATGTACTTGAAATTGAGCCTATTGGTGTATATGGCTATAATACTGATGGCGGTAAGGATATTATTAAGACATGGTATGGCTTGCCAAAGACATCAAGTGTAACGGTTAATGTTACAAGTATGTCAATAAATGCATTTGCAGGACTTAATGAAGATATTCTTTCAAAGTATGATCTTGTTATTATTGGTGATAGAGGTTCTGCGCAGACAGTTGGCAAAGTATTTGGTTCTCATATGTATAATACTGATAGAACATTTACAGAATCATCAAAGACATATAATCTGAATGCTAATGACCTGACTGAGAAAGCGTTTAATAAACTTTTTGAATTTGCACAGAAGGGTATGCCGATAGCACTTGATAAGAATGTATATTATGGCAATAAGTCAGTTGTAGACAGTAACACTAACATGTATAAGATGAGAAAATCTAATCTTGCAATGCAGCTTACAAAGACAGGATCATCTAATATTGTATGGGTAGATAATGATGAGATATCAGATACATTAAATTATATCTATAAACCGACAAGCAACATTTCACCTAACATGCAAGAGTATGATGGAACTGAGGCAAGTGTTAATGAAAGAGATTTTGACAAGAGCCTGTTAGTTACATTTTCAGGAAATGTAACTGTTCCGGTAAGGGATGGTTCATATAAAGTTAAGATATACATTGACAGAAACTGTGACAGTATGTTTTCAGAAGATCATACAACAGATGATACTGAGTTATTCTATTGTGAAAGTGATGGTACGGGGATACAGTGGACTAATGGAGGTTTTAGTACAACATTGTCTCTGCCAAGTGGACTTACCGGTTATGTTGGCTGGAAGGTTGAGATAACTGATACAGATACAGGATTAAGAACTTATACTTCTGGTGCATTTGCATTGAAGAATAAGGAGAGAACAATAAATGTTTTACAGATTAAGAGTAATTCACAGGAGTCACATCTTAATCTTGCTCCTGGAAGCAAGTTTGATGAAAAATTCAAGTCAGAAGCTGGGATTACAGGGTTTAATCTGAAGGTTAAAGAAATGACCAAAACAGTTTTTTCAGAAGAATTAAAGAAGAATCCTAAGCTTCTTGATGATTATTCTATGATTGTTATGGGATTTGCTGATAACTATGGTAATGATAATGATTTATCTGCCGATGCAATTGATGCTATAAAAACTTATATTGATGATGGAAAATCTGTACTGATGACACATGACTGTATGTCTTATAGGGAGAATGGTACAGGCAAAAAAGCAGCTGGTTCATATGAGAAACTTAATTATGCTACCCAGCAGTTGAAACCTTTGATTGGAATGAAGGGTGGATATAGTTTAACAGATACTCTTATATATAAATTATCGGGTGTAGGACCATTTACTGGTTCAGGTAATACAACAAATACCAGAATGACAAGCACCCTTTCAAAGCTGAATACTGGTGAAGTTACATCTTATCCTTATGGAATTGATTCATCAATAAGTGTTGCTCCAACGCATGCACAGTATTTTGCTCTTAATCTTGAAACACAGGTTAATGGTTCAGATCCTATTGTATGGTATACTCTTGATAATGGTGATAAGAATTATTTTTCATTATCAGGTCAGGATGCTGTTAATAATTATTATATATATTCTGCTGGTAATGTTACATATACTAGTGCAGGTCATTCTGATATGGATAAAGAAGGCACTGATGCAGAGATGGAGCTTTTTGTTAATACATTTGTAAGAGCTATTCTTGCTGGTAACAGTGCACCACAGGTTTCATATACGGATGCTGTTTATGATGACACACAGAAGGCATATAGTAGTTATATTAAGTATAATTACACAAAGTTCGCTGACAGGCAGCTTAACTTTAATTTCATGATATCAGATGCCGACCTTATTGATGGCAGAGGTATTATTAATGAGGCTTTCATGTATGTGTATAATGAAGAGGCGCGTACTGAAGAGTCACAGAAGAACGGTAAGTTTGATTCGTCTAAGGACAAGAGACTTGGCTATATCAGTATAGATGGTTCTGGAAATGTTTCACTTACGTCGATGCCTGTATCGTCAGGTTCATCTAAGGTTAAATCTGGTGTGGAATATACGGTTGATAATTTCTGGAGTCTGTCAGGGGCAGATGATGCATCATTGAGACAGAAGCTTTCGGATGGAACTCTTAAGATAGGTATTCAGGCAACTGATGGTCACAATGGAGTTGGTTATGCAATACTTAATCTTCAGGTAAAAGATTTGTTTAATATGGATTAATTTAATATCAGTATGGATTAAACTCCGGTGGATGAACTCTCATATAGAGAGGCTCTGCCGGAGTTTTTTGTTAGGAATCATACAGGAGAGATATTCTATATAAAATATAATGATATATACATTGACATTGATTATATATAATGATAATATATTAATACATTATATACGCAGTGCGTATTATAATAAGGATTATGCGTTTAGAGGAGATATATGGGGAAGAGTGTAGACAGGAAACAGGTAGATGATTATAAGCTGTCACTTGTAAGATTCAGGGATGTTGTTAAGAAGAATTTTGATGGAATTGAGCTTGTAGTATTAGGATTGGAACTGCAGGAGCATATTCATTATGGAATGCCGCTAAGAACTATGATATATGACTCACTTGGGTATCTGAAAGAATTTGAGGGAGTAAGAAAGGGGAGTCGGTTATTATGTGTGAAGCATGGAAAGAGTATTATGATGAAGCAAGACAGGATGGGTTTAAGTCTGGTAAAGAACAGGGATTTAAGACGGCAACAATAGAAGATATAATATTTATGATAAGATATGGAATATCAAAGAAGGATTTATTAAAGAAGTATTCAGAAAAAGATTACAACGAAGCACTTTCTAAGATGGCTGCGAAGTAAAGATGAACCAACCAGATTATCAATATAACACATGAGGTCTGGTTGGGATTTTTATACAATGAATATATATTGATAATTGTTTTGAGATACTATAATCATAAAAGCTGAACAAATACATATTTAAGTATTGATAGTAAAAGGAGGCGGTATTTATTGTACAGTAGTGTATTGAGTGGGGTATTATATGGATTGAAGGCAGAGATTGTACGGGTTGAGGTTGATGTTGGCAATGGTATTCCAAGTTTTGAGATGAGTGGTTTTCTTAGCAATGAGGTTAAAGAAGCGAGAGAAAGAGTAAGGGTTGCTATCCGTAATTCTGGGTATGAGCTTCCTCCACAGCGCATTGTGGTAAATATATCTCCTGCAGATATCAGAAAATGTGGCACAGGTTTTGATTTGCCGATAGCACTGGCTATATTATCAGCAAATGGTTACATAGATGAAGTTAATGTTGATAATATGATTATACTTGGTGAGTTGAGCCTTGATGGAAGCATTAATGGTGTAAGCGGGGTATTGCCATGTGTATGTGAAGCAAAGAAATCCGGAATAAGTAAGGCACTTATACCAGTGTCTAATTATAATGAAGGCAGAATTGTGGAGAAAGTGAATATCATTCCGACTAACAGTCTGAAAATGGCGGTGCAATATATCAATAATGGTATAATTGAGAACCAGAGACAGGATAATCCAGAACAATGCCGTACAATAGATAAACAAGAAATTAATTATGCAGATATATGTGGACAGGAGGCTGCAAAGAGGGCGACTATGATTGCTGTTGCCGGGATGCATAATATCATGTATATCGGGCCGCCGGGAAGCGGAAAAACTATGATGGCAAAACGTATTCCGTCTATAATGCCTGATATGACATTTGATGAAAAATTAGCTGTTACCAATATATATAGTGTTGCAGGACAATTAGGAGAGTATGGCGGGATGATTGAAGACAGACCATTCAGGGCACCATATCACAATGTAACTAAGAGTTCATTCTTTGGTGGAGGCATGTTTCCAAGACCAGGAGAGATAACTCTTGCGGGTAAAGGTGTATTATTTCTTGATGAGATGACGGAGTTTAAGCCAGAAATATTAGAAGGATTAAGGCAGCCTCTTGAAGATAAGGATATAACAATTGTCAGAATGGGCAGGACATATACATATCCGGCAGATTTTATGCTTGTTGGAGCGATGAACCCGTGCAAATGCGGTTATTATCCGGATAGGAGCAGATGCAATTGCTCAGAACAGGATATTAAAAGATATATTGGGAAAATAAGTATGCCACTATGGGATAGATTTGATATGTGTATCAAGACAGATGAAATAGGATACGAACAGATAAGGTGCAGCAGTGATAATGGTAATGTGCCAGATTCAGAAAGCATGAAACAAGCTGTAATGCGTGCAAGACTTGCCCAGCTTAAGCGGTTTAATGGGATGAATATAAAGTATAATTCACAGATGAGTACAGGAGATATGAAGAAATTTTGCAGACTTGGAGAAGAGGAAGAAAAATTAATAAAAAGGATATTTGCAAAGAAGCGTCTGACTGCAAGAGGATATTCAAAGATATTGAAGACTGCAAGAACCATCGCAGATATAGATGGTAATGTTAATATAACAACGGCTAACATAAGCGAGGCGTTCTATTATCGTGGAATACCAGAGGTGACAATACATTAAAGAAGCAATACACTAGGCAGGAGGTTTATCTTGAAAGATGATTATTATTGGTTTTGGATTAATAATATTACAGGAATAGCTAACATTAAGCTGAGATATTTATTTAAGGTATTCGATACACCAGAGGATATATATAAAGCATCAGATAAGATGTTTGAGGGTGTCATGGGAATAAAACCTGATGATATATATTCTATAAAGGAATCTAGAAAAAGTGAGTATATATATAGGGAATATTCTGAACTGGATAAGAAGAATATTAAATTCACATATCCGGGTAAATATAATTATCCTGAAAGATTGATGAATATATACGATTATCCTTATATAATTTATTATAAAGGAAGGCTGCCACAGTCGGACGTTCCGTCAGTAGCAATTGTCGGGGCAAGGAACTGTACAGAATATGGGAGGTCAGTAGCAGGAAGATTTGCAGAAGATTTTGCAGACATGGGAATTCAGGTTATAAGTGGAATGGCACTTGGGATAGATGCGGCGGCACAGAAAGGTGCTGTTAGAAAAGGCGGTTATAGTATGGCTGTTCTTGGATGCGGGGTTGATATATGCTATCCTAGAACTAATATCGAATTATACACACAACTTGAGAGCAATGGTGGGATTATTTCAGAATATTCACCGGGGACACCGCCTAAAGCAGGTCTGTTTCCTATGAGAAACAGAATTATTAGTGCAATGTCAGATGCACTTATTGTGGTGGAGGCAAAGCAAAAGAGTGGCTCACTCATAACGGCAGATCAGGCACTTGATCAGAATCGTGATGTTTATGTCGTTCCAGGAAGAATTGGGGATACTCTGTCAGAGGGGTGCCTTAAACTTTTGAAAGAAGGAGCACAGCTGATTACATCATCTAAGGATATATATGCAACAGAATCCATTAACAGATATATTAATTGTAGCAAAAAAGATGATAATTGTATGAATAGTTTGAATAATAATGGTATATTTGAAGAGAAATTTAAAAAATCAGGACTTGCAAGCCCTAAGAATATGGTGTATAGTCAAATCAATTTGTTTCCAGTAAGTCTGGAGATGATAGTTAATAATTCTGGATTGAATCTTGTAGAGGCGGAGGGGATTCTGCTTGAATTGGAGTTAGATGGACTTATAGAAGAGGTTTCTAAGAATTATTATATAAGGAAGCATATTTGATATGGAGGGCTATTAATGCATAAGTATTTGGTTATAGTGGAGTCACCTGCCAAGGTAAAGACTATCAGTAAATTCCTTGGGGCAAACTACAAGGTAATGGCATCACAGGGACATGTAAGAGATCTTCCTAAAAGCCAGATGGGTGTAGATGTTGAACACGATTATGAACCTAAGTATATAACAATCAGAGGGAAAGGAGATATTCTTGCTGCTTTAAGAAAAGAAGCGAAGAAAGCAGATAAAGTATATCTTGCAACCGATCCCGACCGCGAGGGAGAGGCTATTTCATGGCATCTGGCAGCGGCACTTAAGTTAGAAGACAAGGATATATACAGAATAACATTTAATGAGATTACCAAGAATGCTGTTAAGGCATCGCTTAAGGAAGCAAGAAAGATTGATATGAATCTTGTAGATGCACAGCAGGCAAGAAGAGTTCTTGACAGAGTGGTTGGGTATGGAATCAGTCCACTTTTATGGGCTAAGATTAAGAGAGGACTTAGCGCCGGAAGAGTACAGTCAGTTGCATTAAGAATGATATGTGACAGAGAGAATGAGATTGATGCATTTATTCCAGAAGAATACTGGACTATGGAGGCTTCTCTTAATATAAAGGGAGAAAAGAAACCACTTGTTGCAAAGTTTTATGGGGACAGAAACGGAAAAATTGATATTAAGAATGCAGCACAGATGCAGAAGATTCTTGATGAAGTCAAAAACTCTGGTTTCAGTATAGAAAGTGTTAAGAAAAGTGAGAAGATTAAGAAATCTCCACTTCCGTTTACTACAAGTACACTCCAGCAGGAAGCTGCCAAGACACTTAATATGTCTACAAAGAGAACTATGAACATAGCACAGCAGCTTTATGAAGGTGTTGATATTAAGGGCAGAGGAACAGTAGGTCTTATAACATATTTAAGAACAGATTCTACAAGAGTTGCAGATGAGGCAAAAGTTGCTTCAAAAGATTATATCAGTGAGAATTATGGGGAAAAGTATCTTCCACAAAGTTCTAATGCCAAGAAGGATGATAAGAAGATTCAGGATGCACATGAAGCAATCAGACCAACTGATCTTTCTTTGTCACCGGCATTAGTTAAGGAATCATTGCAGAGAGATCAGTTCAGACTTTATCAGCTTATATGGAAGAGATTTGTTGCGAGTCAGATGGCACCTGCACAGTATGAGACAACTTCTGTAAGAATAGGAGCTGGTGAATATATATTTACAGTATCAGCATCAAAGATTGTTTTTGATGGATTTATGTCTGTATACAAGACTGATGATGATAATGAAGAAACTAATACACTTGCTAAAGGACTTGACGAGAATTCAGTCCTTACACTTGATGATGTGAATGGTACACAGCATTTTACACAGCCACCTGCACATTTTACAGAGGCATCACTTGTAAAAGCACTCGAAGAACAGGGAATAGGACGTCCAAGTACTTATGCTCCTACAATATCAACAATAATTGCAAGACATTATGTAATTAAAGAAAATAAAAATCTTTATATATCAGAGCTTGGCAATGCTGTTAATAATATTATGATGACAGCTTTTCCTACTATTGTTGATGTTAAGTTTACAGCTAATATGGAGTCTCTTCTTGATGGTGTTGCTGAGGGAACCGTGGAATGGAAGGAAATTATAAGAAACTTCTATCCGGATCTTAAAGTTGCGATTGATGAGGCAGAAAAAGAACTTGAACATGTTAAGATAGAGGATGAGGTTACTGATGTTATATGTGACAAATGCGGCAGAAATATGGTTATTAAGTATGGTCCTCATGGTAAGTTCTTAGGTTGTCCGGGATTTCCTGAGTGTCATAATACCAAGCCTTATCTTGAAAAAATAGGTGTTGCATGTCCAAAATGTGGAAAAGATGTTATATTAAAGAAGACTAAGAAGGGCAGAATGTTTTATGGTTGCGAAGGATATCCAGAGTGCGATTTTGTGTCATGGCAGAAGCCTTCAGATAAGAAATGTCCTAAGTGTGGCGGATACATGATTGAGAAGGGCAGTAAACTTGTATGTGCTGATGAAACCTGCGGATATGTCGAATCAAAGAATGATAAAGAGCAGTAGCTGATATATGTGAATTGCTTTTTAAAAGAAGGATGGGGGATTTACAATGAGTGTTCAGCTTCTCGACAAAACGAGGAAAATTAATAAGCTGCTTCACAATAATCATTCTCACAGAGTGGAATTTAATGATATCTGTGAGGTGCTTAGTGGAATATTAGAGTCGAACATTCTGGTTATAAGCCAGAAGGGTAAGATACTAGGAGCGGCTTCATACAGCGGAATTGACAAAATAGGTGAGCTTATAACAGCTGATACAGGCGGATTTGTTGATAATATGCTTAATGAAAGATTGTTGGGAGTGTTATCAACTAAAGAAAATGTTAATCTGCTTACATTGGGCTTTTCAGGTGGAAGTGAACGTAAGTTTAAGGCTTTAATAGCTCCTGTTGACATAGCTGGGGAAAGACTTGGAACATTATTTATCTATAAATGTGTTGCTGATTATGATATAGATGATATTATTCTATGTGAGTATGGTGCAACAGTTGTAGGATTAGAGATGATGAGTTCTGTTAATAATGAGAATGCAGAAGATGAGAGAAAGAAAAAGATTGTTAAGTCAGCAATAAAGACATTATCGGCATCAGAACTACAGGCCGTCAAAGCGGTATTTGCACATATGGATGGAATGGATGGCATTCTGGTTGCAAGCCGAATAGCGGATGATACAGGAATTACAAGATCTGTAATTGTTAATGCACTTAAGAAGTTTGACAGTGCTGGTGTTATATCAACAAAATCTTCTGGAATGAAAGGAACAAAGATAAAAGTTCTTAATGAAGTTGTATATGATGAATTAAAAAAACTTGAAGATTGAGAGTATACATTGTATAATTGATAGAGCTTAAAGGATTGAGCTTGAGATGATGGGATGGATCCAATGTCTGATTGGGTTCATCTTTTTGTATAAGTATACATATTGATACATGATAATCCAATGAAATGTGGCAAAATATGAAAAAAATCTTGTTTTTTTTATATTATAATTTATAATGTATGTAGTGTTTTTATGTTTTCGTAGTAGGCATATTTTGTGCTTATTGAATAAGAAAGGAAATAAATATGAGTACAGGCGCTTTTGGATATGTTAATTTGTTAAAGTCAGCGGCAGATGCGAGCTGGACAAGAGAGGAAGTTCTTACTAACAATATAGCTAATGTTGATACACCTAATTATAAAAGGCAGGATGTTGAATTTAGTTCGTATCTTGCCAATGCACTCCAGCGTTCAGGAAAGAATTCAGCATCTCTTACACAGAGAGTTAATAATGTTAATTATAATGATCTGGCTATAAGGACTTACACTGATAACAGCACATTATCGTATAGAACTGATGGCAATAATGTAGATCTTTCAACAGAGAATGTTGAACTTGCTTCAGAACAGATTAACTATAATGCTCTTATTGACAGTATGAATAATGAGTTTTCAAGATTTAAGGCAGTGCTTAAATAATATATAATGTGATTGATATATGGAAGGAGAACAGGACTATGTCTATGTTTACGGCGTTTAATATTAGCGCATCCGGAATGACAGCCCAGCAGTTAAGAACGGATGTTATATCAGAGAATATAGCTAATGCAGACACAACAAGAACGAGTGATGGAACTCCCTATGTAAGAAAAGCGGTTGTGTTTACCGAAAAGACAATGACTGGTACAGCACTTGGAAAGTCTGCGTATGGTTCATATGGTACAGGAGCATATTCAACATTTTCAGATGCATTAAGACTTGCCAATGGTGGTGTTGTTGGAAGCGGCGTTAAGGTGACATCTGTATATGAGGATACATCAACAGATATGGAAAGGGTATATGATCCTTCACATCCGGATGCTGATGAGAATGGATATGTTACATATCCTAATGTGAATGTGGTTCAGGAGATGACAGATCTTATAGATGCATCACGTTCATATGAAGCTAATATATCAGCATTTAATGCCAGCAAATCTATGGCAAGCAAGGGACTTTCAATAGGTTCTGCTACATAACATATGTGAATAACTGGTTTAATTCATACGATTAATACTATATTTGAACAAAAAGAGGAGATTTAACATGGATCTTACTAGTGCAATAGGAAGCCTTGGCGGTGATTATGTCAATAAGGTTACATCGGCAATGAAAGAGAATGCGTCACTTAGTACATCTAAAAGCAAAAATTCAGATACAACATTTGATGCTATATATGACTCAGTGGCAGGGTTGCTGAACAGTACCAACTCATATGTGCAGAAAGCACAGCAGGCAGAGATAGATTATGCTCTTGGCAATATGACTAATACTCATGAGCTTGGAGTTTATCAGCAGGAGGCTAATATTGCTCTGCAGTATACAGTAGCAATAAGGGATAAGGCATTGGAGGCCTATAACTCTATTATGAATATGTCAATGTAATTAGGGGTTTTATATGGATAAATTAAAACAGATTCCAGCCAGATTTCTTGAAATATGGAAAAGCTGGTCCAGAAATCAGAAGATAATAATTGTGAGTGCTGTAGCTGTATTTATTGCGGCGGTTGTTGTTATTGCAGTTGTGTTATCAAGACCAACATATCAGGAACTTACAAGATGTGAAGATTATAATGAGATGAATACAGTTACTTCACTGCTTACAGATAATGGGTATACATATCAAATTGATAATATGGCAGTTAAGGTAAAGGAACAGGATCTTACTAATGCTAAGATGCTTATTGCTTCTAATGATATTAAACCTTCGGGATATTCATTAGATGATGCTCTTAATAGCAGTCTTACAACAACAGAGTCTGATAAGAATAAGAAGTATGCCAAATATCTTGAAACTAAGTTTGAAAATGATATTACTTCTTTAGACGGAATCAAATCTGCATCTGTTACAGTACATTTGTCAGATGATACGAATTCATTCTATTCTACAAAGAAAGATACAACTGTAGCCGTTACGATTGATACTAATAAGACAGTTGGAGAAGACACAGCGGAAAGTATAGCAGTTCTTCTTGCAACAGCAGTAGGAAGCAGCAATACTAATGGTATTACAATTATTGATACATCAGGAAAGACATTGTTTAATGGAGCTGATAATTCGGGTTCAGTTTCTAATATTGCTTATTCAAGCAAGTTAAAGTATAAGTCACAGATTGAATCAACGGTAGCAGCAAGTGTTAAGAATACAGCACTTTCAACATCACTGTTTAATGATGCAACAGTTGCTATTAATCTTGATCTTGACTGGGATACTGTGAATAAGATTGCTACTGAGTATACAGCACAGGAAGGCAGAGAAGAAGGTCTGTATGATACTTCTTATGAACTTGAATCGAATGGAACAAATGGTGCAGGTGGAACACCAGGAACTACGAGTAATGGAGAAACAGGAACAACCTACGATCTTACAGATGGTACATCAAGTTCATCAACATATACTGTAAAACAGTATCAGTATCTTCCTAACCAGCTTGTTACTACAACTAATAGTGATCCTGGAAAGATAGTATATGGTACTTCTACAATGGCTGTAACGCTTATAAAGAATGTTATTTATAATGAAGAAGATTGTAAGAATCTTGGATATCTTGATAATATGACATGGGATGAATTCAAGGCTCAGAACGCAAATCCTGTTCAGGTTAATGTTGATAATGACTGGATGAATATGTTTTCAAGTGCTACAGGAATCTCAACTAATAACATTACTGTTTTAGCATATAATGTACCTTATTTCTATGATGCACCGAAGACTAGCGTATTAAGCCGTGCTTCATTCTGGATTCAGATTGGACTGGCTGTTGCTATACTTGGTATTCTTGTGTTTATAGTTTTGAGAAGCGCAAGACCACTTACAGTAGAAGAGAAGGAACCGGAACTTTCTGTAGAAGAAATGCTTGCTTCAACTAAAGAAAACCAGCCTTCTGTTGATGATATTGATCTTCAGGAGAAGTCGGAGACGAGAAAAGCTATTGAGAAGTTTGTTGATGAGAATCCTGAAGCAGTTGCATTACTGCTTAGAAACTGGCTTAATGATGACTGGTGATTATTATGATGGATAGGACCTGAAAGGTCAATTGATTACATATGATTGGAGATGGAAACATATGCCAAAGACATCAGCTAATGCTGAAAGAGGAATGGATGGTGTAGAAAAGGCTGCTATATTGCTTATTGCACTTGGACCAGAGAAATCAGCACAGATTTTTAAACATTTGAAAGAAGAAGAAATAGAACAGCTGACACTTGAGATTGCAAACACAAGCAGTGTCTCACCTCAGACAAAAGAACAGGTGCTTAATGAGTTCTATGAGGTATGTCTTGCACAGCAGTATATTGCTGAGGGTGGTATCACATATGCCAAAGAGCTTCTTGAAAAAGCACTTGGAGAAGATAAGGCAAGAGATGTTATTGGAAAGCTTACAGCGAGTCTGCAGGTTCGTCCATTTGAGTTTATCAGAAAAACAGATTCTACACAGCTTCTTAACTTTATACAGGATGAGCATCCTCAGACTATAGCCCTGATTCTTTCATATCTTCCTGCAGCACAGGCTTCGAGTGTTGTTTCAGCACTGCCACCTGAAAAACAGGCGGATGTAGCCAAGAGAATTGCCATGATGGACAGAACATCGCCTGATGTTATCAAGCAGGTTGAGAAGGTACTTGAAAGGAAGCTTGCCTCACTTGTTAATCAGGATTACACAATTGTTGGTGGTGTTGATGCCATTGTTGAAATTCTTAATTCTGTTGACAGAGGAACAGAGAAGCATATTATGGAAACTCTTGAGGTTGAAGAGCCAGAGCTTGCTGATGAAATCCGTAAGAAGATGTTCGTATTTGAAGATATTCTTTCTCTTGATAACAGAGCTATTCAGAGAGTACTCAGGGATGTTGATAATCATGATCTTGCTCTTGCACTTAAGGGGGCTACAGAGGAAGTTCAGAATGTTATTCTTAATAACCTTTCAACACGTCTTGCTTCTATGATTAAGGAAGATATGGAATATATGGGACCTGTACGTATGAAAGATGTTGAAGATGCTCAGCAGAAGATTGTTAATATTATCAGAAAGCTTGAAGATTCAGCAGAGATTGTAATATCACGTGGTGGAGGTGACGAGATAATTGTCTAATCTGTTAAAACGTGTATACACGGTGAATAAGGACGAAAGAGTAATTGATTATAATGATCTGATTAAGAAAAAGCTAGAGGCAATCATGGAGTCTAAACATGCAGCAGTTGATACAGATGGATTTGTTAGCGGACTCAATGCGGACGTTGTTGAAGAACTTATATCAGATGATAGTTCGGAAGAACTAATACAGGATAGCGGAGCTGATTCTGACCAGTCTGCGGCTGCATTGGAAAATGCTAATGCTGAAGCAGCAAGAATTATAGAAGATGCCAGACTTCAGGCTGAACAGATTGTTTCAGAAGCAAATAGAAATGCTGATACTGCATTTGAAGAAGCCAAACAGAATGGCTATTATGAAGGCTGTTCTAAGGCAGATGCGGAAATTGAAAAGAAGCAGCAGGAGCTTGAGACGGAGTACAATAAGAAAAAATCAGAACTTGAAAATGAATATAACGAGCTAAAGGACTCTATAGAACCTGAACTTGTGGAAGTTATTACAGATGTATTCAGAAAAGTCACAGGTGTTGTAACGGAGGATAATCATGATATTATCCTGCATCTCATTAACGATGTCATGCATAACGCAGATGCAAGCAGAGATTTTGTTATAAAAGTATCGCCTGATGATTATAGTTTTCTTATTAATAATCAGGGCAAGATATATTGTGCAATGTCAAGAGAGGTCAATATAGATATTGTGGAAGATGTTACGCTTGAACGGAATCAGTGCATGATAGAGACGAATACAGGTATATTTAACTGTAGCCTTGATATTGAACTTAATAAGCTTATTAATAATATTAAACTTTTAAGCTGCACAGGCTGATGTTACAAGTATGATCAGAACTAATTTTATTGTTAAGGAGGATGATATGTCATCAATTAATAAAAACAAATATTTATCGCTGACAGAAAAATCCTTCTATAAGAAACTTGGGAAAGTGACTAAGATTGTTGGTCTTACTATTGAATCGGTAGGACCGGATGCCAAGCTTAATGATTTGTGCAGAATTTATTCTGCGGATAACAGTCAGGAATTATATGCAGAGGTAGTTGGATTTAATGATTCAAATGTGCTTCTTATGCCATATGATGTTGTGGATGGGATAGGTCCGGGAAGTGTTGTTGAGAATATGGAACGACCTTTGTCGGTAAAGGTTGGTGATGGCATACTAGGACATACACTTGATGGACTTGGGAATCCTACGGATGGTTCTGAATTAGAATATACAGATGAATATCCGGTTGAGGCAGCACCGCCAGATCCTATGGACAGGGAGATAATAAGCAAGGTGCTTCCTCTTGGCGTAAAGGCTGTAGACGGATTACTTACTGTTGGCAAGGGACAGCGAATAGGCATATTTGCCGGAAGTGGCGTAGGAAAAAGTACACTTCTTGGTATGTTTGCAAGAAATACTAAAGCCGATATTAATGTTATTGCTCTTATAGGAGAGCGAGGCAGGGAAGTAAGAGAATTCGTTGAGCGGGATTTAGGCCCGGAAGGTATGGCACGAAGTGTCCTTGTTGTTGCAACATCGGATAAGCCTGCTCTCATACGAAATAAGGCTGCGAAGACTGCAACAGCAATAGCAGAATATTTCAGGGATCAGGGCAAGGATGTGCTTCTTATGATGGATTCACTCACACGTTTTTCTATGGCACAGCGGGAGATTGGACTTGCGTCAGGTGAACCGCCAGTGACAAGAGGCTATCCACCGAGTGTATACAGTGAAATGCCAAAGCTTCTTGAGAGGGCGGGGATGTCGGACAAAGGTTCTATTACAGGGCTGTATACTGTTTTGGTTGATGGTGATGATTTTAATGAACCTATAACAGATACTGCACGAAGTATTCTTGATGGACATATTGTGTTGTCAAGAAAGTTAGGACAGAAAAATCATTATCCTGCAATTGATGTTTTACAGAGCATATCAAGATGTATGAGTCAGATTGTAGACAAGAAGCATAAACAGATGGCTGGCAGAATGAAAAATGTAATGGCGACTTATAATGAAGCAGAAGATCTTATTAATATTGGTGCGTATAAGAGCGGCTCTAACCGTAATATTGATTATGCTATATATAAGATTGATGCAGTTAATAAGTTCCTTATGCAGCAGACGGATGAAAAGTTTGATTTTGAAGATGAAGTCACACAACTGTCAGATATATTTGCGGATTATGAAGCATTTGAAAATGGCTCACTTCAGTTAAAGAAATAGTGGAGGCATGAATGGCAAAATTTTTATACAGCATGCAGAATGTTCTTGATATTAAAGAACGTCTGGAAACACAGGCTAAAACTGAATATGCTGAGATGAATAACAGGCTTTTCATTGAAGAGGAAACTATGAAAAGACTCGGAAAAAGGCTTGATTCATATGAAAATCTTGCGAGAAGCTCTGCATCAGAAAGACTTGATATTATGGAAATGCGCAGATGTAATGAGGCAATTGATATTATCAAGAACCAGATGACACAGCAGGCGGTCAGAATAAGGATTGCACAGCGCAATGTTGATAATGCAATGAAGAAACTGACTGAGGCAGTGCAGGACAGGAAAATTCATGAAAAACTGAAAGAGAAAGCATTTGAACAGTTTAAACTTGATATTAATGCTCAGGAAATGAAAGAGATAGATGAAACGGTGAGCTTTAAATATAATAACAAAGATGAGTAATTGTTTTTGGGAGAAAGATTGATATGGCTAAGAAAAAAGATGTTAATATTGATGAACTTGATGATGAATCAGGAAAGAGTGGAAAGCTGGTAAGCATACTGGTTGCAATGCTTATTATTGTAATATGGCTTGTTATATTTGCACTTCTTATTAAGATGAATGTCGGCGGTATTGGAAGTAGTTTACGGCCATATCTTAAAAATGTTCCGGTAGTGAATAAGATTCTTCCAGCAGCTACAGATGAAGAAATTCAGGAAGAAACAGGGGGAAAGTACAAGAGCCTTTCTGAAGCAGTTGACAGAATTAAAGAACTTGAAGCACAGCTTGATGAGAACAATAATAATGGGAATGCATCAGCCCAGACAATTGCTGAGCTTCAGGCTGAGATTGCCAGACTCAAAGTGTTTGAAGAGAATGCACAGCATTATCAGGAACTTAAAGATAAGTTCGATACAGATGTTGTATATACAGATAATGCTCCAGATATAAGTGAATACAAATCGTGGTATGAAAGTATTGATTCAGAAAATGCAGCAAAGCTTTACGAACAGGTTGTAAAGGATTTACAGTACTCACAGCAGGTTAAGGACTGGGCAGAAACATATTCTAAGATGGATGCGAAAAATGCGGCAGCTATTCTTGAAGAGATGACTGGAGATACAGACCTTGTTTCTGATATACTTCTTTGCATGACGTCTAAACAGAGAGCAGCAATTCTTGCAGAGATGGATCCTGTATATGCTGCAAAACTTACAGTTATTATGTATCCAGCTAAAGGTTAAGTCTGTAGCACAGACTACCGATATATAATATGGATTAGGTCTATCCTGATTCTAATATGAAGAAAGGAGGAGGATAATATGGTAAGTTCAGCTGTTACAGGAATGGTTCAGCCGGTTACTAAGGTGGCAGGAAGTGTTGGAAGCCAGTCTGGTCAGGATAATTCCGGGAATGTTGATTTTGCAAGGATAATGAATAGTTCTGTAAGAAACGATGTGACTGGGAATTCATCAAAGCAGACTAATACATATTCAGCAGCTCCATCAGATTCACTTGTAAGCATGGGTGCTAATAAGTCTAACAAGAATGCAGATATTGTTACCACTAATTCAACTGTAAAAAATGTAAAAACAGATAATGCGGTTAAAGAAAACAGTAACAAAATGACTCAGGATGTGCAGAATGCAGTGTCGGACATTAAAGAAAAGATTAAGAAAACAATGAATGTATCTGATGAAGATATAGAGAGTGCTATGGAGCAGCTTGGAATTATAGCAGAGGATTTGCTTGACATGCAGAAGCTTACGGATCTTGTAGTTGCTCTTAGCGGAAACACTGATTCACTTGAGTTTTTGACAGATGCAGATTCAGTATCTATGCTCAATGATATACTGGAATATGCAAAGTCTGTGACAGATAATCTGGAAGATGTGTATAATATGGACATTGATTCAATTAAAGAAATGCTTGTTTCTGCGAAGGATGATGTTAAACAGTCTGTTAAACAGTCTGTGGTGAAAGAAGATGCACAGCCAGAAGAACGGCCGGAAGCAGCATCACAGTATGAGTTAAGCAATGTAATTGCACAGAAGACTAAAGTGCAGGCTGATAATGACAATAATGCGGATGATAAGCAGCAGACTCATATGTCTGATAAAGCATCTGTGCAAAATGAAAACTTTACCGGGAATATGGCACAGAACATCCAGAATGCTTTCAGCGAGATTATTGATGAAGTTTCTAATGTTAATGAAGCTGATATTGTAAGACAGGTTGTAGAACAGATTAAGGTTACAACAGGACAGCAGCTTTCAAGTATTGAAATTATGCTTAATCCTGAGAATCTTGGAAAAGTACATATAGCTGTCACAGCAAGACAGGGAGTAATTACAGCACAGCTTACAGCACAGAATGAACAGGTAAAAGCTGCTCTTGAAAATCAGATGACAGCTTTGAAAGAACATTTTAACAATCAGGGTGTGAAGGTTGAATCTGTAGAGATTACTGTACAGAGTCATGGCTTTGAATCACAGCAGAATCTCGAAGGTAATAATTCAGAACAGGCTGGTCAGGAAAAGAAGACTCATAGAAAGCTTGATCTTAGCAGTCTTGAAGAACTGGAAGAATCTGATATGACTGATGAAGAAATCAGGGCAAAAGATGCTATTGTTAATGGCGACAGCAGTGTTGAATATTCAGCATAGAATAAGATGAGAAAGGAGATAATATATGGCTAGTACGATAGGTGCATGGTCTTATGTGAAGAATGATGGTTCATTAAGTACAAAGGACGATGTTAACAGCAACTTAAGTTCAACAGGAAAGAATAAGAGTACTACTAATAAGACAACGCTTGATGTTGAACAGTTTTTACAGCTTATGGTAGCTGAGATGCAGAACCAGGATCCGCTAGAACCTACAGATAATTCGGATTATATGGCACAGCTTGCTACATTTACACAGGTTGAAGCTACTAAAGAAATGAATGATAATACATTACAGGATATGGCATCTAACCTTGTGGGTAAGCAGGTTATAATGACTACAACACAGAACAGCAATGGTTATATAGGCGGAACTGTTGATTATTGGGAAACAATAAATGGAACTGTTTATCTTGGAATTGGTGGAAAGCTTTATGATATTGCAGATCTTGATACTGTAATGGATAAGGACTATTTTGACAAATGGAAAGGAAATGGTTCTACAACAGATACTAAGACAGAGGATACAAAACCTGGGGAGTGACCGTTATGATGAATAATATGATAGGTAATAATATTGCTTCTATCGAAAAGATGACGGACATTATAGGAAAGAAGAATTCTGATAATGTTGATAAAATGTATAATGGCAAAACATTTGCTGATATATATAATCAGAAGCGTTCGATTGAAGAGGTTATTTCCGACAGCGATATTAAATCGTCAAAAGGGTTGAAGTTCTCTAAACATGCTGGTGAAAGGCTTGAACAGAGAGATATCCGGTTATCAGACGAACAGATGACAAGGCTTGAGGAAGGAACCGAAAAAGCAATTTTGAAAGGAATCAAAGAATCGCTCGTTATAGTTGATGATCTGTCTTTTATAGTTAATACAAGAAACAGAACAGTGATTACGGCGATGGATCAGAATAACAATGAAGACAATATCTATACTAATATTGATGGAGCAGTAATTATTTAGCTGGACCGCAAGGAGGCGAATGTCCCTGAATGCCAGAAGGGACGATGCTTTATTGATGAATGCATCAGATATATGTCTTTACATATTTATGGAGGAACAAATATTATGATGAGATCAATGTATTCTGCTGTGTCAGGTCTTAAGGCACATCAGACAAGAATGGACGTTATTGGTAATAATATTGCCAATGTTAATACTGTGGCATATAAGTCACAGTCTATGACTTTTTCAGAAGTTTTTTATCAGACAACTCAGATTGCGTCAGGACCTAATGCAGAAACAGGAAAGGGAGGAACTAATGCTATGCAGATTGGTCTTGGATCATCTGTTGGTTCTATCTCCACAGCAATTTCTTCAGAAGGTGGTTCTGAGAGAACGGATAATGCATTTGACTTAAAGATTGGTGGAAGTTCTTTCTTTATAGTTAACAGTGCGGGTAATACATTCTTCACAAGAGCTGGTAATTTTAAGGTTGATGAGTCAGGTGCTCTTGTAACACCAGGTGGCGCTAATGTAATGGGCTGGCAGGTTGATGAATCTGGTAATGCAAAAAGAGACCTTGTATCAAAGCTGTATGTTAACAGTCCGGATGTTGCATATACTTCACCAGAAAGAACTTCATCTGTTACGGTAACAGGTAACCTTAATGCAGGTTCTAAGGATACAAGTACTACAACTATTAATTTTTATGACAGCCTTGGTAATTCTTATCAGGCAACAGTTAATCTTGTGTATGCAGGCGTTCAGGGAGATAATACACAGTATACAATTGAGCCTGTTTCGGTTTCAAAGAATGGTAAGCCGACAGACCTTACATTTACTGCGTCAGCACCATTATCATTTAATACACTTACAGGTCTTGCCGATGCATCAAATTCAGATATTAAGCTTACATTTTCTAATAACGGGACTGCATCAGATGCTATTGAAGGCGTTGATTTGAGAGTTATCGGTGAAAGTGAGACAAGTCCTGTACTTACGATGGATGCATCTGGAATTACAATGTTTTCAGAAAAGACTAATCTTAATTCAGAGCTTGGCATTAATGGACTTGGAAAAGGCAAGGCAGTAGGTAAGATGACATCGGTTGGTGTTGATTCATCAGGATATATTGTGGCAAGCTATAGCAATGGTGTTACTAAGAATATTGGACAGATAGCAGTTGCTTCTTTCTCCAACCCTGAAGGTCTTCAGAAAGAAGGCGATAATCTTTATTCAGCAACACTTAATTCTGGAACTTTTGATGGAATTGGTCAGGATGTTACAGAAGGTGATGGAAGTATTTCATCAGGAGTACTTGAGATGTCTAATGTGGATCTCTCTTCAGAATTTACGAATCTGATTACAACTCAGAGAGGATATCAGGCTAATTCGAGAATTATTACTGTATCAGATACATTACTTGAAGAACTTATTAATCTTAAGAGATAATTGACATGAAAAGATATTTATGGCGAATTATTACAAGTATTCCTTGCAATAATTCGCCATAAGTGTTTTAATATATATAGTTGATTTTAATAGAGGTACTATACCTTATGTGGTATCGGGAGGAATTATGATTGATGTAACACGGTTTAATGGAAAAAGCTTTGTGCTTAACGCAGAACTGATTGAAGTTATGGAGGAAACACCTGATACTGTTATAACCCTGACAACAGGACATAAATACGTTGTCAAGGAAAGCGTAGAAGAGGTATATAGCAAGGTTATTACTTATAAGAGAAATATAATTGGTAATCTGTATGCGTCTGGTACAGATACTAAGTGATAATATATATAGAATACTAGAGACTTGGAAGGGGCAATTATGGATTTAGCTACACTGTTGGGAATTATTATTGGGTTTGTCATGGTCGTTATCGGAATTATAACAAGTACGACTAATCCTACACTAAAGGGAATTATGGACACATTTGTTGACATACCGTCAATCGCCGTTACTATTGGTGGTTCAATGGCTGGTATGCTCACATCTTATACATTTAAGACATTCTTAGGACATCTTAAGGGATTTGGCATTGCTATGAAAGATCCTAAGCTTGATAATGGACAGGTTATTTCTAAGATTATTGAGCTTTCTAACACAGCCAGAAAAGAAGGCCTTCTTGCACTTGAAGAAGTGGCACAGGGACTTGATGATGAGTTTATGAAGAAGGGTATTCTTCTCATTGTTGATGGTACTGAGCCGGAGCTTGTGAGAGGCATTCTTGAAACAGAACTGGTTAATCTTGATACAAGACATAAGAGTACAATTGGCTTTTTTGATAATTGGGCAGCTCTTGCTCCTGCATGGGGAATGATTGGTACTCTTCTCGGACTTGTTAATATGTTAAAGAACTTATCTGATACAGCATCTATCGGACCTAATATGGCTGTAGCACTTCTTACTACACTTTATGGTTCTTTGATTGCTAACTGGATATGTGTTCCTATATCTAATAAGCTCAAGCTTCAGAATAATGATGAATATCAGCTTAGAGAGATTATTATTGAAGGTCTTCTTTCTATTCAGGCAGGAGAGAACCCAAGAGTTATTGAAGAAAAGCTTAAGTCTTTCCTTTCACCATCTGCCAGAACAGCATTATCTGAACAAGGAGGAGGTGAAGGCTGATGGCTAAACAGCGTACAGAGAATGTACCACCAGCGGCACTTTGGAAAGATACGTTTTCAGATCTTATGAATCTTCTGCTGTGCTTTTTCGTTTTGATGTTTGCTATGTCTAATATTGATTCTCAGAAGTTTGAAGAGATTGCAGCTTCACTTTCATCAAGCTTTAGTGTACTTCCTCAAGGCGGTTCTGCACTGTCAAAGGAAGGAATTCTTGTAAGCAGTGGGGCGAGTCAGCTGAATGAATTGAGCAATTACTATAACAATATGGGCCTTAACAATGATGGCGATATGTCACAGGATGTACAGAATGCTTATGAAGAGATTGAAAAAGAAGGTCTTGAGCAGTCTGAAAATATGGCTGAGGAGATTGTTGATAAACTTACAGCCAGTGGAGTTGCAGATTATGTTGATGTTACTGCTTATAGTAAATATGTAATGCTTAATGTAAGTGGTGGAATTCTGTTTAATTCGGGAAAGTCGGAGCTTACATCAGAGGCACGCAGTCTTCTTGACAAGGTTGCTGATGCACTTATTGAATATGATGATAATGTTATTACCATAGAAGGTCACACTGATAGTGTTCCTATCAATACATCACTGTTTCCTAATAATATGATGCTTTCTCTTTACAGGGCATACAGTGTGTTTGATTTCTTTGTGTCTGAGAAAGGCTTTTCAGATCAGACAATGAGTTCATCCGGAAGAGGAGATGCAGTGCCTATTGCAACTAATGATACTCCAGAAGGAAGAGCTCAGAACAGAAGAGTTGAGATTAAGGTGTATAATTCAATTAACAGCTAAGGAGGATTACTCATGAAAAAGAGTATGCTTAATGTGATTATTTTGGCACTTGTACTTGTGAATCTGGTACTTACAGTGATTCTTACATTTTCACTTGTATCAACAAATAAGAAGACAAATTCTCTTATTAATAAAGTGGCACAGATTATTGACCTGGATGTTGCAGGCGGAGTTTCTAATAATAATTCATCTACAGGTTCAGGAATTGAAAATGTAAGTTATATTGATATTAAGAACAATGACAGCACGGATATAATTGTTTCATATGTTGATAATGGAAAAACAAGATATGCCGTACTTTCAGTATCTGTCGGACTTAATTCAAAAGCTAAGGATTATAGTACTGTATCGACTTCAGTTGATAATGGGATGAAGGTCCTTGTTAATAAGATAACCAATGAAGCTAATAAGTATACTTACAGCACAATAAGTGCTAATAAATCAACCATGGAAACAGACCTTTTAAAGGAATTCCAGGAATTATTCAAGACTGAGACGATACAAAGTGTACTGATTAATATTGTTGTCCAGTAAACATTAAAGAATATGATAAGGAGGTGAGGAAGATGGGAGAGGTACTTTCACAGAGTGAAATAGATAACCTCTTAAAAGCTTTAAGCAGTGGAGAATTAGATGTAGATGAGATGAAGAATACAGAAGAAAAGCAAGTCAAGAATTATGACTTTGCAAGACCTTCTAAGTTTTCTAAAGAACATCTAAGAACACTGGAGATAATATTTGAGCATTTTGGAAGACTGCTGAGTACCAATCTTCCGGCATATCTTAGAAAGACAGTCAATGTTGAGGTTGTTAATTCAGAAGTGGTTATTTATTCAGAATTTTCTAATGCCCTTTCTAATCCGGTTCTTTTAGGTGTTGTTGGAATGCAACCATTAAGTGGTAACATAATTATGGAGATGGCATCCAATCTGGGGTTTGCAATTGTTGACAGACTTCTTGGAGGTGCAGGTAATGCTTTGGATAAAGAGAGAGATTTTTCAGAAATTGAACTTACAATTCTGGAACGTATCTTTACAGTGTGTGTTAATCAGTTGCAGGAACCATGGGAAAATGTTGTAAAGGTTAATCCAAGACTTGAAAGAATAGAGACTAATTCGCAGTTTGCACAGATTATATCACCGAGTGAAACAATCGCAATTGTAACTATTAATATTAAGATTGGTGATGTGGAGGGACTTATGAATATATGTCTTCCATATGCAACTCTTGAACCGGTTATGGATAAGCTTAATACCAAGTATTGGTTTTCTAATATGCAGGAAAAAGATTCCAATACATATGAGGATGCTATTGAAACAGTTATTGATAAAGCAATGATACCAATAAAGGCAGTGCTTGGTACATCTAAGATTAGTGTTTCGGATTTTGTTAATCTGCAGGTTGGAGACGTAATAAAAATTGATAAAAAGGTTGACCAGGAATTAGAGGTATATGTAGGTAATATTAAGAAGTTTACAGCTTTACCTGGTTATTTTGAGAATAAATACGCAGTAAGAGTTACTAATGTAATTAGAGAGGAGAGTGAAGAATAATGGATGGAATGTTATCCCAGGACGAGATTAATGCACTTCTGAGTGGCATGAATACAGGAGGAGATGACACATCTGATTCATCAACAGCAACAACAACTATACCAGAGGATAATGCTAATGATAATACAGATGGCGGCTTTACACTTACTGAGTCAGAAAAAGATGCTGTCGGTGAGATATCTAATATTAGCATGGGAACAGCTGCTACAACACTTAGTTCTCTTCTTTCACAGAAAGTTAATATTACAACACCAAAAGTAGAAGTTGCTACATGGGATGATTTATCAAGTAAATATGACAGACCATGTGTTATGTTGCAGATTTCTTACAAAGAAGGTCTTGCAGGCAATAATGTTTTAATATTAAGAGAGAATGATGTTAAGATAATTACAGATCTTATGATGGGAGGACCAGGTAATGTTGATCCAGACGAACCATTGACAGAACTTCATCTTAGTGCAATCGGAGAGGCTATGAATCAGATGATGGGTTCAGCAGCTACATCTTTATCATCAATGTTTAATAGAAAAATTGATATCAGTCCACCAATAGCTAACTTAGTGGAGACATACAATGAATTAGATGATAACCTGCCAGGATTCCTTAAAAACCATTTTGTAATGGTGGCTTTTAAGATGCAGATTGGCGAACTTATAGATAGTGAGATTATGCAGTTATATCCTAAGGAATTTGCACAGGAACTTCTTAACATGTTTATGCCGTCAGCAGAACCTGAACAGCCACAGGTAAGTCAGGAAGATACAGCTAATCATCAGGAAGAGCAGTTGCAGCAGGCTCCGGCACAGAATATGACACAGACAATGCCACAGCAGGATGTACCGGTGCAGAATACTACAGCACAGACAGCACCACAACAGGGAATGCCGATGCAGAATATGGGAATGCCTTATGGTTATGGAATGCCGATGCAAGGTATGCCTATGCAGGGTATGCCAATGGCAGGGTATGCACCAGCACAGGATGTTAATGTATCTCCAGCAGCATTTCAGCCATTTTCAACAGATGTCAATCCTTTGACACAGAAGGAAAATATTGAACTTATTAAGGATGTTCCACTTGAAGTAACAGTAGAACTTGGCAGAACAACAAAATCTATAAAAGATATACTTGAATTTGCTCCTGGAACAATTGTAGAACTTAATAAAATTGCAGGCGAATCTGTTGATGTTCTTGTTAATGGCAAATATGTTGCAAAGGGTGAAGTTGTTGTTATTGAAGAAAGTTTTGGTGTACGTATAACAGAGATTATCAAGTAATTGTTATGATTTTCTAAAAAATCAAAAAAAGAGTAGGAAATTGATAGTATTTGTTGTATAATATATTCGAATGATTTTTGTGAATAATTTGTTTTTGAATAGGAGAAAGTTTATGGCAAAGAATATTTTGATTTGTGATGATGCTGCATTCATGAGAATGATGATTAAGGATATTCTCACAAAGAATGGATACAATATAGCAGGTGAGGCAGAGAATGGACAGAAGGCAGTAGAAAAGTATGCTGAGTTAAAGCCAGATCTTGTGCTTATGGATATAACAATGCCTGAGATGGATGGAATTGAAGCTCTTAAGAGAATTAAGGCTGCAGATCCTTCAGCATCTGTTATTATGTGTTCTGCAATGGGACAGCAGGCTATGGTTATTGAATCTATACAGTCAGGAGCTAAGGACTTTATTGTTAAACCATTCCAGGCAGACAGAGTAATTGAAGCTGTTCAGAAGGTTGTTGGATAATAATGGTTGCATTAGCTGGGTTGAATAGTAGATGGGAAGCGTTTGCACAGTTGCTTACGCTTCTCGTTGTTTTTATATTTGTTTTGGCACTTACATATTTTGCTACAAGATGGGCTGGTAATATGCAGAAAACCAAAATGGCTGGGCGCAATATCCAGATACTTGAAACAATGAGAGTGTCTAATACTAAGTATATTCAGATTATTAAGATTGGCAGTAAATGTTTTGCAGTAGCAGTCTGCAAAGATACTATCACTTATTTGAGTGAGATTAACGAGCAGGAACTGACTTATTCGTCAGAGTCAAAGACAATCAATACTGATGGATTTAAAGCTATACTTGAAAAGTTTAAGAAAGACAAACCAGATAATTAATTAGGCAGGAACGAGAGAGTTATGTTACAGTGGATTAGAAAGCATAGAAAGGCATTAGCAGGAATATCGGTTGGGGCAGGAGCTTTTTTTGCAGCCATTTCATTTATTACATATAAGGTAATGGCTGCTGAGGAAACAACAGCATCAGGAAATAATCTTATTAATATAGGTATTTCTACGAGTGATGGTAATGATATGGCTAGTGTTTTGCAGATGCTTCTTGTACTTACAGTAATTTCACTGGCACCTTCTATTCTGATTATGCTGACATCATTTACAAGAATTGTAATTGTGTTGCATTTTACGAGGGCTGCGCTTGGAACACAGACAGTACCACCTAATCAGGTTATTATAGGTTTGTCTTTATTTTTGACCTTTTTTGTTATGTCGCCTGTTTTTACGGAAGTTTATGACAGTGCACTAAAACCACTATCCAATAATGAGATATCGGTCGAGGAAGCGTATGAAACAGGAGTAAAGCCATTGAAAAGCTTTATGTTGAAACAGACTTCTACAAAGGATCTTGATACATTTTTTAAGATTGCAGGATATGAGGAAGGCTCTGTTACATCGGAAGATGATATTTCTATGACAGTACTTGTACCATCGTTTATTATAAGTGAATTAAGAATTGCGTTTATTATAGGATTCTTAATATACATACCTTTTATTATTATTGATATGGTTGTATCGTCAACTCTTATGTCGATGGGTATGATGATGCTTCCACCAACCACCATATCTGCTCCATTTAAGATTTTACTTTTTGTAATGGCAGATGGCTGGAATCTGATAATTGGAAATCTTGTAGCAACATTTAAGTAAGGCAGGAGGTAAAGAATATGGATGCTGGACAGGTTGTAACAGTAGCAAGACAGACTATATGGGTTATAGTGAAGACTTCTGTGCCACTTTTACTTGTTTCAATGATTGTCGGACTTATTATAAGTCTTTTTCAGACACTTACATCTATTCAGGAACAGACACTTACATTTGTTCCAAAGCTTCTTGCAATTATGATTGCACTTATGATTATGGGAAACTGGCTTCTTAATGAGATAGTTTCGTTTATGCAGATGCTTTGGGGAAGCTTTGGTCAGTATATATGATGGCAGGATAGTGTGTTATGAATTTTACATTTGCATTGGAGCAATTTGAATTATTTGTTTTGATATTAATAAGGCTGGCATCTTTTGTATTTGCTGCGCCTTTTTTTAATATGGCAAATGTACCAAGAAAGGTAAAGGCTGGATTTGCACTGTGCCTTACAGTTTTGGTATATTCGCTTTTTCCTGATATGACAGTTGAGTATAATGGCATGATTGATTATGCAATAATTGTTGTTGAGGAGATGATTGTTGGAATTCTTCTTGGGGCAGTGACGTCTTTTTGCGTGCAGATTATTATGTTTGCAGGTAAGATTATTGATATGGATATTGGTATATCTATGGCACAGCTTTACGATCCTACAACAAGAATGCAGGTTGGTATCATGGGAAATTTCTATTACTATATGATGATGCTTCTGCTTATAATTTCAGGTATGCATCAGTATCTTGTTGCTGCAATTGTTGAGACATATAAAGTTATTCCAATTGGCGGGGTGAAATTCGGTGCAGGAATATATACTGCCATAATAAGTTTTATGTCAGATTTTTTTGTTATAGGATTCAGAATTGCACTTCCGGTATTTTCGGCGATTCTTATGTTAAACTGTGTGCTTGCGATTCTTGCCAAGGTATCACCTCAGATGAATATGTTTGTTGTTGGTATGCAGCTTAAGATATTTGTAGGTATATTTGTAATTCTGTTTACGATTTCAATGCTTCCATCAGTATCTGACTTTATACTTGATGAGATAGAAAGATTATTTGCTATGTTAGTAAGGGGAATGAGCTAGTGCGAAGAACTTATCTTTACATGAACCTCCAGTTGTTTGCTAAAGACGGACCAGGAGGAGAAAAGACAGAACCGGCTACAAGTAAGAAGCTGGATGATATCCGAAAAGAAGGTCAGGTTGCCAAAAGTAAGGAGCTGATAACGGCAGTTTCACTTATGGCACTGTTTATTATACTTAAAGTGTATGTTGGAAAGATAGGAACTAAACTGATAGATGCATTTACAACGATATATGCTCTTATGGGAAAGGTTATTAATGAAAGTTCACAGGGACTGACAATTAATATGGCATCCAGCATTGTAAGACAGGCAATTATAATTATTCTTAATATTATTATCCCTGTGCTTATTGTCGCTGTAATCATAGCAATTCTTGGGAATATGCTTCAGCAAAGATGGATGGTTACAGCGAAACCGCTTGCTCCGAAGGCAAGTAAAATTAATCCACTTAATGGATTTAAAAGGATTTTTTCTGTAAGACAGTTATTTGAACTGATTAAGGCTATTGCCATGATGAGTATCATTGGAATTATGGTGTACAATTGTGTAAGAAAGAATATGAATATTCTGCTTACTTTTTATGATGTTACTTTATATACTGCGCTTTCTTTGGTTGGTAATATAATTATTAATCTTGGAATCCAGATAAGTGCGGTGTTTCTTATAGTTGGTTTTGTTGACCTTATATATCAGAGACATAAGTTTAAGACTGATAATATGATGACAAAACAGGAAGTTAAAGATGAATTCAAGAATGCAGAGGGTGATCCGCAGGTTAAGGGACAGATTAAGCGGAGAATGCAGGAAATCTCAAGAAGAAGAATGATGCAGCAGCTTCCAGAGGCGGATGTTGTAATTACGAACCCGACACATTTTGCAGTGGCATTAAAATATGAACCTGATTCTGGAAAAGCACCTGTGGTTATAGCCAAAGGTGCTGATTATCTGGCTTTTCAGATAAGGGATAAAGCAAAAGAGTACAATATATCTGTAGTAGAAAATAAGCCTCTTGCGAGAATTATTTATCATAATGTTGATATAGGTATGGAAATACCTCCTGAGTTGTACTATGCAGTTGCAGAAATTCTTGCATCTGTTTTACGCACAAATAATAGATAAAAGTCAGATTATGTGATATTATGTAAATAATGACTAAATTGAAAGGAGAGAAATGATGAAGATTAAGAAGAATGATCTGTTTATCGGAATATATCTGCTTGCCGCAGTATTATTCTTCATTATTTCAATTCCTTCATGGCTGCTTGATATTCTGCTTGCAATTAATATCCTGGTAGCAATGGTTGTGCTTTTTAATTCACTTTTTGCTAAGGAAGTTCTGGATATGGCATCTTTCCCTACGATGCTGTTATTTACGACTATTTTCAGAATTTCCCTTAATGTATCTTCAACTAAGCTTATATTAAAGAATGGTGATGCAGGTAAGGTTGTTGATACATTTGGTAAGTTTGTTGGCGGCGGTAATCTGGTAATTGGTATTATTATATTCATTATTCTTATTATCGTTCAGTTTATAGTTATTAATAAGGGCTCTGAGCGAGTTGCAGAGGTAACTGCAAGATTTACACTTGATGCAATGGCTGGTAAGCAGATGGCTATTGACTCAGACCTTAATACAGGAGCCATTACTGATAAAGAGGCTGCTGAGAGAAGAAAGAAGCTACAGCAGGAGAATAGCTTCTTTGGTTCTATGGATGGTGCTACCAAATATGTTAAGGGAGATGCAACTGCAGGTCTTATTATTACCGGAATTAACCTTGTTGGTGGTATTGTCATGGGAATGGTATATGGAGGATTATCAATTAATGATGCTCTTTCTAAGTATACTATTCTTACAATCGGTGACGGATTGAGTTCACAGATACCATCATTGCTTATATCACTTGCAACAGGTATTCTTGTAACTAAAGCATCAAGTGATGGAGAACTTGGTGATGAGATAGTTGGACAGCTTTTTTCGATGGACAGGGTACTTATTATGGTTGGTGCTGCACTTTCTGTCCTTGGAATATTAACACCGTTACCATGGTACATATTTGTTCCGTTAGGAGCAGCTCTTATTTTTTACGGAAGGAAGCTAGGAACTAAAGCAGGAGAAGCTAAGATTGAAGAGAGCGCTGAGCAGGAAGAGAACGAGGCACAGGAAATCCGTAAGCCTGAAAATGTTGTTTCACTGCTTAATGTTGACCCTATTGAGCTTGAATTTGGATATGGAATTATTCCACTTGCTGATGTTAATCAGGGAGGAGATCTTCTTGACAGAGTTGTCATGATAAGAAGACAGATTGCACTTGAGCTTGGTGCAGTTGTTCCTATTATCAGACTGCGTGATAATATACAGCTCAATCCAAACCAGTATGTCATTAAGATTAAGGGTATACAGGTGAGTGAAGGTGAGATACTTTTTGATCATTATATGGCTATGAATCCAGGATATGTTGAAGAAGAGATAACCGGTATTCCTACATTTGAGCCATCCTTCCATCTCCCGGCTATATGGATAACTGAGAGCCAGAGAGAAAGAGCAGAATCACTTGGATATACGGTTGTTGATCCGCCATCAATTATTGCAACACATCTTACAGAGGTTATAAGACAGCACATTGCTGAGCTTCTTACCAGACAGGATGTACAGAATCTCATTAATAATATTAAAGATAACAATTCAACACTTATTGATGAACTTGTACCTAAGCTTATGGGTATTGGAGAGATTCAGAAGGTTTTACAGAATCTTCTTGAAGAGGGAATATCAATAAGAGATCTTGTTACTATATTAGAAACTCTGGCAGACCATGCAGCTGTTACAAGAGATCCGGATATATTGACAGAGTATGCAAGACAGGGATTAAAGAGAGCTATTTCGAGCAAGTATTTTACGGTAGGTGAAGTGACAAATGTTGTTACAGTTGACCCTGCAATTGAGCAGGAGATTATGAATTCTGTTAAGAATACAGAACAGGGGTCATATCTGTCGCTTGACCCTGAACGCAGTAAGAAGATTGTTGAAGCATTAGGCAATGAACTCAAGAAGCTTGAGGATATGGGTAAGAATCCAATAGTTATCACATCGCCTATTGTGAGAATGTATTTCAGAAATCTGGCTAAGGATTATTATAAGGATATAATTGTGATTTCATATAATGAGGTGGAATCTAATGTAGAATTACAATCAGTGGGGATGGTGACAGCATAAATGATAGTGAAGAAATTTCAGGCGGAGACAGAGACAGAGGCAATATTAAAAGCTAAAGATGAATTAGGAAGCGGTGCAGTGGTTCTTAACGTCAAGACATTAAAACAGAGAGGTGTATTCAGACTTTTTAAGAAAGATGTTGTTGAGGTTACTGCTGCACTTGAGGAAAAAGAATTTATTAATGGCATTAATAATAAAAGGCCAACCATGGAAAATAAAGGTGCTAATAGTGGATTTATAAGCAGTCAGCCTATGAAGAATATTACGGGAGGATCGCAGATTAATCTTGTCGCAGATGAAAAGATTGATATGAATTCTAATGCTGCTAATATTGAGAAGAAACTTGATTCACTCCATTCACTTCTTGAAAATCAGATGAATCCAGGAGGCAGCAGTGCAAAGAGACCGGCAGCAGCAACTGTCATGCATGAAGAAATACATGCACAGGATACAGGAAAGAAGATAGTTAAAGAGCGTGAGAATGCCAATTATAAATTCTTACAGCTTATATATAAAAAGTTGGTTGATAATGAGGTTGATTCAAAATATGCAGATGAAATAATTGCTGATATTGAGGCTTCACTTAAGAAAGAATCTAATATTGACAGCATTCTGTCTGCTGTGTACCAGAAGATTATACTAAAACTAGGGGAACCCCGTACAATATCTCTTGGAGACAAACCGAAGGTGATATTTTTTATTGGACCAACAGGCGTTGGAAAGACTACAACTATTGCAAAAATAGCGTCACATTTCAAACTTGAAAAATACACAAAGGTTGCTTTTATAACCTCTGATACATATAGAATAGCTGCAGTGGAACAGCTTAATACATATGCATCTATAATTGACTGCCCTGTAAATGTAGCATATTCTCCGGATGAAATGGATGAGTGTCTTGATGAATTCAAAACTTATGAGCTTATACTTGTTGATACTGCAGGAAGATCACATAAGTCAGAAGAACAGATGGAAGAGCTGGATAAGCTCATTGAGACGGTTGAGCAAAGAAAGGATGAATTTGATTTTGAGATATATCTGACATTAAGTGTCACAACCAAGTATAAGGATCTTGTAAATATAGCAGATAAATATAAGCATATTAAGGACTGGGCTATTATATTTACTAAATTAGATGAAACATGCAGCCTTGGGAATATGCTTAATATGAAGCTTTATACAGGCGAACCGCTTTCGTATACAACTTCAGGACAGAATGTACCTAATGACATTGAGGTAATTAATGAGCAGAGACTTGCTAAATTATTATTGGGAGGTAAATCATGATGGATCAGGCAGAGAATCTTCGCAATATAATTAAAAAACAAAATTTAAAAAACATTACGAATTCGCGAGTTATTGCCGTAACAAGTGGAAAAGGCGGTGTTGGCAAGTCAAGTACTTCTATTAATCTTGCAGTGCAGTTTACAAGGATGGGGAAGAAAGTTATTATACTGGATGCTGATTTCGGGCTTGCTAATATTGAAGTTATGTTTGGTGTTATTCCTAAATATAATCTCAGTGACCTTATGTTTGCGGGCAAGGAGCTTGACGAGATAATAACAGAAGGACCTGAAGGAATAAGATTCATATCAGGTGGTTCTGGAATTGCAAAGCTTGTCAATCTTGATAAAGAGCAGGTAAGAAGGCTTGTTAATAAACTCTCAGAACTTGAAGGAATGGCAGATGTTATAATTATTGATACCGGTGCAGGAATATCTCCTGCTGTTATGGAGTTTCTTGTCGCAAGCCCGGAGACGATACTTGTGACAACACCAGAACCAACATCGATAACGGATTCATATGCGCTCCTTAAGGCATTAAGCATGAATGAGAATTTCAAAAAAGATGAAACAACAATTAAGATGATAGCTAACAGAGTTGATTCTGAAGATGAGGGTAGAAGCCTGTATGAAAAGCTTAATGTTGTGGTTATGAAATTCCTTGAAATTAATATGCAGTATTTAGGTGCGGTTCCACAGGATAATAATATTAAAAAAGCAATTATGAAGCAGAAACCGGTCTCTATGATATTTCCAAATGCCACATCGTCAAGGCATTTTGAAGAAATAGCAACACGGCTGATGTCAGAAGGCGCAGATGTTCCTGTTCATAAGAGAGGCATAAGAGGATATCTAAGGTCTGTATTTGCAAAGAATATGTGATTAAGAGGAAATGAGGTGCGGGAATGTTCGAACAGCTTGTTGTAGGTGGGAAGGTTGAATTATTTAAAAAGAGCAGGCGTATAAAAGAGAACGGAGAAACAAAAGAAATGCTTGTAAGCCAGATAATGGATATCAATGATGAGACTATTATCTGTACGATGCCTTCAAGACAGGGAAAAATGATAGTGCTTGAAGTTGGAACTTTGATAGAAGCTTTTTTTTATACAGGTAATTACATTTATAAATCTGACTGTACTGTAAAATCAAGAGGAAAAGAGGGAAATATATTTACAGTTGAATTAAGACCTGAAACAGCACTTGTAAAGTTCCAGAGAAGGGAATTCTACAGGCTGAAATGCACTATTGATGCAGATATTATACCGCTGACAGATGAAGAACGGAAGATTTTTGATGTAACCGGAAAATTGCCGGATAATTTTGTCATGCCGGAAGATAAAGGAATAATTGTTGACATAAGCGGTGGCGGACTGAGACTTTTTTCAAAGAAACAATATGATGCGGATTCGATTGTTAATGTAAGTTTTCCAATACAGGTAGGGGACAGAAGCAGATATATGAAGCTGATGGCAAAGGTTGTAATGTCAATGCGCAATCAGAATTCTGACAGCGTATATGACAGCAGACTTCAGTTTGTGAATATGCAGAAGGAAGATACGGAGGATATTGTTAAATACGTTTTTGCCCAGCAAAGAATGATTCGCAAGAAAGAAAGGGGGCTGTAATATGGCAAAAAAAATACTTGTCATAGATGACTCTGCACTCATGAGAAGGGTTATATCTGATATAATAAACGAAGGTAATGAGTATGAGGTCGCAGCTATTGCAAAAGACGGACTTGAGGGATTTGATTTGATTGTATCTAATCCTAATCTGTACAGTGCAATAATTCTTGATATTAATATGCCTAAGATGAACGGGCTGGAATTATTACAGAAGCTGCAAAAGAATCATATTGAGCAGACTGTTATTGTTGTAAGTACAGTAGCAAAAGAAGGCGCAAAAGAAACTATTCAGGCTCTTGAATATGGAGCGTTTGATTTTGTAACCAAACCAGAGAATTATTTTGAAACTAAGGGCAATGACTTTAAAAAGCGTATACATGATATGCTTAATGTTGCAACAAGTTCCAAAGCGTCTGTGGAAAGGACAAGGTCAGCTACAGGTGTAAAGCCGTCGGGATATTCTGGCAGCAGGCTTACATCAGGAAGGACATCATCATTAATTCCATCGGAGAAAAAAGCTTCTATTGATGCAATATCTGCTTTAAGACGCAGGAATGAGATTAATGATACAATTCCTCCAAAGGTTAATCCATCAAGATTTACCAATATTAAAAGTGGCAGTAAGAAGGTTGTTGCACTTGCCTGCTCAACAGGTGGACCAAAATCATTACAACAGGTAATACCAATGCTTCCTAAGAATCTGGATGCCGGAGTGGTACTTGTACAGCATATGCCGGCAGGGTTTACAGCATCCTTAGCAGCCAGACTTAACGAAATAAGTGATATTAATGTTAAGGAAGGGGCAGATGGTGATGTTATACAGAAAGGCTGGGTATATATTGCGCCAGGAGGAAAACATATCGAGGTTGTCAAGAAAGCATCTGAGTATGTGATAAAGCTTAATGACGAGCCTCCTATAGATGGCTTAAGACCATGTGCCAATGTTATGTATAAGTCACTTGTACAGTGTAATTATGATGAGATTACATGTGTTGTCCTTACAGGAATGGGAGCAGATGGTACGGAAGGAATAAAAACTCTTTCTGCCAGCCATAAGAAAATTCATGTTATAGCTCAGGATGAAGATAGCTGTGTTGTATATGGCATGCCTAAGGCTATAGCACAGACAGGACTGGTTGATGAGGTTGTTCCGTTGAATAAAATTGCAGAAACTATAACGAAGAATGTGGGGGTATCTTAAGATGGATGTAAGCCAGTATTTAGAGATATTTATCGACGAATCTAATGAACATTTGCAGAATTTAAGTGATGGTATCATGATTCTTGAAAAGGAACCTGATAACAGTGATACAATTAACGAAATATTCAGAGCTGCACATTCCCTCAAGGGTATGGCTGGAACTATGGGCTATAAGAGAATGCAGAATCTTACTCATGATATGGAAAATGTATTTTCAGAGGTCCGCAATGGTAATATTAAAGTTGATTCAAGAATGGTAGATGTATTGTTCCAGTGTCTTGATGCATTAGAGCAGTATGTTAATAATATCCAGGAGACTTCTGATGAAGGAACTGATGATAATGAGCCAATAATTAAGGCACTTAACTCATTTATAGTTAATAATGAAGATAAGGGAGTATTACCTGAGGAAGCTAATAAGGAAGAAGCTCCTGCAGAAGAGAAGAAAGAAGAAAGCACAGATGTTGCAGGTACTTATGCCAGATATAATAACATGGTATTTGCTGATTTTGAAAAGAATGCTGTTAACGAAGCAATTGAGAAGAAGATGAATGTGTTCATCATTAAAGTAAGTGTTGATGAAAACTGTATTCTTAAGGCAGCTAGAGCATTTCTTGTATTTAAGAATCTTGAAGGTCATTGTGATATTATCAAATCAGAGCCATCTGCACAGGATATTGAAGATGAGAAATTCGAGCTTGATTTCAGCATTGTTGTTGTAACGGAAGAAAGTTATGAATCAATAGTTGGAATAATCAAGAATGTTTCGGAAATTAAAGATGCTGCAGGAGAGGCTATAACAACTCCTTTTGCAGATGAAGATGATAAAGAAGAGAAGCAGGATACACCAAAGCAGGAAGAAAAGAAGGATGAGTCAGAGACAAAACCATCTGCATCAGTGACGGCAAAGAAGCAGGCTCCTGCAGCTAACAATAATAAGGCAGGCAAAACAGTGAGCCACACAGTACGTGTAGACATTGAAAAACTTGATGTTCTTATGAATCTTGTCAGCGAACTTATTATTGCAAAGAACGGGCTTGTATCAGCCAGTGTATCAGAAGATGGTACAACATCTGTTAATCAGAAATTTGGTGAACAGATTGAATATCTTGAAAGAGTAACAACTAACCTTCATGAGTCAGTTATGAAGGTTAGGATGATGCCTATTGAGAGTGTATTTGCCAAGTATCCAAGAATGATAAGAGATCTCAACAAGAAACTTGGGAAGAAGATGGAACTTTATATGTCAGGTGAGGAGACAGAGCTTGACAGAACAGTTATTGATGAGATAGGTGATCCTATTATGCATCTGTTAAGAAATTCTGCTGACCATGGACTTGAAAGCGCAGAGATAAGAGCTGAGAGAGGCAAGCCAGAGGTTGGTTCTATATGGCTTGATGCATATCAGGAGGGCAACAATGTTGTCATAGAAGTAAGAGATGATGGTAATGGTATTGATGTAGAGAAGGTTAAACAGAAAGCTGTTGAAAAAGGAAACCTTACTCAGGAGCAGGCAGATGCGCTTACAGAAAAAGAAGCAATTGATCTTCTGTTTAAGCCAAGTTTTTCAACATCAGATAAAGTTACAGATGTATCCGGACGAGGTGTTGGTCTTGATGTTGTAAAATCAAAGATTGAAGCTCTTGGTGGAGATGTCGAGGTTAAGACTAAATATGGAGAAGGTAGTACATTCAGTATAAGACTTCCACTTACACTTGCTATTATTCAGGCACTTATGGTTAAAGTTGGAGAAGAAAAATACGCTATTGCACTTGGCTCAATTGAGACAATTGAAGATGTACCGGTAAGCGAGATTAAATATGTTCATGCTAAGGAAGTTATTAATCTTAGAGGCAATGTAATTCCTCTTATAAGATTAAGAGAACTTCTTGATGTACCTGGCGAACCGGAAGAGTCTGACAATATAGTTATAGTAATTGTCCGTAAGGGAGATAAGCTTGCCGGACTTGTTGTAGATAATCTTATTGGCCAGATGGAAATTGTTATTAAGTCACTTGGTAAGTACATTAATATTAACCGCATGATAAGTGGTGCTACAATCTTAGGTGATGGTTCAGTTGCACTTATCATCGATGCCAATACACTTGTATAGAGGAGGAACGGATAATGGAGAATGTTAATGCTATAGAAGATAAGAATTCAGAATCAACAACTTCTGTACAGTATATTGTTGTTAAGATAGGTAATGAGCAGTACGGAATTGATATCAAATATATTGACAATATTGTAAGAAGCCAGAACATAACAAGAGTGCCTAAAACACAGTCATATTATAAAGGTGTTATTAACCTAAGAGGCGAGATTTGTCCAATTATGAGCATGAGACTTAAACTTGGATTAGAGCCGGATGAGCTTACAGATAAAACAAGATTTATAATAGTAAAGGTTGAGGGGGCTTCGATTGGTGTTATAGTAGACCAGGTTAAAGAGGTCGTTACACTTGAAGAAGAAGATATAGAGCGTATAAGCAGATCAACCAATGATGATGCGGCAGCTAACTATATTAATGCAATAGGAAAGAAAGATGGGGAACTGATTTCACTTCTGGATATTGTAAGCCTTATTGTAGAAAATAATTAGTGTTTGAGGTGAAGGTATGTCAAAAATTGATTTGAATCAGCTTGATGATATTCAGTATGATGTTTTAAAAGAAATAGGTAATATAGGTGCAGGAAATGCAACAACTGCATTATCGAAGATGCTCAACCAAAAGATGGATATGTCAGTACCTAAGGTTGAACTTGTTCCTTTTAATGAAATATCAGATATAATGGGAGACGAAGATCAGACAGTAGTTGGTATTATGCTTGGATTTGAGGGGGATGTATATGGAATGATGATGTTCCTTTTTGATACAAAATCAGCACATCATCTTGTTAATACACTTATGATGCAGGATACAGAGTCAGGTATTGAGGCAGATACTCAGTTTAATGACATGGAAATGTCTGCTCTTAATGAAATAGGTAATATTGTATCGGGTTCGTATCTTACAGCAATTTCTAAGCTTACTAACCTCAAGATGGTATCTACTGTTCCAGAAATGACAATAGATATGATAGGAGCATTGCTTAGCGTTCCAGCTTCAGAATTTGGTAAATATGGTGACAAACTGCTACTTATACAGTCACAGTTTGGTGAACTGGATTTTGTTAATGGATATTTTCTTATGATTCCAGAACTGGAGTCATATGACAAATTGTTAGAATCTTTAGGTGTGTAAAAGATATATTTGAAAGAGTAACGATTATGGGAAACATGATAAAGGTTGGCATGGCTGACTTAAAGGCATGCAAATGTCCTGATGCACTCACTACACTTGGACTTGGTTCATGTGTAGGAGTTGCATTATATGATCCGGTAACGAAAATAGGTGGACTTCTCCACTGTATGTTACCGGATAGTACCCAGTTTAGAAATAATTCTAATATTGCTAAATTTGCAGATACTGGCATAGATGAACTTATAAGACAGATGAAAGCACTGGGAGCGGTTGATACAAGAATTGTTGCAAAGATTGCCGGTGGGGCTCAGATGTTTGCAAACAGATCTAATAGTGAAGCGTTGAGGGTAGGAGAACGCAATGTTATTGCGGTTAAGGCAAAGCTAAAAAGCCTTAATATAAGTATACTTTCTCAGGACTGCGGAGAAAACTTTGGAAGAACAGTGGAATTTTATTCGGAAACAGGAGACTATGTTATTAAAGCGGTAGGGAAACCACTAAAAACAATATGATTTTAGTGGTACATAATTGTTACGAGTGGAGGCTTTATGAATAAGTTCAGAAATGTACCAGCCATAATAACATTACTGGCAGGTTTTATAACCAGTGTTATCATGATAAAATACAGATATACACTGGTTAATTTTATGTGGATACTTATATGTGTTATGCTTGCATTTTATATATGCGGAATGCTCATAAGATTTGCACTTAATAAAGTAGCAGAAAAGAAAGAGAATAAACAAAAAGCATCTGACGAAGAAAAAGAAGATGTATCTAATATGGAGGAATCTGCCCAGCAAGAATAATTGTAGCATTTGGGCAGATTTTGTGTTATTATCTGAGTATATTTTATTAATTGGGGGCACTGACCATGGATGAGGCAGGCAGAGATAAACTGTGGAAGAATTACATATCCACACGTAGTGCAGAATACAGGGATGAGTTGATAGTTGAGTATGCACAGCTTGTTAAGCTGGTTGCTGGAAGACTCAATATGTATCTTGGATATAATGTGGAATATGATGATCTTGTTGGATATGGAATATTTGGACTTATAGATGCGATTGATAAGTTTGATTATGGCAAGAATGTTAAGTTTGAGACATATGCCAGCTTAAGGATAAGGGGCGCGATTCTTGATCAGATAAGAAAGATGGACTGGATACCAAGATCTCTAAGACAGAAGCAGAAGAGAATTGAAGCTGCTATGGCAAAGATAGAAAGTGAAACAGGTCATATAGCAAGTGATGAGGAGCTTGCTGCTGAATTAGAGATTACGATAGATGAACTGGCGGACTGGCAGGGAAAGATGAAAGCATCTAATCTTATATCACTTGATGAATATACAGAGGCAGGCAGTGAGGTTAAGATGGAGTCTGTTGGTAATTCACATTTTGACCAGCCAGAGGAAGCTATAGAAAAAGAAGAACTTAAGAAAATGATGGTCAGAGCAATAGATTCTCTCACTGAGAAAGAGAGAAGTGTTGTTGTTTTATATTATTATGAAGATATGACATTGAAAGAAATCAGTCTCACACTTGAAGTGTCAGAGTCAAGGGTGTCACAGCTTCATACGAAAGCATTGAATAAGATGAAGAAAATACTTGGTGATTATGTATTTTCTCTTTAATATAAGTATGTAAAAGGGGTTACAGCATATGGTGGAAGGATGTAGAACAGGGTATTTTCAGTTTGATTCAAGGAACGATGGGTTATATATAATAGTATATCCGCCACAGAATGGAGGCAGAACTGCAAATATAGACGATGTTATGTATTATCTTGATAAGAAAAAGATTGAATGCGACACGTCTAAGCTGGCACAGGCAGTCAGGGCAGGGAGCAGTACGAAGACGGAACTTAAGGTTTCAGATGAGAAGGTACATCAGTATTCTGAATTCGGGGATTACAGGATAAGTGCAGATTGCATGAAAGTTGAAGCTGTATTCTATCCACCGTTTGTTGGAGGAGGCGTACTTACTTCAGGAGAGATTATTAAGGATCTTCAGTATCTTGGTGTGAAACATGGTATAGATAATCAGATTATAGAACAGATATTAAGCCATAGAGAATATGGAGAGGCTTATAAGATTGCTGTCGGTACACAGCCAAGAGATGGAAGCGACGGATATATTGAATATAAGTTTAATACAGAACTGAAACCACGCCCTAAGATGAATGACGATGGAACAGTTGATTTTCATACACTTGAGAATATTAATCATGTTAACAAAGGTGATGTTGTTGCTGTACTTCATAAAGAAGACAGGGGAGATGACGGAATAGATGTTCTTGGAAGGAGAGTTCCTCCAAGAAAAGTTAAGCATGTAATATTCAGGTATGGAAGAAATCTGTCACAGTCTGAGGATGGAACAGAGCTTATGTCACAGGTAAGCGGACATGTCATACTTGAGAATGATAAGATATTTGTTTCAAATGTATTGGAACTAGTGAATGTAGATAATTCCACAGGAGATATTGACTATGAAGGTGATGTTGTAGTTAAAGGCAATGTTCTTGCAGGATTTACTGTTAAAGCAACAGGAGATATTACTGTGAGTGGAATTGTGGAAGGGGCTACAGTAATAGCAGGGGGAAATATTACATTTAACAGAGGAATCCAGGGAATGACAAGGGCTGTTGTCAAGGCTGGCGGCAATATTGTATCCAAATTCATAGAGAGTGCGGAAAATGTATCAGCAGGTGGAAGTATCGAAGCGGATTCAATTCTGCACAGCAAAGTTACAGCTAAGAGTACAATTAAGGCTTCAGGGCGTAACGGACTTATAATAGGCGGAGATGTTAAGGCTGTTAATATGATAGAGGCTAAGACAATAGGAAATGCCATGGGAACAAACACATCTGTTGGCGTTGGAGTAGATCCGTCAATGAAACGAAGAGTAGATGAATTAAAGAACAGCCTTGGGAAACTGGGCGATAATAAGATACAGCTTAACCAACTTCTTAATGCGTTAAGAAAGAAACAGGATTCAGAGGGTGGGCTTGATGAAGCAAAGCACGAATTACAGATGAAAACAATGCGCAATGTCATAATGCTTGAACAGGAGATTAATAAACAAAAGAAAGAGCTTGAAGAATTAAGATGTCAGATAGGTGAAGAAAAGCATGCATGCATTAAAGTAAGTGATGCAGCGTATGCTGGTGTTAAACTTACATTTGGTGACCAGTGCATGTTTCTTAAACAGAAATATGATTACTGTCAGTTTGTTAAAGAGGGTGCAGATATAAAAAGTGCGCCAATTTAGACACATTTGATACAGGAGGCAGAATATGGTTATTAAACCGGTGGAATTTGCAATGATACAACAGCAGAACAATGTTGCCAAATCACAGTATAATGCTGAAAACAGGCCTATGACAGAGCAGCAGACTATAACGCAGCAGGTTCAGAAGGACATCAATGTTCACTCACAGCAGGTTAATAAGAAGGATAATGCTGATAATGAAACTGGTAAATATGATGCCAAGGATAAGAGTAATAATGAATATTCCGGCGAAGGAAATTCACGGAAGAAAAAGAAATCTGATGGAAAAGTCTTTGTAAAAGGACAGGGAAGTGCTGATTTTGATGTAAAGATATGAAACAATGAGGTGTGGAGGATATAATGGTCGCAACAGAAATATTTCTTATAGCGGCTGGCGTAATATGTGTTGTTGTCAGCGTTGTTATGAGTTTTGGAGATGATAAAGAGAATGTGGAGAGCAGTGCTAAATCGGAACTGACACAGGCACAGCTTGATATGGTAAAACATCAGGTTGATGAGGTTATTAAGCAGCAGATAAGTGGTCTGTCTGAAAAAACGGAAGCTGCACTTGATAAGATATCTAACACCAAGATTCTTGAAATGAATGAATATGCAGAGAGTGTGCTTGGTGAGATTAACAGAAATCATAATGAAGCTGTTTTTTTGTATGACATGCTTAATGAAAAATCAAAAGAAGTAAAGACAACAGTTAAAGATGTTAATTATGCAAAAAAGCAGGTTGAACAGATTAGTGGAAGAACTTCTGATATGTCTGATAATGCAGTCATGTCAGAAGAACATGAACAGGACCGCACAGATGATGGGAAAGAACCGGCATATGAACAGGCGGTTAAGTCTGGTAAAGATACAAAGGATATAGCAAAGGAAAGGCTTGCAGCATTAGTAAAGAAAAGCAATCAGAAAGCTAAGAATGCTGAAGACAGAATTAATACACAGGCAGACAGTCTTAATAAAGAATATTCGAATAATGAAAGAATTCTCCAGATGAATGCATCCGGTGTATCTGTTAAGGAAATTGCTAAGAAACTTAATATGGGAGTTGGTGAAGTAAGGCTTGTGATTAATCTGTATAAAGGTGGTAAACAACAATGAAGTTCAGATATTATATAAGAGGTTTTGGAGCTGGTCTTATAGTTGCAGCTGCTGTTCTTCTAATTGCAGGTATGATAGAAAAGAATAATAATTACATTGCTTCTGATAATAAAGAGACGCAAAGCAGTGGTTCTGTTATAGCATTTACAACGGAAAGCGCGGATAACAAAGAGAAAGAAACGCAGAAAGCTACAGGAAAGTCAGATGAAGAGACGACGCAGGTCAATAAAGAAACTACGACGGCTGTGGTGGCAAGAGAAACTGAGTCACAAAGACCTACGGCAAGTATTGTTATCGGTGATGGAAGCGGACTAGTCCAGATTGAATTCAAAGGTGTAGGAACTGCATCTGAGGCAGCAGATATACTGTATAGTGCAGGAATAATCGAAGATAAGCTGGCATTCTATACATATATGGATATATCAGGATATGCTGTCAGAATCAGAGATGGTGAGTATTCTCTTAAGCCTGGAGATTCATATGAGACTATTGCCAGAACAATAACACAGTCAGATTAAAAAAATGCTTGCATTATATTGAATGTATTGTTATAATGCATTTTGTGTGAAAAAACATGCTGGTGGATTTTACGGCTGGTGCCGGTATACGCGCCGGTGGTCGAAAAAGAAGAAGCCCGCAAAAGATTAATTAACCAATGGAGGTATCAAAATGAGCGTAATTTCAATGAAACAGTTACTTGAGGCAGGTGTTCATTTCGGACATCAGACAAGAAGATGGAATCCTAAGATGGCTGAGTACATCTATACAGAGAGAAACGGAATCCATATAATCGATTTACAGAAGTCTGTAGGTAAGGTTGACGAGGCTTATAAGGCAATCTCTGATATCGCTGCTGAAGGTGGTACAATTCTTTTTGTAGGAACAAAGAAGCAGGCTCAGGATGCTATTGCTACAGAGGCAGAGCGTTGCGGAATGTTTTATGTTAATGAGAGATGGTTAGGCGGTATGCTTACTAACTTCAAGACAATCCAGAGCAGAATTGCAAGACTTAAGGAAATCGAGACAATGCAGGAAGATGGAACATTTGATGTTCTTCCTAAGAAGGAAGTTATCAACCTTAAGAAGGAACTTGAGAAGCTTCAGAAGAACCTTGGTGGTATCAAGGAAATGAAGAGACTTCCAGATGCAATCTTCATCGTTGATCCTAAGAAGGAAAGAATCTGTGTTCAGGAAGCACATGCACTTGGTATCAAGTTAATCGGTATTGCAGATACAAACTGTGATCCAGATGAATTAGATTATGTAATCCCTGGTAATGATGATGCTATCAGAGCTGTTAAGTTAATCGTTGCTAAGATGGCAGATGCAGTTATCGAAGCTAATCAGGGTGAAGAAGCAGCTCCAGCTGTAGAGGAAGAAGTAGCTGAGGAAGCTTAATATTTAAGTATTGACTTAAGTTTATGTATGCTTCAGCCTGACATATTATCAGGTTGAAGCATTTTTAAAATTATTTTTATTGGAGGATAATATAATGGCAGCAGTTACAGCAGCAATGGTTAAGGAACTTAGAGAGTCTACTGGCGCAGGTATGATGGAGTGTAAGAAGGCTCTTACAGAGACAGATGGTGATATGGAAGCAGCTGTTGATGTTCTTAGAAAGAGCGGAGCAGCTAAGGTTGAGAAGAAAGCAGGAAGAATTGCAGCAGAAGGTATTACAAGAGTTGCATCTGAAGGCAATACAGCAGTTGTAGTAGAAGTTAATTCAGAGACAGATTTCGTGGCTAAGAATGCTACATTCCAGGAATTTGTACAGGCTGTTGCTGACAAGGCACTTAAGGCTTCAGTTGATAAGGCTGGAGATGGCGAAGATGTATGCGCTATCCTTGATATGCAGTCAGAACTTGAAGAGAAGACTCTTACAATCGGTGAGAAGCTTTCTATCAGAAGATTCCAGAAGATTACAGGTGACTGTGTAGCTTCATATATTCACGGTGGCGGAAGAATTGGTGTCCTTGTTGCAGCAGATGGCGCTTCTAATGATGCAATCAAGGAAGCACTTACTAACGTAGCAATGCAGATTGCAGCTATGAACCCACAGTACCTTAGCAGAAACGATATGTCAGCAGATGAACTTGCTAAGTTAAGAGAGATTACAGAGAAGAGTGCGTTAAATGATCCAGCTTCTCTTCCAAAGCCAATCTTAAACAAGTTAATTGATAAGGCTATTAACGATAAGGTATGGAGCGATGCTGATATTGCAACATACGAAGAGCATAAGAGCAACATGCAGTACTTATTCAACTTCCTTTCAAAGGAAGCAGCTGCACAGTTAGCAGAGCTTGCATTAGCTGATGAGGCTAATATCGTAGCAGATAAGATCTTTAATGGATTAGTAGAAGGTCGTGTATCTAAGCAGCTTAAGGAAATCTGCCTTATGGATCAGGTTTATGTTAAGGCTGAGGATGGAAAGCAGTCAGTTGCTAAGTACCTTGCAGAAGTTGCTAAGGCTAATGGTGCTTTCACAGTTAAGGGATATGTTCGTTTTGAGACTGGTGAAGGTCTTGAGAAGAAGAACGAAGATTTTGCAGCAGAAGTTGCAGCCCAGTTACAGTAATATTTAATTATAATATACGGTGAGTATTAAAAATCCTCCGGAGTTTATATAAGACTCTGGAGGTTTTTTTAGAATGATATTATAACAAAATGTTGTCATAAGACTTCTAAATTTGTCGTGCGTATGCTATAATCTTATCAAACTGTGATATTGTGTAAAACTGCAGTATACGATATGGAGGATAATTTGATGGGATTATTTTTTAAAGATTTGAAAGATGATTTATCAGAATCAGTCAATAATTTACCAGATGATACTAATAAGGCATCTGATGACTCAGATGATGTAATGGTAAATACATTAGATGATCCTGAACTTGCCAAGATGGCAGAGGCTTTCAAGATGGAAGCACAGGAATATGATATGTCAGAAGATACTTCTTCCCCAGAAACAGATATGGGAAATGTGTCTGATAAAGATGAGACAAAAGAAGATATAAAGAATGCAGCAGAGAATCCTGAATATATAGCTGATGAGACTGCAGTTATTACGGAGGGACTTTCAATAAAGGGAGATCTTGACTCATTAGGTTCTATTGATTTATTTGGTACAGTAGAAGGTAATGTTACATGCAGAGGAAAACTTACAGTAAGCGGTTCTATTACAGGAAGTTCTAAAGCTAACGAATTTTTTGCGAATGACGCACAGGTTGATGGCGATATAGAGGCAAAAGGTGCTGTAAAGATTGGACAGGGAACTGTAGTTGTAGGTAATATAACTGCTACATCTGCGGTTATTGGTGGAGCTGTTAAGGGCGATATAGATGTACATGGACCTGTGATAATTGATTCATCTGCTATAATTTCTGGAGATATTAAGTCAAAGTCAGTACAGATTAATAATGGAGCAACAATTGACGGACGCTGCTCACAGTGTTATGCGGATGTTAATATGGAAAGTATATTTGACATTAAAGGAAAAAAGAATAAATAACTGGAGGCACGTATGGATAACATTAAAAGAGTAATACTTAAACTTAGTGGTGAGGCTCTTGCTAAGAAAGAGGGCGGCTACAATGATGAGCTTATAGAGAATATTGCTAATCAGGTTAAGACAATAGTTAATAAAGGAACAGATGTTGGTGTAGTTATTGGTGGTGGTAACTACTGGAGAGGCCGTTCTAATGATAATATTGACAGAACTAAGGCTGACCAGATAGGTATGCTTGCAACAATTATGAACTGTATATATGTTTCAGAGATATTCCGTTCACAGGGACTTAAGACTAATATTCTTACACCATTCGAATGTGGAAGCATGACAAAGCTTTTCTCTAAGGACAGAGCTAATAAGTATTTTGAGAAAGGCATGGTTGTATTCTTTGCAGGAGGAACAGGTCATCCATATTTCTCAACAGATACAGGTATTGTATTAAGAGCTATTGAGCTTGATGCAGATGCTATTCTTCTTGCTAAGGCGATTGATGGAATATATGACAGCGATCCTAAGCTTAATCCAGAGGCTAAGAAGTATGATACAATCTCAATCAACGAAGTTGTTGAGAAGAAGCTTGGAGTTATTGATATGACAGCTTCAGTTATGTGTATGGAGAATAAGATGCCTCTTATGGTATTCGGACTCGAAGAAGAGAACAGCATAGTTAATGCTTTATCAGGAAAGTTTAATGGAACAGTAGTAACTGTTGATTAATATAATATTAATGGAGGATTTTATGGAAAATATTAAAGATATTGAAGGAAGAATGCAGAAGTCAGTTGACAACTTAAAGGAAGAATATGTAACAATAAGAGCCGGAAGAGCTAATCCACATATTCTTGACAGATTAAGAGTTGATTATTATGGAACACCTACACCAATCCAGCAGGTTGCCAATGTTTCTGTACCAGAAGCAAGAATGATTCAGATTCAGCCTTGGGAAGCAAGCCTTATTAAGGATATTGAGAAAGCAATTCTTGTATCAGATTTAGGACTTACACCTAACAATGATGGTAAGACAATCAGACTTGTGTTCCCTGAATTAACAGAAGACAGAAGAAAAGAACTTGCTAAGGATATCAAGAAGAAAGGTGATAATGCCAAGGTTGCTATCCGTAATATCAGAAGAGATGCCAACGATGCAATAAAGAAAGAGAACAAGGCAGGAGATATCTCTGATGATGAAGCTAAGAATTCAGAGGATGAAATTCAGAAGATTACTGATAAGTATATTGCTATGATTGATAGTGCTATAGATGATAAGACGAAAGAGATACTTACAGTTTAAGAAAATGTCAGGGCTGTTGGATATTTTACAACAGCCTTTTTGTAATTGAATGAATTGCGAGAGGAATCATAGATATGGATACATTTAACGAGAGTCTCGGATTAAAGATTCCGGGGCATGTTGCCGTTATTCTTGATGGTAATGGAAGATGGGCTAAGAAAAGACATCTCCCAAGAACAATGGGACATGTGCAGGGAAGCAAAGTTGTTGAAGATATGCTTTATGTCGTAGATGAGCTTGGTGTAAAGTATTTTACTGTATATGCTTTTTCAACAGAGAACTGGAAACGTTCAACAGAAGAAGTAAGTACTCTTATGGGAATCTTAAGAACTTATCTTAAGGATTGTGTTAAGAAATCCATGAAGAATAATGTGCGATGCAGGGTTATTGGAAGAAAAGATGAACTCAGCCAGGATATTATAGACAGTATCAATAATCTTGAAGAGAAAACCAAGAATAATACAGGGCTTAATTTTACTATAGCCATTAATTATGGTGGAAGAGATGAGATAACAAGAGCGGTAAGAAAGATTGCCGGCAAGGTATCAGAAGGAAGTCTTAAGCCTGAAGATATAGATGAAGATACAATAAGTAATAATCTTGATACTTGGGAATTGCCAGATCCAGATTTACTTATAAGAACAAGCGGTGAGCAGAGATTATCTAATTATCTGTGCTGGCAGCTTGCTTATACAGAATTTTATTTCACAGATATTTATTGGCCTGATTTTGACAGGGAAGAACTTATTAAAGCATTTGAGAAATATAATAAGACGGAAAGAAGATTCGGCGGAGTTAAGGAGGAGTAGATTATGCGTACAAGAATTATGAGCGGAGCTGTGCTCATAGTCATACTTTTCACATGCCTGTATTTTGGAGGCTGGGTTACATTCGGGTTCAGTCTGTTTATTTCACTTGTTGGAATGTATGAGCTTATTAAAGTTAAGAAGCTTGAGAAGACAGGACTGGCAGTTGTAGGATATATAGCGGCAATTACTTATTATTTTATTCTTTTGCTTAATGATCCAGCATATATTTTACTGCTTCTTGTAGCTTCATGCATACTTATGATGTCAGTATATGTATTTACATTTCCAAAATATAAGACAGAAGATGTTATGTGGGTATTCTTCAGTATAGTGTATGTTGCTGTAACACTTTCTTATATCTATCAGGTAAGAATGCTGCAGGACGGAATATATATCGTATGGCTTATATTCGTGTCTTCATGGGGCAATGATACATGTGCATATTTCACAGGTGTATTTCTTGGAAAGCATAAGATGACTCCAAAGCTTTCACCTAAGAAGACTTACGAAGGTGCAATAGGAGGAGTTGTCGGTGCGACACTTCTAGGATTCGGTTATGGATTTGCCATAAGCTCTAAGATGTCAGATGTACTTGTGCATCCTGTATATACATTTGCAATAGCCAGCTTCATAGGTGCATTCCTGTCTATATTCGGAGACCTGGCTGCATCTGCTATTAAGAGAAATCATGATGTGAAAGACTATGGAAAGTTAATACCGGGACATGGCGGAATTATGGACAGATTCGACAGTGCAATATTTACGGCACCTGTTGTTTACTGGGCAATAGAGGTTATTAACAAAGTCTTTGGAGGTTGATAATGAAGAACGTTTCGATACTTGGTTCAACTGGTTCAATTGGAACACAGACATTAGATGTTATTAGAAGAAATGCTGATATTAATGTAGTTGCACTTGCAGCGGGTACAAGGGTTTCTGACCTTGCAGAACAGGTCCGTGAGTTCAAGCCACAGCTTGTATGTATAGGTAAAGAAGAACTTGTTCCAGAGTTAAAGACTCTTATCGGTGATATTGATGTTAAGATTGTAAGTGGTGACGAAGGTCTTATTGAGGCTGCAACAATTGAGAGTGCAGAAATTGTTGTCACAGCGGTTGTAGGTATGATGGGAATTACACCTACAGTTGAAGCTATCAAAGCACATAAGGACATTGCACTTGCCAATAAAGAGACACTTGTGTGTGCAGGTCATATTATTATGAGTCTTGCTAAGGAATGTAATGTTAATATATATCCTGTTGACAGTGAACATTCAGCAATATTCCAGTGCCTTAACGGTGAGAACCGTGGTGAGATAGAGAAGATTCTTCTTACAGCTTCTGGTGGTCCATTCAGAGGAAAGAAAAGAGCTGACCTTGAAAATGTACAGTTAGAGGATGCACTTAAGCATCCTAACTGGGCTATGGGACGCAAGATAACAATAGATTCTTCTACTATGGTTAATAAAGGGCTTGAGGTGATGGAGGCACAGTGGCTTTTTGGAGTACCTGCCGAAAAGGTTCAGGTTATAGTCCAGCCACAGAGCATAATTCATTCAATGGTTGAATTCAAGGATGGAGCTGTAATGGCACAGCTTGGAAGTCCTGATATGAGACTTCCTATACAGTATGCTCTTTATTACCCTGAAAGAAGAGAGCTTAACACAGAAAGACTTGATTTCTACGAACTGGCTAATATTACATTTGAAAAGCCGGATATGGAGACTTTCAAGGGACTTAAGCTTGCTTATGAGGCAGCAGCTCGTGGAGGAAATATCCCGACTGCGCTTAATGCGGCCAATGAAGTAGCTGTAGCAAGATTTTTAGACAGAAAGATAAAATATCTGGATATTCCGGATATTATAGAATACGCCATGAATGAAGTGGATTATATTAATAATCCAACTGTAGAGCAGATTCTTTCTACACAGAAGATAGTAACAGACATGATAGAAAGCAGGTGGTAGAAGTTGGTTCTTAATGTATTTCTGGCGATTCTTGTACTCAGTATAATTGTTATTGTCCATGAATTCGGACATTTTATAATAGCTAAGGCTAATGGAATAACGGTAGTTGAATTCTCAATCGGATTCGGACCTAAGCTGATACATTTCAGAAAAGGTGAGACGGAATATTGTATTAAAGCACTTCCTTTTGGCGGTGCATGTACGATGCTTGGTGATGAGTTCCTTGAGATGAGTGTTATACAGTCAGAAGAAGATAATGACGAAGAGCTTACGGATGAAGAAAAAGAAGCTAAGAAAAGAAAGCTTGCTATCGAGAATGGTTATGATATGGAAAAGTCATTTGCAAGCAAATCGGTTTGGGCAAGGATTGCTGTTATAGCAGCAGGACCGGTATTTAATTTTCTTCTTGCTTTCGTGTGTGCAGTAGTTATTGTCGGAAGTCTTGGCTATGATCCATGTGATATTGACGTTATTAAAGATAATTCACCAGCTACAGAAGCAGGGCTTCAGGAAGGCGATGTCATAACTAAGGTTAATGGACATAAGGTGACATTTTACAGGGATTTTTATTTCTATAGGGCTTATAATGCAGATAAGACTCTTAACATAACATTTACAAGAGACGGTGAAAAGATGACAACAACTGTTACTCCGCAGCATATTAAGCAGCAGAAGTATCAGGTTGGAATCATGATGAATGAGAATTGTCTCATAAGTTCAGTTACCAAGGATTCTCCAGCTGAAAAGGCGGGACTTAAAGCTAATGATGTTATCAAAGCAGTTGATGGGACTGCAATGGAGAACAGTTCCAGTGTGACAGAAGCCATTACATCAAGTGGTGGAAGCAGTGTCACATTCACGGTTGCAAGAGATGGAAAAAATGTTGATGTGACAGTTGAGCCTAAGATGGTTGAAGTTGAAAGCTATGATACAGGCTTTGTTGTATATGGAGACAGGGTAAAGACTTCTCCTATTGGTACGCTTAAGTATTCAGTGGAGGAAGTCGGATACAGTGTCAAGACTGTAATTCAGAGTCTTGGAATGTTATTTACAGGAAAGATTGGGTTTGATTCATTGTTAGGACCAGTTGGAACTGTCAGCACAATGAGTGAGATTGTTGAAGAAAGTAAGGCAGATGGTGCATTTTATGTATTCCTTAATCTTATGAATCTTGCAGCACTTATCAGTGCCAACTTAGGAGTAATGAATCTGCTGCCAATTCCGGCACTTGACGGAGGCAGACTTGTATTCCTTATAATAGAGGCATTAAGAGGCAAGCCGGTTAAGAGAGAGCATGAGGGAATTGTTAATTTCATAGGTATGATACTTCTTGTCATACTTATGGTTGTTGTATTGTTTAAAGATATAATGGCATTGTTCTAATACAGAAAGGACACAGGGGTTATGTACAGAGATAATACTAAAGTTGTTAAGATAGGAAAATGTGTTATAGGTGGTGGCAATCCTATTCTTATCCAGTCAATGACTAATACACATACAGAAGATGTTGCTGCAACAGTAGCGCAGATTAAGGAGCTTACCAAAGCTGGTTGTGAAATCATCAGATGCACAGTTCCAACTAAGGAAGCTGCACTTGCAATCAAAGAGATAAAGAAGCAGATAGAGATACCTCTCGTTGCAGATATACATTTTGATTACAAGATGGCTATTATGGCAATGGAGAATGGGGCTGACAAGATTAGAATTAATCCGGGCAATATCGGCGGAACAGACAAGATAAAGGCTGTTGTTGATGTTGCAAGGGAAAGAAATATACCAATCAGGGTTGGTGTCAACAGCGGTTCACTTGAGAAAGACCTTATTGAGAAATATGGTGGAGTAACAGCAGAGGGAATCGTTGAGAGCGCACTTGACAAGGTTAAGATTATTGAAGACTTAGGTTATGATAATCTTGTTGTCAGCATCAAATCTTCTGATGTAATGATGTGTGTTAAAGCACATGAGCTTATTGCAAAACAGACTAATCATCCGCTTCATGTTGGAATTACTGAGTCTGGAACAATATTCTCAGGAAGCATTAAGTCATCAATCGGACTTGGTCTTATACTGAATCAGGGAATTGGCGACACAATAAGAGTTTCTCTTACAGATGATCCTGTAAGGGAAATAGAGGCTGCGAAACTGATACTTAAGACTCTTGGCTTAAGAAAAGGCGGAATAGAGGTTGTTTCATGCCCTACATGCGGAAGAACAAGAATTAATCTTATAGACCTTGCAGGAAAGGTTGAGAAAATGGTTTCAGGGTATGACCTTGACTTGAAGCTTGCTGTAATGGGATGTGTAGTTAACGGACCGGGAGAAGCAAAGGAAGCTGATCTTGGAATTGCAGGCGGTGACGGCTGCGGAGTACTTATTAAACATGGAGAGATTATTAAGAAGGTTCCAGAAGAGGAACTTCTTGATACACTCAGGTATGAACTTGATAATTGGAATGAGTGATACATATGTACAGATTTTTTGAAGTGTTTAAGACGCTGAAGCTGCCAGAGGATCTGGCGGTGTATTTTGAGAATGTTGAAGTAACTAAAGTCTCGAAAACATCGACCAATTCTCTGGCACGCGTTTATATAAAGAGTGACAGGGTAATAGAAAAACCAATAATATTCAAGGTTGAGGATGCATTAAAGAAACAGATATTCCGTATATCCAACATGGACGTGCGGATTATCGACAGATATGTTTTGTCAGCACAGTATACGCCACAGACTGTAATGGATATATATTATGACAGTATCCTTGCAGAGCTGGAGAAATACTGGACACTTGAATATAATCTTTTAAAGAATTCCCAGTGGGAGTTTGAGAAAGAGGATATGCTTGTATTCACGATTGAGGACAGTTTCCTTGCACATCAGTATGCTGATACACTGACAGATTATTTCAAGAAAATATTCCTGAACAGATTCGGGTTTGAGATAGATGTTGAGTATCAGTATGCCAAGAAGAAGGAAAGCCAGTACGAGAGAGAAAATGCATACAGGATTAATCTTCGTGTCAAAGAAATTGAGAATAATATGATGGCGGCAGCAGAAGATAATGCCGACGGCAGGGATGATAAGAAACTTACTTCTGAACAGAAGGCAGCAAAGAAAGCTGAGACAGCAGCCAAGCAGAAGGCGGCTAGAGCAGCATTTTTTGCAAGCGATAACAGAGGCAGGGAAGAGCTTAAGACATACAGCAGAAAGCCTGCTAACGAAGATGTTTTATATGGAAGAGATTTTGACGGTGATGTAACACCGATTGAACAGATAGATACGGCAATCGGAGATGTTATTATCTCTGGTATGGTCCGTAATGTTGAAATGCGTGAAATCCGTAACGAAAGAACTATTATTATGTTCAATGTCACAGATTTTACAGACACAATTACAGTAAAGGTATTTGCAAAAAATGAGCAGGTACCGGAGCTTTCATGTGTTATCAAGAAGGGTAATTTCTTAAAGATTAAGGGTAATGCTACATTTGACAAGTACGACCAGGAAATATCAATTGCCAATGTGTGGGGCATAAGAAAAGGATCTGATACAAGACAGGTGCGTAATGACCTCGCACTTCATAAGAGAGTTGAGCTGCACTGCCATACCAAGATGAGTGATATGGATGGTGTGTCTTATGTATCTGATATTATCAAACAGGCAATTAGATGGGGACATAAGGCAATTGCAATTACTGACCACGGTGTTGTTCAGGCATTTACAGATGCATTCCATACGATGAGCGACCTCAAAGGCTCTTATGCTAAGAAGGGTGAGAAACTTGATTTTAAGATAATATACGGAGTCGAGGCTTATCTCGTTGATGATACCAAGCAGATTGTAACGAATCCGAGAGGACAGAGCTTTAACGATACATATGTTGTGTTCGACCTTGAGACAACGGGCTTTTCTGCGGAAGTTGACAGAATTATAGAGATAGGTGCAGTCAAGGTGTGCAATGGTGAGATAGTAGACAGATTCTCTACATTTGTTAATCCTGAGATTCCTATTCCGTTCAGAATTGAGACACTTACGCACATTAATGACCAGATGGTTATGAATGCACCTAAGATAGAGGAGATTCTGCCTAAGTTCCTTGAATTCTGCGAGGGTGCTGTTATGGTTGCACATAATGCGGAATTCGATACGAGCTTTATAATCAATAAGGCAGAGAAGATTGGTATAAATGTGGATACTACCATTATAGACACAGTGCTTCTTGCACAGTTTCTTATGCCAAATCTTCATAATTATAAGCTGGATACGCTTACAAAGCATCTTAATGTTGTACTTGAAAGCCACCACAGGGCGGTTGATGATGCTGCTGCGACTGCAGACATATTTGTCAAGATGATTAAAATGCTTTACGACAGGGATATTCCTGATGTTGATAAGCTTAATGAAGAAGGTAAGATGGATGAGAACGCCATCAAGAAGCTTCATCAGTATCACTGTATAATTCTGGCTTCTAATGAGATGGGAAGGATTAATCTGTACAGACTTGTTTCTGCATCACATTTGCAGTACTTTAACAGATTCCCTAAGATACCGAAGAGTCTTGTTAACCAATACAGGGAAGGTCTTATTATAGGAAGTGCGTGTGAGGCAGGTGAGCTTTTCAGAAGTCTTGTAAATGGTCGTTCAGAAGCAGAGATAGCGCGAATAGTTAATTTCTATGACTATCTTGAGATACAGCCAATTGGCAATAACAGGTTCATGATTGAGAAGGAAGACTGTTATGTTCAGAATGAGGAGGATTTGCGCAATCTGAACCGTAAAATAGTAGAACTTGGGGACAAATTCGGCAAGCCTGTTGTGGCGACCTGCGATGTGCATTTCTTAAATCCAGAGGATGAAGTGTACCGTAGAATTATCATGGCAGGAAAAGGCTTTGATGATGCGGATAATCAGGCACCGCTGTATCTTCATACTACTGAAGAAATGCTTCATGAATGTGATTATCTCGGAAGTGACAAGGCATACGAGGTTGTTGTAACCAACACTAATAAGATTATGGATATGTGTGAGGAGATTGAGCCTGTAAGACCGGATAAATGTCCTCCGTTCATTGAGAACTCTGACCAGATGCTTCGTACAATCTGTGAAAATAGAGCTCATGAGATATATGGTCCGGAGCTTCCACAGATAGTAACTGAGCGATTAGAGCGAGAGTTGAACTCAATTATCTCTAACGGATATTCCGTTATGTACATAATTGCACAGAAGCTTGTATGGAAATCTAATGATGACGGTTATCTGGTTGGTTCAAGAGGTTCGGTTGGTTCTTCATTAGCAGCAACAATGGCGGGTATCACCGAGGTTAATCCGTTAAGCCCGCATTATCTGTGTCCAAAATGCTACTATAATGATTTCTATTCAGATGAAGTCAAAGCATTTGCCGGAGGCGCAGGCTGCGATATGCCTGATAAGATATGCCCAAAATGCGGAGCAAAGCTTAATAAGATGGGATTTGATATTCCGTTTGAGACTTTCCTTGGTTTCAAGGGAAACAAAGAGCCTGATATTGATCTTAACTTCTCCAATGAATACCAGAGTAAGGCTCATGCCTATACAGAGGTTATCTTTGGAAAAGGGCAGACCTTCAAAGCTGGAACTATCGGTACTGTCGCAGAAAAGACTGCGTATGGTTTCGTTATGAAGTATTTTGAAGAGAAGTCAGCAAAGAATGCACTTGAGGGCAAGCCTCCTATTGTTAAGAGAAAATGTGAGATAGAACGAATAGCAGAAGGCTGTATTGATATTAGAAGAACTACAGGACAGCATCCTGGTGGAATTGTTGTACTTCCAATTGGTGAAGAGATTCATTCATTTACACCGGTACAGCACCCTGCAAATGATATGACGACATCTATAGTAACAACACATTTTGATTACCATAGTATTGACCACAACCTGTTAAAGCTTGATATCTTAGGACATCTTGATCCTACAATGATACGAATGTTACAAGATTTAACGGGAATTGACCCTCTTGAGATTCCACTTGATTCTAAAGAGGTTATGTCGCTGTTCCAGAATACATCTGCACTTGGAATCAAGCCTGAGGATATAGGCGGCACAAAGTTAGGAGCACTTGGAATACCAGAGTTTGGTACTGACTTTGCTATGCAGATGCTTATGGATACTAAGCCACAGTATTTCTCAGACCTTGTCCGTATCGCAGGACTTGCGCATGGTACTGATGTATGGCTTGGCAATGCACAGACTCTTATTAAAGAAGGAAAAGCTACTATTTCAACAGCTATATGTACACGAGACGATATTATGATATATCTTATCCAGAAGGGACTTGATTCAGAGGAATCATTTAAGATAATGGAAATGGTCCGAAAGGGTAAGGTTGCATCCGGCAAATGTAAAGAATGGCCGGAGTGGAAGCAGGATATGATTGACCATGGTGTACCGGACTGGTATATATGGTCATGCGAGCGAATCAAGTACATGTTCCCTAAGGCACATGCTGCAGCGTATGTTATGATGGCATGGCGTGTTGCATACTGTAAGGTATTTTATCCGCTTGCATATTACACAGCTTATTTTAGTATAAGAGCCACAGCATTTGACTATGAGAAAATGGCTATGAGTCCTGTAAGGCTTGAACACTACATTGCTGAGTACAAAGCCAAGAAAGCAGAAGGTACAATCTCTAATACAGAAGAAGATGAACTTGGTGTAATGCGTATTGTTCAGGAAATGCATGCAAGAGGCTATGAATTCACACCTATAGACATATATAAGGCAAAGGCAAGAACATTCCAGATAATTGATGGAAAGATTATGCCATCATTCAAGGTTATATCAAAGGTAGGTGAAGTCGCCGGAGAGTCAATAGAGATAGCCGCCAGAGATGGCGAATTCTTATCAAAGGATGACTTACGCCAGCGAGCCAAGATAGGACAGTCAGCGATAGATAAGCTTTCAGAGCTTGGAATACTTGGAGATATGACAGACAGCAACCAGCTGTCACTGTTTGACCTGTAATGGGGAATTGAGGTGAGTGTGATGATGGCTTGGGTTGAGGAATAATGTTATGGGGATGCGCGATGGCGCTGTGCTATGGTGATGCGTTATTGTGATACATTACGGTGATGCGCTATTGGGCAAACGCCTACTAGAATGTAGCGGATAACAGAATTAGTGGGTGGTTTTTATATAATATTGCAATGGTTTCGGAGCAGAGACCTACAAAAGTATCTAAGTATTGTACTTTTGTAGGTCTTTTTCTTCAAATTTCATAGAATAAAGCGACACATTGCTTGTGATTGACCTACGCAATAAGCTAAATTGGATGTTTGCGTAGGTTTTTCTTATTGAGATATCTCTATTAGCAAGAAAATTCACCTACTAGGATTGAATGTAAGAATATAATAGTAGGTCTTTACTTTCTGATTACAGTGTAAATGTGCAGAAAGCCAGTAAACAAGCGGCTTCGCAGGCATGTCAGTCCTGTTTAAAAGTCAATAATTGAAAAAAATTGAACTTTTTTGAAACTTTTTGAAAAAAGTTGTTGACAATGTG